>OLGY01000001.1_pt1 | contig 470064 bp, 389 predicted proteins | sample 1605951 | NCBI WGS metagenome assembly OLGY01 (sample SAMN03283280) | human gut metagenome | biome: human-associated habitat; material: feces | host: Homo sapiens | place: Peru | collected 2012
AGTATTCTGCTGCACTGGAACGGATAGTAATTTCGTCTTTTTTCTTTTTCAAATAAGATTCCCTCCTTATTCAAAATTCATTTAGCGTAAATATGGCACTATAACATCATAGAATTTTTTACTCCAGTGAGCATGGAATTTTGCCATCTGAAGCCAGTCTGTTTCATTTTCAATGCTTACATCATTCATCTGATAAGAAATCTTCGACGATTTAATATCATCTCCTCGGTTCCAAATCAATTTCACTCCTAATGAATTTTCAATTGCATCCTTATGAAGAAATACAGCATCAAAAGCTTTCTTATTATCTTCTTTCTTTGCATTGCCCAAATACAACTCAACTCTTGCAGAATCATAATTTGCCACGCAACACAAACTAAAACCGCTGATTCCAAAGAAATCATTAATCCAGTTTTCTTTCGATGGATTAACATTGGAAAACGAACCACCTTCTCCGTGAGCCTTCTTTATATAATCTAGAACATATGTCCAGTATTTTCTGCGAAGCTCATATCTTGTGCCGACTTCATCTTCAACACCTTCATTTTCATCACGAAGATAGAATACTAAATCGGTTGGGTCAGCGTCATACAACTTGAACACTCTACTCAATACAGATACTCTCACTGCAACCAGCCAGGTATCCGCAAGAATGGCGAAGAATCTCAGAATCATCGCCGCACACAGACAATCCGAGGAAGGAGAAACAGTAAATGTCAAAAATGAACGATATGGCTATGACCATCTACCAGCCCATACACCAGAACGTTTCCACCTATGAGGTCAGCAAGGATGACCTGTATCAATGGGTCGATGAAGTTCTGAAACCTACTGCTGACTTAGGCTTTTCCGGTGATGGAAAACTTCCTGTGCGGTGAATGGTGCGGATTCTGTAAAGCAAATCATAAATGCCGAGCCAGAGCTGAAGCCAATCTTCTACTCGCACAGCACGATTTCAAGTTGCCGCCACTGTTGGAGGATTCGGAAATTGAAGTCATCCTTTCCCGTGTCGACGAACTGATCTCTTGGGCCAACGACATCAAGGAGTATGCACTCCAGCAGGCAATCAGCGGTAAAGAATGGACCGGCTGGAAGCTGATCGAGGGTCGTTCCAACCGCAGATACACCAGTGAAGACGACGTATCGAAAGCTGTCGAAGCTGCTTGGTATCACAGCCATGCAAAAGCTGCTCGGTAAGTCTCGTTTTGAAGAGCTACTTGTAGCCTATATTGAAAAGCCACAAGGCAAACCTACTCTTGTACCGGAAAGCGATAAACGCCCGGCAATGAACACAGCAAAAAAAAGATTTTATGGAGGTGACAAACTATGGAGACAATTATGATTAGCACAATTCTTGTAAACATCTGTATCTGCTACTTCGCGTGTGTGGCCTTACTACTGCAGTCTCTATGATTCAGAGTATCATCAATGACCATAGACGCGAAAAGCGCGAACAGGAAAAGGACAAGCGTGATCTCGAATATCATGAAAAACGCATGAAGGACTCTAAGTAATCTATTAACCTGCTGGCGGTGATTTTGCTGCCACCAGTACATCTTTCAACAAAAGGAGACAATCTATGAATGGCTTTGCAGAAATCTTAAATCTATTTATTGCTAACGCCATCGCATACCCCTTTTTTGTAGCGGTATGTGACTTCATCATTTATAACATAGGGAAAATCATTCTCTATCTTATCCGCTATGCGGTATACCACATCCGACGTGACATTAGTAAATACAAATCCAATAATAAAGATAAACAGTAACACGGCAGGTGGCAGAGATTTCTCTGCTGCCTGTTTTGTAGAAAGGACAATCTCGTGAAAACACTTAGCATTGATATTGAGACATACAGTGATGTGCCTCTTCAGAAAACAGGCGCCTATCGTTATGTGGAGTCCCCCAATTTTGAAATCTTACTCTTTGCCTATAGCACAGACAACCAACCCGTTCAGGTGATTGACCCTGCTTGTGGAGAACAGATTCCCAAAGAAGTCTTTCTTGCCCTGGAAGATGAATTTGTCATCAAGTGGGCATGGGCTTTACTGTTGTTCCTTTCGGTCAGGGATTTAAGGATATGTCCCACCGGCAAAGGAACTTATGAAGCTAACGCTGGAGCAAAAGCTGGCTCACGGTGGTCATCCGGTACTCCGTTGGATGATGGATAATATCTATATCCGCACCGACCCAGCAGGCAATATAAAGGCTGACTAAGAAAAATCCACAGAGAAAATCGATGGAGCCGTCGCCACTATTATGGGACTTGACCGTGCAATCCGCTGTGGAAATAATACAGGCGCTTCTATCTATGATGACAGAGGAATTTTATTCATATAAAAATGGAACTTTTGTTTTTACACAAAAAGCTCCACTTCTGTTTATTTATTTGAATTTATGATTCCTTCGATATCACGACCACCGTAGAATATTCGTGCTACTGTGACTGTCCTCTCCTTGTCATCGACAAGATAATACACAATAAAATTGTCTACCGGAAGCTGATGCATTTTCATCGAATGCCAAGGCTCCCATTCAACTAAGGTATAACGAGCTGGCATGAAATCCAATGAACGAACTTCCTTTCGTATGCGCCCCAGCTGAGCTGCGGCTGTCTCCGGAACAAGGAGTTCATTCGCAATGTACGAATAGATTTCACGCAAATCACCAAGTGCATCTACAGAATAGCCGACATTATAGCTATCCGTCATATGCCAAACTCCTTTGCAAGTACCGCATCGACTTCATCTGCAGAATATACCTTTCCTGCTTTGATGGAATCAACACCCTTCTGGAGTTCTGCATCAAGTTCCTCTCTGGTCATTGCACCAACAGCTGATGGCTTAGAAGAAGGAAGTTTCAATTCAAACGGCATACCTTTTTTCAGTACGATCTGACTATAAAGCATCTGAATTGCACTGGATGGAGAAATGCCAAGCTGAGAAAGAATGCTCTCAGCATTATCCTTGAGATTAGTATCTATTCTTGCATAAACAGCGGATGTATTTGCCATAGTATCGCCTCCTTTTTCTTTATTATATTTATTTTTGCTTGCAAGTGCAAGCATTTGCATAAATTGTTTTGTGACGAAACTTTGAATTTAATACGTCTCTTAAGGCAGAAAGGAATATTTATGGGATTTTTATCGGGGCTATTTCATTCCAGAGACAAGCCCACCAACAGTACCAATGGCAGCGCCTATCGTTTTCTCTTTGGTGGAAGCAACTCTGGCAAAGCCGTCAATGAACGAAGTGCCATGCAGATGACTTCAGTCTACGCCTGTGTCAGAATTCTTTCGGAGTCTATTGCAGGACTGCCGGTTCATATTTATAAGTATACTGACTCCGGTAGTAAAAAAAGGCAATCAAGCATCCTCTGTATCGACTGATTCACGATGAGCCAAATCCGGAAATGACATCTTTTGTCTTCCGAGAGACCTTGATGACGCATCTTCTCCTTTATGGAAATGCCTATGTGCAAATTACACGAAATGGCAAAGGTGAAGTCATCGCTCTCTATCCACTGATGGCCAATCGAATGAGTGTGGATCGTGACGATAAAGGTCACCTCTATGAAACAGGCAGAATATCTGTACGGCCTCATAGAAAGCGAGACTCAATAATGGGAAATGTAATGTTGATTCCTGCAAGGCGATAAATTGGAAATAACGCTCGTAAGCAGGAAGAAGAAAAGCCAAAGCTCCGAGTCGCAGCGTACTGTCGTGTCAGTACAGACAGCGATGAGCAGGCTACCAGCTACGAAGCTCAGGTAGAACACTATACAGAATATATTCAAAAAAATCCTGATTGGGAATTTGCCGGTATTTATGCCGATGACGGTATCTCCGGCACGAACACCAAAAAACGTGAAGAATTTAATCACATGATTGACGACGGTAAGGCTGGTAATATTGATATGATTATTACCAAGTCCATCAGCCGATTTGCCAGAAACACATTGGACTGTCTGAAATACATTAGGCAACTGAAGGATATGAACATTCCGGTCATATTTGAGAAGGAATCCATAAACACGATGGACGCCAAAGGAGAAATCCTAATCACCATCATGGCATCGCTGGCCCAGCAGGAATCGCAATCCTTGAGCCAGAATGTAAAGATGGGCATCCAGTTCCGCTATCAGCAAGGAAAAGTTCAAATCAATCATAACCGCTTCCTCGGTTACACAAAGGATGCAGACGGCAACCTTGTCATCGACCCGGAACAAGCGGAAATTGTAAAGCGCATTTATCGAGAATACTTGGAAGGTCTCAGCATGGATAAGATTGCAGCCGGTCTGGAGCGTGACGGCATTCTCACCGGAGCAGGCAAAGCTAAGTGGCATACCAGCACCATCAACAAGATTCTCCGAAATGAGAAATACATCGGTGATGCTCTTCTCCAGAAGACTTACACCACCGACTTCTTGAATAAAACCAGAGTTAAGAACAACGGCCTCATGCCTCAGTACTATGTGGAAGGTAACCACGAAGCCATTATTCCGAAGGAAATCTACCTGCAGGTTCAGGAAGAACTGGTCCGCAGGCGAGTAGTCAAGACCAGCGCCAACGGCAAGAAACGTAGCTACAGCTGCAACCACTGCTTCTCGCAAATCGTCATCTGCGGCGAATGCGACGAAATGTTCCGTAGGCTCCACTGGAACAATCGAGGTGTCAAGTCCATCGTCTGGCGCTGCATCAGCAGACTGGAATCAACCGGACTGGAATGCCACGCCCGAACCATCAATGAGCTGGTCCTTCAGGATGCCGTCGTCAAAGCAATCAACCAGATGCTTGGAGACAAAAGTAGCTATCAGGCACAGCTACAGCTTAACATCGCTTCGGTTATCCGAGCTTCGCAGGCCACTTCCGTTGAGAACATTGACGAGAAGCTGATGGCCCTGCAACAAGAGCTCATCCAGAAAGCCCAGAGCAAAGAAGTCTACGACGAGATTGCCGATGAGATTTTCAGACTCCGAGAGCTCCGACAGCAGACCACCGTTGACACGGCTGCAAGAGATGAGCAGATAAAGCGAATCAACGACCTGCAAGATTACATCTCACAGCAGACCGCCCACCTCACCGATTTTGATGAGTCACTGGTACGACGCTGGGGCAAGCAGATAACCATCTGGGATGACCACATCACCGTAGAACTAAAATCCGGTGTCAGCATCGACGTTGATGCATGACTCCATAGACGCACAAAACCCTCTCGACCATGATGGCTGAGAGGGTTTTTATGTTATTTGCCTCTTCGGTGATATGGAGCTTTATCTTTCCAAACAACACCGTTTTTCGTATGATAACGTTGTTTATGGCCTATCACATCATTCTCACTTGGCAGAGACCTGCTTGCTTTTTCTACTATATCTGCAACTTTTTCTGCAACAGAAGGATTTACCGAACCTGACGCAGACGCTGTGCTACGCTTGCTTCCAGAACTACTTCCTTTAATGGAAGATATTGCTTTTGCTGTGCCGCCGATTACTACTCCAGCTATTTCAAGTGACTCTACCGGATGCTCAACAATAAACCTTCCGACCGACTTCAAACCTCTAACAAACATATTATTTGCTTTTTTAGGAACTTCAATCTGAACTTTATGAGGCTTTGGTATTTCGGATTTACTATACGTTTTCCTATTTGTTTCTGCGGATTGTTTTAGAATATCCTCGACCTTACTTGACTCCGTTTTTTCTTCTATAACCTTTTCTTGAATAGTTGACTCATCCGTTAAAGAAATAATAGGCTCTGACAATCGAAGTATCTCACATGGAATGAATGGCCCATCACCAAAGTCAAACTTTTCTTTTGTAGCAGGGTTAAAATACCAGTTCGTTGGATTTTGCCAGTTGCCATCATGAGCCTCCAAATGCTCTGCTCGTGTAAGGAATTGTATATTTCCAGGTTCTCCTTGATACTCAGGGTACCTTTCAGCACTCTTCATATGCTGACCCTCAAAGGCTTTGCCATTTTCATCATAGGCTTTTCCTTTTTCAAGGATATCCTTCTGTTGTTCAGGAGTCCATTCTCTAGTACCTTTACCTTCTTGAACAAGTTCTTGTTCCGTATTCCACGCAGCAAGAATTGCTTTGTTAGATTCTGCTGTTCTTCTCGACATAGAATCAACCTCCTATGCCAAGCAACTCATACAGATCATTTAAGAAGGTCATGAAATCATCATAGATTTCATCATCTTCGATTCTTCCAGCTTCTTGGTTGTATATAGCTATTTTCTCGCCTGCTTTTTCACAAAGAATAGGGTCTCCTGATGCTAATGCACCAATAACAATGTACTCCTCACTCGGTCTATCATTGTTATTCACATCAATTACCGGCTTATGCTCAACACCATATAATTGAATACCAGCCGGCAAGAAAATTTCGCCTCCATCAGAAAACAATAACCATTCCTTATACTTTTCCGGAAGCTTAACGCTTTTTTCTTTCTCAAATTTAGTTATTTCCTCAACAGTTGTTTCTGTAAGGAAATTCATTTTTCCTTGCTCTTGAAGCTTATCAACTATTGTCTTTAGTTCTTCTGAAATCATGTTTTTCTCCTTTCAGATCAAATCTTTATGATTACAATACCATCACTGTAATTTGATCCAGTGATGAGAAACATTCAATTTTATATTGAGTAATTCAAATGGAATAAATCATTTATTGATTTTATAATGCAATCATTGCCAATCCCATAGTGTTTCAACTGCATAGCATAAATAACGTATTCAAGATAAATTAAATCCAACAGAGATAAACCAATAAAATCCTTATCCAAATCACCATGTGCAAAATGGTTTCTTTGATTGGCTAAACGCTCTCCCATCTCCGAATACACTAAACTTTCATCATTTAACTGATAAAGATGCTTTCCAAAAACACCGATTATGTCATCATAATCTTCGCCCATTTTTATTATCTCAGTTTGAAGAGAATCAGCCCTGATTAATTTCTTTAAAAATTGAAATTTCTTTTTTAGCTTTCCTGAGCTTGACTCAATCAATTCCAGAATTGCTTCTGTTGCCTCTGTTTCGACTTTAACAGTTGATTCTTTTTTTGGTACACCATCTGGATATGCACGATGAAACTCCCATTCAAATGCTGCCGTTATCATAATGAAACGTGATGCATCTATATGACGACCTGATTCATATGTATTTGGAAAATGTCGTGTATAGAGAAGAGAATTCGCTATATCTGTTAAAATCGCCCCCTCAGCCCCAGAAACATACGCCTGCTTAATATACCTACCCTTTTTTAAAGTTTCTGATTCCGGGGTACTTGTTTCCTCAACAATATGTAATGTAGCAAAGTTTTCATGCTTACCACCTTCATAAGGAGATGCTATTTCAACAATTGAAAGAAATATATTTTTTCTATAACACAAGAACCTAATGAATTCCCTCGCAATGCGCCACAGACGCATAATGAAGGCATAATCAGATGTTGGTTCAAATTCGAATAACATAGCCGATGTCAGTGATACAGGTGCTTCACCTATCTTCATACTCATTTTTCTCGATACGCCAAAATAAACTTGAACTTCTTTTCCATCAACTATAAATTTTTGTTTATCTGTTGTTGTTGAATCAAAACCCAATGTAGTTATTGAAAATACACCTTTATTAGAGAATTCGTCATTATCCATTGTGCATTTAAAAGCTTGATTAACAGGATGAATACAATCAATCTCAGCACTGCTGAATGAAATTCTATCAATTAACTCTCTATCATATTTACACACAATGTATGCAACCACTTTGACTAACAGCACAGAATTATAGCTACCAATACTTCCTCCCATCTGTGTTAAAAAGACCATTTTGTTTCCATTCTCATTGCACCTTCCGATTAAGAACGGCTCGTCCATTTTAAGCGAATTTCCAAAAGTATATGCCCCATTTCCTATTGGGGTCATTAACCACTCCATTTCAATCTCATGTTTTTTATCATCTGGGGGGATCAAACGCAACTCCTGCCCATCAAACATAAATGTAAAATTAACATTTCGATATTGTATTTTTCCAGTATAAGTAGTCAATTCTACTGCCAAAATCATTCCTCCTTAATTTTTTTATTACACAATGCAACCCCTGCTTCTTTGTTATCCAATCCACTGCCTGCTACCCCTTCGAGTATCGAGTGGCTTGAACTGCGGTCGTCGCTGTTATCCATATCACTGCCACAACCTCTGACATCTAATCCGCAGCCTAAACCCTACCACTCATTTTTCGGCTCTCGGCAAATTCGCTTAGTAGATATGTTTCCATATAAGAAAACCGAGCTTTTCGCAAGGATGCTCTGATGGCACTCACCTCGCAAAAAGCCCGGAAATACGCCACTTTTTGGCCCTTATTTATCTTTCCTTGACAGCAAACAGACCGTCTCAACATGCCCGCTATGACAAAACTGATCAACGACCGCCACCTTCTGAGCCACATACCCCTTTTCCTGAAGTATCTTCACGTCCCTCGCCAGGGTTGCCGGGTCGCAGCTCACGTAGACGATACGCTCTGGTGCCATGTGGACCAGAGTGTCCAGAAGTACCTGATCGCAGCCCTTTCGCGGTGGGTCTACGACCACGACGTCCGCGTGTGAGCCATCACCGCCCTTCTTATATATATCTGGAACAACTTCCTCTGCCTTGCCGACGAAGAACTCGGCATTTGTGATCCCGTTGATCTCGGCGTTGTGTCTTGCGTCATCTATAGCCTGTGGAACAATCTCCACTCCGTATACTTTCTTAGCCTTCTGTGCGAGGAACAATGATATGGTTCCTATGCCGCAGTACATATCCCACACGGTCTCGTCACCTGACAGATCCGCATACTCCAAAGCCTTGTTGTACAGGACATTTGTCTGGACAGGATTTACCTGATAGAAGGACAATGGGGATATCTGATATTTGATGTCACCTATATAGTCTGTAATATACGGCTGTCCCCAGATGGTTATGCACTTATCGCCGAGTATACGATTCGTATTCTCCATGTTGACGTTCAGGCAAATGGATGTCATTCCTTCTATCTTAACCAGTTCATCTATCAAAATCTCACTGTGTGGAAGCTTGTTGCCATTTGTCACCAGACATACCATGATCTCTTTGGTGGTAAATCCAACTCTGATAAGGATATGTCTGACCAGACCTCTTCCGGTCTCCTCATCGTAGGTCGATATGTGACTGTCCTCAATGAAGCTTCTGACGATAGCAACTATTTTGTCATTCACGAGCGCACCGATGGCGCAGCTCTCTGTGTCTATGATGTCGTGGCTTCTTCCTGCGTAGAATCCGATGACAACATTGCCGTTCTTGTCTCTGCCGACAGGGAATTGGGCCTTATTCCTGTAGTGGAATGGATCATCCATGCCGTAGGCTGGCTTTTCCATGATTGTTTCCACGTTCTCCATCTTGCCGATCCTCTGCAGACAGTTCTTCACCTTATTCCACTTGTATTCGAGCTGCTGCTCATAGGAAACCTGCTGCATGGTGCAACCGCCGCATCTTTTCGCTTTGTCGCACACCGGCTCCACGCGGTATGGCGATGGTGTAATGAGCTTCATCAATCTTCCGTAGGCTATGTTCTTCTTCACCTTGACGATCTTCACCTCTGCCAGATCGCCCACCACGGCATCCTTGACAAATACAGTCATGCCCTGAACATGTCCAATACCCTCTCCATCATTGCCCATGTCCTCGATGAGTACCTGGTAGTTCTCATTTTTGACAAGTGTGACCTTATCAACATTCGCCATATTCCGGATCGATGTTTTTACGCACGAGCCAACATTCGATTCATCTGTTCCGGATGTTCTAACAACTGAGCTGGCACTATTCACTGCCTCCCCGCTATTTTTTCTCTGCACACCATTTACTCGTCTGTTGTTCTTAGGGCTTCTATTGTTCCTAATATTTGACATACACTATCTCTCTTCCTATTGCCGTTATTAATTATCCGACGTCTTCCTTATATTCGACTGGAGCGCTCTGTTGAAGCCCAGCCAGCCATTGTTGTCCTTTGCCGCATCCAGCTCCTGGATAAATGTCTGGATCTTGGCGTCTGTGTTGTCCGCCATGGACAGTGCCAGAGCCTCGATGAGTGCCGGCTTCTTTGGTGAGCCGTACTCAAGCTCCCCGTGGTGAGCCAGTATGCAGTGCTCCAGCTCATTTGCCGCCTTGGCAGGGAAATTGTCTATGGTATTGATCTTATCGCGGATCATCATCGTTCCCATGACTATGTGTCCCAGAAGCTGACCTGCGTCTGTGTAGTCGTTCTCAGGGAACTTGGAGATCTCGTAGACCTTGCCAATGTCGTGGAGAAGTGCCGCTGTGATCAGCAGATCCCTGTTGAGCACCGGATAATATGTGGTGTAGTAGTCACACATCTTGGCAACTGCCAGTGAATGCTCAAGTAAGCCTCCTATGTATCCGTGATGTATCGACTTTGCAGCCGAGTGATTCTTGAATTCCTTGACAAATGCAGGATCCTCGGCGAAGAATTTCTTCAGAAGCACCTTGTAATAATCCTTGTCGAGTGATTCCACGAGAGCCATAAGATCCTTGTACATCTGCTCTATATCTTTCTTGGTACACGGCATATAATCAGCCTCTGAGTATTCTCCCTCATCTGCAATACGAATCTTCTTGATATTGAGCTGAAGCTCATTGTTAAATGATGTGACCTGACCATCCACCTTGATAAAGTTCTTTGACTCAAAGTGTCCTATCGCATTGCTCAGCTCCCAGACCTTTCCGGCTATACTTCCTGTCTTATCCACAAGCTCCAGGTTGTAATATGTCTTTCCTGATTTTGTAGTTCCTGTCTGCTTGTTCTTGCAGAGATAGACATTCGATATCATGTCGCCTTCGTTGAAATCTGTTATAAATACCATTTTTCTTTTCCTCTTTCTATGTTTAATTATTATTGTATGCTTTAATTTTAATCATATATAAGAATACAATAGGCGGTTATGAAAATCCAGTATTTACTGAACATTTCCACAACCGCCTATATTACTATATTCCCCCCACATCACATCTTATCATACTCATGAAGCTTATCTGAAGCAGCCTTCCCATTCTTCCGTGATTCTTCCCTGTCAAGCTTTCTCACTCCAAACAGCCCCTTGATAACAAATGCTATTCCCACGCAAAGTGTTCCAAGGATCAGTGTGAGCTCAAGTCCCGACATATATCTCAGCGAAACATTCAGTGAGATTATGATGCATACAAAGAATGCTATACAAAGTCCTGTGAACACAAGTCCTGTTCCCATGTTCGGCTTAACCAGAAGTGCGATAAATGCGATGACCAGCAGGACAATAAAGATTCCTCCAATATTCACACCACCACCTATACGAAACAGTGAACTTAAAAGTCCCCAATCGGACACAACGACATTCTTAAGAAACATCACACCGCCTGCTATCATCAATACTATCCCCAACAAAAACTGCAATAACTCTTTCATCCGCTTTTTCTCCTCTTCCTTTTGTAAATATATTGTCTGTAATATATTGCTTGTGAGTATGTTGTGATATGTAATCAATCTCACAACCGCCACAAAGTGCACCCGTCACCCTTTAATCTATCTATTTATATTATCAGCTTTGTGTTTCTCCCGCAACCACAGCCACTGAATTAATCAGGGAAAATGTGCCTATTTCTACACCTGCAATATGTTGACGCTCTATAATTATAAGGGGTATAATCAATTATGTATGTTTATAATTAGAGCCTTTATATATATTTAATTATGCTTTTCATGCACTTATCGAGTTAAACACTGATCCTATTCATCATATGATCACAAGATTCATGCCCGTGCATATGAATTTTACAAATCTGCATTTGTATGAACATATTTATATAAACGAATTTACATAAGCACTATAAAATAAAAAGTTAAATAATAAGGAACACAGAAAATGAATCTACGAACATTAAGAGTTATAGAATACAACAAGATAGTCGAGATGCTGACAACATTTGCCTCATCACCCATGGCGAAGAGGAAATGCCAGCGTATAAAGCCCCGCAAGGATCTCGCTATGATCGAGGCGCTCCAGCAGGAGACAAGGGATGCTCTTCGCCGTCTGAACACACAGGGCAATCTGTCATTTGCAGGACTTAAAGATATCGGGGCATCTCTAAAGAGACTTGAGGTTGAGGGAATCCTCACAACCGCAGAACTGCTTGATATGGCAAGCATGCTGGACCTCGCACTCACCGCCAAGAGATATGGTGAGAACGAAGGCACAAGCATGACAGATACGAGAAGACGCAGCAAGGAGCAGATCGAGGAGGAGAAGGCCTCCAACAAGATGCTGGGATTGAGCATGAACCCGGATGGCACCACATGTCCGGACAGCCTGCGCACGAGATTTCTGGAGCTCATGCCTCTGGAGCATCTGTCCAGGGAGATCCACAGATGCATAATTTCCGAGAACGAATTTGCCGATGACGCTTCATCAGGGCTCAAGGCCGTGCGAAGGAACAAGCGTCTGACAAATGAAAAGCTGCACAACCAGCTTGCAAAGCTTGTCAGCGATACCAGCAAGCAGACCATGTTCCAGGATAACCTGGTAACCATGAGAAACGGCAGATACTGTATCCCGGTCAAGGCCGAGTACAAGAACCATTTTCCTGGTATGATACACGACCAGTCGTCGACCGGAGCAACAGTGTTCATCGAGCCTATGGCCATCGTGAACCTGAACAACGAGCTGAAGGAGCTGGACAATCAGGAGCTTGCCGAGATTGAGAAGATACTTGAATCTCTGTCAGCGCAGACCGCAGCGGAGATCGAATACATAAAATACGACTTCGACACTCTGGCTGAACTGGATTTCATTTTTGCAAGAGCTTCATTTGCAAGAAGCTACAAGGGAACCGAACCGGTATTCAACACCGATGGGATCGTCGATATAAAGCAGGGAAGACATCCGCTACTGGAGAAGCACACCGTCGTACCTGTGGACATCAAACTGGGTGAGGACTACAACCTCCTCATCGTGACCGGTCCTAACACCGGTGGTAAGACGGTATCACTTAAGACTCTGGGACTCTTCTCACTCATGGGACAGTCCGGACTTCATATTCCGGCACTTGACGGTTCAAGGCTGAATGTATTTGACGATGTGTTTGCCGATATTGGAGATGAGCAGAGTATAGAGCAGAATCTGTCCACCTTCTCATCCCACATGAGCAACATCGTGTACATACTGGATCACGTAACTCCGGGCAGTCTGGTCCTCTTCGACGAGCTGGGCGGCGGTACGGACCCTATAGAGGGTGCAGCACTTGCCATCGCCATCCTGTCACATCTGAACGACATGGGTGTCAGATGTATGGCAACCACACACTACAGTGAGCTCAAGACATTTGCCATGAGCACACCGGGTGTCGAAAATGCAAGCTGCGAATTTGACGTGGCAACACTCCAGCCGACATATAAACTAATGATCGGTATTCCTGGAAAGTCAAATGCTTTCGCCATAGCGAAGAAGCTTGGAATCGACGATAGCATCATCGAGAGCGCCAAGGCCAATATCGACAGCGATACAGTTGACTTTGAGACCCTGATCGCGGATCTTGAGAGAAGCAAGAGGGAGATTGAACAGGACAAGGCTGATATCGCAAGGCTCAAGGAGGACGCAAAACAGCTTCAGGAGCGTGCACAGATGAAGGATTCAGAGCTCTCCAACAAGAAAGCCGAGATTCTGGCAAAGGCGCGCCAGGAGGCATCCGAGATCATAGAGGAGGCGAAGGCTGAAGCCGATGCCGCCATAAGAAAATACAACAAATGGACCACTAACCCGGCAAAGGCCGATGCCAAGGCGATGGAGGCCGAGAGACAGAAGCTCCGCGCGAAGATCAACGACCTCGGCAGGATGAACGAGGAGAAGCGCAAGACTGTAAAGTCAGACCACAAGGCATCCGACTTCAAGGTTGGCGATACCGTACATGTTATCAGCATGGATTCCGAGGGAACCATCATGGCACTGGCTGACTCCAAGGGCAAGCTGAAGGTCCAGATGGGTATAATCAGCGCAGTTCTTCCACCTACTGATCTTCTGCTGGTTGAGCATGAGAAGAAGAAACCGCAGAAGGCCACAGTCACAGGTGGCAAAAGCATGAACAGGATGATGAATATCAAGCCTGAGATAAATGTACTCGGTATGACGGTCGACGAAGCCACATCCCTTGTGGACAGATTCCTTGATGATGCCCTTATGGCACATCTTCACAGAGTCACCATCATCCACGGAAAAGGCACCGGAGCCCTCCGAAAAGGAATACATCAATTTCTGAAATCACAGCCACATGTCAAATCCTTCCGTCTTGGAGAGTTCGGAGAGGGCGACGCGGGCGTCACAATAGTGGAACTTTAAAATAATGCTTCAGCAATGAAGTCGGTGAACGCCTTCAGATTTTTTACACAAATTGTAATATTACAAATTTACTGGGAGGTATATATATATATGAGCAAAAATAATATTCTCATCGTTGACGACGACGAGAACATCGCAGAGCTTATATCACTCTACCTCAACAAAGAGTGTTATGAGACCGAGATAGCCGCAAGCGGCACCGAAGCTTTGCAGCTATTTGAAGAATATTCACCCGATCTGGTTCTCCTGGATGTCATGCTTCCGGGAATGGACGGCTATCAGGTGTGCACAGAGATAAGGAAGACATCGAATACACCTATCATCATGCTCTCAGCCAAGGGGGAGGTATTTGACAAGGTGCTGGGGCTTAAGATCGGTGCAGATGATTACATCGTCAAGCCATTTGACTCAAATGAGCTTGTGGCAAGGGTCGGTGCCCTTCTCAGAAGGTCAGCCATGACTGAGAGTGCACAGAAGCAGCCACAGAGCGCAGCTTACGATGTCACAAGTGCGGACCATGTAGGTACATTTGTGGAGTATGACGGGCTGGTCGTAAATATCTCCAACTACACTGTAACCTTTGAGGGACACAATCTCGAGATGCCGCCAAAGGAGCTGGAGATCCTCTACTTTCTCGCCAGCAGGCCTAATCAGGTGTTCACCAGGGAGCAGCTTCTGGACAAGCTGTGGGGATACGAGTATGTAGGCGACACAAGGACCGTGGATGTACATATCAAGAGACTTCGTGAGAAGCTGAACAACAATCATAACTGGAGCATTGCCACTGTATGGGGCATAGGCTACAAGTTTGAATGGAGATCATAATGAAGAAAACCGCATTTGACAAGATTGTGGTCGGATTCGTAGTTCTGGTTGTGATGATATTTACACTGCTCATGGTATACAGTATATCAACGGCACAGAATTCTGTACTCTCAGAGCGCAAATCCACCATGAAGAATGAAATTACATTGCTTGCCGACGGCCCCATGACCGATTACAGCAACGGAACCATTGACAGCAAGGAATTATACAAGGAGCTTCAACATGCGGCGGATACCCTGGACATGGGTATCTGGCTCACCGATGAACGCAGCAACATTATTTTCAGGTCGGGAAGCTCTTCAGGAATCAGTGAATCCGGTGGGTCTTCCAAGGATTCAGATTCACACATCAGCACAAATGACAACCTCAAGAATTATGTGGAACAGGATGAATTGTTTGCATCATTTTGCTTCGAGGATACATTTGGCGGCTATTTCCCAGAGGACACTCTGGTGATCGGCCAGCCTCTCTACTCGTGGAACAATTACATGGGAACGATCATCCTGTCATCACCTATGACATTCAAGAAGAATATCAGAGGGCGAATGCTTTCTACAACGTTTGTGCCATTCCTGATCCTCATGCTGATAGCCATGATCGCGCTTATGCTCATGTCAAACAGCTTGCTCAAGCCTATACGTGAGATCATCAAGACGTCCAAGTCATACGCCCAGGGTAACTTCAATGCCAGGGTAAATGTGACCGCGAAGAACGAATTCGGCGAACTTGCGAGATACATGGAGGAGATGGCCGATGAGCTGAGCCGTTCAAACGAATACAGGAAGTCATTTATATCGAATATCTCCCATGATTTCAGGTCACCTCTCACCTCCATCAAGGGTTATATAGAGGCTATGCTGGATGGTACCATCCCTCTGGATAAGCATGAGAAGTATCTCGGTATAGTGTTAAATGAAGCTCAGAGACTGACCAAGCTGACACAGGGACTTCTGGAGCTGAACAACTTTGACTCATTTGACCTGCAGCTTGACAAGTCCAACTTCGATATCAGGGATATCATCACGCCAACCATCAATACATTTGAAAAGAGATGTAATGACAGAGGAATATTCCTGGACAGCGTCTTTCTCACGGACAACACCGTGGTATATGCCGACAGAACCAAGATACAGCAGGTTATATACAACCTGGTTGACAACGCCATAAAGTTCACTCCTGAGGGCAGGCAGATCAGGGTTCAGGTGACTGAGAAGGACAACAAGATATATACAAGCGTCAAGGATGAAGGCGTGGGAATTCCAAAGGATGCCCAGAAGAAGGTATTTGAGAGATTCTACAAGACAGATCCAAGCCGTGGCAAGGACAAGACCGGAACCGGTCTGGGACTGGCCATAACCAAGGAGATCATCAAGGCTCATGGCGAACAGATCACCCTCACATCCGAGGAGGGTGAGGGAAGTGAATTCATCTTCTCCCTTCCTAAGGAGAAGGATATGCAGGTACCTATCAAGCCTGTTCACATTGAAGCACACAGCGAAGGACACTCCGAAGCAAATGTGTCATCATCCGGCGTGAAGAGCAATGGCAAATTCAGGATCAAGGATTCATAACATATCGCAGAATATTAAAGCCCGGGTATTACCCCAGAGAATGTCTCTGTTGTAATACCCGGGCTCTATTTATTTCACTTTACATTTCCTACCATCTATCCACACATTTTTCACCTGTGAAACATCTATCGGCTTAGTGAAGTTCAGTTCCATTCTCTGTATGCTGTCGTCCTCACCGGTCTTGCCGATTCCATATACTACATCTTTCAATTTTTTATTGTCTGTCATCTCAAGTATTATATTCTCCAACGAATCATCATTGACCGCCGCATTTTCAGCAATGTCAATGGTTATGCCCTTTGTATTTATTGTACATTTTTCAATGCCATCTATGCCAGATACATCCACACTATGCCCCTGCATATCATCCTGAACCTTAAACTGTAAGGTCCAAGGGCCATCCACCTCGTCTGATACATAGGTGACCGCGCCATCACTTGATTTATTTTTGTTGAACAGGGTAATGCTGTTACATCTCATGGTGATGACATCCCCCACCTTGTATGCATTTTTCTTTTTTAACTTGTATACAATATCAGACATTGTCTGCTTGTTCGTGAGCGAGATTCCATCGCCAAATGCCGTGCTGCCCGCATATTCACTGACGATGTTCGCACCGCCTTCTATTATCTGCATCTGAGCATCAAAGCTCTCATATTTTTCTGTGTCAAAGTCATCGTATGTGATCACCATCGCAATGTTGACCTGATCGCCATCCACTGCTACCTTCTTCAGATCAAAGCTTACTTTGGCATCGGACTTGGTTATCACCTTTACGCTGCCCTTATACTCGTTATTTATGTAGCTCTCATCCACATATTTTGATGGAATAACACTTCCTGTCTCCCTGCTCAGACTGTCAAAGAACCACGCCAGCGAGCCGGTCTCCGCCGCATATGTCAGTCCGCCTCCCGACAGGATCAGAACAGCCGCCACTGCCGCTGCCACAGTCTTCCATCCATGATTCCTTCCGGTTCCCCTCGTCTTCACCTTGTGCCTGAGTCTTTTCACACATGCATCCTTCTCTTCATCCGACATATACATGGTCTCAATATCCACATTTACATCGTTCATAACATCATATACATTTCTGTCTTTTCCGTTTTTCATGATCATTCACCGCCTTTACACTTGTTTCAATCGTCTTCTTGCTCTGGACATTCTGCTGTAGATAGATGATGAAGATACCCCATAATCTTCCGCTATCTTATCAACATCCTGCTCATCCCAGTAGTACCTCAGAATAATGTCCCTGTCTTCGTCCGACAGACCACTCAGCAGCTTTTCCATGCTGTCAGATATCTCCTCGTTGAGTATCTCCAGCAGGTTGTCATTTGCAAGCTTGTTCTCATAGTCCGCTATGTCATCTTCCGAGCACCTTCTGCTATATCTTCTCAGATAATCTATGGATCTGAATCTTGCAATTGCCGTTATCCAGCTTCTGAACGAGCCTTTGCTCTCGTCAAATCTGTCTATATTGTTCCATACATCCAGAAACACATCGTCCATGCACTCTTCAATTTCCTCCGGCATGCCCGAAAGGTTCTTGTACACAGCGGCTTTCACCTGCCCGCCATATTCCTGAACCACAAACTCCAGAGCTTTCTCATTATGCCGTTTCAGCTTCGATATATAATTGTTCCTGGTTACTATATCTTTCACCTCCCCTTGTCCTTCTGATATATATTCCGATCAAAATCTCCGATTTCTTGCAACAAAAGCGATTTTAAATAAAAATTTTTATTAAAAAAGCTGTCAGTTTTTATCATACTGACAGCTCTCTTGCTAATTGTTATATCTGTTATTCATTTCCTTTACAGCCTCACCAATCTGGGCTCTGAGCTCCGTGGGATAAATGACCTCAACCGAGGTTCCATACTGCATTGCCCAGTGCGCCATAGCCTGCCGGCTGCACACAAGCCGCACGTAAGTTACATCATCCTCAGTCTCTCTGAAGCCTTCGTACTGTCTGGCTATATTCTCATCGACCACATCAAAGTTTCTTCCAAACCAGTCCACCACATCCGATATGGCAGCCTTCCTGACGCGCATCACTATGGTCACCGGCTCATCGGCAAACATATAGATATGCTCAGCCATATGCTTTGGAAGGTTGAGTCCATGCTCCATTCCCTTTACCTCTGTGCGGTTCTTCACAGGCCTGTCAACTATCTGGACCTGTGTCATCTTATCCACTCTGTAATTCGACAGATTGTCATACTTGTCATAGTTACAAATGAGATAATACTTTCCGTCATTTGCCACCATCTGATACGGGTTGACTATGTACGGCTCCTCCCGTCTAGGATGAAGCTTCTTGTCCTCGCCATAATTATTATATACAAATGATATCTGTTTCTTCTCAGATATGGCATCATCTATCATTCCCACGTTGAACAGTGTCTGCTTGTTGCTGGTGTGCTCAAGTCCCGGAAGACTGCTGACATGTGTCATCTTATTTGTAAAATAAATATTTGACAGGCCTGCAATCTTGTCTATAAGCTGGCTCGCCTGACCAGCTGGTATGGTCTTGGAGAACAGGATACTGTCTATCATCATTCGAAGCTCTGCATCGTCAAACTCGTGATTATAATACCAGTTTGATGTAAGTGTCTCCTTTGTGCCGTCCTTCTTCTCTCTCTCCGTCTCGGTGTACTCAATGTCATAGCCATAATCCACCAGACAGTTGAGGTTTGCCTTTATGGATTTTCTGTCCACAGTGATATCATAATCGTCTTTGAGCTTCGCTATGATATCCTTCTGATCCATGGTGTGGTCACAGTCTGTGTATTTCTTCAGTATGTCCAGAATGCATATGTTCAGCATCTTTTTTCCACTTGTAGGATACGCCATGTATATTCCCCCTCTATCACTACATGTCCCAACTAAGACGATGTAGATTTCCTGCTTCCTCTAGACCTGGGAAATCATTCTGTCTGAGTGCTTCATACAGCACTATTGCCACAGAGTTGCCCAGATTCAGTGAACGAATGTCTGGGAACATTGGAATCCTGATGGATGTATCCTTATAATCAACCAAGATCTCCTCAGGTATACCCGCGCTCTCCTTGCCGAACATGATGTATGCGTCATCCTCAAACTTCACATCTGTATACTTCTTCCTGGCTTTGGTTGTCGCCATGTATATCTTTGCTCCGGGATTCTTTGCAAGGAAATCCTCGAAATTCACATATGTTGTCACATCCAGCTTGTCCCAGTAATCAAGCCCGGCACGCTTCAGCTGTTTCTCATTTATCTGGAAGCCCAGCGGCTCTATGAGATGCAGTCTTGCGCCTGCTGCCACACATGTTCTTCCTATGTTGCCTGTATTGGCCGGGATCTCCGGCTCATGTAATACTATATTTAGCATACTACTCCTCCTATAAAAACCTTGGCGGTGTAAGAAATCTCCTCTCGTCGTCGTGCACTACAACCCTATCGCTTTTTTCCGTAAGATGGCCTATGACTGAAGCCTCATATCCTGCCTCATAGAGCTTATCAGCCAGCAATTTTCCATCCGGAACTACGAAGAGTGCAGAACCACAACCATCTATCATATACGGATTATCCCCAGTGTGCTCACATATCTCTATTGTCTCCTGAAGTATCGGTATATTGTCATGACATACCTCAAGCCCGCACTTCAGCGCATCGCCCATCTCCCAGAGAGCCGCAAAGACACCACCTCTTGATATGTCGTGTGAATATATGCAGCCATGGTCAAATGCTATATCAACCTGACCGCCAAGCAATATAAGCTGCTCGAGCTGCTCCACAGGTCTCAGATAGCTCTCCGAATACCTCTCAAAAAGCTCCTTCTGGTTGTCATAATAGAGCTGCAAAGTTCCCCCAACGCCGGTCTGTCCACACATGACAATGTCCATTCCTGCCAGTTTTTTCGGTCTGCTTGAACCAACCTCTCCATGTCCTGCAGGTCTTCCCATCATCGTCAAACTTATAACCGGCTCAGCAACAGCACCGTTCACCTCAGTATGCCCCATCACTATATCAACGCCGTACTCCGCACATACACCTGCAAGCTTTCTGAGCAGTTTCTTCATGCGGCGTTCATCGTCATCAGGCATAACTATGGTATCTACTGCCGCCCATGGCATATATCCGCCAATCCTTATACTGTTGTAAAGTCTCGCTATATCAAGTCTAAGTCCAATATATCCGCTGTCACAGCACACACCAGCCGCAACATTCACGCTTTTCGCTGCGCCGGAATCTCCACTGTCCCCATCACGCAACAAGAGCCGGGCATAGTCATCTCCTATTCCGGCTCTCGTCACATCGTCGTGGACAGTACAGGGCAGACTCTTAAGTATCGATCGCACCGTCTGGTGCTCTCCAAACTTTCCTCTCATATCTACTCTCCAATTCGACCTGTTTTCCTATTAGAATGCTGAAACTAAAAGTGTAACAACCATAGCGATACACAGAATCACAACGATGATTCTCGATATCAAAGTCTTACCCTTCTTGCTGCTGAGATCTATCATCTTCCCACACTCCTTATCAAAGTATCTTACTCTACAAAATTAACTTAATAATAACAAAATATATATTATAGTTCAATATCAATTATTTATAGCATTAACTGTTGATTTTTCTATTTCAAAATGATAAGCTGATTCATATTTATTATATTCATATATGTGAACAACATGGAGGAACTCAATTGTGACCATAAGTGAACGAATTTTATTATTATTGAAAAAACGAAACATGACTCAGTCAGAATTTGCAAAACAGGTAGGAATTGCGACAAGTACCATCAGCGAATGGAAAAAGAAAAAGACAAATCCAACAGCAGATAAAATAATAGATATCTGTCATGTTCTGCAAATCACCCCGGAACAACTACTGACAGGTAAAGATATTGATGATCAAAATGATATAGCGGTAATCGAATCAAACGAACCATTTACACCTCTTGATATACAGATAATCAATGATTATCACACTTTAAAAAAAGAACAGCAGAAAAGACTGTTAGCTTATATTGATGCACTAAAAAACTTACAACACCTAGAAGATTTATAAATCAGCAATCAACAAAGGGGAATACACAACCTATGGCGGAAACTTCAACATTAGTAACTTTTGAATCCATTTTAAACTGTGTGTACATAATCAGAGGACAACAGATAATGTTGGATCATGACCTGGCGCGAATCTACGGATACGAGGTGAAGAATCTCAACAGACAGGTAAAACGTAATATAAATCGTTTTCCACAGGATTTTATGTTTCAACTCACCAAAGAGGAATACGACAATTTGCGGTGCCAAAATGTCACCGCAAACTATAATTCAATGTCCAGAAGTCTGCCATATGCATTTACTGAACAAGGAATCTATATGCTTGCAACCGTTCTCAAAGGTGATCTCGCCGAACAACAAAGTGTATTTATCATGCGGGCTTTCAAAGAAATGCGGCATTTTATCATACAAAATCAGCAATTTGTTACACAATCTGAGATGAAGATGGTAACCGCAAGAATATCCGAATTGTCTATTCAACTTACAGGAGTAATTGACAATCAAAACAGAACAGCCAGAGAACTAGAATCCATTCAGGTAAACATTGCTCGAATTAATGATAACTTTATATCAGATAAGGATTTTAAAAACTTTATTATTTATAAAGGTCAAAAATTTGAAGCAGACATAGCCTATATAAATATTTACCAACAGGCAGAAAAATCAATCTATGTAGTGGATGATTACATGAATTCCAAGACATTATGCCTACTCTCACAAAAGAAACCAGGAGTAGAGGTTATCCTTTTTACCGAAAATGGTCATGGAAGAAGAGGTTTTCTCACCACTGATATTATAAACGATTTTGAAAACCAGTATCCTCCATTAAAAATCAAACCTAACCCGGATTGCCATGATAGATTGATCGTCATTGATTATGGATTCCCTACCGAACGGATATTCCACTGTGGCGCATCCAGCAAGGATGCCGGACATAAGTTATGTGCAATAAATGCCATATCTGAATCATCAATGATCCATCCCGTTATTGACAAACTATTATCCCTACCAGATAAAACCATATAGATCTATAAATGGGCTATCCTCACACAAGAGAATAGCCCATTACTTTTTTACAATCCCTGCCCCTTGAGGTAGTTGATAAACTGCTGTGCAGTACGTCCGCTTATGCCGCCATGTGCAAGCTCCCACTTGTTTGCCTCTGCGCAGAGCTCTTTCTCGTCCATGGTGATATGCTCTTTCTCGGCAAGGCCCTTGACGATCTCGAAATACTCCTTCTGTGAAGGTGCGCTGTAGCTGATGGTTACGCCAAATCTGTTGACCAACGACAGCTTCTCCTGAATGGTATCACTTCTGTGGATACCGTTATTGTTCTCCATATCGTTCCTGTCGTTCCATGTCTCCTTTATGAGATGACGACGGTTCGATGTGGCATAGATAAGCACATTGTCAGGTCTAATCTCCAGTCCGCCCTCGATGACAGCCTTGAGATACTTGTACTCTATCTCAAATTCCTCAAATGAAAGGTCATCCATGTATATGATAAATCTGTAATTTCTGTTCTTGATAAGCGATATGACCTGCGACAGATCCTGGAACTGATGCTTGTATATCTCTATCATACGAAGTCCTCTGTCATAGTACTCGTTGATGATAGCCTTGATTGTGGTTGACTTTCCTGTTCCACTGTCACCAAAGAGAAGTGCATTGTTCGCCTTGCGGCCCTCCACAAATGCCTCAGTGTTGTCCACGATCTTCTTCTTCTGGATCTCATATCCGATGAGGTCATCCAGCATGACATCCTCAGTGTTATTGATAGGTACAAACTCCAGATCTCCGTGCTCACGGGTGATCCTGAACGCTTTGTTGAGACCGAACATACCTACACCATAAGCCTTGTAGAATGATGTAACTATGTCAAATATCTGGTCCTCGTTCTCTGCCTCCTCTATGGCATTGCTGACAGCCTGAACCTTCTCGCTGACATTCTTATTGTACATTCTCTCCTTCTTGCCTATGGACCTATAGTTGTTGATGGTTGAGAAACAATCTATTCCAAGTGCGCTCTCTATCTCTGAGAAATCAAAGTCGAACAGCTTCTTGAATATCCTGAAATCATTCTTGGCGAAATAATTAACGGTTCCGTCATTTGCTCCTACCTTCTCACTTGTTATACTGAATGAGTTCTCATTGGTGATGAGTATAAATGCAAGATAGTTGTGCCACAGATTCTTATCGAATCCATAACTGGTAGCAAGATCCAGAAGTCTCTTGATCTGATCGTATATGCGGGCACACAGCTCCGCATTCTCACACCTCTTGAGATCAAAATCCTCAAATATTCCAGACAGCTTCATAAGTATGCTGTCCTCACCAAGATCTCTGTATAAAACCAATTTCGCTATGTCTCTGTACATGTGTATATCCTTCTTTCTGAACGGCTATATGTATCACCACACAGATGATGCCATATATACGCCGTTATTTTTTTCTCTTCTTGTAGTTTTTATTTCTGTTACTGTTTCTGCTTGTGTTGTTTCTTCCAGAATTGCCGCTTCCGACTGTACTGCCCGGTGCATTTGACTCATTCGTCCCGGTCTGTCCGGCATCCACCTTGCTGACATCAGACGCACATTCCTCATCCAGCCTTCCATTCCATCGCCCCTCGGGGATATTACATGCCAGATTATATTTCCTCCACGATATGCCCTTGTCTCTGAGTCTCTTAACCACATATTCTTCAGACATCGCATACAGGACGGAGAAAAGCGGTACAAATATGAGCATACCCAGAATGCCCAACAGATCACCTCCAAGCATGACCGCCACAAGTACCCATATAGATGGGAGACCCACCGAACCGCCAACAACATGAGGATATATGAAGTTTCCCTCTATCTGCTGCAGCACGACAAATATGATCAGAAACACTATGGCACGCTTCGGATCCTCTACCAGGATCATAATCGTTCCGGCAAAACATCCGACAAATGCTCCAACAACCGGAATCAAAGCAAATACTGCTATGATGATGCTGACCGTAAGCGCATACGGAATACGGAATATGGTCATCGTAATGAAAAACATAAGTCCAAGTATGCACGCCTCAAGGCACTGACCTGAGATGAACTTGGAGAAGGTCTTATCCGCAAGAACACAAGTCTGAATGAATCGGTCCGCCTTGTCTTCCCTGAACACCGCATACAGTACACCCTTTACCTGCTTCTCCAGAGTCTCCTTCTGAGCCAGTATGTAGCATGCAAAGAACAATCCCACCAGAACATCGACAACGGCGCCTACCACACTGCTGGCAATGGAGAACGTGGAAGACAATACACTGCTGCCGCCGTTCTTCACAATACCAACCACATTTGATATAAGTGCATCCCAATTAATATTGATACTCTTTATCTTATCCACTATCTCCGGCTGATCCTTCATCAGCTTGATTGCCTTCCTCTGTATATCATCCATGGCCGATGGCAGCTTCTCTGCAAACATAGTTATAGTCTTGGACATCTCAGGTATGATCATAGTTATTGCAAACGTGAGAACAGCTATTATGCACAGGAACGACAGTATGAGGCACACTGGTCGCCTAAACCTGTACAGTCTGCTGTCTTTATTCTTAAACAATACCTTTTCAAGTCCCTTCATAGGTACATTCACCACAAATGCTATGGCAAATCCTATGACAAATGGCATGAGTATATTGATGAGCCAGCTGAACATACTGGACACCTTATCAAAATTAAACAGTACATATGCAAACAGCACCACACCGCACAATATAATCACGGTCCTCACTGTATCCCTCTTATTCCAGTTCATGAAGTCCTCCTAATAATCCACATTATTATTCTATGTAGTCATCAATTACATATCTATTCATCCAGATGTATATCTCCAAATGCCTCGGACAGGGAATATGTCAGTTTCTTCTTGGGCTTGTACACATCGATGACCGGGGCCATGATCCTGAAAAAATTCTCCTCATCCTTTGAGAGCTTGAACACCTCAGCGGTATTCCTGGCATCCCACAGGGCATCATGCTCTGCCCCCTGAAAGTTTTCTCCCAGATAAAACACAGCGTCCGACAGTGATATCCTTCTTGACGTTCCTATGAGCTTGGCATATTCCTTCTGAAAATCCTTCCACCTTGATATGATACTTTCCAGCCCGGGGTGCGTGTATTCCTTCAGCCTGGTCTCCTTGCGGAGCTGTCTCAGATCATTCTCACTCCATGCGTATATCACATCGGCATCGGCACACCACTCTATAAAGCTCCCCATGGCAATGTCATATGAAGGAGCATCCTCCACCATATCATCTGTTATTCCTGTGAGCTTTATTATACGCGAAGCCATGGTTCCATATGCCGGCTTCACATAACTCTTAAACGAATCTATCTCATTATAATCTTCATCCAGTTTAACCGCACCGATCTCTATGATCTCGCTCTTACATATTTTCTTTTCCTTCTTATACTCTGAATCTATCATATTCATTTCAAAGTCCACAAATACGTATATCATACACTGTATTTCCCCTTACATTGCCGATTTAATTATTGTAACACTGTGACCAGAAAACTGTAAACAAGCATATTAGGTATTTGTCACCATTTCCGCAAATATTTGGGTATATTTTTGTCCTATTATGAGTTAAAATTTCTGTGACGACATAATCTGCACTTATACGGCAGCATACGACACGAAAGGAATATACCTATGAAAAATATAATCTTTGATATTGGAATGGTCCTCATAGATTTCCACTGGAAAAGTACCATGGAGAAGCTCGGCATACCATCAGACGTGATAGATACCCTTGATCACAACATGATCAATCACCCTATGTGGAATCATTTTGACCTGGATGATATGCCTGAGTCAGAGCTCATCGAGCGATTCAAGGAACTCAGCCCGGAATGCAGCAGCTACATAGACCTGTTCATGAACAATCTAGATGAAGTGGTGGATATGTTCCCGGGAGCCGACATGTGGCTCAAGGATCTCAAGGACAGGGGCTACAACATCTATCTCCTGTCCAACTACCCAAGAAGACTGTTTGCACTTCACACGCCTAGATTCCACTTCCTGCCTTACACGGACGGAAGAGTGGTCTCCTATGAATACCACGTTACCAAGCCAGACGCCGCCATCTATGAGCATCTCTGCAGCAAATATAACCTTGTCCCTGAGGAATCCATTTTCCTCGATGACAGACAGGCGAATCTTGATGCCGCCTCAAAGCTTGGCTTCCATACACTTCTGGTCACAGATCCTATAGGAGTGAGGGGCACACTTGACGACATACTCACACGCGAATAAGGAGATGCCGGATGAAAACAGATACAACTCAAATCAGACACAGTGGTCTGCTATGGCGTTCCATATTCTTTCCGCTGGCCTTTATTTATATGGAGCTCCTGTTCCACATTGCAATTTATGGATCTGCGGGCAGCAACATACTACATCCCCTGACATTTGCACTGGCATGCGGCCTTACCCTGTCAACACTGACCTCCTTCTGGCACAGATATGCAAATGCAGCCATAGCCTACCTGCTGTGGGGTATATTTACGATCTACTATATTGCACAATTTGTATACTATAAGATATTCAGGACTTTTTTGAGTCTGGTGTCAATCGGCGGAGCCCAGAATGCCATGAATTTCAGGACTGTACTTTTCTCAGCATTGAAGTCCAACTGGTATATCATAGTGCTGTTCCTGCTGCCACTTATATGTCTTATCATCATGAACAGGTTCTGGTTTTCATTTGGCAGATGCCGCATCGGGCAGAAGCTTTGTGTGCTCAGGGCAGTGCTGGTGCAGTTGGGCATCTCCGCAGCTGCATGGGTACTTGCCATCTGTATTCTGGCAGTGCACGGGACTGCGGCCTACACTCCATATGCGCTGTTCCACGGACGCTATGTACTTGAACTGTCCATGAACAAGCTTGGAGTCATGGTCACCACGGGAAGAGACTATGTGACCATGGTGACTCAGAGCAGCCAGAGCAAGACATTTGAGCTTGCAGATATTGGAGATAATCAGTCAGATGCACAGACTGCCGCATCAGATATCAATGCCGCGTTTGCGGACGATACAGATTTTTCATCAGCTTCTCAGACCGGCGGCTCAGATCAGGCGGCAGGATCAACCCAGACCGACGAGCCTGTATATGTTCCGCAGGTCGATGAAAGCATAGATTTCCAAAGTCTGTACAATCAGACAGATGACGAGGAGCTTAAAAGCCTGACGGCATATTTCTCGGGAGTACAGCCAACTTACACGGACGAATACACCGGCATGTTCGAGGGGTACAATGTGGTATTTGTCACCGCTGAAAGTCTCAGTACATATGGAATATCCAGGGAGGCCACACCGACACTGTACAAGATTTATCACGAAGGCTTTGAATTTACTAACTTCTACAACCCACTGTGGTATCACAGCACCATAGACGGCGAATATACCAACTGCCTCAGTCAGTATCCGGCATCCTCCAAATGGAGCTTTGAGGCATCCGCGGACACCTATCAGCCATACGCCCTCGGCAATATGCTGAACGCACAGGGCTACAAGAGCTACGGCTACCACGACTTTGACGCCACATACTACGACAGGACAAGGACTCATCCAAATATGGGCTACACCACATTCAAGGCCATCGGCGCAGGACTGGATATACCTGACCACGTCATGTATTCAGACCTGGAATGTATGGAAGCTGTATATGGGGATTTCATTCAGGATGACAAATTTAACATGTATTTTATGAGCTTTTCCGGCCATCTTCCATATAACTATGAGAATCAGTATCTGTGTCTCATCAACAGGGAGGATGCAGAAGCCGCACTCGGGGGAGAGGGCTATTCGGATGAGGCTATCGCATACGTAGCGGCACAGATGGAGCTGGACAAGGCCCTGAAATTCCTGATGGACAAGCTGGATGAAGCTGGCAAGCTGGACAACACTCTGTTCATCGTAGCACCTGACCACTATCCTTACGGACTCAGTGACGGCACCTACAACGAGCTTGCGGGCAAGGACATAGAGAGTGATGACTTTGAACTTCACCGCAACCAGTTTGGCATATGGAGCTCATCCATGGAGAAGCCTGTAGTAGTAGACAAGCTCTGCTCCAGTGTGGACATACTCCCAACTGTGTTAAATCTTCTAGGAGCCGACTTTGACTCAAGACTTCTGGCTGGCCGCAACATATTATCCGACTCAGATGAGCTTGTGATCTTCGCAGACCAGAGTTTCATGACCGACAAAGTCAGATATGACGCCAGCACGGGGGAGACCTCTTACTTCGTCCCTGAGTCGCAGATCCCTGATGGATACGTGGATCAGATGATCGAGGAGGTTGAGAATCGTCTGTACATATCGGACGAGATGATAAACACGGACTATTTTTCATTTGTATATAACAGATAGAAGACCGAGACAATACCCGCCAGCACATCGGCGGCGGCCTGAACGGAAGCCACTCCGTCTACGCCATACATGCGCGGCAGTATGAATACCAATGGTATAAAACATACTCCCTGCCGCAGGGCGGATATGAGGGTGGCTTTTCCATATGCTCCAAGAGCCTGATAATACATTCCGATCACCAGACACACAGCTGCAAACGGCATGGATATGGCATGCGCACGGAGAGACAGCGCCGCAAGCTGCAGAGACTGATTGCCTCCGTCCTGCAAGAATACACCGGCTACCTCGGATGCCCACACCCAGGCCGCGGCACCCATGGCACACATGAATATAACCGCAGTTATCATAGTAAATCTCAGAGATGTCCTGACCCTGGATGCAAGTCCTGCACCATAGGCAAACCCACACACCGGGGCAAATCCCTGTCCATAGCCCACCAGCACCGCAAATATAACCGCAAATATCTTATTTGCAACTGTGATGCCCGCCATGGCTCCATCTCCGTACTGCCTGCAGCTTCTGCTGATCATGACCGCTGCAAGGCACATGAGCCCCTGCCTCAGGAATGACGGCAGCCCTGTCCTGACTGTTCTTATCCCATATCTGAAGCTCCACAAGTCCGATATATGCAGCCTTACCACGCTGCACCTTGATCTGACACATATATACATGATGACAAGGCTTATCCCCTGTCCGGCAAGGGTTGCTATGCCTGCACCGGCTATTCCAAGTCCGAGAACTCTCACCAATATATAGTCAAATAGCGCATTTGACAGTCCTCCTGCCAGAATACCCAGCAGGGCAAGATACGGCTGCCCCTCAGCCCGCAGTGCATTGTTCAGAACATAGGCACCGCACATGACCGGAGCCGCGAGCATGATATATATTCCATACTGCCCAGCGGGGGCAAGACTTGTGTCCGTGGCCCCGAGAAGTCTTACCACTTCGTCCCTGAACATGGCAAATATAACCGCCATGACTGCACCAGACAGTATTCCTCCCGCCAGCGCCGTGGCAAGTGTCTGCTCCGCCTCACGCTTCTTCTGCTTACCGAGGAGTCTCGCTATCTCACTTCCAGCTCCCATGCCCCAGGTGTAACCCACAGCCTGTATCAATGCCATGACAGAGAACATGATCCCCACTGCGGCCACACTGCTTTCTCCAAGATCTGAGACAAAATAAGTGTCCACAATATTGTAGGAGGTTGCCACCAGCATGGTGAATATTGTGGATACAGAAAGTGACAATATGAGAGAAGGCACAGGAGTCTCAGCCATTTTACTGTGATTCTCCTGTGCCTTCTTCTGTGTATCCACACTCTCAGGAATGTCCATTCCCGAAAGTATCAATCTGTCATATATTCCATTATCGGGTCTGCTGTGTAACCGCCGTCTGTTGCTGCGCCTGTCCATGTGTGTAGTCCCTGCTTTCTTCCTTACTCTCACGCAGGAATTTCTTAACCTGCTGCAATTTCTCCTTTGCATCGTACACACCCAGCTCATACATGGCCTCGATCATCTCCGGCTTCTTCTCAAGCCTTGATATCTCTATAGTCTCACTCGGTCTGATTATCAGCGTATCCCCCTTCTTTTCAAGCTCCTCCAGCCTGTCCAGAGTCTTGTTGTAGTACAAGTGTCTCATGTGACATCTTTTAACGAACTCAGGGTACTCCCTGTACCTTCCGGCCTCCAGCCTGAGCATCTTGTCCGGGCCCTTGCGGTATCCCTCCGGTCTTGTCAGAACTACTATATTCCTCCTGTATCCCATCCTTCTGAATGCAAATATCGGTATGCTGTCAGATACACCTCCATCCAGCAGCTTCATTCCATCAACCTCTACAATATTGGACACCAGTGGGAGGGATGCCGAAGCCCTCACCTTATTCACATCCTCAGGCTTTCTCATATCTGTACACTCCAGATACTCCGCCTCTCCTGTATCCAGATTAGAACATCCCACATAGAGCTTCGTAGGATTTGCAAGGAATGCATCGTAGTCAAGTGGATCCAGTTTCTCCGGGATATCATGGTAGCAGAACTGCTCACCACATATATCTCCTGTAGTTAAAAGGGAGTACAGGCTCATGTAGTGCTTGTTGTTCCTGTACTTTATATTATAGCGCATGTTACGCCCTCTCTGCCTCGCAACATAGGAGAGTCCATGTATGGCTCCCGCCGACACCCCTATGACACCGTCGACCTCTATATCATTGTCCATGAACACATCCAGGACTCCGGCGGTATATATGCCTCTCTGGCCGCCGCCCTCAAGTACCAAACCTGTCTTTGCCATATCGATCACCTTTCATCCAATTATTTATATGTCCGTCTTTGTCTGAAAAATTCTCAGACTCCTGTCCAAAATCCCATTCATGTGGGCTATTGCAGTTCCATAATTCGTCATCGGTATACTCTGCTTCTCTGCCCTGTCCTGACGGCTCTTCATCTCACGTTCATTCAGCATACAGCCTCCGCAGTGTATCACCAGATCATATCCAGCCAGTTCCTCCGGGAACTCTGTTCCGCTGACAAATGTAAATTCAGGCTCAAGTCCCGTGTATCTGCGTATCCATCCCGGCAGCTTCACAGTTCCTATATCATCACACTGTCTGTGATGGGTGCAGCCCTCGGCAATGAGTATCCTTGGAGGTCTGCTGTCCGCATCTGTCCGCTGCCCTTCAACCCTCAGTCTGTCCAGAACATACGCACCATTCACCGCTGCATCAAGCTGCCCCTTGAATCTTGCCATCAGTATGGAGAACGATGTCAGATATATGTCATCCGGCACTATCTTCATAACCTTTGCAAATGCCTGGGAGTCCGTGACCACCAGAGATACCTTTCCCTCCAGCCGTCTAAGAGTGTCCTCAAGCTCCGTGTCCCTGCACACCAAAGCCGTGGCTCCAGTCTCAAGCACATCCCTTATGACCTGCTGCTGCGGAAGTATCAACCTGCCCTTTGGTGCCGCAGAATCTATCGGTATGACCAGCACCACCATGTCTCCAGGCTGTATCAGATCTCCTACCAGCCGTCTGGTCATGGTGTCTGTCACCGTGAGCTTTCCTATCAATTCCTTCAGCTCCTCTATTCCCTGTCTGCGCTCTGCGCTGACCCATATGGAATTCTCCGCTGAATTCTGAACCATTGTATCATCTTTAACGAGATCACTCTTATTGTACGCAATTATATAATTTATATTCTTCTCTTTGAAAAGCTCCGTGAGCTCCCTGTCCGCCGCGGACAATCCAGCCGTGCCATCAACTACGAGCACAGCCACATCTATCTTCGCAAGCACCTGTCTCGTCTTCGACACCCTGAGCTCACCCAGCTCGCCGGTATCGTCTATTCCCGGTGTATCTATGATGACCACTGGTCCAAGCGGAAGCAGCTCCATGGACTTGTACACCGGATCCGTTGTGGTTCCCGCCACATCCGACACAACAGCAAGGCTCTGCCCTGTCACTGCATTTACCAGACTGGACTTGCCTGCGTTCCTGCATCCAAAGAACCCTATATGCACTCTGTTTGCCGACGGTGTATCGTTTAAACCCATTTTGCTCCTCCACAATGTGTTAGAATCTAAAATCTCTGTCTCCGTGCTTTATCCTGTCAAGTCTCTCGACCACTATCTGTCTGACTCTCTCATTTGGAATGTTCTTAAGCTCATCCTGTATGAGCCTCCTGCCTATCTCCGCAGTCTCCAGAGATGCATAATCTACCAGATATTCCTCCAGTGTCATGAGCGCATTCGGATGACAGCAGTTCTGTATCTGTCCGCTCTTGCACAGGCTCATAAATCTGTCACCGGTTCTACCCTCTCTGTAGCACGCTGTGCAGAATGATGGTATATATCCCTTGGTCATCAGCCAGTTGACGACCTGATCAAGAGTTCTCGTATCGCTCACATCGAACTGCTCCGACTTCTCATCCTCTGGCTCTGGCTCATAGTAGCCACCCACACTGGTCTTTGAACCACCGCTTATCTGCGACACTCCAAGCCTTATGATCTCATCCCTGACCTTCGGATTCTCCCTTGTGGAGATTATCATTCCTGTATACGGAACGGCGATTCTGATACATGCTGCGATCTTGCAGAATACATCGTCGCTTATTCCGTTGTCAAATGCCTCAGGATCTATGTCGTCAGCCTTCTTGACTCTTGGCACACTGATGGTGTGCGGACCAACTCCATGAACAGCTTCAAGGTGCTCCGCATGCATCAGCAGCCCCGCAAATTCGTACCTATACTTGTCCAGACCGAAGAGCACTCCCAGACCCACATCGTCTATACCACCCTCCATAGCACGGTCCATAGCCTCTGTGTGATATGCATAGTCATGCTTTGGTCCGTAAGGATGAAGCACCTCATATGCCTTTTTGTCGTAGGTCTCCTGGAACAATATATATGTTCCTATCCCAGCTTCATGAAGTTTCCTGTAATTCTCAACGGTCGTTGCCGCTATGTTTACATTTACACGGCGGATCGCTCCATTCTTATGCTTTATACTGTAAATAGTATTGATACATTCAAGTATATACTCTATAGGATTCATCTGAGGGTCCTCACCGGCCTCAATGGCCAGTCTCTTGTGCCCCATATCCTGCAGTGCCATGACCTCCAGTCTCACCTCTTCCTGGGTGAGTTTCTTTCTGGCTATATGCTTATTCTTGATGTGATACGGACAATACACACACCCATTTACACAGTAGTTGGACAGATACAGCGGCGCGAACATAACTATTCTGTTGCCATAAAAATCCTTCTTGATCTGCTCCGCCAGATCATATATCTCATTTATCTTGTCCGGCATCTCACACGCAAGAAGCACGGATGCCTCCCTGTGGGTAAGCCCCTTTCTGAGCTTTGCCTTCTCTATGATACTGTCGATAAGCTCCACATTGTCCTTGTTCTGATCCGCATAGTCCAGCGTCTCACGGATCTCGCCATCATCTATGAAGTCCTCTGCCTTCATGGATCTCACATCATACATTTTTTTGTCAGCCTTCTTTCTTGTATACTGTATGCCCTTCCAATCTTATACACACAATATTATTCCGTGGTCTCCGCCTCTGTTGTCTCCTCACTGTCAGCATCCCCGGAATCTACCGGCGTACTCATGCTGTCTATTTCATCCGGCATACGGACATAGTCCACATACCAGCCATCGTCGCACTTCAACATACATTCCTGAACGTGTACCGTGACCTCGCCGCCATCCTTGCCTGTCACTATCCAGTCGGCTTCCACACTTCTGTACTGGGACACGCCCTTAACTCCGTTGTCCGCAAATTGCTGCTGCACGTCCTCTATATTGCTCACCGCCTGTATATCGGTGACCTTGCACTCGATCGTATCTATATCCCCGACCTGCTCATCTGTATACGCTCTGAACTTGTTTATATATATATTCTGTATGTCACTCACCGACAAAACCTTTGACGAATCCTCAAACTTCTTCACGTATCCCGGGGCTATCATATCAGCCATCTCTCCGCCATCGCCAAATGCGTATATGCGGGCTGTCTCCTTTGCCAGCTTGTCCGCCTGATATGAAAATCTGTAATAGATCACATAAAATACCGCAAATACTACCACGATCGCCACTGCCAGAACTATTATAAGCTTCTTGAGGAATCCGCTTTTTTCACTACTGCTTCTCTCTTTACTCTGTCCCATATCTCTACTTCCCAATCCTTGTTTTTGTGGTTAAATACCCTTTTATATTGTATTCACCTTATTTGATATAGTCAACACCAAGCTTCCGTAAACCCCGAACGGGCAGATCATCAACATGACCTGCCCGTTCAGAATAATTATCCATATATCGCTACCAACAATTCATTGTCTCCATCGTATCAAGCTTCCTCTGGATCTTGTCAACGACCATATCCCTGATCTCTGTGGTCGTCTTATCCGCTATGACCTCATATGGGATCGGCTCCAGAAATGCAAGCTGTGTCGTCACACGCCTCAGTGACCATCCCTCAAATGGCTTGAAGGAATCATACAGCACGACTGGAACGATAGGACACTTCGCCTTCTTGGCGATCTTGAAGCTTCCCGGCATGAACTCCTTGAGCTCATTGTGACTGTGATCGTATCCTCCCTCCGGGAATAAAATATATCTCCTTCCCGCCTTGATCTCCGTGGATACATCGTTTATAACCTGTACCTGCTGCTTTATGTCTTCCTTGTCAAGTCTCTGTGCCTTCAGAAGATCCGTGAGTTGATCTGCTATGAACAGCTTCGACCTCTTGGCATCCATGACATACGTAATCGGTTTGTCATGGGAAACTATAACTCCCAGTACATCATACTTACCCTGATGATTGGCATACATGATATATCCGCCCTCCTTAGGAAGGTTCTCCATACCCGTGGCAACCGTCTTGATAAAAGCACGACGTCTCACATGATTGCACATAACCTGTGCCATCTGATAACATATATCCTCACCATATTTTTCCGGGTGTCTGGCATAATACGACATCTTTGGCACATAGTACATGATCAGAAACAAACACGAAACTATTACCCAAATAAATCTTAACATAAATACCTCTAACCAAATACCTTTAACTCAAAAATGTGTGCATATACATGCACACGTCCTCTTTTCCATAAACTCTTATATACATCGTTCACTGTATATACAATTCACCATATACTATCTAATAATTTTCTCAGTAAAGGCAAAAGTTGTCAAGTAACATTTTACCTATTGTGTCAGTGGCAGGCAGCAAATTGATAACTTTTTATCAATAACTCAATACGTATAAAAAGACAGTGCCGCACTGGTTTACACCAATGTGGACACTGTCTTCTACATAACATACCCGAATATTTTTAACTCGAAGTACCGCGCTGACGCGCTAGGTTTTATATCTTCTCTGTCACTCTGAGTCTTGTGAGTGCACGGGCAAGTGATGCCTCGCTCTGCTTGTATTCCTTAAGACTCTCTTTCTGTCTCAGTCTCTCTTCCGCTCTGATCTTTGCCTCATTGGCTCTGACCCTGTCGATATCCTCCGGCTTCTCTGCGGAATCCACGATAAGGACAACTCGGTTATTTACTATCTGAACAAATCCCTCGCCGACAACACCGACAACCTGCTCACCCTTATTCGTGGTGATCCTGATCTCGCCTATGCTGGTGGCTATGACCATGTTCTCATGATGCGCAAGAACCGCTTTCTCTCCATCTTCAAGTGGAAGAATGATCTTCTCTACTCGGCCTTCGAAGAATATCTTATTGCTGGAAATAACTCTCAGATAAAATGTATTCATCTACGCACTTCCTTTACTGACCTTTCTCGGCCTTTTCCTTTACTTCCTCTATAGTACCTACATTGAAGAATGCCCACTCAGGATACTCGTCCATCTCACCGTCAACGATCATCTTGAAGCCCTTGATCGTATCCTTGAGACTTACATACTTTCCAGGAATACCTGTGAAGTTCTCAGCAACATGGAATGGCTGTGACAGGAATCTCTGAACCTTTCTGGCTCTGGTAACTGTAAGCTTATCCTCATCTGACAGCTCCTCCATACCGAGGATTGCGATGATATCCTGCAGCTCCTTGTACTTCTGAAGTATCTCCTGTACACGTCTTGCAACATTATAATGCTCCTCGCCGACTATATCAGCCTCAAGAATTCGTGAGCTTGACTCCAGCGGATCTACTGCCGGATAGATACCCTGCTCAACGATCTTTCTTGAAAGAACTGTATTTGCATCCAGATGCGCAAATGTTGTGGCTGGGGCAGGATCTGTAAGGTCATCGGCTGGCACATATACGGCCTGGACTGACGTGACTGATCCTTCCTTGGTAGAAGCGATTCGCTCCTGAAGCTCACCCATCTCATTTGCAAGTGTTGGCTGATAACCAACGGCTGATGGCATACGTCCGAGAAGTGATGAAACCTCTGAACCTGCCTGTGTAAATCTGAATATATTGTCGATGAACAGAAGCACATCCTGATGATTTACATCACGGAAATACTCTGCCATTGTAAGTCCTGTCTCTGCAACTCTCATTCTGGCTCCAGGTGGCTCATTCATCTGTCCGAACACCAGGGCGGTCTTGTCGATAACGCCTGACTCGCTCATCTCTGTCCACAGATCATTTCCCTCTCTTGAACGCTCTCCAACACCGGTGAATATTGAGTATCCACCATGTACGGATGCGATATTCTGGATAAGCTCCTGGATAAGGACTGTCTTACCAACTCCGGCACCGCCGAACAGACCGATCTTACCACCCTTTGAGTAAGGTGCAAGAAGATCTATGACCTTGATACCTGTCTCAAGTATCTCGATGACAGGACTCTGATTCTCAAATGTTGGCGGCTCTCTGTGGATTACCCAGTGCTCTGTGTCTGAGAGATCCTCCTTGCCATCTATTGTCTCACCAAGCACGTTGAACAGACGTCCAAGTGTCTGATTTCCTACTGGAACTTTGATTCCTGATCCGGTCGCAACGACTTCCATATCTCTTGAAAGTCCCTCGCTGGCGGACAGCATGATACATCTTACTGTATTATTTCCTACGTGCTGTGCTACTTCCATAACACATCTTTTTCCATGATTATCTACTTCAAGAGCATCCTTGATGTATGGCAGATCGTTGTCTGGAAATTCTACGTCTACGACAGGTCCCATGACCTGTACTATCTTACCATTTTTCAAAACATCAGACCTCCTTTACAATTATTTATTGAGCTTATTAGCTTCTATCTCTCTGAGCCCGGGCGCCGCCCGCGATCTCTGTGATCTCCTGCGTTATGGCTGCCTGCCTTGCTCTGTTGTATTTGATATTGAGATCATCCAGCATCTCCTTGGCACTCTTTGTGGCTGAGTCCATCGCCATCATTCGGCTGTTCTGCTCACTGCAGAAGGACTCTACCAGAGCACCGTATATATATCCCATGACACAGTTTGGCACGATTCGGTCAAGCACTGCCTTCGGTGAAGGCTCCATGGTAATCTCCTCGTGGAACACATCCGCAGGAACGCCTGCGAAGTCAGTCCTCTTCATAGGGAGGAGCTGTATCATCTGCGGTTCAACGACCACACTGCTCTTCATGTTGGTATATATGATGTATACCTCATCTATATCGCCATTCTCATAGTTCTCAAGCATCTTGTCCGCTATGACTCTGGCTCTGTGAAGACTAGGATTCTGCGCTGTATACTGGAAATGTATATCTATAGGCACTCCCTTCTTGGCGAAGTAGTGTCTTCCCACCTGGCCGACTACATACAGCTCACTGTTTGGGTGATCTGCAAGCTCCTGCTCAGCGATCTTGATTACATTGTGGTTGTAGGCACCAGCCATACCTTTGTCGGCGGTAATGACCAGATAACCTCGCCTTCTGTCCTCTTCCTTGATTCCATCTCTGCTGTCGAAGTACAGATGCTCCATCTCAGGAACATGTCTGAGCATTCTGGCAAGAGCAACCTGGAGTGTGTAGAAGTAAGGCTCCGTGTTCTCAAGATCTGTCCTCGCCTTTTTAAGCTTGGAAGATGAGATCATATACATTGCATTGGTGATCTTCTGAGTATCCTTGATACTCTTTATTCTATTCTGGATTTCTTTGGTATTTGCCAATCAAATCACCTCTCAACGAATCTTCTTATTTCTCCTGAGATCTACCTCTCGATAAACTCCTTAGCGGCTACGACTATCTTGTCCTTCAGCTCATCGGTAAGCACCTGCTTCTCCTCGATCTCATCCACGATATCCTTGTGTGCACTGTGGAAATATTCAAGCATCTCAAGTTTCTTCTTCTTGACCTCTGAAACCTCAACTGGAAGAAATACCTTGTTGGTAGCTGCTACCAGAATGATAACCTCCTCGGCCATTGACAGCGGATTACACAGAGGCTGCTTTAAAAGCTCCATAAGTCCCTTGCCGTACTGAAGCTGTTCCTTGGTGTTCTCATCAAGATCTGAACTGAACTGTGTGAACACCTCCATCTCTCTGTACTGTGCCAGATCGATACGGATACTTCCTGCGGCCTTCTTCATCGCCTTTGTCTGCGCTGCACCACCAACTCGTGATACCGACAGACCGACGTTGACAGCAGGTCTCATACCTGAGAAGAACAGATCGCTCTCGAGGAATATCTGTCCATCTGTAATAGATATAACATTTGTAGGTATATAAGCAGATACATCGCCTGCCTGTGTCTCGATAATAGGAAGGGCTGTGATGGAGCCTCCGCCCAGCTCATCCTTAAGCTTACTTGATCTCTCAAGAAGTCTTGAATGGAGATAGAATACATCTCCAGGATATGCCTCACGTCCTGGTGAACGTCCGAGAAGCAGTGACAATGTTCTGTAAGCAACAGCGTGCTTTGACAGATCATCGTACACGATCAGCACATCCTTGCCCTTATGCATGAAATACTCAGCAATCGCTGTACCTGAATAAGGCGCAATATACTGAAGTGGTGCTGAATCACTTGCTGTAGATGCAACGACTATCGTGTAGTCCATGGCATCATATTTGTTCAGGTTATTTACAACCTTGGCTATTGTTGAAGCCTTCTGGCCTATAGCCACATATACACAGATGACATCCTTGCCCTTCTGATTCAGAATGGTATCTATCGCTATGGATGTCTTACCTGTCTGTCTGTCTCCTATGATCAGCTCTCTCTGTCCTCTACCTATTGGGAACATGGCATCTATCGAGAGGATTCCAGTCTGAAGCGGCTGGTTGACCGACTTACGATCAACTATGCTTGGAGCCGGATTCTCTATCGGGCGATAATCCGTTGACTCTATGCTGCCCTTTCCATCTATAGGTGCTCCAAGGGCATCAACTATACGTCCGACAAATGCATCGCCTACAGGGATGCCTGCACGCTTTCCCGTTCTGCTGACCTTTGTTCCTTCTTTGATTCCTGTATCACGACCGAACAGAATACATCCTATCTCTGTTCTTCTGATATCCTGAACCATACCTTTGACACCATTCTCAAAGACGACGATCTCTCCGTACATTGCATTGTCTATACCATATACGGTTACGATTCCATCACCTACATAGATGACCTTACCGACTTCTTTGTCCCTGGAGTCAAAATCATAATTCTCTATCTCTTCCTTGAGTATAGAAATAATATCCTCTGAACTAATTGAACTCAATTTATCACCTCATAACCAGTTTCTGTCTAAGGGATTTGTACCTGCCCAGAATGCTTCTGTCGTACTCGCGGTCTCCCGTTCTTATGACAAATCCACCTATCAATTCTTTTTTCTCCACCATGGAAAGCTGTACCGCCTTGCTTCCGTACTCTTTCATAAGGAAGTTCTCGATACCAGCCTTCTGCTTATCAGTTGGCGGTGTGACATAATAGAGAGTTGCCGAAAGGATATCCTGCTGCTCTCTGGCATACTTCTCATACTCGTCAAATATGTCATGTATCATGTCAAATCCATCGTTGTCACACAGGGTCTTCATGAAATTTACCAGATCCTTATTGCCAAATCTGTCAAATACCCTGTCAACGACCTTGCGCTTGTCTGCATGGCTGACCACCGGATTTGCCAGTGCAAATACCAGCTCCGGACTGCCATCCACCAGCGCCTTTATCTCCTCCACCATGTCCTGACTGATTCCAAGCTGATAGAGGACAATTCCGTAATTAATTGCCTTCTGTGTCACCTGAATCACCTACTTCATTCAAAAACTCGTCATACATGGCAGCTCCTGCTGATTCTGCATCACCTTCACCGCCCACGATCTTGCCGGCTGCTGCCATGGCAAGCTCTGCGATCTGTGACTGCATATCAGAAAGTGCCTTGTTCTGCTTGATCTCTATGGTCTTCTCCGCATCCTTTATCATCTTGACTGACTTTGCATCAGCCTGATCTATGATACGGCTGTACTCATTCTGGGCCTCCGCACGGGATTTCTCACGGAGATCCCTGCACTCAGCATCAACCCCTGCAAGGGTATCCTCGTACTGAGCCTTGAGTTTCATTGCTTCAGCCTTCTGACTGTTGGCATCCGATATGGTACCAGCGATCATATCTTCTCTCTTCTTGATGACATCGTTGATCGGTCCTATCAAGAACTTCTTCAAAAGAAGAAACAGAACTATTAAGTTGATAATGGTGAATGCTATTGTAGAAAATTCTATATCAATCATATAGCCACTCCTATCTTTCTGTTTCTATTACCAAGTCTCTACTATTTAAGAAGAATGATTGCAAGAAGTCCGATAACGAAACCGTAGATAGCTGTTGCCTCTGCAAGGGCACAACCGATGATAAGAAGCTTTGTGATCTTTCCGTCTGCCTCCGGCTGTCTTGCTACAGCCTCAACTGCCTTTGATGTTGCAAGACCGATTCCAAGTCCTGCGCCAAGTCCTACTAATGCTGCTATACCTGCTCCAATTGCTAATAATCCGTTCATATCATTTTCTCCTTCTTATTTTCATTTTTAAAATCAGATAATCTTTACTCCATCGCTTCCTGCATATAAAGCGTAGTCAGGAAAGTAAATACAAATGCCTGTAAGAATCCATCAAAGAAATCAAAATACAGGCTGAGTGGGATAGGGACAATGAGTGGTACTACTGCCTCTATCAGCTTCATGATGACAAATGCTCCGAGAACGTTACCGAAAAGTCGCATACACAGCGACAGCGGCTTGATGACAAGCTCAAGTACATTAAGCGGTGCAACTATAGCAACCGGCTCTGCAAAACTCTTGACCCAGCCTTTTGTCCCCTTTCCTCGTATTCCTGCCACCTGTACGAGTATGATACTCATGATGGCAAGTGAGGCTGTCACATTCAGATCCTTTGTCGGTGGTTTAAAGCCAAATACACCCATGATGTTGGCCATGCCGATGTACAGAATAACCGTTATCAGATACGGAACATACTTCATTCCCGCCTCTCCGATAACACCTTTGAACAGGTTGTTAAAGGTAGTTATTATGGTCTCCAGCACAAGCTGTTTCTTACCCGGATTCTCAACTTTGAGATTCCTTACAAGGATAATCGACAACAGCACAAGCACTGCCATAATGATCCATGTTACCACCACAGATTCTGTTATCGGTATTCCACCAAATATTGGTATTGTAAATACTGTTTTGCATTGGAGTTCATTGGATAACTCTTCTGCCAGATCCGTAAGACATCACTTCCTTTCGCACTGTTTTATTGTATGTCAAAATGCTATTCCAGTTTATTATTGGTTTATTATTGAAATAGCATTCCTGGCATCTGCCTCAGACAGCCCCACAAGTACGTTCTCTGTGTTGATCCAGTGAGAATCGAGTTCATGAGCCTCCCAGTCCATATCCATATCATCCAGTATGACATATCCCTCTACGGAATTCGCAGTCACATAATCCTTGACTGCACAGGCTCTGGTATAATCCCCGTACTTGCTTCTGAGCTCATCCCCTGAAGAAGTTGCCCCATATACTTCCATTCCAGCATCGGCAAGTCTGCCTATCAGTTCTCTTACATGAGCTTTACTGACATCCTTATCAATCACCTGTTTTCTCCAGTCACTGGTCATAACCAGCTTAGCATGTGTGGCATCAACTATCATTTTAAGATTCGCCACATTCTTTGGATTGATAAACTCCCCTTGTTTATCACACAGGAATTTTTCTGAATTCAGTACACCGTCTACATCAAAAAATACTACATTCATACGGTCATACTCCCCTATTTTTTTTATTTACAAGCACTCTCGCTCCTTGCTTGCGTATTTTATCACCATTCAAAACAAATTTAAAGTCATTTATTTGCCCTTATAGTCATATTTTAATCATTTTTTATATTTGTATTGTTTTTCGTAACAAAAACAGTTTTTTGTCACAGTTTTTCCAAGAAACCCGCATAAAACCTAGTGTATCACCAGTTTATACTTTTTTTATAATTTTAACAATTAGTTTATAATTGTCATTTTCCTGCGTCTTGCTGAGGCAGAGACCGCAACGCCCTTATCGCAGCCGGTGCCGAATACAGACAGAGACAGGGATGAGAAAGAAGTAGAGCGTGACTCTTCTATATATAATTTCGCCAAGAACAGGCTGCGTATTCTTCCGGGGGCTGTATATCATCTGCTATATATGTGGTATCGTTAGCGAATACGACTGAGCTTCGCTGCTTCTTGCTGAGGCAGAGACCGCAACGCCCTTATCGCGGTCGGCGCCGAATGCAGATAGAAGCAAGGAAGCGAAGGAAGTAGAGCGTGATACCACATACATAGCAGATGATATACCCGTCCCCCGGAAGAATCCGCAACCGTCCGTCCTTCGCCCCACGAAAAAAGGCTATCTCGTGTTCGACGCCCTAACGCTCGACACGTGATAGCCTTGTTCCCTCTGCCGCAATCCGTCACCCCCATTGTGACAGACTATTGTAGAAAATGACCCCCTTGTCATCTCTCGATGTAACAGATAAACCCATTATATCATATTTAATTTCATATTAAAGAGCAGTTCATACACTTTCCTGCGCACACACAAATCGCAAAAGTGTATATTTTTACACTTTTCAACTGGACAAGCCTGTTTCTTCTATTATATAATGTTATTGAGGTGAATTACATGCAGCAACAATACGATATAGGAAAAAGACTCAGGGAAGTCATGGCCGAACGCGGGGTTACGATCAGTCAGTTAGCTGAGTTGACAGACGTCTCTGAGGATACGATAAAAGCCATTAGGAGCGGCAAGACCAAGAGCCCGGGAATACAGCTTATGATATCCATCGCAGATGCACTTGGATGTACCATGGATGGATTTCTCCACAGGCGCAGCCTTACGGACGAGGAATTGTATCTCCTGCAAAAATACAGAACACTCAACATCCACGGCAAGCGGATGGTCATGCTGATGGCGGACTCTGAAGACCACATGCAGAAGAAGCTTCCTTCAGCGGATGCGTACCGCGCCAAAACGCGCAAGATCCCGTGTATTTCCTCAACTCACACGCTTGCTTCCAATTCAGACTACTCAACACACGCGACAGAATTTATAGAGATACCCGCCGATTATTTTCCAAAGGCAGATTATTGTCTGAGGCTCACGACCAATATGCTCCATCCTATCTATATTAAGGATGATATTATAGCCGTGGAACAAAACTTTCCTCATTTCGGAGATATAGCGTTATTTCTGAACGAGAATGGAGTCGAGATGATCAGAAAATATACAGAGAAGGATGGCTCACCATACCTTGAAGCTGTCAGCAGATGTGATAGATCCCTGTATCTCACAAGTGATATCATTTGCCTGGGAACGATCCTCGGAATCGTACGTCTGGAAGACACAAGAAAACCGCCTATTACATAAAGGCGGTTTTTCTTATATATAAATATTATCTTGTCGCTTACTCTGCTCCACCGGTGATAAGCCATGGTGACGGCTGGGTAACGAACATGTTGTCCTTGTTTGTCTTAGATACGGATATCTGGATAGCCTCCATATTCTTTATTCCGAGCTTGTCAAATATGAACTTTGCCTGTGCAAGTATTCCAAGATCAAGTGTGTATATGACAAACTGCATATTCGGATTGATCTTGAGCAGTCTCTCCATATCTGACTCCAGATAATGATTTGCAACTATGAATGCCAGTCTCGGAACAGGTATGGCTGCCAGAGTCTCCTCGCTCATATCTGGGATTATCTGTACATTATGTACTCCGAACTTGTCAACATTCTCCTCCATGGATCTTCTCGAACCCTCGTCCGGCTCAACGGCTATAATGTTGCCCTCGCTTGCCACGATCGCAGCCTCAATGACTATACTCTCGGCCTGGAGTGCCAGGATGGTGTCATGCGTATCCACATCCAGCAGACTCATGATGACCGCTCTTATCTCCTTGCCGACATAGTGTACTGTTCCAGCCGAGAAGAAATCATTTGCAATTCCATATCTGACGGATTCCCTTGTCTTCTCGTTCATGATGAATATAACTGTAGGCCCTGTTATCTTCCTGTTCAGCACCTTCTCCAGCTTATCATGGTGAACCTCGCCGCCGGGCTCCACACCCTCTGCATACCACATGTCATGCTCTCCAAAGCCCTTCTCCCAAAGCGTGTACAACAGATCCTCATGACTCTGATCTGCAAATATAAGAACTCTCTTGTGTGTGTCTATAGTCGGAACAACATTCTTCTGCTTTCCGCATATATTCAGCATCTTTATCTTCTCAGGACTGACCTTCATCATGTCTGCAAAATAGCCAAGCCAACTGAGCATATCCTTGTTCTCGTACATAACCATAACCCTCCTTTAGTTGTCCGTCCAATCTTTTATATAGCACATTTATTATACTATTTTATCGATCTTCTGTACACCCAAAGAGAGTCAAACAGACACTTTTTTGACTGTCATCAACTTACCACGTTCAGCTTGTGATCTCTATACATATTGTATACGGACTCCGGAAGCTTATCGTCGGTTATGATGGTGTATTCCGGCTGGAGATCACTGAGCTTGAAATCTCCCTTTGTCTCGAATTTCGTGCTGTCCGCCAGCAGAAATACCTCGCTGGCATGGCCTATCAGCATGCACTGATTCTCGTAGGTCTCCCTTATAAAATCATGTGCGCCATCCTCGACCGAAAGTGCCGAAGGTACTACAAATGCCTTTGAAAAATACAGTTTCTGCATCGCCTCATGTGTCAGGAAGCCATAAAACAACTTCTCCTTCGGGAGATATTCTCCGCCCAGCAGGGTTATCCTGTAATTTTCACATTCCGACAATATAGAAAACACCTCCGAAGAATAGGTTATGACGGATAGTGAGTCAAAATTGCGCGTCTTCAGTGCCATGGCGAACAACGACGCCGTACTGCCTGAATCTATCGCTATTGTGTCTCCATCCTTCACATACTCAAGCGCTTTTCTGGCTATCTGCTCCTTGAGCTCCATATTGGACGTGCCCCTGACATCCATATCCTCAAACCGGTATCTCTTCTTCACAGAAACCGCACCGCCGTGTACCCTCGTGAGCATGTTGTTATTTTCAAGATCCTCAAGATCACGTCTCACCGTCTCGGTCGACACGTTGAGCAGCTCAACCAGTCTGGCAACCGTGACCGAATGATTAAGATTTACCTGATCCAATATTATCTGTTTACGCTGATCTGCTAACATCTGTCCCCTCCCTTACTTCCTTATAAACTGAGCTCTATGTCTTCTGACCTGCAACATGATTGTATCAAAATAAACGGTGCCGTGTAAACCTTTATTCCGGCATATCCAGTCCATACAGCCTACAGAGAACCGCAGTATATCCCTCTATACAGTCAAGGATCCTGTCGATCTCCACATGCTCCTGTGCCTGATGCGCCTGACTCATCATCGCACCCGAATATCCTATAGTCGGTATGTTGTATTTGCCGCATATAACGCTTCCGTCGGTTCCAAACTGCCAGTATATCTTCTCAACATCCTGACCAAGCTCCTTAAGCGTCCTGTATGTCAGCTCGACATACTCATTATCCTTGCCGGTCACCCACGCCGGATGCTGCTTTGCCGCCTCCGTCTCATAACCGGTGTAACACGTCCTCTTATTCATTCTCGGATGAACGACAGCTCTGAGCTCAGGATCCTTTTTCTTCTGCTCATCCAGGAATTTCTGAACCTTGCTCACCGTATCCTCTATGGTCATAGGTGGCACATATCTCTGATCGACTGTGATCTCACAATAGTCCGGCACACAGGAATACTTCTGTCCCGGCGTAACCACCACATCAGTGATGACCATGGACGTCTTCCCCATCTCATGCACGAGCGGTTCACTGCCAAAGTTGTGCATGATCGCATCCATTATAGGGAGTGCTTTCTCAACGGCATTTATTCCCTCCTGCGGAGCGGACGAGTGCGCCACCTTGCCATACACCTCTATGACAAGCTCAATCTTGCCTCGCTGTCCGATGGCAAGATTGCCGTCTGACGGCTCTCCCAGATAACACAGATCAACATCAAGTCCATGCTCCGGAAGGGTGTGCTCCATGAGATAAATCGTTCCGATACTCTCCGCCGGCTCCTCATAGACAACCGCTGCAAATATGAGATTGCCCGATATCTTTGCCCCCGCATCCACCAGCTTCTTGATCTCCATGAAAGCAAAGAATTCTGAAGTCAGTCCCGCAAGCATATCGCTTATGCCTCTGCCGTATAACTTTCCATCCTCCACCTTAGGTTCAAACGGCGAATACGGACTCCATGCATCTATGCTTCCCTCCGGAACAACATCCATATGTCCGGTCAGAAGCACATTCAGGCCGTCGCCCTCTCCACGGATGACTCCAACCACGTTGCCACACTCATCGCGGAAATGTTCAATACCAAGTTCCTCCATGGCCTGCATAAACACCTCCGAGGTGGCTCTCTCCTCCCCGGAATATGCCTGTGCGCGTATATTCTTACTGACAAATTCTACCCATGAATCTTCCATATTCTTATAATAATCTTTCATGATATACATCTCCCTTTCCTGAACCGGTTTCATAATACGATCTGCTGATCATCAACTGATACGGGTACTCTTCTCCCTCGCAACGTCGAGCCAGTAATCCAGCCTTGGATCTAGCCAGAAATGCTGCAGTCTCGCCATCTTCTGTCCATACCAGTTCATGTAATCAAACTCCACGTTGGAGCTGGCCGCCTGATACAGTGCCCAATACGCCCACTTGATATCGCAGGCTATCTTGTTCAGCTTCATTCTGGCAAATGCTCTCTCGTCAACCTTGCCTCCGCCGTATATCCTCATCATCTCCACGTCCATATCCTCGGTGAAATAGTTCACAGCAGATATCAGCCCCAGATCCACATAAGGATCATTCATGGACGCATACTCATAATCTATGATCTTCAGATCATTTGTCTCCTCGTTGTACATCAGGTTGTTTGTCCAGAAATCATTGTGGCACGGACACAGCTCCTCACTGCCCGCCAGTGCCTTCTCAATAGCAGAGAGCAGATACTCCATCTTGTCATTAAACGGTGATATATAGCCGCCCTTCTTCGCCCTTGCGTTCATATCCCACGCCTGTTCAAATATGCTCTGCTTCAGGTTCAGCGGCTTTGTCTCGAGATGGTGGAAGTCCCTGATCCTCTCGAATATCGACTGGAATATATCTTTGTCATACACATCGCCAAATGTCACCTGGCGATAGCCGTCAAGCCACTGGAATATCTCAACACCTGTATCCTCGAAATAATAATATACTCTTGGGCCTGCCTTGCTCTCGTCCGCGATCACATTTGCCTCGTGGCATACTTCACGGTTTATGTAATCCGTGCCGGCTCCCGGTATCTTGAGGAAGAAATGCTCTCCCTCCACATCCACTTTGAAATTCGGATTCGTTATTCCTCCTGAAACGGGCTTGTAACTGATCTCCTTTCCCTTCCAGTCATCGACCCTTGCGATCGCCTCATCAATTGTTGTCTTGCGCATAAAAAAGCCTCCTCTCCTACTTGCTCTCATCAATCAATGCTTCTCTTCCAACCTCTCCGGTTCTAACCTTCACAACATTTTTCACATCGTATACGAATATCTTGCCATCGCCATAGTTGCCGGAGTACAGCACCTTCTCCGCAGTTTTCACAACCCTGGACACAGGTACAGTGCTGACTATGACCTCGATCTTCACCTTAGGAAGCAAGTTCAGATCCGCATCCGAGCTGCGGTAATATTTGTCATTATTTCCCTTCTGTATACCATATCCGGTCACATCCGTGATCGTAACTCCAGTTACATTTATGTCATTCATGGCGTGAAGCAGTGCGTCAAGCTTATTCTTTCTCGCTATGATGACCACCTTGGATATGTTAAGATTCTCCGCATTTTCTGTGCTGTCAAATGCCTTGCCATCGATCTTAGGCACATTCATCATAGGCGCGCTTATTCCGTCTGAGGACAGCACCTCTGTGTAAGTATTTGAAAATCCGTGCTCACTGATATCCAGTCCATCCATCTCATCCTCAGCCGATACACGAAGGCCGATGGTCTTCTGAACGATCTTGAACAGTAGTGCCGAAGCTGCAAATACATACAGGAACACAACTATTCCGCCAAGGATCTGGATTCCGCACTGGTAGCCACCACCGCCGAGCAGCAGGCCCTTTGTCTTTGTGGCGGTTCCATCAGAGAATAATCCAACCGCTATAGTTCCCCACAGGCCTCCGAATCCATGTGCCGCAATGGCTCCCACAGGATCATCTATCTTTACCACGTTCTCTATGAAATGCATTCCCCCAACTACTATCGCCCCGGCCACGATTCCGACAAACACCGCAAGCGGTGTGCTTATAACGTCGGCTCCCGCAGTGATAGAAACCAGGCCTGCCAGAGCACCGTTCAGCGTCATGGCGATATCCGGCTTCTTCTTCCACGCCCAGCTTATACACATCGCTGTGACTGCTCCAGCCGCAGCGGATAGATTGGTGTTACAGAACACCTTGCCAACTAGCGACACCGTATCTCCTGTCAGTGGCAGAACCGAGCTTCCGTTGAAGCCGAACCAGCCAAACCACAGGATAAATATTCCAAGCACTGACAACGGCATGCTGTGTCCCGGTATCTTCTTCGACTTTCCGCTTCTTGAATACTTTCCGATACGCGGGCCGAGCATCCACGCTCCTGCAAATGCAGCGGCACCGCCCACCATATGTACAACTGTGGATCCGGCAAGATCATGGAAGCCGAGCTGTGCCAGCCAGCCGCCTCCCCATATCCAGTGTCCCGATATAGGATAGATCACCAGACTTATCATCAGACTGTAGATACAATATGCTGCAAATTTAGTTCTCGCCGCCATGGCACCCGACACGATGGTCGCCGCCGTCGCAGCGAATACTGTCTGAAATATCAGGAATGCCCAGAATGGAATCCCGTCAGGAAGCATGCCGCCTCCATATACCGATTCCATTGCCACACCTTTGATCTTACCCAGTACAGCTCCGTCGCCGCCATACATAATTCCGAATCCTATCAACCAGAACGTCACCGAACCGATACAATAGTCAACCAGATTCTTCATGGCGATATTTCCTGCATTTTTTACCCTCGTCATGCCGGTCTCAAGCATCGCAAAGCCCGCCTGCATGAAGAAAATGAGTACCGTTCCTACCATAATCCATATCGTACTGACTGCACTATATTCCATCACGATTCCTCCTTAATCTCTGTTATATCTGTCCTGCCTTGTGACAGCGAACCGTATGTCCCGGTGATACCTCTGTCTCCTCCGGGCGCTCCTTCATGCAACGTTCATCCGCATATATACAGCGTGTACAGAACGGACATCCCGGCATCGGCTTTGCCGGATCAGGTATATCACCTGGCTTAAGGTCTATGTCAAAGCCCGCATCCTCAAGTCCCTTGCTTATACTTGGAGCCGCCTTGAGCAGAACCTTTGTATATGGGTGCTGCGCATTCTTGTATATCTCGCTGCTCGGTGCACTCTCGACTATCTCTCCGAAATACATGATCTTTATCTGATCCGCGATCTGTCTCACCACAGCCAGATCGTGGGCGATCAGCAGCATGGACAACTTATATTTGTCCTGCAGATCCATCAGCATATTTATGACCTGTGCCTGCAATGACACGTCCAGTGCCGATATAGGCTCATCGGCAAATATGATCTTCGGTGTGACGACCAGACACCGCGCTATGATTATCCTCTGTCTCTGTCCACCGGATAACTGATGCGGATATCTGTCAAGGAACATCGGCGCCATTCCGACCTGTGAAAGTGTGTCCAGAATGATCTTCTCCCTCTCCTCCTTGTCCTTCACTCCATTCAGGATCAATGGCTCCTCAAGTGATTCACGGATACTCATTCTCGGATGCAGCGATCCCAGAGTGTCCTGAAAGATCATCTGTATCTTTGCCTTCATATCGCTCTTTTCCTGGGGCGTCATATCGTCCACGGATTTTCCTTCAAATACGATACTTCCGTCCGTCTTTTCCTCAATTCCCAACAGGACTCTCGTCAGCACCGTCTTGCCACAGCCCGACTCTCCGACGATCGCAAGCGTCTTGCCCTTTTCCAGCTCCAGCGAGACATGGTCGACTATGTTCTTCTGTCCGACAACCTTGTTGAACATTCCCTTTTTCACCGGATACTGCTTCAACAGATTATCGCAAGATAATACTATATCCTTCATATGATCACCCCAATTCTGTATCTTCGTTAATGTCATAATCCAGTGGGAAATGGCAGGCACACATATGTCCATCTCCAACCGGTTTCAGTGCCGGCACCTCTTTATGACATATATCTTTCGCATATTCACAACGGGAAGCAAATGGACATCCCTCCGGGACATTTGACATATCCGGCGGGAATCCCGGAATAGATTTCAATCTCTTCGTCTTACGAGCCTCGAGAAGCGGAACAGAACGGATAAGTCCAACCGTATAAGGATGCTTTGGATTTCTGAGCAGATCCTTCTTGGATGCCGACTCCACGCATCTTCCCGCATACATGACAAATATGTCGTCTGAGAACTGGGACACCACGCCAAAGTCGTGGGTGATTATCATGATGGAGATGCCGGTCTGCTTCTGCACCTCACTGAGGGCTTCGATGATCTCCGCCTGAATGGTGATTCCAAGACTTGTTGTAGGCTCATCCGCTATGAGCAGATCCGGGTACAATATCATTGACATCGCTATGAATATCCTCTGTCTGAAACCCGCTGAGAACTCACACGGGTATTTCTTTATGACCTCCTCGCCGTTGGTTATTCCGACAAGCTTGAGAACTCTCATTATCTCCTGTTTTGCCTTTTCTGAACCCGATGGGGTATGTGCGTTATAGGCCTCGGCAAGCTGTGCTCCAATTGTCATGTAGGGATTGAACGATGTAGTAGGATCCTGGAATATCATGGAGATCTCATTTCCACGGATGCTCTTCATCTCCTTCTCCGGGAGCTTCAGTATATCCTGACCTTTGAACCTGATCTCGCCACCTGCTATGTAACCCGGAGATTCCACGATCCTCAGTATCGATCTCGCCGTCACGCTCTTGCCGGAACCACTCTCTCCTATTATTCCAAGCACCTTGCCCTTCCGCAGTGAGAAGTTGACTCCCTCAACTGCTTTCACGACTTTGTGCGGACCGGTCTTGAAATAGGTCTTTAAATCCTTTACCTCAAGGATCACATCTGTATCTTTTTCTGTATTATTATCCATACTGTTATCCTCCTATTTGCGAAGCTTTGGATCGAAATGAACCTGAAGATTGTCGCCGATAAAATTCAGTCCGAGAACCATGATGATAAGAACGATGCCGGGGATCATGATATACCATGCATCAGATGCAATATAGCCACGGGCATCGGACATTATGTTTCCAATGGATATCTTTGGCGGATTTATACCGAGTGACATGTAGCTGAGCAAGCTCTCGTTGATGATCATTCCGGCGATATCAAGCGGTATGAGAGGAAGCATGGCAGGGATCAGATTCTTGCCGATATACTTCGTGGATATCCTCCATGAGCTCGCCCCCATGAGCTTTGCCGCCGCAATATAATCTGTGCTCTTCTGTGGTATTACATTTGACCGCACCGTTCTCGCATAGGCCGGCCACAGTGCCAGACTCAGCACTATGGTTACCGACACCTCATTCGGTGTGAACAGTGTGAGTGCGATCATGGCAAGTACGATAAATGGGAATCCCATCTGTACATCGGTGATTCTCATCAGCACTGAATCCAGAGGTCCCGGACTTGTGAGACCGGATATGATTCCGACTATCAGTCCTATGAGGGCTGCCAGCAGAACGCTGCAGAAACCAATTATGACTGAGGTACGGATTCCATACAAAAGTCTCGAGAACAGATCACGTCCTATGGCATCAGTTCCCAGCCAGTGTGCCGGATCCTGAAACGGTTTCAATAATCTGATGGATGGATTTGCCTTGCCCGGGTCCGACGGCGCGATGAGCGGCGCAAAGATTCCAGCAAGGAGATAGATTCCTACAATAATGATTCCAAGTGTAAATAATTTGTTTTTACCAATCCACTGAAGGACTGATCTAAATTTACTTTTTTTCTTCATAATTACAGTCCTCCCTGTGCTTTTCTCATTCGTGGATCAAGACGGATACTTCCAAGATCAATGGCAATATTCAAAACAATAAAGAATACGGAAAACAGAATGATAATTCCCTGAACCAGGTTGTAATCTCTTCGAAGGATCGCATTTAACACCGTGTATCCGATTCCCGGGAAGTTAAATACATACTCGACAACAACGATACTTCCTACCAGAAAGCCAAGCTGTGTTCCTAGGGATATCAGTACAGGGATAAGTGAGTTCCTGAGTGCATATTTGAAATATATAGCGACTGTCGATATTCCTCTCGCGTATGCAACCTTGACAAACTCCTGATTGTAGCTGTCGATCAGTGAAGAACGGACAACCTTTGTGAGCACCGCCGTGAGTGGAAGTGTCAGTGCAACTGTCGGGAGCACGCATGATGCAGGTCCCGAATAATCCATTGACGGCAGCAGTCCAAGTCTGACTGAGAAAATAATGATCAACACGGAGGATACCCAGTAGTTAGGCATTGACTGGAACAGCACCGCAATACTCGATATGAGACGATCCTCCCATTTATTTCCATTGAGTCCTGCGATGGTTCCCAGGATCAGGGATAATATGATCGATATGACCACTGAAGATATCAGCAGTATCAATGATAAAGGTGTTGCCTGCTCCATAACATTCAGAACTGTATCACTCTTGAAATAGGACTCACCAAGATCTCCGTGGAACAGATTCACCATGTACATTTTAAACTGCTCCGGGATGGACTTTTCCAGTCCCATACTGTCTCTGATCGCCTGCTGCTGTTCTACTGTTGCTGTCGGAGCCATGACCTTCGCCGGATCTCCCGGTATCATTCGAAGTATTACAAAGCTGATAAATATAACGCAAAAGGTAACAAAAATGCCCTGTGCAAGTCTTTTTAAAACGGTTCCCAGCACTTTGATTTCCTCCCTTCTTAAAAAGGGCCACATGCTGTATCCTTACACATGCAGCCCCTTTTTGTGAATCTAATGTATTGCTATGCGCTTACTCTTTTGTGACATTTGTGAAGATATAATCTGCACCACTTGTATACTCAAGACCCTTGACATTTGATCTTACTCCGAAGATAGTCATTGACTTGATGATAGGGATATCAGGCATCTCCTCTGCCAGGGCCGGAAGGTACTCGTCCTGAAGGATCTGCTTTCTCTTATCTGGGTCTGTCTCAGTTGCGAATCTGTCCATGATGTCCTGAAGCTCTGCCGTAGGCTCATAGTGACTGATTCGACCTGCTGCATACCATGAATTCAGCTTCAGCTCAGGCTCGATTCCTGATGGCTGCCATCCACAGTCGATCATGTAGCAAGGAGTTTCTTCATATAACACATCGCCCCATGATGAAGTATCAAGTGGAACGACCTTACAGTTGATACCGACAGCCTGTAAACAAGCTGCAATGTACTCGTAATATTCCTTTGTCTTAGGGTAGAAACCAACTGATGTGTAGATGTTGAGCTCTGGAAGTCCCTCACCATTCTCGTAACCGGCTTCCTTCAGGCACTCAGCAGCCTTCTCCGGATCGTACTCACCGACACCGCCTACAGCCTTGTAGCCCCATATAGTTGAGGAGATAAAGCTGTCTGCCTTCTCTGCATATCCGCCAAATATATCATTTACAATTCCATCATAGTCAATAGCATACGCAATGGCCTTTCTGACGAGCTTCTCATTCATAGGCGGCATCTTGAACTTTGGAATAAGGTGCTTACACTCTGTGGTGAGGAACTTGTCAACCACGATATTGCTGTCTGACTCAAGCACAGCCACCGCATCGGAGTCAACTCGCTCGATGACATCAGCCTCGCCTGACTGCAGTGCTGACAGACGTGTTGTTGCATCAGCAACGTACTTGTACTCTATCTTCTTTATCTTAGGAAGAGTTCCCCAGTAATCATCGAACAACTCATATGTAGCTGTATCGTTCTCAAAGCTTACCATCTTGTATGGTCCGGTGCCGTTGTATCTCTTATCCAGAGTGTTCTCAGGATCTGCGAGATCGTCAGCGGACATTATAGGAGTTGAACAGAGCATGTTGACCAGAGAGCCAAGAGGCTTTCCAGATGCCGGAGTTATGGTAAATGTATAATCGTCGATGACCTTACACTTTAACTCATCTGCCCACCATGAACCGGATACGTTCTGTGAGCTTGAATATGCCTCACATGATGCTGCGGCATCCTCTGCGGTGAAGTCCGAACCATCGTGGAACTTTACGCCCTCACGGAGCTTGACCGTCAGGACTGTCTGACTGTCGTCATATGACCACTCAGTTGCAAGATTTGGCTGTGGCTCCTGTGTCTTTTCATCCATGACCAGTAGATGTTCCAGGGCTATGGCCTCTGCATGAAGCATCATTGTGGATGTGTGCTTCAGTGGGCTGAGTGATGCCTGCCAGTTCTCTGCTCCCAGGATCACCAGTGTGTCCTTGTCCGTCTTGGACTCAGAGCTTGTTGTCACTGCCTGTGTGCTCCCACCTGTACTTCCTCCGGAGCTTCCACACGCAGTCACCGTAAGTGCCAGTGCGGCTGCCAAAAGTATTGAGCAAATTTTCTTTTTCATAATTCTTCCTCCTTTTCGTGTTTTATCTATGACTCAAGCTGATGCAGACATTTATCGAGGGTTGATGCTATCCAGTCGATATCACACTCCTGGAATGCCATAGGCGGACGAAGCTTTAAGACATTTCCATAAGGGCCTGCAACAGAAGTCAGTACATTGTTGTCTCGCAGAAGTTCGATGGCATCCAGTGCCTTCTGCTGATCCGGAGTCTTCTTGCCGTCATTCTTCGCAAGCTCAAATCCAATGAACAGGCCTGCGCCTCTGACGTCTCCCACAGAATCAGGATGTCTGTACTTTACCTCCTGCAATGCTTTCAGAAGCTTTGCACCGACCACCTTGCAATGCTCCTGCAGCTTTTCTTCTTTTATGACATTAAGCACAGCCTGTGCGGCTGCGATAGCCACCGGATTTCCTCCAAATGTGTTGAAATATGGAAGTTTGTCGCTGAATGCGGCGAGCACCTCATGCTTGGCGGCAAGTCCTGAGATCGGGATTCCGTTACCCATAGGCTTTCCTGTTGTCACCATGTCAGGTATGATCCCATGTCTGGCGAATCCCCAGAACGCATCTCCCGTTCTTGCAAATCCCGGCTGCACCTCATCAGCTATGAATACACCGCCATTCTTATGTACCACATCGATGGCCGCCTTCAGGAAACCGACCGGATTCGGATGTACTCCATCTGATGAGAATATAGAATCTGCAAGGAAGCATGAGAACTTATATCCTGCTGCCTCCAGCTCATCGATCTTCTTCTGCATCTCTCCTGAGTACCATGCGGTGAACTCCTCAGGTGTACCGCCATGTCTGTAATAGTCAGGTGTCTCAATGAGTCTTACATTCGGAAGCAGTGGCTGCTCGCTTCCAAGGGCTGGTGAACATCCAGATGTCAGAGCACTTGTTCCGTGGTACGCCTCCCTTGAAACTATGATTCCGGTGCCGCCCGTGTATTCCTGTGCCACTCTAAGTGCCAGGTCATTTGCCTCAGAACCGGTACACATGAACATTATCTTGTCTATCTCGTCCGGCATCATCTTCAGCAGATCCTCACTGTAATCAATGATCCTCTCATGCAGATAACGTGTGTGGGTATTTAAAAGCTTCATCTGCTCTGTAACTGCCTCGACCACAGCAGGATGGCAATGACCGATTCCTGCCACATTGTTGTACATGTCCAGATATTTATTCCCCTCTGCATCCCAGAGGTACTGTCCCTGTCCTCTCACAAGGTTGACCGGCTTTCTATAGAAAAGTCTGTATGCGCCACCCATCCATTTCTCACGGCGGTTTATCATATCCCTTGTCGTGTTACTGAGCAGTGAACTGTAGTCATCACTGTAGCTGTTAGTGTCCATAATGCTTGATTTAGTAGCCATATTCCACCTCCAAAAGATTTCCCTGTTAAAACAAAAGGGGCACAGAGATGAAACTTTACAGTTCTATCTCCGTGCCCCTTTGCACTCTAAAATCAGATACGCGCTTCTGTTTTGCTTTGTATCATAGCCACGCCATGTGGGATTGTCAACACATTTTGTGGGCTTTTCTGGTTTTCATTTGTTTTTCATGTTTTTTTGTGTTGTTTTGTGGTTTTATTAGTTTATGTCCCCCAAATATTTATTTTATTAACCTGGGGCAGCGCACAAAAAAACATCACCCCTGTGTCTGAAGTGATGTTTTCCTGTTATATGTAATTATCAGTAATCCTGCCTGTATTATGCCTCGAACTTCTTCACAAGTATACTTGCGTTGTGTCCGCCAAATCCCAGTGAGTTGCTGAGCGCATATGTAATATCCTTGTGTACACCCTCGCCCATGGTGTAGTTGAGATCCATCTCACCCTCTGTCTCGCGGAGACCAACTGTTGGATGGATGTATGAATCCTCTATGGACTTCACACATGTTATGAACTCAACTGCTCCGGCAGCTCCAAACAGATGTCCTATCATGGACTTTGTGGAATTGATGTTCACGTTGTATGCGTCATCGCCCATAGCATACTTGATGGCTCTTGTCTCAAAGAGGTCATTGTGATGGGTACTTGTTCCATGTGCGTTGATGTAGTCAACGTCAGCAGGTGTGATTCCGGCCTCCTCCATGGCAAGCTTCATGGCACGTCCTGCACCACTTCCATCCTCCTTAGGGGATGTGATGTGATATGCATCACAGGTTGAACCATATCCGACTACCTCAGCCAGGATCTGGGCACCTCTCGCCTGAGCATGCTCAAGTGACTCAAGTACAACAACTCCTGCGCCCTCTGCTATTACAAATCCACATCTGTCCTTGTCAAATGGTATGGACGCTCTCATAGGATCCTCTGCACTTGAAAGCGCTGTCATTGAGATAAATCCTGATACATTTGTCTCACAGATAGGTGACTCTGCACCACCTGCAACCATGACATCGGCCTCTCCTGCCTGTATATATCTGTAAGCCTCTCCTATGGAGTTTGTTCCTGTAGCACATGCTGTTACTATATCTGTACACTTACCTTCAAGACCGAACTGTATAGCCACATTGCCTGCTGCCATGTTGGATATCATCATAGGCACCATCATAACGCTGACTCTGTTCGCCTTGCCCTCTACGACCTTCTTATGCTCCTTCTCTATGGTAGCAACACCGCCAAGTCCGTTTCCTATACATGTTCCGATTCTTGTTCTGTCTTCCTTCTCAAGATCCAGCCCTGCATCCTTTATAGCCTCACCTGTAGCTGCAATGGCGTACTGGCAGAATGGCTCCATACGTCTTGCCGCCTTTGGATCCATGTACTGCTTTGGATCAAAGTTCTTCACCTCAGCGGCAAGCTTGCACTTGTAATCGCTGACATCAAACTTTGTGATCTCTCCGATACCAACTGTATTCTTCTTTATATTATCCCAGAATTCTTCTACACTGTTTCCTATAGGTGTCACGGCACCCATGCCTGTTACAACTACTCTTTTCATCTCATACCTCGTATTTTTCATTCTATCTGCTGACAGTGCATTTTTGCACCCCAGATAAAATAATTTTACCACAATGTAATATATATAACAAGGTTAAATAGTTTTGATTACTACATAGTTTGCTATTTGAGCAGTCCGCGGCTCTCCTTCAGGGTGAGTATCCTTCGGACGCTCTCGTCTATCCTGTCCTCTGACAGCTCGCCGTCCGCCACTGCCTGTTCTATGGAATTCACCGCCGATGCCATATCCTTCGGCTGCAGTATCATATCCATTCCCGCCTTTACAGACATCACCACCGCATCATCCACACTGTAATTGTCCGCTATGGATTCCATCTCAAATGAATCGGTTATGGCAACTCCTTCAAACTTCAGTTCATCCCTGAGAATACCGGTCGCTATCTTGTATGAGAGAGTGGCTGGAACCTCGTCTATATCCGGGACGATCAGATGTCCGACCATGACAAATTCTGCCCCCGACTCTATACCTGACCTGAACGGCTGCATCTCATCCGCCATGATCTCTTCCTTTGTTCTATGCACATATGCACTGCCGTAATGTGAGTCCTCCGCCGTGTCTCCATGCCCCGGGAAATGCTTCAGGGTGCACATGACTCCTCCGTCGTTGAAGCCCTTCACCGCATTTCCAACGAGCTCTGCTGCCTGGGCGTAGTCATCGCTGTATGCGCGCTCGCCGATAACCGTATTGTCGGGATTTGACCACACGTCCGCCACCGGCGCAAAGTCGAGATTGAAGCCGAGCGCCGACATATCATTTGCTATGGTGTACGCGTTCTCATATGCAGTTTCGTCTCCGTCGTCCTTGTAATAGTACATGGAGCCTATATATGTGGTTCCGACAGTATCCATCAGGCGGTTTACCACGCCGCCCTCCTCGTCAGTCGCCACAAATAATCCTACACTGCTGTACTTCTGGGAGTTGTCGATCATCTCCTTCACCTGATCCTGACTCTCAAGGTTCTTCGCAAAGTACACGATACCGCCAACAGGATAATTCTCCAGAGCCTGTCTGGTCGCATCCCCTGCCACGGTCACGCCGTCCTCTCCCGTAAGCTCCTCAGGAGTCACAAACATCATCTGGCAGACCTTCTCATGAAGCGTCATCCCCGCAAGGGTCTCATCCACCAGACTCGGCTTCTCCTCCTCGGTCACCTCCGTCGTCTCCTGACTATCCGTGGTCGGTTCTTCTGTCGTAGTTACGCTCTCCGTGACATCAGCAGCCACGCCTGTATTTCCATTGTCATTTTCTCTATGGCCTCCGACTTTCCCCGCGCCGTCTCTCAGCATGAAGATCCCCCATATTCCGGCCGTCAGACACACCATTACGATCAATAACACAAGTACTTTTTTCATTCGTTTTCTCCTGATATATTCTGATATATTGTTCGCTTATAGTATTATTCCGCTTTTTAGTATTTTAGTATGTTGAAAAATCAATGAACTAGAATTGTTGTAATGATTTATTATGACATTTGTACGAATCAAAACAACCTGGCATGCACACATTACTATCAGAGTACATCTGATCAATAAAAAATGCCCAAAATATGACAAAAAGGCCATTTTTCTATTATAAGTATAGTTTTATCTTTTGTAAACCCAATACCATTCAGCTATTATTAATTAGTGAGGGTCACTACGTTTTTTTGGATTTAAAGGAGCTCTGATTATTATGATAGGTGAACAATTAAGAACACTGCGCACCGCGAACAAGATGACACAGAAAGAGCTTGCAGGGGAGTTATCAGTGGCATTCCAGACTATAAGCAATTGGGAGAACAATTCCATCGACCCGTCTGTGAGCATGATTCTCCGCATCGCTGAATATTTCAACTGCTCCACTGATTATCTTCTCAAAGGGGATGATTCAAGTGCCAAGTATATTGATACAACCCAGTTGACAGAACATCAGCACGCACAGCTTCTTGGGCTTGCAAAGGAATTCTCCAAACTGAACAAGAAATAAAACATAACTTTATAATGTTCATATTACAGATACAGGGTATCACAACATTGTTGCGATACCCTGTTTTCTATTTGTATTATTCCAGATCGTGATCTGTATATCCTACAGGCTCATGCCACCGTCAACCTTGATGACCTGACCTGTTATGTATGATGCCTTATCTGAAGCAAGAAATGCTGCTGTCTCAGCGATGTCTGATACTTCACCAAGTCTCTTGACTGTGATATGGTCAAGCATAGCCTCCTTTGCCTTGTCTGAGAGTGCATCTGTCATGTCTGTCTTGATGAATCCAGGAGCGATGGCGTTCGCTGTGATTCCACGGCTTCCGAGCTCCTTGGCTATTGACTTGGTGATACCGATAACGCCAGCCTTGGATGCTGCATAGTTCACCTGACCTGCATTGCCCTCAACGCCGACTACGGATGACATGTTGATGATACGTCCGTACTTCTGCTTCATCATGGTTCTGTACACATGCTTGATACAGTTGAATGTACCCTTGAGGTTGATATTGATAACATCGTCGAAATCAGCCTCCTTCATGCCAAGTACAAGATTGTCTCTTGTGATTCCCGCATTGTTCACGAGAATATCTATTCTTCCATATGTAGCAACTGCAAACTTCATGAGTGCCTCAGCCTCAGCGAAATCTGCAACATTTGCCTTGAATGTAACTGCCTCTCCGCCTGCTGCCTTGATCTCCTCAACCAGGCTGTTTGCGCGCTCCTCTGAGCCGTTGAAGTTTACTACTACCTTTGCGCCGTATCCGGCAAATGTCTTTGCTATCTCACGTCCGATACCTCTTCCGGCACCTGTTACCACTGCTACCTTGTCCTTAAGCATTCAGTTCCTCCAATTTCGCTAAATCGTCTACAGTTGCAATATTTATACTCTTTACCTCTCTGTTGATCTTCTTCATGAAGCCTGTGAGAGTCTTGCCCGGGCCGACCTCGATAAATGTGTCAACACCGTCAGCTATCATGTTCTCTATTGTCTGCTGCCATCTTACTGATGAATACACCTGTCTCTTCAGAAGCTCTTTTACCTTGGCTGCGTCTGTGATCTCCTCTGCGTCTGCATTGCAGTAGTAAGGAGCAAATCCCTCTGCAACATCCACGCCCTGAAGGAAGTCATAAAGCTTCTCTCCTGCAGGAACAAGCATCTGTGAGTGGAAAGGACCACTTACGTTGAGTGGGATAACTCTCTTGGCGCCAGCCTCAGCAAGTGCTGCTGATGCAGCCTTAACAGCCTCTGCCTCACCTGATATAACGATCTGTCCAGGGCAGTTGTAGTTTGCTATCTGTACCTTGCCAGGTGTGTTCTCACAGATCTCGGCGATCTTGTCAGCGTCCATTGCTATGACTGCTGCCATTCCGCCCATTCCGAGAGGTACTTCGTTCTGCATGAGGATACCCCTTCTTCTAACTGTCTTGATGCCGTCAGCGAGAGTCATGGCTCCTGCTGCGACAAGTGCGCTGTACTCTCCGAGTGAGAGGCCTGCAAATACATCAGCCTTGAGGCCTGCGTTCTTCAGGTGCTCATATATGGCAACCTCTGCAGCAACCATAGCCGGCTGTGTGTACTCTGTCTTGTTGATGTCATCGTTCTCCTCGAAACAGATCTTCTTGAGCTCTATATCCAGAACGTCATCTGCCTCGTCAAATACCTTCTTGCTGTCCTCAAAACTGTCATAAAAATCCTTTGCCATGCCCACATACTGTGCGCCCTGACCTGGGAATATAACTGCTGTCTTACCCATTTCTTTTACCGCCTTTATTATATTTGTAATTGATTTACATTCGTACATCATCGCAATCTGCCTGTCCTGTATTGCACCAGCCTTTTTATCATGACATATTCAGAATACAGGTCAGCCATCCCCTATTATAGAACAGGGCTCAGCAAATCGCAAGGTCAAGAATTAATACTGCGTTAATACTTCAGCTTGCTCCGCACTTCGTGCTCCCGCAATCTGCCGCGCTTCATTCACACTCCGGCCTGTCAGCCTCCGTGTTTCATGTACCGCTTAACCGCCAAATGATGCCGGATTTTTTCGAGCGAGCTCGAAAATCCGGCATCGCTTGGCGGTGTATTAACGCATAAAAAAAGCACATGACATCAAGCCACACGGCTCAAAGCATCTGCTGTAAATCAACTCTCATATAATATATATAACCTTGGATGGTCAGTCAGGACTCATGTCCTGGCTGGCTACCAAAGTTATGTCATGTCCGATACATGACAACTTTGAATAACAAATGTATTCAAAACAGTCCAATCTGTTCAGTTAACAATATTACTCCTCAACACCCTTGCTCTTAAGGTAGTTAAGTACGTCCTCAAATGTAGCTACGTCATCGAGCTCCTCAGCAGGGATCTCAACATCGAACTCATCCTCAAGCTTCATAACGATCTCGTAAAGATCAAGTGAATCAACACCAAGATCATCCTTGAAGTTTGTGTCAAGCTTCATCTCGTCCTGTGAAACTCCTAACTGCTCCTCGAATATTGCCTTAACCTTATCAAACATGTTCTAATCCTCCTAAACTATAGTAAATGTTACCATTATCCTCACGGACGCTTATACTATAACCTAAGGCTACAGTAAAGTCAACACGAAGATTTTCATTGTTTTTTCGCTTATTTTTCAGCGTCAGACTTGATCGCACCTGTCTCATATATGAACTTAACTGTGCTCTTTGTACCATCAAGTGTACCTGTGAAACTTGTGTAAGTTGTGTCGTCTGAGAAGAGTGCCTCTATATAATCAATGTCTGCCTGATAGTTGCCTGCAAACAGCTTTGTGATCTTCTTGATACCCTCTTCGTTGAACTGCTTCATTCCATCGCTGAGAGTCTTTGAACCTGTTACAAGCTCCTTTGCTCCGTCATCCAGAGTCTTGCTTCCGCTGTCAAGCTGTGATGCTCCATCACTGAGGGTCTTTGCTCCTGCTGCGATCTGGCCTGCACTTGAATCAAGAGTTCCTGCCGCTGTCTTTAACTGGCTGCTTCCATTTGCCAGTGTTAAGCTTCCCTGATACAGTGTGTTCATATTTGTTGATATTGTAGCTGCTCCATCGCTGAGAGTCTTTGTACCCTTCTTGAGTGCTGCTGCACCTCTTGAGAGATCTCCGGTTCCCTTTGCGATTGCCTTGACACCTGCATATGCGGAATCGATTCCTGTTGAAATGCTTGAAGCACCGTCATTGATGGTCTTGAGTCCTGTTGACAGCTCGCCCATCTTGGTATCCAGTGTCTCAGCACCCTGCTGTAATGCTGTTATCTGTGCTGTTGTCTCCTCTGAAGTCAAAGTAGCTGTGAGGGTCGTTCCTATCTGATCGATCGCATTGAGAGCACCCTTTGCCTTTGCAAGGCCTGTGTACTGTGCAAAATATGCATCGTATGTTCCATCGCCCTTTGCCGCATCCAGAGTAGTCTTACCTAGTGCAAGTGCTCCTTCAAGCTGTGACATAGCCGCATCTATTCCGGCCTCGCTTGTTATGGAACCGCCGAGCTGGCTGTATACATTTGACTGAGCCTGGCTTACGATCTGTGATGGCATTCCTGTCAGCATGGTGATCAATGTGTTCACACCATTATTGAGCTCTGTAGCGCCCTTTGCAAGTGCCTGTGAACCTGCATATGCATTGCTTGCTCCTGATGCCAGTGAGCTTGCGCCCTTGGAAAGTCCAGGATTGCTATCTGTTCCCTCAAAGCCTGCCTGAAGTTCCTTTGCACCACTGTTCAGCTTGTCAGCTCCGCTCTTGAGTGTGCCAACGCTTGTATCGACTGTCTTTGCTCCTGTTGCCAATGTCTTTGCACCATCGTTGAGAGCTGATGAACCATCCTTTATGGACTTGATTCCATCGTCCAGAGTTCCCATGGCTGTTGATATCTGTGAAGTACCTGCTGCAAGCTGGCTTGTGTAAGTCTCAAGTGAAGCTGCACCGTCTGCCAGTGTGTCAGCGCCCTTCTTCAGTGAGTAAGTACCATCCTTCAGAGTCTCCAGACCATTTGTGATCTTTCCTGAACCCTCCTCGAGCTGATCTGCAGAATCACCGAGCTGACCTACGCTGTCTGTGAGTGAGCTCACATCTGCCTTGTCCTCAACCTCGTCTATGGCATCCTCTGCGCTTGATCCAAGAAGGTCACTTGCTGCAACCGTCATGGTCATTGAGAGCTCGAAGTCTGTGACATCCGCTGTAACCTCAACATAATCAGGTACATCTATGTTATCAAGTGCTGTCTCTATCTTGCTGTCATTTATACCATCCTGTAAGCACTGCTTGAATCCAGGAACTGCATATCCGACTACGATCTGGTTGCTTCCCTCTGAGATGACCTTACCATTCTCAACCTGAACGTTTGAGAACTTATCTACAGGAAGGATCATTCCTGAGAGCATTACAAATGGTGAGATGACCTCTGTATTCTTGCTGTCCACTGTGACTGTCTTCTTGGTGTTGTTGGTATAATCAAATCTGATGGTGACCTTACCGCTCTTGCCTGCAAGCTCTGAAGGCTCTATCTCCTCGCCGTCCAGCTTGTATGTTACCTTTACGTCAACAGGGAGCTCCTCATTTGACTTGCCCTGATAGTAGATATCTGATCCATTTGCAGCCCATGTTATAGTGCCATCGCCGTTGTCCTTGTATTCCTCATAGCCCTTCACGTTCTGGATGTCTGTGAGGTTTGTCTTGTCGTTGAGTCCCTCTGCACCGTCTGAGTTCTTCAGCCATGTGCTGACTGTAACGTCATTTGCATTTCCATTTGCATCGGCAAGGACATATACTGACTCTTCCTTGTCTGCGTCAGATGCGCCATCCTTGGATATCTCAGATGTAAGTGCATCCTGAAGTGTGTCTGACTCGCTCTCGGTTGTAGCCTCGGCCTTGTCTGAGGATGAGCTGTCATTTGTATCTCCGCATCCTGTTGCCAGTGATGCCATCATAACTGCTGATAATGCAACGCATATATATTTCTTCCATTTGATCATATTATTACCTCTTTTCATAGATTACAAAAGTTCCGTAGTTACATCTGTTTATAACTGCTATGCCTGAGTAGCTGCAGTGTCCTCATCGCTAACCTTCGCTGATGGTCCATCCATCAGGTTCTTCCTGTATCTGAACATGATGACCTTATCGAAGAGCATCAGTGCTGATGGAAGCATCAGGATAACTGCACACATACTTATGAGTGCTCCACGAGCCATAAGTGTACACAGCGCGCTGATCATATCTATATCTGAGTAAAGACCTACGCCAAATGTTGCAGCGAAGAATGAAAGTGCGCTGACAACTATGGACTGTACTGACTCCTGGCATGCTGTCGCCACGGCGTCAAACTTTCTGTATCCGTTCAGTCTGTTTCTCTTGTACTTCGTTGTCATCAGTATGGCGTAATCAACCGTCGCGCCGAGCTGGATAGTACCGATAACTATTGAAGCTATGAACGGTATCTCTGTTCCGGTGAAGCATGGGATACCCATGTTGATGAATATCGCAAACTCTATGACTGCCACAAGTACGATTGGCAGTGATATTGAACCGAATACACAGAGGATGATGATAAATATCGCTCCGATGGATACTGTACTTACAGATGCGAAATCCTTATCTGTTATAGTGATAAGATCCTTTGTACAAGGAGCCTCACCAACCAGCATGTTCTTCTCGTTGTATGAATCGATGGTATTCTCGATCTCTGTACACTGATTATTAACCTCATCTGAAGCAACCTCGTACTCTGATCCGACGAGTATCAGCTGCCAGTCATCGCTCTTGAGCGCCTCTGTGACATCTGAAGGTATGAAGTCGGTTGGAATACCTGCTCCAATGATGCTGTCAAGTCCGAGACAGAACTTAACTCCATCGATGTTCTCGATATCTGACATCATGTTTCTTGTGTCCTTGTCACTCTGATCATTTGTGACAAGTATCATATGTGTTGAATTCATGTTGAATGCCTCAGCCAGCTCTGTGTTGGCCTGAACACTCTCCAGGCTGTCTGGAAGTGATGAATCCAGCTTGTAATAAACCTTTGTATGATTGTATCCGTATATTGCAGGGATCAGGATGATCACGAACAATACAAGGAATACTTTGTAGTGCTTAGCTATGAATTTTCCTACTCCCTTGAACTCTGGAAGTATTACTCTGTGTGTTGTCTTCTCTATCGCCTTATCAAATACAAGGATGAGTGATGGAAGTATCGTTACACATGCGATAACTCCGAGTACGACACCCTTTGCCATGACGATACCAAGATCAAGTCCGAGGGTAAAGCTCATGAAGCACAGTGCAACGAATCCGGCAACTGTTGTTATGGAACTTCCCACAACTGATGATATTGTCTCTGCGATGGCGTGTGCCATAGCCTCTTTCTTATCCGTGTATTCCTTCTGCTGTGCCTTGTAGCTGTGCCACAGGAATATGGAGTAATCCATTGTAACTCCGAGCTGAAGTACCGCAGCCAGCGCCTTTGTTATGTATGATACCTGACCCATGAAGATATTTGATCCAAGGTTGTACACGATCGCCATTCCTATACTTGTAAGGAAGAGTACCGGGATCATGATAGAGTCCATTGTGATCGCCAGGATGATACTACTCAGGATAACCGCTATAAGTACGTATATTGGGGTCTCCTTCTCTGACAGCTTCTTGGTATCGACGACAACCGCTGACATACCGGACAGGAAGCACTGCTTGTTTGATACGCTTCTTATCTCCTCGATGGCATCCATTGTGCCGTCCGCCGATGTGGTATCATCAAATATGATGGCCATCATGGTGGCATTCTTTTCGTCATTATTAAATGCATCATAAAGGCTTTCAGGAAGCATATCCTTTGGTACTGACAGGTCTGCAAAGCTGTCATACCATATAACCTTTGATACATGGTCTACTTTTTCAATCTTTGATTTCAGTGCGGATACATCTTTGTCTTCCATCCCCTCTACCACATACAGCGAGAAGGCTCCTGTACCGAACTGGTCAACCAGTATATCCTGACCTTCCATGGTCTCGATATCCTTCGGAAGATATGACAGAATATCGTAGTTTACCCTAGTCTTGATATAACCGTATGCCGCTGGTATGAGAAGAACTAAGCTGAGAATCAGTATTACGACCCTCGCACTTACTATCTTTTCTCCTAGTTTTAACATAGCCATAACATCTCCTTTTTCTATTCTGTGGTGGATTATACAACCTGATATTTCTTAAATAAACTACCCAAAATACGAAAACGTTTACATTTTGTTACAAATATGCTAATCTGTAACAAACGTTTGAACACATATTCAAAATTGATTATAAACAAATTATAAACTGAGGGAGGTTTGGGAAAGTGCCTAATCCAAGCGAGGAAAAGACTGAAGATAAAATTATCAAAAGCTTCAAAAAGCTTGTAAACGAATATTCATTTGATAAGATCACTGTCACGATGATCGCTGAAAACGTCGGAATATCAAGACCGATATTCTACAGATATTTTAAAGACAAATATGAGCTGATGGATTACATGCTCTACAATGAGGTGACCAAGGAACTGGAGGTACTGCTTGAGCACAACATGATCCTTGAGGCCATAAAATATCTCTTTACACACATTATTAATGAAGCGAAGCTTTACAGAAAGCTTTTTGAGACAACCGGGCAGAACAGCTTTGAGCAGGTCATGATCGAACAGTTCACCAGTTTCTTCAAGGAACACCTGAAGATATTTGACACGGATCAGATTCCTGACAATCCTATGCTGTCTCCTCTTATTATATGTAAGTATCTGGTAATGGGTCTCACCGTTGCCATCAAGGGATACCTGAACAGCCCTGAGATCACTAGTATCAACGTGGATCAGGCTGTGGAGGCTTATTACTTCCTGGTGTCACACTCCATATTCGAGCTCACCAAGGAGGACTTCAGACCAAAGCTGTTCCAGCTGGCTGACAGGAATTACATTCCGCTGCCACCGAGGAGTTGATGGTGGACGGACGCCCATAGGTGGGAACGGGAGGTTGTGCCCCTCCGAGGGAACAGAAAAAGCCGGTGTAGCAGTGTCTGAAATCACGCTTGACTTCTTCCTGCTTCAGCATTTTTCTATCTGCATGCGTCTTCGACCTCGATAAGGACGTTGAGGTCTGCGACTTAGCAAGAAAATGCTGAAACAGGAAAGTCTGCACTACCGATTTCTGACACTGCTACACCGGCTTTTTATTCTATTCCCTGGAGGTAATCTACTTTTTCGTTAGCACCTATGGGCTGTTTTTATTGGTTTCACCCATATCTTTCTACCACTTATTATTTATCCGCAGATCATAACGACTGAATTGTCTGCTGATATATCTCGTTATTTCGGATGACCTCGTCTGCGGTGCAGGGCATGTAGTTGTTGAGCATGCAGCCAGCATTGTAGGCGCGGCCCTGGCTGGTCATGAATCTGTACACTTCGGGGCTGCTTTTGTGAATGTGTCCGTAGAAGTGATACGCTCCCCTGTTCTTCTTGTTCCACTCTGCTATCGGGAAGTGACACATGACTATCAGCTTGTCTCTGTCACTCACATAATCCATCTTCTGTATGTCGTCGAAGTAGGACTGTAGTTTTTCGCTTCCCATTATAACCTGATCATGATTGCCAAGAATGAGTCGCTTGTGCCCTTTCAGTCTTGCAAGGATTGGCTCCGGGTCCTTCAGTCTGAAGCTGAAGTCCCCGAGAATATATACTGTGTCGTTTTTCCCTACTCTGCTGTTCCAGTTGTGTATCATTGCTTTGTTCATCTCTTCCACATCGGCAAATGGTCTGTCATCGAATTTTATTGCATTTGCATGTCCGAAATGAAGATCGGATGTGTAAAATATCATATTAATTTCACCTCTTTTTTCTGAATAAAGCTGTTTGCCCCATCATTGTAGAACCATCTTCTCAGCGTGCATATATCCCTTGAAACATTTGCAGGGTCCTCAGTATCGTGAAGCTTTCTCACCCACGCGTAGTACTCATTTGCAAGAGGTGTGGTAAGTGCCGATGTCTTCTTGATATATCCGTTTCTGATTGCCTCATGGGATATAGTCCTCATGAACTTCCAGAAATTGTAGTATGCAAGCTTGAGCTTTGTCATATATCCGTCACTGTCCTCGATGACGAAGCCCTCTATAACTCTGCCATTGTGCTCATAGCCATCCTCCATGATCTCATAGTACCAGTCATAGAACCCCTGCCAGGTTGCAAGCTCACGTGCCTTCTCCTTTGGTGTCAGACCGAGCTGGTGGGCTGTATCGCACATCGCATCATAGTCATACTTTGCAAAATTCATCTGGTTGTACACAATGTCCAGAAGATACAGGTTGCTCTCCGGGTACTCTATAATGTGCGGATCATGCTTCATATCAACACACTCAAATACAAATGATACGTTGTTGTCCCTCGCAAGCTGCTTCATCTTATCTATGTTTTCCGGCGTCACCTTCTCATATATCATATCCTTCAGCCAGCCGGCAAATGGCCCCTCTATGGTGGACTTGCTCGCTATGAACAGGTCATCATTGTACTCATCATAGCTCACGATTCCCAGGAAGCCGTTCTCCTTTACATAAGCGGTTACCGGAAACTGCAGCTTGTGCTGCAGCATATCAAACTTTGTCTCCGGACGCTCATTGATGTTGAAGAACTTGTCGTATGCCCGTGCTGCTATCCTGCCCTTAAACGTATCTATGTACAACCCCCTTGCCTTTGTGGTCTGCTCATCCAACACCCTGTCATTGAATGCCTTGCTTGTGAAGTTGAATGACGAGATATTTCCAAACTTCTTCTCCTGTATGTATCTGCTCGCCCTGAGTGATATGATGAGATCCGCCACAGAGCTTGTGGTCACGGTCTGCTCCTTCTGAATCTCAGGTGCCTTGAACACATCATTGTGGATCTCTACCTCGTGGATTCCACCAGCGTCCACCTGAACACATCTGAGGTCTCCGCCGTACTCAACCCTGCCCTCAAGGTTGAACACTCTGTCATTTACTCTGATCGGGAGCAGCTTGGTATTCCTGTGTCCGTGGATCTGATAGTAATTCGCCGGCATCTTCTCATAGAAGGTCTCGGCTATCTTCTCGAAGTCGTTATAGTTCCCTACGCCGTGGATCATCTGATCCGTCGCCACAAATGTGAGATTGTCCGGCACAACGCTGAGTCCCGCATGTGTCACCAGATATACATTGTCGCCGTAGCTGTAATATGCGCACTGTCCGAATTTTCTATAAAGCTTCCGTACCTCCTTCTTATCTATCCCGGAAGCGTCGAGGATCGGTCTTGTAACAAGCTCGAACTCCTTCGACCTGCCTGTGCAGTCATTTGCCCAGAGCCACAACCATCTCTCGTGATTGCCCTCAAGCATGAGAACGTTCTTCCTATCCCTGATGGATATCAGGAAATTGACTACCTCCGCGTTCTCCACGCCTCTGTCTATATAATCACCTGTGAATATATAGAACTCATCGTCCTTTATACCGCCGTTGTCATCCAGATACTTCATCAGAGCCGTATAACATCCGTGGATATCTCCGATGTGATGGATCCTCTTGTACTGGGAGAAATCCCTCATCTTCATCCATATACTGTCAAGCTCATCCGGCTTTATGACCGTGATCCCCGAAGGGATCTTCTGTGTGGCGAACCGGGAGTACATCTTGTCAATAACGTCATCCGGTACTATCTTGAACTCCTCCCTTCCGGCATTTCTTCTCTTCACCTCTTCTATAGGTATATCTGTAAAATCGACACAGTACATTCTGTATCTGTATGTCTCACACATATTCTTGTATCTGTTCATCTCCGAAGTCTTGGAATTTGTGGCGTCGATCACCGTGAATTCACCCTTCTGCATACGTATCTCAAGAAGACTGAACAATATCTTCCATACCGTACCATCATTGCTCTGACTGATACCTCTCGTGCCATCCACCTGCAGCACAGGACTCTGACACAAAAGTCTGATGTCGTCCGCTGAAAGTGTGTATGGCTTCAATCCATTCTGCTCGATCCATGTGGACTTGCCACAGCCGGCAGATCCCCTAAGCAAAAGCAATACTCTCATATTCTATCTGCCTCCTTTTTCATTAACTGTGCTGATCTATTTTAATTCAATATACATTATCCCTGCATGTTATGCATTTAACCTGTGGTGTAAAATCTATGCGGGACTATATATGATGTGATGGAATCTCTTCGCAAATCTCTCATGTTGTCACGGCAGCCACCCATGTCTCATACAAACACTAACTTTAACTCGTTGTCTACATAAATGGAAAACCTCCAGAAAAAGAAATATTCGTCTCTTTCTGGAGGTTATATATATCACTCATTTATCTTATTAAACTAGGGGGTATCTGATATTCACCATTATGCCCTGACAAGTATCATCGCGCTCATCTTCGGAGCCTTGATAGTGAGTACGTTGTGCTCCACCATGAAATCCTGTGGCTCTAAAGTATAGCCCTCTTCATTTGTCAGCATGACTCTTCTGAGGATCGAGTGGTTGTACACTCCGATCTGACGGATATGAAGCTTCAGATCCACGTCCTCATAGTTGGTGTTCATGATGACAACCACCTGCTTGTTGTCTGTGAATCTTCCATAGCAGAGTATCTTGTGTCCGCCGTGGAGATATAATACAGAACCTGACTTAAGCGCCTCGTAGGACTTGTGGATTCTTATCATGTCCTTGTGGAACTGTATAAGCTCCTTGTCCTCGTGGCCCCATGGGTAAGTCCTTCTGTTGTCCGGATCTGTCCATCCGCACACACCAGCCTCATCTCCATAGTATATGGTAGGAGCTCCCGGCCATGTCATCTGGAATACGACAGCCTGTCTGAATATACCCTTGTCCACGCCCTGATCGGCAGCATCCGCTCCCATGGTGTGAAGTCGTCCGACCTTTCTGTTGGTTCTCGTGAGGAATCTAGAATGGTCGTGGTTGGACAGCTCATTCATGGACACATCTATCGATGGTCTAAGGAATCTGGACATGTGGTAGTTCATCGCGCCCTTGAACGCATCGTAGTTGCCCAGAAGGTCTCCGCGGAACTCGTCGCTGTGCTTCTCAACACCACAGAGGAACCATGTGATAGGCTCCATGAACGCATCGTAGTTCATGACTGTATCCCACTGGTCGCCCTTCAGCCAGCTCTTAGGATCACCGTAGTGCTCCGCCAGAATAATGGCATTCGGATTAGCCTCTTTTACATTTCTCCTGAACTCACGCCAGAACTGGTGGTTGTACTCAGGTGAATGTCCCAGATCCGCAGCCACGTCAAGTCTCCATCCATCCGCATTGTATGGAGGTGACACCCATTTTCTCGCTATCTTCATGATGTACTCAACCAGCTTCGGCGAATCCTCGTAGTTGAGCTTTGGCAGGGTGTCATGTCCCCACCAGCCATCATATGTCGTATTATACGGCCATGCATTGTCATTGTAGAACTTGAAGAAGGTGTTGTAAGGGCTGTCCTTCGATACAAATGCGCCCTTCTCATAGCCCTCCTGGTTCTCATATATACACTCTCTATCCATCCATTTGTTGAATGAACCACAGTGGTTGAACACGCCATCCAGGATGACCTTCATGCCACGCTTGTGTATCTCCTCAACCAGCTCGGCAAAGAGCTGATTGCTGGCCTCAAGATTCTTTTTATTTGTAACTCTGTTGATATATCTCGATGACTGCTTGTTCTCAAGGCATCCGCCCGGAAGACAGTCACCCTCATCGTCAACGATCCTTCCAAAATGAGGATCGACATAATCATAATCCTGTATATCGTACTTGTGGTTGGACGGCGATACGAATATAGGGTTCAGGTATATTACATCCACGCCCAGATCCTGCAGATAATCAAGCTTATCCATGACACCCTGCAGATCTCCGCCGTAGAAACGTCCCACGTCCATGGTGCTCGGTCTCTGATCCCAGTCCTTCACCTGAACTGAACCGGTTCCTATATACGCGTACTCATTGTCCAGAACGTCGTTCGACGTATCTCCGTTGCAGAACCTGTCCACAAATATCTGATAGAATACCGCGCCCTTTGCCCACTCCGGCACCTTGAAGCCCGGACATATCTCAAAGTCGTACTCCCTGTCGTTCTGCTTCGTAGGTCCCAGCTTGTCATAGAAGCATGTGACCCTTCCCGAATGTATCTCAAAATGATATCTTATGAATGGCAGACCTCCAGGTATCGTTGCCGTATAAAAGTCAAATATCCTGTTGGAACTCTCCTTTGTCATCTGTACCTTTTCTTCATTATATATAAGAAATACTTCATCCACATTATCAGCCGTAGTTCTGAATCTGACCTTCACATCCTGATCCACATCCGGCTCCTGTGGGCTGACATAATATTTGCTTCCGTCCGCAAACAGTCCGCCTTTATTTAGTACGGGCTTAACATTATATACATACTCATGTATCTTCTGCCCATTGGTCTTCTTTTCCACCATACAATAAAATCTCCCTTGCACATACACATACTCTTTTTATATTAATACTTTTCGGGAGATTAGGCAACAAAATAAAACATATCTTAGCCACGAATATACGGCATGAATCCCCAATATCAGACCGTAAGTTCAACCTTGTCCGGATCATAATCCAGATTCAGATTGCGGCAAATGTCCTCCGCAATATAATTCTCGGTCTCATGAGGGGAACAACTGTAAAACCTGCACACTGTGCTGTATGGAACTTTTTCACACAGTTCTTTACTCGTATATGGAGTGATAAAATACAACATTCTGTAAAGCAGTCCAACAAATCCTGCAGCATCCGCTTCCACTTCATCCGCCTTTTTCACTGCTTTTTCCGCCAGCTTCCCATCTGCTTCCTCCAGGATGAAATCCATACACTCCACCGGAGTTTCCAACTGAAATCTGGAATACAGAGTGTCAAATGCTCTTAAACAGAAATCAGAACTCAGGAAGAAATCTGAGAACTGTTCCATGTCATACCCATGTTTTGCCGCATATTCATAAAGTCTCTGTTGTGTCCTGCATATCTTATAATCAATACTATCCATGATCGTTTACCACCACTTTTTCTATTTTTCTTTTGGGGGCTTTCTTCCTTTTCCCCTCTGTCCATTATTTTCCTCGCTCACGCCTATGTACTGCCAGTAATTCCGGCACTGATCGATTCCGCCCTCCATCTCCACCTGTGTGAAGTGTCCATTTATCATACTGCAAAGCTTTGCAAAATACCTGTCCAGGTGCGGCGGCATCTGAGCATCCGAGCGGCATAGAAATATCGCGTCAAATGTTCTTCCGCCGGTATATATCTCCTCCAATACCTTCAGATCCGGCATCACCACTTTTGACAGGGAGTCCTGCATTTTCTCTACCTTGTCAAATCCGTGCAGCTCCAGCGACACCGGATTTGCGACCCAGTGGAAATTGACTCTATATTCTGAAAAAATACGCATCACCCAGTTTCTGCAGTTCAATGTGTCTTTACCATCCAACAGGTCGTGGTACATATCAAGGTTATACAAATTTAAATGCGCTCTTGTCGGAATATGAGAATGAATAAAATCATAAATGCGGACCTGACTGTTCGCTATCAGAACCGGGCAGTCCTCCGGCTGAGCCTGCAGGATCCTTTCAAGCCGCATGAATTCTTCTCCCATAATCCCCGCGGAGCTCGCCAGAACATTCTGCACGAGCTCTGTATAATTAGGAATTTTTCCATCCCCTGATTTCGCCTCATCGTCCCAGGCTCTATTTGCAGCTTTAAGGTAATGGTTTGCCCATATGAAACAGGATATGAATGTAGAACAGTCTATGTCCTCGGGGTAGTTTTTCAGCACTTCTACCGCCGCCCTTTGAAAATACGTGAAGTCGATTGACAAAATATTTTTACTCATTTGTTATTCTCCATATCCGGCATCAAAATCTGTAATCTCCTTTAAGACATCCTCCGTGCTGCCATCACTCGCATCGTACCATTCCATCCTGTTAAAATACTTTCCCAGCCAGCTATCATACAGGGCGTTAGTCGCAATCCCAACCTCACTGAAAGAGTCATTTCCTTCACCGATAGTGAAAACAAGCATCCCCTTGTCCGCCGTCTGTTCCCTGAAGTTACACCCGGCAAATGTATCTCTCACGGTCTGATATACCGCATCCAGATCGTGCTCTCCCATACTCAGAACTTTGTCATCATCAATACCCACTGTGATTTTGTACAGATAATCCATAGCCGGTTTCCTCCCTGTATTCGCTTATATCAATCTATTTCTATATACCCTCCACCGGACCGTGCAAAAGAGCCTGCATCAGTTGTTCCGGCTGTTTCAAAAACGTTTCTACATTCATATACAACACCTTATCTTCCGGCTCGGTTGCTTGAAACGGATTAAACGTACTTTTACCCTGATACAACACAATCTTATTTTGGATTCCTGTACCCATTTCCTTTTCAAACGCCTCACAAAGCTGCTTGTTTGTTAAATTCCGTACCTGTTTCTCAACCTGCTTATCAGACAATTTTACCTCTACAACACACGCTGTCCGTAGTTTAAGGTCAGCAAAAAACACATCAAATTCACCAACATATGTTTTCGGTTCATACTTTGATGCAATTACTTTGCCACCCAGTTCTTTTGCAGACTGTATCGTTTGATATAACACAATGTCTTCCAGAACGTGACCACTAATATCCTGCTCCAGCTTATCCAGAATTTCCTCCTTTTCCGTCCTAGTATATTTACCGTCAAGGAATACATCTGTGTTAAGCAATGCCTCTGCCTCGTCTTTTGCTTGACTGTATCGCATTCCTGGCTGTGTAAAAAGATAGCTCGGTTCGCCGATTTTTTCCGGCAGCTCACATAATACGTCCAGTTCTTTCAGAAAATATATGATAGCCTGTACACACTCTGGGTCTACACTGCCTGACTTTGTGAGAAGGTCAACCAATGAACAAATATCATGTGACTTAAAGTCACTGTTGATGATACTTGCTAAGAACTGCCGGTTATTATATTCCAGCACTTTGTTGATATAGGACGGTAAATCGCCTCTGCGAACAGCACCGTCCAGAATGCCATTATTTCGTCCTTGATTCCATCTTTCAAGGCTGTGTATGATATTAAACACAATCGCCGAATTGGAATACTCTCTGGTTTGTTCTTTGTTATTGAATACACCCTCTGGAGACAGAGTGCCACCATATCGGATATAATCCATAATTCCTGTTCCTAAAAGTTCATGCTGCTCTCGGAAAGGAATATATGTTGTGTGAATGAAATGCACCCTGTCGTACAACTCGTCTTTTCTTGCAAGAGCGAATCCTAACGAATCTATTCCGGAAAGTATAATCTTTTTTCCCTCAACTGCATATCTATCTGCCAGCACACTGGCTGTACTGATAAAATTTCGTGCCTTGGTTGCTTCGTCTATAAAAATATACTTACTGTCCGGATAAGCTTCTATTATTTTTCGCATCTGCATGACAGAGCTTCCACTTTCACAATGTAAGAGCAGGCACTTGTCATAATCTCCGATACGCTCTATTTCTTGCAGCATCATCGTAGTCTTGCCTGTTCCTCGTAAACCATATAAGCAGCAAACCTTCCTGTCATTTGGCGAATCCACATAATCATGCAGCCTCCTGGCGATAAACCGCTCTTTGCTGATCCCCGCAAGCCTTTCCTCAACATGTATTTTCAGTGATTCCCCATTGTAGATAACCATCTCATAGCTTCCCACCATTTCGTCTCTTCTCCTCAGCGATTTCCTTTCTTGCCTCGTCGGTCAGCCTGACCGCTTCCTCTGTTGTTGGATAATAGCCATTTGCCCTGTAAAAATCTTCCTGTGCTTCTTCGCAAACTTCCCTCAGGCTTCTTCCGCTAGGTTTCATACCGGCTGGGAATTTCCAATTAAAATCACCCATATTTTCCCCCTTTTGAACAATTACAGATCTGATACCACTATAAATTCATATTACCTTATCTGACATATCGGCACAATTACCCTCATAGTTTAAAATTAAAGTGATTGTTGTTTATTTGCCATATCGCCTCTCGAATTCTTCAATTTCCTTGAAAATATCTTCTGTACTGTCATCACTTGCATCGTACCATTCCATTTTATTGAGATACTTCCCAAGCCAGCTTTCACGCAGAACGCCGGTTGCGATTCCAACTTCACTGAAAGAATCCTTCCCTTTGCCGATAGTGAAGACAAGATTTCCGTTTTCCGATTCCTGTTCCTTGAAATTGCATCTGGCAAAAGTATTTCTCACAGTTTTGTACACTGCATTCAAATCGTGCTGTCGCATACTCAGCACCTTATCGTCATCAATTCCTATTGTAATTTTGTACAAGTAATCCATAGTTTTTCCTACCTTCCATATTAGTTTTTTTACATTCCCCTGTATTACACTTTGCAGAATATTATACACTATCTGATGTTTGCTGTCACAAAGTTCTCTCTATCCACACAACCTCTGTAACATAAGTGACAATCAGAAGTGCAGCCGAAAAAAAATCCACAGAACATGGAGCGGTAATTGTGATAACATTTTCAATGTGATAAAATTTAAAAAATACACATTAGAAAGTTGGGGGTAAATTATGGGTTTTGCATCAAAAGAACAAGCTGACACGATTTCAGCACTAACTTCGCAGCTATATCGCTACTACTCTACCGCTTATTATGAAGGGGTGTATAGCGGAAAATTGGATAAAGCCATTGAACACGACTTAATTCCGTGGCTTTTAGAGTTCAAAAAAGAAGTGGTAGCAGCAGGCTGTAACCTGGATTCGATGGGGGTTTATTTCAGAAATGACAGACCGGTCTTACAGTATGGTACAACTGTTGTGTGCAGTTATGACGCTATGGACAACGCCACTATGCGAAAGCTGAGACTTCCGCTTACCGATGTTAAACTGGTTCGGAAAGAAGTAGAGGCTGACCTCTATCAGATGATAATGGACTTAAAATCTGGTATGACTGTGGAACAGTTTGCAGAGAAGTATGGCGGAAATGATATATACCACGGCGTTCCAGAGCTGGAGCAGCACATATTGGAACAGGTAAGTTCCGGTGACAGTGATGACGTAACACTCAACGCTATAATCGCCAATGGAAAATCAGTTTCTGTTATTAGAGCGAATCTTCAATCAGACCTTGCCGTAGCAAAATTTCTTTCTCAGAACTATCTTGTTCGCGTGAAATATAACAACGGTAAGATTGTTCTGGGAGATTCTGTTATAGACCGTTATGCGATTCGCATTCGCTGTATAAAAAATGATCCCAATGCAAGTCTCAAAAAAGACCCACTCAGAATTAAATGTTTTGAGGTGGATTTGAAATTGGCAGATGGAGGCAGAATCTTACTGACATTCAGACCAAGCAATAGTCCTTTTTATGTTCCGAAAATAGAAAAAGTTCTTAATGAAGACGCAATCAGAACTGAACAATCGAAAAAAAACAGGTAAAATCAAGACTAAAAAAGTAAAAGAGACAGTCACCGAACGACTGTCTCTTTTGGAGAAGGTATTTTGTTACTTATGGGGTGTAGCCAAAACTATATAATGTATTGGGGGTTACAAGTATTATTATATACAAATCCCGTCAAAAGTCTGCCCAAACATTTTTCTATTTGGCAAATGTCATTGTGCAATATCACAATACATTTCCTGAATATTACCTGATTTTTACTTTTTATTGTTCACATTAGACAAAACACCGGGCATTTTCTAAAATCCACGCTTCTTCAGATTGCTCACGAGATCCACATAGAATTCCCTCACGTCAAATGTATCTATATTTTCCCTGTTCAGATCAATCACGTCTCCGTGGGAGATTCCGCGCCTGCCCTGAGGCTTCAGATATATGAAGTTGGAGCCCCATTTGAATGAATCATATCCGACAAGTCCATCGTTCTCACCATCAAAATGCTTTACAAATGCGTTGGTGGTGTTGAGCGGGAAACGTCCACCGGAAGGCTTCTTCATGCATGATCCTGTGCTCTGTATGTATACATCCTGTGGATCAGGGAGCTCTCTGTTCAGTGCTTCACACGCTGATGCCGTGAGATCCGTCACAGCCGCTATGAAGTCAGGATTGGTGTCACCCAGCTTCTTAAGTGCAGAATTGTAGGCATTTGCCACAGCCTGCTGCTGTTTCTCAGGTATCTTACCCAGAAGATAATCTGCAAATTCACATCCCCTGTGCGGAGTGTTTATCGTTGTGAGTGATGCCACATAAGGCGCCATGCCGAGCTTTGATATGGCATATCTGCTGTCAAGGCCTCCCTTGGAATGGGCTATGATATTCACCTTACCGCATCCTGTCTCCTTCACTATCTGCTGTATCCTGTCTGCTATCTCCCGTCCGGAATCTGCCACAGATGCGGCGGACTGATGGTTTCCGTAGAATATGGTCGCTCCATTTGCCTCAAGTGCCGCAGGAATCCTTCCCCAATAGTTCAGGTATCTGAAGTCCCTGAAGAACACTCCGTGTACCATCAATATCGGGTATCTGGTGGCGCATACCCGGTCAGCCTGTCTTGCCTTATCCTTTATAAGCTTCTCATTCTCCAGGACCGCCTCACCGGATGCCAGACTTACCAGCTTGCCAAGGACTATCAGATGTACCACCGGTATCCATCCGCACAGTATGCCGATCACTCTCCACTTGATACCAAGCTGCCTTGAAGACATATATATTCTTATTATTCCAACCCAGAATGTGACCGCCAGTACAGCCACCGCCGTGAGTATGTACAGAACCCAGTTCTTCCACGTCCATGCCCTGGCATCAATCACATGAACCAGCATGAGTATCAGCACAGTCACCGACATGACCGTTGCTACCAGGAAAGAATACAGATTCTCGCATCCCCTCTGACACCTTCTGATCCCCTTCGACTGTATATTCTTCAAGCCGAGAAATGGCATGGCAGTCAGCACCAGATATCCGGCTATGAGCACCACCACTATAAGCGGCATGAGCGGTATATCCCAGCCCGGACACCTTGCCAGCAGATACACATTTGCCAGCAGGAACGGTATCACCGCATTTATCCCTCTCTTTATTATCTTCATCCCTTGTTCTCCCTTCCGTCATATATCCAACATAAGCCAAATGCCCGCAAGAAAACTGCGGGCATCTGTATTGTCTTTATATATTACTGTTTGTCTGTCTGAGTCTCAGCTTTCTGCTCTGCAACAGCATTATCTGCTGCATTTACATTCTCTGCTGTACTCTGCTCTGCACCGTTGCTCTGAACATCTGCATCTGCTTCCTTAGCATCGTCTCTATCGAACAGTGCTTCAAACTCAGCTCCTGTTATTCTCTCCTTCTCAAGAAGAAGCTTTGCAGACTTGTGAAGAACATCCACATTCTGCTCCAGAATCTCATAAGCCTCCCTGTAACACTCGTCAACGATCCGCTTAACCTCCTCATCTATGGCGGCGGCTATCTTTTCGCTGTATGGCTTGGCATGTCCAAGATTCTTTCCGAGGAATACCTCCTCCTGATCATCGCTCTCATAGTTGATAAATCCAAGATTTTCGGACATTCCATACTTCGTAACCATGGATCTTGCATAACCGCTGGCCATCTTGATATCCTGTGAAGCACCCGTGGTAAAATTGCCAAATATGATCTTCTCTGCAATTCTTCCGCCCATGCTAACTTTTATCTCGTTGAGCAAATGCGCTTTAGTAAGATATTCCTGATCACCCTGTGGAAGCGGCATGGTATATCCCCCGGCTCCAGTACCTGTAGGTATGATAGACACAATATGCACCGGGCCAACATATGGAAGGAGGTGGAACAGTATCGCATGTCCCGACTCGTGATATGCCGTGATTTTACGATCCTCCTCAGAGACTACATGACTCCTCTTCTCACCGCCGACTCCAACCTTGATATATGATTTGTCGACATCTTCCTTATTGATATATTCCCTGCCGGCCTTCGCAGCAGAGATCGCAGCCTCATTCATCAGGTTCTCAAGATCAGCTCCCGAAAATCCGGCTGTTGTTCTGGAGATCTCATCGAGATCAACATCTTCTGCCAGAGGCTTGTTCGCAACATGAAGCTTGAGGATCTCCTCTCTGCCCTTGATATCAGGAGGATTGACCGATATCTTTCTGTCGAAACGTCCCGGACGGAGAATAGCTTTATCCAGTATATCCACACGGTTGGTAGCTGCAAGAACTATGATTCCCTCATTTGCTCCGAATCCATCCATCTCTACAAGGAGCTGGTTCAGAGTCTGCTCACGCTCGTCATGTCCACCGCCAAGTCCTGTACCTCTCTGTCTGGCAACGGCATCGATCTCATCTATAAATACGATACATGGTGCATTCTTCTTTGCCTGTGCAAAAAGATCTCTTACTCTCGCTGCACCGACACCGACAAACATCTCCACGAAGTCTGATCCTGAAATACTGAAGAACGGAACACCCGCCTCTCCTGCTATGGCCTTTGCCATAAGGGTCTTACCTGTTCCCGGAGGTCCGACAAGAAGAACTCCCTTCGGTATACGAGCTCCGACCTTGACGAATCTGCCCGGGTTCTTGAGGAAGCACACTATCTCTTCGAGATCTTCTTTCTCCTCACTGAGACCGGCAACATCGTCAAATGTTATTTTCTTCTTATTATTTTTCTTATCTTCCTTATCTTTCTCATCAGGCTCTGTCATTTTCGCCCTGCTCTTGCCAAAGTTCATCATCTGGCCTCCACCGCCCTGTGATGATCTCACGAACAGCATCATGACAAAGAACATGACGATCATGACAAGGACATATGGAATTATCACACTCCATATGCTCGTCTTCTCCACATCGTTCAGACTGCATCTGGCAACGACCTTCTTATCGTCATCCGAGCTTAAGCTCGCATTATACTTGTCCACACTTGCCTGATAGTCGTTGTAGATCTTCACGACATCATTGACATCTGTGGAATAAAATGCAAGAACTTTTCCGTTGGTGAACTGCACCTGAACTATCGCCGTAGGAATCTCTGCATTTGGCTGTATCGACAATGCCAATATCTTGCCATCATCCAAATCCTCTGTCAGATCTGTGTAACTGTAAGTGGTGGTCACCTCAGTCTTGTCACTCTGCATCCATCTGCTTATAAGGATGAAAGCAACTATCAGGATCAACAGATAGATTATCATTCCATTCCTGAATTTTCTCTTATCCATATTTTCCATGTATATGCTCCTTAATCAATATATTACTGCTCTATGACACCTATATATGGAAGGTTTCTGTACTTCTGGGCACAGTCAAGGCCATATCCCACAACAAATCTGTCAGGGATCTCAAAACCTGTCATATACAGCTCAACCGGGATAACTCTTCTGTCCGGCTTGTCAAGCAGTGTCACGACCTCGAGGCTTGCTGGCTTTCTCTCGCCGAGAAGCTTCACAAGATATGAAAGGGTTCTGCCTGAATCAAGAATGTCCTCCACAATGATTACATCCTTTCCCTCTATAGACTCATCAAGGTCCTTGTTCAGCTTGACAATACCTGATGATTTTGTTCCATCTCCATAGCTGCTGACAGACATAAAGTCCATGGTAACAGGACTCTTCAGTCTCTTCGCAAGCTCACACATGAAGAATACGCTTCCCTTAAGGATTCCGATCAAATGTATGGTCTTTCCCTCATATTCCTTATCTATGGCTGCTGCCATCTCGCTTATTCTGGTTTCCACCTCACTGCTGCTGAGCATAACACCAATCTGTTCTTTCAACTCTGTTTCCTCCTGTCAAAATTCAACTCTATTATCTTTTGTGTATCTTCTGTCACTTTATAATTCTCGCCGATCCTGAGTCCAACGGCCCACACGACCTCCTGTCCGGATGTCACAATCGGTATATGACACCTCTTATCCGCCGGTATCTTACAGTCAGTATACAGACGGTTGAGCTTCTTTCTCGAACCCGCAGAATTAACGACTATATAATCCCCGTTTTCAAATGTCCGCAACTGCAGACACTGTTTTATTTTACCATAATCAAGAAACTTCGTACACTCTTTTTTTGCAAGATCAAGGGCTTCAGGTCTGTCGTAGATCCTGACCGTAAGCCTTCCCTCACACAGCTCATACTCACCATCACAGGTGATGTCTATGTCCACGCAGCCCGGCAGCCCGCCGTCATGACAGCTCTGGTCACCGGCGCGGTTCTCACCGCCGGCAAATACCAGTCTGCCGTACTCCAGCCACACCCTCGCACCGGCAGGGAGATTGATCCCCGCTCCCGTGTCCGCCGAGTACAGCTTAGTCACCTCCGACACATGGCTCATGCCGATATCCTTCAGGCCTCCGCACACCATACCGATGAGCTTCCTTATAACCAGCTCCTGGACAAGCCTGTCCTGCCCCTTGAGAGCCGCCATGTCCAGCTCATATCTCCGATCGGTGCTGTCTCCGGTCCAGCCACAGCCTTCACTTCTGACATCAATTCCCTGTCCCTTCAGGAAATCATCAACCAGTCCGGCCGTAAGCCGCTCGTAATCAGCCGCCATCATGGCCATCTGACAAATGTGCTCCGTAGCCTGTCCATTTATCTCATTCATAAGAGGAAGTATCTTATGTCTTATCTTGTTTCTCGTGTAATCATCCTCATTGTTGGTGGCATCCGTACAGTATCTAATCCCCCGCCGGTCGAGATAGCCCTCTATGTGGCTCCTATCCGTTCCGAGGAGCGGTCTCACTATATGGTCTCTCACCGGGGCTATCCCTTTTATGCCGCCCATTCCGGTTCCCCTTGCCATGTTGAACAGAACCGTCTCAGCCACATCGTTCCGGTTGTGGGCGACGGCGATCACACAGCCCTCATCCGCATACTTGGCACACATCCTGTCAAATGCGTCATATCTTGCATGTCGTCCGGCCTCCTCCACGGTCTGTCCGTCCTGCTCCGCAAGCTTCCTGACATCGATCCTGTAAGAGTCACATGTGACACCATATTCACCGCACAGAGACTCAACGTAGCTCTGGTCACCATCCGCAGCCTCGCCGCGTATCATGTGGTTTATGTGTACAACATGTATATCTATTCCCAGCTCCGCCCTGTGCCTTGCCAGCACCGTGAGCAGGCTCACCGAATCAGCGCCGCCGGACACACCGCACACGCAGTGCCTTACGCCGTCAAACATGTGGTATTTTCTTATATACTCAAGAACATTTTTTTCAAATACATCCATACATTTATCCTTCTGTAAATATCATAATTCCATATTATAGCATAGAGTTACTCAGGCTGCGCTACTTTTCTCAGATCCGGATATCACCGCCGCCATGACCGTCACGTCATCCCGGAGTGACACATCCCCCTGTCCTATCATAGCGCCCAGTATATCATCTACCATTCGCCGGCTGTCACCCACTCTTATTCCCTGAAGCACATCCTGCATGCGGTCTGACACATCCATATCCGAAATGCCATCGCTCACCATGACCACGGCATCCCCCGCCGCAAGCTCCACATCCGCCATATCGCACTCGGCATCGTCCAGCACCCCCACGGGAAGTGTCGTGCTCGTTATCTGGCGGACCTCATTTCCATCATCGCCGGGGCGTATAACATAGGTCACCGACGCCCCCTGCTTGAAGCTCCTCATGGTTCCGTCATACATATCTATTACCACCATATCAAACGTCGTGAATATTCTTCCCTTATTTCTCCTGGACATACACCTGTTGGCAAATGCAATGCTATACTCCGGATCAAATCCCGCCTCCAGCAGCTCCTCCATTGTGTCCAGCATCATACAGCTCTCACAGGAGGCCAGGCTTCCGCTTCCCATACCGTCAGACAGCATCATCACAAGCCTGCCGTCCTCGTATTCCTTCACCGAGAAATTGTCACCCGACACCGGTGAGCCATATTTCTTTATCCTTCTGACATGGTAACGCCCCTTGTAACGCGCCGCCTCCTCATACACGGCGGATCTGTACTCATCGAAGAAAAGGCTCGGCGAATCCATGCCCGCCCTTATATTCTTCCTGAAGTACCCACTCAGTACATCAGCCACCTGTCTTGACAGCACCATGCCCTGACCTGACGTTTTTCCCGCCACATAGTATCGGCTCCTGTTGCCACTGTCCATGGATGCCGTAACCCTGACCTCGTCCATCCCCAGCGATCTTATCTGCCCAAGCAGCTTTTCATCGGATATCTCCCTCGCCTCACCTATCAGATCTATCTGTCTCCTGAAGCCATCCACGAGCTCGCCGATCTGTCCCATGCTTATCGCCGGCTCATCGCTCCCGGCAAATGTATAATCGAGCCGTCTGAACACATTTGCCATATCTTCTATCTTGCAGGCCGTGAGTCTGTTGATCTCCGCTGCGGCAGCCTGAAGACACGCCGGATCCGCCTCCTCGTCCATAGCGCCCAGCAGGGCACCGGGTATACACGCGAACAATATGACCGGAACGGCGATATTTATATAGTAAAATGCGATCTCCCGCCCGGAGCCGTTCCACAGCACGGTTCCATCCGCCCCGGAGGCAAGAACGCATCCCAGAACATAGAACAGACTTGCAGACACCTTTCTTCTCCCGGTGAGTGCCCGGCCTATGAGCATGACCAGCGTCACAAGGAGCATCCACATGAGCCACCTGCTGTCATTCAGCTTGACCGACACGATGCTCCCCGCCACCGCCGCCATTCCGCATCCGTACACCGCTCCAGTTCTGTACACCGCGTACAATATCAGAACCAGAGCCAGCATAAATGCCGGATTCACACCATATATATCCTCACCCGGAACAACCCACAGAGCGACCGCCGCCAGCACCATGAGGCTCACTATGCCCTGACTTATATTCCAGCTCCCATCCTTCTCCACATCCGAGGCATCCCCGCAGATATATGTATATAGAAGCCCAATCCCCGGCTTCAGTATCACGCTGGCACACAGGAATATCGCGGCCTCCACCACTCCATAAGCGGCAGCCATAAGCATGTTATCCACATATACCACTATGTTTCCCATAAGCACGGCAGCCGCCACGACCACGATCACCCTGACATACGCTTTGGAATTTCTGGAGTACACGATCTTCATAAGACACATCGCAAGTCCCAGCAGCACCAGATATTTCTCAGTCACCATAACGCCGGAATACACAGGCCCCGGTATCATATACTCATCTGCATGCAGCATCCCTGCTATGCCCATAGATCCGGCTGCGACTCCCGCCGCACATCCGATGCAGGTTATCATATATCTCCCGCACACCGCACAGGCCGCCACATATACCGCCAGAACCACCGGGGCTATCCCCCAGACCATGCATAAGCCGCTGACTATACACAAAATAGTCAACGCCATCACTCCGACGAATCCATTTACCTTTTCTCTCATCAACATTTTCCCGCCTTCCTGTTCATAGTGACAAGAAGTATATCCGTCAAATGCGCAAAAAAATAGCGAATGCTGAAATCAGCATCCGCTATGTTCTGACTTTATTCCTCAGGCTTTACCACGATCTCGTCAGGATATATGAGACCGAGCTGTGATCTGGCCACATCCTCAACATACTCATCTGTCTGCATATATTTCTCACGCTCTTCAAGCTTCTTATAATCTTCCTTCGCACTGTCAAGCTGTTCCTGAAGCTCCGCCGCCTGAACCTGCAGGCTCTCCTTCTGTGCTTTCAAGCTCTGTGCCTTGTACAGTACAACCACTGCCAGCAATATCAGACAGCTCACAACCAGAACCATTCCAAGCTTCGTTGTGATCTTGTTATTCTTTTTTGACTTTGATCTGCCGACCGTCTTACTCATTAGAAACTCCCCATTCATTACTTTATTACTTGTCTTTTCTTGTAATAATATACAAAAAGTTCGTAGCCAAACGAACATATTGACATAATTTTACTATTTAAGACTAATTATGTCAACGCACTTTTTGCCGTCACATTTTCACATTTTTTGAACCTTGTTTTTTCTTGCACAATATATGGTTTGCAATTTTCGAGGCAACCCAATTTATAGTAAAAAATACAAGTAAAAAACTTGAAAAAAATCCTAAAAAAATATATAACCTCAGATTCCCATCGCAGCATATGTAACTGACCACCATAACCACAACACTTAATATCAACCAAAGTGTAATATCGCATATCCACGCCACCGCACGGCTGTTCCTAAAGAGCTTTGAGATGAACCAGAACAGCGATCCCAGCACGCCTGCGCACGCTCCGGCTGCAACACATATTCCATATCCCCAGAGCTGGCCTGCCGCCATATCGCTCATCACTTGAACAACCCCTTTATGGAAAAAGCACCTTCCTTGTCGCCCGAATATATCATGGAGTTGATATTTCCTGTGAGGTCCAGTATTCCCTTGTCAAGGTCCAGATTTGTCGCCTGCATATTCTTGCCTATTATCTTGAGTTTTCCCTGCTCAGTCACCAGCAGAACCAGATCCGGATCTATGGATGTGACCTTGCTGATCCCTGTCATGGACAGACTGTTCCTGTTGTCCATGACCACCTTGTGGGTTTTTGCCTTATTAACTTCCCCCATGTTCAGAAACCTTCTCAAGCTATTTAATAAACTATATGAGCCCACAAAAAAAATATGCCGGAATACACAACGTATATTCCGGCATATTTTTACACATACTCAAACATATCCTTGGCATCTTCCTTTTTAGTGGAATCTGCAATCATTGTAACTCTGACCTTCACCGTCTTGTTGCCAAATGCTATCTCGATAACATCCCCAACCTTGACATCGGTTCCAGCCTTCGCCACCTTATCGTTGACCATGACTCTTCCGGCATCGCATGCCTCGTTCGCCACGGTTCTTCTCTTGATGATCCTGGATACCTTAAGGTATTTATCAAGTCTCATATCAATCCCTTAAAGATTAGTTGATTGAATCCTTTAATGCCTTACCAGCCTTGAACTTAGGTGCCTTTGAAGCAGCGATTGTCATTGTCTCGCCAGTTCTTGGGTTTCTACCCTCTCTAGCTGGTCTCTCTGATACCTCGAATGTACCAAATCCAACTAACTGAATCTTCTCACCTTTCTTTAACTCATCTGCTACAACGTCTGTGAAAGCCTTTAATGCTGCCTCAGCGTCCTTCTTTGATAATTCTGTCTTCTCAGCGATTGCTGCAACTAATTCTGTCTTATTCATTAGATAATTCCTCCTTTAAAAAAATAAATGCCCTCTGTCATCCGCTTACGATTTACGAAAGCAGAAAACTCTGAGTTCAACATGTATAGTTATACCTAAAATGGTTATATTTGTCAAGGAAAATCAGGGATTTCGAGGCCGAAACCCCTTGATTTTACTCACTTTTTGCCAAATTCTTGCATTATCAGCTACCCTTCCATCTGTTTGCCCAGAAATGCCGCCGCAATGACCGCTGCTTTTTGCTCTATCTCGCCTATCCTGTGCCCGCTGTCACGCACTATCACGATGACAGAGCCCACTGCATCGCCCTCTGATATGATGGTCTGTATCACCTGTCCATCGTAATCCATATCGTCCGTGGTAATGTGTATGAACTTCGCGTCCCCCCTGCGGGCAACTATCGCTTTCCTGTCATTTATCACGGCCTCCAGCTCGCTGTGAAGCTCCTTGCCCATCAGCTCTTTCTTCGGCATCCCAGCCACCGCTATGACTGAATCACGATCTGTGATAGCCACCGGAAGCCCCAGGCTCTGGGATATGGCCTCCACATACTGCTGTGCAAATGCAGTCAGATCAGCCATGGGCGAATACTTCTTGAGAACGATCTCGCCCTCCTTGCCGGTAAATATCTCCAGTGGGTCCCCCTCTCTTATCCTGAGAACCTTTCTTATCTCCTTCGGAACGACTATCCTTCCGAGATCGTCTATTCTTCTCACTATTCCTGTCGCCTTCATAAACAGTATCAACCCTCCATTGCATGTTAAATAATCGCTTTGGAGTTATTATGTGGAAAATCATCAAAATTATTCTTCCATGATCCCGGCCAGCGTCATCTTTAGATCCGCTGCGCTTATCGGCTTTGCTATGTGTCCGTTCATGCCCGCTTCAAATGCTTTCTTACGGTCTTCATTGAACGCATTCGCGGTCATGGCGATTATAGGTATATTTGCAAGCCGTTTGTCGTCAAGCTTTCGTATGAGCATGGTCGCCTTGTAGCCGTCCATGTTCGGCATCTGTATATCCATGAGGATGAGATCGTAGTATCCAGGCTCCGCTTTCTCCAGCATGTCTATACACTGGATTCCGTCTGCAGCGCGGTCGACCTCCATGCCTGCGCCGGCAAGTACGGTCATGGCTATCTCCGCATTCAGGTCGTTATCCTCCGCCAGAAGTATCCTTCTGCCCTCAAATGAATAATCTTCATTGCGTTTCGAGACCGCACCTATGTCAGTTATCTCCTCCGATATTCTGTGTGTGAGCGTCACGGTAAATGTGGTTCCCTTGCCCGGCTCACTCTGTACGTCTATATCTCCGCCCATGAGATCGACTATCTTCTTGACTATCGCCATGCCGAGTCCTGTTCCGAACTGTCCACTCTCCGTAGATGTCTGCTCCCTGCTGAAATCCTCAAATATGTGCTCCAGGAAATCCTCTGACATTCCGATTCCCGTGTCGCTCACCATCGTGCGGATCTTCACATAGCCGTCCCTGTCGCACGGAAGCTCGTCTATATTCACGGTAACGCAGTCCCCCGGAAGAGAATACTTGTATGCGTTGTTGATGATGTTCATGAGTATCTCTTTCAGCTTCACAACATCACACTGTATATTATTGTGCTGGACATTCACATTCCATGTAAAGTCTATGTTCTTCTCCTTCATCTGGCTCTCAAACAGCCAGTACACAGATTCAAGACTCTTTATCGACACATCGCTCTCATCCAGCTCCGTCTTGCCGCTCTCAATCCTCGCCATCTCAAGCACATTGTTGATGAGCGACAGCAGATAATCGCTGGACGACCTTATCTTGGTTATGTAATTACGAGCCTTGTCAGCATCTGAAAGGTTATCGTTCAGAAGATCTGTGAAGCCTATTATCGCATTCATAGGGGTTCTTATATCATGTGACATGGAGTTGAGGAACACCGTCTTGGCGTTGTTTGCCCTGTTTGCCATATCCAGAGCCTCCTCAAGCTCATGATTTGCCTTCTCTATAACCTCAAGCTTCTCAACCTTCCTGATATCCTCCATACATAGCTCTATATACACGAACATCGATGCAAGGGTCAGACCCACCAGGACATATGAACCACCCGCAACGATCTGCAGCACAGAACATATAAGTGCCGGTATGAGTGCTATCGTTATGATGACAGCAGATCTCTTTTCTCTCCGGGTTATGGAATATATGATTGCACTGATAAGTGTCACAAATACATAGGTATATGGAAGTGCTACCTGAAGTGCGAACAGCACGCCTCTCTGATACATGCCTGTGTCATCTACATAGAACAACCATCCTGTCCACCACGAAATCACACAGAGCACCGTCATCAGAATGAGCGGAATACTGCACAGCCCCCTCAACACCTTGTTTTCGGCAAAGAACGGCTTCTGTATACTCTCAAAGAAGTAAAACCATTCATATGTCACAAATGTCTCTGCGATCATGAAAGCGCAGTTCAGTACGAAAACTACCGCAGGCTGCATGTGCACCAGCCCTGCGTCCGACATTCGAACAGGTATATTTATTATCTGGAAAACAATTACTCCGAATATAAAATGAGAAAACAATCTTATGATCTGATTATTTCTTTGATTTTGACATCTCACACCTATATACAGCATGATTATAAGTATGGTGTATTCACACACCATCGTCTATAGCTGCTGAACCATATTTATCCCCCTTAGCGAAACTCGCCGAATTCCATTCCCTTTTATGACATTTTCTCTCTATATTAAATATAAGTATTATTTTTTCCAAGGTCAATGTAATATTATAAACCTGCGAAAAAAAGTCCTGTAAACATGCTTCGGTCAAGGCGCTGATCGAAGCCTATGTCTGCAGGAACTTATATATTTCATGTCATTCAGTTAAATTCATTTGTGGCAGCCTCAAGTCCATCCATTATCGGCATCATGATATCCACGAGGATAAGATCATAATATCCATCGGCGGCATTTTTCACGCAGTTCACAGCTTCCTGTCCATCATGCGCCTCCTCAACTTGTCATGCCTCTCTCTTCAAGAATAGCCCTGATTATCTCCATATTGAGCTCGTTGTCCTCCACCGCCAGAACCCTGCGGCCTGTGAAGTCCGCCTTCTCTCCTGTGCGCTTCTCAACTATATCCACCTGATCAACTCTCTCCAGTCCCAGTCCTGTTCCCTGTTTTCTTGCATTTGCAGAATCGTCAGCCTGCTCAAATCTCTGGAATATGAGCTGCTGCTTGTCCTCCGGAATTCCGATTCCATTATCCTTTACCTCAAAGTACATATCCGAATAGCTGTCGTCCACTCTGCTCTCGCAAACCGTCAGCGTGATGTGTCCTCCGGCATTTGGATACTTCGCAGCGTTGCTCAGAAGATATCCCGATGCGCTGTCTATCTTCTTCAGACATTCAACCCTCTTGTCCTCGGTCTGATCAGGTCTAAGTGCAACCTCCGTCATACCTATGATACCGTTCATAGGGGTTCTGATCTCATGGGACATACGCGCAAGGAAGTCTGACTTGGCCTGTGCGGAGAGGTCATGTCTCTGTATATTTACCCTGTTCTGGACGATGGATGCCATCTCCTCGAACATCTTTGTCTCGCTCTCGCTGTCCAGTATCTTCTCATCCATTCCTATGAACAGAAGGCTTCCGCTGTACTGTCCGTTATCCAGCATGTGATATGCCACGCCGTGGGCATTTCTCACAAATGATCCGTATATAGGGTTGTCATTGCAGTGGACGATTCCATTCCACTCGCTGTCCTCATCGCGTTCACGTCTCCAGTGGTATGTACGGCTGTTGGACATATACTCACGGCCATAACAGCCGCCATCATTCTGGCAATAGTCCTCTTCTTCATCTTATAAGTCTCCTCTCTTTTTCACTGCAGCGATCTACTCCACACTCTTAAGTGCATTGACGGTTATCTCATACTGCTCCTTGACCTTCTCATACAGATCCTCGTATCCATCAAGCTCTCTCCCCCTGAGCTTCTCTGTCAGATCCGAGCTCACTGTATACAGATTCTTAAGTCCAAGGTTCAGACATATCCCCTTCAGTGTATGTGCTGCCCTGAATGCCTTCTCTGCATTCTTCTCCGCAAGAGCCTCTGTCAGTTCATTGTAGCTTCCATCATCTATAAACTTAAGTGCGAATCTCTGTATAAGGCTCTCACTGCCAAGTCTTCCAAGTACATCCTCAAAATCTGCTCCTATTGTGTCATAACTCTCTCTGATGTTCATATCTGGTTCTCCTTCATCATCCCATATCTGCACGCAAGCTCTTCAAATTTCTGTCTGGACTCTTTGAAGCACTCTATAAGTCTCGGTGAAAATGTTCCACACTCTCCATCAAGTATCATCTGATAAGCCTTACCCTTCTCTATGGCCTTCTTGTATACCCTGTCACTCACAAGAGCGTCATACACATCCGCTATGGACACAAGCTGTGCCGATATCGGTATATCCTCACCGGCCAGTCCGTCAGGATAGCCCTTTCCATCATATCTCTCATGATGGTGGCGGCATATCTCATAGCTGACCTTCTCGTATTCCTCACTCCACGTGCCTGCAATCTGTGTGAGTATCTCACAGCCCTTTGTGGTATGTGTCTTCATGTATTCAAACTCTTCACTTGTAAGCCTGCCCGGCTTCAGGAGCACACTGTCCTTGATGGATATCTTGCCTATGTCATGGAGTGGACTGGCTGCAACTATTACAGCTATCTTCTCCTGTGTAAGACCGTACTCCGGATATTTCTCCGCAGCCTTCTCTGCGAGTATCTTGGTAAATTCCTTTACCCTCTTGATGTGCTCACCGCTCTCAAGATTTCTGTATTCAACGACCGTACCTAATACGTCCACTATCTTCTCATTGGTCTCACGTATCTGCTCTGCCTGAGCCTGAAACAGTTTGTTCTTCTCCTCCAGCTCTCTTGTCTGCAGTCTGACTTTATCCTCCAGATGATTCTTATACATGAACAGATCCACGGTATTCTTGACCCTGCGTCTGACTGTCACACTGTCAAATGGCTTTCTGACGAAATCCGTAACCCCCATTTCAAGGCACTTTACCTCGACATCCCTAGCAGATTCCGCACTTATGACTATTACCGGTATCCTGTCAAGCAGACCATGCTCTCTCATATAATCCAGTACAGCGTATCCATCCATATTCGGCATGATGAGATCCAGCAGCATAGCAGTTATCCCCTCGCTATCCGTTTTCAGGATCTCTATCGTCTGTACACCATCTGATGCCTGCAGTACCTCGTACTCATCGCCAAGCGCAACCGCCAGAATCTCTCTGTTCAGTTCGATGTCATCAACAATCAAAACTTTTTCTCTCATTTGATCCACTCCTCAATGTAGTATTTTCACTTGCAACTGCCTTTGTATTTTTCATATATTGGATCTTTTATATAATTACGCAAAATCTTTATAAATACCCACACTGATTTTATTGCCTTTAACAAATATTGTCTATGGAATTAATTGCTATTTATATGGATTTTTTCCCTCAAAATGGGTAAAATTGTCTTAAAAACAGAGTTTTATATATTTATTTTGTAGAAAAACGAACACACATAAGGGGGGTTTTTATGGATAATTTCGTTATATTACAACAGATGGTTGCTATTGACAGAGCCCAGAACCGTTTTGAGCTCAGGGCATCCATCCAGACTTTGCTGCGTATCATAGGAAGCTGCACTTCTTCGGAACGTGTTTATATTTTTGACTGGGATGAGGCTGACAATATATTCCGCAACTCATATGAGTGGTGCGGTGACAATGTGCAGCCATGGATTGACAATCTTCAGTCCGTGGATTCCGCCGACATGCCTTACTGGCTGGAAGCATTTGAGCGCGGCGACAGTATAATCATAGATAACGTGGAGGATATAAAGGATCTCATGCCTTCCGAGTATCAGCTTCTGGTCATGCAGGATATCCACTCTGAGATAGCATTTCCTATCTTCTATAAGGACCAGCTCAAAGGCTTTATCGGTGTGGACAATCCCCACATAGAGAGTTCAGAATCCTTCATAAGTCTGCTTGGGGTTGTGGGCGGTCATCTCGGAAATGTAAGAGAGACCCTCAGAATGACCGAGCTTCTTGAGCAGCGCAATAATTCTCTCGAAAAGAGCCTGTCGGATCTGAACCGTGAAAGGACGTTCATGTCTGTTCTGTGCACGGACTACATATCCGTCTACTGCGTGGATCTTCAGAATGATTCCCTCGAGCCTTTAAAGCTTGACCCGATGGCAAATGCTGCCCACATACACGACATCAAAGCCGGGAAAGCATTCTGCTATTCAGAGCTGATCAGACAGTATTACGAAAAATATGTCATCAAAGAATCCGCCCCGGACTTCACAGAAATCCTCAGTGCAGAGCATATACAGAATCATCTTGCCGCTCATCCTAAGCTCTCTTACAGATACCGGGTAACTCCGAACGCAGCGGGTCAGGAAAACTTTGAGGCTGAGATATTTCCTTTTTCAGCGGCTTCATCTTCAAGGGTACTGATTGGCTTCAAGCAGATAGACGAGCTTGTGAGCTTTGAACAAAATTCAAGGAGACAGCTCCAGGAGGCACTTGACGAGGCAAACCTGAACAATGAGATCATATCCGCCATAAGCAAGATCTACTTCTCAATATACAGGATAGATCTTACACAGGACATGTACGAGGAGGTGTCCAGCGATAACGAGGTGCACAGACTTACAGGCCGCATGGGAAGAGCTTCCTCCAAGATGAAGGAGCTGTGTCACCGCTTCGTCGTTCCCGAATATCAGGACAAGATACTTGATTTCTTTGATCTGTCGACCATCGCAGAGCGTCTCCACACAGACGAAACCATAGCCATGGATTATCTCGCCAACGACGGCAACTGGCACTCGGCAAGATTTATTGTGAAGAAGCGAGATGCTCTTGGCAATGTGACCAGCATACTGTATGCAACAAGGCTTATCAGCGAACAAAAGAGACGTGAACAGAACTGGATGCTCCTGGCAGAGGAAGCCAACAAGGCAAATGAGGCCAAGTCCGAATTCCTGTCCAAGATGGCTCACGATATAAGAACACCTCTGAATGCCGTAATGGGATTTGCCGACATAGCAAAGCGATCACTAGGCGATCCAAGCAAGATAGACGACTGTCTGGGCAAGCTCAGGACGTCCGGGGCTTATATAGAACAGCTCGTCAGCAACATCCTTGACATAACGAATCTGGAAAACGGCAGACAGCAGCTTAAGCCTTGTGAGACATCTGTATCCGAGCTGTGTCACACTCTGAACATGGTTTTCGATCAGGCTCTCATGAACGACGGACTCAATATAACCTTCAACTGTCACGATATATATCACGACTACATCCTGGCCGATGGACTCAAGCTGAAACAGATCTACTCTAACCTGCTGTCTAACTCCATCAAGTTCACACCTGGTCATGGCGACGTTGGGTTTGAATTATATGAGGAGAATATACCGGGCTCCGATAAGATACGTCTCGTCGCCAGAATAAGCGACACGGGAATTGGAATAAAGCCTGAATATCAGGCGAGCATGTTCAACAAATTCTCCCGCGAGACAGACACCAGGATCAGCAAAGTGCGAGGAAGCGGTCTGGGTCTCGCCATAGTAAAGGAGCTTGTGGATCTGATGCAGGGTACCATCACAGTACAGAGCAATCCGGGTGCTGGAACTATCATCGAGGTAAGCATCGACGTCCCTTATATCATAAAGGATGATCTGTGGTCCGGACAATCCGGTGATAGCAGCGACGCAGAATCCCTGTGTGCAGGAATGCACCTTCTGGTGGCAGAGGATAACGAACTCAACTATGAGGTCGTGTCTGAGCTTCTGGGTATGAATGGTATCTCCTGTGAGCGCGCTGAAGACGGCTCCGTGTGCGTGGACATGTTCTCCACATCTGCTGCCGGAACCTACGACGGCATCCTTATGGATCTTCAGATGCCTGTGATGGATGGAATCTCGGCGTCCTACGCCATAAGAAAGCTCGAGCATCCGGATGCACAGAACATTCCTATCATCGCCATCACCGCCAACACATTTGCTAAAGATCTCGAAAGATGCCGTCTGGCGGGCATGAACGAACACCTGTCAAAGCCGCTGAACATAAGACAGCTTATAAGCATCCTCTTAAAATTCAAGAAATAAAAAAGCCGGTGGTGTCACACATTATCCCATGTGACACCACTATTATTTTCCACACTTACCGACTGAATAAAAAATACTAGACCAGCGATAAACACTATCACCATAACTCCAATTCCAAGATTGGCACTTCCTGTTACCTGAGAGACTATGCTTATAAGCATTGTTCCAACAAATGATGCTCCTTTTCCGCATATGTCCATAAGTCCAAAATACTCGCCAGATTTCTCAGCAGGGATTATACGAGCAAAATGCGATCTGGAAAGTGCCTGTATTCCTCCCTGGAACATACCAACGCACACCGCCAGTACCCAGAACTGCCACTGGCTTGTCATGAACATGGCAAATACCACCACGCCTGTATATGCCACAACACACACCAGTATGAGTTTCCACGACTCTACCCTGCCCGCCAGACGTCCAAATATTATGGCAGACGGGAATGCGACGATCTGTGTAACCAGCAAAGCCGCGAGAAGACCTGTGGTATCAAGCCCCAGAGCCGTTCCGTATGCCGTGGCCATATCTATTATTGTGTACACTCCGTCTATATAGAAAAAATATGCCACCAGAAAAAGAAGAACTTTCTTGTCATTTTTCAATTCCTTCAGGGTGTTCCACAGGCGCCGAATACCAGCCACCACCGCATGCGGATGCTTCTCAACATAGTTTATCTGCCTGTATCTTCTAAGAAGCGGCACAGTCATGGCCACCCACCATACAGCCACAAGCACAAATGCTGCGATCATGGCCTGCTGCATGGATAATCCAATGCTGTCCTTGCCAAGAACGATTCCAAGAGATGCCACAAAAGGAATACAGCTTCCTATATATCCCCATGCATATCCATCGGCTGAAACTTTATCAAACCTATCCTCTGTTGTTACATCTCCAAGCATACTGTCGTAAAATATAAGGCTTGTGGAAAATCCAACCTTTGCTATGACGAATATGATTATGAACGCCAGCCAACTGCTGCACAGTCCAAGCATTGCACAGCCCACAGCTCCAATCATCAGAAACAGTGTAAACAGTGGCTTTTTATATCCCCTGTAATCTGCTATCGTACCACACACAGGACCTATAAGTGCCACTATAGCCGTGACTATTGATGCCGCATATCCCCATATGGCCAGATAATCCGCCGATGACACTCCCTCCTGTCCCGCCAGGTAATTGAAGTATATCGGGAATATGGTCGATACCATGAGCACAAATGCAGAATTTCCCACATCATACAGTATCCACGATCTCTCAGCTCCGTTCAGGCTTCCGTTTTTCCTCTTTCCAGTCTTATTCTCCATCGTCTATTCCTCCGCTCCAAATGTATGTCCAAATCTTTCATCAAGCCTGTCCCCACCATTTTCCAGCACGCATGCAAAATGCAGTATGTCGCTGACACAGCACGGCACAGCCGCCTCGTACAGTGACATCAGCTTCTCATCGCTGTCCCCGCACAATGGGTTTGGCGTCTTGTTTACGATGAGCCCATGCATCTCCTTATAATTGCCCGATATGTAAAGCAGCGCATATATAAGCCACCTTTTTGCATTGCCGGGGGCAACCAGAAGATCATTGTAACTGATCATCGATTCCAGAGCCTTCTGAACCTCCTCCACTGTGAGGTCATCGAAGAACTGCTTTATGGTGGCTGCGGATCTCATATCCGTGCTTATATGATCTGTGAGCTTATGCGATATCGGATCCAGACCGTCAAGCAACATAAGCATCCTGTCAAACTCCACTTCTATCTCTGCATGTGGAACTCCACTTTCATGTATTTTCCTCTCCACATATGTATGGCAGGCATGATCCAGCGCATAGTGACATATAAACCCATATATATACGACCGCATGGCAGATGTATTGCCACCTTTCTTTTCACGGATAACCTCTAAGGCTTTGTCAAAGAACTCACATGCCGGTCTGTCATGCATACCATAACCTATGGAATTTACCCTGTTGCCCTTCAGCGGTTTATAATAAAACAGAATATCAGGACCATGCAGACCGATCAGAAAAAGTCTCCGCTCGTCATTTATCAGCCCTTTTATATCGTCTGGAAGCCTCCTGTACACATCTTTTCCGAATCTGTAATGCGCATATGTTGACGGCATATCCTATCGCTCCTTTATCTATGCATTTTTCTACAGCGCAGCATAAAAAAGCCCCTGTATGATATTCCAATCATACAGAGGCTTTGAAAAACTCCGTTTATTCTCTTGTAAAATACAGGTAATGTTATTGTATCACGCCATCTGCTCAGACATCACCTTGTCACCAAGGTAGTTTCTGACTCTTTTCCGATATGTATTACTTATTCATGATCGCATCTATAGACTTAATGCATGCACTCCTGAGACCTGACTCCTCAAGAGATGCCACACCGCAGATGGTTGTTCCCGCAGGGGAGCACACGTTGTCCTTCAGCACACCCGGATGCTCACCGGTCTCAAGCTGAAGCTTGGCAGATCCCAGGATCATCTGTGATATGAGTCTGTACGCAGTCTGTCTAGGCACACCATACTTCACAGCAGCGTCCGCATAGCCCTCTATGAACAGGTCAACAAATGCAGGGCCACATCCTGTAACTGCTCCACCTATACCCATGAGATTCGATGGAAGCTCCTCCACTATTCCCACGGCTGCGAACAGCTCTTTGATCTGTGTCCTTTCTTCCTCCTCAAGGGAATTCTGTGCCTCAAAGAGCATAACTCCCTCATATACCATGGCAGGAGTATTCGGCATTACAAACTGTACTCTCACCGAACTGTCAAAATACTCACTGTACTTTTTTAAATCCCAGCCAGCTGCCACCGACACAAGAGCCTTGCCGTGGAGTCTCTCTCCTATCTCAACGAGAACGTCATTGATCTGATAAGGCTTGCATGCCATGATGACCGTATCCACGGCATCCACCAGCTCTGCAAGTGTCTTACACGGAGTAAATCCATATTTCTCTGAGTTCTTCACCAGCTTGTCATAGTGTGGTGCGTATGCATATACACTCCCAGCCGCTATCTTCCCTGAATTCACAAATCCTGCACAGAGTGCCTGTGCCATATTACCCATGCCTATGAAACCTAATCTCTCCATGATACATCCTCCTTCTTTCAAGCCTTTATAAATTTTGTCTTTTTATATCTGTCTTACTCAGCCATCCTGCGAAGCTTCTTTGCCCAATTCTCCGATTATGCCCTAGTGCAGCAGACTGCTTATAGTAGCCGCCACATCTTTATCTCCTATGAGAGATATGTTATTTATACAGATAAAATCATTGACCTTTTTGCTCTTCACAAAGTCAAGTATGTTTACCTGTGAATATCTGTAATCTATGATATATATTTTGGAGTAGTGATCCACAAGAAATGGAATAAATGCATTTCCGTAGGACTCCTTCATTACTACACACGATGAACCGTCTGTCACCTTCGGGTTCTCTATCACTGCCATCGGCGTGTCACCGCCCACAAATGTAGAATACAATGTTCCCTTATCCCATCCATTCACATCCATTATGACATTCCACTTCTGCTCCGAGCCATCCTTGTTCCAGTAGGTCATGTCATTTGTTCCTATCGGTTCGTAGGCGTATATCGTATCAGGATTATTCTTCATGTCAGAGTTCTGCAGGGTGCTGTAGAAGCTTCCGAGGAATCCCTTGAAGGTATCCGTCTTCCTCTTGTCAAGTGGAATGGCCGTTATGCCCTTCGTTTTGCAGAAATCCTCATACGCATAGTACGCGCCATCCGCGGTCCAGTGGTGATCTGTCCTGAAGAATATATATTCATCCTTATGCGCCTTTAACGTGTCAAATATATCGACGGTCTTCACGCCCTTCATCATGCCATAGTAATATTCTATCGCCTGTTTCTGGTCGGAACCGCCAAGCTTATCCAGCTCATCGTCCGAGAGCAGGACACCTGAATTGTTCGGAACAAGAATATCGTACACATTTGTCTGTCCCGAGAGCTGTGCCGCTGCATTGTTGATTGCATCTATATATTCTGTCGCGGAATCCTGAACGAAATAATACAGGCTGTACGCAGAACCGTCCTTCACATACAGATTGTCCTGAAGCTGCTTCTGGAACGCTTCGTCCATCGCCTTTGAATCAGGAGGATCGACCGTCTGGACTGAATCACTCTCAGTCGTCGCATCCTGCTTGTTCTTCGATGTCAAACTCGCAGGAAGTCCTATCTCAGGATCCTCAGTCGTGACCTCCGTGGTACTCTCAGTTGTCGTCTTGCCTGCATCTTCAGAAGTAGCTGTCACAGCGTTCTTGTCCACCTCAGGGATCTCATCACCCTTGGCGTTTCCTCCTACGACCTGGGTTCCGAGATGTATTCCGTACAGCTTCTTAAGGCTCTGGTCAACCGACACAAGCTTATCCCTCATAGGGTATGTGTCGGAATACCACAGTGACACGTCCTCGAAATATGATCCGTCGAGGAATGACGTTATGGTGAATGACGGAAACTTTGCAAGTGTCCTCTTCTCCACCGTGGATTTCTTAGGTCTGACAAAAAACAGCAGACCGATAAATGCTCCTATCGCCATGACTGCGGCAAATATAAGAACACCCAGAGTTCTGAATTTCTTTAATTGTTGTCTCTGACTTCTGGTATATCTTCTCTTCATAAAAATCACCCATTAAAACTGGAAATACAGGAAAGGATTATAGCTTGCACCCACAAGTGCCAGCACTGAGATCACGAGCATCAATACAGGTGTTATCATCTCAGTTACATTGAACACGTTGAATACAAGTGGGTTGACCTTTCCAACCTCTATAGCCCATTTTCTGAGTCTCTTGCCCAGATCCGTGCACGCAACACATGCAAATATCAGGAAGAATATGTTCTTCACAAATATTGTTCCAAGTGCCATATTTGCAAATCCCGATGTTCCTATTCCGAACATTCCCGCCAGCACTGTTCCAAGCTCTCTGAGACTCTCAAATCTGAATATGGTCCATCCGAACAGGATAACGAGCAGCGTGTATATTCTGGATGCCACGGGGGCGAGTCTTCCGCCCAGATAAAACTTCTCCAGGAGAAGGAAGCCCAGGTAATAAAGTCCCCAGAATATATAGTTCCAACTTGCTCCGTGCCACATTCCAGTGAGGAACCACACGATAGCCATGTTGCGGATGTACTTCGCTGTGCTGCATCTGTTGCCGCCAAGCGGTATATATACGTAATCCCTGAAGAATGAGCTGAGTGATATGTGCCATCTTCTCCAGAAATTATTCACTGATGTTGCCATATATGGGTAATTAAAGTTCTCATCATAGTGGAAACCTACCATTCTTCCCATTCCGATGGCCATGTCTGAATATGCGGAGAAATCAAGGTATATCTGAAGCATATACGCTATCATTCCAAGCCACATTCCAAGCGTCGTCTGAGCCTTGAGGCTCGCCACTCCCGCCGGGAGCAGGGTGTCGGCTATGCTGGCACAGGAATTGGCCAGTATTGCCTTCTTTGCCAGTCCGACTGAGAATCTTCTCAGTCCCATATATATGTCATTCGCTGTTATCTCCCTGTTGTCTATCTGATCAGCAACGGTCTCATATCTGACGATAGGACCCGCTATACACTGATGGAACAGACTTGAATACAGAAGGAGCTTCCAGTATTCTCTCTGTGGTCTCACCTCATTCCTGTACACATCCACCACATACGATATGAGCTGGAATGTATAGAAAGAGATTCCTATTGGGAGAGCTATTCCAGGCACGGTCTTCGGCACGCCGAACACTGCTTTTACATTGCCAAGGAAAAATCCCAGATACTTGAATATCGCAAGACAGCCAAGCATTATCACAAGGTCACACACAAGATAAAACTTCTCTGACCTCTTGGTATATCCGGCACGCGCCTCATCTATACGAATGGCGAACAGCCAGCTCACCAGAGTCTCTCCCGCCAGAAGCAGAAGGTATCTCGGGCCTCCCCAGGCATAGAACACCAGTGAAAATATCAGCAATACGTTATTGCGTTTCTCAGGGCTCACCGCAAAATATGCTATCAGGTTTGCAGTGAGAAAAACAAACAAAAATATTAAACTCGAAAAAACCATAAATATTCTCCCATCATGTCAATCGGCTGTATTATACTTCACAACAGTCAACAACACAATATTAATAATGATTAACTGTATTATACAGAATCTGCGCCTACAGATCGGCCATCTGAACTTCCCTGTTCTTTGATATTCCGTTCACCATAAAGCTCACTCTGCCGTTACCGATCACGATATTTTTCTCCTCTGCACCTATATCAGTTCCCACACTGTTGATCACCTGTGTGTTGATATCCGAGTTGGAGAATTCCAGTCTGGCGGTGCGGGTGCTGTTACCCATGGCGTAGGCATCCTTGCCCTGTGCCACCACCTTGACGTAAGCGTACTGTATGCTGACGTCCGTATCGCCCTCACGGCAGCCTATACCATAACATTCATTTGCCCTGATGTTCATGGTGATATTGATATTCTTCATGGCAACCCTGCAGGACTTTCCATTCAGGGTTCCTATGACTGCTGTCGAAATGGATGCCCCGGATATCTTGCCGGATATATTGTCGATGGCTATATCCGCGATTCCATTATATGAGCCTATGGATACACTTCTGGCGATTCCATTGTATATCTCCATGTCACAGTTCTCTATGTGAAGAGTGCAGTCGCTGTCCATGCAGCCTATCATCACACCCTCCTGACCTCGCTGGTCTATCTCATATCGTCCGTGTCTAATATATATGTTGCCGCCAAGGCCGGATCCTATTCCAATGCCCCTCATTCCGGTGGCCGTTATGGACAGCGTTCCATCCTGATTGAAATACAGATCTCCGTGTCTCGACGCAAAGTCGTTTCCTATTCCAAAGTATCTGCCACCCGCAAGTGTGATCCTCAGATCTCCATCTCCGGCAAGCTCAAGCTTTGACGACTCGGCTACCTGTATACCGCCTGTGCGCAGCTCATTGTCTCCAGTGAGGACTATCCTGACATCGCAGTTGTCTTCTATCTTTATACAAGGTATGCCCTTCTCGCCTCCAAGGCTTATGCTGTCCACCCTGAGCTCGCCTCTGAAGCCTTCTCCTATGGTTATCAGCATATTGGACTTGAAGCCCGGTGTACCTGTCATGTTGACATACCTGTACTGATCATCTATCTTCTTAAAATCAAGTGCCGTATATTTGTTAAATGCAAGTTGAACCATAGATATCTCGTCTTCATCGGTTATGACGTAGGTCTTCTTGCCATACTTTGTGATCTCGTTCTGATTGTACTGTACTATCTCGTTTATGATCCTCTTATCTATCTCCGCAATCGCCTCCGGTGAAGGCTTCGCCGTGTAGTAACCCTGAATGAGATCCGCGCCAAGTCTGATGACCTCCTTGAGCTCAACATCCAGCTCAACGCCCTCCGCAAGAGTCACGATATCATTGTCATGCGCAAATTCTATAATATCCTTGACAAAATGCTGCTTCTGCGGATCCTCATGTATATTTGTCATGAGCATCCTGTCTATCTTCACGTAACGCGGCATATATCTGAGAAGATTGTTGACATTTGAATAACCTGAGCCATAGTCATCTATGGCGGTCTCTATGTTCATCCTGCCGTACTTGTCCTTTATCTGATCCAGAAGCTGGTCGCTCATCTCAGCCTCCTCGGTGAATTCCACGACCACCTGTCCGCCAAATTCTCTGAGCTTGCCCTCTATGACAGCGGTGTCCTCCTCCGACAGCCTGCAGCCCGGTATACTGTTAAGGAATATCTTTCTGCCCTCAAGTTCCTCTCGCTTGTCCTCAACGAGTCTCAACACATTGATAAATGTGGCTCTCTCCACATCACTCAGACGTCCAAGTCTCTCAGCACTCTGTATTATGTCGAGAGGAGACATGTACTGCTCTCCTGCCGATCTCATGAGCACCTCATAGGCATAGATCTGACCTGTGCGGGCATTAACTATAGGCTGGAAATGATATGTGAGCAGATTCCTGTCAAGGATCTCCGTGACAAGCTTGTCCTTCTCTATATCCTCCTGTGACAGCTCTGCATTTCTCGTGCTCTCAATGTACGCCTTCATCTTGGCATTGTTCTTGTTGCTTATGAGTGCGTTCACATAGTTGTCCAGAGCCTCCGCATTTGCAACCATCTGTCTGTCCACCGCATAGCATATCTCCACGACAAAGTTGTCCCCATTCGTCCTGTTGAAGTCCTCAGCTTTGCTCTCAACGCTCTTAACTATGGTCTCTGCGTGATCCTCCGCATCACTCATCACCTGATATGCCACGATGAACTCATCGTTACACATTCTCATACATACATCTGATTTCTCAAGGGATGCCGAGATCATTCTGGCAAGTGCCTGTATGGCCTCGTCTCCGACCTTTCTGCCGAGGCTTGCATTTATCTGTCCCAGTCCCTTTATATCTATCGCCAGCAGTTCGATGCTCCTGCCATGTGCAAAGGCATCGTCACACATATTTCTGCATCTCGACATAAATCCGTTATAATTGTACACTCCGGTCAGATCATCACGGATCTGCGATGCATTAACCTTGTCCAGGAGCTTCTGAAGACTCGCCTGTCTGTAGAACGCCTCCATGCCCTGCATGATCTGCTTGATCCAGGTGCTATATGAAATATCGTACGCCCTGCACTCGCTTCCATAGCTCACCACTGCATATCCGAAACATCTGTCGTCGAAATTGAGCGGGGTAAATATGTAAGCCTCTGGTCTGTTCCTGTCAGCATCCAGCTCGGGTATAAGTCTGGACACGTCAAAACAGTCATCGAAATCTATCGCACCGTCTCCATCACCACAGCTTCTGATGACCCTGTATATATTCTTCGTGTATCCGACCCTCAGTGCATTTGACCCCATCATGACCTCAGGGAACTTCCAATATTCATTCAGGCAGAGGCTGAAACTGCTCATGCTGCCATCCGTGTGGGCATACTGGAATATGGTATTGTAGAATTCCCTGTAATCTCTCTGGGATAACAGATCTTCCATCATATGGTTATAGTATGAACCATAGCTTCCCGGCTGAACGTTCATATCCCATGCCGTCACGTCTCTCTTGCCCGGATTCTCCGTACACTTCTCACATCCACAGCTTTTTCCCCAGTGTATGGACGCACTGCTCCTATAGTTCTCCAGAGATCTTCCGTTTATCTCTGCGTCTATCCATTTTGCGGCGTACTCGCCGTCAACCTTTGCAGGTATATCAACCGATGTCAGCGGTATGACTCTGTCATCGATCGTCTCAGCAGCGTCATATCCTGTTATCGCTATATCCTCAGGGACCTTCACGCCTCTCTGTTCCAGCTCAGCCGCAAGTCCCAGTGCCATGTGATCACTGGCACACACCACAGCCTGTGGAAGTCTGTCTCTGTTCTCTGTTATCTCCATTGCGGTCTGGCGTCCTGAGTCAAACCAGTTATTGCCATAGTAGACCGACGATTCATCCACAGCGATACCATGACTCTTCATGCTGTCAAAGAATCCCTGCTTCTTCAGCTCAGAATTGGCATTATTCTCCCAGCCATCAAGCAGCACTATATCACGGTATCCGTGCTCTTCTATGAGATGATCCGTCAGCCCGCATATATTCTTTCTGTGATCAATATTTATGGATTTATATCCTTCTATCTCGTCGCCGACTATCAGTACCGGGCCATCAAACTCATGCTCCACACGCCACAGAAGCCCCTCCGCTGTTCCCGGCGTCCTGATCCTGTCAGTACATATGACCACCGCATCATATTTGTCAAATTCTATCAGGTTGAATATGTTGGCGTCCCCCACTTCTCTGTTCGCTGTATCCTGATACTTCAGATACATTGAGAACACGCACACATCATAATCAAGCTGAAATGCCTTCTCAAAAAACCCCGAGAGGAATCTACCCTGGGTGTACTCATCAGCCTGGGCTGTCAGTACCGCAATCCTCTTCCTTGTCATAACATATACACCCTTTACCCTTTTAATTTTTTCCCCCTGGGCACCGTATCCACCAAATAGCATGCCCATAATTAGTATAATTCTATCACGTTCTGTTGAAAGTGTATATCTTTTTTATTTTGCCGTATCACCCATGCTTCCGACACGCAAAAAAGGACGCATATACGGAAAATCTGTATTCCGGTATGCGTCCTTTTGTATGGCTTTATAATATGCTCTATCTCACGATTAGAACTCTGCCTCAACACACTCAAGTGCTGCTGCGATTACCTTGTCCATATCATAATACTTGTACTGTCCAAGTCTTCCGCCGAATATTACATCCTTGCGTGTCTCTGCAAGCTCCTTGTACTTCTCGTAAAGCGCATTGTTTTTGTCGTTGTTTACAGGGTAGTATGGCTCTACGCCCGGCTTCCACTCTGCTGAATACTCACGGCTGATAACTGTCTTTGGCTGCTTTCCAAACTCAAAGTGCTTGTGCTCGATTATTCTTGTGTATGGAACATCTCTGTGTGTGTAGTTCACAACAGCATTTCCCTGGTAGTTCTCCTCATCGAGTACCTCTGTCTCGAATCTTACTGAACGGTACTCAAGTGGTCCGTACTGGAATCCGAAGAACTCATCGATCATACCTGTGTATACAGTCTTGTCTGCGATGTCAGGATTCTCCTTGATAAAATCGAAGTAATCTGTGTCAGTCTTGACCTCAGCGCCCTCAAGCATCTTATCAATGATCTGTGTGTATCCGCCCATTGGGATTCCCTGGAAACGGTCATTGAAGTAGTTGTTGTCGTATATGAATCTCAGAGGCAGTCTCTTGATAATGAATGCAGGAAGCTCTGTACATGGTCTTCCCCACTGCTTCTCTGTGTATCCCTTGACAAGCTTCTCATACACATCTGTACCGGCAAGCTTGAGTGCCTGCTCCTCAAGGTTCTTTGGCTCTCCAATGTTCAGATCTGCGATCTGCTTCTCGATGATTGCCTTTGCCTCTGAAGGCTTCTTGATCCCCCACATCTTGCTGAATGTATTCATGTTGAATGGAAGGTTGTACAGCTCATCCTTGTATGAAGCTACAGGTGAGTTGATGTAGTTGTTAAACTCTGCAAACTGGTTTACATACTCCCAGATCTTCTTGTCAGATGTGTGAAATATATGTGCGCCATACTTGTGAACGTTTATACCCTCCACCTGCTCTGTGTAAATGTTACCGGCAATGTGTGGACGCTTGTCTATAACCAGACAGCTCTTGCCTCTCTTGCCTGCCTCGTATGCAAATACTGCGCCGAATAATCCGGCTCCTACTATGAGGTAATCATACTTTGCCATGTTACTTAATCCTCCTTATCTTCCGCCAATCTCTTATCTATAATTGGATATGCTCTATAACCCTCAAACTCCTTAGGTCTGAACAATACTTCCTTAAGCCATGCAAGGGATCTCTCCCTCTCTGACATAAGTATCTTATTGACTTTGTCGTAATCCACAGGCTTCAACAGCTCATCATTTCCAAGAATGTCTGCCGCATCCTGAACGTAATGATCTCTCACCTGGAATACATCCACGAGGGATTCAAATCTTGTCATTCCTCTTGCACTGTTTGCAAGTCCGATAAAGTTTGTCTCAAATACAAGTGAGAAGCTTATTCCGTGGCATGAATCAGTGAGAACGAAATCTGCATTTCTGAAATAGTTCAACCAGTCCTCGACTGTTATGTCGTCGACGATCTTGTCGTCCATATCCATGATCTGACGGTTCTTCACCGGGTCCTTTGGACGTCCGTCCAGAAGAACAACTACCTCAAGGCCGAGCTTCTCTGAAACCTCAACCACTGCGGCTCTCTTCTCCGGAGTTGGATCAAGTATATATGCAAGCATATATTTGCCATCGTGCTTCTTCTTTGCCTTGTCTGCCAGTGAATCGAATACCTTTCTGTCTGCAACAAATACAGGATCGAGAACTCTCACCGCATCTATTCCATACACATCCTTACAGATCTCAACTCCACTGGTCTCTCTGATGGATATTCCATCAAACTGTCTCATGTATTCAGATATCGTCTCTCTGTCCTGTACATTACAGAAATCCCTGTCATGTCCAAATGATGCAGAGAATGCGATCTTCTTCTTATCCGGCTCAACAAAATCGAAGTAGAATGAGAAGCCAAAACCTCTGCTTATACCTCTGTTCCACACCTGATCTGATCCCATGATGAATGTATCGACCTTGGAATTGAGTTCCCTCATATCCTTCAGTGTGTATCTCTTGCTCTCATGGTAATGTGCCTTTGCAAATCTTCTCGCATGGGTGTCAGGCTTGCCGGCACCGGTCTTGGCTGCAGGCATGTCTATCATGAGCACTGACAGTCCAAACGATCTGATAATCTCGTGAAGTGCGTAATAGGTAGCAACACTTCCGTAGTTCGCACCGAACCACACGCCATATATACCTACATCGTACTTGTCCTTGATGGCATAATCGTACGCCTTCTCCATGGATGAGCCATTCTTTATCTGCTCAAAATATCTCTGTCTCGCAGAATGATTCTTGAAGCAGTGATCAAACGGCTGACCTGTCTTGAGCACATCTTCAAATGGTATCTCTTGGTTCAGAAGCAGCTTGTCTGCTATAGCTGCATATATCTTCTCTCCCTGAGCGCTGTTGACAGATACAATTGATGTTCCCTTGCCGTCAGTGTAATCCCTGTTGTACTTCTGGATTCCCCAGAAATCTGCAAGTGTTATATCACCTGTTCTCGGAAGCTTCGCATATGCGCAGTGTCCACAGAACTTTCTCGTTGATATACAAGGAAGGAATGCTCTGTAATATGGATCCTGCGTCCTTGTTCTGTGATAAACTGTTCCGTCAGTGTACTTTACAGTCATCTCTGTAGACCAGCCGAAGTAGTCCTTGTCTCTGAATCCAACATCTGCAACCTTGCCCTGATCCTTGCCGTGGTATTTGTTCAGATAATCATCGAACAGCTTTGGCGATGGACCGCCGTGGCACATCAGATCTATTGTGTAGAGATTTGATATATCCACATTCTTGAGTGTTGCGTAAAGTCCTGCGACCTGACATCCGCATCCGCAGAATACTACCACTCTGCCTTCCTTGAGTATCTTCTTAACGTCCGCATACACCTTGGATGCATCAGCCTGAACATACTTGGATTTTCTGAGCTTGTCCAGATCATCCGGGCTCTCTATGATAAAGTGTTCAACCTTGAAATCGTCTGTGTATCCTGCTCCGCATACAGCTCCACCCTGCTCAAATGCATACTCAGCCAGCAGTGTGAATATTCCACCTGACGAACTCTTTGCCCTTATCTCATCGTCTGCATATGCCGCGTAGCATGCAGGCTCGACAGTATTCTTGTACTCAAGATTTATAGATGGGCAGATCTTTCTGCACAGACCACAGTTTGTACATTTGCTGCGATCTACTACAGGAGCAAGAAATCCTTCTGAATCATACTTCATGCTTATAGCATTTACCGGACATACACTGTAGCACGCACCACAGCCACAGCAGTAATCAGGATGTATGCATCCGACAGTTTTGTCGCTGTCGCATCTCACCGCTTTCTTTCTCCACTCCAGGCGATCTTTCTCTCTCTTTTGGGCCAGCTCCTGCTTTTCAAATGCTATGATCTCAGGTTTCGCTTTTTCCTTGGTGGTAAACACCTTATTCATCCTGATCTCAGCAGGTTCAACCTTTACGACAGGTTTTTTCCCATCTCTGAGAGCATAATCTCCGCTCATAGCCCTCTGTACCGCATTCACTCGCTGAGATGCACTGAGCTTATCCTTTGGTTTCTCACCGTTTTTCTCAGAGGTATAATCTCCTCCTAATGCTCTTCCCGCAGCTGCCAAACGGTTTTTAATACCTTTAATAGTAGCCATACCCTAAAGATACTCCTTCCATATCACTTTATATATGCAGATATTCCTTCCAGAACTTAGTTGTCTTCATCTCGTCAAATGCATTTCTGTAAGCCTGTTCAACTTCCACATGTGTCTTCTTGTATTTAGCCAATACTTTTCTATATCTCTTTATAAGCGCAAAACAACGCTTTCTGTTGATCGTTCTTCTGACTCCTGTTCCACCGTTCTTGTTCACGGCAACGAGAGTCTTCTTCATGTAATTCTTTCCCGGAACAAAGAACCAGTCGTACGCGATGATATACGGTGTTCTTCTGAGCATGAAGTTCGGAAGAAGGTGTCCGTTTATCGTGAGCACATACATTGCCTTGCGGAACAGATTAAGACTCTCATACTTGTATGGATCTGTAGGAAGATCCCCTGCATAGCCAAGCTCTGCCAGCGGCACAAGCTTCTCGTTCTTAGCATTGTGCTCCTTGAGGCTCTGCTCTCCGTCAAGATGCATGATATACTCTGGACCCTTGAGGTAATCCTCAAGGGAATCTATGAGCAGCTCAGCATTGTTGTATGCAAATCTGGTTATATCCTTCCAGAACATTCCCTTTACTCTCGCAAGGAAATCCACATCCTGGCATATTCCGCTTGCCGCCTGGATCACAAAGCTGTTTCTGTGAACCTGGTAAAGCTCCATGGCAGCGTTGAATTTGCCTGCAAATCCCACATGCCATATACAGATACCGTTAAGCGCTATGAATCCCGGCTTGTTTCTCAGTGAGAACTCCACGTCATCTCCTCTTACAAATACAGGAAGTGGTAATCCTCTGTCCTCGATGTGCTCTACAGGTATACAGCAGTACCACCAGCCTGCATATGCATCATCGACATTGAAGCTGTAGTTCTCATTTGCAACTATGTTCTTGAGAAGTCTCATATCCATAGCCGACTTGACCGGACCGTATGATCCGTCTGCCTTGTGGACAAATCCCACGTCCTCATACTGCTTCTGGCGTATATCGTAATCGAACATGGCTCCACTCAGGAAGCACTTCTTGTACTCGTCTTTGAGGAGTCTGAGCAGATAATATGTTCTGAACAAACTCTCTGGCATGACCATAACGTCATCATCCATGAGGAGTACATGTGTAGGCTTCTTTGGAAGCTCCAGTGCCTCTATCATTCCACGGGTGAAACCGCCGGCTCCACCTACGTTGTTATTCATATAAACCTTGAGATCCTCACTGTCGAGCTCTGATGGATCGAGTTCTCTGTCATTGTCAATGACATGTACGAACATGTGTCCCTTGAGGTCGCTTCCATCATAGAGTACATTTGACTTGATGAGGTCTATATTACGCTTGATATATTCCTGCTTCTTGAATGTTGTTGTGACAAGAGAGATATTTACATCTCTTATTCTGTCCTCCTCGATGTCAGCAGAATAGTATCCGCTGTATATCTCTGTATCTTCCAGGGTATCCATATAGAAACCTACAAGAGCCTTATCTGTCTCTGGTATGTTCACAACCACCTCTGAAACCTCATCACTCTCAACTACCTGTGATACAAGTGGATTGTAGGTAACCGCAACGGATGCTGAATATATTGCATATACGGATATTGTAGCTTTTCCCTTCATTGTGAGGTGGAGCTTGAAGTTCTTCACCCCTGTATACTCTGACCAGCGTTTTATCTGAATGCAGTTGTAATAGCTCATGAAATTAACCTTTGTGAGCTTCTCAACAACATGACATTTCTTCTCTGAGTCGTATATAAATGGTGATTCCTCTCCCTTTCCAATGGCGCTGAATTCAGGATACTCTATCAAGTTCACATCCAGATTCATCTGCAGCATCACATTCTGCAACTTCACATTCTGTAACATTATCCAATCCTCCTGTGTTGTATATCAAACATCTTGCCTGATTTCTTGTTATTTCTTGTCCTTGCTCTGGGTCTTTGCCGGTGCAGGTGCATCCATCTCGGCCTTGAATGCATCGCATACCGTATCGGCATCTCCCACCATAACCACATTTCCATGATCCAGCCACATAGCCTTGTTACACTGCTTCTTGACAGCAGCTATGTTGTGGGATACATACAGCAGAGTCGTTCCGTCCTCCAGCATGGCAGTCATCTTGGCCGCACACTTCTTCTTGAATCGCATATCACCTACAGCAAGTATCTCATCCGCAATGAGAATATCCGGCTCAACCGCCGTCGCTATGGAGAATGCAAGTCTGGTCTTCATACCTGAAGAAAAGTTCTTGACCGGAGAGTCAAGGAACTCCTGCAACTCTGAAAACTCAACTATATCGTCAAACTTTGACTCTATAAATGCCTTTGAATATCCCAGCAGAGTTCCGTTAAGGTATATATTCTCACGAGCCGTGAGCTGTGGATCGATTCCGGCTCCAAGCTCTATGAGGGCTGCCACAGTTCCCGATACCTTAACAGTACCGCTGGCAGGCTTCAATATTCTGCTGACTACCTTGAGCAGGGTGGATTTTCCGGCACCATTTGTTCCAAGGAAGCCCCACGCCTCGCCCTTCTTTATATCAAGATTGATGTCCTTTAACGCTATGAACTCCTGGAACATCAACTGTTTTGTCACAAGTCTTATAAAATACTCTTTCAGATTGTCCACCTTCAGATTGTTCTTGTTGAATCTTATGGTCACATCCTTGAGCTCTATAATGGTCTCACCCTTTGCCACAGTTGTTGTACGCTGTGCATTTGAGGTGAAAATCTTCTTATCATCAAGTTCGTTCTTTTTCTCTTCTACGTTAGCCAACTGCCGCACCTCCTAAATATACAGAATGAACTTGTCCTGATTCTTCTTGAAACACAGCACTCCCAGTCCAAAGAAAAGGAATGCATAGAGGAATCCGAGACCGATAGTAGTGAGATCAGGCATCACTCCCTGATGCGCTATGCATCTAAACTGCTTGATATATACATACAGTGGGTTGAAGTAATTCACAAGTAACTTCAACCAGTCTGGCAGCATATCTATAGGATAGAATATCGCTGAACAGTACATCCACGCTGTGGTGATCGCATTCCATATATATCTTGTATCTCTGAAGAATACATGGAGCTGTGCAAGGAAAAAGCCCAGTCCACAGGCAAATATATAGGCCTGAAGGAATATGAACGGGAACAACAGCATCGTCCAGTAAAATGGTGAACGTGTGAATATGATAACGATAAGAAACGCTCCCAGTGAAAACAGGCAGTCAACAAGTGAGCTTGTGATCTTTGCCAGCGGGAACATAAACTTTGACACATACGTTTTCTTGAGCAGTGACGAATTATCAGTTATACTTCCAAGCGCCTTACCACATGCACCTATTACAAATTCGTACAGTATACGTCCTGCAAAAAGGTACACAGGGAAGTGTGGTATCGATCTGTTGAACATCTTGGAGAATACGATAACCATTACGATCATGATGAGCAATGGGTTCAGGATACTCCACACATATCCAAGGAAACTTCTTCTATACTTTAACTTTATATCTCTTGAAACAAGCTGATTTAAAAGATCTTTATAATTAAAAACTTCTAAAAAGCTTCCGCTTTTTACTTTCATTTTTCTTAATCCTCCATAGTAAATCTATTCAAAACTCTTATTGTGCCTTACCTTGTTGTAAAGCTTTGAATTAAGCATTTTGTTGTAGCCTTCCAGACCCACATGCGCAGCATTCAGAAGCTTAAGTATCTTGTAGTGCTTCAATGTCATATCAACGACGTGTCTGTCTCTCTTGGCTATATAACTCATAAGCTGATCTACCCGTGCAACACCTCTCTTTCTGTCGGAATCGCACAGCATGGAAGTTACCATGAAGCTCAGCAAAAGAAGATGTATCTTCTTGTCGCAGTATTCAAGAGCCCACTGCTCCGAGATGTCCTCTCTGTTCTTGAGCATCTTTACTATGACCATCTTTGTGTGGTCGATTCTCTTGAGCTGATTCTGCGCGGATACGCTCTGGGACACATCCCCGATCCTGTACTCGTACACGAACATATCGAGTGGCAGTATGGATTTTGCCAAGCAGCATGGATATGTCGCATATTCGTGATCCTCGTAGAATACTTTTTCTGCAAGTCTGACTCCATTATCACGGTAAAACTGTGTTCTATATGTTATTCCATGGAATGTGAGGCTTCTGTCAAATTTTTTCCAGTCTGACATGACCTCTTCCATAGTATATTCTCTGTCGAATTCATCAGGGAAACATCTCCAGTTCTTTATCTCCCCTGTTGTTATATTGATGGTGTGGTGACAAGTCAGAACAACATCCGCACTGGCATTCTCGAGCTTTCCTATAAACTCAGGAATACTCTCTGTGAGAAACCAGTCGTCGGCGTCAAGCACCTTCATGTATCTGCCCCTGGCCTTCTCAGCTCCGGCATTTATCGCTGAGCCATGTCCTCCGTTCTCCTTATTAATAAGTGAAAAGCTGTCAGGGTACTTCTCAATGTACTCCTCACATATACTCTCACTGCCGTCTGTCGAGCCATCGTTTACCACTATCACGTCTATTTTGTCCATAAGCTCCGGAACAACAAGTGATCCAAGACATTTTTCAAGATATGGCTTGCTGTTGTAGGACGGAATTATCACACTTAATATTTTTTCGCTCATTTCTTCTTCCCTAACCTGTTCTCATGTATTCCCTTCATAATAAGTCTGAAGGCCTTAAACCATGATATATCACTGTCAAACTGATGTCTCTTCCTTATACTGTAATACGCTGCGTACAATACCGCTGGTACATAACCCATGATGTATCTTGTCGTATTACCTCTGTTTACGAAAAATTCTTCGTTATACCCCTTAAACCATGTTGACTTTGTCTGCGCAACATCCGCTATGACAAATGGTACGTAATATATTGCAAGTCCGTTCTTCCTGCAATCCGTGAGGAATCTGAATTCCTCTTCTGCTCCGTTGCCCGAGCCCGCACCCATGCGCTCATCAAAATATACATTATTATTGACTATGCTCTCTCTCTTGAATGATATCTGCCAGGATGCCACATGCATGAGATCCAGATATCCAAGCTTCTTAGGCATGTCGCCCCAATGGGCAGGTCTGTTGCCTATGTTGAATATGATGACATCCGCCTCTGGCAGATCTCTGTACGCAGTCAGTATCCCTTCTTCGTAATTCCTGCTGAACACCTCATCGTCATCACACAGCAGACACACATCCGCCTCGGAATGCTTTATAGCATAGTTCCTGCTCTTGGTAAGACCCTTGTCATTCACCGAAAAAATTCTTGTCTTATGTCCGTTCCTGTCATATTCATTGTACCCATCATATCCACACTGGTTGACTATGATCGTGTCGGACTCTATATGGGATTTCGTTATGATATCCTCATCCTGAAGGTTCATACACGAAAGCAGTATTTCTAGTCTCATATGTCAAACACCCATTTCTATCTGATAAAGCCCTAAAAAAGGGCATAATTAACAAAGACCGCAGAAAGCGTAGTTTACTTACTTATACAACGTCTCTTTTAAAAAGTCAATACGCAGAAAAGAGCACCGGCAAATCTACCTCCTATTATATATAGTATTTGTCGGTGCTCTGTTACTTTATGTTATTTATATTTTGGAATTAGTCATTATATCCATTTGGATTCATCGACTGCCACTTCCATGAGTCAGCACACATCTCGTCGATTCCGTACTGAGCCTCCCAGCCAAGCTCCTTCTTGGCAAGTGAAGCGTCTGAGTAGCATGTTGCGATGTCGCCAGGACGTCTGTCCTTGATCACATATGGAACGTCATGTCCACATGCCTTGCTGAATGCCTTGATAACATCGAGGACGCTGTAGCCATTGCCTGTTCCAAGGTTGTATACCTTAACTCCAGGATTCTCCTTGATCTTGTTGATAGCCTTTACATGGCCAACTGCAAGGTCTACTACATGAATGTAATCTCTCACACCTGTTCCGTCCGGTGTGTCATAATCATTGCCAAATACTCCAACGCTCTCAAGCTTTCCGATAGCAACCTGTGCAACGTATGGAAGAAGGTTGTTAGGGATTCCCTTTGGATCCTCACCGATAAGTCCGCTCTTGTGAGCTCCGATCGGATTGAAGTAACGGAGAAGTATCACGTTCCACTCTGGATCTGCTGTGTGGAGGTCTGTGAGGATCTGCTCGATCATCCACTTTGTCCAGCCATATGGATTTGTAGGTGTTCCCTTTGGACACTCCTCTGTGATAGGGATAAATGCAGGATTGCCGTAAACTGTAGCTGATGATGAGAATATGATGTTCTTGCATCCGTTCTTTCTCATGACCTCGCACAGATTAAGAGTTCCTGTTATGTTGTTCTGATAGTACTCAAGTGGCTTTGCTACTGACTCGCCAACTGCCTTGAGTCCTGCAAAATGTATTACACAGTCAGGCTTCTCATCTGCAAATATCTTGTCCATAGCTTCCTTGTCAAGGATATCTGCCTTGTAGAATGTGAGATCCTTTCCTGTGATCTCCTTGATTCTGTCGACTGCCTTCTCGCTGGCATTGTAAAGGTTGTCGAGAATGACTACCTCATAGCCTGCATTAAGCAGCTCAACACATGTATGACTTCCTATATAACCTGCTCCGCCTGTTACTAAAATCTTCATTTTGTTTTCCTCCTTTATGCTACTGTGATTCATAACCATCTGCCGGACACCTGTGCTTTTGGGGGCACTGTTCATGTCTTGCGCAAATGTCGATCACCAGTTTATAAACATTTTTATTTTGCAATGACGTTTTCTCCAACACTATACCACTACATCCTGTTATGCACAATGGAATGTGGCATTAATAAATATTAGTTATGGAATACGTCTGTCACAGATACACATATATTATTGCATTTTTAGTGCACACTATATTACTGTGCATTCACATAATCTACGAACTTGAGGAATGCAGCCTTTCCAGCCTCATCTCTCTTATATACGCCGGCGCACTCAAGGATCTTTGCGAATACATCGCCGATCTCATCCTGAAGTATCTTGTGTACGTTGTCCGCATTTATATCGTACTTTCCTATGAAAGTCTGTACCCAGTCGTAATGCTTTGCGATATTCTCATGAGCCTTGATGTCTCCGCCTGCCACAAGAACCTCTGCCAGCTCTTCCATCTCGCCCTTGAGTCTTGCAGGAAGGACCGCAAGTCCCATAACCTCGATGAGTCCGATGTTCTCCTTCTTGATGTTGTGATACTGCTCCCATGGATGATAAAGTCCAAGTGGGTGCTCCTCTGTGGTGATGTTGTTACGAAGAACCAAGTCCATCTCGTACTTGCCATCTCTCATCCTTGCGATAGGAGTGATGGTGTTGTGTGGCTCGCCGTCTGTCTCAGCGAATATGTACGCATCCTCATCTGTGTAGCCTCTCCATGCACCGAGGATCTTGTCAGCAAGATCTATGATCCTGTCCGGATTCTCTCCGTCAAGTCTGATGACTGACATAGGCCACTTCACGATTCCTGCCTCAACATCCTCATATCCTGCAAATGTAACCTTTGTCTCAACAGGCGCCTTTGTCATGGCGAATGTATAACGGCCGCCCTGGAAGTGATCGTGTGTGAGGATCGAACCTCCTACTATAGGAAGGTCTGCATTTGATCCCAGGAAGTAGTGAGGAAACTGTCCCACAAATGAGAAGAGCTTCTGGAATGTGGCTTTCTCTATCTTCATAGGGATGTGCTGTCCGTTGAACACGATACAGTGCTCATTGTAATATACATATGGAGAATACTGGAATCCCCACTTGCTGCCATTTACCTCTATAGGGATGATCCTGTGATTCTCTCTTGCAGGATGATTGATCCTTCCGGCATATCCCTCGTTCTCCATACACAGCTGACACTTTGGATATGACGACTGTGACATGGTCTTGGCAAGGGCGATCATCTTTGGATCCTTCTCCGGCTTTGAAAGGTTGATCGTGATGTCGATATCACCATACTCTGTAGGCTTTATCCACTTGATATCCCTTGCAACTCTGTATGTTCTGATATAATCTGTAGCTCTGCTGAGCTTGTAATAGAAGTCTGTTGCCTCCTCTGGGGACTTTGCATACTTCTCTCTGAATGTCTTTATGATCTGGCTTGGCTTTGGAACCAACGCATTCATGATCTTCGTGTCAAACAGATCTCTGAGGACAACTGAATCCTCTGCGATAAGTCCATTCTCAACTGCGTAATCCAGAATTCCCTTGAGACATGCCTCAAGTTTCTCAGGTGTGTCTATAGCTGGCACCTCACCCGGCTCCTCATAGCTGTCCTTCTTAAGCATCTCAAGGATGGTGTTGGTCGTGTATATTCTGTCCTCTTCCTCTATCAACTCATTTGCAATTCCGTACTCAACGAGCTGCTTGATGTTAGTATCTATCATGATCGTAACCCTTCTTTCTACATATCCTTATATTTTTCTCGCACAGATATTTGCGAAACCCATAAACCTGTATTATGTTTGAGGTAATTTAACATCACCAAATCAGGGGAATACGAGGCCGCCGGTCCTTAGGTGGCGCCATAAGGCGACGCCTTAGTACCGCTGCAGGCTGAGTTAAGCGGAAACGACCCCTGATTGGTATGTTAAATTGCCTCAAACACTATACACTGTCATGTTTCGCAAATATCTATTCTACTACTTTGATTCCGCCGTAAGGTCTTACCTTGAGAACGTGGCACGCACCCTCTCCAAAGATCGACTCGATGTTCTTCTTGTACTCAGCAACAGCCGCATTCTTGACAAATGCCTGGATTGTTCCGGCAAATCCGCCGCCATGTACTCTGCATACGCCATTGTCGCCGATGAACTTCTCTGAGAAGCCAAGTGCTATTGATACGTTCTGTGTGAGCGGATCCTTTGCGCTGTATATATTCTGAAGAAGCTTGAATGATGAATCTCCGCTTCTCTTTATAACATCGAGGAAATGGTCAAATTCCTGATTCTCAAGTGCTGCAACACCCTCTGCAACTCTGTCCTGCTCTGTGTAGAAGTGAAGCGCACGAAGGACTGCTCTGTCATTCACCTTGCCGCTGGCTCTCATCTCACCAACCTTGCTGATGAAATCCTCCTCTGAAACTCTGCTGAGGAGCTCCTCTCCGAAGTAATTTGCAACCTGCTTCATCTCTGCAGGGATCGCTGCATAGTCGTCTGTGAGGTCTGCATGTGAACCCTTTGTATCAACGATACACAGGCTGTACTGATGTGCCTCAAAGTCAACTGGAACCTGTTTGATGACAGGATTAGCCTTATCGAAGAAGTCGATATATATAAGTCCTCCGACTGCACATGCCATCTGATCCATAAGTCCGCATGGCTTGCCAAAGTATACGTTCTCTGCGTACTGTCCAATCTTTGCCACATCTACAGATGAAACCTTCATGTCATTGTAGAGGCCTGAAAGGATAGTTCCTATAAGACTCTCAAATGCTGCCGATGATGACATTCCAGCTCCCATGAGCACATCGCTTGTCACAAATGCTGTGAAGCCGCCTACCTTGAATCCGTAGTCTCTGATTCCCGCAACAACACCCTTGATAAGCGCTGTTGTTGTTCCCTCAAGTGCAGGATCCTGCTCGATATCATTTACATTGATAACTTCCTTTGGCATATCGTCTGACACGAGCTCGATCACGCCGTCCTCTCTAGGTGCCACAATTGCTATGGCATCAAGGTTGATAGAAGTTGCAAGTACATGTCCGTTCTGATGGTCTGTGTGGTTTCCACATACCTCACTTCTTCCAGGAGCGCTGTAGATGGCAACCTCCTGATCTCCGAATAACTCTACAAATTTATCAAGTGCCTTTACATATCTCTCCCTGTTGTATGGGATCATATCCTTGTCGAGATAGATCTGAGCAAGCTTCTCGTCAAACTCTCCACCTGCGATAATTTCCTTTAATTCTGTGATTTTCTTCATTGTCTGTAACTCCACCTTTCTCCGTCTTTTTATATTTTTTCTTAATGTCCGTTCTTTTGTTGTCCATATTGCGCACATTTTCCGCGCCACTTCGTTGCGCTTCTTGCTTTGTGAATATAATTCTATAACAATATACAGATTTTGAACATGGCATAGCGTTGCAAATATATGTCCATTTGTTAGATTGTTTTATTTTATCTGTTGCACCCGGTACACGGTTCTGTTATTCTTATCATGGCTGATAACATTGCCAGGCAGCCAAATCTACTATTATATTTATCAAGGAAAAATTATGGAAAATAAGATCGTAATGGAATTCCCCCAGGAGAATGATACAGACCTCTACCTGAATGTGTTCGGGCACTCGATAACAGAACCGCTGCACAAGGCAGGTCCGGCGGTCAAGACATTCTACCTCATACATTTTGTTCTTGAGGGGGAAGGCGACTTCTATGTGAAGGGCGCCCACTATCATTTGAAAAAAGGGCAGGGATTTTTGATCGAACCCGACACTCCAGCCACGTATATATCGGACGAGCACCATCCATGGCGCTATGTATGGTTTGGGTTCTCAGGCAGATGCGCCCACGACACACTGAGCAGTATCGGACTGACACAGAATCAACCTATATTCACCTGTGAGGACGGCGACAAGCTGAAGAAATATGTGTTCGACATGCTTGCCCACAACACGTCCGACCACGCCGACCACTACAGGCTCATGGGCATGCTCTACCTTGCTCTGTCCGTCATCGCAAACGCACAGAAGGACAAGCTGGAGACGCCATCGGGAAATGCGTACGTGAACCATGCAATATCATACATTCAGAACCACTACAGTATGCCGATGAAGGTGGAGGAGCTGTCGGACTACGTGGGCATCAACAGAAGCTATTTCTCCGACTTGTTCAAGCAGTACACCGGGATGAGTCCTGTGAAGTATCTGCAGAATTTTCGTATAACCAAAGCCCAGCATATGCTTACCATATCTGAGCTTTCTGTAGAAAGTATTGCATTTTCATGCGGCTACCAGTCCGCCGAGGCGTTCCACAAGATATTCCGAAAAACAACCGGCATGTCGCCAAATGCCTACCGTCAGGAGAAGCGCCAGAGAACACTCTCAAGCCAGGAGACCATGAACAACAACAGGCCGGATTACATCGAAACTGATGACGAATTGTAAAAAAGCCATCTGAGCATTAAAACTATAAATTCAATATCTATATGTTTGTAAATCGGTAGTGAAAACGACCGATTTTCGACGTTTCGATGCAAGGCGGAGACCGCACCGCCCTTATCGCGGTCGGAGCCGCATGCATATAGAAACGAGTCGAAATGAGGGTAGTTGAACGTGATTACAAACATATAGATATGAATTATGTCTTCATGCTAAGACGGCTTTTATTATCTTATAAAGTTCGTCTGGTTTCCGCGCTCTGTGTCAGGCAGCGTAACACCTGCTGCCTTGCCGGCCTCAAAACATTTGAGCATCCATGCAAGATTCCTTGCAAGATTTCTCATGGTCTGCATGCCCTCTGCATCCTGTTCGGCCTCTCCAGGCACACGTCCGTGTACAAGATTCCAGTATGTAGAGCCTGCTACAGGCATCTGGGATATACCAAAGTATTTATTCAGTACATCAAATGTTGCCGATGTTCCGCCACGTCTTGCAACTGCCACCGATGCTCCGGGCTTATACTCAAATGCTTTCTTGCCACTATAAAACGCCCTGTCCAGGAATGATAATATCCTTCCACTTGGATGAGCATAATATACAGGCGATCCAAACACGAATCCGTCAGCCTCTTTTGCCTTTGCCACAAATTCATTCACCGTGTCATCATCAAATACACAGCAGCCCTTTGCACCACACTGGCCGCAGCCTATACAGTCTCTTATCGGATCTGCACCGATCTGGAATATCTCATAGTCTATTCCCTCTTTCTTAAGCTGCTCTCCTACCTCATAAAGCGCACGGTATGTATTGCCTTGTGGCTTCGCACTTCCATTCAACATTAAAACCTTCATACTTCTATTCCTCCAATCATTCAATCATTTTTCATTACTAACTTAACCACAACACACATGGCAGTTTCTTCTATATTATATACACTTTACTATAAGAATTTCCAGTTGTTTGTCTGCGCATAGTCCAAACTGCCATCATCGTCTGATCGACTTCCTGTACTCCATAGGAGACATTCCTTTTTCTTTTTTAAACACCCGGCTAAAGTAAAGTGGATTATCGTATCCAACTATCTTTGCTATCTCTGTCATGTTGTAGTCCGAGCTCTCGAGAAGCATCTGGGCATTGGCTATGCGCTTTGACATGATGTACTGTGTGGGCGTGGTTCCGATGCGCTGTCTGAAATTCCGTATGAACCAACTCACACTCATGTTATGCTCATTTGCATACTCCTCCACCACTATTTCTTCGTTATAATGCTCTCCAAAATATCCCGCTGCACGATCCATTTCTTCTGCCATAGCTGACACAGTCTTGGAATCATCCTGTCCCTGCTGTCTGTGTACTGATATGAGTATCTGTCTGAATATGTATTCCAGCATCTCCTCGTAGTCATCCCGGCAGAGCTGCAGTTCCTGTATCATCTGCCTGAACAGAGTTCTGTATTCCGCGCGATCTCCACCATAAAACATATTCACATCGTCATTTATTCCGTATCGCCTGAGTATCTGCTTCACCTCTCCCCCAGTAAAATGCACCCAGAATACTTCCGTATGTTCATCTCCGTAATACACATACCTCTGCCGCTGTCTCGGCCTGTAGATCACCATGCTCCCGGGACAGGCAATCACATCCTGCCCATCTATCTCAAAATGTGCCTTTCCCGCCGCCACATATATGAGCTGATAATCCTTACGCCCCTTAGGTCTGTAGGTCGTAAACTCCTTCTGTGTATACAGCTTGTATGTTCCGCAGCTTGTGACTATGAGCGGTCTGCTCTTATCCACAATGTCTAGCAGAGAATTGTGGAGGTAGGCTGAGTTTGTGTACATGTGTGGCTCCTTTCTTTTGATTGGTGTATTAACCATCTCTTTTTGTCTGTGTCACTTTTTACCTGTGTCACTTTTTTGTCTACGGCGTTCTAGCACTTCTACTATCTGTCCACTGTTTTCTATGGTGTAATCGCTCATCCGGTATGATCTGATTCTCTCATTTATCATCACCGGAACGATGTACCCATTTCGCGCAAGCGCAACGCACCTATTGATGATCGTCTTGTTCGTAACACCTATATTTTTGCTCACCTCTATAGGGGTAAATTCATACAGCTTGTTTCTTATAGTGTATTCAAGCATATCTCTCTCCCGGACGGAAAGATGCGACAATCCTCCTGCTATATCCTCATCCCGGATCTCCAGTGACAACTGTCTGACCTTTGTCGAATACAGCTCCACCATCCGCAGGAAATAACTTATCCATATCTCCGGGTGTGGTGGGTTGTCTCGTCCTGAATAATATAATGCAGGAAGTCCCATCTGAAGTTTGCTGTAATATTCCTCGGAATCATATGCAAAGTACTCCTCCAGAGACCCAATCCCGCCAAATCCATATCCGTAATAATCCAATATATATCCCGACATGAGCCTTGCTGTTCTGCCATTTCCATCCTCAAATCCATGTATTGTGACAAGCTGATAGTGTACTATCGCTGCTACAATGAGAGGATGGTCATCTGTCGTATTGACATACTCTACAAGCTCGTCTACAAGCTCCGGTACCTCACTGTACTCTGGCGGAATGTAGTCAGCTTCGCCTGTCTCAGAGTCATACACCGCAAATATAAATCCCGGCGGCATAGCCCCTCTAAATCCTATCTTCTCACTGGACGCCCCTTTTTCTACCAACGCCTGTACCTGAAGTATCAAATCCTTGGAAAATGCCGTTTTCTCCTGAAGCTTCTGCTCCAGAAAATTGAGTGTCAGATAATAATTGCGTACCTCTTGCTCCGGCTTCATGAAATGCCTGTGACTGTCATCATCTATCGCTCTCTCCACCTGGGCTTCAGTGAGAGGATTACCCTCAATCTTATTTGATGCATACGAACTTTTCTTCTTAGAAAGCTTGCGGAACTTATTGCGGCTCACCTCTGGAATGACTGTGGCATCGGTATTAAATCGATTTCCTTCTATATTAACTATCTGTTTCAAAATATCATTCGTCAGCACTGAATGTATCATTGATCCACCTCTCATCTTCATTCAAGAATTCAAATTATGATTGTCACTATTATATCATTTCAGTTTGTGTTTTTACACTATTATTTCACTATTTTTACACTAATCCGAAGCGTGTGCAAGCGTGAGGCCTCATGCATTTACCTTTTTCCTTTGCCCATTCCGAGACTTCACCCTGCAAGGGAACTTGCAGGGGTGTGGCGTATCCGCCTTATAAAACCATAATGTGCATTTTTTGTCTCATTATATGTATGGACTATTCATGTGACATTATCTTATAATATATCTAACAAATGACGAATATACAACGTTTTATATATTAAACTAACCACAGGAGGTATTGCTATGTTCATTCCACATCACTACGAAAATCTGCATATTCTACATGAGAACACCATGCCGGATAGGAATTACTATATTCCTGCCGGGAAAGCATGCAGCACATCCCTCGATGCAAGGGATCACTCGGACAGAGTACAGTTTCTGAATGGAACCTGGAAGTTCCGCTACTATGACAGTATTTATAATCTCCAGGACGAATTCTACAGTGAGGGCTATGATGTGTCCAGCTTTGATGATATCCCGGTTCCATCGGTATGGCAGATGCACGGATACGACTATCACCAGTACACCAATGTCAGGTATCCATTTGCATTTGACCCCCCTTATGTGCCAAAGGACAACCCATGCGGGGCATATGTGACAGACTTCGACTACGATCAGAACGAGGACGCACCACTCGCCCATCTGAACTTCGAGGGTGTAGATTCCTGTTTCTATGTATGGCTCAACGGCAGATATGTGGGCTACAGCCAGGTGTCCCACTCGACCAGTGAATTTGACATAACCGAATTCATAAGAAACGGCTCCAACAGACTCTGCGTGCTCGTCCTCAAATGGTGCGACGGAAGCTATCTGGAAGATCAGGACAAGTTCCGCATGAGCGGCATTTTCAGGGATGTATATATCCTGAAGCGCTCTGAGGGTGCCGTATATGACTATTTTATCAGGACAAGCTGCAAAGATATAAAGGATCCAACTGAGGCGAAGGTGAACATAGACTTCACAGCATTTACGGAATATTCCCGCGTTGAAGACCATTTTTCATCAAAACCGGAAACAGGGGTCGATAAAGGCGCTGATTCCAATATTGATATTGAAGTTACTATTCTGGACGCCGATGGCAGCATATGTTCATCCGGCTGTGTAAAACATGAAATTTGCGCTCAGGGCGATGCCAATACCAATGCAGCCGAGATCAAAACCGCAGCCAGCTCCAGCAGCATTACTTTGTCGATTTACTCCCCTGTGCTGTGGAATGCAGAAAAGCCATATCTATACACTGTCATCATAAGATGCGCCGGTGAGGTCATCACTGACAGGATAGGCATCAGGGAGATAACGATAGAGAATAAGATTGTGTACATCAACGGCATGCCGATCAAGTTCCATGGAGTGAACAGACATGATTCCGACCCTGTGACCGGTTTTACGATCAGCAGAGAACAGATCATCAGGGATATGTCTCTCATGAAGCAGCACAATGTCAACGCCATAAGGACCAGCCATTATCCAAATGTTCCTTATTTCTATGACTTCTGCGACGAATATGGATTCTATGTGATAGACGAGGCGGATATAGAGGCCCATGGTCCAAGTGAATTATTCTATTCGGATAATAGCTGGGAGAACAAGGCTGCAAGGTGGAATGAGCCGATCGCCAACAACCCTGAATTCTGCGAATCCATACTGGACCGCATCAGACGCTGCGTCATCAGGGACAAGAACCGTGCCAGCGTAGTCATCTGGTCCATGGGAAATGAGAGTGCATACGGCGTGACATTTGAGGAGGCTCTTGCCTGGGTCAAGTCCTATGACAGCTCCCGCCTCACCCACTACGAGAGCGCACAGTATACGGACGGCAAGAGAAAATACGACTACAGCAATCTGGATCTCTACAGCAGAATGTACCCATCCATATCGGAGATGGCTGAGTACATAGATGGTGATGGCGATAAGCCTTACATCCTGTGTGAGTACTGCCATGCCATGGGCAACGGTCCTGGAGATCTGGAGGACTACTTCCAGTTCTTCGACACCCACGAGACCACCTGTGGCGGTTTTGTGTGGGAGTGGTGCGACCACGCCATATACAGGGGCAAGGCGGCAAACGGCAAGGATATGTACGCCTACGGCGGCGACAGCGATGAGACTATACACGATGGCAACTTCTGTATGGATGGCCTAGTCTACCCGGACCGCAGACCGCACACAGGACTTCTTGAATTTAAGAACATCAACCGCCCGGTAAGGATCACCGGCTATGACGAGACAAATGGAGTTTTGACTCTGCACAACTATATGGATTTCACTGACATCAGGGATTACCTCACAATGAGCTATGAGGTCACTTGTGATGGACAGGTTATTGCATCCGGGAATATTGACGTTCCTTCTGTGGCTCCCCATGGTGACGGAACTATCAGCCTGAGACTTATTACGGAAATGCAGAACTTGATACAGAACCTATCCGCAATCAATGGTTCTGATAATTCAGACAGCTCAATTTCCGACGATTGCTCCAGTGTCGCTGAGCGTTCCGACGATAAAGCCTGCATAAAGGATATGATTCCACATAGAGCATTCCTCCGTGTTATATATAAGGCAGCTGTAGGCAGTGCATTTGTCAACGAAGGCGATGTGCTGGGATTCGATGAAGTAGAACTTGGCTCACCAAAGCAGAATACAGACGAGCTTATGGATAAAACATCGGCTTTGAGCAAGGCACAGGATACTACTTCTGCACCCCTTCATATATCTGAGACCAACACAGAATTTGTTATCAGCGGAAGTAATTTTGAATATACATTTGACAGAAATACAGGAAACTTTGCAGGCATTGTGGTTGATGGTCAGGAGCTTCTCTCTGCACCATGCGACAAGACTATCTGGCGCGCGCCTACAGACAACGACAGAAATATCAAGAACGAGTGGTTTAGAGCTCACTATGATATGGTATCTGAGCGGACCTATGAGACAAGCTGTATTATAAAGAATGATCTTGCAGTGATTACATGTACATCCTGTCTCTCTGCGCCGACTGTCCAGCCGGTTCTGAGAATAAACGCAGAATGGACAGTTTCCGCCGAAGGAACTATAACTGCCGGAATGCATGTGACAAAGAACCCAGAATTCCCTGTACTTCCTAGATTCGGTGTGAGAATGATCCTGAAAGAAGATATGCAAAATATAAATTATATCGGAATGGGACCATATGAGAGCTATATCGACAAGCACCACGCAAGCTGGCATGGCTCATTCTCTGCATCCATTGATGAGATGCATGAAGACTACATCATGCCACAAGAAAACGGAAGTCACTTTGACTGCAGCTATGTCCAGATCAGTGCCCCTGGAGCAAATGACGGAGCTGACAAGAATAGCTCTGACAAGAACAACTCTGCTGGCAGTTCATCATATCAGAGCATCTGCAATACGCAGACAGCCAGCACGATTGCAGCTACAACAGCTCACAGCATAGCCGTGACATCAGCCGTGCCATTCTCCATGAATGCGTCACCTTACACCGCAGAGGAACTGACCAACGCAGCCCACAACTATGAGCTTCCTGAGAGCAATAAGGCTGTTCTGTGTATAGACTACCGTCAGAACGGAATCGGCTCCAATAGCTGCGGCCCTGAGCTTGATGAAAAGTATAGATTTGACGAGGATGAGTGGGAATTTGGATTTACCATGCACGTGAAATAGATACAAAATTATCACTAAATTTAATATTACTTGCGAAAAAGGACAAAGTCTCAAAACTTTGTCCTTTTTGCCTCTTAAATATGTATTTAGATACAATTTTGTATTTTTAGGCACACCTGCATCTTCTGCACTCTACAATATACTGAATCGCTCCCGCAAACATAAGCAACAGCCCCACGATCAGATAGATGATCGTCAGATTTACCAGAAATCCGCCAAGCAATGGAGAAATACGATATCTCGAAACCTTTCGTTCTGCCGGTTGGAATGTACAAGCTGAATGTCAATCCATCCATCAGTTTTCAGTTAAACCGTCTCGTCAATTTTGATCTGGGGGATCTGGACGAGATACGAAAAGTTGGCAGTCAGATAAAGGAGCATGGTGCAGACCACTGCAACTGCGAAAATCAACAGGTGGCTATGGATATGATAGATCTGTGGATCGAAGGTCTTAAGAGACGCGACGAAACTCTTAAATGGATAAAGAAATAAATTTCTACTCCAAAATCGGATTGACAAATACTGCGATGCTCTTTGCAAGTTTCAGAATATCCGGATCTGCATATACTACAGTTGAATCCTCGGTACTGCCTCCGGCAGGTATATCATCAGGATAGGCTGTAATTGCAGTAATTGCCATACCATTTTCATCAAGGAGCACGATCACCGCTTCATCAAGCTTTGCCGCACTTCCATCCGCTATATGTATGTTATAGTTGATCGTGATGCTGCCATTTGCAGGATCCCCTGTAACCGCATAATCTCCACTCCATGTTGCATTTACGCCATCGGCTGCTTCTGCCATACAATCCTCCCAATGAATGCGTCCATCAGGATACGTGTCACCACAGTCTATTATCTTGATAACCGTGTTACCGGTTCCTATACAGTCCTCTGAAAAATAAGTCTCACCAATAATTTCTTCTCCAGTCCCCTTAGCCTGCGCTTTTCCCGAAAACGCCATAGGTTCATTGTAAAGATTTGTCACCGCAACAAGCAACCCATAATCATCCCCCGTCAAACACGGAGTTACACTTACAACTATGCCTGCATACTGCTCTATAACAGAATATACACTTCCCCACAAGACTTTGTTGTAGTCTGAACTTAACGAATCGAGAACCGTCTGTATATCCGGATCCAGAGTCGAATTTGTAAGGCTCCTGCCAACATTGCCACTCTCAGTTGACTCCTCAGAGTCTGACTGATGTGTCGCCTCTTTCTCTGTAATATCCTCAGTCGAAATCTGCTCCTCCGTGGTCTGATCCTCTGTCAAAAAAGCATCCCCATATGAATATTCACTAGACTCCTCGCTGTCCTCCTGAATATTCTCTACTGCTCTATCCACGGCATATCCCCATATTGACAAATGACATCCGGTAAGTCCCATCACCATACCAGCCATACATGCAACCGTCACAAGCTTCTTCACTATTATTTTCTTCATAAATTTATTTCTCCCTTTCTTCTCCCTGTGTGCATTTTTGTCCAGACTTTCTTACTCCCCTGCAGCATTCCTCTTCATCCGGCGCATCTTCTCCGGATCCTTTCCCGGTTTTTGAACGCCATCTACCACATCATACTCTATGCCAGATGAAACATCGACTACGTCAGGATGCACCAGCTCTATTGCCCGCCGTACATTGTCCGGCGTGAGACCTCCGGCAAGCACAAACAATCTTCCATCTCTGTCGATATCCGTCAGACTATTCCAGTCAAATGTCTTGCCACTTCCAGGTTCACCGGCATCGAACACATAACCTGTGACATTTGAAAGGCCTTGATAATGTGGGTACATATCCATATCCTTCACATTGAACGCCTTCCACACAGGCAAATGTGCACTCTTTATAAGCTCATCGCTAGCCTGTCCATGAATCTGTATTACATCAAATCCCAACTCAGCAATCTCTGCAATCTGCTCCGCATCCGGGGATACCACTACCGCAACCTTCTGCACATCCTCACTCAGTTCTGCAATCAGCATGCGTACAGTATCCGCACTGACATTTCTCTTTGATTTGGGGAAATACATCACCATACCTATATAATCAGGTCGCACCTCATTTACCGCGGCTACATCGGCCGGGGTTGTGATTCCGCACATTTTTATCTTCATAGTTCTTGCTCCCATTCCTCGAATTTGCAACTTTTCTACCCATATGATAGTTACTTTTTGCAACTTTTCCAACCTTTTCGCGGTGATTTTTGCAACTTTTCCAACCTTTTTTCGGCATTTTTTGCAACTTTGCGAACTTTTTGTATCAAAATACGACATAAGGGCTACCTGTCTATACTTATATACCTGCCACACGTCATGTTCAGGAACTCGTAATCATGGGTGACCACAAGTATGATATATCCATCTGCCGCCAGTTTCCTGAGCAATTCTCCCACCTGGCACATGTGGCGGTAGTCAAGGCCGCTGGTTGGCTCATCAAATATAAGGAGTCTCTTTCCGCCCATGACCGCCTGACACACCGCAAGCCTCTGCCTCTGACCGCCTGACAATGTCATAGGGTGATTTTCAGCAAATTCCGCAAGGTCAAATCCACCCAGCAGCTCACTTATCTGCTCATCTGTTGCATCCTCATCGGCCAGCAGACATTCGTTCTTCACGCTGTCCGAAAACAACTGATGATTTACATCCTGCATAACCATGCCAAACAGTTTTGTTCTCGCCCTCTTCCCAAGTTTTCTGCCCTCGTATATTATCTCTCCGGATTTTTCTTGGAGCAGACCGCACAGCACATTGCAGAAAGTGGACTTTCCCGCACCATTTCTTCCTACTATACCTATGATATCCCCGGCATTTGCGGCAAATGATATCCCAGCAAATATCTCTTTCTTTTTTCTATAGCATGAAAGATTCCTCACAACTAAATCTGAATTACCAAAGCTGCCATATACTTGCACATTTCGCTTTTCGCCTGTATCACTATCTATAGATTTCGCTTTTACATCATCAGCTTTTCTGCTCTCATTTAAAAGTTCAGGTATCTCGATATTCTCCATCTGTATGCTCCGAAGTCCCAGGGATATCCTCTTGTCATCTGACAATTGCATAAATTCATCTCTGGAGAACTCTCTCTCTATCCTGCCAGCCCGCATGTACAAAACGCGGTCCGCCAGAGGCATGAGCCATGCAAGTCTGTGCTCTGCAACGATCACAGTATGGCCTTCCCGTTTTATCACCTCAAGTCTCCTGCAAAGCTTCTCTATGCCAACGGCGTCCAGATTTGCCGATGGTTCGTCGAGCACATACACTTCTGGATCCATTGCATATACAGACGCAAATGCCAGAAGCTGCTTTTCTCCTCCCGACATGGCAAATACATTTCTGTCTGCCAGTTTTTCTATATCGAGTTCCCTGACAGTCTCTGCCACACGCTTTCTTATTGTCTCCGGATCATCACCTCTGTTCTCCAGTCCAAATGCCATCTCCGCACTGGAGTTGGTGTGGAAGAACTGTGTCTTTGGATTCTGGAACACTGACCCCACGATCTCCGCCATCTCGTACATTTCCGTACTGGCGACATTTTTTCCGGACACCGTCACACTTCCCGACACCTCCACGTCCTTCACAAAGTGAGGGATCAGGCCATTTATGAGTTTTGTCATGGTGGTCTTGCCGCATCCGCTGTCACCGCAGATCAGAATAAACTCACCATCGTCTATGGTAATATTGATATCCGACAGAATATCCTGCTCCTGTATACGAACGTTTACATTCTCAAGTTTTATCATAACTACTCACCTCACATTTTCACCAACACTATGGCAACCCCCGCCGTCACCAGAGCCATGAGCACCCAGTCAATACCGCTCATGCGGATCTGGACGGCACTGCTCTTTGGGCATGGATTTTCTATTCCCCTTGCCACCGCCGCTGCTGCTATCTCATCCGAGGTATTTACCGCCGACATCATAAGAGGCACAACCGTACACTCAAGCCTGCTGGCAAATGGTATGTTCTGCAGCTTCATCGCCGACCTTATATGTACGAATTCTTCACGGATGGCAGGGAAATATCTGAACGTGGTGGACATTGCTATGATGAACCCCTGTGGGAGATGCATTTTCCTCATTGCCGCTATCATCTCCTGCATGGACGACGTCCTGATTATGAGCAGGCCTGCCAGAATGCACGGCATCATACGAACTGTATAATTTATGATGACTGGGAATACCATATTTACCCACGCAGGACACAGCGGAAATACAAATCTCAGAAGCAGTCTGAATAATACCAGAAGCACTGCTCCCTTAACCGCAGCCATGTATTGTCCGTATAGCAGCAGGAACAGGAGAAACATGCCCGAAAGCACGCTCCCCTGCTCTGTGCTCTTCTCGCAGAACATTCCGATATTTGCCGCCACCAGCAGCCACAGTCCGGCTCTGGGATCCAGTTTTTTTATCAATGCTCTGCTTTTCATCATATTATTCCTGCCTTCTTGAAATGTTTGCGGAACAGTCCCTTTGCTATCACCGCGCCGATAAGCCCTCCTATAATTGGAGATACACAAAGTGCAATGAGCATAGGTGTTGAAATAAATCCTGAAAGAGAGTCAACATACTCAGCCGACATTCCGTTCTGCCTGATCTGATCCAGGAAGCTGTCTCTGTACACCCAGATCGCCAGTGGTGATCCGAGCATTCCATAGCAGAATATGACAAATGATATCGTCATATGTACGAAGCTGTTGTCATACTTCGTCACCGCTCTGTATACCTCTGACAGTATACATGCCACAGCAAATGTGATGAGCAGCAGCACGGTAAACTGGCCTGTCACAAAGTAAAGCAGCGCCGTGATCGCGCCCATGATAAGTATGGCACCCGGCTTCCTCACCTTGGACTCCATCAGCATAAACGGTATTCCGGTCACGATTCCGGCAACTCCCGGAAGCAGCAGCCAAAGCACCGGGACAAAACCAGTTATCATAGCCGCAAGATTAAGCACAAAATATATTGCAGAGAAAATACCTATAGTAATGAGGTCCCTGCCTGAGAGTTTTTTAGTGTTTACGATATTTTCCATCCTTCTGATCTCCTTCTTATGTCTACAAAGTCTTTGTACCTTCCCGGTACATTTGCCAGCTCACTGTGGGTTCCACTCTGGACTATCTGTCCGTCATCCACCACAAGTATCTGATCTGCCTGCTCTATAGTTGCAAGCCTATGGGCTATGGTCACTATTGTCTTGCCCTTTGTCAGCTCAGATATGGCTGCCTGTATCAGATGCTCATTTTCCGGATCAACGCTGGCCGTTGCCTCGTCCAGTATGATGATCGGAGTATCCTTGAGTATCGCTCTGGCTATTGAGATTCGCTGTTTTTCTCCTCCGGACAGGCTGCCACCGCCCTCATCGATCACAGTGTCGTATCCGTCCGGCAGCGCCATGATGAAGTCATAACAGCACGCCTTCTTCGCCGCAGCGATCATCTCATCCTCTGTGGCATCCGGCTTTCCAAAACAGATGTTATTTCTTATCGTGTCATTGAACAGATATACATTCTGGAATACCATGGACATATTTGACAGCAGGCTGTCACATGTGAACTCCTTCACGTCGTGTCCGCCGACCTTCACACTTCCGTCGTCCGCATCATAGAATCTGGCTATCAGATTACAGATGGTGGATTTGCCGCTTCCCGACGGTCCGACTATGGCTGTCACCGTATTCTGAGGTATCTTAAAACTCACATCGTGCAGTACCTGTCTACGGTCTGCGCCCTCTCCATACGAGAAGTCCACATGGTCGAATTCTATGTCGTAGCTATGTATATCTATATCCTTGCCATCTGAGTCTATGAACGACTCCCCAGTCAGCGCATCCAGATGATCAAATGCATCGTCTATGATCGCAAGCACATGGGCGCTGTCCGATATTGGCTCCAGCGATCCAAATACGTGGAACGACAGAAGCACCATAAGAATTACCTCTGTAAAACCGATCTGCCCTGATGCACCAAGATAAAATGCACTTATGGCAATACATACACTTGCTGTCTTCAATGCAAGCAGATGCAGCGCATTGAACGGAATATATCCCCACTCGATCTTGAGATTTATATCTCGGCTATCCCTGCACGCCTTTCTCATGGCATCCATGGAAGCCCCAGCCCTGCCAAACGATTTGACAACCGCAAGTCCTCTGGCATATTCCAGCGTTGCTCCGGTCAGATCCTTATTTGCCTCCGCAAGAACCGGCGCATTCTTTGTACTGTACCTGGATATGACGAGAAGGAATACAAATGACACAGCGGCGCCTGCCACTGAGATAGCTCCCGCTCTCCAATTGATATATGTCAGCCACAGAAGTATACAGACAAAGTTCAGATAACCACCCACAAAATTGTCTATCATACGGATTCCCATTCCCTCCAGAGTGTGAAGTCCTGTGGTTATCGAGTTGAGTATCGTACTTGTATTCATATTCTGAAAATATCCAAGGGACACTCTCTTCATGGCATCTCCAACAGCCAGTCTGTCCCTGGCTATCAGCTCATAGCTTATCGCCTCCTGAAATCTGGCTCTCAGGTAGTCAAACAGAAATCTCAGGAAGATGAACACGAGCAGTATTCCTATACTCCTGCCAACCCACGCGGTGCTTATAGTCCCATTTGAACCGCTCTTTTCCACGATCTTTCCTATTATGTATGCAGCCCATATCACTGGCACGGCAGCAAACCAGCCTGAGAAGAACGAGAACACAAATCCTATATACAGGTTCTTTTTGAACGTACCGCACCAGTTTATGATCCTCTTTACTGTTCCGAACATACCGTCTCGCCTCCTTTCTGACCGCCGACAGCCCAGTGTCTTGCACCCACATGAGCCTGCCACATTCTCGCGTAGAGAGGACAGTTCTCAAGCAGCTCTTCCTGCTCTCCCTTCGCCTCTATGCGTCCGTTTTTAAGAACCACGATCTGATCAGCGTCCGCTATAGTAGACAATCTGTGTGCAATGACAAGCAGTGTCTTGTCCTTCGTGAGTGCCTCTATGCTCCGCTGCAGCTTGTCCTCATTTTCCGGATCGGTAAATGCCGTTGCCTCATCGAGAATGACTATAGGCGCATTCTTTAGCATGATTCTGGCAATGGCTATCCTCTGTTTCTCACCGCCCGACAGGCGTTTGCCCGCCTCACCTGCTGGTGTGTCATACCCCATCGGCAGCTTATCTATGAATTCCTCACAGCACGCCTTTCTCGCTGCCTCCTTCACCTGCTCATCTGTGGCAGACGGATTTCCAAGCCGTATATTCTCCAGGATGGAACATCTGAACAGAAAATTGTCCTGTGTGACAAAGCTCACCATACTGGATAACTGTTCCAGCGGCATATCCTTTACATTTACACCGCCTATGGTTATCTCTCCATCCGTGACATCCCAGAATCTCGATATGAGTTTGGCAACCGTTGACTTGCCTCCACCGCTAGGGCCAACAAGTGCTGTATAGCTTCCGGCAGGCATGTCGAGATCTATGCTGTGAAGCACCTCGTCCTTCTCGTCACCTGTATATGAAAAGTGGACATTTGACAATCTGATATCTGAGCCATTTACAACTGCATTCTGCTTAGGCTCAGGCAGCTCTCTCATATTAAGCAGCCCCTGAACGCTCTCGATGTTGTACTTCATCTCCCTTATGCCCTCTATGAACACCTCTATCTTGGCAAATGACGTCACCATTGACATAGACAGCATGACCGCCAGCAGAAGCTGTGATACTGTGATCTGTCCGTGGATGGTCAGATACAATCCGACCGGGAGTGTTCCGAGAAGTGTTGATGGGAACAGTGCAAATGTCATCTTCATCGTAAGCCATGTGGACGACAGCCATTTCACTACGAATTTCTTGTAGTCAAGAATTGCCTTTGCATACTTTTCATACGAAGTTCCAGCTCTTCCAAATGCTTTGATGACCTCTATACCCTCTATGTACTCAACTATTGTGCTGTTCATGTACGCATTTGACTTGTCATACTGGGCGAAGCTCTTGCCGCTTATCACCATGGTGAGTATCATGAACACCATGGAAAGCGGAACTGTGACCAGTGATGCCAGCGCAATACGCCAGTCAATGACAAACAGAGCCGCAATGCTTATGATTGGAAGAAGCAAATGTCCGCTTCCCTCCGGGATCATGTGCGCCAGAGGGGGCTCCATATTCTCAATCTTTTCCACCATGATGCTCTTGATCTCACCTATGCTGTGTCCCTCCACATCACCAAGCGGCGCATGAAGGAATCTGTCTGTGAGTCTGAGTCTCAGTCCCTCAAGGATGTGATACGCCGCTATATGAGACGTCCATGTTGATGCCGAGAAACACACTATCTTCACCACGTAGAAAAGCAGTGCCATGAGGCACCATCTGACAATATCAGACGTAGGGACATTGTCCATATTTCTTATGTACAGGTCCGCACCCCTGTATATGCAATAATACGGGACAAGACCACCCACAACGCTGATGATGGACAGCTCGATGGAGATCATCATTCTCCGACCGCTGCCATCCGTGTAGCTGATAAGTGTCTTCAGCCAGTTTTCTTTTTTCTGTTCTGCCATATCATTTTCACCATCTTTCCTATTGCTTTTTTACCCTGTATTCCGCAGGAGGAACACCCATGATGCTTCGAAATGCCGCGGAGAATTTGCCAGGATTCTCATACCCAACTGCAGCAGCAACCTTCTGGATCTCCATGCTCTCGTCCTGAATCAGCATGCTCGCTGCAACATTTATCCTGTACCTCTTCTGATATGAGTAAATGGAATCTCCATACACCTCCCTGAAACATTTCTTCATGGTGGTCGCAGGCATATCATACATAGCTGACAACTCATCAATGGTGTATCTGTTTTCCAGATCTCCGGTTATCTTCTCATGCACCGCCTTGATCTTCTCCATCTGTGTCTTGTAGTAATACGGCTTTATCTCCCTGCTGCTCTCCGCCGTCATAACTTCAAGATAAAGCAGCATCTCAACCACCTTCATCTGATAATACTCCCTGGACTCGGCGATCTCCGGCCTTGTAAGATTTCTCTGATAAAGGCTTGATATGATGCTGGCAAGCCCCTCGTCATTCCTTATGACATACGGCTTATCCTGACTGCAGTAACGCTGACGGAGTTCCGCAATATCCACGGAAAATCCATGAAACATCTCATCTAACGTATGCTGTGTCTCATCCACATCCATGAACACGCTCACACCGTGATAATGTCTGAGGGGGTAATATGAGGTTCCCTTGTGGTTCTCCCTGTTGTCCAGTCTCAGCTCATTTTCCTGCATGATGCTGAACACCCCGGGCAGAACTTCCATCTCTATCCTGCCCTCACGGCAGTGATCCATACAGAATACTTTTCTGTCATTTCTAAGTTCGAACTCTGAAGCACATTTCTCCATATGCATGTCTGAGAAACAGATCATCACTCCCGGCATTACCTGATACACCGTCATGACGCCCTCACCCGTGGCATCAGACAGCATGAGCACTGAGCAGTTCTCATTCCTCACTATGGTCTTCACGTTGCTTCCAAGCTGTGCAATATCGTTTACTTTCACTATATATAGTCTCCTTTGCGTTAGTTCTAACTAACCTTTTCGTATAATATCACGGTGAGGCGTTCATATCCATACCAAAACAGACACTGATAATCCATTTGGACATAAAACCTTTTGTAATTCAAATGCAAAAAAGTTTACAAAACGGCGCCACCGCTTAACGCAGTGACGCCGTCATTTTTACCATTTTGTATTGTTAATACCCTATGTCATTATTTTTTTGAGCACAATGTCAAATCAAACATCATACACAACATCGCACACGCTCATCGTAGATGCCCTGTGGGATACAAGTATCACCGTTTTCTCTTCCGCCTCCTCAGAGAGCGATCTGAGTATGATTCCCTCGTTGAGAGAATCAAGATTAGAGGTTGGCTCATCCATGAGGATGATCGGTGAATCATGCAGAAATGCTCTGGCTATTCCTATCCTCTGCTTTTCACCGCCCGAAAGTGTATCTCCAAGCTCTCCCACCTTGGTGTCATACCCCTGTGGAAGTGATGTTATAAATTCATGGATCGATGCCTTCTTTGCCGCCTCCACTATCTCATCCATGGATGCCCCCGGCTTGCCTATGGCGATATTTGCAGCTATGGAGTCATGGAACAAATGTGTTTCCTGCGTCACATAGCTCTCCATATCCCTGAGAGCCGTCGTAGGTATCTCATCGACATTTCTGTCTGATACCATCACTTCGCCTCTATCCGTTCTCCAGAATCTCATGAGAAGCTTGAGCAGAGTTGACTTGCCGCAGCCGCTCGGTCCGTGTATACCAGTTATCTTTCCTGATGCAAATTCCGCCGAGTAATCATCGAGGATATTCTGCTGTCCGTCATAAGAGAATGTAATGTGCCTTGCCTCTGCACTGTACACCGTAGTGCCACTGTCAAGAGACGCATTTTCGCTGCCATCTGGAATCTCTTCCACCACTGGCTCTTCCTCAAGCAGGGACAGAACTCTCTCACCGCTTGCCAGCGTCTGATTCAGGTTGTTTGACAGACTTGCCAGTGCAACCACAGGTCCAAACGATCCCATCATCGCCACCGTACACACTATCACGCCCTCTATATCAAGTATGTCTTTCTGATAAAGTCCAAGGGTAAGTGCAAGCATTCCAAATGACGCAAGCAGTATCACCATATTTGTGACTGCTCTCTGGGTTCCCTCCGCGCCATTCAGCCTGCGCTGTATGCCGGCAAGCTTACCGGCCTTATCCGTCATCTGGCGCTTTCTCACATCGCCATATCCATACTGTATTGTCTCATCAAGACCATGCAGGCTGTCGAGGACATGGCTGTTCAGCTCTCCAAATCCACTTCTGAAGCTCATTCCGTCATCTCCGCCCCTGCGTCCATTGCACAGAGGTATGATGAGGCCCACCACAATATATGCAGCGCATGCCAGGATTCCGGCATACATATGATACCTTCCTATAAATACTACCATTATAAGAGAAGTAAGTATCGCTATAGCGATAGGTGATATCGTGTGTGCATAAAATACCTCCAGTAGCTCTATATCCGTCGTGATTATGGATATAAGATTTCCCTTGTCTCTGCCCTCAAGCTTTGCTGGACACAGTCTCCTCAGCGCAGCAAATACCTTATGTCTGATGATCGCAAGCAGTTTGAACGCTATGAAATGATTACAGTACTGTTCAACATAGTGAAGTATACCGCGGCTCACAGCGATCACCACCATGATCGTCATGATCCTTTTTACGCTGTGTCCCTGCATGGCAGTAACCACTGCCTTTCCGGCAAATATGGTAAGGAAGATGGCACACAGATAACCCACTGTTCCAAGTATTATAGCAGCAAGCATGATGTGTATGAGAGGTTTTACCAACCCGATCAGTTTTCCCATGACCTGAACTGCACTTCTCCTCTTTGGTTGTTTATTTTCCGGTATTGATGTCATCGCTGCACCTCCCTATCCAAAGAGTCAGAAGTTACTTTCTCTGACATTCTTCCTCCGTAATTTTCAAGTGCCATCTGGCTTTCATACAGATGTCTGTAGCTGCCATCAAGCTTCATCAGTTCCTCATGAGTACCGCTTTCAGCTATGGCACCATCTTTGAGCATATATATCATATCGGAATCAGTCACATTTGCCAGACGGTGAGAAATGAGCAGAATCGTCCTCGTCTGCGCCATCTCATGTATAACGTTCATGATTATCTCTTCGCTGTCGGCATCTATATTGCTTGTCGCCTCATCAAATATATATACAGGTGCGTCCGCCAGAAGCGCCCTGGCAATTCCAAGCCTCTGGCTCTGTCCTCCCGACAGATTGCCAGCTTTCTCCTGGATCACCGTGTCAAGTCCATCCTCAGCTTCAATAAAGTCTTTCAGATTGACTTTATCAAGAGCGTTCCACATCTCCTCATCCGTGGCATCCCGCTTTGCCATCCTCAGATTGTCCGCCACTGTTCCGGCAAACAGATAGCTGTTATGACGGACAAGAACGACATGCTTCATGAGGTCTGTCTCGTTGATATCCGACAGTTCCATGCCGCCTATGGTCACACTTCCAGCATATCCCTTGTTTCTTCCCGACAGTATTCCCGCTATGGTGCTCTTGCCACAGCCCGACTCGCCGACCAGCGATATGAAATGTCCAGCAGGAAGGGAAAGGTTTATGCCCTTTAGTATTTCTCTGCCGCCGCTTCCATATGAGAAATGCACATCCGAAAACTCTATATCAAGCGCACCATCAGGAAGTAAGCTGCCACCCTCCTCAGGCTCCTCCATATCCAATATCCTAAATATCTTGTCGCTTGCCGCCATACCGTTCATGGCGATGTGGAAGAACGAACCGAGAAGTCTCAGCGGGAGAAAGAACTCACTTGCAAGCAGAATGATAGAGAGCGTACCTGATACAGCCAGCGCTCCATTTGCAAATTCTGCAAGAGCAACCACCATGCCGACAGCCGCACCGCCATACGCCACGATATCCATGACGCTTGTGGAGTTGAGCTGCATAGTAAGCACCTTCATCGTTATCTTCCTGAACCTCTGTGACTCAGCATCCATCTCGTCAGCCTTCTGTCCATCAGCCTGATATATCTTGAGCGTTGTGAGCCCCATGAGATTTTCAAGGAATGAATCGCCAAGTCCTGTATACACGCTCCAATATTTGTTCAGTAGCTTTTTTGCAATCTTCTGCACCACCACTATGGATATAGGTATGAGTGGCACACATACCAGCAGGACAACGCTCGCCTTGAGGCTTACTCTGCACAGTACGATAAATAACGTGACCGGAGCAAGTAAGCTGTAGAATAACTGAGGGAGATATTTGCCGAAATATGTCTCAAGCTGCTCCACGCCCTCCGTGGACACCTGCACTATCTCCACTGTGGACACGTGATCTCTGTATGACGCACCGAGCCTTAACAGCTTATCGTATATCTTTTTCCTGAGGACTCTCTTGACATCCACGCACGCCATGTACGATGACTTTGCCCCCATCTTCTCACACAGAAGTCTCACTATAACAACCGTCACAAGAATAATGACCGCCCTCTGCACACGCGGAGCATCTATGCTGTGATCCACGGCCGCCTCTACAAGTCCCGCTATGGTAAACACCGCCGCTATCTGTGAAAACAGTGCAAGCCACTGCCACAGTATCGTGTACACTATATATTTCTTTGCGTGGGACAGCAGCCCCACAAGTCTTGTCTTTATCATACACTTTTACCCTTTATCTTCTCCCTGAAACTGCATATCAGATGCCATATCGCCAGTATCGGATGATATAACAGCATCCTCGGTCCCGAAAACCGCATGACCTGCCTTATCTTCTCCCGCATCTCAGGCTTATAACAATGTACCCTGCAGTTTGAGCAGAAGGTCTTCTCCTCCATAAACGGACAGTTCTGACTTCTGAGCTTTGCATACTCAGAAAGTGACCGACAATCTGGACACATACGCTCCCCCTGACGATCTGACTGCGTGTGATTTTTCCGGCAATACAGCCGTATCATCTCATCCACGACATACTGCTCTTTCTGCCGTTTCTTCTCTACTTTATTCATATAATTGTTCTTCCCCCGGCTTCACTGTTCCCACTATGCCAAGTCCCAGACACAGAAATCCTATCGTTATCCAGACAATTTTTATCGGATTCTTCATAACATCTCCTTGTAAATAACATCATATCTATAATTATCGTGTTTTGTTAGAAAATACTAACATGCATTAATATAACCTAGGAGTTTTTTAGTGTCAATTTAAATAATATGGAAATATGCTCTTTGCTTCAAACTACGAAAATCAAGGCGGCGGCACTGCATGTTCTGCAGTACCACCGCCCTGTTTTCGTCTTATATTATTTCCTCACCTGTCTGGCAGCCTCAACCATGTTTCTGAGGCTGGCATCAGTCTCAGTCACGCCTCTCGTCTTAAGACCGCAGTCCGGATTGATCCAGAGCTTGTCTCTGTCAATCTTTGTGAGCATGACATTTACCGCTTTCACGATCTCTGCCACCGATGGAACTCTCGGGGAATGAATGTCATACACTCCAGGTCCAACCTCTGTCTCGAAGTTGTTCTCCCTGAGAGAATCCAGTATCTGCAGATCAGACCTTGATGCCTCAAATGTGATCACATCCGCGTCCATATCATCTATGGCAGGTATGATATCTGTAAATTCACTATAGCACATATGTGTATGTATCTGCGTCTCAGCTTTCACTCCGCTGTGTGTCAGACGGAATGCAGGTATTGCAAAATCAAGGTATTCTGTATACCAGTCAGATTTTCTGAGCGGAAGTTTCTCTCTAAGTGCCGCCTCATCTATCTGTATCATCCTGATTCCATGCGCCTCCAGATCCAGCACCTCATCTCTGATCGCAAGCGCTATCTGTGATATAGAATCCTTTATGGAGATATCCTCTCTTGGGAACGACCAATTGAGTATCGTCACCGGACCCGTCAACATTCCCTTCATGATCTTGTCTGTGAGAGACTGCGCATATATAGACCAGTCAACCGTGATCGGCTTTTTGCGGTATACGTCACCCCATATCACAGGCGGCTTTACGCATCTCGTTCCATATGACTGTACCCATGCCTTCTCAGTGAACAGGAATCCGCCAAGTGCCTCACCGAAATATTCAACCATGTCATTTCTTTCATACTCGCCATGCACAAGCACATCCAGTCCGATGTCCTCCTGCCACTTCACACATTCCTTTATCTTGCACTTTACAAAGTCCACATACTCCTGCTCAGATATCTCTCCTTTTCTGAGCTGTGCTCTCTGTGACTTCACATCCTTAGTCTGCGGGAATGAACCTATGGTCGTTGTCGGAAGCTCAGGAAGCCCAAATTCCTTCTTCTGAAGTGCCTGTCTCTCACTTCTCTTCGGAAGCCTTACATAATCAGCCTCAGTCACTGCCGCAAGTCTCTGTCTCACCTCGTCGCTGTTACAGTCTCTTGTTCCCGCAAATAATTCCTGATTCCTGTGATACGCCTCAAGCTCTGTATAGTTATAGCTCTCAGCAAGTGCCGCAAGCTCTGAAAGTTCAGTAAGCTTTTCCTCCGCAAATGCAAAGAACTTCAGGTAATCCTGTGTAAGCTTCGTCTCATGCTTAAGTGTGTATGGGACATGGAGAAGTGAGCAGGATGTGGACAGAACTACATTTATCTTCTTATCGCGGAGCTGACCTATGGCCTTGAGAGTCTTGTCGTAATGATTTCTCCAGATGTTTTTACCATTTACCAGTCCGGCAAAAAGTACCTTATCCTCAGGGAAGCCGTATCTGTCTATAAGCTCTCCGGTCTGCCTGCCCTCTATAAAGTCAAGGCCTATTCCGGCAAATGGCATGTTTATGATATCTTCATACACATCCCTCACATCGCCGAAGTATGTCTGCAGAAGTATCCTACAGCCTGCATGATCTGCAAAAACTCTGTCATACACCCTGTGGAAAAGTGCCTTATCATCGTCATCCATATCTCTCACCAGTGACGGTTCATCAAATTGCAGCCACTCCACATTCTTTTCATCGCTCTCGGCGATGAGCTGTCTGTAGGTCTCTGCCACATCATCAGCAAAGTCTTCTGCATTCTTTGATCCCACATATCTGCAGAGCTTAAGCATTGTGTACGGTCCTATAACCACAGGCTTTGTCTTGATCCCAAGCTCCTTGGCCTCCTCGTATTCACCTATAAGCTTCTCGCAGTCAAGGCTTATCACTGTGTCATCCTCTATCTCCGGAACGATGTAGTGATAGTTCGTGTTGAACCATTTCTTCATCGCAAGTGCTTTTACATCCCCTGATTCTCCCTGATATCCCCTTGCCATAGCAAAATATGTGTCGAGCTTCGATATATTCAGCTCTCTGTATCTCTTTGGCACGATTCCGAGAAGAACCGCTGTGTCAAGCACAATATCATAAAATGAAAAGTCGTTGCATGGAATAAAATCTATCCCTGCTGCCACCTGTGTTACCCAGTGTCTGTGTCTGAGATCCGCGGCAATGTCTGTCAGCTCCTGCGCCGTTATCTCATGTCTGAAATATTTCTCAGATGCAAATTTTAACTCTCTTAATGCTCCCACCCTCGGAAATCCTATAACCGATGTCTTCATCATATCCTCCTGCTCATATGCTGGCATATCTCATAAACCAGTTTTATTTTCTTGCTTGTTGTTGACATTATATAAAGCCCCAGTTTGCTTGTATAATACATAAAAATATAGCGCAAATATAGTTTTATGCTATATCCGCGCTATATTTATATCTTATATTCTATGTCACTTCTGTGGCTTTAACCATTTTCATATGTTCCGCCGCCTTCTCCCTCACATCTCCACAGGCAGGCTCTCCGTCATCCCTCATCTCGTTGAAGCGCCCCCTGTGCTGGAGCTTTCTCTGAGGGGTTTTTACTGAATCTTCCGGCTCGTCACAATACGCCGTACCAACATCTTCCGGCTCGTCACAATACGCCAAACCAGCCTCTTCCGCCGTCGATACAGTGTGCTCTCCGCCCTTTGTATCCCCAGCCGTGAGATAGTTCGCCAGCGCACCGAGGTAGGTATTGCCCAGTCTGCTAAGGATTGCTTTCCTGTGGACGATATACCCTATCCTCATATCACTATCATCCGCCAATGGCACCGAGATTATATCCTTGCCGTTCAGATTTTCATCTATGACACCGCTGCACACCGTATATCCGTTCAGACCTATGAGCAGATTGAACAGTGTCGCTCTGTCCCTGACTCTTATATTCTTCTTTCTCTCCGTTGTGGAGAATATTTCCTCCGAAAAATAAAATGAATTGTGCTCTCCCTGTTCAAATGACAGGTATGGATACGCCTCCAGCTCTTCATTTGTTATGATATCGTTCTTCGCCAGTGGGTGCTTTCTGCTTATGAACACGTGAGGCTTTGCCACAAACAGCTCATGAAACTCCAGGTCATTTGCGCGGAGGATCTTGTTCAGCACCTTCTCATTGAAGTCATTCATGAACAATATTCCGATCTCGCTTCTCATCCTGGCGACATCCTCTATGATCTCGTAGGTCTGTGTCTCCCTTATACTGAAATCATACTCGTCCTGACCATACCGCTTTATCAGGTCAACAAATGCATTTACAGCAAATGAATAGTGCTGGGTTGACACGCAGAAGCTCTTCTTGCCGCCATCGTCCCCCTTGTATTTGTCCTCAAGGACCTTCGCCTGCTCAAGCACCTGTCTGGCATAGCCAAGGAAAACCTCACCCTCTATGGACGGACTAATTCCCTTATTGGACCTGTTGAATATATTTATCCCCATCTCTTTTTCAAGCTCATGGATGGCATTTGTCAGGCTTGGCTGGGATATATACAGCCTGTTCGCCGCCTCAGTGATCGTGCCCGTATCCGCAACCATCACCACATATCTAAGCTGCTGAAGTGTCATGTTTTTTCACCTGCTTTCTAATTGTTGACTATTATTTTCTTGAACTGCTTTGCCGCCTCATTCAGTGGGTGCAGGCAGTCATACACAAGACATACATTCCTGTCTGGAATCTTCTCCTCGAGTGAAAGCTTTACGACCTCTTTGTTCTTCACGGCTTCCCTCGCCATCGGTTCCGGTATAAATGCAAGTCCAAGCTCACACTTCACTAGAGGGAGTATCTGATCAGTGGTGGCCGCCTCAGTGTCCGGTGCAAGCTCCACTCCATGTTCCCTGAATATCCTGTCATAAAATCTGAATGTCATGGTCTCCCTGCCCAGGCAGATCATCGGATAGCTTCTTATATCCGCAATGGACAATTTCTGCTTTCTTAGAGATGAAAATGTGGTTCCTCCGATAAGTATCTCATGGTAAGACTGCAGCATGATCTTCTTGAGCGGAGCTTCCACATCTGCGGGCGTAGTAACCACCGCAAAATCTATGCTGCCATTCTTCACTTCCTCCACAGCCTGGGGCGTTGAATGATTGTATATCTTGAGATTTATACCCGGATACGCCATGTGAAATGCCCGAAGTCTGTCAAGCAGATAAATGTTGAGCGCCGTCTCACTGACTCCTATCGATATACTTCCATGGGTGAGATTCTCGCCGTCAGCCAGCTCATCCTCCGCTGTCAGAAGCTGTGACATGGCAGCCTCCACATATGAATAGAGCTGTTCCCCATCCCTTGTAAGCTGCACACCTCTGTTAGTTCTGACAAAAAGTATTCTTCCAAGCTGCTGTTCCAGACAGTTCATCGCCCTTGTCACATTTGGCTGGCTGTTGCCGAGAACCCTTGCCGCCTTAGTGAAGTTATGGTATCTCGCAACATAATAAAATATCTTATAATATTCGAAATTAACGTTCATATTTATTTTCAACAGCAGACTGCAAAACATATCCGCGGTCTGCTATATTTTCCTCCCGTAAAATTATTCACTATGCAGCAATCCCTGATATATCATTTTATTATCGCAGTCATATCAATTATGATTTTCACTTATCGCTACCCCGATAGTATAATCTAACCAGATTAAAAAGACAAGCCAACATTTATCATATGAAAGGATGCGCGTATATATGGAAGAAAAGACTATTTTCCCAAGGGAAGAAAAATCGGAAATATTATTTGAAAAGATTCTCAGGGATCCCTGGGCATGTGAAAAGCTTATGGATACATTTTGCAATTATCTATTCTGCAATGATGACTTCGACTGCAATCTCTCACCGGAAGAATTTGCAAAATCACTTCTCGCCGCTTATCTGGACAGGGATATGTCTGCGTTCCTCATGTCCATCTGTAATAATACAATGTTCGATCTTCTCCGGAATTCCTATCTTATCCCTTACCGATTCAACGCCGATGGCAAAACCAATCCCGTCATCATGACCGGAGGCCACGGCGAGCTTCTGCCAGAATTCAAAAAGTCTGTAAGAGAGAAGGACTATCAGCATTTTCATGATATTTACACACATATGACACACAACGAGAATATGTATCTTGCAAAGGCGTACAGATACAGTCATGAATACACTTCTGACAACATGGAAGTCGGACAGAAGATCCTTGAGGAGTGCACCGGGGTCCTGCTCATCAGGGAGCTGCCGGACACGGTAAAGCTCAAGGAGACCGAAGCTGAGGCATACTGTGCTGTGTGGGATATCATGGTCGAACTGGAGAAAAATCTTCCCATGGCATTTGTATTCTACGGTCAGGATACTTTGGACAAACAAGGCATGCGATATGACGAGCTTGGAATATTCCTGCCGGATTCACTGCTCATGAAGAATCTGGAAAGACACGTTGCGAAAGCCGAGGCGATCATTTATGCAGAAAAGTAATACTGGCAAAACAGCAAAATCCACAAATGCTGGATCATACATAGACATCATGGAAAAAAATCACATGGAGATCCCATGGCATGACTATGCCAGTGCCGACAGCAATGTACTCATATGCAAGGCAGGTCTGATTGAAAAGGCTTCTGTCATAGGCAGAGTCGGTCTTATCATGCTCTCATGCGGAACAGGTGCATGGCGTGTCCGTACCTCCATGAACAGGCTTTCCAAGGAACTGGGAGTCACATGTACCGTCGATGTCGGACTCATGTCCATAGAATTCAACTGTTTTGATGGCCACGACTGTGTATCACAGTCCCTGTGTATCGCCAATACAGGCGTGAACACCTCAAAGCTATACAGAATGGAGCAGTTTGTAGATAATTTCCCAAATGAAGAGGCTCATCTGACCGGCGAGGAAATCCATCAGAGGCTTGATGAGATAGAAAAAATACATGCTTTGTACTCTCCACTCCGACTGGGGCTAGCCTCTGCCCTAGCCTGCTGTGCCTTCACATTTCTTCTAGGCGGCGGACCTGTAGAAATGATACTGGCATTTGTCGCAGCCGGAATCGGCAATCTCATAAGGACAAAGCTTATCAAACACCATTTTACTTTATATATGAACATAGCGGTATCCGTGTCAGCCGCTTGTCTTGTGTACGCATTGCTGCTAAAGGCCGCTGAACTGGCATTCCATATACCTGCCTTCCACGAAGCCGGATATATCTGCTCAATGCTGTTCATCATACCGGGATTCCCATTCATCACCAGCGGCATAGACCTTTCAAAGCTGGATCTGAGATCAGGACTTGAGAGGCTTACATACTCGATCATCATTGTGCTTGTGGCAACGATGTTCGCATGGATCATGGCGCTTCTGCTGAAGCTCCACCCACAGGATTTTGCAGCACTCGACATAACACCAGGACTTCATCTGTTGTTCAGATTGATTGCCAGCTTCTGCGGTGTGTTCGGATTCTCCATCATGTTCAACAGCTCCATACACATGGCTGCCACAGCTGCTGCCATCGGTGCCATAGCCAACACTCTACGTCTTGAACTTGTAGATCTTGCCGGCATCCCTGCAGCTGCCGCCGCATTTGCCGGAGCCCTCACGGCCGGACTGCTCGCTTCATTCATCAAAAGCGCCAACGGTTATCCGCGAATCTCACTGACAGTCCCATCCATAGTCATCATGGTTCCAGGCCTTTATCTGTACCGTGCAATATACAACTTTGGAATCATGTCACTTTCTGATGCCGTGTCCTGGTTTGCAGCTGCCATCATGATCATCATAGCCCTGCCACTTGGACTGATATTCGCAAGGATCCTGACGGACAGAACCTTCAGATACTGCACCTGATCCCAAAAAGAAATGGGGTCAGGCACCTTCGTTCCAATGGGGGGTCTGACCCCTAAGTGCTAAGGAATCTATAATCAAGGAGTAATAAACCATGAAGTTTTATCCACATAGACAAATGTCAGAATCTTTCATCACTGCTGCCTTCCTGTCAGTATCAGGAGGTCTGCAGGATGCATACACCTATATATTCAGAGGAAAGGTATTTGCAAATGCACAGACAGGCAACATAGTTCTTCTCGGTCAGAACCTTGTAGACCAAAACTGGAGAATGTGTGTGCACTATGCCGTTCCTCTATTATTTTTTGCGCTTGGAATTGCTGCTGCCGAGTGTATAAAACAGAAATTTCAGAATATGCAGCAGTTTCATTGGAGACAGATCGTTGTATTGTGTGAGATTTTTCTGCTTCTTATCGTGGGATTTCTTCCCATAAAGCTCAATCTTCTCGCAAATGCCATGGTTTCATTTTCATGTGCCATGCAGGTTCAGGCATTCAGGAAGGTCAACGGCTACGCATTTGCCAGTACCATGTGCATTGGAAATATCCGAAGTGGCACCGATGCCCTGTGTGCATACTTCAGGACAAAGGACAGGAGCACCCTTTTCAAATCCCTTTGCTACTGGGCGATCATACTTTTATTTGGAATTGGAGCTGCAGTTGGTGGTCACTTCATCCGTATATTCGACATGAGAACTATCTTGTTCTCCTGCTGCCTGCTGTTCGTGAGTTTCCTGTTCATGTTTATCAAAGAAGAAAGAGAATAAAAAATGAGCTTTCGCGGGTCCTCAAAGTGCAGACGCAGATCAGTAGTCTCCCCTATCTACAACAATCTGGAATCCGAACGCCTCCGCGCGCCTGCCAAGGCAGCCGCGGCACTGGGCGGATTCCTCCCCCGTGCATATCTTGTTGTCGTAGAGCTCGTATTTCTTTCGGACAGACACAGGAGACAGATTCGGCATGACCACATTTGCGCCATGCATAAACCCACGCTCCCTGCCATCCGCCGCTATCGTTCCGAGAGATGTGGTGGATGGTATGAGCGCCTTCGGGAACATCAGTCTCAGCAGGCTTATCATCACCAGCGTCTGCCTGACCGTTCCCTGCTCCATCTTCGCAAATGGCGTTTCCTTGTGCGGAACATACGGCCCGATCCCTATCATCTGTGGCTTCAGCTTCGCAAGGAAATGCAGATCCTCGGCCAGATTCACCATCGTCTGATACGGCGATCCCACCATGAACCCGCTTCCCACCTGATACCCAAGACTTTTAAGATCGTACAGACATCTGACTCTGTTGTCATAGCTCATCGAATCCGGGTGTAATCTTTCATAATGCACCCTGTCCGCAGTCTCATGCCTCAGAAGATATCTGTCCGCCCCGGCCATCCGCCACAGCCTGTAAGTCTCATATGGATGCTCGCCAAATGACAACGTGACAGCACAGTCCGGATGTCTCTCCTTGATGCACCTCACTATGTCAGCTATAGCCTCATCCGAGAAGCCTCCGTCCTCGCCTCCCTGAAGCACAAATGTACGGAATCCCAGCACATATCCCTCATCGGCGCAAGCCAGAATCTGATCCTTTGTCAGACGGTATCTGTCCACATGGCTGTTGCTCTTCCTGATGCCACAATAGTAGCAATCGTTCTTGCAAATGTTCGTAAACTCGATAAGTCCTCTTATATATATCCTGTTGCCAAAACTCTGATGAGCCAGATCGTAAGCCTTCCTTCTGAGATACTCAAAGTCACTAATGCCGTTCTGAAGGTCACTGGAATCACCTGACGTCTTCACATTCTGGGGGGATTCATCCAGGCTTCGCCCATCCATCATCTTCATTTTTACATTTGACGCAGCCGTAACATCCTCTGTCCGGGACAGCACTTCTATAGCTTCAGCCAGCTCATCGACTCCCGGCAGCTCACCTCTTCCCTGTCCATATTCAAATGTCTTATCTATGATATCTCTAACTTTTCCCATATAAACTCTATACCCGGTTTTTACATTTATAACTCTGTATGATCAAGATACTCCATTCCATCTCTTTCTACTCCGTCATACACAGCAGACTCCTAGTGTGCGCAAGTCTGGCATCAAACTGCTCATAGAAATCCTTCTCCGCATCATACATTCCCACATACATAACCTGCAGCACCAGCATGGTCTGATTTCTCGCTGTCTCATCCTCGCCGGCGCGCATATATTCGATCAGGTTTCTCTGCATGTCCTTCTGGAACTTGTGCCAGTCATTTATATATTTCGTGTACCGTGGCAGATCCTCGGTATCTATCCATTTCGACACCTTGACCTTAGTCCTGCCCGCACGCTCACACTCATGTATCTGCAGGATGTATCTGAATCCGTCATCGGTGTAATATCTGCCAAGTGGAAAGAGTCTGCAAAAGCCCGGTCTCGCGCTGTGGATGCTGCACCGGCCCTCATCGTTTAAGAACGGACATTTATCAGCCGTCATCCTTATATTCGGAAGCACCAGACCATCCACCACATTGACCTCAAGCTCCTTCTCAAGCAGCTGCGTAAAGTTCTTTCCAGTCTCTCTGCAAATCCTCATCACATCCAGTGGATCAAGGATGATGGAACTCCCCATCCCTGTGCAGCAGGCATGGCACCCCTTGCACTCATCGCAGTACGCCTTAACCATGTCATTTGCATCGTATAATCTTCCATCTGAGATATCTTCAAGTTTCTCATTTCTTATCATAGCAGTAATCCTCAATCATTTTATTATTTGTCTACAGAACACCATACTTGATCCGCACCCTGTCAAGCTTCTCAAGAAATGGCCTTGCCAGCAGCCATAGAAAAATAACGGTTGCCACACCATGCACCACGTCAAATGGGAATCCCGTCACATATGACGCTACGATCATGCTCCTGTTCACATCCGGCTGCCAGATTATCACCGACGCCGGATTCATTATTCCGCCGTATATCAGTATACAGATAAGTGCACCGAATATGCACAGTCCAAGCTTTGTCGTGTTCTTTGTCCGCACTCCGCTTTTGGAGAAGAAGAGTCCCGCCAGGAACCCCACCAATCCCATGGCAAACATCTGCCATGGAGTCCACGGGCCCTGCCCCATCAGGAAATTAGACACGAACATGGACATTGCGCCGACCACAAATCCTCCTTCACAGCCAAATGCCACTCCGGATATGATCACTATGGCCATGGTCGGGCTGAAGTTCGGGAGCATGAAGAATGCCGCCCTGCCCGTGACGGCCAGAGCACACATAACCGCCAATATGACTATATCCCTTACCTTGGGCTTTCTTCCCTCAAATGATACGAAGAACGGGATCATTGCCTCTATTATAATCAGCAGAGATATAAAATAATATTTTTTGTCTCCAAGTCTCTCGCATCCAAACCATATCGTAAGTGGAATCACAACGAGCATAGCCACTATGCTTAATATCGTTCTCCTAACGGATCTGTGACCGGCAGCTTCCATGACGATATCCTCGTTCTTCTTTCTGGTGACAGGTCTTATAGCAAGGAGCAGCCCCGCTATGGCACATATCATCAATCCATACATAGCCAGATATTTCCATCCCTTTGACGTGATGGTCATCCCTCTCTGCACAAGATCTGCCAGATTGGACTGGGCCATGGTCTGCCAGAAGCAGAATATGATGATCACCGACGTGACAGATATCGTGAGTATCTGCCACCATTTCAGGGGATCAGCTTCGCGCTCCTTCGTCAAAGTTATGTCCTTTATTATAGCATCATCGTCGATCCTGTTTCCGTCTCCACATACCGTCCTCGACTCCTGTACTCCATATGCCTTCAATATATCAGAAACAGTAACCGCACCGCAAAGTATCCCCTGGGAGATCCTTGCCGCCGCAGTGGTGAAGAAATTGTTGCCCGTCAGATATTCCTGTACACCATTCACTGTGGCAAGCTCTCCATCGAACAGCAGCGCTATGCGGTCTCCCGCCACAGCGCAGAATTCCACGTCATGACTCACCACCACTATGGTCTTGCCATGTCGCTGCAAATCTCTGAGCATACTCTTGAGTTCTGCCTTGAACCCATTATCAAGACCCTTTGTCGGCTCATCCATGAGCAAAATATCAGGATCATACAGAAGCACCTTCGCAAGTGCCAGCCTCTGCTTCTCTCCTCCTGACAGATCGTAAGGATGTCTGTCCAGCAAATGTTCCAGCTTACAGAACCTCACTATGTCCACCAACTTTTTTCTGTCACTTGCGTCCACCAGTTCTTCCCGGACAGAACGTCTTGTGAAAAGCAGATCCGGATTCTGCGGGAGCATGCCCACACTTTTACCCTGTTTTATCTTTATTCTTCCACGGTACGGCTTATTTACCCCCGCTATAAGGGAGAGCAATGTCGACTTGCCGCATCCGTTGCTTCCATTTATCATAAGTATCTCATTATCGAATATGTCAAGATCCAGACCGCGAAGTACTTCCTGCGAACCCTTGTCGTATCTGAAGTGAACCTCATCTATCCTGACTGCCCAGGACTTGTCCTGACGATTCGCAATTTTTCTTGTAGTTTCTCCAGCACCATGATCAGTTTTCTGACCATCTGCCTCCCTGGCATCCCCTTCATCCACCAGCACATACCCGGGCGCAACCTCATGCCCCGATTCCCTGTACTTACTGTCAAACTGTGACAACCAGTTTCGCCCCTCCGCTACGGTCACCGGAGATTCATCCGAGCCATCAAGCCCCAGATACACCTGGACAGCCGCCGGCATGGAGAGATACAATCCATTTCTGTTTATACCTTTTTCCTTTAACCTCTGCCCTTCGTTTTTCAGGGTGGCAGCTACCTCCTTGACAGTTCCCTGACACAGCACTGTGCCTTCATCCATGACCACCGCTCTGTGGCACACCGGAAGCACCTCCTCCAGCCTATGCTCAGTCATGATGATGGTAGTGCCAAGCTCCCTGTTGATTCTCACAAGACATGCTATGAATTCATTCGCAGCTATCGGATCGAGCTGGCTGGTCGGTTCATCCAGTATCAGCACCTCCGGAGACAGAGCCATGACCGACGCAAGGTTCACCATCTGCTTCTGTCCACCCGACAGCTCCACGACCTTCCTGTGGAATATTCCGGATAACCCAAAGAATGAACACATCTCCGCGACACGCCGTCTGATATAGCCATTATCGTATCCCAGGCTCTCCAATCCAAATGCCAGCTCATGCCATACCTTGTCCGTGACAAGCTGCGCATCGACATCCTGCTGTACAAATCCGATCTGTTTTGCCGACGTCCGGTCATCCATCTCCTTCAGACTTCTTCCCTTGAACTCTATCTCCCCGGATAATCTTCCGTGCGGAGCGATACTTGTCTTCAACTGCCTCAGAAGTGTGGTCTTTCCGCATCCGGAACTTCCCAATATGACCACGAATTCTCCCTGCTCCACTGATAGAGTCACATTTTTCAATGCATCAGGCAGATATTTCTCGCCCGAATCATCATTGCTATCGGGATATGCAAATGTCAGTTCTTTTATATCTAATATATTCACGGCTTCTCCTTTGTCACATTTTGCGAATCTTAACATTTTCTTTTGCCTGCATATATATTGGAACACATATAAGACATACATACACTACATACATACTTACAGTAAGTGTACCACTTATACTTCCTCTTATAGACGGATAATACCAGAACGCAAATCCTCCGCACACACTGCCGGCCAGCACATATAAACCACACACAAGAATAAAAACGAGGGCTTTAATGTCACTTTTTCTAAATCTATATAACGAATATGCAGATCTTCCGGAAAGTCCATATCCCCTTGATCTCATACTGTCTGCAGTGACAAGCGCCCGTTCAAGAGCCCAGGTTACAACGGCAGAAAACACATGGCAGCCCGTTCTAATTCTCACAAAATACGAACCTTTTGGTTTGTATCCAGATGCCCTCTGAGCTCTATACACCTTTCCAAACTGTCCTGCTATGTCCGGAATAAACCTCAGTGTCATGGAAAGTATCAGTGACAACACTGGCGCCGCCTTGCCGAACAGATACACCATCTTGTCCGATGATATAACGCAGTTAAAGCACGAAAACCAGCATATCACTGTCACCAGCATAAACGCAGCCATGATTCCATACATTATAGACTCCAATGTCAACGGATTTCCAGACGGAAAATATGTGAGTATCGTCACTCCCTGATGGCTGAACGCCGGGTTGATGAGCGCCGTCAGCAATATAAGTGGAATCATATATTTTATATTAGTCCTGAAGCCATCATATCCCCTAAGCAATACCGAATACACAAATGCCCCTATAAAAGACATGCCCAGGCAAACCGGATGGGTAAATGCCAGGGCATATCCTATAGTGAATATAAAGTATACCAGATTGACTATAGGGTGATATGTGGAAAATGAATCCTGTCTTTTCACAATTATATTTTTATCTCCTATCAATCACTATGTCCAGTACCCATGTCTCAGCGAATCTGTCAATGCATCTCGGATCCAACATCTGCTCCCAGGTCACATGTATAGAGCCATTTTATCACATCTCCCTGCTTGAGTTCATAGCTTGAACAGCCATAATTCGGGAACCAGCCATTTACCGAGTACATCCAGCCTGAGCCATCACCACAGTCAAATTCATACAGATTGTGAATTCCTTCTATATAATAACTTCCATACATAGGCGTCCATGAATATTCAAGCTGTATACCATAATCCCTGCACACCGACTTAAGCACTTCGAATACTGTGTCCCCCTCCTCAAATGTGGCAGTCACAGTTCCCAGAATGACACCGTCATCAGGTACATAGTCCTTTTTCTCCGGTCTTAGCAGTTCCAGATTATCAAATATTGTGGAACATCCTATTGATATAGTGCAACTGTAGGTTTTCTTCGGCGCCTCAGTTGTGTTCTCCGTGGTTGCCTTTGTCGTGGCAAACGAATCAGCAGTTGTCTTATCCGGTTTCCGCTTTTCCGTAGTCGTCGTGGTCCCCGGTTTCTTCTCAGTTGTTTTTTGAGACTCCGTGGTGGTATTCTTCTTTGTAGTAGCCTCCGTCTTCTTCTCCGTGGTTGTCTCAGTATTTCGTTCCGTCACATTCTCTGATGTGCTCTCAGCGGAAGTCTGATATTCTGTTTTCGTTGTATCAGAATCCGAATGAGTTCCTGAGGAGGTATCGGTTACAGAACTGTCTGATTTCTTTTTCTTGTCATTCCCGGCATCAGTATTTTCCTCTGTCGCACCCTTCGTTGCCTCGGTCAGTTCCGCGCCGCCTGCAGCTTCGGTCGTGACTCCCTCTTCGGTCTTTTCCAGCTTGAAGCCTCTGGCCCCCGGCGCATTTCCTCCGTACCAGAAAGCCCACACCAGGATCAGCAGAACAACCACAGCTCCGCCTATATGTTTCTTATATTTCTTTACAAATTCTTTGATCTTATCCATATCCCTACTTCTTTCGGATCACAACATTTGCAGTCTTGCTCCAGACTCCGTAATAATAAGTCTTTCCTACCTTCTTGAATCCCTGAACTCTGACATAATACCGCTTTCCCGCCTTGAGTCCGCTCAACGTCACATTTGTCTTCTTGTTTACCGATGCCCTGTACACCTTGACATTCTTTTTAAATGTCTTATCCGTGGAATACATCACCCTGTAACCCGAAGCACTCGCATTTTTTTTATAAGTCACAGTGCACTTTTTCTTCACCGTTGACTTTATCTTTGTTATCTTTTCCTGATTGACCCTGTATATTGTCTGGGTCGTATACGCAGCCTCCCCGCCACTTCCAACAGGCTTAACTGCATAGATATATTTCTTGCCATTTGCGACCTTCCGGTCAGTGTAGCTCAGAGATTTTGTGGTAGTCACAGTCGTCCAGTTCTTTGCATTCCCGACCTTCTTCATAACCACATATCTGTCAGCCCGTGCCGCTTTCTTCCACTTTACTGTTACGCCGACCGCTCCATTGCTCACCGACACACTCGTCTTAGCCGGAGCTGCCATCTTTATGACAAATGTCTTGCTGGCTGAGCCCTTGAATATTCCCTTGCCGGTCACCACTACCTTTGCCGAATTGCCAATATTGACATTGTTCTGATATGAAATGGTGTAATCCACACCATTCTTAAGCTCTCTGTCACCGATCTTCACCGTCACGCCCGGCTTCTTGGCCTTGCCGTCGTACACATACGTGCTGGTGCTGAGTTTCACACTTATAAATAATGGCTTTTTCGCATCCGACATATCATACAGAGTGTTCCTACCTTTTTTGAATCTGTCATAGGCAGCCAGAGCATATCCAGCCTGCTGCGAAGCCATTCCATTTACAGCCAGTTCTCCATTCTGATTTGCCGCATGCGCAAATCCACCGGCACTCGCAACATAGAATCCCATCAAAGCATCCAGTACAGAATGTCCATTTTTGACAAATGCCTCATCTATCCCGGCATCCCTGCCTATATCAAGCAATCCACATATAACCTGCGCACAGCTCTCAGAATTCACAGTTCCCCATGAAGCAAATCCACCATCAGCCTTCTGCTGCCCTGACATGACATCAAGTGCCCTGTCAACCGCCGTCTTAACCTCTGTGTTAGACTTGTAATACGGCGCAAGTGCCTGAATTGTCATACCTGTCATATCCGGGTCAGCATTACTACCAGAAAATGCCCAACCACCGCTAGAAAGCTCCCGTCCAAGGATATATTCAACAAGCCCTTCTCTTGTCGTCTGAACACCGTCACTTCCATCCGGAAGCTTCGGAATATCGTATCCTGCCGTGTCAAAGGCTATAAGCGCAAACACCGGACCATTGATTCCCTGTTTTGTCACATAATTCATATCGGCCAATGGCTCAAGCAGATTGTATCCACCTACATCTGTGGCATCAGCACCAATCGCAGTTAAGGCCAGTATTACCCTGGAATTATCCGTACCCTTATACTGCTTTTTATCGAGCTTCAGAGAACCTGTCTCCTCAACACATGACTGAACATATTTCACAATATTGTCATAGTATTCTCCATACCATGCTTCATCCTCATAACCGCATCTGGCAAGAGTCATCACATTCCACTCAGCCTCATACTGTGGATCATCAGCCATCTTTCTCAGATAGGAAAGAGTCCTGTCAAGTGCCTGTGTGTAATCAACCGCAGCCACATCTGCAGTTTCCTCTGTCGCAGTTCCTGTCACCGGATCCGTCTCGTCATTCGTCGTTGTATATACTGCCGGATTCGTCATATCGTCTGTCACTGTGTATATCGTAGAATCTGTTACACCATCCGACTCTGCATATATCGTAGAATCCGTTACATCAGCCGCCGCATACACGTTCACGGCAGTTCCTGTTGTTCCCGTGAACACAACCATTGCCATCGTGCACATCGCCATACACGCAGCAAGAATTCTTCTCTTCATAATCGTGTCTCCTTTAACATTATTCCGAGTGGATATACAGCAAGCGATCTGACTTGCCACAATTACCCCAATCTTATCAACGCCCATGTTCTATGTCAACCTGAAGCAAGCAAGTCAAAGAACACAAAATTTTATCTTTTTCGCAAAAAAATTCCTGAAATAACACAAATTCCCAGGAATTGTATCTTTTAGCCATTTTTAAACTCATTTAGATACAATTTTCTCCCAAACAAGCCAAAATCCCCCAAAAAGAACACAATGTGAGGGGGTACTGTGATATCTGCAATCGGTAGCGCGGACGTCTGTGCTTCGATGGTGCTTGCTGGTGCGCAGATCCGCCGACGTCCAGCCCCGAGACCACCATAGCACCAATGAAGTCAGAAGGCTGGCCCATTTATGTGAGGGGTACTGTGATATCTGCAATCGGTAGCGCGGACTACCGAGCTTCGATGCTTCCTGCCGAGGTTCCAGCAGCAACGCCCTTATCGCTGCTGGAACCGAGTGCATATGGAAGTAAATCGAAGCGACAGTAGTCAAGCGTGATTGAAGATACCACAGTACCCCCTCACTAATGGGCCAGCCTTCGTCCGTCGTCCATCCTCACAAAAGCTTCTTAAAATCCTCCAGACAAACCGGTCTGGAGAAATGATATCCCTGATAGTAAGTGGAACCATACCTATGAAGGTAATCGAACAGTGCCTTGTCCTCGACACCTTCAATACAGCTCTTGTATCCGAGTTCATGTGCACAGGACACAACCGCCTGTACAAGGACCTGATTAGGCTTGCTCTCCTGTATTCCCCTGACAAATGACATATCGACCTTAAGCTCATCTATCGGTAATTCCGTGAGCAGATTTAAGGTAGCATTTCCCGTTCCAAAATCATCGATAGCGATCTTTATTCCAAGTTTCCTGAAATATTCCAGCTCATTTTTCAGAAATGCTATATCCATATTCTTACATCTCTCTGTGAGCTCTATGCACAAATACTCAGGAGGGAACTTCGTCTTTTTTAATATATCCACAACAGCCTGCCTGAATCCATGATTCTCAAGCTGAGTCGCTGATATATTGACATTCACCACAAAATCAGGTCTGATCTTACGGATCTCCATACCATCCGTGAGTGCCTGCTCTATTATCCAGTTGCCAAGTTCAAAGAAACACGTCTCCATCTCAAGCCACGGTATAAATATTCCCGGTGGGACCACTCCAAATTCCTTATGTTTCCATCTGAGAAGAGCCTCCATACCCACTATGTGTCCTGTCACGGAATTGGCTATAGGCTGATAGCACATGAAAAAGCCCTCCATGTTGTTTGCCACACACTTGTGTATTGTGCTGTACAGCTGCAGCCTCATTCTATCATTGTCCTTGATCTCCTCATTGAAGAATACAAGTTCACCATGATGATCCTCCTTGGATCTCTCCAGAGCATATTCCACACTGCTCTTTATCACGTCCTCATCGGCTCCTACATGGTCATATATCAGACCGCCTCCGTACAATTTAAGCGGGATCGATGTGCCGTTCAGGCCTACATTGTCAAGTGCAAGATTCTGTACATGTCTGTATACCTCTTTGAGCTCCTGCCTGGTATACATGTTTGAGCAGATTGCAAATTTTGCTCCGTCAAGTCTGAATACGAGTCCCTTTCCACCGACGACATTTTTGATCTTTGTGGCAAAATCCTTAAGAACAGCATTGCCATATGCATATCCATACATCATATTGATGCTGTTAAACATAGATATTCCTATTGCCAGAATACTCATCGTCTGCTTGTTTCTCAAATGTATAGAGATATACTTGGTATACTCATGCTGATTGTGCAGGTTCGTCACCGGATCAACCCCGTCTATGACACCGTGGTTTATGACGGTTCCTACAAAGAACTCCGGATCACCATTTTCCTTCTTGGTGATGAAACCTCTGCAGGTACAGACCACATATTCACCCTTTTTGTTTCTCATTCTATATTCTACATCATGATACTTTTTGCGCCCCGCAAATACCTCTGTAATATCCTGTTCAAATATTGCTCTGTCATCCGGATGTATAAGCTCCTCCCACACTTTCTGGGTATCATATATGTATTGCCCCGGAAGTCCAAAGTAATCCACCGCACTGGCAGACCATTTTGTCACATTCGTATCGAGGTCATTCATAAATATATAATTTCTGAGTGTTGTAGCTGCAAGGGCATCAAATATCCTGTCTGTCTTTCCAAGATTCCTGTAATGCGGAACTCCATCCTTTGTAGTTCCTACAGCTACATTCGCCTCATTCTCCACGATCTCGCGCCTCTTGACCTCAGGATGTTTCGAATAGAATCTCTTCTTATCCTCATACATCAGTCTTTCGGCTTCGTTCATTATCTTGTCTATAGAATCAGCCTCAGCCTTCCAGACTGCACCGAACGCAACCGGAGCCTCCTCCTGCTCGTCAATTACCTCTTTGTATCTGGCGATCATTGAGTTAAACGACTGCTCAGCAATATCCATAATGATGACAACAAATTCATCGCCGCTTATCCTGTAACATGCATTTTCGCCAAAATGCTGCGCCAGCATCTGCGATACCCTCTGAAGATAGAGATCTCCTTCTTTATGTCCATAATGATCATTCACATACTTCAGTTTGTTCACATCGTTGAATACGAATCCGACCGACCGCTTATCCTTTCGGTCTGCATACGCGTCACACAGAATGTTAAATGCATTTCTATTGCCAAGATGAGTGAGCGCGTCCTTGTAACTGTAAAATTCCAACAGTTCCTGTTTCTCTATGCGCTCAGAATACTCCTCATGTATATCTCTCATATAAAGATAGAATACCTTATTGTCTTCTCTATAGTCAGCAGTAGGTATGACCTCAGTCATCACCCATCTGTACACCATATCCATCTTTCGCTTATATCTAATGGTAAATCTGTCATGTCCATTTGCAAAATATTTTGTGAGGAACTCAGGCGACAGGCATCTCCTTACCCTGTCCACATCGTCAGGGAATATCTCACCGCCCATAGCCATGTCTTTCATGAACTTTCCAAGACAGTCATGCTTAACCTCATCCCTGCTTCTTATATATCCGCCCCTCAATGTCTCGCAAATATTGTGAGTCACATCAATCCTGAATATACGTCTGTATATCCTTGTCAGCGTTCTGATGCTATCCTCCAGCACCAGAGTGTCAAGGCTGACTGTCCTCATGCCGAACACAACCCATTGTCCGTCCTCTCTCGGCTCTTTCTCAACTTCTATATCCATGGAAACCCACTCATAGTCCTCACCAAGCCTCAATCTGAATCTGAAATTACGCACGATTGATCTGGCTCCGGCTTCTATGAGTGCTTTGACATGCTTCATATCACACATATATGCAAATTCTTTGACTTCATCAGGATGACAGCAGTCCAGTCCCCTATTATCCTTAAAATAGGAGGATATGTCAGTGATGCTTTTATAATCATCTGCATTTTTATCCACGCTGATAACACTCACATACTCCCCAGTATCAATGTTGACCAACGCCAGCTTCACATAATTATCATATAATATATTTTGTATCTGTTCTTTGTAGTATTTTTTATCAAGTGATACCTCTTTCAAAAGATTCCTCCTTGCAGCAGCACCTAACCTGCCATATATTCCCACGCAACCGCTTTCATTATAGCATTTAAGCCATAATATAAAAAGGATGTTTTAACTGATTACATGGTTAAATAGATAAAAATAGCTGATAAAAAAGTTACATAAACATTTTTACCAGCTATTAATAACCATCAATTAATACTATATTAAATTATTTCTACACCAGACAATAACTCTGTTTATTTACTCTGGCGTTTCTTGTAATCCTCAAGCAGCGCCTTAAACAGCTTATCATGCTCAGGATATGCCTTTCTGATGAACACAAGCTTGTTGTTGCCATCCAGCAGACAATGTGAGCTTGTACAAAGTGTTCTAAGCTCGCCTGTCTTCTTGTCCACAATCTCATATGAAAACCCTACACGGACACCTGTATACTCCGAAAGACTGACATGTATCAGCACATCATCGCCGAAGTGGCACATACTCTTATACTCAGCCGTTACACCAAGCACAGGAATTATATATCCGTCATCCTCTATAGACTTGTAATCCCAGCCTATCTGCTTCATCCAGTCCAGCCTTGCCTCCTCAATCCATCTGATGTAATTGGAGTGGTGTACTATCTGCATCCTGTCCGTCTCATAATAATAAACCGATCTCTCATATGGCTTGATCTTACTCATATCTATATCTATCATTTTTCTTCACCTGATTTCTGACTTACTTCCAGTCCTTCTCCTTGATCTCAACACGTCTTACCTTGCCACTGATGGTCTTTGGCATCTCATCAACGAACTCGATAACTCTAGGTCTCTTGTAGCTTGCGATGTTCTCCTTGAAGTATCTCTTAAGCTCCTTCTTGAGGTTCTCATCGCCAACCGTACCCTCTGTGAGAACGATAGTAGCCTTGATCGCCTGGCCTCTTGTACTGTCAGGTACAGATGTAACTGCACACTCAAGGACATACGGGATTCTCATGATCTCATTCTCTATCTCGAAAGGTCCTACTCTGTAGCCTGCAACCTTGATGATATCATCCACACGTCCAACGAACCAGAAATATCCATCCTCATCCTGGTAAGCCGTATCACCTGTGTGATAGAAGCCGTCATGCATAACCTCAGCTGTTCTATGTGGATCCTTGTAGTACTCCATGAACAGTCCGTCCGGCGCACCGTCTGCGATGTTGATGACGATCTCGCCTGTCTCACCAGGTGCAGCAAATGTTCCGTCTGCCTTCATGATCCTCACGTCATACATTGGGCTTGCTTTACCCATTGATCCCGGTCTTGGAGTAGTATTCTCAAGGTTACCAATGGTAAGAGTCGTCTCTGTCTGGCCAAATCCTTCATATATAGTGAATCCTGTCTTCTCCTTGAATACGTCAAACACCTCAGGATTAAGTGCCTCTCCTGCTGTTGTGCAATATCTGAGTGATGAGAGGTTGTACTTGCTCATATCCATACGGATAAGGATTCTGTACAGTGTTGGAGGTGCACAGAATGTTGAAATATTGTACTTCTCTATAAGCTTGAATATAGTGTCCGCACTGAATGTATCAAAGTCAAATACGAATACGCATGCCTCGCACAGCCACTGTCCGTAGAGCTTGCCCCAGAGAGCCTTGCCCCAGCCCGTATCTGAAACTGTGAGATGAACCTCACCAGGCTTATTGCAGTGCCAGTATTTTGCTGTGATGTAATGTCCAAGTGGATACAGATGATTGTGTGCAACCATCTTTGGATGCTCTGTTGTTCCCGATGTGAACATGACGAACAGTATATCGTCCTTTCCTCCTACGGCATCCTCACCTGTAGGTCTTGGGAACTCAGTGCTGCACTCCATGATTCCCTCATCGAAGAAGTTCCAGCCTTCAACCGGATGATTTACAACGATCTTTGTCAGTTTGTCATCAGCAAATGTATCTATGGACGCCGTGATTCCGTCATCTGATGTGCACACAACCGCTGATACGCCTGCCGCCTCGATTCTATACTGATAATCTGTTGCCTTTAATATATTTGTCGCCGGTATAGCTATGGCACCGATCTTGTGGAGAGCCATCATGGTGAACCAGTACTGATAATGTCTCTTTAATACGAGCATTACCTTGTCACCCTTCTTGATGCCGAGACTCTTGAAGTAATTTGCTGCTCTGTTGGAGTAATCCTTGATATCCTGGAATGTGAATTTCTTCTCGATAGTTCTATCCTTTGATACATAGATGAGCGCTGTCTGATCAGGCTCCTTCTCTGCCAGAGCGTCCATTACGTCGTATGCGAAGTTGAACTTCTCGCTGTTTGTGAACTCGATCTTGCTGAGAACTCCATTCTCATCAAGGGCTGATCTCACGAACTTTCCTGCTATTCCCTGCTCTGGTCTCATTTCTGTTGACATGTTATTTTCCTCCATAAACTATATGTTCTGTTTAAATATATGGTAAAACGACTTTTCCGCCTTTTAACGCCGGCGATACATGCCGTTTTTTATCACATTACGTATTAACTTAGTATAAAAAGTCTTCTAAGTTCGTATTTCTATCTAGCAATCAAAATAAACATTACTTTAATTTGCGTTTTCAATTAGCTTCACACGTAGTTTCGATTACTACATCCATATATTATCATATCTCTTTGTCATGTCAACAGAAAAATAAAAGTTTTAATTTATTTTCACATATTGGTATTACATTTTGACTGCACAGGCTTTGTCTGTCATCCACAAAAATAAGGCGTGCAGCGATGGATCTCCCCGGATAAATCCAGTTTCATCTCCATCGCTGCACGCCTTATTTTTCTTATTATTTCATTATATATACCGCAGTCTCTACTGATCCTGTCCCTGCTTGGAATCCTGTGTCTGCTGCTGACTATCCCACTGAAGTCTCTTCTTACGCATCTGTGACTTGTATACAAATATCGCCGTAAACACCGATACGCACACAAATATCAGCACACATATCACAAATATCAAAACTGTTGTCATGCCTTTGTCCTCCATGCACTAATCTCTCACCATATCGATCTTGTCTGCTCCCTGCTTCTCAAGATTTTCTGTGATGTTGATATCCGTAGAATTATCAAGGGCTGTCTTTCTGTCACGCATCGCCATGTTCGGATCCCTGTGTCTTGAAGGGCCACCCACACAGCCGCCCTCGCACGCCATGCCTTCCATGAAGTCATCCTGGAATCTGTTGAACTTCATGAGTGTCAGTGCCTTCTTGCATGCATCTATGCCATCGCATTTGCACACCTTCACCTCGTCCTCGCAGCCAAGCTCCTTCATACTCTCTATGACTGCCGCGGTGACTCCGCCTGCATTTGCAAATTTCTTGCCAAACAGTGTGGACTGATCGTTATCCTCCACCTCAGGCTCAAGCTTGACGTCCTTGGCCCTCAGCATGGCTCTGATCTCTCCGTAAGTCAGTGCATAATCCGCAGACTCCTTCTCTCCAGCTGCGCTCTCGGCCTTCTTGCCGATACAAGGACCTATGAATACTGTCACAGCGTCCTCATAATTCTCCTTGATGTATCTGGACACAGCACACATAGGAGATACCGTCTCAGATACCCTGTCTGCCAGCTCAGGGAAATGCTTCTCCACAAGAAGCTTAAATGCAGGACAACATGAGGTTGTCTTCTTCTTGCCCTCCGCCTTGGCCTCCATCCATTCCTTTGCCTCTGCCATGGCTGTCATGTCGGCTCCAAGACCCACATCCACAGCATCGTAGAAGCCTATCTTCTTCATGGCTGTTCTCCAGCTCGCCATGGTGATATCCGCACCAAACTGTCCATATGTGGCAGGTGCGAACATGGCAAATACCTTCTTGCCGGCTCTCATGTCATTTATTATATCTACTATATAAGACTTTGATCCGATAGCGCCAAATGGACACTTGTGTATACATGAACCACAGTCTATACATTTGTCTTTGTCTATGACCGCTATACCTGTTCCGTTCTCAGCCACCGATATGGCACCAACCGGACAGCTCTTTATACATGGACGCATCAGATCTGCAATGGCATTGTACGGACATGCCTTGGCACACTGTCCACACTCCTTACACTTTGATGGGTCGATGTAGGACTTGTCACGTCCCATGCTGATGGCACCGAAACGGCACGCCTGCTGGCACGCTCTTCCCATACACTTCTGACAGTTATCGGTTACTACGTAACGTGAGATAGGACAACCCTCACAGGCAGAGTTGATAATCTGGACTACATTCCCATCATCCTCTGTTCCAGGCGCTTTGCCCTCGGCAAGTCTGATCCTCTGTCTGATGACCTCCCTCTCTCTGTATATACAACATCTGAAAAATGGCTGTGGACCGGGAACCATCTTATATGGAAGATTGTCCCTCTCATCATCCAGCCTGCCTTCATACGCAAGCTTTGCCACCTCATAAAGCACCTCGTGCTTTACCTTTAATAATGTAGCGTCATTTGTAATCATGTGTTAACCTCTACTTATATATATTGTGGATCTTCTGTCATAGCAATCACTACGCATATGATCCAGTTGCTGATCGTATCACTCTTTCCATTCAGATCCAGTTATAATCTCCGCCCGTTATAGCCAGGCTGAGCAATGCATCCATCTTCTCTACCTCTTCTGCACCCTCTACGATACGCATGAGTTTTGCAGTTTTCTCCTCAGCTTCCATCACCTCGTCCGGTCCGATCTCGGGATCCCACTCTGCTGCACAGTCAGGACATTCCTCCATCTCATCCACAGAAAGGCTCAGAAATCTTGTTCCGCACTTCGTGCATTCATAATATCCACATTTCTCTGTGTTATCTGGTACATAATACATTTATCATGACTCCTTACCACTTGATATATATTTATTATCAGCTTCTATCACACTACCTCCATTTATAACATAATTTTCGTTCAATAACAATCTATGCAATTGACCAAAACCATTTATTTTCATTTGAGGGCAGTTATGCTATAATAAAAAACACTTTTAAATATAGTAATCAATCTTTTATATAAGGAAGGCGAAATACAAATGTACAAGATCAATTTTTCAAAGCCAATCAACGTCCATTTCATGGGAATAGGCGGAATAAGCATGAGCGGTCTCGCAGAGATACTTCTGAAGGCCGGATTCAAGGTTACCGGATCAGATATGAAAGCATCCGAGATCACCGATCAGCTTGCCGACATGGGAGCGCTTATCAACATCGGTCAGTGTGCATCTAACATAACAGACAACATAGATCTGGTCGTATACACAGCAGCCATACATCCTGACAATGAAGAGTTCAAGGCCGCAGTGGAGAAGAACATTCCTATGCTCACCAGAGCCCAGCTTCTCGGCCAGATCATGGAGAATTACAAATATTCCATAGCCGTCAGTGGAACCCACGGCAAGACAACAACGACTTCCATGCTGTCCTACATCCTCATAGATGCGGACACTGATCCTACCATATCAGTCGGAGGAATCCTCGACAGCATCGGCGGCAATATCCGTGTCGGCAAATCCGAATACTTCGTGACAGAGGCATGTGAGTACACCAACAGCTACCACGCATTCAAGCCATTTATCAGCATCATACTTAATGTGGATGCCGACCATCTTGATTTCTTCAAAGACATTGATGAGATCGCTGAGTCGTTCCATGTATTTGCAACCAAGACTCCAAAGGAGGGCCTGGTCATCGTGAACGGCGATATGAAGTATTATGATACCGTTGTCAGAGACCTCGAGTGCCGCGTGGTAACATTTGGAAAGGGCGCACAGAACAAATATTCAGCACACAATATACGATTCGATGACTTCGGCCATCCAACCTATACACTGGTTGTGGACGGCAAAGAGATCACTGACATAACACTCAAGGTATTCGGTGAGCACAACGTATACAACTCACTGTCAGCCATAGCGGCATCCCTTGAACTTGGAATCTCCATAGATGTCATCAAACAGGGACTGTCAGAGTGTGTCGGTGCCGAGAGACGTTTTGAGTACAAGGGAACCATCCTCGACAACGTGAGAGTCATGGATGACTACGCTCACCATCCAACTGAGATAGCAGCCACACTGAAGGCAGCAAAGAACACAAGCTACAACGAACTGTGGTGCGTATTCCAGCCACACACTTACTCAAGAACCTACGCTCTGTTCGATGAGTTTGTAGACGCACTCAAGGTATGTGACCACGTCATCGTGGCAGATATTTATGCAGCCCGAGAGAAGGATACCGGACTTGTCTCAGCAAAGCAACTCGCCGAGAAGATCGCCGAGACGGGTACTGATGCGTTCTATCTTCCATCTTTCGACGATATAGAAAATTATCTCTTAAAAAATTGCAAAAAAAATGATTTGTTGATAACTATGGGCGCCGGAAACGTCTATTCTATCGGAAATGACCTGATAAAAAATTAGTTATCCACATTATCCACACAGCTCTGTGGGAAAGTTTTCCCCACAGAGCTTATATTTTTTTGTTGACATAATTTTTACAGAAATATTACAAAGCCCTGTTAAACTATGACTTTTGTATTTTTATGTCTCTTTTTCGTCCACATTATCCACATTATCCACATCCCCACCATTTTTCCCAACCGACTGTATGTTCTGTTTGCATTCCAAAAAGTTCATGTTATAATGCATTTGCGCTAAGGGAAATGCGCTATTTCAGGAGTATGATCAAGGAGTTTTTTGACATGAGCTACATTACTATTACAACAGAAAAAAACGAAACATATTCCTCTATATCAAACTTTTTTATAGACTATTACATGACCTCCGCCAGCGGAGAGTTTGTTAAGGTATATCTGTATCTGGTCAGACTTATGTCTTCCAGTAAACCCGTGTCTGTCGCCAACATAGCAGATCATTTTAATCTCACAGAGAAGGATATTTGCAGAGCCATAAAATACTGGATAAGCCAGGATGTTATGAAACTCAACTACAACAAGAAGAAGGAGCTTACAGGAATAACTCTTCTCCCTCTTCACGACAAGGGCATCTCCTCCGACAGCGGAGTTGACGACCTCTCTATTCTCGGCATGGATTATTCCACCGGGGATGACGATAACAACAGCGAGATCACGGCGACGATCACAGACGAAGACAAGGCCGAGGTGCCGGAGCGCACTCTGCCTGACAAGATAACAGTTACACCAGAATTTCTTAGGAAGAAACAGGAGGACGAGGTTCTCTCTGATATTATGTTTGAGACAGAGGCATATTTTGGCAGACCGCTTTCCATGCCTGAATCAGAAAGTCTCATATACATATACGACCAGCTTGGCTTCTCCCAGGAGCTCATCGAATATCTGATCGAATACTGTCTGACCATGGGCAAGGCAAGCTTCAGATATGCGGAGACCGTAGCCATAGCATGGTATGAAAAGGGAATCGACACGGTTGACAAGGCCAAGGCAGACAGCTCCGCCTACAACCCATTTTACAGAAAGGTCTTCTCTGCACTTGGAATACGCAGAAGCAATCCTACCAGCATAGAGACCGCATACATTGACGCGTGGACAGGTGAGATGAATTTCTCAGAGGATCTTATCCTTCTGGCATGTGAGAAGGCCATAATCTCCAAGCCACAGTCCGCCAACTTCGCATATGTCAATGGAATTCTTGAAAACTGGCATAAGAATGGTGTACAATCCATTAGGGATGTCGAACTACTCGATCAGGAGTTCCTCAAGAAGAAATCAGCGGCCACAGCGCAGCCTGCAGCCACAAAAAATCCGAATGGATTTGCGAACTTTAAGCAGACAGACATGTCCAACCAGTTGGACAAGCTGGAACAGATGCTTGCAGATGAACTCAATCTTGACAAGAGGTAATATATACATATTATGGGCAATATAAATTATGATGACATTTTGTCCCGGCTGAGCAGGATCAGACAGGACAATCTTCGCAGACAGGACAACAGAAAAGCTGAGGTATACGCCAGGATCCCTCGTATAAAGGAGATCGATGACGCCATCGCCCACAGTGCCGTCCAGGCATCAAGAGCAAGGATACTGCATCAGGAAGTGGACGAAGAAGCACTCTCCATGAAGAACCGGGCTCTCCGCGATGAGAAGCACCAGCTCATGGCACAGGCCGGATACCCTGACGATTATCTGGCACCGATATACAACTGCTCTGCATGCAGAGACAGCGGGTATGTGGATGGTAAGCCATGTTCATGTCTGAAGCACATGGTCATCAGCCAGTTGTACCAGCAGTCCACCATAGAGAAGGTGCTGGAGACGGAGAATTTTGCCAGCTTCAATCCGGATTTCTACAGGGATGAACATATTGACGGATACAATTACACACCTTATCAGAATGCGCAGAGCATATTATCTGCATCAAGACAGTTCACAGAGAATTTTCAGGACAGCAGACCGGGCATTCTGATATATGGAGAGACCGGAACAGGCAAGACCTTCCTGACAAATTGTATCGCTAAGGAACTTTTAGACAAAGGTTATACAGTTTTATACTTGTCGGCGATAAATTTATTTGATAATATCTTACAGGACATTATAATAAAGGGTGGTCATGAACCGCATCAGAAGATGCTGTATGACTACATATATAACTGCGATTTTCTTATAATTGACGATCTGGGCACGGAGTACACCAACTCATTTGTCCTGTCTCAGTTATTTGAGATTATAAATACGAGAACTATCAAGAGACAGTCTACTCTCATTTCTACCAATCTTGATCTGCAGGAATTCAAGAACAGGTATACAGAGCGTATCATGTCACGAATAGTTGATAGCTATCTCATCTTCAATCTCTACGGAGATAACATCCGCTATGTAAAAAGAATGAAAAGCATAGCCAGGAACAAAAGGTAGACAACGAAAGCAGATTAGGAGGATTTTTATTATGCCAGACGATAGCAAGTTGGAAACAATACCTGTAGGAAGCTTAGGAATCATTGCTCATAAGAGCATTGTACCTCTCGGAGAGAAGGTCGATTCTTATATCGTAAAATGGAGAAAGAACCGTCAGAACGAGAACAAGTCAAGCATCGTATTCCACGGTTACGAGAAGGACTCTTACCTTATCAAGGCAGACTGCCCTAGATTTGGTTCAGGTGAGGCAAAGGGTATTGTCAACGAGTCTGTCCGCGGTAAAGACATATATATCATGCTTGATGTAGGAAACTATAGCTGCACATACACCATGGGTGGCCAGACTCAGAGAATGTCTCCTGACGATCACTATGCTGATCTGAAGAGAATCATCTCTGCCATGACAGACAAGCCTAGAAAGATCACTGTCATCATGCCTTTCCTGTATGAGAGCCGTCAGCACAAGAGATCAGGACGCGAGTCCCTCGACTGTGCAGTTATGCTCCAGGAGCTTCAGCAGTATGGTGTAGACAACATCGTTACATTTGACGCTCACGACCCACGTGTTGTAAATGCTATTCCAAAGAGCGGTTTCGAGAACGTAAAGCCTACTTACCAGTTTGTAAAGGCACTTCTTAGATCAACTCCTGATCTTGAGATAGATAACGACCACATGATGGTTATATCACCTGACGAGGGTGCTATGCACAGAGCCATCTACTTCGCTAACCTTCTCGGTGTAGATGTAGGTATGTTCTACAAGAGAAGAGATTACTCAAGAGTTGTGGACGGACGTAATCCTATCGTTGCCCATGAGTTCCTCGGTGATTCAGTTGAGGGCAAGGATGTTATCATCATCGACGACATGATCGCATCAGGCGAGAGTATGATAGATGTTGCCAAGCAGCTCAAGGCAAGAAAGGCTAAGAGAGTATTTGCACTTGCTACATTTGGTCTCTTCACCAAGGGTCTTGAGGTATTTGACAAGTGTCACGAGGATGGTCTCATTGAGAAGGTCATCACAACCAACCTCACTTATCAGCTTCCTGAGCTTGCAGACCGCGACTGGTATGTATCAGCCGACATGAGCAAGTACATTGCACTCATCATCGATCACCTCAACCACGATGCATCTCTCAGCGATCTTCTTGATCCATCAGAGAGAATCAGTGCGAGAATTGCTGAGTACAAGGAGAAGCACACTATCTCAGATAACTACGAGAATTACTAATAATCAATTATCGACTTAAAAAAAGACCTGCGGAGGCTTACCTGATACATACCATGTATCGCAAGCTTCCGCAGGTCTTTTAATTATTTATTATCAGAAAACACTTTCTACAATGTCACCACATTGCATGCTATATGCATATCCTCAAGTCTGTTAACCAGATTCTTATCGGATGTAAGCAATATCGTCTGCTCCGTGTTCACCATGCTCATCGCCTTGAGCACTCCCGTGAGCTGACTCTCATCGGTCACATCTATCACATCGTCCAACACAAGAGGCATCTTCTCGTTGTTAAGTATCTCTGCAACGGCCAGCCTCACAGCCAGGTACACCTGACGAACAACCTCATGTCCCAGGAATTCTGCCCTGAAGAAATGGTCATCCTTTTTCACTGCAACATGCATCTCATCATCGAGCTTTGCCTCCTGATACTTCCCGCCGGAGAGCGCATTAAGAATATCCGACACTCTGCCGTCTATGCCGGCAAACAGTCCTGAGAACTCCTCCGAAATATCCATTATGGTATTGATCGCCTTATCTATGGCCTTCTTCTCAGTCTCAAGCACATCATAATCGGCAAATATGGCGTCTCTCTTCTCCTTGAGTTCATAGTAGGCATCCCTCTTCTCTATGGCATCATGCTCCTGGAACTTGAACATATCAAGCTTCCTGTCATGCTCCTCCTGAAAAGCTCTGTCTATCTCAACTCGAACCGTCCTTGACTCAGTTGCTCTTCCCATCTCGTATATGGTTCTCCTGAACTCTTCCTCTGACGGAAGCTTATCACTGTCAAATGCACCTTTCCTGAACAATCCATCTATGATGGTTATAGCAACAAACGCAATCGTACATATCGTGAATAGCTGCTGTATGGACTTCTGGAAACCAACAAGGTGAACCACCAGCATGACCACCGCAACAACCAGTATTCCTGTTGCCATTATGACAAATATATTGTCCGTCAGCTTCTTGTCCTTCTTCTCCTGCTTCTTTTTCTCCTTCAGCTCGTCCTCATCATCTATAGCTTCAACCTCGAGGAATATTCTGCTTCGCTCCCTGTCCTCATCCTCGTCAGGGATCTCAGCATCCTTTTCATTCACAAGCTGCCTTGCCTCTCTCTTCAAACGTGCGATCTCCATATTATAAGCATCAAGCTCCTCACGTCTGGCAGTTCGGATGTCTTCAAGCTCCTTATCAACTTCACCCAGCTCATCCATCTGGGCTTCCAGCTCTTCTATCTGAACCAGATACTTCTGATTGTCATATTTCTTCTTTTCGTTCTCAAGATACGCCACTGCGTCTGCTCTGTTTATTCCGCTGCAGCCCGTCTCCTTCATATTCTGAAGATACTTCTCGAGTCTGTCACACAAAGCTTTGTCATCTCCGCCCATCTCCTCCGGCGGATCAACACACATCGCATCCACAAATGTGCTCTTGTCCATATCAAACAGAACACCTCTGTAGGAATTCTTAGACACAAGTCTCTCATCCTTACCACTCTCTATATCAGTGAGCGTTGCACCGTCCGTGGACATGTTGAAATTTCTCTCCATAAGATGACTCTTTCCGGCATTTGTCACCTGTGCCTTTCCGGCATATCCATTTCCACCGGCTGGCTTTCTCAGTGCAAAATTATCTCCACGGGCTCCAAGACCCTTTGTTTTATTCATACCATACAGTATACCGGACACAAAATCCCTCACTGTACTCTTGCCGGCTCCGGGCTCTCCATAGAGCACATTCAAGCCTTTGTCCAGCTTTATTTCTTTGTTATTGAATTTTCCAAATTCTTTCAAAAAAAGTTTATTTATATACATTACTTTTCTCCAGTTGCTATGATCGCCTCAAGACCATATTCAAGTGCTTTTTTGCTGACCTCGTCATCCTCACCAGACAACTCAGCGATAAATCTTCCAAGTACATTGTGCTCATTGTCTCTCTTTAGACCATCAGCGTTGTACTCGAACATCGTATTATCCACAACCTCATATATCTTGTAATCCTGAGACACATCATCAAACTGAGGTCTCACTCCGCGCCCCTTCTGGCCCTTCAGGATAACCCGATATATGTTCTGCGTTCCCATCTTGTCGATCTGTCTCAGAACAGCATGCTCAATCTGTCTGTCAGTATATTCCGGCTTTATCTCAAGCCCAAGGTTGATGTAGTTCCTGCAGGCAACAGGCTCCCACTTTATCCTTGTCTCTCCATTTATTATCTGTCCATAAATAAAGCCATGCTTTCCCGTGTCAGAAGGTGACAAAGGCTCCGGCGATCCCGGATATGCCATACGGTTCTTCACCATGTGCTTCGGTTTTCTCAGGTGTCCGAGTGCCACATAGTCAAATCCTGTGTCAGCCAGCTTTCGGAAATTGAACGGGCTGTGATTTGAATCTCCCCCATGCATGAGAAGTATATTGACAGCGCCTTCCGTCTGGGCATCTATCCCCTCTGAGAAATCCTCCGTGTATTCCGCCTGTCCATAGCTGAAACCGGTAACACAGGTATTTATATCCTCAAAATACGCATTGCTGAACTCACCAGCCGGAAGAAGCACTGTGTTCGATGTGAACTCATAATTCTCCGATGGAGATCCACTTTCTATATAATCACTGCTGCCCGCAATGATAACCGTTCTCGTATTTGTAAGCTTTGCAAGTCTGGCATCAAGCTTTGCAAGATCCGCAGTCTTTGGCGCACTGTGATACAGATTGCCGGCTATGAGGAGCAGATCTACCTTTCTCTCCTCCGCAACATCCAGGATTCTGTCAAATGTCTCTTCTATCTCTTTCGCACGGACATCGCTCCAAGGCTTTCCCTTGTCAGGAACCATCCCCAGATGCACATCCGAAACATGAATAAATCTCATATCCTAACCTCTAATCTATAGTTAAACTGCTATTTTCTAATAGCCCACACTTAGTCCGCTATTATACAATCATCAAAAGTTTAACCCAAATCAGAGAAAAATACAACATAAGCTATGTTAAAACTTTGTGACATGCAGATACTTCTCCCTTGTGGCAAGTCCTCCTCTTATATGTCTCTCCGCCTTATTGGCATCCAGCACCACCCTGGCCTGGGCTGCCAGCATAGGTCTTATTCGTACCAGCCGCTCCGTTATATCCTTGTGCACCGTTGATTTGCTTATCCCCATCTTGTCCGCCGTCTGTCTCACAGTCGCCCTTGTGTCTATGATATAATTTGCCGCTTCAATTGCCCGCTCTTCTATGTAATCCTTCAAAGAAAAAGCCCCCGCATATTCTGTTTTTACAGTCTATGCGGGGGACCTGAATGCTATGAAAGAACAGCCAGAGTTTTGTTTATTTTGTACTATTTGGATATTGGGAACCTCACAATAAATCTCGAACCTATATCCGCTCTGGATATTACCTGTATGGTGCCTCCGTGGGCATCCACGATCCATTTGGCAATGGACAGGCCAAGACCTGAGCCTCCGGTCTCATTATTCCGAGCCTCATCCGAGCGGTAAAATCTGTCAAATATATGAGCCAGATCGCCCGGATTCATTCCGGTTCCCTCGTCCTCTATCATATAACTGACATAACCGGGCTCCTCTTTTACACCGAGTATTATGGCCGTGCCGGGTTCAGAATACTTCGCCGCGTTCTGGACAAATATCCTGACGGACTGCTTGATCATCGCCACATCGCCGAGCACACACGCCTCATTCTCAGTACCACGGAACTCATATCTGTGGCTCTCGTCTATCATCATTGACTCCTCCCACACTTCACTTACCATGCGGTTGAGATCGGTTTTCTCCATGTTCAGGTGCTGCCTTCCACTGTCGCCCCTCGCCAGGAATAACAGTTGTTCCACAAGCTCCTTCATGTGCTGGGATTCATTTTTTAATGCCTCTATGGACTCTTCCAGAACCTGTTCGTCCTCCTTGCCCCAGCGGTCGAGCATGTTCACATATCCTTGGATAACCGCAATAGGCGTCCTGAGCTCGTGGGAAGCATCCGACACGAATCTCATCTGACGTTTCTCATTTTCCTTCATATTTCTGAGCAGATTGTTGAGCGCGATCTCTATGCTCTGGAGATCCTTGTCTCCGGTGTGTATAACCTGCTCGTCGTCATCCGCAGACAGGTGTGATATGGCTTTCTCCAGATCGTCTATCTTATTGTGATCCACCGGCTCCTTACTGAGCTTTTCAGCCGTCACCGCCAGATCATTCAACGGTTTCAATCTCCTTCTGACATCCGCCGTCCTGAACAACGCAATAAACAACACTATTGTCTCCATCCCCAGCAATATAATGCCCGGGATCTCTATGATCTCCCATAAGATATTAACGTCATATCTGTATTTCTTCTCATCTGATCCTTCTATTATATACTCATAAGCCCCGCCATCTTCATTCTTCTCAACGTAGTATCTCATTCCGCCCACGCCCTGTGGAAGCTGCTTTCTTCCCCACACGACAAATGCGCTTACAATAAGAAAGGCAATGACGATATCTATAAGTATCACATTGCCCAATTCTTTTAACCAGAAGCTCATATTTATCCTTCTGGCTATCGATGACATTCTTTTGTTTTCGTTAGTTTTCTTTCCCATGTATTTTCTCTCTATCTGTGCGTATCCGTGCCATGCGTTGCTGGCTTGTCACATATCTGTCTGCTCCGTGCCGATATTCACATTGATCATTCTCTGATAACATATCCGACACCTCTGACGGTAGTGATCAGCTTTACCCCAAATCTGTCATCTATCTTGGTTCTCAGATACCTCACATACACATCTATGATGTTTGTCTCTCCAAGGTAATCGTATCCGCACACTGCACTGAGCAATTTCTCCCTGTCCATCACGATGTCCTTGTTTTCCATGAGCGTCCTGAGCAGCTCAAATTCCCTGTTTGTCAGCTCAACTATCTCGCCGCACACTGTAACCTCATGCCTGTCGGTGTCCATGCACACTCCACGGATCTCTATCCTGTGTGTGTGAACCTCCGCAGTTCCACGCCTCTTCAGCGCAACCCTTATCCTGGCAAGCAGCTCCTCTATGGCAAATGGCTTGGTGAGATAATCGTCTGCACCGGCATCAAGACCAGATACCTTGTCCATGACCGCATCTCTCGCGGTCAGCATGATGACTGGCACATCACTCTCTTTGCGGATTCTTCGAAGCACCTCCAGACCATTGAGTCCCGGAAGCATCACATCCAGCACCACGAGGTCGAAGCCACCAGACAGAGCTTTGCCCAGCCCTGTTCTTCCGTCAAATGCCTTCTCTGCCTCGTATCCCTCGTGCAGCAGCTCCAGCTCCACGAATCTTGCAATTTTCTCTTCATCCTCCACAATGAGAATCTTCTGTGCCATATCTTTTCCCTTTCTTTTGGCTTACGGACGCCGACATCGTTTGTTGCGGAAGGGAGTCTGTTGTGCGGATATCTGCAATTACGCCTATCTTCCCTCACTTCAGCTTGCTTCTATCTGCACAGGACTCCGACCGCAATAAGGACGTCTGCGGATCTCCGTCCTGGCAAGAAGCGCTGAAGCTCAGTCGCTACGGCTAACAATTGCAGATATCCGCACAACAGACGTCACCTTCTTCGCAACAAACGATGTCAGCTATTTCTTAAAAGAATATCGGCAAAAGATATTCTTTTTATGTATGTTTTGTCTGTGACCATTTTTTCTTTTTCAATTTATACCAACTTGATATATATGTTGTTTTTATTACATATAGCTTTTTAATCTATGTTTATACCGTTTTTATTTATCTTTTTATTTACTTATTATTGACATCTGACTTAAGGTTATCTACTGAGTCTGCCATTTTGTCACATGCGTTGTTGAGATTTACATTGATGTCGCCGATTCCTTCAAAATGGTATCTGCACTCACAGAAGAGGCCTACTACAAGTAATGGGAGCACTACCCAGAATGCAAGTATGAGTGCGATCACAAGCACAAGCACTGGAACGTTTATCATGGTCTGGCCTCTACGTTCTACTATGAATGTGCTGTCCACACTCTTCTTTAACACTTTGCCGCACCATTTGAAGAATCTGTCCATCATCTGTCCAAATGTCACCTTATTGCAGTCGTTTGTATATGTCTGCTGTGCCTGCTCGAACTCTGTTGAGGTCTGCTGCTCTGCACCCGTGGTAAAGCTCTCCACCTCAGGGGCTTTCACCTTGTCCAGCTTCTCCAGATAAATGATCGCATCCAGCAGGTCATAATCGCATGCCTCCAGAGCGTTCTTTGCCTCCTCATAGCTGACGCCTGTCTTTTCTCTTAACTTTTCTACCTTTTCAAGTTTATCCATAATCATTACACCCTTTCTCTTTATCTTGGTTACATCATCTTTCGACGATCTGTCATCTTTCTTATTGCTTGTTGCTGATATCATCAACTGATGTTGTTACTATACCAACCGATGATTAAACCAAGATATGAGAAACATTAAAATCACATTAATTCTATAATGAATAGTTTGATATGTCAAAGATTGTTCCCCTTTTATCCCACCGTTAAATTTACCATAAGTTAACACTTGTTTATTTTTATGTTGCATACAGTTAACTTTAAGTATATAATTTGTACAAAAGGAGGTTGCTCGCTATGTCCAATATAGAATTTGAAAGAAAAATGAATGACCAATTTGCAAAGAATCTTTTCTTTTTTCTTAATAAATATCAATATACTCAAGCTGCCTTTGCTAAGCAGATGAATGTCAGCACTGCAACTGTGTCAAATTGGTGTAACGGGCTAAAGTCTCCCCGAATGGACAAAATTGACCACATGTGCGCTATTTTCAATTGCTCTAGGTCTGATCTTCTGGAAGAAAAAGATATCATAAGAAGCCAAAAGAAATCAGAGGCATATGCAATTCCTGTATTTGATTATATATCATGTGACAAAACATTTTGTTCAACCGAAAAGATTATTGATACAGAAGAAATACCCGAAAGTCTTGCTAAAACTGGCGAATTCTACGCTCTTAGAATAAAGGGGGATAGCATGGAACCCAAGATCAGCAGCGGCGACGTTGTAATTGTCCGTCAACAGGATGATGCAGACACAGGGGACACTGTTATTGCTACAATAGCTGGTGAATACGCCGTGTGCAAACGCCTGAGAAAATATAAAGAAGGACTGGAACTGATTTCCACCAACCCCAGCTATGCACCGCTCTATTTTGACGATGAAACCATAAAAAATAAACCTGTCAAGATCATTGGTAAGGTAGTGGAGTTAAGGGCAAAATTTTAATGGATTGGAGTGATTATTATGCTTTTTTATGTATATGATGAGAATACTTCCTCGACTGCTCCTGTTGAGGTATCAGATATACCAGAGTTAAGCGAACAGGAACTTGAATTTATATATGATGATCAAGTAAGAAAAGTATGGCACTCACAGGAGGAAGAATGGTATTTTTCTTTGATTGATGTATGTCAGGTATTAACTGAAAGCAACAATTATCAAGCATCACGAAACTACTGGAAAGTATTAAAAAACCGGCTATTTTCTGAAGGTTTTGAACCGGTTACAAAATGTAACCAGTTCAAAATGAAAGCATCTGATGGCAAAATGCGTCTAACTGACTGTGCCAACACAGAGCAATTGCTCCGTATTATCCAGTCCATTCCGTCAAAAAAGGCTGAGCCATTCAAGCAATGGCTGGCAATGGTGGGCAAACAACGTCTGGACGAGGAAGTTGATCCTCAGATTGCTATAGATCGTGCTATAGAATCATACCGCAACAAAGGATATTCTGAAGAATGGATAGCCCAGCGTATGCGTGGGATAGAAATTCGTAAAGATATGACCAATGAGTGGAGGCGTGCCGGCATTACCGATTCCAGACAGTATGCTTCTCTTACAAACATACTCACTGCCGCATGGTCAGGAAAAACAGTGAAAGAATATAAAAAGTTTAAAAGGCTGAAAAAAGAAAATCTCAGAGACAATATGACTAACACAGAGCTTGTCCTGAATGCTCTTGCAGAGATATCGACAACAGAGATATCAAAGGCAACTAATCCTCAAGGTATAACCGAGGCCACAGATGCTACCATCCAAGGTGGCAATATTGCCAGAAATGCACGTGAATCCCTTGAAAAGCAGATAGGGCACAGCATACTATCCCCATTAAACTCCAACACTCCCAAGCTGCTTGATGACAGCAAGGAAAAGTGATATAACCCGAATATGTCACAACTATAAAATGCGTATGAATCCTCAGACAACAGTCTCGGTTATCCATACGCATTTTTATCTTTTCCATATCACACCGTTCCCGCAGCAATCTTCGCCGTGGACTTCTTCACACAGTAAAGACATGTCGGCAATATGTAGATGGTCGCTGTGACCCATGCCGTCTGGTCAGCAAAACAGATGGCCGTGAATCCAAATGTTCCGACAAATCCAAGGCTCACTATGATCCTGGCCGCCATCTCTGTAACACCTGAGAATATAGCCCGACCGGAATATCCAAGGCCCTGTGTCACCATTCGTGCCACATTCAGTATACCAAGACTCCAGTAGAAAAATCCCATACATCTGAGGTATTTCGCAGAGGCATCAAGGACGTCGACTGCACTCTTCTTTACAAATATCATGGAGAGCGGTCTTCCAAATATTATCATCACAAGTCCTGCGACTATACCATATCCAACCGCAACAGCTATCGCCTGCCACAAGCCCTGTTTTATACGCTTTGCCTGTCCGGCTCCAAGATTCTGACTGCAGAACACAGATGCCGCCGTTGCAAATGCGTCAAATGGACACATAGTGAACTGCTTTATCCTCATACCGGCTGTGAAGCCTGACACATACACACTTCCCAGCTTGTTATTTGCAGACTGCATGACCATACTTCCTATGGCAGTTATGGAGAACTGCAGGCCTGTTGGAATTCCCATGATGAGAAGTTCCTTCACTGCGGCGCCCTCCACCTTTCTGTCCTGTTCCTCAAGATGCATGATCTGAACCTTCTTGAAGATATACACAAGACACAATATTCCACTCACCGCCTGTGCTGTGATGGTTGCTATAGCTGCACCGGCGCAATCCCATTTGAGGACAACTATACAGAACAGGTCAAGGAATATGTTGAGTATCGCCGAGAACGCCAGAAACATGAACGGCGTTCTGCTGTCTCCCAGGGATCTGAGCACACTCGACAGATAGTTGTACATGAGTGTGAACGGAATTCCAAGGAATATAACTATAAGATAAGCATAAGCCTTGTCATATATATCCTGTGGAACCGAGAGCAGATGAAGTATCTGATTGCAGCACACCGAACATACAACCGTGACTATCAGCGCTATGATACCCGTCAGCACAGCTCCGTTGAAAATATATTTTCTCATCTTGTGCATATCATTTGCACCAAAATACTTTGCAACAGGAACACCAAATCCTGCGCAGCAGCCCATACAGAATCCCAGAACCAGGAACTGTATACTACTGCTTGCTCCGACTCCCGCCAGAGCCTTATCACCCAGTATCTGCCCTACAATAGCCGCATCTATTATGTTGTAGGTCTGCTGAAGCAGATTGCCGAGCAAAAGCGGGGTGGCAAACTGCAGCATCAGACTGAGGGGCTTACCGGAAACCATGGACTTAGCCATGTCTTACACCTTCCTTACATTTAAGTCTATCTCAGACTTACTTTATGTTTATTATCCTTATCTCTTATAACAGTTTTCCAGCCAGCGCCTCAAGTGCTGCCACATCCGACTGCTTGAACGCAGACCTTATTGTCACGTGCTCGTCCACGATCTCTATGTCCTTCATCGCTGACATCTGTTCCTTCATGAGCTTTGCTGCCATTGGAGCCCACGAACCATTCTCAATGAATGCCACTTTTCTCTTCTGGTACGCCTTCATCTTCAGGTGGTTGATGAAATCCGCCATAACAGGCATCACACCGCCATCATATGTTGGGGCTGCCAGAACCAGTCTGTCGTATCTGAATGCATCCTCTATACACTCTGCCATATCATCCCTTGAGAGGTCTGATATCGCAACCTTTGGCGCACCCTTTGCCTCAAGTATCTCCGCCAGTTTCTTTGCAGCCTTCTCTGTGTTGCCATGGAGACTGCAATATGCGATGAAGATTCCCTCATCCTCAGGTGTGTAGGTTGACCACAGCTGATATTTGCCTATGTAATATTCAAGATTCTCTGTGAGTATAGGTCCGTGAAGTGCGCATATCTTCTGTATGTCAAGTCCTGCTGCCTTCTTGAGAAGTGCCTGCGCAGGCATTCCGTACTTTCCAACTATATTGAAGTAATATCTTCTTGCCTCACATGCCCAGTCCTCGTCTGTATCAAGAGTGCCGAACTTGCCAAATGCATCCGCTGAGAAGAGTATCTTCTCGCTCTGCTCATATGTGACCATGACCTCTGGCCAGTGAACCATAGGAGCCATGAAGAACTGAAGTGTATGGCTTCCAAGTGAAAGTGTCTGTCCCTCTGCCACAGTCACACTTCTGTCAGCCACAGGAACCTCGAAGAAGTTTGGAAGCATTCCGAAAAGCTTGGCATTCGACACGATCTTGATATCCGGATACTTTGCAAGCACATCACCAAGATTTGCTGAGTGATCAGGCTCCAGATGTGAGATTATGAGGTAGTCAGGCTGTCTGTCTCCCAGCACCTCCGCCACATTTGCAAACCACTGGTCTGCGCACTTTGCATCCACCATATCCATAATGGCTATCTTCTCGTCCATGATGACATATGAGTTGTACGCTATTCCGTTTGGCACGATGTACTGATTCTCGAACAGGTCTATGTCCTTGTCATCCACACCCACGTAAAATACTGTGTCTGTTACATTCTTAAGCATTGTATATCCTCCTTTTGATCCTAAGTATCTAAATATAAATAATCCACGTTGTGTCCACATGATATAATGAGCGCAAGTGGGCCAACATGCTTGCATGATTGGCGAGCGGCGAATTGGATCATGACAGTTAATTATAACATACTAAATGAAAATAGAGAATCAGCACATAAGACCTGATTCTCCATTTTTTGATAATTTTTATTATTGTCTGTTTACCCTTCTCTGTATCTTCTCCTGATACATGCTGTGATCCGCCTCCCTCACATACTCCTCAAGGGTTTTATCACCATCCGGGTCTGTTATAACATAACCTATACTAAACTCCAAGGCAAATGGAAGCTTCTCCTGGGCAGCTATCTCCCTTGCTTTCTCAAGGATTGCCGTCTTTCTTTCCTCAGGGGACTCCGCCTCATCGTATATAGATATGGATACAAATTCATCTCCGCCGTACCTAACCGGAATACTGCTTATTCCGCCTCCGCCTGCTACGGCTCTTGCGGCACTCCTTATAGCCTTGTCTCCGTACTCGTGACCATATGTATCGTTTATATATTTGAGCCTGTCCATATCGGCAAACATTATGAGAAGCGCCCTGCCCTGGCCCGAAGCCTTGTCAAATGCCTTTGCGGCGATCTGTCTCATGCCTTCCCTGTTATATATCTGGGTGAGCGGATCCTTTATGGATATTGCCGTAAGCTCCTGATTGATCTGCTCCAGTCTCCATTTATTGAACAGATTTATCATAGCTACATTCACTTCGCTCATTACAGTTGACCAAAGCTGCTTATCCATGAGGTAATATCCATTTTCGACACAGCAGAACCCAACTGCCTTTTCTCCAAAATGAAATGGCGCAAATAAAAATATATTGCCGCCGGCCTCATCATCCAGAAGAGGAAACATACTATGGTATGTATCGTCACCGTCATCCGCTATGCCCTGCTTGTACACAATCTGCATTCTCTGAGGATAGCCTTTCACAGCAAATACATCCTCATCGTATGCTGCCGAGAGAGTCGGGCCAGCTTCCCCCATCTCCACAAGGGATCTGTCGACAACCATAACGCATTTCTTACACTCTGCCTGTGAATATGAGGACTGAACACACGGATACAGTTCACTGTAATCCTTGCATTTGCTGAGCAAATGTGTGAAATCCAGCGTGCTCTCATCTATCTCCTCGCGTTCCACAACTCCCATTATATAATTCTTCAGGTACTGTCTGCCGTTCAACATGGCATCCGCACCACAGCCACAGCTCTCCGTGAATATACAATTATAATCTATATAAGAGCTGGTATCCGGATTGTTTCCCGCCCAGATATTCAGCATGATCTCTGCAGCCGCAGCTCCGATCTTCTCACGGATCCTGCTCACCGTTGTTATGCGCGGCGTATAGTACGCAGCCTTATCAAAGTTGTCAAATCCCGTAACCTTAAAATCATTTGGCACTGAAAGTCCAAGTGCTTCAGCCCTGTTGCACACACCCACCGCCAGGTTGTCATTTGCACAGATTATTGCATCCGGAAGAATCTTCCTCACTATCTCCCGTTCTTCCAGCCTTCTATCATCCATCTCCTCATTATTCGAAGCCTCGGCATCCGGGGCAGAATCCGCAAAACTGCCACTGGTTATCTCACCGTACACCTCCGCAGGGCCGCCGTAATCTGGCCCGTCCTTCTCATGTTTTATACACGTATGTCCGTGCGCTCTGAGCAGTTCCTCAAAGCCTGACACACCGTCATTGAAACCAAAATCTCCAAACAGGACATCCTCATCCTCAACCTTGAGTCCATATACATCCATACAATCCCTGAATGCCCGGCATCTCTCCTGAGCCTCATAGTTGTCCTTCGGTCCGGCAAGATACCACATCTTCTTCGCACCATGTTTCTCTATCATATGCCGAGTCATGTCATACATGGCATCATAATTGTCTATACCCACAAAATGCAGACCGTCAAACGCAGTCTCAAGGCTTATAGCCGGAACTCCACTCTTCCTTATCCTGTCCAGCAGTTCCGCCGTGACACCCGGATATTTGATATTGTTGACAGATATTATGATTCCATCAAAGTCTGTCAGTTCTGGCAGATTATATATATTGTATTCTCCATAGCTGTAACCATCGTCCCTGTTCCAATTGCCATTGCTGTTGAATATGTACAAATTCACATCAGCCCTGGCTTCCTTTATCTTCTGCATAAATCCCAGCGGCCAGGCATAGGTGAAATACCTCTTCCAGCCATCCATGAACAATGCTACTTTTTTCATACCTTACCTCCTGATCAATCAGAACAACCCGTCCTGTCCCCCATCTGTAAATTTACAAAATATATTAAAAAGGCGCATCTGCATATATTATACACAGACCCGCCCAGCCAAAACATATCCAAATGTATCAAAAACATGTACTTTACTATCAGAAACCACGGGGACGGAGGGGACAGGCACCTCCGTCCCCATAATTTACTTAAGTGGATAGTCGCTGTGCAGCGACTTGTAATCACGTATAGTCTTAAGTGCTGGCAGAGCATGTCCGTCATAATCAAAAAGTGCCTGATTTGCCCATTCATTTCCGCATGGTCCAGACTCCTCTATGTATGACAGCGCACCTTCCGTAGCCCAGCCGCTTCCCGGCACCGGTATCCAGCCTGCCTCCCAGTAATAAAAGCCATCGCCACCAGGAACATCATCTATCAGTTTCATTATATCATTCATGAAATCCGCCTGTCCCTCAGGTGTCATAGGGTAGTCAAGATTCTCCACCAGTGAAGGTTTTGTGGCATAGCCCTTTCTATCATCAGGCCCCAGTTTCTCATAGTCAGCATAGTCATCCATCGTAAATCCCATGGAAACCTCCGCAATAACTATCTTTTTGCCGTATCTGTCCGCCATATCCCGCATATTTGCCTCCAGTTCCTTCATGGTTCCATGCCAGAACGGATAATACGACATTCCAATTATATCAAAATCTTCTCCTCTTTCCATGTAGTGGTCAAACCAGTCCACATACATAAGATTGTTGCCACCATTGTCGAGATGTATCATGACCGGAATATCTGAGTCAACCGATCTGACTGCCCTTATTCCTGCGCTCACAAACTTCGCAATATTGTCATACTCCGGTTTCTGTCCCAGCGGCCACATAAGTCCGTTTGTAAGCTCGTTTCCAACCTGAACAAGCTGAGGGAAAACGCCCGCATCTTTCATCTCTAAAAGAGTCTCCCTTGTGTAGTCGTACACAGCCTGCTCAAGCTGATCCGCATCCATGCCTCTCCACGCCTTCGGCACCCTCTGCTTGCCCGGGTCAGCCCAGAAATCACTGTAGTGATAATCAAGCAGAATGCTCATTCCATGATCCATAGCGCGCTTCGCGAGTTTCTTGTATACCTCAAGGTCATTTGTGCCCGCACCATAAGGTACGCCGTCCTCCGTGTACGGATCATTCCACAGACGAAGTCTCACAGAATTCACGCCATAGTTCTTCAGTATGTCAAATATATCTCCCTGCACACCATTGTCATAATATTTCGCACCCAGCTCTTCAACCTCGGCAACAGCGGAGAGATCCACGCCCTTTATATAATCTGCCATATTTTTGTCTCCTTCACCTGCATTTATTTTACTGCCCGTTATAACCAAGAACAGCCGCCGAAGAAAAATGTTCTGCATACTCCAACGTCTTTTACAACATACTCCTGATGTACCAGTTCATCTTCATCTGTCGGCGGCCTTCTATCAAGATGACATCTGTCACCTAGTCGTCAAATGTAATCCTGTCATACATTCTTCCATATTTTATTCTGATGAGCTCGTTCTTTGCCAGAACGTCCTCCTCTGGTCCAACATACTGACAACGGATGCAGTAGTATTCCTTCTTGTCCTTATCATAGAACATATCTATATCCAGATCTCTCATAAAACACATTGGACATCTGTAATTTAATTTGCCTTTTCCAGACTGAGCCATGTTGAAAATACCTCCTTATCCTTAAGTGTCTTTGTATAACCAAGAGTGAACATTGGCGAGAACGCATATCCCTCTTTGAAATATCCTGTTGCGTCGCTGCCTGATGCTCCCATGGCAGCCTTTGTCTCGATCGCAGGTATAACTGCTGACACCTCATCGGCACCTGCGAGATCCTCTTCTCTGCACTTGTACTCATATGTGAGTGACTTGCTCTCTGAAGCATTCTTTGCTGTGAGAGTGATTCCTGTCATGTCCTCTGGGTACTCTGTTGTACCATAGCATGCCACCATGTACTCATTGATCTCAACCTCTGCATCAGGGTTGCTCATCTCGAGGATAGTTCTCTCATGTCTTATCTTGGATGAACCCTCCTCAAAATATATCTTTGTCTGAAGTTTAACTGTCAGATCGTAGAACTCGATGTCAACCGGGTCAAGTGTAAGGATCCTTGTGCTGCCCTCCTGTGAGAATGTTGCCTTTGTTCTGCACAGACAGAGATCCACCTCTTCACCATTATAGCTGATCTTGGCACTTCTCACAGTACCTTCTCCGGCATAGTGTGTGAAATATCCCGCTCTGTACTTCTCCTGGATCAGGAATGGATATGAGGCATCCTGAACGTGTGGAGTTCCAATACCTACAGGCCAGTTAAGCTTTGCTGCATATGGTCTGAGGTCAACGATCGCACCACCCTGATCCATGTTGATCTGGGCTCTCATGTATGGATCGCAGTACCAGAAGATCTGCTTGTCTGATCCGTACAGTATATCCTTCCAAAGAGCACACTCAGGCTCCTCGTATGTCTTGTTCTCTCTGTAGAAATCAGCAAATTCAGCCATTGTCATGTCAACGCATTTGCCTTCCTTCTTCAGATCACCGTAGTACTTCATTCCGTCCTCGTAGCTCTTCTTGAGCAGCTCATATGGGGCCTCCCAGCGTCCCATCTTGTTCAGCCAGCCCGGTCCAACGAACATCATGTTGTATGAATATCCGTTGTTAAACTTAGCCAGATGACGATACTGGTCGATCAGGTTGTACAGATATGGGTACTCCCATGTCTTGCTGTCGTAGATCATTCCACGGAGAACGTTCTGTGGATGAGTACCGAAGTTAGAACCATTTCCATCGTAACATGCCAGCAGATCTCTTGAAAGATGAGGGATGGCAACGATTCCGCTGTCCTCAGCCTCATTTGCTGCAGGTGCATGTGTATTCTGCTTTGAAGGTATCCATGGATTCCATGGGCCGCCGTCGAACAGTGTGTACCATGAGTTGTTGCATGTGTGGTAAGCCTTAGGGCCCTCTTCCCAGCATGTTGCAACCGCACACTTAACTGATGGATACTTCCCCTTGATGTAGTTTGTAAGCTCAGCATCCATATAGTATGAACCTGTAGACACTGGATAAAAACCAAATATATCATGGAACTTTCCAAATACGTCATCGACGATATTCTTCTTGTCCTCCATTGAGAACATCCAGATACAGAAGTCCTTGGTCTTGTACTTCTCTCTGAACTCTGTGCAAGGAAGTCCAAGAAGTGAGAGTGCTATCTCATCTCCATACTTCTCATGATGCTCCTTGGCAAGTGATACAGCCTCCTCGTTAAAAAGGCTGGCATATGTCATCTGAATAGTAGTCTTGAGTCCGTTCTTGTGAGCTGTCTCCTGCTGGAACTTGAAAATGTCCAGTGACTCTGTGAGGAGAGCTTTTCTTCCGATATCCTCTGCCTGACCATGGCCTGTAACCTTCTCGGCATACTCAGGAACCATCTCAGGACGATGGATAATGTTAACAATAAATGTATTCTCCATATCTTAAATCTCCTATTATGTCTTATAAAATTTAGCCCTTTACAGAACCGCCAGTCACGCCCTCTACATAGTACTTCTGCATGATGACGAACAGTATTGAGATAGGGATAGCTACCACGATACCGCCGGCGCAGAATACTGAGAAGTATTTGTTGACGAGTGATTTCTCAAGCATATTGTAAAGGCCTATAGCTACTGTCCAGTCCTTTGAAACTCCTGAGTTGAGCATAAGCTTTGCGAATACGAAATCGCCCCAAGGTATAAGGAATGAACTGATGACCTGATACACCACGATCGGCTTACACAGAGGAAGAATGACCTTCAGGAATATCGTTGCCTCTGAAGCACCCTCAAGTCTGGCAGCCTCCTTAAGTGACATAGGTATTGTATCCATGAATCCCTTCATGATAAGGAATCCAAGTCCTGATCCTGCTGAGTAAACTATGATCATACCGAAATGGCTGTTTGTAAGTCCCAGCATCTTAAGGATAAAGTAAATTGCTATCATGAGAAGTGGGCCAGGGAACATGTTCAGTATCAATGACGCACTCATGATCTGTTTTCTGCCATTGAATCTCAGGCAGCTCATCGCATAGCTGACCATAACTACAAATATAGTAGAGATGATACATGTAAATATTGCAATGATAAGTGTATTCTTGAACCATGACACATACTGCACAACCGAATCAGGTCTTGTAAGCAGCTGAACAAAGTTGTCCATAGACCAGCTCGTTGGGAAGAAATGCGCTGTATTGATCCCTTTATATCCGCTGAATGAGGTGACAACCAGCCAGATGATCGGAACCAGCCAGATAACCGCGAGGACAAGTAATACGATATGTTTAACGATTGAACCTATTGTTTTCTTCATTACTGGTACTCCTCCTCTTTATCTCCTGCGATCATTCTTGAGAATGATATAAGTGTAAATGCTGCACATATGATAAATACTATGATACCGATAACAGATGCCATCTTGTAGTCGTAGTATTCATTTGTAAGTCTGAACAACCATGTAACAAGAAGGTCAACTTCCTTCGCATGTGAATTGGCAAGTGCCTGATTCTGTGTAACGAATACATCCTGTGTGAGCAGGTAGATTACGTTGAAGTTGTTGATATTCTTTACAAAGTCTGTTATAAGTGCCGGACCCTGGATGAACAGGATATATGGCATTGTGATCTTCCAGAACACCTGGAAATTTGTTGCTCCATCGATCTTCGCACTCTCGATCTGATCTGTAGGTATGTTCATCAGAACACCTGTTGCGATCAGCATCTGGTATGGAACACCGACCCAGATATTGATGAGAATGATCATTACCTTTGCCCAGTGAGGATCGGTCAGGAACGGTATATATGTAAGATGCTCACTGACAAGCCCTATATGCTTAAGCAGGTCTGTGATACCGATATTTGAACAGATAGTATTCACAATACCGGAATCAGCGAAGAAGTTTCTAACCAAAAGCAGTGTTACGAACTGTGGAACTGCTATTGATATGATGAAAAGTGTTCTCCACATCTTTGGAAGCTTGGTTGTCTTGGAATTGATCGCCTTGGCAAGAAGGATACCGCCTATGAATGTGGTAAATGTTGCCATGACCGCCCATACAAGTGTCCAGCCAAGAACCTTTCTGAATGAATATCCAAATGTAACTGTCATGCTGTTTGAGAACAGGCTTGCAAAGTTCTTGAAGCCCACCCATGTAAACAGTGAGTTTGGTGGAAGGTGCTGCTGGTCATAATTGGTAAATGCCACCGCTATAAGAATAAGTATCGGCAGAATATTCATTATGACTACACCAATTGTCGGAAGTGTGAGAAGTGTTATGTGGAACTTCTCGTTGAAGAGTGCCTTCATATCTTCCTTGAATGTATTTATATGTTCTCCATTTTCCTTCATCTGCTGAAGCTTGTACACCGTCTTGATATTGTGAATGTAGAAAATCACGAATACAAGCATGATGAACAATGCAACAACTGAATTGAGAAGGATCTGGAAAGAATTGTCGTAATTATTAGTAGTTGTCTGCATGGTGAGTGGATCAAATACCTGCTCAAACTTTACAGTTCCAAGAGTTCCAAACTTTGCAAGGTTTGGTGCCGCATAACCTACGCACATCAACACGAACGCAGCCTCAACGATGAGCATGATCAAGCCATTGACTATCTGCTTTCTTGCGAAGTAACCTGCACCCATGATAACCGCTGAGAGCTTAACCCATATATCACCTTTTGCAAAAGCAACACCAAAATTCTTGAAGTATCGTCCTATAGCTTTAAAGAATCCTGATATTTTCTTCATGAAAAAGCTCCTCTCTTTTTTAAAATGCCCCATATGCCACGGATGACATATGAGGCATTCTCATTATAACCTATAAATATTATTCAAAGTACTTCTTAGTTAAGATTACTCCTGTGATACAGGTGCCTCAATTCCTTCTACAGCGTTGTCGAGAAGCTTCTGAAGATCTGTTCCGTCCGGATTGCCCTGAGCAAGGATTGAACCAAGTGTCTCAGCTGGTGTCCAGTAGTTACCACCTACACGCTGTGGTGTTGCGTATGCTGCCTGAGCTGCAAGAGCTGATATAGCTGGGTCAGCCTTAACTTCCTCTGACTCTGAAGCGTTGATGTTTGAAGGACCAAGACCTCTCTGCTTAAATCTTGTAACCTGTGTATCCTCTGATGTAAGATACTCAGCAAGAAGCATTGACCAGCCTACGTTCTTTGAATGTGGGTTTACACCTACAAGCTTGCATCCTGAGAATGAAGCCATCTGAACCTGCTTGCCTGCAACTGTGTATGTAGGAAGCTTAGCTGCTGCATAGTTCTCGCCCCATGCTGCCTCAGCGTCTGCTGCTCTCCATGTTCCGTTAACTGCTGCACAGATTGTACCCTCAGCGATCGCTGTTGCCTGTGTAGGATCATCCATATCTACAAATACACCAGTCTTGAAGAGATCAAGGATTGCCTGAGCTACATCTGTACCGCCTTCCTGATTCCAAGTACATGTATTTGTAAGTCCGTCATCGTTAAGTGTAAGATCAAGACCTGCACCCTGGAAGAATGAGTATACATACCAAGCATCTGATACGTTCATAGCGATCTTCTTGTTTGCCTTCTTTGCTGCCTCGATCATAGCATCAAGTGACTGAACATCATCCTCTGTGAATACTGATGAATCATAGAACATGAAGTATCCGTTGTCTGCTGTCATTGGATATGCATATAATGTTCCATCTACAGAAGCTGCCTCTATAGAAGCTGCCACATTCTCGTTTGCAACATCAAAAGTATATGTAGCCTGTACCGGCTGAAGTGCGCCAGCCTTAACCAGCTCATTGATCTGGTCATCAGCAAATGCAAATACATCAGGAGCAGCCTCAACGTCTACCAGGATATCATCCTTTGCCTTTGACTCTGACTCAGCTCCGAGTGTGATGTTGAAGTCAACGTCTGAATACTTCTTCTTGAATTCCTCAATAACCTGTGTTGTGAGGTCCTGGTCTTCCTCAGAAGCCCATACTGAAAGATCTACAGTTCCTGTTGTTGCATCGATTAAGTTCTGAATCGCATCATCTGATGCTGCAGCCTGTGTGCTGTCGCCAGCTGCTGCAGTTGTTCCTTCGTCCTTTGAATCTGCGTTGCCACATCCCGCAAGGCATCCTGCCATCATTGCAGCAACAAGTGTTAATGATAAAACTTTCTTTCTCATTCTTATGTCCTCCTCTTTAAATAAATAATAAGAAAATTAGTTGCTCTTTTTGTTTCCCGTGCGCAATCGGTTGTTCTTTATGGCTATATATTATCAGTTCTGTTTATTGTTGTCAACTACTAATCGAAATAACTTTTAAAATAAAAAAGTATACATTTTGCACAACTCATTTTTATCAAAAACGTTTCCATCTTCATCATATTTTGCGCACCCGTTTGCACACACTACCATATCTAGTTCTTTTTAACAAATATTGGCAATAGCGTATGTGCGAAATTTATATTTCAAACCACTATTATGCCTTTGTTCTGCGCGATTGCCTGATCTTTTGTATATTTTTTTGCTTCATTCTGTATCCCGTAAGTCAGGTTTTTCAATCAAAATACGTGTATATTTATACCCTATTTGTGCAACTGTGCGCAACATGTAGATTTTTCCATATATTCCACGGCACACAAAATGGGTGTCCATCACCAGACAGACACCCATTTTGTAAATTATCTCACAAATCATTTTCCTTACTTTGTCGACTCCTTTAACCTGAGCTCATACCCCAGATGAGTCTTCTTCTTAACTTCATTTCCCTCTATGAAATCCACCAGCAGCTTGCACGCCACCATTCCCAGTTCTCTCGGATCAAACTGGAGAGATGTTATGGCTGGCTGATAGTTGTTCAGCAGTGAACTGTTATAGAAAGAAGCCACCTTCACATCGGTCGGCACCTTTATGTTCATCTTATCCAATGTGTTCAGCACGTTCATGCAGATTCCATCGTCCATGCACAATATACATTCCGCTTTCTGCTTTATCACTTCTTCCACAGCGTGCTCACACAGCACAGAGTTATCTATATCAAAATATACAAGACCATTGTCAACGTTGACCTCCATATCCTCCATGGCATCCAGATAACCCTTGTATCTGTTGAGCGTTACCACATGGTTCTTATTACCGCCCATCAGTGCAAGCCTTGTCATGCCCTTGGCAAGCAGTATAGATGTAAGCTCACGGCACGCACTTCTGTGATCGTGATCTATCTGTATGACATTGTTGTCATCCATACTTCCAACAACAACAAATGGTATTCCATTTTCCTTCAGATACGCCGCTGGCGCATCATTCACAAGTGTTCTTCCAAGCACCACTCCATCAACCTTGTGATTCTCAATTATCCTCTCAAGCTGACTCATATCATCCGGCGCAACTGTACACACCAGCACATCATAGTCCACAGGAGCCGCCATCTCAAGCAGTCCCATAAGACATTTCTGGAAGAACGGCAGATCCACCACGCTGTAGTCGCTCGGCATGACCCATCCTATATTATAGGATTTTGACTGTGCCAGCCCCTTCGCTATAACGCTTGGCTTATAATTATGCTCCTCTATATACTCAAGAACTCTCCGCCTTGTCTCGGCACCGATCCTTCCCTTTCCGGAAATCGCTCTCGATACTGTAGTCTTAGATATATTTAACGCCTCAGCCACATCAGAAATGGTCATCTTCTGGCCTGACTCTTTTGTCTCCATGTTCAAGTCTCCTTTTGTTCAGCGCATATCACCGCATTTGCGCAACCCTCCACGCGCAATCGGTTGCCCTTGATATTATCATAGCTTTTTTTGTGCACAAGTCAAGAATTTTTTGATTTTTACCATGTCAAGTTGGCTATTTTGTCAAAAAGAACAAAGATATTTTTTTTATTTGTGCAATTATATCTTACTTTGATGCCCACAGATCCCTGAGAGCCTGCTGCAAATAAGAGAAATCCGCAGATGGCACATCCGGATTCAGTCTGCCCTCTTTCCTGCACACATCATATAATCTTATTCCAAGAGATGCCACATCCCGTCTGTCCTCCGCAGGCATACTTGCATACAGCATGTCAAATTCAACCAGAGCTTTAAGGTCACCTGACCAACCCGATGCAAGCCAGGCTATATCAGCCGTCTTGTCATCTCCAAGTGCTTTAACGCTCTCAACCAGTTGACTATATTTGCTGTTGACAGTTCCATTCTTCATACCCTGCCAGTGAAAAAGTGCAGTCTCAGACACACCGAGAGCACTAGCTATAGCCGGGATGTGCCGCACTGTCGGAAGCCTCTCCTCATTCTCCCACTTGTAATATAGCCCTTCTGTTATCTTATGATTCTCTGGCAGGAGCTCATTTATCTCCGCAACTATATACTTTACCGTATACTTCGAAGATCTGCTGTTTTTACGGATATCCCGCATATTGAAACCTATCGTATCTACCATTTCTGTAGAATCCGAAGCCCCCTTTTTCGTTCTCCTTCTATTCATCTCTCTCCTCCACTGTATACATTTATACACATCGTACAATTTTGTATCCATAAATATCCTACCACTTATCACATTAAAGTGCTACATTTTTATCCATACAAAAACAAAGGAGATCATTATGACAGACTTCAACAATACCGAAACACAGACTGATGCTCCCTGTTCCGCCATCAATTATTGTAATCTCAACGGATACGAGCTCACCGCGGAGGAGAAGATAATCTTTCTAAGTTCCTATGTATCCCGCATAGACAACGAGACAGTGTACCAGCCCGCAACCAGGGAATTTGTCCAGAATTTCAATGTAGCTGCAGCCATCAGCATAATAAACAATTACGCCACGGCAGACTCATTTTTCAGAAAAATGGCAGGTTCATTTCCGTATATCGAAAACTCGCAGCGTTTTTCATCCCCGGATATATATTTTCTTCTATTGGAGTTAAAACTGTACATCAACGAGAGAATACGCGTAATAGCAAAAAATAATTCAGCGGACACGCTCTCTATCATTGAACAATACAAAAACCGTTACTCGTTCAACCAGTCAGCCACCCAGAAAATGGAAGCTCTCCACAGCATAAAGCGTTTTGCACACCCATCTTTCTTTGTGCCGGAAACCGTACTGTACATAAACGAAAACTCTATCCTGTACGTACACTCAGCTTTGCGCTATATCGATATGCTTCTCGAATACATGCAGCGGAATGACAATTCTATAGATTATGATATTTATTCTTTTTTACAAAACTTCAAATCCATGTTATTCAACAACGAGCACGACACAACGCCAACATATATAATCGACCAGTCAAGAGATTATATCTATAGTATTCTCGGAAATGGCAAAAGAAAATCTAAGATGACTGACATATGCAAATACGCAGCCTTCGTGGAAAGTCTCACAGAACTCGGTAACGCCATAAGCGCATCCAATATGAAACTCTAAATCCCCCCCTGTTTTTCAGAACATAAAAACAGCCCGTCGCTTATGCGAAAGGCTGTTAAGAAGGGGGGAGTGGAGGATTCCTATGTTTTGGGGTTTGGGGTTATGGGGTTACATTACATCGTATAAAGGGATTTCTACGAATTTCGTGCTAAGGGAACCCTCCGTCTATCAAAATATAAGTGATTGTCTTTTTTATAACCAGAAGGCTTGTTGATCACAACTCATCTCCTTGTTATGCCCATATACTATCAAAACACTTTGAAATTGTAAATACGCAAAAATTTATAAAACGAAGGCTTTTTTTTGTGGTAATTTATCAACAGTTGCGCATTTCAATAGTTTTTTAAAGATTTTTGAATGCAAAATGATTGTTTTTTTCACATTTGAGTGGTTTATTGTTCATTATGATCACTTTTCGCAACAATAAATTTCAGATTATCGTGCAAAGCTGTCAAATTCGTTTGACTGTTGGCGAAGATCGGAGTGTTGTAATATAATAGTAAGAAGTCAAAGATCTCGGAGGACATGCTATGAATGAAAACGATATTCTAAAGGGGCGGTTAAAGGATCTGGCAAATGCCGCCTTCCGCCAGAACAGATATACATATACTAATTTTCTGAGTGCTGCAGACATGGAAGTATTTTACAGCAATCTTGATCAGTTGTCATTTGCAGGATATACCATCTTTGGAGGCAGGGAATCCTGCGACCGCGTTATGATAGCCTTTGGAAATGAAGCCGACTGCGGCTACGCACCGGCTTTTCCCATCTGCACCATGAAGGTTTCCGCTGTTTCGGACAAATTCTCAGACGATCTGAACCACAGGGATTTCCTTGGGGCACTTATGAATCTTGGCATTGAGAGAGAGATGGTGGGCGATATACTGGTCACCGAATCCACTCATTCTGGCAAGCACAACAATGCCTATATATTCTGTGTGGACACTGTTGCCGATTATATCGCAGAAAATCTGACAAAGATAAGGCACACAAATGTAAAATGTACTTTTTGCAGCACCCAGGATACTGATGAGATACAGATAAAAAAGGAACCTCTGCACATAATCGCGGCATCTGCAAGAGCGGACGCAGTGACCGCCACAATAACAGGCCTTTCAAGAAGCAGCACATCCCTGTTGTTCAGAGAAAAGAAATTTTCACTAAACAACAGGTTGTACGAAAACAGCAGCTACCAGTTAAAACCGGGCGACGTATTTTCAATACGTGGATATGGCAAATATGAATTTGTCGAGACAGGCAGCGCAACCCGGAAGGGCAGACTGAACATAGAATTACTCAGATATATTTGATCTTCTAACAACTAGCAATTGATCAGTTCGCTGTAGTATCTTTTCACGTCAGCGCGTCTTGTTGCGCTGATGTGTATACTTTTACCATTTGTCAGGATCATTTCATGAGCCGTGCATTTGCTCACATGATCCGGATTTACAAGATAGGATTCATGCGGTCTGATAAATCCCCCGCAGCCCACCTTCATGCGTTTTTCCACCTCGCCAATACTTCCATAAAAAACATATTTTTGTTCCGTTGTGACCAGATTTATGCGACGCAGTTCGCTTTCAAAATACATTATGCTCCGGGTATCTACACTGTATCTCACCCTTCCGGATACAAATGTGAATCTTCGCTCATCGCGGCTCCCCTCAACCGCCATCGCCATCACCTTTTTGAAATTTGCCGCATTGACAGGTTCATACAGAATATAACACGGCTGGATATCATACAATCTCCGGTTTATTCCTGCTGCTATCATCACGAGACTGCCTACCCTGTGGTCATTTTTCAAGACATCGGCCACATCCCAGGAACGATACACCACCACTACATCGTAGATTCCTTCAAGATCCATGTCGACCATGATCGCATGCACATTGTCATAATATCTCACAGTACACACGCATCCCGTGTCTCTCTGCCATATACCCATGTACTCCTGCAACAACGGGCTCATTACTTTCTCCTCACTGTACACAGCAATCTTCAGCATATCTCCCTCCAAAGCTGCAGAAGCTTCCGCTCCTGTTCATCCCGGATAACGATTTCCTCCCTCGGAGTCACATCCTCCTCCATCACATCGATATCCCATATGAAATAATCACATGTGCGGTTAAGCACCCTCGACAACAGCACCAGCCGCTTCAGGCTCGGCAGACTTCCGCCATTTTCAAGACGGCTTATATATTTGCCATCTGCATAGATAAGATACCCCAGCTCCTTCTGTGTGAGGTTCATAGACTTGCGGGCATCCTTTATTCTCTGCCCAATAATAACACTGTTCAATTTTTTTCTCCTCCCTATCCGTCCCCGCGGACAACAATATTACTTTACAATAAAATCGCAAAATAAAAAACCGCATCCCATGCGGACTTTCCACATAAGATGCGATTTCTAGTACACTTATTTACTAAATATTTCGAAAAACTTTATTTTTATTCTTATTTTGTAATTCCAAGCTTTATTGCCTCGTCAGCTACAGCCTTGGCAACCACCTTAGCAACTCTCTCGTCGAATGCTCCAGGAATGATGTAATCCTCCTTGAGCTCCTCGTCTGTAACGATGGATGCGATAGCCTTGGCTGCTGCCATCTTCATCTCCTCTGTTATGCCTGTTGCCTTGGCATCCAGAGCTCCTCTGAATATTCCAGGGAATACGAGAACGTTGTTGATCTGGTTCGGATAGTCTGAACGGCCCGTCGCCATTACTCTTACTCCGCCCTTTGCCGCTTCCTCAGGCATGATCTCAGGTGTAGGGTTTGCCATGGCAAATACTATAGGATCTGCTGCCATGGATGCAACCATCTCTGCTGTCACGATATTTGGAGCTGAAACTCCGACAAATACATCCTTACCCTTCATTATATCGGCAAGAGGACCTGTCTGTCTGTCCTTGTTTGTAATCTCTGCCATCTCTGCCTGTGCCGGATTCATCCAGCCCTGTCCAGGGCAAAGAGCACCCTGCCTGTCCACGAGAACCACATTGCCTATACCGAGCTGAAGCAGAAGCTTACATATTGATATACCTGCAGAACCTGCTCCGTTGATAACCACATTTGCCTCGTCAAACGGCTTGCCGACAAGCTTTAACGCATTGATGAGTCCTGCTGACACAACGATAGCTGTACCATGCTGATCGTCATGGAATACAGGAATGTCAAGCTCCTCCTTGAGTCTTCTCTCTATCTCAAAACATCTTGGAGCTGATATATCCTCCAGATTGATTCCACCAAATACAGGAGCGATACGCTTTACTGTCTCTACGATCTCATCCACATCCTTTGTGTCAAGGCATATAGGAAATGCGTCGACTCCACCAAACTCCTTGAAGAGTATGGACTTTCCTTCCATAACAGGTATAGCTGCCTCAGGGCCTATATCTCCAAGGCCGAGAACCGCTGTTCCATCTGATACCACGGCAACCATGTTGCCCTTGCATGTATATTTGTATACGTCAGCCTTATTGTCACGGATTTTTCTGCAAGGCTCTGCAACGCCCGGTGTGTAAGCTGTGCTCAGATCGTCTCTGTTCTTCACTGCCACCTTGGACACTACCTCTACCTTACCCTTATGCTCCTCATGCATCTTAAGACTTAAACTATTGTAATCCATGTCTGTTCCTTTCTGCGCACCCGCGCATCCTGTATTTTATCCACTGTATATATAACAGTGCCTCTCCTATATAGCGCTGCTCCGGAATCCCTGTTTTCCCTGGCAACACCGCTTATTCCATAATACCCTTGACTCACATTTTAGTCAACGATATGTGCCAGCATATGTACCCTGTTGAATGGGAACGAGAAGTAATATCCGTCCGCAAAGTCCGCCGTGTACCCAAGTATCTCTCTGGCGATCTGTATACCGCAGTCCTCGCCCTCCTGTCTTGTGGCATTTTCACCGTATCTCTCTATGATCTCGTCCGGAATCTCTATGCCTGCCATCTCATTCTTCATGAACAGGGCATTTCTCCTGCTGACAAGCGGCATGATGCCCACAAGTATTGTCGCGCCGGTCTCAGCCTTCATATCTCTGAGGATCTGTGCCTGCGCCCTGGAGAACACCGGCTGGGTCAGGAAGAATTCAGCTCCGGCTTCCATCTTCCTCTTTATTCTGTCTATCTCAAACTTTGTGTTAAGTCTGTTCTGGTTGATTGCTCCGCCGTAGGTGATCTTATCCCCGCCGAACACCTCTTCATTCATAGACTGCAGCAGCTTCATCATTCCGACTGAATCGAAGTTGAACACGCTTCTGGTCGTCTGCCTGAACATGACCGGAACGGGATCACCTGTTATGACAAGGAAATCCTTTATTCCGTTAAGCTGTGCGCCAAGCACGCTTCCACGTATGGCTATGGCATTCTTATCACGACAGCACAAGTGAGGCATAACTCTGAGCCCTGTCTCCTTATGCACTTTCTCCGCCATGAGTATGGAATCCGCCCTGGTTCTTCCAGACGGTGAATCAGGGAAAGTCACCACATCCACATGTGACTGTTTAAGTATATGGGCTGCATCAAGCAGCTTCTGATCGTTGACATCCACCGGAGGAGCAAGCTCCACTGCTATAAGCTTGTGTCCGCCAAAATTCTTTGCATCTGCCCCGCCGCGCGCCAGGCGGCCCTTGAGGAAATTGTCCTTCGGTGCGTTATCAGACTGCTGCTTTTCCACATGAACCTTGACAGCCTTCGCAATATCTCCGTTTTCCACCCGCTCCGTGATCTGATGTATGTACTCAGGATTTGTTCCGCAGCATCCTCCTATGATGTCTGCACCAAGTGCCGCTATATCCTGTATCTTGTCGATAAATCCCTCTTTGTTGTCATTGAACACCAGTCTGCTCTGTGTAAACTTCGGGTATCCCGCATTCGGCATGATGGATACAGGCTTTCCGCAGTCTATATCCAGCTTTTTCAGAAGCTGAAGCATATGGTACGGACCAACTCCGCAGTTGAATCCAACACAGTCCACGTCCTGATTTCCTGCCACCTGGGAGAGCAATGCCCTTGCCGAAAATCCACAATTGCTGTACCCAAACTGGTTCACGCAGAACGACACCATTACAGGCGTATCCTTTCTCGTTTTCAGGTGCTTCACCACAGACTCGAGCACATTAAACTCAGGAAATGTCTCAAACCAGATGATATCCACTCCCATGTCCTGCATCGCCTCACCCAGCAGCTTGTACTGTGACACCCTTTCATTCAGCGTGAGTCCCGCATCCGCAGGTATTGGGCCTATATCTCCGGCAACGTACACCTTTTTTCGATACGTTCCAGATTCATCGGCTTCTGTCACAACTGCATCACTCATCCTGACACAATCTGCTGCTTCCACATCTTCTTCCGCAGCCTGCTTCGCAAGCTTCACCGCTGCACGCACATTTGAAATGACATAATCCATATCCGCATCAAGGCTCGCTGTATTTGCCGCAAATGTATTTGTCCTTATAAGTCCGGCTCCCGCCTTCACATACTCCTTATGGATCTCAAGCACCCGCTCCGGGTGACGCATGTTTGCAAGTTCAGGAGCGACAGTTCCCTGCTCTCCGTACATCCCCACATAACAGGTTCCAAACGCTCCATCCGCAACAAGTAATTTATCCTTTAAACTCTCAAGTATATTCATCTAACATCTCCATCCTAATATATTTTTTTGATTAAACAGCCACCTCCAGAACCACTGCATCCCTTTCGTCTTATTCTCATTTCCTGTAACTAACGCTCTCATTTTAAATAACCAGCTTCTCTCTATTTCTGCGCCAACCGCGAATTTGTCTTTAGTACTTTACCATATTAAATCACTCCTTACAGAATAATATATAAGCCAATTTTAGTCAAATAACCCAATCCAGGGAAATGGATAATACTGAATAATAGAAACTCGCGCATTAAAAATAATTAATATTTTATAAGCAGTGTAATCGGCAGGCGTGTAAGGATAAAATATACACTCCCATCAGAGGAAAGTCTTTTACAGGGAACATCTCTCCTGATAATGGATATAGTCGTTGAGCTTGAGAACGGCTCAATAGCAAATGTTGAGATACAGAAGATATCTTATCTTTTTCCAGCACAAAGGATGTCATGTTATTCCGCGGACCTACTCCTGCGACAATATAGCAGGGTCAAGGGAAAAAGAGGCAAAAAGTTCACATATAATGATCTTAAGAAAGTGTACACTATAATTATATTTGAAAAGAGTCCTGCAGAACTTCATAGGGAAGGCTTATATAATATGTATGTTCACCATGGAACAACCGTATTTAACACCGGAATTAAAATGGAGATGCTTCAGGATTACTACCTCATACCGCTTGACGTATTTAAGAAAAGTTACTATTCTATGGATAAGAAGGATATAAATGAGTTAAACGGATGGCTTGCCTTGTTATCTGTGGATAGTACAGATTGTCTCGATGAACTAGTGACTGATTATCCACAACTGAGAAGTATATTTGTGGACATGGCAGGTTATCTTGACAAGCCAGCGGAGGTGATCGATATGTTTTCAGAAGCATTAAAAATACTTGATGAGAATACGGTACACTACATGATTGAAGAAATGCAGAAACAGATAGATGAGGACAAAGAGACAATAGCAGACAAGGATAGCGCTTTGGCCGATAGAGATGCCTTGCTTGACAAAAAGAAGACCGAACTTGAAGAAGCCCACCAGGAGATAGAACGGTTAAAAAGAGAATTATCTATGGTTAATTCTTAAACCCGTAACATATTTTATTGATAGAACGGCTCTGTTTTGACTATGATCAAAGCAGAGCCGTTCTTCTTCTATTTAACAGTTAGCAAGTCGATCCAACTATCATAAATCACTGAAGCAGCGTATACTGCTCCAGATTCCACACATCTGTCACAAGGCCGTCATAGAACTCCGGTTCATGACATACCAGAAGTATAGACCCCTTATACTCGGAAAGAGCACGCTTCAATTCATCCTTGGCATCAACGTCAAGATGGTTTGTCGGCTCGTCAAGCAGAAGCACATTTGTATCAGTGTTGATTAGCTTGCAAAGTCTCACCTTCGCCTGCTCGCCACCCGAGAGGACCTTCACCTTGCTCTCAATATGCTTGGTGGTAAGTCCGCATTTGGCAAGAGCCGCACGTACCTCATACTGGGTATATCCCGGGAATTCCTCCCAGATTTCCTGCAGGCATGTATTCTCACTTGGCTTGACCTCCTGCTCAAAGTATCCAATGTGCAGATAGTCGCCAAGCTGCGCCTTGCCGGATATAGCCGGGATAAGTCCAAGCACACTCTTCAGAAATGTCGTCTTTCCTATACCATTCGTTCCTGTGATGGCTATCTTGTCACCGCGCTCCATGCGGAGATTCATCGGTTTGGAAAGCGGCTTGTCCTTGCTGTAACCTATCACCAGATCATCGGTCTCGAATATGACCTTACCAGAGGTTCTCGCTTCCTTGAAGTTGAACTCAGGCTTCGGTTTCTCACGCTCAAGCTGAATGACATCCATCTTGTCAAGTTTCTTCTGTCTGGACATAGCCATATTTCTTGTGGCAACCCGGGCTTTATTTCTCGCCACAAAATCCTTCAGCTCAGATATCTCCTGCTGCTGCTTTCTGTACGCAGCCTCAAGCTGGGATTTCTTCACTGCATACACCTCCTGGAACTTGTCATAATCGCCGACATATCTGCCCAGCTGACAATTCTCCATATGGTATATGATATTTACAACTGAATTCAGGAACGGAATGTCATGGGATATAAGAATAAACGCATTCTCGTATTCCTGAAGGTATCTCTTGAGCCACTCTATATGGTGTGCATCAAGATAATTCGTAGGCTCGTCGAGCAGAAGTATCTCCGGCTTTTCAAGCAGAAGCTTCGCCAGCAGAACCTTGGTTCTCTGTCCGCCCGACAGCTCAGTTACATCCTTGTCCAGTCCAAGCTGCAACAGGTCAAATGCTCTGGCAACCTCCTCAACCTTCGAGTCTATTATATAGAAGTCATGACTGTCCAGAAGATCCTGCAGAAGCCCCATCTCCTCAAGAAGAGCGTTCATCTCCTCATCATCCGTCACGTCTGCAAGCTTGTCACAGATCTCATTTATCCTCTTCTCCATGTCAAACAATCTGGAGAATGCATCCTTAAGCACCCCGCCTATGGTCATGCCCGGCTCAAGGACCGTGTGCTGATCCAGATATCCGACCTTCACATTCTTCGCCCAGGTCACTGTACCCTCATCCGGCATGAGACTGCCCGTCACTATATTCATGAAGGTTGATTTACCTTCACCATTTGCGCCGACAAGCCCTATGTGCTCGCCTGCCAGAAGTCTGAATGACACATTTTCAAATATTGCCCTGTCGCCAAATCCATGGCTGAGGTTGCTTACATCTAATATCATAAACTCTCCTTGTCTTGTCTTTCCACTAGTCCACCGGCTTTAAGTACATTACAGACAGAGCCGGGAGATCAAAGCCGAAGTCGCCGCATACGCCCTTGATACTCTTCACGGTGTCTTTGGTGCTGCCGCCATATTTGTTCCAATCCGTGTTCATGAGGACTTTCATGGAATTGCCCTCGCCGTATCTGAAGTGATAATCCTTGTATGTATTGCCTGAAAGGTTCATGACTACGACTATCTTATTGTCGTTTACTACTCTCTGGAATATATATACAACGTCCTGTTCCTTGCCACAGAGTATCCAATCAAAGCCGTGTGGGTCGTCGTCCCACTCGGACAGTGCCGGTTCTTTCATGTAGAGCTTGTTCAGATCCTTTATATATCTGTTGAATGAATCGTGATTAGGATACTTAAGTATATCCCAGTCCTGCTCACGCTTCTCGTCCCACTCTCTGAGCTGGGCTATCTCGTTGCCCATGAAGTTAAGCTTCTTGCCAGGATGTGCATACATATAAGCGTAGAGTGCCTTTGCATTTGGGAATTTCTCTTCATATGATCCCGCCATCTTCTGCGCTATTGTGGCCTTGCCATGCACAACCTCATCGTGCGAAAGTGGCAGCATGTATCTCTCATTATAGAAATACATCATAGAGAATGTCAACTTGTGATACTGGTCACCTCTGCAGAACGGCAGAGTCCTGAAGAAGTTCAATGTATCATTCATCCAACCCATATCCCATTTGTAGTCAAATCCCAGTCCGCCGTATCCGACTTCCTTGGTGGTTCCCTTGTAGTCCGTGGAATCCTCAGCACAGAGAATACATGACGGATGTCTGTCCTTAAGTCCCTGGTTAAGCCCCTTTATAAACTCGACAGCCCTGTCATTTACACCTCTGGACTCGTCGCCCATCCAGTAGATTATCCTGCTGATGGCATCCATTCTGAGGCCATCAAAATGATACTCTGTGAGCCAGTAATTTGCCGCGCTCTTGAGAAATGTCTGAACCTCTCCCTTAGAGTGGATAAAATTCTTACTGCCCCACTCGCTGTAGCCCACATCATCAGTCGGATGCTCGTACAGGTTTGTTCCATCATACTTAGCAAGTCCATATCCATCCAGCGCAAAGTGCACAGGTACATAATCCATGATGGCTCCTATGCCATTCTTGTGAAGCGTGTCAATAAGGAACTTCAGGTCATCCGCCGTTCCATATCTTGCCGTCGGGCTGAAGAATCCCGTGTTCTGATATCCCCAGGACTCGTCGCAAGGGTGCTCAGAAAGCGGCATAAACTCCACATAATTGTAGCCCTGCTCTTTCAGATATTCCACAAGCATCGGTGCTATCTCTCTGTATGTATACCAACCTTCAGCAACACGGTCAGCCTCAATGACTTCTTCCGGTGTCAGCTGTTTTCCATTCTCATCATACACCGGCTTGCAGTGCCATGAGCCCATATGCATCTCATACACATTGAGCGGACCACCCTTGCACTCATTCCGTGTCCTCATCCATCTTGCATCGCCAAATGTATACTCATCCATATCTCTTATTATAGATGCAAATGCCGGTCTGAGCTCCATGCCAAACCCATAAGGATCGCAGTGGTCCACACAATATCCGTCCCTCTGGTATATCTTATATTTGTACATCTGTCCGGCCTTTGCCCCCGGCACAAAACACTTGAAAAAGCTGCCGTCGTAACACCTCTCCATGGCAGTCTCTCCCCATGAATTGAACTCACCTGTAACCGTCACCGACTCCGCATTCGGTGCATACGTCACAAAGTCCACTCCTGTCACTGCTTTCCTCCTGCTCTTGCCCACGTTCTCCTTCACAACGTGTGCGCCTAGCTCATTGTAGGCATCAAAGCACCTTCCCGAATAAAACTCATACAAATCCATAACTTTCCCTCCATACAAAGTTAGTATTCAAGTTCCATCATCCAAGCCCTCTCAGTCATTTCTTGACTGTAGTAAATTACTTTCAGTATACCGCTGTGCGTCCGTCATATGAATATACGTTTTTTGACAAAAGTAAAATAATTTACTCAAGACAATTATCGACAATTAGATTAAATTTGTATATACGTATTTTTGACTATATCTTTCTTTTGTTGTATTCTATACTATAATGCATAGAGCGTCATTCGGGCGCTTATAACCATTTATAATCACTGCCCTCGGACAGTTTTTGTATGATCAGAAAGGAGCTCTTATGGACAGAAGGATTCAGCGTACACGCAACAGCTTATTCAGCGCATTTATCGAACTGCGTGCCACCAAACCTGTGGAGAAGATCACAGTGAAGGAACTCACAGAAAAGGCAAATATCAGCAAGCAGACCTTCTATCTGCATTTTCAGGATATATATGATCTGTCGGAATACCTCGAAAATGATGCTCTTCTGTCCCTCATCGGTGACATTCCAAATCCCGAATATATGCTTACTAATCCGGCAGAAGCAAGCAGACAGTTGTGCAACGCATTTATCAATCAGGGACATTTGTTCTCCATACTCTTTCCTGATGACAATAGAAGCTACGGAGTCCTGACCAACAAGCTCGACGCCCTCATCAAGGAGAAGATATATGACGTCCGTCCCGAGTTCAGAGATGACCTTGCCAAGAATGTTGAGGTGTCAATGTTCGTACAAGGCTGTGCTTATACTTTCCTGAAATACAAAGATCAGGATGCCGCTATGGTCATAGATACCCTTGCTGGAATCATAGACAGGGCAACCAGAGCGTAAATAAATGGCATGTGAGCTTTTCAGACGACAAGCTCGCATGCCACATATTCATAATTCACTTTCTCTCTCCTGTTTATCTTAAGCTGATATCCTTTATCTATACCACCAGAATGACCTGTATCAGCATTTTCATCGGAATGTACCTCCAGCACAGCATATACAGTTTCGCCTCTGCCAGCAAGCGTCTCATATGGATACTCTGCAAGCAGCCTGCCTTTTCGCACCTTCTCACCATCACCACATGTAAGTCTTATATCTACATAGCTCTGTGTCCTCTGCCATCCGGTGTCGATCTCTGATATCAGATATATCCTGACCACGTATCCTTCCTCAGATGTACACTCTATCTGGCCTTCTCCGGCTTTACTATATCCAGCCTTGCAGTCAAACGGCGCTCTGATCTCTCCCCGTGTGGCTCGAATCGCACACAAGCCGACACTCCCGTCTCCCAGGTTCTGTAGGCAATGTATATCAGATACGCGCACAACATCACCTTCAACAGGCACATACACCTTCTTAAGCACTCTTTCATAATCGATCTCAGCCTCCTGTTCAATATTATCTTTCCTGTGTCCATCTATATATCTTCCAAGCTCTCGGCATATCCTTTCCACCTGATCCTCATAGAATACCTGCACCTGCCTGCCCTTTGCCAGTATTCCCAGCGCTCCTGTGGCTTTCAGTCTTCTCCTGTCCACCAGCGCCCCGTTGTTCACCGTAACTCTAAGTCTTGTATCACTGCTCCTCAGACTGTAAATATTTGCTGTTCCTCCCAAAGCTCCGGCAATGGCAATGGCTACAGCATCACCATCAACGTAGTTATCCTCCGATGAATACTCCCTGTCCTCCCGCTCATCCTGACTATCTTCCAGACTGCCTGAGGCATTTCCCCTGACGTATTTCCTTATCCATACGGTCAGACATACCACAGCCGCCAAACAGACAATCACCAGCACAATTGCCACCATAAACTCATTTTCAATATTATTGATCCCGGCCAAAGCAAAAAGGACATCCATATCCGCATTCAAATTCCTCATAAGAATTCCTCCTGCAAATATAATGTCCTTATCTTAATTTTAATATTCATTTATCACTTCCGCAAACCTGTTCACATCCGCTTCCGGCAGCCTGTATATCTTCTCTATCTTGTTCTTCGTCATCTCCAGAATCTGCCTGTCAAACTGTGCACCTTTTATGTACTCAATCGTCTTGTCCGGGAACACGAAATAACTCTCCGCCAGGCCAAAGGCTACACCGTCCTTTGCATAGTAGCCGCCATCCTGCATATGTTCAAATGCATAAAGGCATTTGTCGATATACTTGTCATTCACAAAGTAGCACTTCAGCATGATAGCCACAAATCTAAGTCTGAAGTCATCGGACATATCCTGCCAGGTTCCTACTGCGATGCCTCCCTGTCCCTCTGGAATCTCTGCCTCCTCCTTCTTTCTCCACGCAGGATTCAGCTCGGAATCTCCCATATACTTCATGATGAATTCCCACACTATCTCCGGGTACATGGATGCCGCCACAAATGTACTGCAGAACGAGTCACACACCCACCAGTTGTCTATCTTGGGAACAAATTCATCGGCATATGCAAGTATCTCCTCCAGCTTGCCCTGTGCGAATCCAAGGACAAGCCCCTGGATGACCACATCCTCCAACGTATCATCCGGCGCATGCTTCAGATACTCCTTCCAGTTTATGTCGGCTATCTGTCTGGCTATCTCCTTCAGGTCATCCAGCCTCACACCTATTATATTGCCACAGCCCGGAAGGTTCATGGCCAGATATTTGCCAAATTCCGGATCCATGTGCTCATACAGTTCAGACCTAACCAGTCTGTTCACATCCTCAAAAGAACTGCTCTCCATCTTCCTGATCTATCCTTTCTTCTTACAGCTAAATTTCTGCTCAATAGCTGATCTTATTCTTTTTATACTGTATTTACAGGCTTTCCATTGAGAAACGCCTCTATATTGCCACCCGCTATATTGAGAAGTCTCTCCCTGACCTCCTTCGGTGCCCAGGCGATATGTGGTGTTATGATCACATTCTTTGCCGTGAGAAGCGGATTGTCCGCCGCCATAGGCTCCTGTGATATGACATCCACCGCGGCTCCAGCTATACGTCCCTCGTTCAGGGCATCTGCCAGATCCTTCTCCACTATGCAGCCGCCCCTGGCAGTGTTTATGATGAATGTAGTCTTCTTCATCCGGCCTATCGCACTCCTGTCTATCATTCCCTCCGTCTCAGGGAACAGAGGACAGTGTACGCTTATCACATCCGACTGTGCGAACAGTTCATCCCTCTCAGCCCAGCTTATCCAATCGCCATCCGGCAGGGCTTTCCTCGTCCGGCTGTTCACCAGCACCCTCATGCCAAATGCATGTGCGATCTCAGCCACCTTCATACCTATACTGCCATAGCCTATGATACCCATAGTCTTGCCCGCAAGCTCCATGGTCGGCATCACACTGTAGGAGAAATCCTTACTTCTCACCCAGCCACCGTCCTTCACTGACGCATCATGCGCCCCGACCCTGTTTGCCAGTTCCAGAAGCAGTGCAAATGTAAACTGCGCCACAGCATCCGTGCTGTATGCCGGAACATTTGTAACCACTATGCCGTGCTCATGTGCCGCCTCCACATCGACCACATTGTAGCCGGTTGCCAGCACGCCTATATATCTGAGGTTCGGACAGGTCTCGATCACAGCCCTGTCTATCACCGTCTTGTTCGTTGTTATGATCTCCGCATCGCCTATCCTTGAGACCACCTCTGACCTGTCGGTTCTGTCATACACCGTCAGCTCGCCATACTTGCCAATACTGTCCCAGCTAATATCGCCGGAATTCGCCGCACATCCATCCAGAACAACTATCTTCATGTCCATCACCCTGCCTTATCGTATATTGTTGTTATATATTTTACATCAACTGTCTGATTTTTCAAAAAACATTATAATATTTTATTCAACTATACCATATTTTACGTCATATTTTTCACGGTCATTTTAACATTTAACACAAAAATGCACAAATAATTCTGTACGAGTTGAATAATTTTATTGAAAAATACTGTCAAACACATTAAAATATAAGTAACGTGCATTGGTAACATATCAAAACGAATGGGAGGTTTGAAATGGACAAAGACACATTAACAAAAAAAGTATTGGAGGTTTTTTCTGATATTCTTCCAGACATAGATGCGGGCAAGCTGGACATGACTGCAGAACTCACCACCGAATATGGCGTGAATTCCGTTTCCATCATTCAGTTCATCGTCGGACTTGAGCAGGCTTTTAACATTGAATTTGATGATTCTGAGCTTGCACTTGGCCTCTACTATGACATGAACGATGTAGTCAAGGCTGTAGCAGCCAAGGTCAGCTAACATCACGTAATCTTAATATGAAATGGAGGTAATAAGAACATGAGCAAAAAGATTTTGCCAATAAGCTATCCAATGATAACATCCTGGCAGTGGCATGCCACACTTTTCTCGATCATAGGGGACGACGAGAAAGCCAAGAATTGGATATTCAGCAATTATATACAGTTAAGATGTTACAACATCGAAGAGATCTTCACAGGAGATGAGATGCTTCTTGCAGATATGATGCCGGGAAGCAGTTCACTTAAGGAATGTCCTTATCTTCTCTTCTCTCTCATGACAAAGGAGCAGGTAGAGAGCTACTGCGGAGATATTCTCACTTTCATCAAGAAGACCATCAATCTGGGCGGATATGTATACGGAGTATTTGACGAGGCTAAGATCCTCTGCGATTCCGGTGCCGACTACAAATTCCCACATGAGCTCTTCATCTACGGATATGACGACGAGGAGCAGCAGTTCCATGTTGGAGATTTCACATTTGGCGAGCATTATTCCTACTCAAAAGTATCATACTCAGATGTGAGAAACGGCTACGACACCATCACAGCCCAGGAGGATCATATTTTCAAGGACGACTACAAGGGACGCCGTGGAATATACGTGATCCAGAAGAATCTGGCTGATACATACTACGAACTCGACACACAGTATATCAAGGATACCCTCATCGAGTACCTCGAGTCAAAGGATACCAAGAATCACTTCCGTATGATGAGGAATCGTTTTAAGGACACAGTATTTGGGGTTGATGTCTACGATGCGGTTCTGAAGCAGATCGGCAAGCAGCTTTCAGCAGAGGACCCAGACTTTGATATACGTGCTCTTCACATCCTGTATGACCACAAGGTTCTCATGATGGAGAGACTCAAGTACATGATGGATCACAAATATATTGAATTCAACGGTGATATCCTGAATGATTATATGGAGGTTGAGAACACCATGCTCACCGCCAGAAACCTTCTCATCAAGACTTCCATCACAGGTAAGGTTGACTGTATGGACAGATTTGAGAAGTACCTTATGGGTGCAAAAGAAAAAGAGATCGCAGTTCTCAACAAAGTTGTTGAGCTTCTGTAATCTCATATCATTCTTTTCATGTTTTCCCTTTGCGGGGCAGTCCTATGGCTGCTCCGCATTTTTTTGCGATTTTACATTATTTTATAAATAATTTCTTCCAAATTATCATTTACTTCTATATACTGTTTAATAAATGATTTTTACGGCAGCTCAGGAATACCTGGCATTGTCACATTGGAGGTTTTTATGAATATATGTGTATACGGCGCGTCAAGCAACGACATTGACAGATCTTATATAGAAGAAACAGAATATTTAGGAAGGGAAATCGCCAAAAGAGGCCACACTCTTGTGTACGGCGCTGGAGCAAATGGGCTCATGGGCGCAGTGGCAAGGGGTGTATACGAGGAAAATGGCACCATAATAGGCGTCACTCCTTCATTCTTTAATGTTGATGGAATACTGTTTGAAAATGTCTCCGAGCTGATAACCACTGAGACCATGAGAGAGCGCAAACAGATCATGGAAGATAAGGCAGACGCTTTCATCGTAACGCCCGGCGGAATTGGCACTCTCGAGGAATTCTTTGAGATCCTCACGCTCAAGCAGCTCGGACGTCACGGCAAAGCAATCGTAATTTTCAATCAGAACGGATTCTACGATCATCTTCTGTCCATGCTCAAAGAGACGTCAGACAAAGGCTTTATGACGCCTGCGACCAACGAGATATATACCGTCATGGATAATTCAGATGAGATCCTTGACTATCTTGAAAGCTACAAGACAGACTTAGGTCGTGTATTCAAGTTCTGATAAGCTTCTTCACAGCTTCAATAGCCACACGTATGGCTTTATCGGTGTCGTGTACCTCAGGATTCGGGAGACCGGCTGCAGCCCTCTCCTGATTCGCCACCACAAGGAAGCACGCACCGACCCTGACCCGCAGGAACGCTCCAACTATGAACAATGCAGCAGATTCCATCTCAGAGGCCTTGCAGCCCATCTTCTTCCACGCTTCCCATTTGTTCATAAGCTCATATCCAACCGGCATGATTCCCGGCGTGTGCTGTCCATAAAATGAGTCCTTGCTCTGAACCACACCTGTGTGTGCCGTCATTCCAAGTGCTCCTGCTGACTCTCTGAGCGCATTCACCACATCTATATCCGCAACCGCAGGGTACTCTATAGGCGCATACTCTCTTGACGTGCCCTCCATCCTGACAGCTCCCGTGGCGATCACCACGTCTCCGCCTACGATCTCAGTCTGCATACCGCCACAGGTTCCAACCCTGATAAAAGTGTGGGCACCGGCGTGCACCAGCTCCTGCATGGCTATGGCCGCCGACGGCCCGCCTATACCTGTGGACGTGACACTGACCTTCTCTCCATCCAGATAGCCTGTATACGTGACAAATTCCCTGCTGTCCGCCACCAGCTCCGCATCTTCGAGATACGCTGCTATCGCCTTACATCTCTTCGGATCCCCCGGCATGATAACATACCGGCCTATCATATCCTCATTTACCTTTATATGGTATTCCAATCCCTGATCTGCTTCGTATATCATAATCATCCCTCCTGACACTTGTCTGACAGCATAGAAAAAGCAGGCTTGCAGAAAATCTGCAGCCTGCTTTTCTAAGCTTTCTTATGTATCCTATAGAATTAGCACTTAAACTCATCAAGCTTTGCCTGAAGCTCTGGTGCAACTTCTCCATGAAATTTCACTGTAAGTGGCTTCTCAAGATTTAAACTGAACACACCTAAGATTGACTTTCCATCTACGACGTACTGAGCTGATGAAACGTCAACATCATTTGGAAACTGATTCAGGTATGCAACAAACTTCTTGATGTCATCCATAGTGTTAACTTTAGCTTTCATCTCTGTAATCTGCATTGGCTGCGCCCCCTAATATCTCTTAATATTTATAAGGACATTTTAACACTCCATCAACGAATGTGTCAATGCATACAGACCACGAATTAGCTATGGAAATTATTGTAATAAATGCTCCTTATGCAGCCAGCATAAATGGCTGTAATGTATTTATAAACGACTCTGTCGCTCCGTTATAGAACTTTACTGTGAGTTCCTGATCAAGTCCAAGACTGAAAACTCCCAGTATTGATTTGCCATCTACAAGATAATTCCTGTTGGTTGAATATACATCAACGTCTCCATCATATTTTCTCATTGTCTCTACAAACTGTCTTACCTGCTCTACCGAATTGAGCTTAACCTTGATATCTGTTGATTCCATGATAATTACCTCCATTCCTGTCCGTAATCAATGTTCAATTTATACTACTTTTTGGAATAATTTGCAAATTACAAAATTGTAATTTTGTAAACCAATTTGTGCAAATGGCTTGTTTTTATTAACCTAAAACGCCTTTTCAGGTTGTTTTTTAGTCATGTTGTATAAATTCAGGAATGTTTTTTTACAAATATACTGTCGGGTGGAGATCATGGTCTTATATATTTTCGTCTATTTTTAATTATTCTCAGATGGTATTTCTATTATGATATGCTTCTTGACTCGTCAATTGTCCCCAATTACAATAATACTTACATGCAAAGCCGTTTTCGCGGCTCATTCTGACGAAAGGGCGGGCACAAAACCCCATAAGAACATATATGAACCTACTTACAATTAAAGGATTTTCAAAAGCATACACTGACAAGATTCTGTTCGATGACGCAGACTTTTCAGTAAATTCAGGAGAAAAGATCGGTGTCATAGGCGTAAACGGCACGGGTAAATCAACACTCCTCAAGATCATAGCCGGCATAGACGAATGTGATTCAGGACAGTTGTCAAAGGGAAACAACGTGGTCATAAAGTATCTTCCACAGACCCCCGACTTCGCAGAGAAGGTCAGCATATACGACTATGTCATCACTGCAAATGTCGACGAGGAGAACAAATGGAGCATAGAGGGTGATGCCAAGGCGTTCCTTCACCGTCTCGGATTTGACGACACCAGCCTCATGGTGAGCACACTTTCAGGCGGTCAGCGAAAAAAGGTCGCTCTGGCTGCGGCACTGCTGTCAAGATGTGACATTCTTGTTCTGGACGAGCCCACCAACCACCTCGACAACGATATGACAGAATATCTGGAGGATTACCTTAACAACTACAAGGGTGCTCTGGTCATGGTCACCCACGACAGATACTTTCTTGACAAGGTGTGCAACCGCATAGTGGAGATCGACAAAGGCAAAACCTACAGCTACAATGCCAACTACGAAGGCTATCTCATGCTGAAGGCAGAGCGTGAGAACATCGCACTTGCCACTCAGAACAAACATCAGAATATCCTGCGCAAGGAGATCGCATGGATGCAGAGAGGTGCTAGAGCCAGAAGCACAAAGCAGAAAGCCCATATCCAGAGATATGAGAAGCTTGCAAGTGAGGAGCTTATAAAGGAAACTCAGTCGGTTACCATGAGCTCCATCGCGAGCCGGCTGGGAAACAAAACAATAGAGCTCTCCCATATAGCCAAGACCTGGCCGGGCAGACCAAGTCCGGTCATAACGGACTTCTCATACAACTTCCTGAGGACTGACAGGATAGGTGTTGTTGGCCCAAACGGCTGTGGCAAGACAACGCTCATGAAGCTCATAACCGGTGTCACCAAGCCGGACAGCGGAACCATAGAGATCGGAGACACCATAAGGATAGGATATTTCTCTCAGGAAAATGAAGCCTTGGATCCCAACATGAAGGTACTCGACTACGTCAAAGAAACCGCAGAGTATATCCAGACCACCGAAGGTCTCATGTCAGCATCCACCATGTGTGAGAGATTTTTATTTGACGGCACTCTGCAGCACCAACGCATAGAGAAGCTCTCAGGAGGCGAGAAGCGAAGACTGTATTTGTTGAAGGTTCTCGTATCATCGCCAAATGTACTGATCCTTGACGAGCCGACCAACGATCTGGACATTTCCACACTGTGTATACTTGAGGACTATCTTGATTCCTTCCAGGGCATATTGATAGTAGTATCACACGACAGATATTTTCTGGACAGAGTCATAAGAAAGCTTCTGGTGTTTGACGGCTGCGGCGGGATCTCACAGTTTGAGGGCGGTTATACCGATTATTATCTGACCCACGGTTCATTTGCCAACAGCGCATCGGCAGGGGCAAATACCCAGACAAAGCCGGAGCGTGTCAGCACAGCGGATAAGGAACCTGCCCAGAAAAAGAAAACGCAGAATCCATCCGTGAAGAAAAAGTTCTCCTTCAATGAGCAGAGGGAATATGACACCATAGAGGACACCATCGCCCGGAAAGAAGCTGAGATAGAGCAGACGGAGACCGATATCAACAACTCTGTGTCAGATTTTGTGAAGCTTAACGAACTCACGCAGAAAAAGGAACAGCTTGAATCAGAGCTGGATCAGCTTCTGGAGAGGTATGTGTATCTCACGGAGCTGGCGGAGTCATTTGAAAAGAACTGATCACATTGATCATTTGCCATAAAAAACGGGAGACGCGCTGCTGCACATCTCCCGTTTTTCTTCAATCGTCACATCTGATGTCTCACTATCCTGTATTCATCATCCAACTGAAAATACGGACAATTGTCGTAGCCTCTTGCCACAAATCTGGCAAAGTCATCCTCATCCATATTCACCAGGCACTCATAAAAATCATCTTCTTCATCGTACACATAGTGTGCACACATATCGCAACTGGAAGCCATGTGTTTCCTCCTTCCATCCGTTAACCATCAGGTTTTTACTATTATACACATATGCGAAGCAAAATCCAACCGCTTTAACCCATTTTCTCTGGCAATAATAACCATAATGTGTTATTATTGAAGGAAGTATATAAAGGGGCTTTGCATAAGCAAAAGAAGGAGTGTGTTCCAGTTATGAAGAAAAAATTTCTTGTACTGCTGCTTACGCTTACCATGATATTATCATTTTCTCCATATGTCGCAAAGGCGGCGGATACAGATGATAAGGACAGCAGTAACAAAACCGATACCATAGATGGCAGAACTTATTTCTATGACCAGTTTGACAACAGTGCGTACAGAACCGTCTACAAGCAGATCAACGATGCAGCTCAGAAATTCAACGAGTCGACATCCAATGCTTCTTATCAGGACGGCGGATATTACACAGCATTTACATTGTCGGTCAGCAACAAAGACTGGGAAGTTATCGGCAACGATGGAATGGATCAGATCGTCAACGCTGTGCTCGCCGATCATCCTGAGTATTTCTGGATGTCCGACAGCTATCAGTGCAAGCAGGAATCCTCGGGAGAACTCAGATATACAGCTCTCACCATCGAGTGCTATTCACTGTATGCCAACGGAGATACACGTTCCATATACAAGAACAACTTTGACCTGACCGTCAAGAATTATGTAGCTTCTCTGGATGAGAGCGCAAAGGATTACGAGAAGGTATATCTTATACATAATTCGATCATCAACAAAGTTTATTATGCCTCAGATGCAACATCTAAGAGCAAGGACAACATATACGCATACACCGCAGACGGCGTGTTCAACTCCAAGTATCAGTCGGCAGTCACCTACGGATATGCAAAGGCTTTCAAGGCCATTATGGATTACGTTGGTGTGCCATGTCTGTACATTGAGGGACAGAATTCAGATCTTCTGGACGACTCGATGGACACACAGAAGCAGCTCAAGGAAGAGAGTTACATCAACAACTGTGCATGGAATGCCGTTTATCTCGGCGGAGAGTGGTATCTCATCAATCTCGGTCTGGACGATCCTATAACCACAACAGGTAAGGAGGCATTGTCATATACATACTTCAATGTAACCGACGAACAGGCAAGCAACCTTACAGCCATCACATCAAGACTTCCGGGTATACCAAAGTGTACCGGAACAAAGTACTGCCTCTCAAAGGTTCAGGCAGATCTTGAAGCGGATGGACTGTGGGAGAAGTCAAGCTACAACATAATCGACAAGATACTGGACAAATACGGTTTATCCGTAGTCCTCATAAGCATAGGTCTTATCCTGCTTCTGGTGGTAATGCTCATCAAGAACATACACAAGAGCAGATCGAAGAAGAAAAAGGAAAAGGTTAAAAAGACCAAGACAACAGTGGTTGACAACTCAGAGCTGGATGCAGAGCTGAGAAAGCCGCCTATCTCATAAAATACTAAAATCAAAAAGCTCAATGCTTTCGGATTTCATCCCCGTCAGCATTGAGCTTTTTTCTGTCATTTTTCAAGATATTTTATTTCGTTCACACCCTACTCATCAAAGTTACTCTTGAGTACATTTACGGTGATCTGTCTGGACGCCTTGTTGCCTGCCCAGTCCTCCGCTGTGAGAGTCACTGTTACGGTTCTCTCCTTGCTTGTGTCCACATCCTGAGAAGCTTTAAGCGAATCCTGCACATCCGGATCCTCATCTGTGACATTGTAATAATCACTCCAGTTTATATCCGTTCCCACAGAAACGTCTATCTCGTCCGGGCCGTCTATGTATGGATTTACCTCGTCAACAACATTTATCACAGCCTTTTTTGTCTTGCTTAACTTTCCACGTCTGATCTTATATTTGATGGTGTACTTACCAAGCTTATCCGGTGCAAATTCTGAGTTGTCATATTCCAGCCTGGCATCATTGCTGTCCGGCTCAATATAGTTTGTTATATCAAATATATCACCCATATTATAATCCGTCTGGATCTGCTTGACCCTGAGCATACTGGATCTCATGATCATCGTGATCACAAGTGCAAGCACTATTCCAACCACCAGAGCCGCCACGACCATCATTTTCGTATTCAGCTCATATCGCTTCTTTTTATTTCTGCTCTGCGCGGATTTTTTACCGGAACCTGTTGACGATCTGCTATTCGCCGGTCTCCTGGTCTTGCTTCCTGAAGACACGGACTTCACCGACTTTTCAAGTGGACGTCCCGTACTTGTGCGCCTTTTGTCCTGCGCAGTTGCACTTTTCGGACGACTCGCCGATGATAAGTGGCTGCCCGATGCCGGACGATTTCCCGACACAGGACGGCTGCCTGATGCTGACCGACTGCCTGACGCTACTCCCTTGCCCGGCTGTGTCTTTTTCACACTGCTCGTTGTTGCACGGCTCACAGTTCCCTTATGAGCTCCTGCGCTCCCTTTATTCTGCCCCATATCCTGTCTGTCTGCCAATTTATATTACCTCCTAAAACATTTGTCTTAACTTTATTCTCAGTACATTATACATAATATTTTACACCCATACAATCATTTCGGATTGCAATAGTTGTAAATAAGTGAGATAATTCAATGAAGACTTACCTGAAAGGAGTATTATATATGTCAATCAATAATCTTAGTTCATTTACGAAGGAGCGTCTTGGTCTCTGTATTGAGAACGATACCATAGATAACAACCTCTACGAGGAATACGGCGTAAAGCGTGGACTTCGTGATCTGAATGGAATAGGAATAAATGCCGGCATCACCAACATTTCACTAAGCCGGGCGTATACAATGGAGGACGGAAAGCATACTCCTGCTGACGGTGAATTATATTACAGAGGTTACGAGATCCGCCAGTTGATAGACGGATTTACAAAGGAAGAACGATTCGGTTTCGAGGAGTGTACATATCTGTTACTGTTTGGAAAGCTTCCGGACGAGAATGAGCTTGCCAAGTTCAAACAGGTCCTCAACCTTGCATACGACCTTCCACACAACTTTATACAGGATGTCATAATGAAGAACCCTACCAAGGATATCATTTCTAACATGACCAAGAGTATCCTTGCCCTCGGATCATACGATAAGTCTGAGACGGATATATCTCTGGACAACGTTCTTCAGCAGTGTCTTATGATAATAAGTGTATTTCCTAGACTTGCTGTATATTCCTTCCAGGGATACAGACATTACGAGCTCGGCAAGAGCTGTTATATACACAAGCCGGATCCTGAGCTTTCATTTGCGGAGAATATACTGAGCATGCTCCGTTCAGACAGAAAGTACACCCAGCTTGAGGCAAAGGTTCTTGATCTTGCCCTTGTTCTCCACATGGAGCACGGCGGCGGCAGCAACTCGACATTTACAACACGTGTTGTAACCTCCTCCGGCTCTGATACATACGCAACGATCGCAGCAGCGCTCTGCTCACTCAAGGGACCGCTCAACGGCGGTGGAGACCTCAAGGTTATGGAGATGATGAAGAATATCCACAGCAATGTTGAGGACGTGACAAATGAGGATCAGATCCGTGATTATATCCGTAAGATCGTGCGCGGTGAAGCATTTGACAAATCGGGCGTGGTATACGGAATGGGCCAGCCTGTATATTCTCTGTCAGATCCAAGAGCCATCATTATCAAGGAATACGTAGAAAAGCTCGCCGAGGAGAAGCACGAGAAAGACGAATTCAAATTATACGAGCTCATAGAGCGTGTCGCACCTGAGGTCATTGCCGAGGAGCGCGAGATCTACAAGGGTGTGTGCATCAACATAGATTACTATTGCGGATTGTTGTATAAGATGCTCAAGATCCCTTACGCTCTCTACACGCCGCTGTTTGCCATTGGCCGCGTGGTTGGATGGAGTGCACATCGTATGGAAGAGCTGATCAACAGCTACAAGATCATGCGTCCGGCTTATCCAAGCCTTGTAGAGCCTAAGGACTATGTACCTATCAAAGACAGGTAATATGCCATGAACAATTCTGATAAATTCGAATATTCTGTCGTCAGGAGCAGGCGCAAATCTATCTGTATCGAGATAGACAGAGACCTCAACATAAAGGTTCGTGCGCCCCTCAGAATGACCGACAGTCAGATCCAAAGCTTTGTGGATTCCAGACAAAACTGGATCCGCAGCCATCTGGAAATCATGCAGAAAAGAATTTCCAATATGTCAGACGAAAAAAATCCAAGCACTGCCCTGACAGATGCCGATATAAAGGCACTGTCAGAACAGGCTCGGATATATATTCCTTCACGTGTAGAACATTTTGCTCAGATAATAGGCGTGGCCTACGGAAGGATCACCATCAGACATCAGAAGACCCGCTGGGGAAGCTGCAGCTCCTCCGGTAACCTGAATTTCAACTGTGCACTGATGAACACCACTCCCGAAATCATAGACTACGTGATAGTCCACGAGCTGTGTCACAGAAAGCAGATGAACCACTCCGCACTTTTCTGGGCCGAGGTAGAAAAAGTACTCCCAAACTACAAGGAGCTCCGTTCCGCCCTCAAAAATTACAGGTGTTAAAGCCTCTACCACTCCATAACCACAGCGCCGTATGTGAGCCCTGCGCCGAATGCCGACATGGCGATCTTGTCGCCGCGCTTCAGGCCGTGCTCTCTCACAAGCTGGTCGAGAAGTACAGGTACGCTCGCCGCAGACATATTTCCTGTATAGTCGAGAGTCGTAGGGAACTTCTCAATCGGTGCCTTAAGTCTCTTGGCAACAGATTCAATAATTCTTACATTTGCCTGGTGGAGTACGAAGTAATCCACATCGTCAGCGGTCATTCCAGCCTTGTCAAGAGCCTCCTGAAGGCACTTAGGACACTGTCTCACCGCAAACTTGTACACCTCCTGTCCATCCATATACAGATAGTCATGATTGATCTCATCTTTTACAAATATATTGTTGGTCTTTCTGCTCTCGCAGTTGAGCACCATACCCTTCTTGCCGATTGAACCCTGAACAATGCTTATGATTCCCTTGTCAGACTCCTCTATATAAGCGGCACCTGCGCCATCTCCAAACAATACGCATGTACCTCTGTCATTCCAGTCAAGTATCTTTGACAGCGTCTCCGAACCTATTACAAGAGCATTCTTCACAAACCCTGTCTCTATATACATCTTTGCAACATTGAGGGCAAATACAAAGCCCGAGCATGCCGCGTTCACATCAAACGCAATCGCCTTATCCGCACCTATAGCCGCCTGAACCTGACAAGCCCCGCTTGGTGTGTAATAATCCGGGGTGACTGTGGCAAGCACTATAAGCTCCACATCCTCTGCGGACTTCCCTGCCATCTCAAGTGCCCTCTCAGCAGCCTCAGCAGCCATGCTCGTCGTCGTCTCCTTAACAGCTATTCTTCTGTTCTTTATACCTGTTCTTGAAGATATCCACTCATCAGATGTATCAACATACTTTGCAAGCTCATCATTTGATACCTCTTTCTCCGCAAGACAGCTTCCTGTTCCTAATATTCTGATTGCCATTATATATTTTCTCCCTTTTATCCGTTATTCTCTTTATTCTTCCTTGTCTCCAAGCAGCTCAGTCACATATTCGCCCCATTTTGTGAGTTCCTTATATCCCTTAGTAAACATAGATGGCTCCACCGTATCGTCATATCCAACTGCGATCCATCCTATATCATGCTTTTCCAGATATCTGGTGAATTTTATTCCAAATACATTTCTGGTGCCCTTCAGCTTCTCATTCTTGATCTCGGCATCATCGTCTGCATATCCCCACTCTGTCACTATAAGAGGATAACTTGTCACATAGCCCGACAGGAACTTCTGCCAGAACACCTTGTCCGGGTAAACATGAACAGAGAACGCAGTATTGTTATTCTTCACACCGAGCTCGTCAAGCCATCCGAGATCATAACAGTAATCCGGACTTCCAACGATTATAAGCTGCTTTGCGCCGGCATCCCTTATAACTCCTATAAGGCTCTCCGCGCATCTCTTCCACTCTGAATCACTCATGCCAACCGGCTCATTGTATATCTCAAATATAACATTTGGAGTGTTCTTGAAATAATCCGCAATGTTCTTCCAGAATTCAGCAGAATAATCCAGCGGATTCTCGTCGAGATCCGGCATCTCATCCCCGGAACCATCTATCGGGTTACCTGTATAATCCCAGTCGAGAATAACATAGTTATCGTTCTCTCCGGCCCAGGTAACTATGCGGTCAAGATATCTCCACATATAGTAATCGTCATTCTTGTACTCCACAGGGCTTATTGGCACCCTTATGGCATTACCACCCTTGGCAAATACATCCTTGTAGAAATCCTCATTAAACTTCTTCTCCTCATACAGACTGCGCGACTCTGGAACCATCACACCCTTGAGAACAACCTGTTCTCCGTCTGCATTCAGGATCTGAGTCCCCTTCGCCGTAAGCATGGTAGGATATTTGTCTGTATCACCGATAAATTCTGCACGTGTTCCCACAGGTGTCAGCAGATCCTGCTCCTTGTCCCGCAGGTACATCACGTACCATATGATTGCTGCCGCAATGATGGCGGCCACGATAACTATCAAAGTAACCTTTAGCTGTTTCTTCATAAACGCTCCTCCAATTCAAGCTGTATCTTCAGCCATATACATAAAGTTTACCAAAAAAACACCATCACTTCAACATATGCATGAATAAAAGGCATTCCCCGTGAGATAAATTTCTCACTTGAGAAATGCCTTTCATCTATATTATATCTGTGATCTACAGATTTCTGAATCTGTCGTATCTGTCCTGTGCGATCTCCTCAGGAGTCTTGTCTGAATACTTCTTGAGGAATTCCTTAATGTTCATCTTAAGGTACTTGCCTATATATGGAACTGACTGCTCATCTGCTCCACCATACTCAGGTACAACCTGTTCGATAACATTCAGTCTCTTGAGATCCTGGGCTGTGATCTGCATAACCTCTGCAGCCTCCTCAGCTCTGTCGCTGTCCTTCCAGAGGATTGATGCGTATCCCTCAGGTGAAAGGATTGAGTATGTCGCATTCTCAAGCATCCATACCTCATTGCCGACTGCAAGGGCAAGTGCTCCACCGCTTCCGCCTTCTCCGATAAGGATACAGAGTACAGGAACCTTGAGTGATGACATCTCATAGAGATTTCTCGCTATGGCTTCACCCATTCCTCGCTCCTCAGCCTCAAGTCCACAGAACGCACCCGGTGTATTTACAAATGTAATGATAGGTCTTCCGAACTTCTCAGCCTGCTTCATCAGACGAAGAGCCTTTCTGTAGCCATCAGGAAGAGGCATACCAAAGTTTCTCTCCATGCACTCTGCCATGGAAGCTCCCTTGACCTGTGATATAACTGTTACAGGCTGTCCATCTATATGACCGATACCACCCACAATGGCTCTGTCATCATTCATGGTTCTGTCTCCGTGGATCTCACGGAAATCATCGCATATATACTTCACATAGTCGAAACCTGAAGGTCTGCTCATCTGACGAGCACCTCTGAGCTTCTCCCACGGAGTCTTAGGCTCGTCATCCTTGAGTCTCTCCTTGAGGATCTCGCTTATGTCAAATTTCTCATCTTCAACAGCACTGTCAAAGTTAGCATAGCCCTGTCTCTGCTTATGTGTGACGATGAGATCATACATTGTGTCCTTCATCTTGTCTCTTGTGATTATGCCATCTATGATACCATGCTCAACAAGGAACTCTGATCTCTGGAAGCCCTCTGGAAGCTCCTGACCAATAGTCTGCTTGATAACTCGTGGTCCTGCAAATCCTACGAGCGCTCCTGGCTCTCCAAGGATAATATCTCCAAGCATTGCAAAGCTGGCTGTAACACCACCTGTTGTAGGATCTGTAAGAATAGATACATACAGAAGTCCTGCATCAGAATGCTTCTTGAATGCAGCGGATGTCTTGGCCATCTGCATCAGAGAAATGATTCCCTCCTGCATACGTGCACCGCCTGAACAGCAGAACATGAATACCGGAAGTTTCTCCTCTGTAGCCTTCTCGACAGCTCTGGCAATCTTCTCACCCACAACATATCCCATACTGCTCATGAGGAATCTTGCATCACATACACCAACTACAGCAGGCTCACCATTGATGGTTGCCTTTCCTATAGTAACAGCCTCCTTGAGGTTTGTCTTGGCCTGTGCAGCCGCAACCTTGTCCTCATAGCCCTCTGTTCCAAGAGGATTTGAGCTTGGCATATCCTCAAACCATGGCTCAAATGACTTTGGATCTGTGACCATTCTTATTCTGTTCTTGGTCTTAACTCTGAAGTAAGAACCGCACTCATAACAAATGTACTTTGCGTTCTTCACTCTTTCCTTCTCAACTTCTCTTCCGCACTTAGGGCACTTTACAAGCTCCACCTTTGGTGCTTCCTGAATTCCCTCAACAGCCTTTGCCTCCTCTGCAGCCTTTGCTGCAAGTATCTCGGCATCCTTTGCCTTTTTTTTGATAAATAACATGATATTTACTGCTCCTTATACTTCTGTAAGACGATACATGCATTGTGTCCGCCAAATCCAAGTGAGTTGCTGATCGCAACATCAACATCCATCTCGCATGGCTCCTTACAATAATCCAGATCAAGCTCCTCCTCGCTCTCCACAAGGCCTCTTGTTCTGTGGATATAACCTTCCTCTATACTCTTGACACAGGCAATACACTCGATGGCTCCCGCTGCACCGAGAAGATGTCCTGTCATAGACTTTGTTGAATTGATCTTGATATCCTTTGCGTGATCGCCAAATGCCTTCTTGATAGCACGTGTCTCAACAAGATCGTTCAGATGTGTGCTTGTACCATGAGCATTGATGTACTGAACCGCATCAAGTGGAAGTCCTGCATCCTTAACCGCATTGGTCATGGCAACTGCTGGTCCCTCACCTGACTCCTCAGGTGCTGTGATATGGTGTGCATCACTTGAACATCCGTAACCTGAAAGCTCTGCGTAGATCTTTGCACCTCTTGCCTTTGCGTGCTCAAGCTCCTCAAGAATAACAATACCTGCACCCTCACCGAGAACGAATCCGCTTCTGTCCTTATCGAATGGAATAGAACATCTGTCTGGATCTGTTGATGATGTAAGTGCTGTAAGTGAATCAAATGTTGATATACCGATAGGTGAAACTGCTGCCTCACATCCGCCGGCTACCATGACATCAGCGTCTCCGTACTGGATAGTTCTGAATGCCTCACCGATACTGTTTGTTCCTGAAGCACATGCTGTTACAACATCTATACTCTTGCCCTTGAGACCAAACTGGATCGCAACGTTACCTGCTGCGATGTTGCTGATCATCATAGGAACTACGAATGGACTTACACGAAGTGGTCCCTTTGTAAGTATGGTTCCATATGCGTTCTCAAGCTCCTGAAGTGAACCAACACCTGAACCAATACATGTACCAACTCTGTAAGCATCTTCCTTTGTCATATCAAGTCCTGAATCTGCCATAGCCTCCTGGGTTGCCTTCACAGCAAACTGTGTGAATCTAGCCATACGTCTTGCAGACTTTGGATCAATGTAGTCCTTTGCAACAAAGTTCTTAACCTCACCGACAAGCTTGCACTTGTATGCTGAAGCGTCAAACTGTGTAATAGGTCCGAAACCATGCTTGCCTTCCTTAAGTGAATCCCAATACTCGTCAACTGTATTGCCGACTGGAGTTATGGCTCCTATACCTGTTATTACTACTCTCTTCTTCATACTTATCTCCTTGCATTACTTATTCTGCTTTTTATACATATTTAACCATTCAATTATACTCCAACTGTCAAATGTTTGGAAGTAATTGTGTCCATGTTTTTCTATAAAATTTCGATAAACATTCGCATTTATACATATCTCTTACAGTTTTTTCTTTATCTTTCTGAATATAAACTTCTTGCTTATATAATAATTGAGGAATATCACCAGCACTGATGTGAACGTCTTTATGCCCATCGCCCACAGGTGAAGCCTGTCAACCAGTATATAGATCAAGCCCTCCTCCACCACCAGTGTGAACACCCTGCTCACGTAGAATGACACCAGCTCTTTTATGAACTCCCATGCAGTCTCTGCGGCAGTGTGGAACACCGATTTTCTATTTGTTATGAATGACACAAAATTGTACAGTATCCATGCCAGGAAGTTGGCCCTGACAGGTTCTATCCTGCATTTGTACATAAATATCCAGGCGGAGCCAAGATTTACCGCTCCCACGACAATTCCCCACAGTATATATATGTATATCTCCCTGGGTATCTTCTTCAGCACTTTATCTACAAACATGTAACTCCCTTATAACATCCGCCTCTTCCGGAAACTCCCGCTCTATCCGCTCGCAGAGACGCCCGTTAAACTCAACCCTTTTCCCATAGTTAAACTTCAGAATATTCTTATATCCCCACAAATGTGTGAACACATCCTGTCTTTCTATATCCGCCGCCTCAGGAAAAAATGAAGCAATGATCTTTCCCTTTCTCGCAGCACACATCGCAAGCAGTCTCTGCTCCGCAAATACCATGTGGCACAGATTTTCCTCAGTCTCCCTACAATTCTCCATAAACTGTATGGAGCTGTCCACATAATAGTTCTTAAATTGCTCCTTAGCCATATATAGCATACAGGTATTTACCGGCGGAACATCCCAGTTCCACAGGGGATCAAAGCTGTACGAACTGTCCATATTGAAGAAGTCCCTGCCGGGATATACATCCGGATATATTCCTTCTCTGTGTATTGCACAAATATCCGTCCCCGCTATGTATTCCCCTATATTCTTCCACACTATAAGGTCCAGATCCACCATGACCGCCGGCATATGCGCCGCCTTAAGCGCATACAGCTTGCCCGCAGCCCAGAACACTCCCGGGGATATGCAGTCAGGAACCTGTATCTCTTTTATGCCGCCATTCCATATATGCGACAATCCCTGTCCCTCAACATAATCAATGGCCCTTGCATCACCGTAAAGTGTGATAGGGCCATTCATTTTTCTCCACATAAGAGCAGACAGGATCATGGTCAAAAGCTCATAATCCTGCATGCTGTAAGTGTCATCTTTACTTTTCTCAAAATAAGGAGCAGTCCACAATGTGTGGAATCCCTCTATATCCTTCATATATCCTCCAAGATCCGGTCATGTACTAGATCAGATCCAGTCCATATCCAAACTTAGCATTGCCACCGATCCGGCTGGCCGGTCTTCTGCTTCTGTTGATAAGCTGCCACTCCTGAGGGAACTCAACCATCAGCTCCTGGCTTGTTCTGATTGAATCCATGCTGTCCTGTGGCTGCTGTGTGTCACTTTCAAGCACCATCGGCATATTTATCCGCTGGCTTCCAAATATTCTATATTGGCTGCCTGACAATATTCTCTGGCTACCCAACAACATACGCTGGCTGCCAAACAACATACGCTGGCTGCCAAACACTCTGTACTGGCTTCCCGCCAGGTATCTGAAGCCTCCCTGACTTCCAAACAGCAGTCTCATCTGACTGCCATTCCACCGGAACCGCTGACTTCCTATCATTCTATACTGGCTTCCCGTGAGGTATCTGAAGCCTACCTGACTACCGAATAACTGTCTCATCCGGCTGCCATTCCACTGAAAACGCTGGCTTCCTGTCATTCCACTCTGACTTCCCATCAAAAGCTTCTGGCTTCCAGTATCCACAGTCTGTTTCGCAGCTTCGCATCCAAGCTCTCCGTATCTGTCCTCAAAAGGGATCAGAACTCCACCGCCGAATTCCACACTGAAAGGTCTGCCGTCCATCATGACATATGTCCTGTAAGGATACAGTCTGCCATTCTGCGCTATCAGCTTCATATATACCGGCAATCCACTGTCGAGCCTGTGGAATCTGTACGCCTGCGGTGTGGTTGCTTTAACGAAATATCCTCCCGCCGGCAGTGAATATCCAAGCACTGCCTCAAGCTCACCATCCCATTCAATATATACTCCGAATTCTCCAGTCTGGGCATCATAATTCCTGAGGTCAAAATATGCCTTTCCCGTGACAAAAGGAAGCATCCTGGCTATTCTATTGTCAAATAGTGCCACACTCTCGCCGGCACCTCTATTTAAAGACGAATATATGAAACCCACACACAATCTCCATTCCCAAACTAGCCAAAATTCTATATCCGACTATTTGCCTTATACTATGTATGGTACTCTATTTCTCCATATAATTCAATTTAATTTGAGGGATTTAACAGTCTTATTTTCCACTAATTTCCTCATTAAAATTACTTGCCAAATGTAAGGACATAATATCTCTTATATCCCTGTTTATCATTTTTGAGAGCCACAAATACTGCAACGCCCATGGTCTTGTATGTAGTATTCAGCATATTGCTGTCATGTGCGGTCGACTTGGACCATGCTCTGAACACGAGATCTCCACCACTGAAACCACATGCAAGATTCTCTCCGTACAACTCGTACATGGAGTTGAGACACAGTGTTCCATTTGGTCTGTAATGGCTGTACTTGTTGCTTATCTCCTTTGCTCTTGTGGTAGCGGTCTCTGTCAGAGATGTTGACACCTTAAGGCTTGAAAGTCCATTTTCTGCACGGTGCTGGTTGACCATCTTACTCAGTCTGTTTGCCGCGCCTATATCATAATATCCATATACTCTTGTCTTTCTGCCCTTACCAAGATCGATAGTGTAATATCTCTTGACCGAAAGATCGTACTCTCTCTTATATACAACGCCTCTTCTGTTGACATATGCTATGTAGCCATTAGATGTTTTGTACTTCCCTGCCTTTGTAACACGCTTCGCAGCACTATTAAAATAATAGTTAGCACTTCCAATCTTAATTATAGTTTTCTTTGCCGGTTTCCACTTTCTGCCAGTAAACTTATACGCTTTCTGGGTATTGTTGTTATAACTTAATGTTGCTACGCCATTAGAGCCGAAATAATATCTGCTGCTGTAGACGGTCTTCCACATATTCTTCTTCTGCACCCATGTGTTCTTCGAGTAGTCAAAGTTGTATACCTTCTTTGTACCCTTCTGATCTGTATATCTTGAGGTAACATATCCGCCGTCACATACGTAGTAAGCGGTACTTCCATTTACCTTCTTCCATCCTGATGATGTACGTCTGTTTCCATTTGCATCATAGAAGTAGTATCGGCTTCCGTTGAGCTTATCGATCACATTTGAGACTCTCTTGTATGACTTGCTGCTTGATATGTATCTGTACAATATATTCGATGCCTGATCATACAGAATGGTACATGTGCCTGATCCATCAAAATACATCAGCTTTCTGCCTGTATCCTTCCACAGGTTCTTATTCATATTCCAACTCTTCTTTGAATCGTTAAATGAATACATTCTGAAAATGCCTGATGCCTTGTAGATCCTCTCCTTTACATAATGGGAACCACCGCCTGTTACAAATACCATATTGTCATAATTTATATGATACCAGCCGCCCTTTGTGACCTTGTCACCGTTTGAATTAAAATAATATGTTCTGCCATCGTTGAGAATAAACATCTGGTTCTTCACCTGAACAAGCTTGCCGTTGCTCAGTGACTGTGCCTTCTTGCTGCTATTATCGTATATCTTTGCACACAGTCCGGAATTGTTCAGATAATAGAGAACGTTATCCACTGTCTGCCACTCGTTCTTGCAGATCGTCCAGTCCTTTGAATCAGTGCTGAATCTGTATATCCTGATGGTATCTCCGGTACGTGCAAACTTCATAGCTGCCACACCATTTTCATCTATAAGATATCTGATGCCATCTTCAGCATCTATCCAGCCTGCAGTTTTCTGCACTTCACCATTAACATAATATCTGAAGTAACCATCCTCATCCTGTATTACTCCACTCTGAACTGCATCTGATGCTGTGGCCAGAACCGCCGTGCCGTCAGCTCCCATCTCATCTGCCTGTGTCACCACATTTGTAGAAAAAATCACAATAGCCAATACAGCAATCGCCATAAGACTGCCTATAGCTTTTGCCGCCATCAGGCTCTTTTCTCTCTTTGCAATATTAGTCTTCATTGTAGACATCTTTACTGTCCTCCTTTTTATTAAACATCAGTTTCCGCAAGGAATCTGACGTTTGTGTGCATTCTGCTACGCTCGTAGTATACACGTGTTACATATTTTTTACAAGTATAACTTTTTTACAAGTTTTTTGTTACAAATGTGTTAAGTCGTCCCATCTTGGATTATTTGTCTACATATGGTAAAATAAACCCGCAAAATTCAAAAACAGACAACGAAAAATGTCTGCCAACGGCAGTACAGAGAAAGGATACATATATTATGGGAGCTATTGTTACATTAAAAAAGGGAGAGGGACGACTTCTGAAGTCCGGTGGAGCATGGATATTTGACAATGAGGTCGACACCATAGTCGGCAGCTTTGAGAACGGCGACATCGTCATAGTAAAGGACTTCGACGGTTATCCGCTCGGCAAAGGGTTCATAAATACCAACTCCAAGATCATCATCCGCATGCTCACAAGACATGTGGACACCGAGATCGACGAGGCATTCTTCACAAAGAGACTTCAGGATGCATGGGATTACCGCAAGAAAACCGTCGACACCAGTAGCTGCCGTGTCGTATTTGGCGAGGCTGATTTTCTGCCGGGAATCGTCATTGACAAGTTTGAAAACGTGCTTGTTGTCGAATCACTGGCACTCGGCATCGACAAAGTTAAAAATTTGTTAATAAATATTTTAAAAAATATACTTAAAAATGATGGTATAATAATCGAGGGTGTTTATGAACGAAGCGATGCAAAAGTCAGAAAACACGAGGGGATGGATACCTATAAAGGGTTTATTGGTGACGAATTTAACACAAAGGTTCATATAAATGAAAATGGCGTTCGATATATTGTTGATGTGAAAGACGGTCAGAAGACCGGATTCTTTCTGGATCAGAAGTATAATCGTCTTGCTATTCAGAGAATATGTAAAGATGCAAAGGTTCTTGATTGCTTTACACACACAGGCTCCTTTGCTCTCAACGCAGGCATAGCCGGTGCTTCCAGCGTTTTGGGAGTAGACGCTTCAGAACTTGCTATTGCCCAGGCCAGAGAGAATGCAGCGCTCAACGGATTGGAGAGCACTGTCTCTTTTGAGTGCAGAGATGTATTTGATCTTCTTCCTGAACTGGAATCAAAAGGCGAACAGTTTGACGTTGTCATACTTGACCCGCCGGCATTCACAAAATCAAGAAATTCAATAAAGAACGCAGTCAAAGGCTATCGCGAGATTAATCTGCGTGCTATGAAACTCGTAAGGGATGGTGGATTCCTTGCGACTTGTTCATGTTCACATTTTATGGATTTCGAGTTATTTACCAAGACCATAAAACAGGCCGCCATGAATTCACATGTTAGACTTCGCCAGGTAGAGTTCCGCACACAGGCTCCTGATCACCCAATATTATGGGCTGCAGATGAATCTTATTATCTGAAGTTCTACATATTCCAAGTAATAAAGGAGAGATGACACAATGCAACTAATTCAGAGAAATAAGGATTCAGCATATTTGCAATACGACAAGTATGTAAATTATGACAATCCTATCGTCGCTGCAAAGGCAAAGGAACTTGCTGCAGATTGCAAGAGCAGTGATGAGATCATACAGGCATGTTACTATTTTGTCCGGGATAGGATTTCTCACACATATGACAGTAACTTTTCAGTAATAACTATCAGCGCTTCCGATGTACTGGAAGCCAGCACGGGCATCAGCTATTCAAAGGCCAATTTGCTGGCAGCACTGCTTCGTGCCAACAACTTATATACAGGATTCTGCTATATCCGTATCAAGCACAAGGGCGGACTTATGGCTATGCATGCACTTAATGCGGTATATCACCCGGATCTCAAGAAGTGGATACGTCTTGATGCCCGTGGCAATAAATACGGCGGTTTCAACGCCGATTACACACATAATGAGACTCAGATGGGACATGTGATTGATTCAGCAGCCGGGGAGTATGAGTTCAACGACCTCATCGCCGTACCGCTTCCATCAACCATGAGGGTTCTCGAACAGAGTACCAACTTCTACAAGATGTACTTTAACGATATGCCTGATTATGACGCTTAAAAACAGAGGAACCGATACATGTCAAAGACAAAATCAAAAACTATATTAAAGATATCATTTAACTCACCTTTGGTACTTACATTTGTACTCATTTGTCTGGGAGCATATCTTTTGAACATACTCACAGGCGGCAAAAGTAATTTTCTTCTGTTTGAGGTGTACAGAGCCCCTCTCACCGATCCTTTAACCTACGTCCGCATATTTGCCCATGTGTTTGGTCACTCAAGCTGGAGTCACCTTATCAACAACATGACGCTGCTGCTTGTGATCGGCCCACTGCTTGAGGAAAAATACGGCTCAAAGGATCTGCTCATCGTAACCATCACCACCGCACTGGTGACAGGAATCGTGCATTTTATATTCTTCCCTGGCACAGCATTGCTCGGCGCCAGCGGAGTGGTATTCGCATATATTCTTCTGTCTTCTTTTGCATGTATAAAGGACGGCTCCATACCGCTCACCTTCATACTTGTTGCAGTGCTTTATATCGGTGGGCAGGTGATCGACGGGGTGTTTGTGAAGGACAATGTGTCGAATCTCACCCACATTATCGGAGGGATCATCGGCGCGTTCTTCGGGTATATCTCAAATGTCAGGAGATGATGTGACGAACGGACGGATGGCATACTCTCCGGGGACAAAAATTGGGTCTCTATATATGTAATCACGCTCGACTTACCTCACTTTGCTTTGCTTATATCTGCACGCGGCTCCCGCTCGCTATAAGGGCGTTGCGAGCTCCGCCTTGGCAATAAGCAGCAAAGTTCAGGCGTCTTCGCTACCGATTACATATATAGAGACCCAATTTTTATATCCCTGGAGAGTATGGCATCCTGATCTTGTTGGATATTTACAATTTCAGGATTTCCTCCGGTGTTTCTACTATGTTGTCTGCGCCGACAGCTTCGAATTCTTCCCTGCTGCCGTAGCCGTAGAGGACTCCTATGGTCTGGAGACCGCAGGCTTTGCCACCTTCTATGTCGTAGCGTCTGTCGCCTATCATCACAACCTGGTTTGATTTTATCATATCTTCTGTCAGGCCGTGATCTTTCTTGAGGCTTTCAAGGACCTGGGATATGATGTGCTTCTTGTCTGATCCTGTTCCGTCGGGATTGCTTCCGACTACGACGTCAAAATATTTTCTCACGCCGAACTTCTCGAGGATACGGAGTGTCGGCTCCGTTGGTTTGCTGGTTGCCACCGATAGTATACAATCTCTTTCCTTGAGGGCACGCAGGGTGTCTGCCACTCCGTCGTACACCTCAGCCTCAAAGAGCCCTACCACGTTGTATCTCTCCCTGTACTTGGCCACCATCTCCTTTGCCCTTGCATCATCCATGTCGAATTCTCTCACAAAAGAATCATACAGGGATGGCCCTATAAAGCTTCTTAATACTCTGTATTCAGGATATGGAATTCCAGCCCAGTCCAGAGCGTATTTTATACAGTTGAATATTCCTTTCTCAGACTTGGTGATGGTTCCATCAAGATCGAATAATAAGTATTTGTACATATACTGTCTTCCTCCTTGCAAAATAATGGGTCAGGCACACCAAAAGCGCTTACCGAAATGCCCCGCAAATTCTATGAATCTGTGGGGCATTTGTAGTATTTATATATTGAAACTACCCATGAATATTACATGATATCAACATCTGCCGAGTAATCCACACCATCAATCTTGAAACCAAACATGTTGTAGAAATCCTCCCAGTATCCATCGATATCTGCTATATCCTTGACATTGTCATTGTTGACTGTATCCCAGTGCTCAGCAACCACTGCCTGAACATCGTCTCTCATCTCCCAGTCATCCATACGGATGAATCCGTTGTCGTCCACCTGGCTGTCATCCAGGATCTTATCCATGAACAGTCTCTGCATCTGCTCTATGCATCCCTCGTGGAGTCCCTTCTCCTTCATAACCTTGTAGAGAAGTGTGATATACAGAGGTACGATAGGGATAGCTGCACTTGACTGTGTGACAAGAGCTTTGTTGATGGCTATCTTCGCCTTTATGTTAGGGAACTTTTCATTTATAATGTCTGCTGACTTGTACAGATCCTTCTTCGCCTGTCCGATTGATCCCTCAGCATAGATAGGGAATGTGATCTTTGGTCCTATGTATGAGTATGCAACTGTAATCACGTTATCTGCCAGAACTCCGGCATCTGAGAGTGCCTGCATCCAGTCGATCCAGTCCTCACCGCCCATTACCTTGATGGTGGCATTGATCTCATCATCATTTGCCGCTGTTATATGTGCATCTGTGATGGTGTTGTCCTTGAGTACAAGTGTCTTGTTGGTGTACTCCTCACCTACTGTCTTGAGTACAGATGTGTACTTTGTTCCATCCGGAGTTGTTCTTCTAGGGGCAGCCAGGCTGTATACGATCATGTCTATCTTGCCCATGTCTGCCTTGATGGTCTCGATGACCTGCTCCTTGATCTCGACTGAGAACGCGTCGCCATTGATGGACTTTGCATAGAGTCCGGCCTTGTGAGCCTCCTCCTCAAATGCTCTGTTGTTGTAGAAGCCAGCGGTTGCTGTACGGCGTCCATTTGACTCCTTCTCAAACATAACGCCGAGGGTATCTGCGCCATAGCCAAATGCAACTGCGATACGTGATGCAAGTCCGTATCCTGTTGACGCTCCGATCACCAGAACCTTCTTAGGTGCGTTATCGCTCTTAACTGCTCCCTTTGACTTGACATACTCGATCTGATTCTTTACATTCTGTGCGCATCCCACCGGGTGAGCTGTTGTACAAATAAAATCTTTAACTCTTGGTTCAACTACCATTTTCAATTCTCCTTATAAAACATAATATATTTAGTGCTCTTTGTTGGCAAACTTCGTGTATTCCTGCAGCCATACCAGATCCACAGATCCGGTGGCACCTTTTCTCTGTTTAGCTATGATTATCTCCGAGATACCCTTCTTGTCGGTATCAGGATTGTAATAATCATCTCTGTATATGAACATAACCACATCGGCATCCTGCTCGATAGATCCCGACTCTCGGAGATCCGCAAGCACAGGCTTGTGATCCGGTCTCTTATCAACCTCTCGGTTAAGCTGTGACAGTGCTATGATAGGCACATCCAGCTCCCTGGCAAGCATCTTCAACGATCTCGACATATCAGATACGAACTGCTGTCGCGACTCAACTCGTCCCGTCGTGCTCATAAGCTGCAGGTAGTCGATGATGATAAGTCCAAGATTGTTCTTGCTCTTGAGCTGTCTGCATTTTGATCTCAGCTCGGATATGGTGAGTGCTGAACTATCCTCTATGTACAGCGGTGCGGCAGCTATACTCTCCGCACTGGCAAGCACCTGATCCCAGTCGTCCTCAGCCAACTGTCCCGTCTGTACCTTCTGGGAATCAACCAGGGAATCCATGGCTATCATACGCGTTACAAGCTGCTCCTTGCTCATCTCCAGGTTGAATATCGCTGTTGCAATTCCCTTGCGCACAGCAACATGGTGAGCTATATTCAGGACAAATGCCGTCTTACCCATGGCAGGTCTCGCTGCCACCAGTATGAACTCCGATCCATGGAGACCAGTGAGCATGTTGTCCAGATCTATGAATCCCGTAGGGATACCTGTTACTCTTGTGTTCTTTCTGGAAGCCTCCTCTATCTGCTCAATGACATTCATGACGATCCTGTCGATCCCCACAAATTTGCTGGAGCCGTTCCTCTCCTTTATCAGATTGAACACACCGCTCTCGGCCTGTTCAAGAAGCTGTTCAACTCCCTCAGAATCCAGATAACAGTCCTTCTCCACTTCCTCGCACAGCTTTATCATCTTCCTGAGTATGGATTTGTCCGCCACGATCTCTGCGTAATGCTTGGCATTCACCGATGTCGGAACCGTCTCCAGGATCTCCGCTATGGATTTGGCGCTTATGACCTCATCCGGTACATTGTTCTCCTCAAGCTTGTTCTTCAGAGTTACCAGGTCGACCGCCTTTCCCTCCTTGAACAGCTCAACCATATTCTCGAACAATATTCCGTACTGACCGTAGTAGAAATCCTCCTTGGTCAGCATATCGGACGCCTCCACTATGGCGTCTCTGTCCATGAGCATGGAACCTATAACAGACTTCTCGGCATCCAGATTATAGGGAAGCTTTTTTCTTGCAAATGCATCTTCCATGTTTTATCTATACTCCTTATGCTTCCTCGACCTTTACAGCAAGCTCTGCCTGAACCTCAGGGTGAAGCTTGACCTTCACTGAAAAGCTTCCTATCGCCTTGATAGAGTCCTTCATGACGATCTTCTTCTTGTCTATATCCTTGCCGAGCTGGCTCTTGATGGCATCTGAGATCTCCTTTGTGGATACTGAGCCAAATGTTCTTCCACCCTCTCCAACCTTGATCTTAACAGTTACTGAAGCCTTCTCAAGCTCTGCCGCAAGTGCCTTGGCATCAGCAAGATTCTCTGCTGCCACCTTCTCCTCATGAGCCTTGCGGAGCTTGAAATCATTCATATTCTTTGGAGTTGCCTCCATGCCGAGCTTCTTAGGAATGATGAAATTCCTTGCGTAGCCCTCATTTACCTCTACCATTGCGCCTTTCTTTCCAAGGCTTTTAACATCCTGTAATAATATGACCTTCATATCCTAAATATCTCCTTCCTTATACATCTCATTCAGGAGCTCAACAAGCCCCTTCTTTATATCCTCTGCTTTCGCATTTTCAAACTGAGCTGCCGCGATATTTGCATGACCGCCGCCACCCATTCTCTCCATGATTATCTGGACATTGACATCGTCAATGGCTCTTGCACTTATCTTGACATCCGCACCCATCTGCGCTATTACAAATGAAGCTCTGACACCTGCGATGTTCAGCATCTCATTTGCAATCTTGGCGGTGAGTACCACCGGCGACTCAGGGCCATCCCCAGGTGTAATGATTGATATGGCAAATGCATCAAGCACCATCTCTGCGTGGCTGACACCCTCCGCCTTCTGTCTGTAGGTCTCTATGTCAGTTCTGAACATCTTCCTTACTCGCATGACATCCGCACCGCTTCTCTTCAGGAACGCGGCTGCCTCAAAGGTTCTGACACCGGTCTTGCTCAGGAAGTTGTCGGTGTCAATGAGTATTCCGGCATACATGGCGTCCGCCTCTGTAGGCCTGAGCTTTATCTTCTCATCCATGTACTGGAGCATCTCTGCGATCATCTCACATGCAGATGACGCAAATGGCTCTATATACGACAGTGTCGCATTTGCAATGACATCCTTTGTCTGCCTGTGGTGATCAAATACCACTATGCTCTTCGCATATGCCAGCAGTTCCTCACACTCCGTGAGCGTAGGATTATTCACATCCGTCACAACTACGACCGTGTCGTCATCGACCAGACTGAGCGCCTGATCGTTGTTGATTATCATATCTGCCGGGTAGGAATTGCTCGAAGTGAAATTTCCGTATATCGGACTTATGGCCGATGACACCTCATTTACAACTATATGCGCCGTCTTGCCCAGCGCAGTCACCATCTTGTATATTCCTATACCTGAACCAAAAGCATCCATGTCCGGATTCTTGTGAGCCATGATTATAACCTTCTCCTTGGTCTCAAGAAGCTCCTTGAACGCAAGAGTCTTAACCCTCGCCTTAACTCTCGTGGACTTCTCCGTTCCCTGACTCTTACCGCCAAAGTAGGTTATCCTGTCGGCGGACTTGATAACAGCCTGATCACCGCCTCGGCCCAGGGCAAGCTCCATTGCGGAACGCGCTGCCTCAAAGTTCTCGATAAAGCTCTTGTAATCAGTGCCAAGACTTATACTGAGTGTAAGCGGAAGATCATTTCCGATATTTATAGCCTTGACCTCATCGAGCAGGGCAAATTTGTTCTCCTTGAGCTGATCCAGATACTTCTGTGGCATCACGAACATGTACTTATCCTTCTCAAGGCTCTTGACTATGGCGTCGACATTTGCCATGTATTTGTTAATCTTTCTGTCGACCAGAGCAACAAGAAGTGAGTGCCTTACCTCCTCAAGCGACTCGAATATCTCGTCGTAGTTATCAATATATATGAGACCCGCAACCAGCTTCTGATCGTGGTTCTCCTGAGTGAGCTGATTTACCACTGTCACATCAAACATGTAGAACGCAAGGAAGGTGTCGGTCTTGCCGTGGTGTCTTGAACCACTGTGTGAAGCCTTCGCCTCTTTCTTCTGCTCAGCAGATCCGTCTCCGTCTGTGCCGGCCTCATCCGGTTGGGCATCCGTCTCTTCCATAACAGGCTCAACCTTGTTCACCTGTACACGTCTGATCTCATAACGGTATTCTCTTCCGTTAAATGCTATCTCTCCCTCGGTGACATCCTCCTGATAAGGAAGACTCTCCTCGGTAACCTCCTCAAATACCTGAACTATATTCAGCTTCATGAGCTTTCTCTTACTGGTCTCCGTTATACCTGAGAACTCGTCGTTCACCCACACAACTTTTCCATCCTCGTCAAGCAATGCGTACGGAACCGGAAACTCCTTTATGAGCTCCTTCTGCATCTTGCCGTGCTCCATGGCAAATTCCACATATCTGTCGCGGGACAAAGCATTCATCCTCAGGAAAACAACAATGCTCACCGCTCCGTATACTGCCGTAAAAATGGTGGCTATAACGCCGGCTCCTATTCCGACAAAATACATGAACACTGTCATCAGACAGAACATTCCTATCAGATACAATGGAACCTGTCTATATCGGTTGTACAGCCCCTCTACATCTCTCTTTTCATTCATATGTCACTGCCCTTCTTATACTTCCATTCACAATGCAACTGATCAGGCTCAGTTCTGAGCCTATACACTTCATAAGTATAACATTGTGCGATTCTGATTACAAGAAATATAGAATTGCAAAAAAATGCAGGTGTGGCAAAACACACCTGCATCTCTTATATATTAATCTGTAAAGATCTATTAACCGTTGATTCTTGCAAGAAGCTTCTTGCCAAGCTCCTCGTTGCCCGGCTTGCCGAGAAGAGCGAACATGTTCTTCTTGTAGCTCTCAACACCTGGCTGATTGAATGGATTTACACCAAGTGTGTATCCACTTACACCACATGCAAACTCAAATGTGTAGAACAGCTCACCGAGAGTGAACTCATCAATCTTGTCGATGTTGATCTGGATGATAGGTATTCCACCATCTGCGTGTGCAAGGATAGTTCCGTTCATAGCACTCTTATTTGCAAAATCAACTGTCTTGCCTGCAAGATAGTTAAGTCCGTCAAGATCTGAGTCCTCTTCCTCCATAACGATCTCACATGTTGGGTTAACAACATTGATAACTGTCTCGAAATGGTTCTGTGAACCCTGCTGGATGAACTGTCCAAGTGAGTGAAGGTCTGTTGTAAAGTCTGTAGCTGTTGGGAAAAGTCCCTTGCCATCCTTACCCTCACTCTCGCCGTAAAGCTGCTTCCACCACTCTGATACATAGTGGAGTGCCGGCTCAAAGTTAGCAAGGATCTCGATTGACTTACCCTTGTTGTACAGTACATTTCTTACTGCTGCGTACTTCATAGCATCTGAATCATCGAAGTCCTGTGCAAGACAATCCTTTCTTGCTGAAGCTGCGCCTTCCATAAGCTTATCTATATCAGCACCGCTTACTGCTATTGGCAGAAGACCAACTGCTGTGAGAACTGAGAAACGTCCTCCTACATCATCAGGAACTACAAATGTCTCATAGCCTTCCTCTGTTGCAAGCGTCTTGAGAGCTCCCTTTGCCTTGTCCGTTGTGGCGTAGATTCTCTTTGCTGCGCCCTCCTTGCCATACTTCTCAACAAGCTTCTTCTTGAAGATTCTTGAAGCGATACCAGGCTCTGTTGTTGTACCCGACTTGGAGATGATGTTGATAGAGAAATCTCTGTCACCGATCACCTGAAGCAGATGAGCCATGTATGTGCTGCTGATGTTTGATCCTGCATAGTAGATCTCAGGAGTCTTACGGATTGACTTATCAACTGAATTATAAAAGCTGTGTCTTAAAGCTTCGATGGCTGCTCTTGCACCCAGGTAAGAACCACCGATACCGATTACTACAAGCACGTCTGAATCTGCCTGGATCTTAGCTGCTGCCTTCTTGATTCTCGCAAACTCTTCCTTGTCATAGTCTACTGGAAGGTCGATCCATCCAAGGAAATCATTTCCCTCACCGGTCTTGTTTACAAGTGTTGCCTTTGCAGCTACTACCTGATCCTTGATTGCTGCGATATCAGCGTCTGTAGCCATGGCTTTTGCATTCTTAAAATCGAAACTTACTGTCTGTGCCATTTGTTTTCTCTCCTTACTTGTATTAAATTTTTCACATTGAATCAATTTTAGCAAATAGGTATACCATAATCAACTATTAATCTCAAAAAACTCCCCCAAAGCCACAACCGGTTTGGAGGAGTTTTCAATTATAACCATGTCTAAAGCACTACTTAACCGTCACTTTGATCTTTGCACAAACACCATTTTCAGACATTACATAAACCGTACATGTGCCCTTACGCACTGCCTTTATAACTCCTGCAGATGAAACAGTTGCCACCTTTGCATTGGATGTTATGAACCTTTCCTTCTTCGTAAGATGGTTTAACGCCTTCTTCTTTGGATTCTCAAGCTTAACCTTCTTGGTGATCTTAAATGTTTTACCTTTTGCAAGGTTAGCCTTGGTCTTGTTCACAGTAACTTTCAGGACATTTGTCTTTGCTGCATAAGGCATTGCAACATGGACTGTATTTGTCCTGCCGAGATATACCTTCTTGCCACCCGACATCTTGTATGCTACTGTAAAATACTTGTATTCTCTCTTATTATTGAGGTTCTTATCGGCATATTTCTGGGACTTCGGTACATTAGCAAGCTTATTGAAGTTGTTCTTTCCATTACAGTATGACCAGTATACATCATATCCTGTTGCACCTTTGACCTTATCCCATGTCAGATCTATTCTTGTTCCTGTTCCCTTTCCTTTCATAAGGAAGAACGGAAGTGTCTTCTTATAGAGTTCTGTTCCACTAGGTTCAACATTTGGCGCTTTCTTTATAACCAGACGTCCTATGGCAAATGTTATATTGTAATTTGGATTTGCACCCTGCTTCTGGCTTGCTGTGATCGTGTATGTTCCGGACTTCTCACCAGCTGCTCTCTTGAGAACAATTCCTGTAAGCTTATCCTTGCCAACAAGTCCCTCCGCTGTAAATGTAAACTTCGGATCCGCCTTGCCTTCATACTTAGATGCGTCATTGGCAGTTACTCTGATGGCTTTTTTGTTTACCGTGATCGCAACCTTTGCAGCAGCTGCCTTATAGTTCTGATTTGCCGCAACGGATACTGTCACAACAGCCTTGCCTGCACCAACTATAGTTACCTTGCCTGTGCCATCCACCTTGACAACCTTTGTATTGCTGCTTGTAAATGTTTTCTTGTCATTTCTACTGCACTTCACATTGAGGGCAAACTTTGCACCTCCATATGTCTTAGCTCCAACCTTTTCTACAGTAAGAGTTGTTCCCGCAGGAGTGATATCTGCCTTTGCTGTCTGCTGCTGGGCATCTTCTGTAAGTACATAGTTTGAAGCGGCCCTTCCGCTGATCTGTATATCTGTGATGCTTACAGTTTTGCCTGTTCCAACATCTGCACTATCAAATGTTCCTGTGGCTGTAACTGCAATCACATCTGCGCTGACCTTACCATTCAGAACAACGCCTGAATAGTCAAGCTTTGCTTCTGTCTGTCCATCGTAAGCCTTTGATGTAGCTTTGATTCCCGATACAGCAAGTGGTCTTCTGTTGATGGTGATAGTTGCATGTCCGGATATCGTGTCATATCCCCTTGCCGCAACCTTATAATATACAGTGTATGGTTCATCTGAAGCCTGGCTGTACTTCGGACTTACAGTCTTATCGCAGGCATCCTCAGAAGTTCCATACGTCACAACCGCATCCTCTGGAATATCACCTGTAACTGTTATTCCATATGACTTGCCGTCATATGTCTTTACAATATCAGCCGCTGTTATGTCTGTCGGAGCTTCTCTCTTTGCAACTGTGAACTGAACCGGTTGTGTTACATACTCATTGTAATTGGTTGTAGCACAAACCTTGGCATACATATAATATGTGCCCGGATCTGCTGATCTGGAGTTCTCCCACAATGTACCATCTGTGTTACTATTCTCTGTTGTATAGTAATACTCTATAACAGGATCCTCCTGTGCTCCTGTAACCTTTGGACCCTCTATACTGTCGCCAAATGTGTAATCGCTTACATCAAATTCAACATTCTGGTCAAGTCTCTGTATTTCAAATTCTGCATAAGCCGTAACATCAGCTATCTTCACAACAAACTTATAAGTACCTGCATTTACCGGCGCATTCTCATTTTCCGGATAATCGGTGTCACCTGTTCCCTCATAATATGTAACAGCTGCATCTCCGGTCTTCTCTGTTATCCAGTTATTAACAACTGCATCTGCATATTCTGTGCCGTCATACGCTCTGCTTCCTGCTGTCACAGTACAGCTGACCGCCTCGTTTCTGCCCTGATATGCGCAGTGTGCCGGATTCTCAGTTTCATTACAGTATGCAATTATCTTGTTACTGCTTCCTTCTTTTATCTCATACGTCCAGTCATGATAATGAACCATATCCCATGAATTGTTCTGAAGCATGTAATTGGCTGCATTTCCCGTAGTTGCAAGTGCAAATCTGTATGTAGTTACAACCTTCTCTATTCCTGATGTAACGTCCCACAGTACTACAGTATAATCCTCGTCATATACCAGTTCTTCTCCATCCAGCAATCCTGAGAACTGGATTCCCTGTATATATGCATTCTCATCAACGATTACCTTATCCGCTGTGATCGTTTTCTTTTCGATAGTCACAGTCACATCGCCAAATACCGGTGAACACTCATCTGCTGTAACAAGGTAATACACCTTATATGTTCCGGCATTTTTAAGCTCAGGAACCGCCTGTGTGTACGGCTCATCTGCAGCCAGCGAATAACGGATAGAAGCTCCATCCAAGCCATCTGCAATTGTAACAGATGGGCTATGTATCAATCCATCATAAGTGCAGGTTGTATCTTCCGCAGTTACTCCGGCGATCAGGTCACGTGAGACTGCCTTGGCATCTGACCACAATGAAGCTGGTCTTGTCGTATTAGCCACGTATCTTGTGCGAACATATACCCTCTGATTCTCTTCAAGTCCTGAGATAACATAATTATCTGACACATTCAGATCATCGAGAACTGTCCAGGCCGCTCCATCCATCGAATACTGATACTGTTGTCCGCCAAGCGGGCTTACTGTCACAGAATCACCAGTCACGCTTACTATTTCAATGCCTTCGCCGTCTGCAGCACTTTCCATATCAGCTGGTGTTGGATTCTGTATGTCTGCAAGAGTCTTCGGTGCAGATGGCGCCTCCGGTCTTGCTGCAACAGTTATATCAGCTGGTGTATCCTGACTGTCCTTCTTGCTGATACTTATATTTTTACCAAACAAACTATATGATACGTCGTTATCATCTGTTCCCTCAAGAGCTATATCACCGTACATATCACTCACAATGTCATATGACTCGCCATCGACAGTGATGATATATGAAGTATCGCCATCAAGATCTGTCAGCTTTTCTGTTATATAATTAACCTGTCCTGTAACAGCGCCTACATCTGCTACTGCTCCAACGCTGAATTTGAAACCTATATGTCCGCTATCTTCAACATTTGTCCATGACATTGTCAATCCCGAATCTATTCCTTCAACCAGGGATGCAACATTCTGACTATTTATTTCAGCAGTTTCCTTTATGTAGCTTGATGAACCTGTATTGTACGCAAATATTTTTCTGGAATCATAGTCCCCGATCCAGTAATAACTTGTCTGTGTTATAGGTGCAAGAACAAATGATGGAGTATCATCTGCCGCATCCGCCGCTTTAGCAACTCCCATCATCGCTATCTGCTGTAATTCGCCATTCTTGACAGTAGCAGCAAGCACCGCTGCATCTGAACTGTCAGAGCTTGTAATTTCATTTCCAATATTCGCGTCAGCTCCTATAGCGAATGAGTGCTGTCCCTCACCAAGTTCAGCATCAAAGATCAGATCGTGAGTATTCATAGGATCAAACGACAATCTCAAAGCTGCAAGCGAAGCCACAGATACTTGTGATGTAGCCTTTTCAGCTGAAGGCTCTGAATCGCTTCTGCTGTACAATCTCCATACTTTGTCGTAGCTTGTTCCAAGCATATAGTTCTTTCCGTCCTTAGTATACAAGCCAACAATATCAAACCCATTGCCATTGGCCATATAGGCCATAACTCCATTGCTTATATACCAGCAAGTATTTGGCTTTGTCCACGTATTTCCATTGTCGCTGGAAGGAAAAACTGCCTTTACCGCTCTGCTGGCTGTACCATCCACCACGCATCTGTACCAGTATCCATGAGTCGGGGTGAACGTATATGTACTCTCATTTGCACCTTCAATATCTGTAAATGGTCCACGCTTACTGATCGCGCTCTGCCACTGATATGTTGTAGCTTCCCCTGTCACGTCCATAACGAGAGTGATCGAACTATTTGTCATATTCTTGCCATATGGATATCCATTGTTCATGAATACAACTTCTTCCTCCGAAGGGTCTGTATTGCCTCCGCCTGAAAAGCCACCGATCCGGAATGTTATTTCATTGCCGCTGGCGTCCACAATCTTGCCCGCATCCAGATCAATACTTCCTATGTAAATATCAGGGAATACATAACCATTGTAATATGTCCACGTATACAGATAATACACACCGGTGGTACCCATATCTATTCCCTCTCCGGAAATGGTATCCGTTCTGTCATATGTACCTGAACTCCTTGAGAACGAGTTCTCTGTTATCCAGCCTTTAAATCCGCAGCCTTCAGGTGACTCGGCACTCGCCCATCCACTGTACCTATGGCTGCTCAGATAATCACCAAAGTTTGTGAGATCGCCAGACAAGAACTTCTCAGACTGAATGCCAAGCTTACAGCTCGCACTGGCATAACCGCTGGTCGTCCACCCCCACTTGAGACCTCTCAGATATCCATCTGTGCTGATATCCACGTCTGTTACCTTGATATTCTCCATAGCCGCTGCGTAGGCAGTATTCTTACCACCTATCGAAATCAAACACGTTATGACCATGAAAGCTGTCATGAGCCATGCCATAACTTTTCTGCATAGAATTCTTTCTTTCATACACTTCCCTCTCTTTCTCAATAAAACCTCTTTTTCGTGTGTCCGTTAATGTTTTCTCTCTGCAACCATTACCTCCCCCTTAATTCTTGACTCTTTTCCTTTAACAATTTATGATAATTATAATTCGTACATCAATGTTCAAGTCAATAATAATTTTGCGATATTTATGCAACATTCACAATTTATTTTGTCTATTTTTAAGGGAGGGCAATATGAATCACGCAAATAAAGATCTGTATCAAATTGGCGAAGTCACCAAAATGCTTGGAGTGACAAGAAGAATGCTATTAAACTACGAAGACCTTGGGCTTCTGACACCCGCATACAAAAATGAGAGCAGCGGTTTCCGCTACTACTCTGCCGATAACATCGTACATATACGAATTATAAAAGTTCTTCAGGGACTTGGATTATCACTGTCTGAGATTAACAAATATTTCAATAATACCGAAAAACTTGAGGATGTCATTGAACGTATGACTGCGCTCCGCTCTCAGCTGGATCTGTGCATAGCCCAGCTTCAGCTGCGTCAGTCCCAGACATCAAAACCGGAGATCCGTTTTATCTCTCTTCCCTCATTCACTGCATTTTGTCAGGAGTTCAAAGACTCTGATCTGGCCAGAAAAACCGAAGATCTGCGCAAGGCCTTTATCGAGGCAACAAAAAAATATCAGCTGGACACCACAGGCAAAATGTGTACAGAGGTTTTTATCGAATCAACATCAGCCGGAAGATATGTCATACCTGTCGCAGCAGATCCTGACACCAATGACGAACACATAAAAAAACTTCCACAGACTGCAGCTATCTGTATATACTATCGTGGTCCATATGAAAATTTCGACACTGTCCAGAAAAAACTATTGGACTATGCAAAAGAAAACAATCTTGCGACCTGTGGTTATTTTCGCAATTCATTTATGGAGGGTCCTCCAACCCACGGAGCAAATAAAGATGCTTATATCACACAGATCGCACTGCCGATCTGTCATTTAGAGTAAAACTCTTATACACAAAAGCTCTCCGTGCGGACCGATATGATCCGCGCAGAGAGTTTCTGTTTCTGATACTGCTATTCAAATTTCATCTCATTCAAAGACCTGAACTCATATCCCTCCTTCTCCAGGTTTGTGAGAACCGTATCAAGTGCCTGCGCATTTGACGATGACACATTGTGTATGAGAGGAATTGCCCCGGGATGATAGTATTTCGCAAAATGATCAATGACATAGTCCGTCCCCGGCTGGTTGTTCACATCATAATCAAGGTAAGCCATACTCCAGAAGATGGTCTTATACCCCATATCCTTGGCCAGCTGCAGAACCTGTTCACTGTACTCACCGCTCGGCGGTCTGAAATACATATCCATTTCATACCCGGTCTCATTCCTCATAAAGTCTGAGCACTCCTTTAACTCACTTTTCTGCTCCTCCACACTCTTCTCCGGCATGCACGGATGATGCACCGTGTGGTTTCCCACCTGATGTCCCTCCTCCTTCATCCTCTTTACTATATCCGGATTGTCCCTTATATAAGTCATGGTCACAAAGAAACACCCCTTTGCATTGTGCTTTTTGAGCACATCCAGCATCTGCTCTGTATATCCGTTCTCGTACCCACAGTCAAATGTCAGATACATCACCTTTTCATTCTTCTCAGCACACACTCTGTCCACGTAGAACGCATCGTACTGCTCCAGCGGAAAGCTGTTGTCACAGCCACTCATTCCATGATTTTTGTCCCGCACTATGTACCATGAATATTTCTTTGTCGATATCTGGCTGTAATCCCTGAGTATGGTCATATCCTCACCCTGACTCTCCCCGTCTGTGTCCGTGTTACTCTCCGCATCTTCCGTCTTGTCTCCCGATTTTTCTTTTCCTTCCGCATCACCTTCCCCATTCTTCGCACTGTCCGACTGACACTCTGCGTCCCCCGGAGTCGCCACCATCTTGGACAGATCCTCCTTGTCATATATGGAGCATCCGCTGAGCACGGCTCCGATCACGCAGGCAGCATACAGTCCTGCTATCAAGTACAGCTTTCTCACTATCTACCATCCTGAATTTATTGGCTCATACAGGCTGTTTTCACCCGCATTTCATCTGCAGCCAACCTGCCCATGTCCACTCGCCGGTTATCCATCCGCCAGCATCTTCTTCATGATCCCATCCAGAAGAACATCATAATCCGCCGCCCCATTCCGGGATTGTTTTTTCTTAACCTTCTTTTTCTCCATCCCCTCATCAGCCGAGCTGCACGCAACCTGAAGTTCCGGAGCCTCCGCCTTCTTTTCCTCCTTTCGGAGTCTGTTCGACAGGCTGTTGCTGAGATAATTCTTCACGCTGTCCCTGAGAGCCCGCATGTGCCATGCACAGTTCCACTGATTGTGTGCCGCCATGAGAAGCATATATGTTGCCAGACCGCACACGCACATTTTCAGCGCCTCCGGTCCATCGCCTACTACATAATATTGATATACCGCTGCAAATATGCCTGTCCCCGCAACGACGAGTCCCATATTTTTTACAAATCCGTTCCACACGTTCACAGGTACAAATCCTATTTTCAGCCTGTCTATGTACTTGTCCACAAATGCCGCAGTGTCATGTATGTCCACATCCAGCGAAGCTATATCCTCATACCGCTTTCGTATCTCCAATAGCGCCTTTTTCCTTGTTGTCCCCATCCTCTCCGCAGCCTTTGCAAGTCTCGCAAGATAGCTGCTCATGACAGCCCGTCCTATCAGTCCAATGCACCCACACATTATCATCACATACATACACACATTCTGATTCAGCAAAGTTTCAAACATAGTTTTTCCCTCTCTTTTCACATATTCGATCATTTCAGTCAAAAACATATCGCATATCCGGATGGCCAGCCCGGATGGTAGTATTATATGAGCCGCATTCCCGGGTATACAATTATTTTCGCTCGACAAATGTTTGTCTTTTGCATGCTCTTTTGATATACTTCAAGATGAAAAAGCAGGATACATACATCTTAGAATGTATCAGCGAATATTAAAATGATTGGTTAAGTACAATAGAAAAGAGGTATTGTTATGGTTTATAAGACTAAAGGAACCTGCTCTGTCGAGATCAACTTTGACGTCATCGATGGCAGGCTGCATGATGTAAAGTTCACCGGAGGATGCAACGGCAACCTTAAGGGTATCGGTGCACTTGTAGAAGGTATGAAGCCTGAGGATGTAATAGAAAGACTCGAGGGCACAACCTGTGGTTTCAAACCAACTTCATGTCCGGATCAGCTGGCGCAGGCACTTAAGCAGTATCTGGCATCAGCACAGTAACAGGAGGATTAACAATCATTATGAAGAGAATTATATTGACAGGCGGCGGTACCGCAGGTCATGTCACACCAAACATGGCACTTATGCCGGAGCTGAAGAAGCACGGATATGACATCCAGTACATCGGTTCATATGACGGCATGGAGAAAAAGCTTATAGAAGATATGGGCATCCCTTATCACGGCATAGCTTCAGGAAAGCTCAGAAGATACTTCTCAATGAAGAACTTCTCAGATCCGTTCAAGGTACTTAAAGGAATATCTGAAGCAAAGAAGCTCATGAAAGAGCTCAAGCCTGATGTAGTATTCTCAAAGGGAGGATTTGTCACAGTCCCTGTGGTATTTGCCGCACACTCAGCAGGTATCCCTGTGGTGATACACGAATCAGATATGACTCCCGGCCTTGCAAATAAGCTCGCCCTTCCAAAGGCGACAAAGGTATGCTGTAACTTCCCTGAGACAAAGGATCTCTTCCCTGAGGGCAAGGCAGTCGTAACCGGAACCCCTATCAGAGAGGAACTTTTCCGCGGCGATTCCGCATTTGCATATAACTACTGCGGTTTCACTGACAACAAGCCTGTTCTCCTTATCGTGGGTGGAAGTTCAGGAAGCGTCATAATCAACAACGCAATAAGAGACAATATCGACCGTCTTCTGGAGACCTTCAACGTCATCCACCTGTGCGGCAAGGACAATCTGGATGAATCCCTCAATGATAAGAAAGGCTATGTCCAGTACGAATATGTAAAGAAGGAACTTGCAAGCATGCTTGCACTGTGCGATATCATCATCTCACGTGCAGGAGCCAATGCCATCTGTGAACTTCTCGCACTCAGAAAACCGAACATCCTCATTCCTCTGTCAAAGGCTGCATCAAGAGGTGATCAGATCCTCAACGCCCAGTCATTTGAGAAGAGCGGATACAGCTATGTGATCCAGGAGGAAGGGCTGAACACAGATTCCCTGTTCGCCGGAATAAATGAAGTGTACAACAACAAAGAGAAATATATCCAGGCTATGGAGTCCAGCAATCTGACCGACTCAACGGGAATCATCATCAACATGATAGAGGATCTCGTAAACAGCCACGACTGATCTGCATAAGATCTGCAAAAGCAATTATAAAAAGACACAATAAAACTCCACACCGTCTAAATCATAGTCGGTGTGGAGTTTTATTGTGTATTAACTATTATTAGTTAGCCAGAGCCTGCAGTACAGCAGCCTTCATCGCATCGTCACACTGCTCATCTCCTATGTACAATGTAACTGTACTCTTTCCGCCTGCAGGGAAATCAAATACTGCCTTCAGTGTCTTGTCTATATATGTTCCATCTGAACCATACTTTGCAAGATCCATGCTGACCTTTGTTCCATAATATGTGATTCTGAATCCACCGTTTGTTGTGTCCTCATAATACCATACTGTTGTCTTGGCCTTCTTCTCAAGAGCGTCTCCATATGTAACACCTGTAGGAACCTTCTTCTCTGTTCCGTTGCTCTGTACATCTGTATAGACGATCTCATTCTTCTTAAGGCTGTCTATCTTGTCCTTTGCTTCATCGTTAGTACGATACTGAATGTTACCCTTTACAAATATCTGAGCTGTCTCAGGAAGAACCAGATACACACCGCCACAGATAGCTGCTACCACAATAATGGCTACAAGGATCTTAACAAATGTCTTCATAATTATCTCTCCTATCCACAATCAAATTCATCAATCGATACTAAAACAGTTCTTTCTCAAGCTGGAATATGAAATCCTCAAGGAGCTGCATGCGTTTGCTGTACTCAAGTCGTCCAGCCTCCGTCTTACATCTCTTGATCTTTGGTTTATTTATCTTATAAAAATTCTTGATTCTGTAATATGCGCGCTTATAGCTTGCCTCGTCCTCTATAGCCGTAGCCATGGAATCCCACAGAACACTGATCGCTCCCACTTCATCCAGCAGGTCTGCATCCATAACTATCCTGCACTCAAGTGACAGGTCTGCATCAGTATCCTTCTCCTCATGGATCATGATTATCTCGCCTATCTTGGCTATCTTCTGTGGATCGACTCCCAGACTGTCAAGATAATTGACAGCTATCTCTGCTCCGACCTCCCCATGTGGTCTCTCGTCATCCCAGCCCACATCATGAAGAAGTGCCGCGAGAACTATTATATCCAGATCTCCACCTAACTTCGACTGAAGCTTTATCGCCCATCTATACACCCGCATAGTATGTTCAAATCTGCTCCTGAATGGATAATTAGGCGGCCTGCCGTTAACGGCTGTCTGTTCCTTTACAAAATCAATTACTTCAGCGTAATTCATATCCGTTTCGCCCCTTGGAAATCACTATTCTGCAGCACATAATAACACTGCAAAAGTATCATACTTGATGATAACATCTTTTGTGGGATTTTGCTATATTTTTTTAAATTTTTAATAAATAATGTTAAAAATAAAAAAATCCATGCGATCTTCCTTCGAAGCGTCACCATAGACGTTACCTCAGCAGTTAACTCAGCCCAGGCACCCTCACGGCACACAGGAGATTCCCCTTAGTGCTGCTTCGTCTCCGACCTGACACGGTTCGAAGATTCCTGTTGCGCGAGACCCAGACATCAACATCACTTACTGAGGGCAGCCCTACAGTGGCCACCCCTCCGGAAGACCATCACCCCTGCTATAGCGGATTGCAGGTACAGGGCGCCGCTACCTCCCCGGTTGCATGGAAACTTTAAAACATATTTAATTGGCTGTGCACAAGATGCACCGCAGGCTACATTATATCTGACATGCCGCCCGCCGTCAAGCATTCTTCGCTTTTCCCTGTCTCAGATCGCGAAAAAAGCTCTTCATCATCTCACTGCATTCATCCTGCCGCACACCACGTATAACCTCAACCTGATGATTGAACTGTTTCATGTCCAGCAGGTTTATTATGGAGCCCGCACATCCGGCCTTGGGATTCATGCATCCTATCACCACATTTGGGATACGGGCCTGCACTATGGCTCCGGCACACATCTGGCACGGTTCAAGGGTCACATACATTGTGCACTCCTCCAGCCGCCAGTCACCGAGCTTCTTTGACGCCTGTTCTATGGCCAGTATCTCCGCATGTGCAAGTGTGGTCTTTTTCAGATTTCTCTTGTTGAAGCCCCTTGCGATTATCCTGTCATCGTGGACTATGACACAGCCTATCGGAACATCGCCATTTGAATAAGCCCTCTTTGCCTGGGCTATGGCTTTATCCATATACTTCTCATGGATACGCCGCTCCTCCGGCGCCAGCTCATCTATATTGGTATCTTCCATTCTCTTTATCCTCTTCTTCCTATCTTATATCCACTATCCAGTAGCCGAAGCTGCCGGTCTTGATATGTGTCTCCTTCTCCGGCACGAATCTATCAAATCCAAATATCCCGGCAAGGTATTTCTCCCTCGAGGAATACACCCCCGGAACTCCAAGTATGTAACTGACGCGGTCATTATCTGGGGAAAATATGACTTTGCCGAGCATCAGGTATTTGTAGCTGTAATACCCGTGTGTCAGGAAGCTGTTCACCCCGAGCTTCCAGTTGCACATGTCCAGCAGACCTATGTCATTCGGGGATATCTTCACGCTCTCTATGACGCTGTCCAGCCCGTCATCCAGGGAGCTTCCCGGAAGAAGTGGCAGACGTTCATAGTTCTCAAACATGTTGTCTATCGCCGTTCCGGTCTCGGGGGTCTCGACCTCATCAGAACATACAGGCTCCGCCGGTGCAGCACAGCTCTCAAGTTCCAACTCTGCCGTGACCGTATCTGTTATGGAGGCCTCTCTCACCGCCTCGCTCAGTTCCTCAGCATCGTGGCCCGCACGTTTCGCATCCCACATTCTGGAATAATCTATCACACTGTCCGTCCAGGACGAACAGAATATATCGCTGTCGTAATACTCCTGCCCCATATTTCCATCCGGCTGTATACGCCTTATGACGATACCGGCAAATGCAGTCACAGGCCGTCCGCTCTCCATGACATCATCCCAGCAGAATGAGAAGCACTCCTCACCGTGTCCATTTCTGAGTCTCATCTTACCGACGAGCACCGGCAGAGGGATCATCACGGGTTCATTTGTCTGTTCACCGCCCACTGCGCCTTCGTCGGCCAGCGTCTCCCTGTAAATGAACACGCCATAGATTTCCTCTCTGCTGTTCATTCCGTTTCTCAGTCCAACCGTGAGTCTTCCCGTTCTCCCCATCTTTGCCACCTTGGCAAATCCTGAATTTTCACATTTGTGTCCGTCGTGATACCTGTAAATATACGATATAAATCGGTTCCAGTACACCATAGATAATCCTCCTCTCCCTTCCGGAATCCTACGACCTTTTCCGGGGGCTTTATCAATTATCTATGATTCTGCTTCCTCACCTATGACACTATTTGTCCGTGAGAATGTCGCTCAAAGCTGCAAATTCCGCCAGACTCAAACTTTCTCCACGGATATTTGCTGATATTCCAAGGGATTCCAGCGCCTTTGCGATCTGCTCCTTGGTAAATGACAGTTCTCCGCTGTTGGCTATGCCGTTCTGAAGAGTCTTTCTTCTCTGGTTAAATGATGCTCTTATCAGCCGGAACATGAGCTGCTCGTCCTTCACCTTGACCGGCGGCTCCTGGTATCTGTTCAGTCTGATGACCGCTGAGCCCACACCCGGTCTCGGTATAAAGCAGTTTGGCGGAACATTTGCCACTATATACGGCTCGGCATAATACTGAACTGCCAGGGACAGTGCTCCGTAATCCTTGGTTCCCGGGCCCACATGCATGCGGTCCGCAACCTCCTTCTGCACCATGACCGTCACCGAGAGAAGCGGCACATGCTTCTCGAAAAGTCCCATGATGATCGGTGTGGTTATATAGTATGGAAGATTCGCAACCACCTTGATAGGCCTGCCGCCATTTCTCTCCTCCACGATCTTGTTGATATCCACCTTCAGTATGTCATCGTTGATGATGGTCACATTGTCGTACTCCGCAAGGGTCTCGTCCAGAATAGGGAGAAGATTCTTGTCTATCTCCACCGCCACAACCTGTCCGGCACTCTCCGCAAGATACTGGGTCATGGTTCCTATTCCCGGACCTATCTCCAGAACGCAGTCGTCCTTCGTGATGTCCGCCGCGCTGATTATCTTGTTTATGACATGTGCATCTATGAGGAAGTTCTGACCGAACTTCTTCTGGAATGCAAATTCATATTTCTTTATCGTCTCTATCGTAACCTGTGGATTACTTAACTTCTCCATGCTTTGTCCTTTCCTGTTGTTACAGTGTAACACTTAAATCAACTATTGTATTCTATACATATCCAGGGCATTCGCGTATGTCTGGTCATACACTTTCTGAACCGGAACGCCCTTGATCTCCGCTATCTTCTCAGCTATATAAGGAATGTAAAGAGCCGAATTTCTTGTCCCTCTGAATGGAACCGGTGCCATGTACGGCGAATCCGTCTCAAGCACGATCTTCTCAAGAGGGATGTCCTCCACGACTTCCTGAAGCCTCCGGCTGTTCTTGAAGGTGACAACTCCGCCAACACCGATATGGAATCCCATCTTAATATATTCTCTTGCCTGTTCTACGCTGTATGAATAACAGTGTATCACACCGCCATTTCTGCCGCCATCCATTCTTTTCAGTATCTCCATGGTGTCTGATGCGGCGTCCCTGCTGTGTATGATGATCGGCATGGCAAGCTCCCGTGCAAGCTCAAGCTGTCTGACGAACCATTTCTTCTGGACATCCCTCGGGGGATCATCATCAAAATGATAATCAAGGCCTATCTCACCTATGGCTCTAACCTTTGGATTATCCTGCACCATGCTCTTAAGCTCCTGTATATCCGCCTCAGTCAGCTCTCCTACCTCACTCGGATGTACACCGACTGCCGCATAGAAATGCGGATATTTTCCTGCAAGCTCCACCGAATTTCTCGATGACTGCATATCCGCTCCGACGTTCATGACCTTGTCTATATCCTTCTCAAGGAATTCTTCAATTAACTGCTCTCTGTCCTCATCAAACTGAGTATCGTCATAATGACCATGTGTCTCAAATATCATATTTCAAACCTCCGTCACGCTGTATTATACAGAAATACCCGCACTTTGTGAACGTTTAATTATTTGTTTATGATTAGTTATTAATCTTTATAAATAGATTAATCTTTAAACACATTTTTTTCACAAATCATGGATATACTAACAATCGTAAAGAGTTTTTCATTTATTTGAATCCTCTCTCCCCTCATTTTTTTACAAGAGGCAACAGATCTTCCCCGTTCTGTTACCTCTTGTTTTTTTGTGTCCAAAACTGTATATTTATTGTGATGTATATATGTACACATAGATTACATCAACGTATAATATGTGTCCACATTACATGTGTCATATTGCATTGATTTTATATGTATATTTTCATAACATTTTACATAACAGGAGGACTTTCATGATTTCAAAGAAATATTCATCAATGTTAAACAACACTTCCATCATCAGAGAATTTGCGCAGTATGCTTCAAAGCGTGCCGCTGAGATTGGTGCCGAGAATGTGTTCAACTATACTATAGGCAATCCATCTGTGCCTACCACAGATGACTTCAACAAGGGACTTATCGACCTTATCCAGAATGAGGATTCACTGGCACTTCACGGCTACAGCCCTACACTTACTATTTACTCTGTAAGAAAAGCTGTCGCAGATTCACTGAACCGCCGTTTCGGCATGAAGTATGTTCCTGAGGACATCTTCATGACATCAGGTGCTGCCGGAGCCCTGGCCCACGCCATCAGATGTGTCACAGAGCCGGGCGACGAGGTCATCACATTTGCGCCTTACTTCCCTGAGTATGTTCCATACGTTGACGGAACCGGTGCTGTTCTCAAGGTCGTTCCAGCAGACATTACATCTTTCCAGATCAACTTTGACGCATTCCTCGAGATGATGAACCCAAATGTCCAGGCGATCCTCATCAACTCGCCTAACAACCCATCCGGAATCGTCTACTCAACAGAGACCATAACACGTCTTGCCCAGATCCTCTCAGAGAAACAGGAGGAGTACGGACATGACATTTACCTTATATCAGATGAGCCTTACAGAGAGATCGTATTTGAGGGAACTGATTCGCCGTTCATCTCTAAATTCTACGACAACACCATCTGCTGCTACTCATTCAGCAAGTCACTGTCACTGCCTGGAGAGCGTATCGGATATGTGGCTGTAAATCCTAAGTGCAAGGACGCTGAACTCATTATCAATATGTGCGGACAGGTATCACGTTTCACAGGACACAACTGTCCTTCCTCTCTGATACAGCTTGGAGTTGCAAAGGTGCTTGATGAGACATCTGATCTGTCAATCTATGAGAAGAACAAGAACATCCTGTACAAGGAGCTCACAGCTATGGGATATGAGTGTGTTGAGCCAGGCGGAACCTTCTATATGTTCCCTAAGACTCCTATCGCAGATGCAAATGAGTTCTGCAACATGACAGCCCACGAGCTTGACCTGATCCTCGTTCCAGGCGACAGCTTCATGTGCCCTGGACATATGAGACTGGCTTACTGTACCACAACAGATATGGTTGAGCGTTCACTGCCATTGTTTGAGAAGGCTATTAAGATGTGCAAATAATGGTCTGTGTATGATTTTCTATATCGATAGCAAGTCTTACCAGTATAGATATTATTTGCACTAATCTTGTTTATACAAAATTATTTTAGGAAAGTATAGAGATATAACATATGACTAACATAAAAATAATTCTCGCCTCCGGATCGCCAAGAAGGAAGGAACTTCTGGCTCAGGCGGGATATGACTTCGATGTATGTCCAAGCCTATCTGAGGAAGATCTTGAGGTGATGGCTCCATCTGAATATGTAATGCTCCTTGCCAAGATGAAGGCAGATGAAGTGTGCAACAGGCTCATCGCCCAGGATGTGGGAAGACGGGTTAAGAAGCTTCCTGAACGCTTTGTTGTTCTCGGCGCAGACACCGTTGTTTCACTGAACGGCAGGATTCTCGGAAAACCATATGATTATGACGATGCATACAACACCCTGAACAGTCTGTCAGACCAGACGCACCAGGTATACACCGGTGTATGCCTGATATATGCGGAGGGAAGGGCAAAGACTTCTAGTTCTTTCTTCGAAAAGACGGACGTGACCTTTTATCCTGTGTCCCACAACGAGATCATCCAGTACCTCGCGACAAATGAACCATTTGACAAAGCGGGCAGTTATGGTATCCAGGGAAAGGGCGGTCTGTTCGTAAAGGGAATTGAGGGCGACTACAACAACGTTGTTGGATTGCCACTCGCAAGGGTGTATCATGAGCTTGAGGATTTGATTTCTTGAATGGTTTGGAAATATTTTCTCTAAATGGCAATTATATTTATTTTACGACACAAAATTATCCCTTTTTGAGGAAAAGATCTTGAAAAAGGCACAAAATCTGAGATTTTGTATCTTTTCAACAAAACTTCCTTGAAAAGGGATAATTTTATGCACATATTATTAAATTCCACGATAAACAGCACAAAGACTTTTATCCGCCATCGTGCCATAAGAAATAATTCCTACACGAATCCTTACATAAGCTCTTTCTTCACATTGAAGATAGTTCCAACGACCTTCGGTCCTGCATTGGATGCAACTGCTGCCCCGATCTGGAAATAGTCTGATGGGCCATAGCCAACCTTCTCCGTCATACGGGTTGTCAGCTCATCTCTGACGGTCTCATCATTTCCGTATACTACCTGGTACTCTGAACCTGGCTCCATCTCTTCCACTGTGACATCCACCATCTTTGCCATGAGTTTCTTCTCACCACGGCACTTGATAGCTGTCACGATCTCATTTGCCCAGATCTTCATGATAGGCTTCACGCCAAGTGCATCTCCAACCAGAGCTGCAGCACTTGGGATTCTTCCTGACTTGGCCGCATACTTGAGTCCATATATTCCAAAGTATATCCTTCTCTTTGGAAGTTCATCCTTCAGGTACAACACGATGTCCTTGGCATCCTTGCCTTCCTGCACCATCCGCGCTGCCACAATGACAGGATATCCATACTGTCCGCTATATCCTATTCCGTCAAATACATATATACTGCTCTTTCCGGCACACTCAGGATATTCCTCCTCAAACTGATCTGCAGCCTGCTTTGCATTTGCATATGATGCAGATCCGTCCTTGTTGATACTTACATATATAATATCCGTATAGCCCTGTTCAACCAGTTCCTTATACACCTCTCCGAACTGATATGCAGTGATCTGTGATGTCTTTGGAAGATCATCATTCTCCGCCATGAGCTTGTAGAAGCCCTCATTGTCAAAATCAACCCTGCTCAGATAAGATTTGCCGCCTATCACGACCGGGAAAGGAAGAATCTTGATTCCAAGCTCCTTCTCCTCCTTCTCGGATATGTCACTGGCAGAATCTGTCATTATAATAATTTTTCCCATAATTCACAAAACTCCATTTTTTCCTTACGAAAAGTTACTAATGAGCAGACGCATGAAATGCGCTGCGCGCGGCGTCTGCGTGCTTCGCAAGATGTCACTAAGCCCAGCTTAGTGACGGCGCACCCAGTGCGCCACCTCCTTACGAAAAGTTACTTATCATTCTCCATACGCCACTTGATACATCTGTTGAGATAATGGACATAATCAGGGTTCTTGCACATGCCCTTGCCCTTATCATCAGATATCTTGGCAACATCCATGCCGTTACATGCTGTAGTCTTCATAACTATGTTGAGCGGTTCATCACACGTATCGTTGGATATATATGTTCCTATTCCAAATGCAACCTTGATCTTGTCCTTGAAATAGCTGTTGAGCTTGTCTGCTTTCTCGAAATCAAGGCTGTCGCTGAATAGAAGTGTCTTGGTCTTTGGATCAAGTCCAAGCTCCTCATAATGATGAACCATCTTGTCGCCCCACTCATAAGGATCGCCACTGTCGTGTCTCACCCCACTGAAAAGTGTCGCATATGTGAGCTGGAAATCCTTCAGGAAGCAATCTGTTGTAATGGCATCAGTGAGAGCTGTTCCGTTCAGAACTCCATACTCCTTAACCCATGCATCCAGAGCATACCAGTTGGAATATGCAGGATTGTGCTTATGATTACCCTGTCCAACACACATGATCCACTCATGCGCCATAGTTCCAACCGGAACCAGATCATACTTCCTTGCCAGATATACATTACTTGTTCCGACAAATGTTGAACCCGGATACTTGCGCTCGCTGAGCTCCTTGACTGCAAGCTCCTGAGCTTCAGACGAAAGTCTTCTTCTGAGTCCAAATTCACTGAAAGCTCCAAGGTTATACTCGCCTGCCTCGACTTTGCGGACCTTCTCATCAAGTTTTTCCTTGAATGATGCAAGCAGCTTGTCATAGTCATCGTTCATTCTGAAGTAGACCTCATTCACTATAGCCAGAGTAGGTATCTCATACATGGAAGTATTGAGCCATGTTCCTCTCGCCTCTATCTTCAGTCCACACTCAGCGTCATCTGATATCTCAAAGTCCTCATATCTTGCCTTCCAGAGTCTCAGAAAATCAACATAAGAACCCTTTATCCACTTGATATTGTGCAGATACTCAAGCTCCTCCTCTGTAAATCTCAGATCACAGTAGAGCTGTATCTGTCTCTTGATTTCATCAACCATCTCCTTTGTGAAGAACACGCCAGTATTCCTGCACTTGAAAGACCATGTTGTCTTATAGTCACTGAACTGATGGTAAATCGCCTGTCCCATACTAAACTTGTACATATCCGTTTCAAGCAGGCTTGTGATTATTCTTTCCATTTTTATACTCTTCTTTCTCTTTTTATCCGCTCCACACATACGGCTTAACCGCCATATATCACGGAAATACGGAAGTATACGCAAGTTCAAATACTTCCACTTATAATAAGTTAGCACACAGCCCGCTGTCAAGCACTATTACCTTGCAACTATCACATATAGTATTGTATAATGTTACCGTTCAGAGCCATGCAGCACAATATAAGAAGTGGCTTGTCATGCTTGCATGAACAAGGCATTTCTTATATTGTGCTATACGGCGGATACGCCGCACCGAACAGGCTCGAAGAGACTGTGAGGTGGCTGGCTCTGAACGCAGCAGGGCACACCAGCCGAACAGGCTCGAAGAGACTGTGAGGTGGCATGGCTCTGTGGTTTTACATATTATGAAAAGAGGATAGATTATGTTAGAGCAGAACAACGAAAAAAAGCCTAAGAAGTACGCCGGCATTCTGGCTCACCCGACATCATTCCCAAGTCCTTATGGAATCGGAGATCTGGGTCCGGGCGCTTATAAGTTTATCGACTTTCTTGCAGCTTCAGGATTAAATCTGTGGCAGGTGCTTCCACTCGGTCACACAGGCTTTGGCGATTCACCTTATCAGCCATTTTCAGCATTTGCAGGACAACCACTTATCATCGATATCGACTACCTCAGAAAGAAGAAGTTACTTCTGGACGAGGACTTCTCAGCTATGCCTGACTGGGATCCTGAGAAGATCGACTATGGAACACTTATAGAATTCAAGACTGGCCTTCTGAAGAAAGCGTACGAGAGATTTATCGACGCTGACTATGCAGACGATATGTCAGGAGACGAGGATCTCATGGCAAAGTTCGATGCATTTATCAAGAATACATCATGGCTTGCTGACTACTCTCTGTTCATGGCAGGCAAGGACGCACACGAGGGAATGCCTTGGTACATGTGGGAGGATTCACTGAAGACGCCGACTGCAAGGCAGAAGACCACATGGAAGAAGAAGCTTGCCGACGGAATCGGATATTACAACTTCCTCCAGTTCCTTTTTGCGGAGCAGTGGCAGGCCCTCAAGACATATGCAAATGATCTCGGAATCAGCATAGTAGGCGACACACCTATATTCCTCGCATGGGACAGCGCAGACGTATGGTCCAATCAGGAACTGTTCCTGCTGGATTCAAAAGGATACCCTATCGAGGTTGCAGGTGTTCCACCAGATTATTTCTCAGCTACCGGCCAGCTCTGGGGCAACCCTCTGTACAACTGGAAAAAGCATACCGAGACAGGCTATGCATGGTGGATAGAGAGGATCAAATATCAGCTCACAGTAACAGATTTCCTCAGGATAGATCACTTCAGAGGATTTGACCGTTACTGGGCAGTGCCTTACGGTGAAGAGACCGCCATCAACGGCGAGTGGAAGCCAGCTCCAGGACTGAACTTCTTCACACAGCTCGAAGCTAATCTCGGCTACCATCTTCCTATCATCGCCGAGGATCTCGGCGAGATAGATGATTCAGTCATAGAACTCAGAGACAAATTCGGACTTCCTGGAATGAAGATACTTCAGTTTGCATTTGAAAATCCAAACGAGAACGACTTCCTTCCACATAACTATACACCTAACTGTGTATGCTATACAGGAACACACGACAACGACACCACCCTTGGATGGTATACGCAGGCTTATGAGGCTTCAAAGGATAAGCTCAGAAGATACTACAGCACTGATGCAAGTGATATCTGCTGGGTTATGATAAGAGCATGCTTCTCTTCTGTTGCCAACATGGCCATCGTTCCTATGCAGGACGTGCTAAAGCTCGACTCATGGGCACGTATGAACACGCCAGGCGTTGGAGAGGGCAACTGGGCATGGAGATTCAAAGCCTCAGACCTGGGCAAGCAGTTGTCAGACAGGCTTCTTGAGACATCAAAGCTCTATGGAAGATATACTCCAATACCGGAGAAGAAGGATTCTGAGGAGAAGTAATCATACGACGAGTCAAATCAATGCTGGAACATTTAAAATAGCATAAGGAGAATTATAATATTGAGAACAATATTTGCATATTTATTTGCCTTTCTGGGCATCATCCTGTGTACTCCGTATCACCTGTATCTGTACCTTCTGGCTAAGAAGGATCAGGAAAAGGCGTACCGCCATGCCCAGAAGCTGGTCAAAGGCTTCTTTGGAATAGTCATGTTCATATGCGGTGCCAAGTGCACTGTCATAGGTCTGGAACGGGTGCCCAAAGATCAGCCTATTCTGTTTGTCGGCAACCACAGAAGCTTCTTCGATATACTGTGCTGTCACAACGCACTGGACAGGCCTCTGGGATTTATGTCCAAGGACGGAATCCTGAAGGTTCCTATCCTTCCATGGTATATGAAGGACATAGGATGTACATTCCTTGACAGGTCCGACCTGAAGAAGGGACTGGAGACTATCATGCAGTCGGCTGATATCGTAAAATCCGGACATTCCATGATGGTATTTCCTGAAGGACACAGAAATGACGGCGAAGAACTTCTTCCTTTCAAGGACGGAGCATACAAGATCGCACAGAAGGCCGGATGTCCTATCGTACCTGTATCCATATGCGGAACAGACAATATCATGGAGGCCAACAAGCACAACTTTATCAGAAGTCACAAGGTGGTCATCGAATTTCTTGACCCTATCGACATAAATGGCTTGAAGCCAAAGGAGCGCAAGGAGGTTCTTGAAACCATTCCGGCACTCATTCAGAAAGCAAGGGTTAAGAATCTTCCCCTTGCAACAAAAAAGTGATCAGACTATAATAATCTGATCACGACAAGACAAAACACCAATAACTAAATATAATCAGGAGGAACTAAACATGGCATGGTGGGTATGGTTGATAATAGTTGCAGTTATACTTATCGGAGGTCTTATTGCATTATACATAGTGGGCAATAAGCTTCAGAAAAAGCAGTCTGCACAGAAGGAAATGATGAAGGAACAGGCACAGCCTGTGACGATGCTTGTCATCGACAAGAAGATGCTCCCTATGAAGGATGCCGGATTGCCTAAGATGGTAATGGAACAGACACCAAAGCGTTACCAGAAGGCCAAGATGCCTATAGTAAAGGCCAAGATCGGACCTCAGATCATGAATCTTATCTGTGATGACGGTATATATGATCAGATGCCTGTCCGCGGAGAGGTAAAGGCTATGGTCAGCGGTATCTATATCATGAGCGTCAAGAATGTTCGTGGTAAGATCGAGGAGAAGAAGGGCAAGAAGACCTTTGGTGAGAAGCTTCGTGCAAAGCAGAGAAAGTATCAGGATATGTACGATAAGGATGTAGCCGAGTCAAAGCTCAGCAAGGAGCAGAAGGCCGCAGCCAAGGCTAAGGCCAAGGAAGAAAAAGAGAGAGCTAAAAAGATCCAGAAGATGTAACAGCTTGAAAGGAGATTCCCAATATGAAGAAATGTCATATTAACCTCCGCGAACTTGGAATAGCTTTACTCGCACCGATATGCATAACTTTTGTCCATGGGCTTATTCCATCATCTCTGGTATCATGTGTTATAATAATTATTCTCTGCGGATGTATACACCATGTATATCCTTGGGTATTCACCACAGGAGATAACCGTAACAATAAAAACAGAACAGGAACGAGATCACTCTCATTCCTGTTCTGTTTTTGTATTTTTATACTTATTGTCATAACAGGCCTCAGCCTGCAGTTCTTTTCGACCGGAATACTGAACGCCATCGAGCTCCATCGTCCAGAGCTTCTCGGCAGTTACAGAGACATGGTTCGTTCATCATTCTCTCTAAACAACGGTATCTTCAGAGTTACAACAGTCATGCTGCTTGCACCGGTCTGTGAGGAGCTTGTGTTCAGAGGAATCTCTCTGAGTTCTTCCAGGCGTGCATTTACATGCAGACATTCAGATGCCATCGCCATCCTGCTGTCAGCGCTGCTGTTCGCCCTTTATCACGGCAATTTAGTCCAGTTCTGCTACGCCCTTCCCATGGGAATCCTTCTCGCGCTGCTCGCCACATGGACGTCTTCCCTGCTGCCATTGATCCTTCTTCACATAACGATCAACGTATCTTCTTATTTCACCGAGATGCTGCCATTTGCACTGTCACATACAGGCTGTATACTTGCAACTGGTATCACGTCAGCCGCAGGCTTCACCGCCCTATATCTGTTGCTACGCCGAAGTGGCAGATCACACAAAGTATCTTGACATGTGATACACATACACTTTTTCATCGGGATCATCTTCGTATCCTGACAGCTTGATGATATTCTTCAGCACAAAATACCTGCTGTCCCTCATGACTCTCTGATATTCAAATGTCGGGTAGTACAGCATCAGATATATATTTCTCGGTGCCCTGCGCACGGAATCTATTATATTGCCTATGACCTTCTTGAACACCTCCGGGGAAAACGGATTGAAGAAATAGAAATAATTATCTTCATCTGCGACCTCATACTCCTGCGCCGGAATGTTATAGAAGTTCATCCTGTCTTCCTGATCATAAAATCTGCTCTGATAACCCGCGGCATTTTCCAGAAGCTTCTCGTATATGTCAGCATCCGCCTCTATACCCGTGGCGCGGCAGTAATGTCTTGAGTTGCCATAGAACAACACACGCCCCAGTCCGCAGCCAAAGTCAACAAGTGTATCCTCCGGCTCCATGGACACGGCATTGAACAGGGTCACAAGATCCCTGTAGTAAGTCGCCTGATATATATTATTCTCCTCGGTGGGCTGCTCCGCACCTATACACAGCGTCGTATCTATAGACAGAAAATCATCAAACGCCTTCTCGTCATCCATATATCTATCCTCACTCCACGGTTATCCTGAGTACATTAAACGATACACATTCATTGCCATAATCCATCACATACACCACGACCAGACCAAGCCCCTTTTCCGTCTCCACGAGCTGATAGCCTTCAGTGAGTATGCTTATATTCATCATACCAACCGGAGTGGAATAAAATGCCTCTCTGGTCTCTCCCGGTCTGAATGACATGGCAGCACTGACTTCGCCCTTCTTTGTCAGGTCAAGTCCTAATTTGTCAAACTTCAGCAGATTTCTCGCCGGTTTCTCAAGATCCTCATAATACTCATCGTATTTCAGGTAAAATACCCCGTCCTTCTCATGAAGGCTTCCCCTGGTAACAAGCTCTATGGGTTCAACGTTGTTCTCTTCCCTGCTCGTCCTCTGCTCTCCAACTACTGTCACAGTAACATTCTTTACCATATAAACTTCCAATCTATGTAATTTTATAAAATTATCTCTCTTTTGCCATCTCAATAAGAGTTGTGACGAGAGTCTTTATATCGTATCCCTGAGCATTCCACAGCATTGGATACATGCTTATTCCTGTAAATCCAGGAAGTGTGTTGATCTCATTGAATACAACTCTGTTTGTTCCATTCTCAAGGAAGAAATCCACTCTGGAGAGTCCGAAGCCGTCAAGTGCTTTGAATATCTTCACAGCATCTTCCCTTATCTCATTCTCTGCTTCCTTAGGGATATCGGCGCCGATAACCGTTCTCGACTCAGCATTGTTGTACTTTGCATCGAAATCGTAGAACTCAGCAGCGGCAAGTATCTCGCCAACTCCCGAAGCCTTGGTATTGCCCTTGTAACCGAGGACTCCGCACTCAAGCTCACGTCCAACTATCGTCTCCTCAACGAGGATCTTGTTGTCGTGCTTTACGGCCTCATTCAGCGCATACAGAAGGCTTGCTCTGTCAGTCGCCTTATTTACACCCTTTGATGATCCGGCCTTTGACGGCTTTACAAATACAGGGTAATCAAGCTCAGCCTCAACTCTGTCCATAGCACTGTCTATGTCGCTGAAATCCTCTGCAAGCACAGGTACAAATCTCGCCTGTGAAACACCGATGTGATCAACGATTATCTTCGTATAGAATTTATCCATGGATGCTGCCGATGCCAGAACGCCACATCCAACATATGGAATATCTGCCATCTCGAACAATCCCTGTATCGTTCCATCCTCGCCATACATACCGTGAAGTACAGGGAATATGACGTCCACCTTCTGGCGCTCCACACCTGCATCAGAGAAAACTATAAGCTCTCTTCTGGTGTCCGGTGAGATCACTGCTGTGACCTTGCTGTCATACCAGCTTCCATCCGCTATACTCTCTATATTATCTGCCTTTAACCATCTTCCATCCTTGGTAATGCCAACCAATGTCATATTATACTTTTCAAGATCAACCCCCTTGGCAACTGTCTGTACCGATATACATGAAACCTCATGCTCTGATGATCTTCCTCCAAATATTACAACCAAATTTTCCTTAGCCATGACATGTGCTCCTTATACTTTAATCCGCGGTGCACCCAGGGCACACCACAGGTCAAAGTATAACACCTGGGAATCAACTTTTCAACGTCACTTATCCCCCAGATCTATACATAATGTCTCATACATTCCGGGCGGACAGTCCTCCCCGGAATCACCAAAATACTCATAAGAAAATCCCGAGCTTGCATCGGCATCCACGCCCCACGCATTTGCCGCGTTCTGGGCAATATCATTTATATCCTCCATAGCCATGACGAGATTGTGGCGCATCTGTATATAACTCAGATTCTCATTGTAGTCATCCCCGAGCCACATGCCGATCTGCTTCATGACCGTGTTGCCCACATAGCTCTTAAGCTCATCTCTCTCATCCTCAGACTTCATATCGCCATCATAATCGACCTTAAGCCTTATGACCCTTCCACTGTCATCCAGTGAGTTGTTGTACATGACTGCATCCGCCATTATCTCCCTCGACACCTTATCCTTATATTTCTTCACATAAGAAACCTGTCCAAATATCACACCGCCGACAATTCCTATGAGGACACCCAGTATGGCCGCCCTGAACATTCTCCACATAAACAATACCTCCTGATCATCTAAGTCTCTATTCACCTATCCCATCTCTCGCGTATGTCGCCAGACACTGGCCTTCATAGTGTGTCTTAAGATACTCATTTGTATTGTTATCCCCGGATTTCCCCAGTATATTCTGTTCTATTACCACAGTCACATAGCTTGTAGCAAATTCCTTCTCAAGTTCGGCTGCAGCCTCGTTCATTACCTGGGTATTCTCCGCTACTATATACTCCACATGACTCGTATCGAGGGACTTCGCATGACTCTCATTATAACTTCTGCAAGCATCGGCAAATGAACCGGCGTCCACCTGGTACACCCCCTCCTCGGTCAAGGAATCCTCACCATCGTCCAGTCCTGTTATGACCAGACTGTACCTCAACCCGCCATCGGCAGAATTCTCCGAACTGCGCTCTATGATGACCGCATTCACATAGTCCACATCCTCCACCGGCTTGTATTCACACCCACTCAATATACACGCCGTCAATAACACCGACGCCAGTCCGGCAGATTTTTTTACAGGCCATTTCCCGGCAAGTGATGCCGCCGGCAATATTATCGACAGGGGTACATCCACCAGAATAAGATATCCGGAGATGATCTTTATACGGTCCTGCTGTCCGGGCAGCATCCCGGCCCACAGGCATACGGCAAATGCAAGGACTGCCCACAATGTCTTCCACAGCCATCTGTGCCGAACACCCAGTCTGTCCACAGCGCCCCATCCACCTATGACGTTTGGAACCAGTGCCATCACACCGAACACGATGACAAGGTAACACACCAGCATGAGCGGCCTGAGCTTCACTCCGCCAGGCAGTTCCATGGCTCCCACTATATATAGTATATTTTTCTCCTTAGCCATGAGCGCACCCGTGCCCAGTGTGCATATCACAATTATCGAACAGATAATGCCTATTATGGTACTTGTGCCTACGGCTGCACACAACATTCCTCTTCGCCTCCGAATGACGTGTATATACACCAGCACCACCGTCTCCATAGCCGAGAATCCAAGAAAAAGCAGTCCTCCCCTAGCCATGACACGGCTTATGGTGAGATTCGCCCCGCCCTCGTCTCCTATCTCAGTCACAGTCTTAAGCACTGACAGATCAAGGTTACTTACAGAAGACAGAATGACCACAGCCCCCGCCGCAACGGCGAACCAGAACACGGACTCCGCAAACCTGACCATCCCCCTCGTGCCACGGCTGCCCATATACAGACATGCAAGCAGCAAGGGGATTGAGATAGCAATTACCGTGTATCTTTTCAACATCAACTGCCTGGAACACTCGGCAAGGACAAACAGCAGCAAACCCATCCTAACGGCAGTTCTCGCCCCATAAATCAATGCAATAGTCCTATTTTTGACTTTACCGCTTTCGCTGTTCCCTCTCTCATTAATCTTCATGTATACAATATATAGTGCTATCACGTAAGCAAAAGCCATGCATAGCATCAAAAAAAGTGACAAAATCAGGCAATTTCTTCCAAAATATGAGGGTATTAATGTAGCCACAAAAGTTATCATCCCCGGTAAAACAAGCAAAGCCATCTTAAAAAAGGCAGAAAACGTCACATTATATTTATCATTCATATCTATTTTCTCTTTCTGACCAACCTGCGCCGCTCGTCAGGATTGCTCCATTTAGGTCTGTTGATCATTTTCTTTATAGGCGCGCGGACAACAAAGTCCTTATATCCCTCGTCAGTGTATCCACAGGGCACGACAGGGGACATATACGGCACGCCAAAGCTGTCCAGGGATGCAAGATGAAACACGAGAACCAGCATCGCAAGGATAAATCCAAGTATTCCATAAAGTGCGCTGGTGATTATAGTTACGAACTTAAGCAATCTGAAAACAGACGCAAACGCCTCATTCGGAATGGCAAATGAAGCTATAGCCGTGAGTGCCACAACTATCACAACCATGGTGCTGACTATCCCCGCCTCCACGGCTGACTGACCAACTATCAGACCGCCAACCACTCCTATCGTATTTCCAAGCTGGCTCGGCAGTCGTATCCCGGCCTCCCGGAGCAATTCAAACAAAAGCTCCATTATCAGCACTTCAACTACAACGGGGAACGATAGCTGGCTTCTCGCATCGGCTATCGCATACAGAAGCTTGTCGGGTATCAGCTCCCTGTGATAACAGGTGATCGCAATATAAAGTCCCGGCAGTCCCACCGCAATGAACGCCGCCACATACCTTATCATTCTTGCAAATGTCGCCACCGGCCATCTGTTATAATAATCGTCCGCCGTCTGAAACAGAGTGTTGATGGTGGCTGGAGCAATTATGACCTCAGGGGAATTGTCAAACACAACGACAACCCTGCCCTCCACCAGAGCCGCGGCCGCCTTGTCAGGTCTTGTGGTCGCCTGGTATATCGGAAAAATCTCCTGCCATTTCTTCTCCATCAGATGTTCAGCCATACCGCTGTCAAACACCGCATCTATCTCATACTTATCGATGGTGTCCCTTATCTGCTGTACCAGCTCAGGCTCCGCTATATCTTCCATATAGAATATCCCGTACTCTGTTCTGGATCTGACGCCCATTGTACCCTGCTCCAGCTTCAGATGTACATCCTTGATCCTTCTCCTTATCAGAGCTGTGGATGTCCTAAAGTTCTCATTGAAGCTGTCCCTCGGCCCTCTCATTCCTCCCTCGGTGGAGCTTTCCTCTATACCTCTCACAGGGAAATGTTTCGATGACACTACTATTGCCTGATCGCTCCCGGATACAAATATGGCCGTATCCCCCCTGAGAACCGCCCTGACAACGTTGTCCATGTCACTTTCCTGGGTATAATCCGCCGTCTGACCCTCGCAGGAGATTATATGCTCCCACAGATCTGCCGTGTCTTTATTCCGCCATTCCCAGGTTATTGGTTTTATTAATGTGTTCTCAATCAACTCATGATCGCACAGCCCATCTATATACACCACGTATATTGCCGGATCATCTCCCCAGGCACAGCGGTCCAGATCAAACCTTCGCTCCACGATATCGCTCCAGTTACCGAACATTGTCTCAATTTGTGTGATGTTTTCGTCTATTTTTTTACTTATCAATGCCATCGTCTACCGCAAACACCTCCAACGTTCCGTTTATCTTCTGTAATCTATATTGTCCAACGGATGAGTTTTTATTCAGGCCTACACGCAAAAAGGCGGAACACGTTCTCACGCATTCCGCCTTTAAAATATATCTACTTTTGTGAATATTGTTATTTCTGTGCTTTGACAACATTTGCGATCACGATATGCTCCTGATCGTATATATGTATACGGGTTATCTCCTTGGCCTTCTCTTCATCCCTGGCTATTATAGCATTCATGAGAGCTTCATGCTCCGCTACAAGCTTATCGTGATAACTGAAATCTTTGACATACTCCACACGGTATCTATACACCTGCTCACGAAGACTCTGGGACATGCTGATCAGTCTCGGATTGTTCGTCATGTCCATTATTGTATTGTGAAATGCAACATCCGCGTCAACTATCTCCGGGATTATCTTGGAACTTACCGCTTTCTTGAAATCGGCATAGGACTGCTTCAGCCTCTCTATTCCCTCGTCGTCTATCCTCTTACACGCAAGCCCTGCCGCAAGATCCTCAAGTGCCATCCTGATCTCAAGCGCATCACTCAGATCCTTTGCTGTGATCCTTGCAACCTCTGCACCTCTTCTCGGGATCATGACCACAAGCCCTTCCAGCTCAAGCATTCTCATGGCCTCCCTGACAGGAGTACGGCTGACGCCAAGCCTCTTTGCAAGGGTGACCTCCATAAGTCTCTCCCCCGGCTCAAACTCACCGTGAACTATAGCATTTCTCAAAGTCTTAAACACTACCTCTCGAAGAGGCAGGTATTCATCCATATTCAATCTAAGATCCATCACATACCTCTTCTTATGTTGTAAGGGCTGACGACATACGCAGCCTGTATCTCATCCTTTTCACGCAGCATATCTACAACCTTTTGTGCCCTCTCCTTATCTCCGCTGTCATATATTCCAAATACAGTTGGGCCACTGCCACTCATGAGCACTCCCATGGAGCCGTTTTCGGCTATGAGCTTCTTGACAGAATCTATCACAGGATTTGCAGGTATCGTAACCGTCTCAAGCACGTTTGCTATTCTGTCTGTTATTCCCTTCAGATCTCCGGTCTTGAGTGCATCCGCCATGCCATCGATATCGGGATGCTCCTCCAGCAGATCCACCTTCAGGTTCTGGTATACCCATTTTGTGGACACTCCGATCGCCGGCTTCGCTATGACGATCAGGCAGTCCGGCATAGGTGGAAGTGGTGTAAGGATCTCTCCTATCCCCTCCGAGAGCGCTGTTCCCTGCATGATACAGTAAGGCACATCCGCGCCGAGCTTCACTCCGTGTTCCATGAGCTGTTCATCGGAAAGGTTAAGTCCGAACAGTATATTCATCGCCTTGAGGGCTGCCGCTGCATCAGCGCTTCCCCCTGCCATTCCGGCTGCAACCGGTATGTGCTTATCCACAGCCACATGAACGCCTTTGTCTATTCCATATATATCCTTCATCATCCGGCACGCCTTGTATATGATGTTATCCTTCACATCCGGCAGCTCCGACGAATCCGATGTTATAACAATCCCGTCTGTGGTGACATCGCAAAATGTCAGTTCATCCCACAGATCGACCGTCTGCATGATCATTTTCACCTCATGATATCCATCCTCGCGTCTCCTGACCACGTCGAGACCGAGGTTTATCTTTCCATATGCCTTTAATGATATTTCCATTTTCTCTCCTGTCCGTGACATTTCCCCTGCAGCTTTTCAGCCTGCGATTACTTTTTTCTAACAGAATATCCGAATTTGCCGAGCTTGTCGCCAAGTGCAAAATACTCTCCATGTGAATATGCGACAAGTCCCGTGCTGTTGAGGTTGAATTTGCCGGTCTTATCCATGTATTCATCACTTATCTGGACTCCGACAACCTCAGCGATAAACATGTGGTGGGATCCAAGCTCAACTACCTGCTTTACCTTGCACTCTATGTTCACCGGGCTCTCCTCTATCGCCGGGCATGACACGTTCACACCGTCACATGCATGGAGCTTCATCTCCTTGAATTTATCCACGTCTCTTCCTGACTTCACGCCACAATAATCAGTTGCAAATGCCAGTTTCTCGGTGACGAGATTTATTGTAAATTCTCCTGTCTCCTTGATTATGTCGTAGGAATATCTCTCCGGACGCACTGATATGGACACCATTGCAGGATCGCTGCATATGGTACCGGCCCACGCTATCGTCACTATGTTTGGATTCTCTCCCGGTCTCTGGCAGCTCACCATAACTGCCGGAACCGGATACAACATATTTCCTGGTTTCCAATTCTGTTTTGCCATGTCTATACCTCTTTCTCTATTGACCTTCAACTCATTTTCAGCCACTTTCAGTCACTGTGGCGCAGCGCACCACAGTGACTGATATCTCAAGCTGTCAATTGTTCGTATTTTGTATATTGTATACATTATACATAATAATACATGCCAGTGCATAAAATTACAACCGCATACAGCGCTCTTTATTTATCTTATTTTATTGACAGCGGATTTATTACTATAATATGAATGATCTGTCCCGGTGTTACACACGGAAATGTGGACAAAAAAAAGTGATCATCCGGAAGATCATTCCAGATAATCACTTATTATCCCCTTTGCCGTTTCGCTGTCATCGGACACCATGTATACCACAAATGTATCATGCACATACAGTATGGCATCATCAAGTCTGGCGGTCTCCGACGATTTGTAATCAAGGTACATCTGCAACTGTGAGTCGCGTCTTTTCTTCATGTCCGCCAGTATTCCCTGGGCATCGACCGTTGACGACGCCTGAAATACTGCGAGCTCTTCGGCGGTGGCTCCCGTTGACATGTACACTGCACTGTCCTGCACCTGAACGCTGTCTATACCATAATATCTGAGCGCCGTCTCAGAGGAGACCTCCTCCACGGAATCCTCAAACTTCACGTTCTGCATGAGCATATCAGCCAGAGAGTGCACATCCGGCAAATCTGCCTCGTCGTCTCCATTTCCTGCGCATCCCGCAAACGAACAGATCATCAGACAGCATGCAAACAAATATATTATTCTTTTTATCATATGCCTCCGTCTCCACTATCTTCTGACATACACGTTCTTTCTGATGTAGTCCATCATCTTGAGACAATATTTCTTATTACAATGTTTTCCATCTATTCCCGCATCCTCCGGCAGAACACCATCCACAGACACGCTGTGAGCCACATCGAGATAGATCACATGATCGTAGCTGTCACACATCTCCTGCATGAGAGAATTGAGCTTGTCCACACCCGGGTTGTTATACACCTGGTCTTTTGATGAAAGCTCCGCCGATACAGGAAGTACTGACATCACATATACATTTGCCGCAGGCTGTAACTGGGAGATCTGATCCAGTAAAGTCTTGTAGGCCGACATGTACCGCTCGTTATACCACGAAAGCTCCTCAAGCCCAAATGAAATGTATATATTCTCATAGCTCTTCATGCCAAGCATCTCGACAACCGTACACTGTTCTCCTGAATCGCAGGTGAACATCTTGGTATTAGCGACCTTCTCTATATCCAGATTCTTCGCCACACACATATCCCAGTTGTCTACACCGCTGTACAGTCCCAGCGCCTCGGCTCTGGAATCACCTATGAGCAGAGATGTCGAGAAATACTGGTCATCCGTGACATTCGCCGGCATGTATATATTGCTGTCATATTTGTCCGCTCCCTTGCCGCTCACATCAGGGTTGGTGTAATTGACAAATTGTACATACTGACCATTTCGCTGATCCGGAATGGCCGCATCCTCCGCAGTTGCCAGATACTGCTGTGCAGCCTCCTCCGTGTCACTGTATGACATATCCTGACTGCTGCTCTCACTTATATCTGCCGATGTCCCGCTCTCAGGCTGGAACTCCTCCTGGCCGTTCACATTCTTTTTCAGGTTGCCCTGTCCAAGTGCAAATATCATTATGACTGCAACGACCACTCCTATTACGCTCTCGATGAGCTTCATTCTGCGGTGATGCCGCTGTCTGTATATCTTTTTTCTATAATCAGTGTTATTATTCTTAGTCACCTTCGACCTCCGAATTAACTAACTTTCATGTTTTTAGTAAAATATCCTATGGTAGTATAGCAATTAATGATAAAATAATCAAGAACGCCGCGTTTTGTGAACCTCATTGTTGCCATACAATTTTTTCCGTGTTACTATTTTACATAGGAAAGTTCACTGTTTTTGTGGCTTTCAGCATACAACTTAAACACAACATATTTATAGAAGAGGAGAACACGATGAACACTACAGCACGTACAATAGACTACAAGGGCGAGACTTGTATTGAACTTATATCAGGCGATTACCGTGCACTGATCGCACCATTTAACGGAAGCAACATTATGAAGATGGAGAACACAGCTCTGGATATCGACATATTCAGAAACGATCCTTCCCTGACTCCTGCACAGCTCAAAGCAGCAGCAGAGATCTACGGAATGCCTACCCTGTATCTCCCTAACAGACTGTCACACGGCAACTTAAGAACCTCCGATGCCATGTATCATTTTCCATGCAATGATCCTCTCGGCAACCATCTCCACGGTTTCCTTCATCTCAGAAACCACAGCATAGAGAGCGTGTCAGTGGACGGAGACAAGGCCATCGGCAAGACTTCATATGTATACGATGAGAAGGATGAGTTTTTCACTACATACCCTGTAAGCTTCAGAGCAGACTTCACATTTACTCTTGCTCCGGATGGTATGCATTATGAGTTCACACTCACCAACCTCTCTGACAAGCAGATGCCATACGGCGTATGTAACCACGTTGCATTCAAGGGACCTTTCACAGGCACAGGAAAGGGCGAGGATGTACGTCTCTGTGTACCTGTTGGAGACAAATGGGAGCTTGATGAGCACGCTATCCCTACAGAGAAGAACCTTCCTATAACAGATTACGATCTCCAGTACAAGAACGGAACCATGGTACCTGTTCTGAAGGACATCGACAACGATCTCTACACAGCGGAGATGAACGAGTTGGACGGCAAGCCTTTCTACGGAGTATACGCAACGGATGTTGCCACAGGCAAGAAGGTCTGCTATGAGGTTGACGACACAATGAAGTTCTGGATCATGTGGAACGATCACGGCGACAAGGGTTACTTCTGTCCTGAGCCAATGAGCTGGAATATTGACGCTCCAAATCTCTCAGGAGCACCGGAGATCACAGGCTACACAGAGCTTGCTCCAGGCGAGTCCAAGACAGTAAAAGAAAGAATATTCACAATGGCATAAAACATGACATTTTCTATGGAACGGTCTCCCGGTGGAGGCCGTTCTTTCATATTATTAATTTTTCCCCTGTCTCGTTGTTTTTCTCTCCCCGGTATAATAAAATTATTATAATACCGTATGTAAGGAGGGATTCTATGAAAAATATACTTAGATTTTTACTGGTTTTCGCGGCAATGTTCTGTATGACATGCTTCACAGCATTTGCAGAAGATACCGACGATCCAGACACATACTATCTGGAGCTGGATGCAGCAGGAGGACAGTTATCGGGGGAGACTTCCACTGTGATAAGCAGCCCATCAGCAGAATTTACGACTGTTGACCTGTCAAAGTACAAGCCTGAGAAAGACGGCTTTACATTCACCGGATGGTACAACGACAAGACAAAGGTCACCAGCATTGACACATCATACTTCCAGTCTACAAACCGTATAAAGCTGACAGCGATGTACACCAAGGACAGCTTCTCCGGTTCAGGGCTCACCTTCACACTGAATGCAAATGGAGGCAAGCTCGGAGATGCGGACAGTGGAACATATGACTTTGATGTAGCAGGATCAGGATATGGCGTGGCACTGAACGACTACGCCCCGACCCGTGAGGGCTATGAGTTCAAGGGTTGGAACACGAAGTCCAACGGATCAGGCAAGACTGTCAATATCATATACACCTCTTCCTTTGAGAAGGCTGCAGATAACGGATATGAATATTCAGATACCGACGACTCATCGGCTAAGAGAAACCTGGTATTTTATGCGACCTGGAAATCAGACGCTGCTCCTACAGGCACCATCAGCATGGGCGATAAGAGCTGGAACGGTCTCCAGGATGTATCATCATTTGAGCAGTATTACAACAAGGCCCAGAAGGTTACCATCACCTGTGACAACAACTCCGACCCTTCCATCACAGTCGGCTACCTGATAAGCGACTCAGCTCTGTCATCGGACGATCTGGGTGCAGCAACATTTACCGAGTATAAGAAAGCATTTTCCATAAAGGACGAGGGCAAATATGTTGTATACGCAAAGCTTTCATCAGAGGATGGCAAAACAACATACTTATCCACGGACGGTTTCATAATCGACACACACGCGCCAAAAGTCACAGGAATCGCCGACGGAGAGACCTACTGCCTGTCAGCCGTGATGACCGTGAAGGAATCCCATCTGGCGAAGGTCACAGTGAACGGCGAGGAAAAATCCCTTGACGACGATCACTCACTGGCTCTGGAAGCCACAGATGGTAAGCAGACCATCATCGTATCTGACAAGGCGGGAAACGAAACCAAATTGACTGTAACAGTAAACAAGAAACACACCGCAGAAACCGACGACGGTGACTGCACGACACCTCAGAAATGCCGCTACTGCGGTGAGATCGTCGTAGAGGGCAAGAGCAGCCACGACCTCGGCAACTGGACAAGTGATGGCAACGGCAAAACCCATTCCCGCAAGTGCAAGAACAAGGGCTGTGGATATAAGGTCATCCAGGACTGCTCCGGCGGAACCGCAACATGCCAGAAGAAGGCAGTGTGCTCTGTGTGCGGCAAGAGCTACGGCAAACTCAGCACAACGAACCACACAGACCTTAAGAAGACTGATTATGTAGCAGCAACCACCTCCAGCAAGGGCAATATAGAATACTGGTATTGCTCAGCCTGCAAGAAATATTTCAGCAACAAGGGCTGTACAAAGGAGATAAGCAAGGCTGACACAGTCATCGACAAGGCAGCACCCGAGATTATCGGCGGCAAGGGAAGCAAATGGAGCAAGGCCAGCAAGAACACTATCAAGTTCAGATCGAACGCTGAGTACGCTGACTTTGTCTGTGTCCTCATAGATGACAAGGAACTTGACCCTTCATATTACAACAAGAAAGAGGGAAGCATCATAATCGAGCTCAAGACGAGCTATCTTGAATCCCTCTCGGTCGGAAGCCACACCATAACCATCAGATCCAAGACCGGAGATGCTGTGACAACATTTACAGTGTCCAAGAAGGAGACTTCCACAACCACACAGACAACTACCAGAGCCACAACCGAGGCGACAACGGCAAGTACGACCGAGGTCACCACAGAGTATAGAAATACATTTACCCCTGTGACGACCGAGGCGACCACAACTGAGATATCCACGATAGAGCGTACCACAACCGAGACGACCACTGAGGTCACAACAGAAAAGAGCACTCTCACCGTGGGCAGCTACGCTTCCACTGATAAGAGTAAGAGTAAGGTACATAACCTTCAGCTCATAATCCTTATAACAGTGCTTGCGACCATTCTAGTCTCGTTTGTGATAATCATAATTTCAGGTATGAAGAAGAAATAATACCGAAAAGTTCAATAAGGCAGCACGTCAGGACAACCTGACGTGCTGTTTTTCTATGTTTTTCCATGTGACAACGTTTTCACTTAAAATAACGTTTTCATCTGTTTTTACCCACATCCCACACTCAATCCAGCCATATATAGTTTCATTTTTATGCATAGATTGTGCATGTGACAACGTTTTCACTCTTTTCTTTTGATTTCCAGCATTTACAAGCATATATTGCATACATACCCGATATGAAAACGGGAAATTAAAGAAAGAGAGGAAGAAGATTATGAAGAAACAATTGGCAACATTACTCGCAGTCACAGCACTTGGAATTGGAGTTCTGTCAGGATGCGGTGTGAGCGCAGCATCTAACTCAACCGGCAGCTCATCTGACTCAGCGGGCGCTATTGAGATAACGAACGTATCCTACGACCCAACCAGAGAGCTATACGCAGCGTACAACGATTTATTTGCAAAGCACTGGAAAGAGGAAAAGGGACAGGACGTATCAGTTGTTCAGTCACACGGTGGTTCAGGAAAGCAGGCGCTTGAGGTGGCAAATGGACTTCAGGCCGATGTGCTTCTCGCATGGGAGAACGAGGCGTTCCTCTCACTGGATGAGCATCCTGGTGAGTACGAGATCGTGGTTCCTTCCGTATCTATACTGTGCCAGCCTACAGTCTCAGTAGTCGACGAGGTGGTTGACAAGAGAGGCACAAGGGATGTCGCAACCGAATATCTGAACTACCTGTATTCCGACGAGGCACAGAAGCTGGAGGCAGAGTGGTACTACAGACCATCACCAGACCGAGAGTTCTGTCAAGCTACGCCGTGAGCTTGTCCACTGCTTTTATCGCATCACTGATAAATGCGGTGATGGGGCTCATCCTTGCGTGGGTTCTTGTCAGATACAAATTCCCGGGAAAGAGAATCATGGACGGCATCATCGAGCTGCCATTTGCCCTTCCCACAGCGGTTGCAGGCATAGCTCTCACCCATCTCACGGTACAGAACGGCTGGGTAGGAAGGATATTTGCCAGATTCGGTATAGATATCGCGTATACACGGATAGGTATAACCATAGCTTTGGTGTTCATTGGAATACCATTCGTCGTTAGAAGTGTCCAGCCGGTTCTCGAAAAGGTTGACAGGGAATACGAGGAAGCAGCCGCCATGTTCGGAGCCTCCCGTATCCAGATATTCTTCCGTGTCATCCTGCCCGAGATACTTCCGGCACTGATCGCAGGTTTCACCATGGCATTTGCCAGAAGCCTGGGGGAATACGGAAGCGTCGTGTTCATAGCGGGCAACACTCCATATGAGACTGAGATAACCCCTCTGCTCATCATGTCAGAGCTGCAGGAATACGACTACGCAAGTGCAACCTCGATAGCACTTGTGATGCTTGCGATAGCATTTGTCATACTGCTTGTCAACGCATTTATCCAGAGCCGCACATCAAGAATAGTCAGCGGCATAGACTGAAGGGAGGTAACAACATGAACATAAGAAACGACCGTGGCATAATCAAATGGATCCTCATCGGTCTGTGCGCCATATTCCTCATCGTGGCACTTGTGCTCCCACTGGTGTATGTCATAGTGACGGCACTCCGGGACGGATGGAATAAGTATGTCACCGCCATATCCGACACCTACGCAGTGAAGTCAATACTTCTCACCTTGAAGGTCGTGGTCATCACGGTGGTGGTCAACACAATTTTCGGACTTTATGCCGCGTGGCTCATAACCAAATTCACCTTCCGGGGCAAAAAGATCATATCAACGCTCATCGATCTGCCGCTTACCATATCCCCGATCATCGCGGGCCTTATATTCGTACTTACATTTGGCAGGCAGAGCTTCCTGTATCCATACCTTGAAAAGCTCGGGATACAGATCATATTCGCGGTTCCGTGGATCGTCCTGGCTACTATATTTGTAACATTTCCTTTCATATCAAGGGAGATCATACCGGTTCTCACAGCGGCGGGCAACGATGAGGAGGAAGCTGCAGCCCTCATGGGAGCAAACGGATTCCAGATATTCTCACAGATCACACTCCCCCACATACGCTGGGCTCTGCTGTACGGAATTGTACTGTGCTCCGCAAGGGCCATGGGTGAATTTGGAGCTGTGTCAGTTCTCTCGGGACATCTCAGAGGACTCACCAACACCATGCCACTCTATATCGAACTGCTGTACCAGGCATTTGACTTCACAGGAGCCTTTGCCATGTCGTCCATACTGGTCATCATGGCAGTCATCATACTGATACTTAGAAACATACTTGAACACAGAGGAAATAAAGAGGGAGGTATATGATATGAATACACCTACAGATACACATTCATACGTAGAGCTCAGAAACATCAATAAAACATTTGGAGATTACAGGGCATCCGATGATGTCAGCTTCTCCATTGAGAAAGGAAAGCTCATCGGACTTCTGGGTCCAAGTGGAAGCGGCAAGACCACTATCCTCCGCATACTTGCAGGACTCGAGGCCGCGGACTCAGGGGACATATACATAGATGGCAAAAAAGTAAATGACATTCCCGCCAGCAAGAGGGAGATTGGCTTCGTATTCCAGAATTACGCGCTGTTCAGATACAAGACAGTGTATGACAATATCGCATTTGGAATGAAGATACAGAAATACCCAAAGTCAGAGATCCGCGACAGAGTAACGGAGCTGATAGAACTGGTTGGACTGAAGGGCCTTGAGAAACGATACCCAAGGCAGTTGTCGGGAGGCCAGCGTCAGAGGGTCGCATTTGCCAGAGCTCTTGCCACCCAGCCACAGCTCCTGCTTCTCGATGAGCCATTTGCCGCTATAGATGCAAAGGTCAGAAAGGAGCTCCGCGCATGGCTCAGGGATAAGATCTGGAACGCAGCTATGAAGCTCAACTACACGCCAAACCAGTCTGCCCGCCAGCTCAAGAATGGAAAAGGCGCGACTGTGGAGAAGACCTACTATATAAATGTGCTCATGACCAGAATGGACTCTGCCACGTCGGACCCATTCTTTACAGAACTGCTGCATGTCATAGAGAGTGAGATCCACAAGAACGGATGCATCCTGTCCAAGGTATGGTATCGGTCCATCTTCTCCGACGACAGGAGATGCAGGTATGAGAACGTGGATTCTGTAATCCGCAGGATGTGCGAGGAAGCGGACGGCCACAACGACGGACTTATTGTCATCGGAAAATGCAACCGCGCAGCCCTGAAGAAGCTCAGCCAGCGCTATCGCAGCACAGTGTATGTCAACAGGGATTCTGCAAACGGCGAGGTGGATGAGGTCATCTGCAACGGTAGCCAGATTGCCAGAACAGCGGTTGAATACCTCATATCTCTTGGACATGAGAATATCGGATATGTGGGAAACTGCAATAACGAGGCCCGCTACAAAGGATATCTTGAAACTCTTCACGATCATGGACTTGATATCGACACGGACTACGTCATCAACACAAAGCTCAGCGAGGTTGAAGGATTTGAGGCCATGGAACACTTCATGAAGTCCGACAAGAGCCCAACCGGAATATACTGTGCCAATGACATAACGGCCATAGGGATGCTGAAGTACCTTGCCAAATGCAAGAACAGGTATTACACTCCTTCCATCATATCCAGCGACGGTATCGAGGAAGCCCAGTACACAACTCCGATGCTGACCACCGTGGAGATATCCAAGACGGACATGGGGCACTTCGCCCTGCAGCTTCTAATGGACAGACTCAAGGGCGGTCACAAGGGAGTCACAAGAATTGAGCTCCAGTGCAAGCTCATCAAGAGAGATAGCTGCACACTGGCAGAAGACAGCAAATGGTGCGAATATTACATTTAATATCCGCACCATTTGTCGTCTGTTCATGTATCCATGTCCATATATTCAGTTTCTGTATTCAATATCTATATCCAGCAATTATCCTTCTCGTGACTACTCTGTCGTATCATCTGTAGTCGTATCTCCCGTAGTCATAACTGTTCCGCCGAGATACCACTCTCCATCCTTCTCATAACAAATGATATCCATGTCCAGATCATACGGTGAAGTCTGACCCTGGAATGTCATCATTATCTTTCCGGTAACTGGAATGACATAACCCTTTGATATACCTGCTTCCTTCTGGGTCTTTCCATATACAGTGCTGCTGACTGCCGCCAGATCGCTGGACTCTGCCACATGCCCATCACCCATGGTATAGCTGACTGTATATTCTATATTATTTTCCTTATAAGTCTGGAACACAGTGACCAGATTCTTTGACGAATCGCTGTCTATGGTATCAGGATCCATAACACTCTCCACCTTGTCAAGATCCGCTTCCTCAAGGCCCTCCATGTAGGTCTTTATCAAATCCTCGCTCTCTGATTTTCCGGTCATATTTTTTCTGGCGACTATGTATATCACCACTACTATCACTGCTAACACGATCGCACCAAGTGCTATAAACAGCTTCTTTTTGCCTTCTTTTCTGCTCTCCTCCATAAGCTGTATATCACGCTCGTCCAGCTCCATATCATCCATTCCGCTTCCGCCTACATAATTCTTAGTTTCATTTTTTCCCATAGTAAATAACTCCTATACTGTTTTGATATTACACAGTATAACACAGCATAAGCATCAATTAATTACTCAAATACAGGAATTAATACATTTAGTAATTGTGCAATTTTCACTATAACTTTGTTGTGTTTTAAAGTCTTTTATTATATAATCAGAGTGTATGGCTGACTTTAAGGGAGAATTTAGCACAAGTCGATACAAAAGCGGCTTCAGGGGGGCTGGCATAGCCATCTGGAAGCCTTCACAAAACATTGGAAGGAAGGTATATGCTACATGAAATTTGGTTATTTTGATGATGCCAACAAGGAGTATGTCATCACATCTCCTAGAACTCCTTATCCTTGGATCAACTACCTTGGAACACAGGATTTCTTTTCACTGATCTCCAACACTGCAGGAGGTTACAGCTTCTACAAGGACGCTCGTCTTCGTAGAATCACAAGATATCGTTATAACAACGTGCCTATAGATATGGGCGGACGTTATTTCTATATCAACGACAATGGTACAATATGGAATCCGGGATGGTCACCGGTAAAGACAGAGCTTGACGAGTATCAGTGCCGTCATGGTATGGGATATACAATCATCACAGGTAAGAAGAATGACCTTAAGGCTGAGGTTACTTTCTTTGTTCCTCAGAACTACGCTGGAGAGGTTCAGCAGGTCGTTCTTACAAATGAAGGCTCAGAGGAGAAGACATTCTCATTCTTCTCATTTGAGGAGTGGTGTCTCTGGGATGCACAGGATGACTGCACCAACTTCCAGAGAAACTTCAGTACAGGTCGTGTAGAGGTTGTCGGATCAACTATCTACCACAAGACAGAGTACAGAGACAGACGTGACCACTTCGCATTCTACACAGTGAATGACGAGATCGATGGTTACGATACAGACAGAGATTCATTCATCGGACTTTACAACGGCTTCCACAACCCACAGGCTGTTGAGGCTGGCAAGTCAAATGATTCATTTGCTGATGGATGGTCACCTATCGCTTCACACTACAAGAAGATCACTCTTGCTCCAGGCGAGACAAAGACTCTTGTATTTATACTTGGATATGTTGAGATGCCTGTTGACCAGAAGTTCGAGGCAGACGGCAAGACTATCAACAAGGTAAAGGCTCTCGAGATGATCGAGAAGTACAACACTCCTGAGAAGGTTGCTGCAGGTCTTGAGGAGCTCAAGGAGCACTGGAACAGACTGTTGAGCATTCTCAACGTTAACACACCTGATGACAAGGTTAACCGTATGGTCAACATCTGGAATCAGTATCAGTGTATGGTTACATTCAACCTTTCACGTTCAGCTTCATACTTCGAGTCAGGTATCGGCCGTGGCATGGGATTCCGTGATTCCAACCAGGATGTGCTTGGATTTGTTCATCAGATTCCTGATCGTGCAAGAGAGAGAATCATCGATATAGCTTCAACACAGTTCCCAGACGGTGGATGCTACCATCAGTACCAGCCACTTACCAAGAAGGGTAACGCAGATATCGGTGGAGACTTCTCAGATGATCCATTATGGCTGATCCTTTCAGTATCAGCTTACATCAAGGAGACAGGCGACTGGGGCATCCTTGACGAGATGGTTCCATATGACAACGATATGTCAATTGCAAAGCCTATGCTTGACCACCTCAAGGTTTCATTCTACAAGATCGTGAACAACCTTGGACCACATGGACTTCCACTTGCAATGAGAGCTGACTGGAACGATTGTATCAACCTTTCATGCTTCTCAGATACACCAGGTGAGAGCTTCCAGACATACACCAACCCTAAGTTCGCTGCTGAGGGCGGATACTCAAAGGTTGCTGAGTCAGTTATGGTTGCTACACTCTTCACGTATGCAGGTCCTAACTACGTTTCTATTCTCAAGCACCTTGGAATGGACGCTGAGGCTGATGCTGCTCAGACTGAGATCGACAAGATGAAGGCCAACATCATGGAGTCAGCATGGGACGGCGACTGGTTCCTCAGAGCTTACGATGCAAACGGTGAGAAGATGGGATCCAAGGAGTGCGAGGAAGGTCAGATCTTCATCGAGCCACAGGGATTCGCTATCATGTCAGACATCGGTAAGGATCAGGGCTGCGACAAGAAGACTCTTGCTGCAATCGATGAGAGACTTAATACTCAGCACGGACTTGTACTCAACAACCCAGCATTTACAAAGTATTACATCCAGTATGGTGAGATTTCTACATACCCAGGTGGATACAAGGAGAATGCCGGAATCTTCACACATAACAATGCATGGATCATCTGTGCTGCTGCTTACGCAGGTGCCGGTGATCAGGCATTTAAGTACTACTCAGAGATAGCTCCAGCTTTCACTGAGGAGACATCAGATATACACAAGACTGAGCCATATGTATACGGCCAGATGATCGGTGGTAAGGATGCCGGATCTGATATCGGCAAGCCGGGCAACCACTTCGGACAGGGTAAGAACTCATGGCTGACAGGTACAGCTGCTTGGAACATGGTAGCTATATCACAGTACATCCTTGGTATCTCAGCAGACTTCGATGGTCTGAAGATCGATCCATCAATTCCTGCTGCATGGGATGGAATGACAGCTACACGTCAGTTCCGTGGTGCTACATACGACATCAAGGTTTCTAACCCAGATCACATCAACAAGGGCGTTAAGAGCGTACTCGTTGATGGCAACGCTATCGAGGGCAACGTTATCCCAGCATTTGGCGATGGCAAGACTCACTCAGTAGAGGTTGTAATGGGCTAATATAGACCGTGGATTATAAAGCACATTTAAGAAAATATACGTAAGTATATAGTGCAAAAGCCCCACAATATCTAAAATAGATATTGTGGGGCTTTTTGTTTATATGGCCTATCTTCTTCATCCCGCCACGGGATTGTCGCAAAACGCTGTGTTATCCTCGCAAAAGATACAAATTAGCAATCTGTCCAACGCTCCCTCTACTGTATAAGCAGCATCGGATCCACAGGATTGCCGTCCTTCTCGACTGCAAAATAGAGATTGCTTCCTTCCTCGCTGTAGAATCTGCTTGGCTCGCCAACGGTTCCCACTACCTGGCCGGCATCCAGATGCTCGCCAAGTGCAACCTTCACATCCTGAAGCTGTCCAAGTGTCACGGTGTAGCCGTCTCCAAGCTCAAGCTTGACGTAATTGCCCAGCTCTGGGTTGCTTGAGACCTCCGCTACCTTGCTCTCATATACAGCCTTGACCTCATCGCCCGTCTGCGCCTCAATTACCATTGCAGGGCTGCACTTGTATTCCTTGAGTGTCTCAAAATACACTGTCGTATCCATGCTGTAAGGAATTATCACATTGCCATTTATAGGCCATGATATGCTATCCTTTGGATCGTAATGCAGGCTGTCATTTGAAACTCCTGAAGCTCCAGTCTCAGCACTCTCACTCTCCGCTGTGGATGCAGCGGAATTCTCTATGGTATTATCTGTCTCAATATCTTTCTGCTCTGATGTACCTTCATCCGACACTCCGCTGTTCTTATCATTTTTCTTATCGTTCAAAGCTTCCTTCGCATCGGCTTCCGTCGTACTGTCATTCGGCGTATTCTGTCCTATTGTTATGGTCTTCTCCTTTGAATTGGTCTGTGCGTTATAAAGTCCGAGCACTGTCACAAGCACTGCCATGCCTGTGATGAGCGAGATATAAAATATATTCTTCTTTATGCCGCCCAAAAATTTCTTCATATTCATCACCTCATCTGTATCATGTCCACTTATTGGCACTTATATACAGATGATTTGAATGTGTAAATATTTTTTATCAACCTTTATTTTGCAATCTCTATTCCAGTATAATAATACCTGAGGATCTGATCATACTTCTCTCCATTTTCCGCCAATACAGACGCCCCATACAGTGACATTCCCAGAGAATCTCCAACGCCCACCGTTATGATCCTGTATCCATCCTTAACCTTATCTATGTGTATATTCGTCGAGGCAAGTCCCAGTTGTTCTTTGAAAACATCAGCCTCCAGCTCGCTCCCAAATACATTTATGGTCTGTGCAAATCCAGATTCTGTGGCTGTCATAACCTTGACCTCATCCGTCATATTGTCAGCGTCTATCCATTTTCTGAATATCTTCTGAAGCCTGTCCCCACTGTATATCTCAGTGGTCGAAAAGTCCTCCGCCATCTGATCCACGTCACTTGCCACCTGCCTGAGATACGGTATGTCATGCCCATATATTTCCTGTGCACTCACAGTATGCCCTGTACTTATCATATGATACGCCGGAAGTATTACCTCTCCACCGTATTTCATAACCTGTCCACCGGTCGCATACACCGCCTTCTCCGCCCTTCTCATTATCCCGGAGCACTCGCCTCCCCATTTCTTCTTGAGCTGCGATTCCGTATATCTTATCTCCCGGAGCTGGGACTCATTTATAAGATTCTTTGTCTGCCCCTGTGTGGCGGAATTCCTGTCATTTTCATCCATCTGGTAATAGATTCCGGTCCTAACCACAACTGCGACCGCCTTGAGCATTTCATCGCTCCATTTGTCACTCATCATTCCCGCCAGCGTCGATGCTGTATACTCTTCCACATCCACGAGGGAATACTCCCCATTATCATAAATACACACATTGCGTCCGCTTTTTGCCGATCCGCCGGTGTCATCTACCCCAACCGCCTTGTCGTATATTCCTGATATTATGTAAGCAAGTGCCATAGCACACGCAATCCCTATAACGATCGTCTTTGCATTCCTCATTTCACCCTCCCGCATTTTTATACCTCTTATATATATATCGTTTTTACACTGCTCATATACCCTTTTTACTGAGAAATCTTAACGCAAATTTTAGTCGTATCGTTTATTGACAAATGCAACATGACATAATATGATAATAGCGTATTCAAGATTAACGGTTCGATTGCTATATAAGGTAAGCTTTTCTTTGGAGTATTCTCTATAAGGTATATTGTAGTGTTTTCATTGAGTACAAATTTTCATTTTTAGGAGGTACTCGTGATGAAGAACGGTACAGTTAAGTGGTTCAACGGAGAAAAGGGTTATGGATTCATCTCAGATGATGAGACAGGAAAGGACGTATTTGTTCATTTTTCAGCAATCAACTCTGATGGATATAAGACTCTTAACGAGGGACAGAAGGTTACATTTGACGTAGAGGCTGATCCTAAGGACGCTTCTAAGGAGAGAGCAACTAACGTAACAGTTGTAGCTTAATTCACATATAACCATTAACACAAGAACAGGCGCTATACAGATCTTTGATCTATATAGCGCCTGTTTTTTATTGCTTGTTAATATCACGGCTTCCCGTTACGCCCTGCTTCCGAGAGCCTTCTTGCGGGCTCTGTATTTCGCTCTGATATAACGGCCTGCCTCAGACAGTTCACTCGTCTTCCACCGGCTCGTCTTGCTCGTCCACGACGCCAGGAGGGATGCCGATTCGTTCTTGTTGCTGAGACTCCAGCAGAAATAACTGACATTCGCCTTGTTGAGTCTGGTCAGCCATTTGCCGGTGTAGGCTTTGCTTATGCCTCCATCGCCGCTTGCCGCGGACATTCCGAACTCTGTGACTATGACCGCTATCCCCTTCTTCCTTGCGTATGCAAGCTTCGCAGGAAGATACTGGTTGTGGCTCCACTCATTTGCATAGAAATGGAGTGAGTACATTATATTCTTGTAGCCCTTGATAGGGTTATCCGCAACCTCATTGTGTGTGCCATCCGAACCGAGCTGGGACCATGTCGGCGTTCCCACTACGATGATCGCCTTCTTGTCATACTTTCTTATGACCTTTATGACCTGGGACGCATATCGCTTGACGGTCTTCCAGTCGCAGCCATTTGGCTCATTGCATATCTCATAAATGATATTTTTCTGTTTCTTATACTTCTTCGCCATAGTTGCAAAGAATCTTCTTGCCTCTGCAACCTGTGTCATAGGATTGCCATCGCTCAATATATGCCAGTCGATGATCACATACATGCCGAGGTCGGTCGCATATTTCACGCCCTTGTATATCTGATTTCGAAGTGCCGCTTTGCTGCCGCCCGCGCAATAGCCGTTGTATTCAGATGTATACATGGCAAGTCTTACCGCATTAACTCCCCAGTCGTCTCTCAGAGTCTTGAACGCCGCCTTGTTCACATAAGGATATCCCACGTCCCAGTTGATACCGTGTGTGCTGATTCCCCTGAGCTGGAATTTCTTGCCTTTGGCATCCACCAGATCTGCTCCCTTCACAGACAGTCTTCCATGTGTCGCCACCGGCGTCTTTGTCGCAGCAAAGGCCTCTGTGTCCGGTCTTACAGCGATCACCATGAACACCATGACAAATGTCAGCAGGATCGCAGTGAGTCTGCGCCATGCTACTTTTTTCTTCATATGTATTTACCCCCTTTTCATCACAGCGTACTGTAGATATATCCATCATATCACAGCAATGGGGGTATTGATAGATACATATTTATTTTTTGCTGTCAGAAATGATGCATACAACTATTATGACAATTGTAGCTGCCGTATATATGGCAAATCCCACACATACGCTGCTCATTGCAAATGCAAAGTCAGCAGAATACATACATGCAAGATCGCACATAAACATGGACAGCAGGCACAATATCCGCAGCACCAGGCTGACTGTTATGTTTATCGCCTTCACACATACCGTAACCAGCATGACTGCCACAGACACAGCAAATACAAGCCAGTACTTTTCCACACTTACTAAGCCACTGTATACCGACACTCCCTCGACTCCATAAAAGTCCATGCACCTTATGGCAAATAATAATATCACACCAATAATCAGTATTATGTTTGTCCTTTTTCTTCCTCGTTCTACGGATGCGCTCATGTTTACCTCCTCCTTGTAACCTGTAAGGTTTTCCATCACTATTATTTTTACTATATCCCCCCCTACCATGTAGTCAACTTAACTATATATAATGTGTGCTATTACAGCTACCAGCCTACAAAAAAACAGGCACCACATGATTTTCACCATATGATGCCCGTTTGTTATTTATTATTTCATTCTATCTGATAATTACTTATCAAGGGAAACCTTAACCTTCTTAAGCTTCCAGATCTCCTTTGCATACTCCTCGATAGTTCTGTCTGATGAGAACTTACCAGCGCATGCTGTGTTGAGCATAGCCATCTTTGCCCAGCCCTTCTCATCCTGGTATGCCTTGTCAACCTTCTGCTGAGCCTCTGCATATGAATCGAAGTCCTTGAGGATGAAGTATACATCTTCCTTTGTGAGAGAATCATAGAGATCTCTGAATCTGTCCGGATCATCCTTTGCATAAGTGCCATCGATAAGCTGTGTGAGAACTCTTCTTACAGCCTGGTTGTTGTTGTAGATATCCATTGGGTTGTAGCCGCCCTCGCGCTCATACTTCATAACCTCTTCTGCTGAAAGTCCGAAGATAAATGCGTTCTCGATGCCAACTTCCTCAACGATCTCTACGTTTGCTCCGTCCATAGTTCCAAGTGTAGGTGCACCGTTCAGCATGAACTTCATGTTACCTGTACCTGAAGCCTCTCTTGAAGCTGTTGAGATCTGCTCTGATACATCTGCTGCTGCGAAGATGATCTCGGCATTGGATACTCTGTAGTTCTCTATAAATACAACCTTGATCTTTCCATCGATTGAAGCATCGTTGTTGACAACATCTGCAACTGAGTTGATGAGCTTGATGATAAGCTTAGCTCTCTTGTAGCCTGCTGATGCCTTTGCTCCAAAGATGAATGTTCTTGGGTACATATCGAATTCTGGCTCTGTCTTCAGTCTGTTATACAGATGCATAACATGAAGAATGTTCAGGAGCTGTCTCTTGTACTCATGAAGTCTCTTAACCTGTACATCGAAGATTGAACGAGGATCTACATCCACATTGTTGTGCGCCTTGATGTATTTTGCAAGACGGATCTTGTTCTGATACTTGATGTTCATGAACTCCTGCTGGCACTTCTCATCGTTCACATATACCTTGAGCTTCTTAAGGTGTGAAAGATTTGTTATCCACTCGTCACCGATCTTGTCTGTGATCCAGTTTGCAAGAAGTGGGTTAGCATGGAGAAGGAAACGTCTCTGAGTGATACCATTTGTCTTGTTGTTGAACTGTTCTGGTCTCATCTCGTAGAAGTCCTTAAGCTCTCTCTCCTCAAGGATCTTGGTATGAAGAGCTGCAACACCGTTTACTGAGTAAGAACCTGCGATTGCAAGATGAGCCATCTTAACCTGGCCATCGTACAGAACTGCCATGTTCTTAACCTTATCCTGGTTGCCCGGATACATCTCCTGGATCTTGAGAACGAATCTTCTGTTGATTTCCTCAACGATCTGGTAGATACGTGGAAGTAATCTTGAGAACAGCTCGATAGGCCACTTCTCAAGAGCCTCTGCCATGATCGTATGGTTGGTGTATGCACATGTTCTTGTTGTGATATCCCACGCGTCATCCCACTCAAGACCTTCCTCATCCATGAGGATTCTCATGAGCTCGGCAACTGCTACTGTTGGGTGTGTATCATTCATCTGGAATGTTACCTTATCAGGCAGCTTGTGGATGTCCTTGTTGAGCTCCTTGAACTTGAGGATTGCTCTCTGAACTGAAGCTGAGATGAAGAAATACTGCTGTCTCAGTCTGAGCTCCTTACCTGCGTAGTGATTGTCATTTGGATAGAGAACCTCAACGATAGTCTTTGCAAGGTTCTGCTGCTCTACTGCCTTCTCATACTCACCCTTGTCAAATGAGTCAAGGCAGAACTCCTGGATTGCCTCAGCATCCCAGATTCTAAGTGTATTTACAACGTTGTTGCCATAACCGATGACTGGAAGATCATAAGGTACGGCACGAACTGACTGATATCCATCCTGTATAAAGTAGTTTCTGCCATTCTTGTTCTCAACTCTGACATATCCACCGAACTTAACTTCAACAGCGTACTCTGAACGCTTAACCTCGAATGGGTTGCCATCCTTGAGCCAGTCATCTGGCATCTCTAACTGATAACCGTCCTTGATGCCCTGCTTGAACATACCATACTTGTATCTGATACCACATCCATATGCAGGATAGCCAAGTGTTGCCAATGAATCAAGGAAACAAGCTGCAAGACGTCCGAGACCGCCATTACCCAGAGCGGCATCAGGCTCCTGATCCTCTATAAAGTTCAGGTCAAATCCTAACTCATCAAGTGCTTCCTTAACTGCATCGTAGTAGGTTAAGTTGATAAGATTGTTACCGAGTGCTCTACCCATAAGGAACTCCATAGACAGATAGTAAACTGTCTTGACGTTCTTCTTCTCATACTCCTTGTGTGTAGCAATCCATCTGTCAATGATGTCGTCCTTAACTGCGTAGCTGACTGCCTGGAATACCTGCTGTGGAGTAGCCTCCTCGATAGGCTTGCGGAAAAGGGTCTTTACGTTAGTAATGACTTCCTTCTTGAAGCCTTCCTTATCGAAATCTGCTAACATCTTCATCTGATTCATTCCCTCCTTGGATAAATAGATATATTTTTTTCCATTTTCACTGTTTTATTCTATCATCAACCTTTTTTTTTAACAATACATGAGAAAAAATTTGTTAAATAACACTATAAAATTAGACTATAGTCAAATAGAATTTGCAGTTTTTTTACATAGAATGTCGACAAATGTCTGATAATATCGAGATTAATTGGGGGTTCTTGCGTTTTCAATGATTACCAGAATATTGTAAATGCACCACGTATACGATATAAAACCCCTGGGAGAGGCAACTCCCAGGGGGTTTTATATCTAACTTCGTCCGTATCCACTCGGCATGCAGCACACGCAAGGCATACCGCCCATGCAGCACGACATGAGAGCACATATGGTACAAAGGTTGTTGCAAAACTTTCCGCCGGTCGGCATATCCATTCCATACCCGGCACCTCTGTCCATGTACCACTGTCGGCCGCTCTTGATGGACTCATATGCCTGACGGTATTCCTGATTGCCCGGCTCAAGCTCCATTGCACGCTTCAGCATCTCCATGGCTCTTATCTGATTGCCAAGTCCGGCGTTGCACACACCACTGTAATAATGCCATCTGGCATCGTGGTTATCTATCTGATTGAGGACGTTCTTCGCCTCCTCATAGCTTCCGCTGTTCATATAGTTCTTCGCGGCCTGAAAATATCTGGAATCTTTATCATTCGGATCGTAGTCATTCTGTCTCTGATAGCCACCGAAACCAAATGGGCCAAATCCTCCGAAACCGCCAAATGGATCATCATACTGTCCGTAGCCTCCTGACGAACCGCCGTAAGAACTTCCACCATACGGACCATATGAACCACCAGATCCATAACCGCCGCCATAGCCCTGTGAGCTACCAGGCCCATAACCGCCATTTGCACCGCCGTAGCTTGCACGGTCAGCCTCACCGCTCACTATGGACTTGTACGCCTGCTGTATCTCCTTGAACTTTTCCTCAGCTTCATCCTTGTGAGGATTGTTGATGTTCGCATCCGGATGATACTTACGGCTCAGTCTTCTATATGCTTTTTTAACTTCTTCTTCGCTGGCACCTCTTTTGAGTCCCAGCACCTCATAAGGATCTTTCATAATCTATTCCTCATCGCCGCATCTTCTATTTGTGGTCGCATAATATGCTTCCCATATTCCCGAGTATATTATGTTTCTGAGTATTCCTACATTCTCAATAATAGGAAGCATCTCATACTCCTTTGCAAGCGGAGCCACCATCATCATCAGGACGTCCTTCGTCCACTCTGCAAGCTCCCGCCATTTTTCCTGTTCTATGGGGTTATCCACACCCACTGATTGTACCTCAACACCCAGCTCATGCGCAAGCCTGCACACGAACGGATTGTAATTTCCGGCACCTATATCCTTCTCTATATCGTCATATGCGTCCATTATGTAGACAAATTTGCCCAGATAATAGCCTATGGTCCGGAGATACGATTCCCACTCATCATGGTTCGGCACGCAGATCTCTGCCATGATATTTCCGAAATGCCCTGACAACGCATCCATATCATCGGATCCAGCCTCCTCCAGCTCGCTTATCGCCTTGAGATTCTCCACTATGACCTGGATCTTCTGTGGATAATCTTCCTTGAGCCTCCTGCCATTTTTTCCTGCGAGCAGCACATCCGCATACAGCTTTCGGGTGAGCATATGCTCATCATCCCAGTCATCTATACATTTATAATAAGTAAGGATCACGTTCATGTCTGCAACATAGTCCGTGTACTCATTCTGTACATAAGTATGCTTCGAAGTTGGGTGTGCGATACATCTTCTGCTGCCCGAATGCTTCTCCGGTTCGTACAGTCCCGTCAGAAGAAGGACCAGAAATGTCATATCATAGCTGAGACTTATCTGTCCTCTCGCACCATATCTGTCCTTCAGCGATTTGCACAGACCACAGTAATACTTGCGGTATTCATCGTATTCCTTCATCTTAAGTTCAGGCTGGTTCACCACTATGTATCCAAACATTTCTATATCTCCATGCTATATTTCAACTCAAAATATCTAAGTCCGCATCATCGCTAAGACTTCTTCACAAATCTGTTGCCACACTTAGGACATCTAATCTCTATCTTGCCCTTGCCCCTCGGAACTCTGATCATCTGCTGACATTTGCTGCAGACAAATATCTTGTATTCCTTGCCGGCTTCCTTCTGTTTCTTCGCGCGCTTGAATATATTTCTCACGCCCGCGGTGTGCTCCATAAACCATCTGTTCTGAGCCGCGCGCTTGTCATAGTTCTTGGACATGATCCTGACATATCCGTAAGCGAACATGAAAAGTCCAAGGAAATAAAATATCCCTGTCTTGATAAATGCATCCAGCACCATAAAAATCAATCCGCCCCAGGTAAGGAATGATGACAACTGATCGTTGCCGTACCTGGATCTCATAAATCTTATAAATTTGTCTTTCATAATTCACCATTCTCCTCGCAATTTTCTATTATTATATATGAAGATTTCCGTTATGCCAAACTCTCCAGTTTCTCCGCCGACTCCTGAAGCTGCCTGTAGGCTTCCTTCATCCTGCCCATCTCCACATCATCTACATGATTCATGTCAGTTCGTGTCACAAGCTTCTTCAGATACTCGCAGTCGCTCTTGATCCGCTTCATTTCCTTCTTATCAAGCTGTGCGCCCTTGGTCTCAAGAAGATTCTCCACCTTGTATACATACGCCTCGGCCTCGTTCATAATGTCTTTGAACTCCCTGGCTCCAGCCACATCATCCTCGTACTTCTTCGCATCCTCCCTGGCTCTGCGGATCTCATCCTCCGAAAGGTTGGTGCTGGATGTGATCACTATCTGCTGTTCCACACCCCTGCCCAGATCCTTAGCTGAAACCTTGAGAATACCATTTGCATCCATGTCAAATGTGACCTCGATCTGAGGAACGCCCGCCATGGCTCTCTTGATGCCGCTGAGTCTGAAGTTGCCCAACAGCTTGTTGTCCCTTGTGAAATGTCTCTCGCCCTGGTACACCTTGATCTCGACATCCCTCTGGAAATTGCCCGCCGTGGTAAATATCTTTGATGCCCTGGTCGGAATGGCTGAATTTCTCGGAATGATGACATTTGCCACGCCTCCAAGGGTCTCGATGGACAGTGAAAGAGGCGTCACGTCCATGAGAAGAATGTCATTCACCTTGTTCGACACGGTGAGCTCGCCACTGAGCTTGCTTCCCTGAACCGCCGCACCCATGGCAACGCACTCGTCCGGGTTCATATTCTTGGATGGCTCCCTGCCGGTTATGGCACGAACCTTATCCACAACCGCCGGTATACGGGTGGAGCCACCCACCAGCAGCACTTTATCTATCTGATTTCTCGTTATGCCCGCATCGGATAATGCCTGGTTTACAGGTCCCGCAGTTCTCTCCACCAGATCATAGGTGAGCTCGTTGAACTGTTCCCTTGTTATCGTCATATCCAGATGCACCGGCTGATTCTTCACTGTCGATATAAATGGCAGATTGATGTGTGCAGTCTGCGCAAATGAGAGCTCCTTCTTGGCATTCTCACAAGCCTCCCTCACTCTCTGGGATGACGTGATATCCTTCGCCAGATTGACCTTTGTCTCCTTTTTAAAGGTCTTGATGACGTGATCCAGCAATCTCTCATCAAAATCATCTCCGCCCAGATGATTGTCTCCCGCGGTGGCAAGAACCTCTATGACGCTGTCCCCTATCTCTATAACAGACACGTCAAATGTTCCTCCGCCCAGATCATATACAAGTATCTTCTGCGCCTGTCCATTGTCAAGACCATAGGCAAGAGCCGCCGATGTAGGCTCATTTATGATTCGAAGCACATTCAGCCCAGCTATTCTTCCGGCATCCTTGGTGGCCTGTCTCTGGCTGTCGTCAAAATATGCCGGAACTGTTATGACCGCATCCGACACCGGGCCTCCAAGATAACTCTCGGCGTCACTCTTCAGCTTGGAAAGTATGATAGCCGATATCTCCTGCGGCGAATAATCCTTGCCGTCTATCCTCTTTCTGTATGTTGTTCCCATCGCTCTCTTGATGGATGTGATAGTTCTGTCCACATTCACAGTCATCTGTCTCCTGGCTGCCTCTCCCACCAGTCTCTCGCCATTCTTTGTAATAGCTACTATGGAAGGTGTGGTCCTTCCGCCCTCCGAATTCGGTATGACAGTGGGCTGATTGCCCTCAAGCACTGCCACGCAGCTGTTTGTTGTTCCCAGGTCTATTCCTATTACTCTGCTCATATATGTCAACCTCTCTGTTGCAAGTTTTGCTATATAATATCTACGCCAGACAATGGTGATCTTTCCTCGTTTAACCTCTAATCCATACATTCACCATACTACCTGTTCTATATAATACCCACCACTTATGAACATAATTTGGACAAAAAATAAAGTAAGTATAAAGTCTGGTTAAGAGAATATAAAAAATAAGGGAAAGCCGTCTTTATCTGGGCAGCTTTCCCTTAACTATTTTCAATTTCTATATAGAACAAGCCTATACACTGGTTTACCAGCCTCTTTCTTATACATATTTTACTCTGCTGCTTTCTCAGCCTTCTCCGCTTTGATAACCGCCTGGAATTCCTTCATATCCTTTGCGATCTCTCCGCTTAATGCCAGCAGGCAGATAAGGTTCGGAATCGCCATGAGCGCATTTGCTATATCTGAGAAGTTCCATACAAGATCCAGTGATATCGTCGCGCCTACATATACAACGAGCGAGAACACTATCCTGTATATCATATTGTACTTGTGTGACTTGAACAGGTACTCGAACGCCTTCTCTCCGTGATACTCCCATCCAAGGATCGTGGAGAATGCGAAGAGCACAATTCCTATAGTTACGAGCCAGCCTCCCACCTTGCCAAGTGCAGAGCCAAATGACAGGATCGTGAGAGCCGCACCTTTTATGATTGTTGAGCAGGCAAATGTTCCATCCTCAGCAAATGTATAATGGTTTCCGGCTGCATCAGTCCATGTACCGGTAAGACTTCCTATGGCTGCCTGACTCTCCTCCACCACAAGCTCACTTGCAAGCTTTGTATTCTCATCCTTGTTGAGTTCGTCAGATGGAAGAACTGAAAGCGTCAGGATATTTGACGAATTGGATGTATCTGTCAAAACGAGCTGGTCATCTGTGAATTCATATGTATAATCCGTCGTGGTAGTCTTGTTGTCAGAATCAACAGCCTCCACAGTAACCTCCGTTCCGCTCACCTGATAGCTGCCCTTTGTGCTGTTCTCCGTGATTCCAAGCACACCCGATGATGCAATACAGAGACCTGTGATGGTACAGACTACTATGGTATCCCAGAATGTACCTGTCATATTGATGTAACCCTGACGGACAGGATTGTCTGTTGTGGCAGCTGCCGCCGTGATGGCCGCAGAGCCCATTCCAGCTTCATTTGAGAATACTCCTCTGGCAACACCGAATCTCATGGCGTTCATCATAGCTGCTGTGATCGTACCACACAGACCGCCACCGACTGCCTTGACTGAGAATGCCATCTTGAATATCATGGCAACTCCTGCTGGAAGATTCTGGATATTGACGATTATTACAATAAGTCCGGCTACAACATAGAATATCGCCATCAAAGGAACAACAACTGATGACACCTTAGATATGGTCTTGATTCCTCCAACTATTATAAGAAGGGCAAAAACCGTAAGTATGATTCCTGTCACATATGTAGGCACGCTGAATGTGCTGTTAAGAGATTCAGATATGGAATTGGCCTGTGTCATATTTCCTATTCCAAATGAGGCGATGACTGCAAAGAGTGCAAACAGCCAGCCCAGCACTGCACCAAACTTCCTATGCTTTAATGCCTTCTTCATAGTGTACATAGGGCCGCCGCTCATCTCGCCCTTGGCATTCACCTCACGGTACTTGATAGCAAGCATACACTCTGAGAACTTGGATGTCAGTCCAAATGCTGCGGATATCCACATCCACACCAGTGCTCCCGGACCTCCCGATACCATGGCCGTTGCAACACCAACGATATTTCCCGTTCCTATGGTTGCAGCAAGCGCGGTGGTCAGTGCCGAAAATGGTGACACGTCTCCGGTTCCTCTGCTCTTTGTCCTCGCCTCCTTGCTAAGTGTGCTCTTCAGCGCATAGCCGAGATTCCTCCAGGGAAGAAACCCTGTTCTGATCGTCAGAAATATTCCCGTTCCAACCAGAAGCACCAGCATGACCGGTCCCCAGACAAATCCATCCACCGCCGACACGATCTCATTTAACTTTTCCATACAACCGCCTCCTCTTTCCAGGTTATCCATATCATCCGACCCGGCACTCCCCTCATTTTTATCCCGAATCAGTTTATATACCCGTAAATTTACTGTATTTTTGCCACAAAGTCCAGAGTATTGTGGTGTTATGGTTGTTTTCCTTTATTAATTAAGTTATGCGGGCGGTTGGCGAAATATTATGCGGTGTGGTGGTCATTTAAAATTCACCGTTATCGGACATATCTCCGCCTTGGTTCCAACCCGCATATCGGGGCCAAACACACCGACTCCGGATGTCACTATGTTATGCATACCGTCAACATTCAGGTAACCGCAGGAATTTTCCCACATCATCGCCACAAGTATGTTGCCTGGGAACATTTGTCCGTCATGGGTGTGTCCACACAGATCCATATCCACACCTGCCGACGACAGCTCCTCCAGCTCCTTTGGCTCATGATCAAGGACTATGATAGGTTTTGATTTGTCCATATTTTCCGTGATCTCGTCCGCAGATGTTCTGTCTGTGGCTCCATTTCCCGGTCTATGGGCATCGCGGCGGCCATAGATATATATGGAATCGTTTATCAGAACTCCCTCATCACGAAGAAGTGTGATTCCCGCCTTCTCCATAAACTCGTCCATCTCCGGGCTGCTGGTCTTCTCCTTCTGTCCGCCAAATGTAAATCCGGCAAGCACCTGCTCCTGTATATCGTGGTTGCCGTAGCATGCGTACACTCCATACTTTGATTTGATCCCCCGGAGTATTTTCTCAAGCTCCTCCGGCTGGTCAACGGCTTCCCATTCGTTGTCAAATATATCACCCGCTATCAGCACAAGATCTGCATCCTGCTTATTTATGGAATTCACTATTCTTTGAACCTGCCTGACGCCTATGTTGTATCCAAGATGAAGATCTGCAACCAGCACTATCTTCATGGAATCCATCTTCTGACCATTCTCGTCCTGTGCTTCCTTATTGATGGTCACATCATAAGGTGTCACCCTCACAAGTCTCGCATTTACCACTCCCCAGAAGGATATACATATGATGAGTGTTGCGCATACACAACCCACTATCCTGCGAACCCGCGGCACGCATATCTTGTCTTTGCGCACTCTGAATACATGAAGCAGAAGGAATCTTCCAAGCTCGGCTATCACTATGAAGAATATCATATACAGCAGAACACCCAGCCAGTAATTTCCCACCAGCTTCATACCTCGCCTGAACCTTCCCTGCGGCAGGAAGAATGCGATCACCAGCGCCGACGCCAGAAATGCATATAATACTATCGGGACTATCCAGCCCTTCTTGCCTTTGAGTTTCGGGAAATAAGCCTGTACCCAGCCCTTTATTCTCCAGAACAAATATATATTTAATGCTATGTAAAATGGCGCGATGAAAATTGCGATCATCTTTTGTCTCCTTTGGTTTTCTGACTGGCTGCTTCCATACTGTGAGGCCCAGGCCAATCTACATATTGATGGCAGTCATTTGTACGATTTATTCATACAATAATATACTCCCAACACCCCACATACACAAACTTAATAAATCGTAATTCCTTTTGCAGCAATTCCCCCTTGCATATAATTTTTCTCTACATACACTATTATTTTTAAAAAGCTAACAAAATTATCGCAAAACCCCATGAAATAACCTAAAAGATACATTTTTCCAAAAGTTTGTATCTTTATAGCTGTTTTTCCCAAATTAGCGATAATTTTATGCGCAAAATATAATTATAGCCAGGAAAAGATACAAACCTGTGGTCAGACCAGGCACAAAGTCCTCAACCACCAGGCATAAAGCAACAAAAAAGGATACATGCCACAGAGAATTCCGCAAACCAAAGCTGCGGATTCCCATTGTCATGTATCCTTCAAAACCCTTCAAGGGCAAAATTGCTATTTAGTTCTTCTTCACTCCGAGAGTTACCTTCTCGCCGTTGATGTTCCATTCCTTAGAGTAACCATCAACTGAACCGGTGGTGATCTCTGTTGCCATAACGTCGCCGATGATGGCATCCGCATTTGCTGCGATGATGTCATTTGCCTTCTGGCTTCCATCAGCGTATACAGTGATCTTGTCCATAACCTCGAATCCAGCCTCTTTTCTCATAGTCTGAACCTTGGATACTATCTCACGGACAAATCCTTCCTCAAGAAGCTCCTCTGACAGATTTGTGTCGATAACTACTGTCACGCCGCCGTCTGCCTCAGATACGAAGCCCTCCATCTGAGCCATGTCGATCAGAAGATCAGCCTCAGTGAGTACGATCTCCTCTCCGTCTGCCTCAAACTTCAGAGCGCCCTCTGCCTTGAGCTCTGCCATAGCTGCGTTGCCATCCAGTGCTGACAGGTGCTCCTTGATCTTGCCAAGGTGCTTGCCGTACTTAGGTCCGACTGTACGGAGCTGTGGCTTGAAGCTGTATGTGGTGTAAGCGCTTACATCATCATCGAACTCAACATTCTTCACGTTCAGCTCATCCTCGATGATTGCCTTCTCCTCACCGAAAAGCTTCTTATCAGCCTTGACATACATCTTGCCGATAGGCTGTCTGTTCTTGATATTTGCTGTATTTCTTGCTGCACGTCCCAGAACTACGATCTTCAGGATCTCGTCCATAGCAACCTCAAGCTCTGGATCGATCATCTTCTCATCCACCTCTGGGAATGAGCACAGATGAACTGAGAGAGGTGCATCCTTGTCTATATTTCTAACCAGATTCTGGTAAATATCCTCTGCCATGAATGGGAGCATAGGAGCTACTGTCTGTGCGATCGTAACGAGCGCTGTGTAAAGTGTCATGTAAGCATTTACCTTGTCCTGCTCCATGCCCTTTGCCCAGTATCTCTCACGGCCACGACGGACATACCAGTTACTCATGTCATCCACGAACTCCTCGAGAACTCTTGTTGTCTCAGGAATCTTGTATGCGCCAAGGTTTGCGTCAACTGCCTTGACTGTTGAGTTCAGCTTGGACAGAAGCCACTTATCCATAAGTGACAGCTTGTCGTACTCTAGCTCATGCTCAAGTGGATTGAAGTTGTCTATATTTGCATAGAGTACATAGAACGCATATGTGTTCCACAGTGTACCCATGAACTTTCTCTGACACTCAACAACCGCATCCTCATGGAATCTGTTAGGAAGCCATGGTGCTGAGTTGCTGTAGAAGTACCATCTGATGGCATCTGCACCGTACTTGTTCAGAGCCTCCATTGGATCTACCGCATTTCCCTTGGACTTACTCATCTTCTGTCCGTCCTTATCCTGGACATGTCCGAGAACGATTACGTTCTTGAACGGAGCCTTGTCGAACAGCAGTGTTGAGATCGCCATAAGTGAGTAGAACCATCCTCTTGTCTGGTCAACAGCCTCACTGATGAAATCAGCAGGGAAGTGCTTCTCAAATATATCCTGATTCTCAAATGGATAGTGCCACTGTGCAAATGGCATTGATCCTGAATCGAACCAGCAGTCGATAACCTCTGTAACTCTGTGCATCTGCTTGCCGCACTCAGGACACTTGATGGTTACAGCGTCGATGAACGGACGGTGAAGCTCGATGTTCTCAGGGCAGTTGTCACTCATCGAACGGAGCTCTTCCTTTGATCCGATGGCATGTCTTTTTCCGCACTCACACTCCCAGATGTTCAGCGGAGTACCCCAGTAACGGTTTCTTGAAAGTCCCCAGTCCTGAACGTTCTTCAGCCAGTCTCCGAAACGTCCCTTACCGATGCTCTCCGGGATCCAGTTTACAGTGTCATTATTCTTAACCAGCTTGTCTCTTACCGCTGTCATCTTGATGAACCATGTATCTCTTGCGTAGTAGATAAGTGGTGTGTCACATCTCCAGCAGTGTGGATACTCATGCTCGAACTTAGGCGCATCGAAGAGAAGTCCTCTTGCATCAAGATCCTTCAGTACCTCAGGATCTGCATCCTTTACGAACATTCCGGCAAATGGCGTCTCCTCAGTGAGGTCACCCTTGCCATCTACAAACTGTACAAATGGAAGATCGTAGTTTCTTCCGACATTTGCATCGTCCTCACCAAATGCAGGTGCGATATGAACGATACCTGTACCATCTGTCATAGTTACATAAGTGTCACATGTGATGAAGTGGCCCTTCTTGTGCTGCTTCTCACATACAGGCTTTACGCACTCATAGAGTGGCTCATACTCCTTGTACTCAAGATCCTTACCAACGTATGTCTCAAGAACCTCGTATGCAGGAACTGCTGCCTGATCGTCTGTAGCTTCCTTTGCAAGACCGCCAAGAACCTTGTCTGCAAGCGCCTGTGCAAGGTAATATGTGTAGCCGTCTGCTGCCTTAACCTTCACGTATGTCTCATCTGGATTTACACAGAGTGCTACGTTTGAAGGAAGTGTCCAAGGTGTTGTTGTCCATGCGAGGAAATATGCATCCTCTCCGATAACCTTGAATCTTACTACTGCTGAGCGCTCCTTGACTGTCTTGTATCCCTGTGCAACCTCATGGCTTGAAAGAGGTGTTCCACATCTTGGACAGTAAGGCACGATCTTGAATCCCTTGTACAGAAGTCCCTGATCCCAGATCTTCTTCAACGCCCACCACTCTGACTCGATGAAGTCATCATGGTATGTTACATATGGGTTGTCCATATCAGCCCAGAAACCAACCTTGCCTGAGAACTCTTCCCACATGCCTTTATATTTCCATACGGATTCCTTACATTTCTGGATAAATGGCTCCAATCCGTACTCCTCTATCTGCTCCTTGCCGTCGATTCCCAGAAGCTTTTCAACCTCAAGCTCAACAGGCAGACCATGTGTATCCCATCCTGCCTTTCTAACTACGTTATGTCCCTTCATTGTCTGATATCTAGGGATCATATCCTTGATTACACGTGTGAGAACGTGTCCGATATGTGGCTTACCATTTGCTGTTGGAGGGCCATCATAGAATGTGTATGTTGGCAGATCCTTTGTCTCTTCAACACTCTTCTCAAATACCTGATTTTCTTTCCAGAAGTCCAATACCTTCTGCTCTCTGTTCACGAATTCCAGTTTAGTCGAAACCTTGTCGTACATGTCGTCTTTCCTTTCTTGATAAATATAAAAAAGCCCTTCGTCGTAATCAGGACGAAGGGCTTTGAGTTCGTTATACCACCTATTACTTACATACTAACATATGCGCTCCCCTTAACGCAGGAAATACGTCAGAGCCTACTTGAGCAAATCTCTTTTGGTCTGCAACTCCAGAGTGATGTTCCGAAAGTCTCTACTGTCACCGGGCTCGCACCGCCCCCGGCTCGCTGCTGATCTCGCAGACTCCGTACTGTCTCTGTCATCGTTTTTAACTTATATGATCCAGAAAACCGCCTGTATAAGCCATTTCTGAACCTATCCATTCATTAGTATAGCAAGTATTTGTGGTTTGTCAATCGCAATATGCGCAAATAATTTACTATTCTACTTCTTTATAACCACATTCTTTGTTGTGCTCCATGCCGAATAGTATGTCACTCTGCCGGACTTCTTGTATGACCTTACCCGCACATAATATCTCTTGTTCTTAGCAAGTCGTTTCACTGTCTTTGACACGTTCTTTGCACCGGCAATATTCAAAGTCTTGGCGCCCTTAAAAGTCTTGGCAGTAGCATACTGTATCTGGTATCCGGTGGCACCGGAGGTATTACCGTACTTCACGGTTATTGCTCTGGCTGAAGAATTCTTCAAAGATTTCCACGCCGGTGCTGCCATATAATAAGTCAGCTTCACAGCACTTGCAGCAGAATTATATACTTTTCCATTAACCGACTTGTAGACATATATCTTATATGCATACTTGGTGCCGCTCTTTTTGGCTCCGCTATCCACCATAGAAATAGTCGACAGGCTGTTTATTGTTTTATATTTCTTGAAAGAGCTTCCATTTACACTTCTATACACTATGTATCCTGTGCCATTTGCAGCCCTGTTCCATGTAAGCTTGACTCCTTTTGCTGTACTTTGGGCTGTTTTTATAGGAACTGCCTTAGGGTAAATTACAAATGTTGCGGTGATCCTTCCGGCATAATTGCCCTTGAATGTGACTGTTACACCAGCTGCGCCCGAAACTGTATTATTCTTGTAGCTGACAGTATAATTTGTCTTGTTCAGGATATTGCCATCAACATCATATACGATAACTCCCGGCTTCTTAGCAGTGCCATCATATGTACAGCTTGTATGTGCCAGTTTGACATTTTCTATCTGAGAAACTCTCTTGCTGTCTATAATCTGTCCACATTCTGTACACTTATCTACCAGATTTCCATCTGCCTTGTCGGTGGCCTTTGTGCTTACTTCCCACTTTCCAGAAGATGTGTGCGCCTTTCTGCTGCCCTTATCTACGATTGTATCCCTCTCGCCGCAGTCGTTGTCGCACATAGCAGTCTTCGTACCATCCTTCTGGCATGTCGCATTGTTGTCAGATATATAGTTTGTGAAGCTATGTTCCTTCTGCGGATCGTCCGCATTCTCTATTGTATCTGTTGATCCACATCCATAGTCACACTCGGCGGTCTTTGTTCCAACATTCTTGCAGGTTGCATCGTTGTTTGGTACGTACTTGGTGAACCTGTGATCTAACTTGCTTCCCTCGTCTGTTATCGTATCTTCCTCACCACAACCATAATCACACTTCGCGGTCTTTGTGCCGTCCGCAGTACAGGTTGCGTCTCCATTCGATACATACTTCGTAAACTTGTGATCTAACTTGCTTCCTTCATCGGTAACCGTATCTTCTTCACCGCAACCGTAATCGCACTTTGCGGTCTTTGTGCCATCCGCCTGGCATGTTGCGTCATTATTTGATATATACTTTGTAAACTTGTGATCTAATTTGCTTCCTTCATCTGTTATCGTATCTTCTTCGCCACAATCATAGTCACACTTCGCGGTCTTTGTGCCGTCTGCCTGGCATGTCGCATTGTTATCCGATATGTATTTGGTGAAGCTGTGTTCCTTCTGTGGATCATCTGCATTCTCTATTGTATCTGTTGTGCCACAGCCATAATCGCATTCGGCTGTCTTTGTTCCAACGTTCATGCATGTTGCATCGTTGTTTGGTACGTACTTGGTGAACTTGTGATCTAACTTGCTTCCTTCGTCTGTTATCGTATCCTCTTCACCACAGCCGTAATCACACTTCGCGGTCTTTGTTCCGTCTGCCTGGCATGTCGCGTTATTGTTCGATATGTATTTGGTGAAGCTGTGCCTCTTTTGTGGGTCGTCCGCATTCTCTATTGTATCTGTTGTGCCACAGCCATAATCGCACTTCGCGGTCTTTGTTCCATCTGCCTGGCAGGTTGCGTCATTATTTGATACATACTTCGTAAACTTGTGATCTACCTTGCTTCCCTCATCTGCTATCGTATCTGTCGCTCCGCAGCCATAGTCGCACTTTGCCGTCTTCGTGCCATCTGCTGTACATGTGGCATTATTATTAGACTCATAGTCTGTAAATGAGTGGCCTGTAGCAGGGGTGTCCACTGTTTTTGTATCCGTCTTGCCGTCATATTCGGCAGTATAGATTGTCACGCCATCCTCCGTACATGTGGCAGTTGTTCTGCTGGTCACCGTACATTTCTCGCTGACTACATCACTGCATCTGGAGCACTTGGCATCAGCGGTGCAATCCGTGCCATCCCATGTGAATTCTACTTCACCATACTTATGTGGAAGACCTTTTATATAATAAAAATTTGTACCCTGCCAATTTAATCCATATAATTTTGCAGTAAAATCAAACTGTATATATCCTTTGAAACCACAAGTTACATTGCTGGTAAGGAGATTTGTAATAGTTCCTTCAGTTGAATAGAATTTCTGACCACAACTGTCGCATGCCATAGTACCTTCAAGAGTCATCGCATCAATATCTACACTTGTCACGACAAAATTGCTTTTTCCAAATGAATGAACATGTCCCAGCTCACTTCCCAGTGAGAAGAAGGAAACCGTATACGAGAGTGGTGTCTTAACTCCAGTCACGGAAACTGTGAACACATCCCCATCATTGTATCCCGTTATGTCACCCGGTCTGAACACGATGGTTCCATTCTGAATATAATTAATGCAATTGAAATATCCATCCGCACTGTCCTGAGAAAAATTCCATACCTTGCCGTCACTCTGTCTTGTCAGAGTCACCTTGACATCACTTGCAGTCTCGCTGGATCCGGTAAATATACTCCACGGCATATTCTTCTCAAAATATTCCACCGGCATGTTCTGCGCCGGCCATGAAATGTTCTTGACCGATGAAGTATGGCTTCCGTCAAATGAATGCATGTTGTAATAATTGTCGACCACGCCAAATCCGGTCTTTCCCATGGTCGGATTCAGGCACCAGGCTCTATGTCCCACGCGGCTTATATTCCCATCATCGTCATCGCTCATCCATCCGAAAACTATACACTTATTTAGTGTGGAATATCCCCAGGCTATATTGCTCTCATTGCAGCCCTTGTATGCAAGCTGATACATCTCATCACTCATGTCCGAAGGCTGCTGTGGATAATGGGAAATTGATCCATTTATCTTGTTTATCAGGGCGCCCGCCTGACACTCCTCATTGAACCCATCGTCAAGTGCCACATCATAATTAAGTCCGGCTATGTATCTGATATTGTTGAGCATCGCGATACCGCTGTTGAGTGTCGACTCGTCCAGCACGCCTGCACTATAAGGCTGCTCGGCCGAATAATCCGTCTTGTACACCGTATCATCTGTGATGAGTGCTCCGCTGTCCTTTATATGATTTATTATTTCCTCCTGTGTATGACTTTCAACTCCCAATCCACTGACCGCTGCAAGCGTCGCAGCATCTTCACTCTCACTGGTCTGCGCACCGTATGCTGTAACAGGCGATACCACTCCCGGCATCGTTCCCATCATCACAAGCGACAGCAGCACAGCCATAAAGCTCTTGATCTTTCTCATCTTTTGTACTCCCTTTCTCATTATTAAGATACATATAACAATTTCTTACGTTTTTTATATTATCACCATGCATATACAAACACAATTTGTTTTTTATGCATATTTGCTACAAAACACATTCGTATGTATCTAATATATACAAAAATCTCATGGACTGAGAAATCAATCCTCAATCCATGAGATTTATTTTCTAATATACGTAGAGATCATAGTCTACAAGATACCACTTACCGCCAGTCTTTATAACTGTGTATATGATCTCACCATCTGACTCGTCAGTAGATCCCTTTATCTTGACATCAAGATCCACCTCGTAGCACTTGTCAACCGTCATGTCGACATTCAGCATGTCAAATGTATCATTTACATCCTTAAGCTTATCCTCGTCATATTCCTTCTCTGATCTGTCCTCGACCTTGATGCTCTTGACCTTGCCGACCTCATCTACCATGTCGCTGACCTGTTCGTTGAACGTATCCTTGACGTAGTCATCACTGCCTGTATAGTTTCTTATCCTGTTATACAGCTTGTAATATTCCTTGTCCATCAGATCAACCATGGCATCGGCATCGCCTTTTTCATAGGCTGTCACCAGCTTGTCTCCGACCTTCTTGGCACTTCTCTCACCGGAACCACCCGTCAGGATCAGAACAACGACTATTATCGCGATCAGGACTGCCGCTGCGATTCCGCCTATTATTGCTATAAGCTTCTTGTTCACCTTTTTACCCGGCTCCATAACACCCGGAGTCATGCCCGGCTGCTGGCTGTATTGTGGCTGTCCGTACTGCTGCTGACCATACTGTGGCTGTCCGAATTCGCCATACTGTCCACCTGGCTGCTGACCAAATCCATTTACCGGCTGATCATATCCGCCCGGCTGCTGACCCTGTCCGCCAAACTGCTGACCCTGTCCATACTGTGGCTGGCCAAAGCCTCCATACTGTCCGCCTGCTGGCTGTCCATTTCCACCATACTGCTGTCCCTGTCCATACTGTGGCTGGCCAAAGCCGCCATACTGACCATTTACCGGCTGTTCCTGTCCACCCGGCTGCTGGCTATACTGTGGCTGGCCAAAGCCGCCATACTGACCGCCCATCGGCTGGCCAAATCCGCCCGGCTGCTGATTCTGCTGTGGCTGACCCGGGTTCGGCTGCCCCTGTGCACTGTTCTGCACCGGCGAAAATGCGCTCACTCCCGGAGTTGTGAGGACAGTAGTTCCCTCGTCCTCATCATCGTCCATATCATTAAATCCATTTACGTTATTCTCGTCCATCTTTCTCTCCTTATTCTGCTCATCCCTTTTGCTACTCTGGAACAATAATGCTCCCATAGAATCATGGTAGCATTTTATATCTGTCATGTCCAACCAAAAACATCACATTACCTCAATTTTTACACTTTATTACCCGTTTTCTTTCTGTACCACGCCGGAGTACAACCAACCACTCCTCTGAACTGCTTTATAAAATAACTAACACTGCTGAATCCACAGTCCAGCGCAATATCCGTTATCGACCTGTCTGTGGTCCGGATCAGCTCGGCGGCAACTATTATCCTCCTGCGCTGCACATACTCCATCGGTCTGTAGTGAACATATTGCTTAAATATCTTCTGGCACTCCCGGACGCATATATTTGCACTGGCTGCGATCCGGCCGACCGTTATCTCCCTGTCGATGTTCCCATCGATCCACCCCAGCATATCCTTTATCCTGCCCTCGACAAGCTGGGGCATTTCGGAGTCAGCGATTCCCTTCATGCAGCGGGCTATACTCAGCATCATCTTTGTCAGGCTGTCCCTCACGACAAATTCATATCCATACTTTTCATCCACACAGGCATCAAAGCATTTATCAAATTCAGAGAAAAATTCGGCGTTTTCATCATTCCTTTTAATATGAACAAACGAGTGTCCCTTCTCGACAAACGGCTTTATATACTTTGTGTCAAATACACTTCCCGGCGCGCCGGCCACTATGGAGCTCTCAAATACAAATGAATGATACCGACATTCATCACGGGACTTCACCCTGAATGTGTGTAGGACTCCGCCATTTATAAAACAGCCCTCGCCCGCATTTATAACATAGGACGTGTCTCCTGTCACGACCTCCACCTGCCCTGTGAGCAGTTCAAATATCTCCAGCTCATCGTGCCAGTGCGGAGGAATACACCCCGATATGAATCTGTGCATGTCCGCATCATATGCCGCAAAGTCAAACTGCCTGACATCCTCGTCACGATTTTCCCTGCCGCGCATATCCACCGTCACCGTGGTTCTGTTAAGTATCATGTCATACCCCTCCCTTCGCAAATTTATTCGCTTTTGTTATATTATGGGACGCATTTGTTACAGAATCAAGAGTTTCCTTTCGCTATTATGTAATAAAAGGAGTTTTGATGATGAACACACAGAATAAAAAAACAAATCGTACAACAGATATGACAACAGGCAGCCCGGCAAAGCTTTTGTTTTATTTTGCCATGCCTCTTTTTATCGGTAATATACTTCAGCAGTTTTACAATCTGGCTGACACCTCGCTGGCAGGCCATCTTCTCGGAGATACCGCCCTTGCCCAGATAGGTGCCACCGCAGCACTGTACAGCCTTATCACAAATATTGCTTTCGGACTGAATAATGGCTTTGCTCTGTTCGTAAGCAGAAGCTTCGGTGCTGACAATGAAACTGAGATGAAGCACTCCGTGTGCTGGGCTGTCCTGTTGTCTGCCATATCAACAGTCATACTTACCACGTCATTTCTGGTATTCAGAAGGCCTCTGCTCACGCTTCTTCAGGTTCCCGCAGACACCATGGAGGGAGCACTGAGTTACCTTACAGTCATCCTTGCCGGAATACCTCTCACCATGGCATACAACCTTGAGTCAAGCCTGCTCAGATCCATCGGTAACAGCATAACGCCACTGCTGTTTCTCGTATTCAGCAGTGTACTAAACGTGATACTGGATTACCTGTTCATGGGACCTCTGTCCCTCGGGGTGCGCGGCGCCGCCATCGCAACCATCACGGCGCAGGGAATAAGCGCTGTACTTGGACTGTTCTGCATCATGAGAGGTTACCCGGAACTCAGATTCTCCAGAAAGGATATATCTGTATCTACAAAATTCGTGTTTGAGATGTTCTGGACAGGACTTAGCATGGCTCTTATGAGCGCAATATACAATATAGGAAGCGTCATACTCCAGGGAAGCATAAATGCACTTGGAAATGTATACATCGCCGCACAGGTCGGTGGCAGGAGACTTGCAGAGTTCTTCTACACGCCGGGAGTTGCCCTTGGAACCAGCGTCGCAACATACACCAGCCAGAACTTAGGCGCACATAAGAATTCCAGGATCAAAAAAGGAATCTACACAGCCGTCGCCATGTACGGAGTATGGTGGCTGCTTGCGATGCTCATCACTTTTACCATCGCAAGATCCATGCTTATCCTTATAACCGGCAGCTCAGATGACACCGTCATCACCAACGGTCTCATGTACCTCAGGATAAGTATACCTATGATCCCGCCTATGGCGGTTCTCGTAATAGTGAGAAATGCCCTTCAAGGCATGCGCCACTCGGTGGCACCTCTGATCTGCAGTGCGCTCGAAATGATCGGCAAGATCATATTTGCACTGTGGCTGGTTCCGGTCTACGGTTACATCGCCGTGTGCATATGCGAGCCTGTGACATGGGTGGTGTGCTTCATATTTATCATGATCTCAGCCCTGAAGTTCAGAGCAGATTTCCGCGATCCGGTCACCGAATAACATACCGACACTGACAAAAAACAATTCGCCACGGATACATGTTGTATCCATGGCGGATTCTTCTATTTCTTTTGATATTATCTCTTCTTTATTACAACCGATTTCTTTCCACTCCATGCGGAATAGTAAACCTTACCATCAATCTTCTTAAAGCTTCGGACTCTGACATAATATCTCTTGCCCTTAGTAAGTCGTTTGATGGTCTTACTTGTAACTGAACCTCCGTTTACATTGGCCGTCTTTGCAGATTTGAACGATGCGTTGTCTGCATACTGTATCTGATATCCGGTGGCCTTGGCTGCCTTATTATATGTAACCTTGGCTGTTCCGGCCGATGCACTTGTGAATTTCTTCAGCTTCACGGCAGGTACATAACTTCCTGTCTTCTCACCGCCAAATGCCGAATTGTATGTAACATCACCAAATGTCTTATAGATCCTTATCTTATATGTATACTTTACACCCACCATCTTAGCTGTGACATCCACGAACGATGTTGCCTCCGGATTCTGAACAACACCTGCTATTGTATATGCTTTTCCATTTACTCCTCTGTAAACAACATATCCCGATGCCGCTTTATACTTCTTCCAGCTCAACTTTATTCCATTTACTGTGTTGTCAATGGACTCAACTTTTCTAACTCCCAACTTGATATCAAATGCGAGCGTCTTCTCCCCTTCATAGTCGCCCTTGAATTTGATGACGACATTAGCCTTGCCGATATTCTTGTTATTTGAATATGAAACGCTGTAATTTCCTGCGGCAACCTTTCTGCCCTTTGAGTCTTTGACCTCTACCGCAGGCTTCTTAACTGTACCATCATACTCAACAGCGCTGTATGCAAGCCTGATACTCTTTATCCTATATATACTCTGAGTTCCCTTGCTTGCTGACTTGCAGTTTTTGCACACATGCACCTTATATCCGTCACTGGTCTGTGATGCCTTTTTCTTAACCGTCCATACCGTCTGATAATCGTGAGGAACTGTGGTTTCCTCGTCTATGATAGTATCATTTTCTCCGCAGTTATTGTCACACTTTGCCGTCTTGGTTCCCTTCTGCGAACATGTGGCATTTCCATCTGACTCATACTTTGTGAAACTGTGTCCTGTAGCAGGGATCACCTCGGTCTCATATATATCCTCATCCTCAATGTACCTTGTCTTCTCTCCGTTCTCAGTACATGTCGGAGTCTTGATTATGATCCATCCCTCGTCATCTCCAGCCCCAAACTTCTGGGTCTTTGACTCAGCATATATCCACTCTGATGAACCTGTATTCTTATATCTGAGATCCAGGGTCACATCTGTGTATGTGTCATTTTCCACAACAGACATGATTCCCTGAATGGTATTTCCATATGCATCTGTCCATCTTCCGCTGACAAATGGTGTCTTCTGACTCTCATTATTTGCATATGTTATCTCTATATCTCCGGTTACACTGTATCCGTCCTCCGTATTCTTCACCTTGCATCCTGATATGCTCACAGCGGAGATATCGTACTCGTTCTCTACCTCTGCCTCCACCTTCTCAGGAGTGATCGTCACGCTTCCTGTCTGCTGCGACGCAAGGCTGATCCTGAATGTATAACTGCGGTTCGCCTCAAATGTCCTGTCTATAATGAGTTGTCCGCCGTTCCGTGAGTATGTCTTTTCCAGAACTCCATCAGCATAGATTCTGGTGTATACTGTATTATCTCCGCAGTCCACCGTAAATCTGTACTCTCCGGTCTCCGTTGGGATAAATTCATACTCGATGCCCTCTCCGTCATAGCTTATATCCGCTGTTGTCTTCTGACCCGGTGTTATTTTTCCATTACCTGTCACATACGAATCGTGATATGTAAATGTTATCTGATCATCTTTCTCTCTCGCATAGAGTGCTATAATATAGCTTCCCTTTTTCAGAGAGAAAGCGTCTCCACTGCTATATGTATCTGAAAAGCTGCCATCATCCTCAATGGTATATATACCCTTAAGCTCAAAGCCCTGTCTCTGAAGGGATACCACTCCATCTGACGCAATATCAAATCTGTACAGCTTTACATCCCCGGTGTTCTCAACACCTGAAAGCCCCGCAGGCTCACCTGATATCAGGTACTCCAGCTCATCCACATTCAGATCTACGACGTCAAATGATGCTCCCTGAACTTCACAATCGTCAGCCATTCCCCATATGGAAGGTATTATCTCATATGATCCGGTCTGTTCTGTTATAGTGTTGATGCTTAAATAGCTGCTCACCCTGCCGTTTTTCTTGATCGTAAAGCTTATATCATCGTCATCCGCGCCAAATGTTCTGGTACTTCCATCAGAATATGTGACAACGGTTTTTATGCTGCCCTTGATCTCATCAAATTCCCTCAGATATTCAGTCTTAGAAACGGTTGTGCTTACGCTTACGGCCTTAACGATCTCCTTCATTGTCACGCCGCATTTATTTACATTTTTTCCCGGATACACACATACATACAGATCCCCGCCTGCTGTGTCAAATCCCGCACTGCCAAATCCGTCAGATGAATAAGCCACGTTGTTAGTCGTTATCTCTGTTCCATTTGCATCTAAAATCCTGATGCCATCGATCTTCTCATCTGCGGATACCACATACGAACCCGCCTGGGCACTTACCTTATATACATACACATATCTGTCGCCGGAAATATCAAGCATCTTTGAGCTGTTCCATGTTCCAAGGCTCATGCTCTGTGCAGTCTTCACTGCAAATGGTATCTCAACCGTATCCATGCCATCCGCACCAGCGATTGCAAGTTCAACCATGTATCTGCCTGTATCAACCTTGCTGCCAAAGCCTGCGATCTCGACATATTTTCCAGTCTTCTCGTTATATCTGTACCATGTACTCGTGATCAGCTCATTATCCTCGCTGTCACCGACACTGGCCTCTTTTACACTGCCATCATCATATACAAACTGGAGAGTCTCTCTATCCAGAAGGTTTTTGATACCTGATAATTTCATATCTGGAAGGAATTCATAGGTTCTGTTATCTCTCAGCTTCCATGAACTGATCTTTGAATGTGACAAAGTTTCTCCCCTTGTCACATTCATGCTCCAACTGGACTGCGTATCTCCCCACTTGTCCTCTACTCCGCCATCGAGACAGATATAGTATGTATTGCCGCTCTCAAGTGCAGCCTCGCCATCCAATACACTAAGTTTCTTCAGATCATACATTGTCTCATCGTCAGCGTCGATCTTGCTGTAGATCTCCATACCGCCCACTGGGGCAAATGTATACCTGGCAGATATCGAAGGCTTAAACGTATAGTATGCACTGCCATTCTCCGACAGGCTTACCTGATTAGAGCCCTCCGCAAGACTTCCGGCAGCAACATCCTCTATATCCTTTATCTCTATGTCATATGCATAAGAGTCCTCACTATACAGTGTGTATATCCTAATCTGTGCCTCTCCGACAGGGCGCTCATTTTCCGTATCTGTGACTATCTCTGCAAATACCTCATCTCCTCTGGAGGTTTTCACACTGTCCGAATCGTCAAATACCAGATCTTCTGTTTTTCCGTCAGCATATGAGATCTTTACTCTGGTGCCATCTACATAACTGCTGATATCCTTATCATAGCTGCCCATTCTGATAAAATCTGTGTTCTCGGGAACAGCAATCATGTCTGTCACTTTTGGAATAAAACTGAGTCTCACATTTGTCTTGGAAGTAGATAACTCATTATACAGGCCTACGTAATAAGTGCTGCCTCCGGTAAGTTTTCCTGTAACCTCTACCGGGCCCTCATCACCGGACTCATATACACAATAAGGACTGTCGCTTTCTATTACCACACTTCCGTCAAATGGCATGACAAAACTGTAATAGGCCTTGTCATACTCATCCGTTCCGACACTCACATTGTTGTCACCTTCGGAGAGCTGTCCTGCGCTCAGCTTGTCTATGGACACTACCTTAAGCACTGCCGTGCCGAGCAGCTCCTGATCTTCCTCAGCCGCATCATATACCACAGCTACTTTGTACTCGCCCTCTGAAAGAGTTACACCTTTTTCATATTCGTACTCTTTCCAGTTATCATCAGATGACGAATAATATACTGTATATCTGTTTCCATTACTGTATCCACTTCCACCGGTCAGATCTATGCTTTCCGTGGACTTATCATTATACTTTATTGTACTGCTCGCACCATTCATGAAGCTTATCGGCGTTCCGGCTGCCCATTTGCTCTTTGCCAGCTTCAATGTCACCCCTGAAGGTGCCGCATACTTCTTCGCCTTGAGCCTGACCTCATTCAATGTTACATTGTCATCATCCGTTATTCCTGAAAGCCTGACATAATAGGTCTTTCCCTTGACAAATGAATACCTGTCATTGTCGGTCTCAACCACCGCCATGTCCGAATCATATACATCTATAAATGCAGTTGATGATTTATCTACTTCAAACACAAAGTCAGCAGTTGCAGATGGTATAAATCTGTAATACTCGTAACCGTCCACCCTGGTATCATATGCGTAGGTATCCGTCTCACTGATATTCCTTTTTCCTACAAAATATTCAGCAGGAGTCTGCACCTTTGCAGTGTACGAATCGTATATCTTGGTCGATTGGTTCGGCTCACTATCCATTTTGTCTGTAAGCTGAACGGTATACATACCGGCCGGAAGTTTTTCCGCATCCGCATACGATACCATATCCCCTTCATCGCCCTCATAATAATAACTTCCCTTGGAATCCTTCACCCACAGACTATATGTAACTCCATCTATCTTACAGTCTGAGCCGCTGATACCTGAACTGCGCACCTTTCCACCGGAATAGGTTACCGTTGCGTACGCCGATGTTATGGATTCTGGTGTTCCCTCCAGTATCGTTGTATTATCCGGCACCATTTTTATTGCCGCCACATCCGGAAGCTTTCTCACGCTTATATTTGCACTTTCGGAAACTGTATAAGAACGGGCATACTTAGACCCAAGAATGTATTTCTCCCCCGCAGTGCACTTGTATACCAGCCTGCAGCATCCACTGCCATCCTTTTTACCTGTAGCAAGGCGCTTACTCTTACTGTTATACAAGGTCTCCTGAAGCATCAGCCGTGACTGGCTTCCCTGCAATATTATCTCATAATATCCTGTCTCATCCGTGACAAACGATATTTTACTCTCCTTGCCATTAACTATGTTCACAACTCCATAGTCACCCTCAAGCTCTGAAATATCCTCTGTAACTGCTGATATCTCAGCTTCATCCATCTGTACGGCATCCGCTGTCATATTTGACAGTAAAGTCTGTGCCTGTACAGTCATCATCGGTATATGGATGCACGACGACACCATGGCTACAGTTACAGCCGCAGCCATTATCCCCTTCATTTTCATATGTAACCTCCCTTTTTCTCCCATACATATTCAGCACATTTATGCCGAATATATAAGCACAAAAAATTACAGCCTCATATTATCATGAAGCTGTAATTTAATACAATATAATTAATATTTATGTATAAATAACACAATATCACTTATGCAATTTTACTTTCTAACCAGGTGGATCTGGTAAGCGTTGTACTCGCCGAACTTGAGTGGCACAGGAAGTCCGATCTGGTAAAGTCCCTGTCCGCTGTACTCTGCGCCGGTCTCCTCGTCAACATATGTGGCATCCGCATCGAGTCCCTTGACTCTGACAAATGGCACAGGTGAATTGCAGAAGCTCTCCACTGTCACGATATTTACCAGTGTCTCTGACTTATCCCTTGCCACAAATGACCATGCAGCCACACCCTTGCTCTTGTCCGCATCCGTCAGTCTGTAGTAGAGTCCGTTGTGAAGGAGATCCCAGTATTTCTTGTAGTTCTCTACCTGAACCTTAACCTCCTCCTTCTCCTCGTCGCTGACCTTGTTCAGATCAAGCTCGTAACCGAAGCTTCCCGCCATGGCTACAACAGCTCTGGTGTTGAAAGGAGTTGTTCTTCCTGTCTGGTGATTTGGAACCGCTGATACATGTGAGCCGACCACCGATATAGGATAGCCAAATGAAGTTCCATACTGTATGTCAAGTCTGCAGATGGCATCTGTGTCATCACTGCACCAGATCTGAGGTGTGTAATACATCATTCCGGCGTCAAATCTTCCACCGCCGCCGCTGCAGCCCTCGATGAACATCTTTGGATATCTTGCCTGAAGCCTCTCCATAAAGTCATATACACCGAGTACATACTTGTAGAGGATAGTTCCATTGTTCTGGATTCCCTCAGTCATGGAGTATACATTTAAGATGCTTCTGTTCATATCCATCTTTATATAATCAACATCTATCTTGTCAAGCACCGCTGTCATCTGGTCAAATATGCAGTTTACGACCTCTTTTCTTGAGAAGTCCAGATTGAGCTGGCTTCTTCCCATGACCGGCTTTCTTCCAGGGATCACAAATGCATAATCCGGATGCTCCTTGAACAGGTTACTCTTCTCAGATACCATCTCAGGCTCGATCCAGATACCGAACTTCATGCCGAGATCCTTAACCCTCTTGACAACATCAGCCATAGGGCCGCCCATCTTGTCCTCATTTACGAACCAGTCGCCAAGACCTGACTTGTCGTCATTTCTCACACCGAACCAGCCGTCATCCAGAACCAGCATTTCAACGCCGAGCTCTGAAGCCTGCTTTGCTATATTAACTATATCATCACCATTGAAATCGAAGTATACTGCCTCCCAACTGTTGATGAGTATAGGTCTTCTCTTTGTCTTGTATTCACCGCGGCAGATATTGTATCTCACAACATCATGCATCTTGTGTGACATGTCAGCAAATCCATCAGGTGAATAAACCATAACTACCTCAGGTGCCACAAACTCGCTCTCAGGATAGAGCACATACTCAAACATCTCATCCTGAACACCCATATTGAGTCTCACCTGATCTGTCTGATCCTTCTCAACCTCACAGTTGAAGCTTCCACTATAGAGAAGTGAGATTCCGTAGCAGTCGCCCGCATCTTCATTTGCATTCTTGCCGGCAATTACCACAAATGGGCTGTGCTGATGGCTTGATGTACCCCTTGTGCTTCCGATCTTCTTCACGCCGTGCTTGATCTCTTCTCTCTCATACATGCGCTCCATGGCATGTCTTCCGTGAAAATGTATAAGGTCGTAATCACCTGTCACAAAGTCCAGGCTCACGCTTGAAGCCTTTGCCACGAACATATCCGCATCGCTGATATTCTTGATGATAGCTGATCTGGTTATCAGATCCTTATCCTCTATAATTCCATACAGAAGATCAACCTCCACTCCCACCTGAGGATCCTGAAGAACGATCTTAAGGGTCTCACCCTTCTCGCCGTCATTTGTGTAAGCAGCAGGAAGTCCCTTGAGACTATACTTACTGTCCATCACCTCATATGAAACATATCTGAGATCACATCCATGTATTCCCTCTATGTCCTTTATGTTGAATGCCGGAGTTCTGAAATCTCCGTTGCCGTAGCAGCTATATTCCAGTGGAATGTTGTCCAGAGAGAATTCTCTGTGCTCCTGTGCTTCATAAGGATTGCCTGAGAATCCTCTATCGTAATGGGTTATGACATATGACATATCTCCATCCATTTTCTTGCCATAATACAGATGTGCCAGATACCCATAGTCGATCACCTTCATCTGATATGTAGTGTTTTTGGTATTCAATGTGAAAAGCTTTTTCTCTTCATTTATCAATATTGCCATGCCCAAGTCCTCCTTTTTGTGATCTCCAGTTTCTCTACAGCCAAATTTCATTTGACTGGTCTTTCCTCATAATTTATCTACAACCGGCTCCGCCGGAGTGTATTCCAAGTTCCACCATGTAGTCCACAAATTTCTCCACATATCCATAGTCCGCCGCATATGCAGACAATCCAATATATGCCTTGCCATCTGTGTACTCAGTAAGTCCTGCCGCCTTGTATCCTTCAGATACATCTATTCCGACAGGTATCTTCTTTCCCTCTTCATCCTCGTAATAAATTATCCTATCCTTATACTTATCATATATATCGCCGACCTTCTCATCCGACAGGTCTGCAAGTCTGCCGCTCTTCGCCAGACCTATGAGATTGTCATACTGGCACAAGACTGCCTGAGCAGTGTCCGCCTCAAGGTATGCCAGCACCTTCATATAGTAACTGTTCTTATAATCTGAGTTATTTGCCAGATTAAAAAATGCATTGTTGTCAAATGTAACCTTTCCCGGGAGATTTTCTTCCCCTACATACGACACAAACCCCTGTGTCAGCCTGCAGTCCTCTGAAACATCATCGTAGTTGTTTACAAGGACGACATCCAGTATCGGCTTGTCCTCCCTCGTTGCAAACACAACAGTGAAATACACTACAAGTCCCACGAGAACGACCGCACCGATTATCCAAAGCTTGTAATAATCCCAGATATATCCTATTTTTTTTCGTGTGGAGTCCATCTCTTTGATCTTCTGTTTTTCCTCTTCCGTGATTACCGGCTTTTTCATAGACGTCCTCCTTTTGTTTCGCACTTACGATATATTGGGAGTGGACGCATGAAAGGCGCTTCGCGCGGCGTCCACGGCATCGCAAGTGCTCCGCACTTACGATATATTTCACAAGGGTGGCGTCAGTAACTGACGTCACCCTGTGGTCATATATAATATCTTCTTTAACTTTCTTTAGAGCTTTCCACCTGATGTTGCGATACCTTCTACGAACTGCTTCTGGAATATCAGGTATATAACGATCATTGGTATACATGATATAAGAGATGCAGCCATCAGCTGTGGATAGTTGGACTGATACTGTCCCTGCATTGTTGCAAGAGCTGCTGAGAGCGGCATCTTGTTTGCACTGCTGTTTACAACCAGTGGCCACATCAGATCCTTGAATGCGAACACTGCTGTGAATATACCAAGGGCAACCATCGATGATCTTGCAAGCGGAGCCATAACGAACACGAATGTCTTTGGAATGTTACATCCATCAAGTCTCGCTGCCTCCTCAAGATCTCCAGGGAGTCCCATATATGCCTGCTTGAGCAGGAAAGTACCGAACGCTGTTACAATTCCCGGGAATACCAGAGCGAACATTGTATTTGTCATGCCCATCTTACTGATCATCAGGAACTGTGGGATGATGAATATCTGTGAAGGAATCATCATCTGGAAAAGTATCAGAGAGAACATAAAGTCTCTGCCCTTGAACTTAAGTCTTGCAAATGCATATCCTGCGAGTGTTGCTGTAAGACATGCACACACAACTCTGAAGAATATGAGCAGCAATGTGTTCTTGTAGAGAACAAGGAAGTTCATGTTATTCCAAACAGTAGTGAACGCGTCTGTACGCCACTGTGATGGGAATATTACGAATGGACTTACCGAAGTTGCCTCTGTTACTGTCTTAAATGCTGTGAGTGTCATCCATGCAAATGGCACTATCATAATGATTGAAAATACGATCAGAATGAGGTGAATCAATAATTTCTGCATTCTTCTCTTAAACTGTACGCCTCTTGTCATATCGATTCCCCCTTCCTAGTTATAGTGAACCCACTTCTTCTGACCGATCATCTGGAATACCGTAAGTACCATGATGACTGCGAGAAGAAGAACTACTATTGCTGATCCATAACCCTTGTTACCATTCTGGAATGAGTACTGGTAGAACAGATATACGATGGACTCTGTCTTCTTGAGGGCCGGATTAGAAATATCCATTACCATGTATACAAGGTCGAATACCTGAAGTGCTCCGATTACTCTTGTTACGAGTACGAAGAATACTGTAGGGGAGAGAAGTGGAAGAGTGATCTTGAAGAAAGCTCTTACTCCTGATGCTCCGTCAATATCTGCTGCCTCGTAGTAATCCTTAGGTATCTCCTGAAGTCCTGCAAGGAACAGAACCATGTTGTAACCTATGATTGACCAAACACCGATGATCGCAACTGAGATCCAAGCGATCTTTGGATTGGATATCCACTCGATCTTTGCACCAAGGATGTGGTTTAACAGACCGAACTGTGAATTGTATAACCATCTCCATACCATGGCTACAGCTGCAGGTGCAACTACCATTGGCAGGAAGAATATTGCTCTGTATACAGTTCTTCCATGCATCTTACGATTCAGGAATACTGCAAGTACAAGTGCAATTGCGATTGAGAACGGAACCTCAATGATCGCATACTTGAATGTATTGAGAAGTGACTGCCATACCTCCGGGTCGGCGAACATCTTCTTGTAATTTGCAAATCCTGCAAATGATGAATCTCCGAATGATCCAACCTTACAGAATGACTGATATATTGTCTGTACTATAGGCCATAAGTTAAGTACGATGATTCCTATCATTGTTGGGAGAATGAATGCCCAGCCCCATTTACGCTGGTTTCTTTCCCATGTTGTTGACTTCTTTTTCTTGAACTCTTTATCTTCTGCTACCGTCGGCTTAACTGTCTGTGTCTCTGTAGCCTGGATTATCTCTGCGGCTTTTTCTTCTACTTTCTTTGTCTGAACATCCTTCTCCTCGGCTGCCTTTGTCTCAGCTGCCTTGGTATCAGGTTTCTTCTTGTTATCTGACATAAAATCCCTCCTCTTATTCATTTATATTATAATTAACACCCCGCCTGTTTCTGGTAAGCAATGGGTAGGAACTTCATCCTACCCACTGTTATGTTATCTTATAAATGCTCTGTAGGATTACTTGTCTTCCTCTGCGATGTACTCGTTCATCTGTGTTGCGAAGTCCTTACATGACTGCTCCATCTTTGATGGGTCTGCCCATGCATCTGCGAAGAATGTCTGTGCAGCCTGTGACCAAACTGTTGAATTGTATGTGTAAGGTCTGAGTACAAGCTCATTTGTTACGCCTGAAACTGTTGACTCCTTTGTGATGTCAAGGTAAGCGTTGAGGTTGAACTTGTCTGTGCAGTTAACCCACTTGTCTGATGTGTTGTTGTAAGCTGACATTGTTACACCAAGCTCAGCCTGCTTCTCCTGCATCTCCTTTGAACCGAACCACTCGATAAGCTTCCAGCAGTCATCTGGTCTCTTTGTATCTGCTGATGCAGCCCATCCAAGTCCGTTACAGATTGAAGTTCTCTTTCCTGTTGTCTTGTCATATGGAAGAATCGCTACGTCACAGTTCTCAACGAGGTACTCGTTGTCAAGGAATCCTGCTGTCATCCATGAACCCTGTGTGATCATTGCTACTGTGCCTGACTGGAACATAACGTCTGTACCTGTCTCTGACATTGTTGTTGCCGGTGGACAACAATCCTTGAGGAGCTTTCCTACATAATCCATAGCCTTGATAGTGTTGGCATCATCATATCCTGACTTTGTGTGATCGTCATTTACGATGTAGCCGCCCATTGAGTAAACCATGTTGTAGTAAGTATCCTGATCGTTTGATGTGTTCATACAGAAACCGTACTGTGAACCGTCATCCTTTGTGAGCTTCTTAGCTGCCTCATAGAGGTCATCCCATGTCCATGTCTCATCTGGATAAGAAAGTCCTGCATCATCGAACATCTTCTTGTTATACCAGAGAGCGATAGTATCATAATCCTTTGGTACTGCGTAATATGAGCCATCATATGTGTAGAGCTCTGTGATCTCTGACATGTAGTTGCTCATATCTACCTTGTCGCTGTTTGCGATGTAATCGTCAAGCTTTAAGAGCTTGTTGTTCTTCATGTACATCTGTGAGTTGTTGGAGTGCATCCAGAATACATCCGGCATATCTCCACCTGATGCTCCAGCCTCAAGAAGTGTCCAGTATGAATCCCACTCCTTAACCTGTACATCAACCTTGATTCCTGTCTCTTCTGTGAAGAGATCACATATCTGCTGCAGACCCTTCTGCTGGTTGTTATCCCAGATAACTACCTCAAGTGCATCCTTGCTGCTGCCCTTGCTTCCATCACCGCCGCCACATGCGCACAGTGAAAATGCTGTTGCTGCTGCAAGCCCTACTGCTACTGCTTTCTTCATTGTTCTTCTCATAAAACCTTCCTCCTTTTTATGTCCCCGGCAGGATTTACGACACCCACATTCTCTTTCATACCCTGAATTCTGCGTCTTGTTCTGCCGGTTCGCCTTACGGCGTTCTGTGTGCTTTCTATGATTGAATTATAAAATTTTGGTGAATATTTTTACATGGAAAAATGTCAAAATGTCATGGGTTTTTGTCACAAATGTATATTTTTAAGTAGTTAAGCTTGCTATTTTTGTGCTATTTTATGGTAAAATGTAGAACGCATATGGAAAATTGTAAAATTCGCTATATATTGGCATACCTTTTTGTGCTATAGTTAAACAAACGATATTATCACTTTTTACATCAGGAGGAATTTTATGAACATTTTCAGCAGTGACGGCTGGTTTTCCAGATTTTTTGGAACGCTCGGCGATATTATAATAGTGAACATTCTATTTATATTGTGTAGTATTCCCATAGTCACCATGGGAGCTTCAATGAGCGCAATGTATTTCACTCTGTTAAAGAAGCAGAGGACAGGCGAAAATGGAGGTGTAGTGAAATTATTCTTCAAAGGCTTCAAGGATAATTTCAAACAGTCAACGATTTCATGGCTGCTATTCCTTCTTATATCATTTATATTCACTCTGGATTTCAACCTTTTTGGCAAGGGTGGTCCACAGGAGAACAAGCTCATGTACTACACCAGTGTCGTGCTTATGATATTGACTTGCTTCATAGCGATCTACCTGTTTCCTGTCATAAGTGCTTTTAAGAACACATTGAAGAACCTTCTTCTGCAGTCCATATATCTGGCAGCCAAGAACTTCATATTTACAATAGTGATCATGGTTCTCTACACTCTGCCTGCATATGTTCTGCTATCCAGCACCCAGGTATTCATGGTGGGTATATTTGTATTCATAGTATGTGGCTTTGGTCTTATAGCATATGTATCGTCATTCATGTTTTTGAAGGCATTCACCCCATATCTGGATGAGGTCACAAAGAAGTACACGGACGACGATCCTGCTTCATGGATGCACAGTGATGACCAGACATCTGAATCAGATGAGGATAATCCCGAATCCACAAAGGTGACCAAGAAGCTTATCGTTGACAATTCATATCATGGCAGACAGTAGTTTTTACCGTATATCGTAAATACAGCAACGGCGGATGTGCGACAAATCGCACACCCGCCGTTTGCTTAATTCAAATTTTTTAATTCAATTATATCTTACAGCTTCGAAGCCTCATGTCCAAACTTGGCATCATTCGTCTCAAGCTGAACCTCAAGATTCCTGAATGACTTAGGACTCATTCCAAACTTCTGCTTGAATGCTTTAGAGAAAGAAAGAGAATCCTCATAACCACACTGATATGCGATTATATTGATCTGTTCCTTTGATGACCGGAGAAGACTTGCAGCTTTCTCCAATCTGAAGTTAATAAGATACTCCTGAGGAGATACACCCATCTCCTTCTTGAAGCTTCCTGTCAGATGACTTCTGCTGATTCCTATGAAATCCGCAATGTCATCGATCTTGATCTTGTTCATATACTTCTCTGTTATGAAGTCGACAGCAGCCTTTACATATATCTTACTTGGATACTCAATGTTATCAGATTCCTGCGCATCGGAGGCATTATCCTCCATAATGATTGCGAAGAGAAGCATCAGTGCACTCATTCTCTTCACCTCGTTTATACGTGTAATCTGGGAATATTCGAGCATCCTGTTGATACATTCTGCACACGTATCCATCTGCTCTATCTTGATGATAGGTGAGCCCTTTACATACCCCATCGCCTCAATAAAATCTTCAGCTCTGTAGCCATGAAATCCAACCCACATGTAGCTCCATGGATCATCATCGTCAGCCCTGTAAGTAGTCTCCTCACCAGGTCTGATGATAAACGCCTGTCCAGGTCCCAGTTCATAAGTCTTCCCCGCAATTGTAAATGTACCCTTGCCCTTCTTTACCATATGGATAACATAGGATTCTCTGACGTATGGACCAAACTTCCAGCCTTTTATACAATCCTCTCTGCCACAATAGTCCAGACTGATTGCGGTACCCCACATATAGGAGTTCGACAACTGTAGATCTTCCAGACAAGCAAAACCAACACTGTCAGTTAAACCAACCTTTCTTACCATAACCCGTCCTTTCCTTTACTATATCTTTGCCACCCTTTTATATAAATAACACTAAAAACACCTTTATATTTTAACAAAAGCAGACAAACCTGTCAAATTTCAGATCTGTCTGCTTTCTGTAAAATATTTATAAATTATGTCTTACCAGTGACGGTAACCAAATACTGTTGCAGCGTTCTTGAAGTAACTGAGTACCTGCTCTGCACATGTTGCGCTGTCACTGAATATCTTTTCTGCGATGTTATCTATAACAGTGATGAGGAATACTGAGATAACTATAGCAGCGATAACTGCAAATATCTTTGAGTTGTCATTCGTCTCAAGGTTATCGAATAACGCATGAGCTGCGATCACGATTCCGCAAAGGCTTATTCCGAGGAAGAGTATGTATCCAAAACCTCCGATGATTCCGCTGAGAAAATCAACCTTGTGGAAGAGTGCTGAGATGATCTCAAATATGATTCCTGCAACCATTGCTATTGCCTCATAAAGTGCAAATACACCAACGGCGTTAAGTGCTTTTCCAAATGTGATTCCACCCTTGAATATAATTCCTCCGGCGATAAATACCGCTGCTGTCATGATGACTGCTGCGATTATAGTGAAGAAGAACATGTAGAATCCCTTTGCTATTGAATCGCCAAAGTCAAATCCCATTATGAGGAATCCGACAGTTACAAATATAAGTGAGAGGATGGCATTTACTCCTGCAAGTATTCCGCCAGGAACCATGTTGTCACTCTGAACCATCTCACCCGCTGTATCTGCAGGGCTCTTGAAAAGACCTATCACATTCTTGAGAAGATCATTTATCATATTGCCCGCTGCTGATGGCTTCTTCGGCTGTGGCTGTGCATAGCCCTGCTGGCCGTACATCTGCTGGTTCATCTGTGGCTGGCCGTAGCCCTGCTGACCATACATCTGCTGGTTCATCTGCTGACCGTAGCCCTGCTGATTGTATGCTCCCTGGTTCATCTGCTGGCCATAACCCTGCTGATTATACATCTGCTGACCGTAGCCCTGCTGGTTCATCTGCTGGCCGTAACCCTGCTGATTGTATGCTCCCTGCTGGTTCATCTGCTGGCCATAGCCCTGCTGATTGTACACTCCCTGCTGACTCATCTGCGGCTGGCTGTAAGCCGCTGCCTGCTGATCTGCCTGTGGCTGGCTGTTCTCCGCCGCCTGCTGATTTGTCTGTGCCTGATCTGCCACCTGCTGTTCTCCCTGTGGCTGACCAAACTGCTGATCCTGATTCTCGTTCATTTCTGTTACCTCCAATTCCTTTCCCTGTGTGTGAAAATATATCAAAAATATGATACCAAATCCCCATGGTTTTGTCATCATATCATTGCTCTATAAACTTCTGCGCGATATCGAAGGATCTGACTCAATCCTTATAATAGCCATCGAAATAATTAATCGGGCTGTGACTGTCATACTTTGCATGATACACAAATGTGGCATAATCAACATATTCCGCTTTTTTCTCCTCATTCTGTCCAATATTGTTGGATCTTACAAGAGCAGAAATCACTATGGATACCGTTAAGCATATCCCGCACACGATACCTATTGCAACATACAAAAATACTATCGAACCCATGTCTTATCCTGCCTTTCCTTCACATATTCTATAGTACCATAGCTTCTGAATCTGTGAATATCTATTCTGGATCTGTGAAGCTTGTTGATGGAACGCCAGAAACTCACCAAACTATATATAACTCCGGCCACATACACGGAAAATACCATAAAAGCTCCACTTGAATCACCCACACCTGCACTTATCCTATACAGATCCGTCATAAGTCCCCCAACAAATACAGATATATATGTACAAAGAACAACCATCACTGTCATAAGTATCGCTATGGATGCCCCAACCTTAAATCTGTTGGATGGGACATTTCCCACGACCTTGCCGGTCTGCCCATTCACTGCCACGGTATAGAGTATTCCCTGATAACGAAAAGTCATGAACCACGCTGGCAGCAATGCATACTCAATATCTGTCATCTTTATATCCGTTTTTTCCTCAGTAACCCGTGCGTTTTTCGGAACATCACTCATCATCTCTTCCTTCACCGCATCATTACTCTTTCTCTTTGCAACTGCTGCGACCTCGGCAGCTGGTACATCGTACCTGTCCGTGTAAAATCCAGACAGATATTCTGGGGAGAACGTCAAAGCCTTCTCCAAATCATAAGGCTCCAGTCTTGCCGAAATGTGATCATTCAATCTTCTTGTTGCATCACCAGGTACCCTTGGAACTGTACACTCACAATCTCTCATACAATTGTGTGTGACTGTTTTGTCTGCAGTTTTCTGTGCAACTGCTGCTATAGAACCAAAGCATTTTTCATAATCACTAACGCGCTCGCCTTTTTCATTCTCCTGAAATACATATTTTAGCTTTTTTCTAACATGATAAGATGCCAGCCAATATGGTATATATATTCCTCGTATCTTATCAATCTCAAATTTCTTTATCTCATCCGGAACAAACCACCCCTTACAGAACCTCTCACGTATAAGCTGTTCTGCCCTCTTCTGAGAGATTCCAAATGGAATAATAAGGTCCGGCTCCAGTTCATCCTTAACTCTGTCAACCAATATCATCGGCTGCCCGCAATACGCACAGAAACTGGAAGTTTCCGTGGATTTCACCATAAGTCTTGCACCACAGGATGTACATTCATATAGATTCATATCCATATACCTTGGTGATTCATCATCCTTTCCAATATTGATCTCATCCAATGTGTATATCGTATCCGTGGCATCAGTTATGTATCTTTTTATTCTGGCAATCTTCTGAATTGCCTTATAGCTTCTCTTATCTACAAGCTCTCCATCCTCATTCCTGACCATGGCAGAGTTTTCTTCTCCTATGCCTCTGCTGATCACCGAATCACACTGCGTACACTGCAGCTGTCTCGTCTCAGGATTCAGTACCACAACACCGCCACAGGATGGACATTTTACTGTAAGATTCATTGCATGTTACCCCCATGTCTACCAAACATAAGCCCCATTTGACTAAAACAGTATCATCTAAATTATAAGCTATCAAGTAGTCAAATTACAACTATATGTACCTGTAACGGATGTAAATATTACATAAAACGTCTTATCATCCAAATAAAGCTGTATCATGACCATTCCATCACAATACAGCTTCATAATGTTATCAATTTATCTTATTCACGTCGTCTTTATTGGTATCAGATATTATATAATGCGGCCTGCTCTTGGTCTCCATATATGTCTTGGCGATATATTTGCCCATTATTCCTATGCACAGGAACTGGAGCCCTGACACAAACAGTATGATGCACACAAGCGATGGCCATCCCGCAACAGGATCTCCCCACACCAGCTTTCTTATAAAGAAAAACAGCATCATGACAAATGATACTAACGTACAGAATATTCCAAATCCCGAAGCTATACTCATCGGTGCCTCGGAGAAGTTGATTATTCCGTCCAGTGCGTATTTGAAAAGCTTCCAGAAGTTCCACTTCGTCTCGCCCGCAACTCTCTCCACATTCTCGTATTCCAGCCATTTTGTCCTGAACCCGATCCAGCCAAATATTCCCTTGGAGAATCTGTTGTACTCGCACATCGACACGATGGCATCCTTCATCTCTGCCTTCATAAGCCTGAAATCCCTGGCGCCATCCACGACATCGGCGTCGGATATCTTGTTGATGATCTTGTAGAACATCCGCGCAAACCATGATCTTATCGGTGGCTCGCCCTTTCTGGTGACTCTTCTGGTCGCCACACTGTCATATTCTCCCTGTTCAAGTATACCGAGCATCTCCGGGAGCAGACTTGGCGGATCCTGCATGTCGGCATCCATCACCGCCACGTAATCTCCATCTGCATTGCAGAAGCCCGCATACATTGCAGCCTCCTTACCAAAGTTTCTGGAAAATGACAAATACTTGAAATAATCATATTTCTCTGAGATCTTTTTCATGGTCTCAAGAGTCTTATCCGACGAACCATCATTTACCATAAGAACCTCAAAATCATACTGCCTGAGTTCCTGTCTCACCTTGTCCAGCTCCCCTGCAAATATCGGAAGAGCCTGCTCTTCGTTATAGCATGGAATTATCAAACTAACTTTTTTCATTTTGTTTCACCTGCTTTAAATTTATAAATACGTATTCCTGAAAATCTGTATTCTATAGATTTCTTTGTATACTTTGTTAACTCTGCTATTTTCTCAGTCATCTTGTGTATCTTTTTCTTTTCAAATTTTGGATCATTGATGACTGCCACATATATCTCATCGCCGCAATCCTTCACCAGATCAGCGATGCTGTCTATATCATCCTCGTACACATACCGGCATCTTCCCATCTGGGAAAATACATTCATTCCCGCGTACACGTTGTTCCATTTGCCATCTCCGTGACACAGTATGATGCAGTCCTGACCCTTCATCTCTTCCAGAGCTGTGCTCCAATCGCTGTAGCCCCTGTACTGCCAGTCTACTCCCTTTACAGCTATACTGCCTGCACATAGTGCCAAGCATATGACAGCGGTTACAACTGCACATCTCTTCCTGGTTATCACTGGAACCAACTTCATCATACACCATATCATAAACACAGCCACTATAGGAAGTGCCGAGTAGATATATCTTGCATTTACAAGCTCAGACCCCTGTATTCCCACAAATGCAAGAACGGCATCAGCCACGATAACCCCCGCAAATAACAGTGAGCGTGACTCTATCTTTCCTGTTCTGTCTGCATCTATATCTCTCCTGTGTGTACATACTCTGTAGGATAATCCATCATTTTCCCTGACCAAGGATATCTTTATATCCACAAATGAAAGCACTATCCTTGCAACGATGAGTACCAGTGCCACAAGCACGATCAGCGGAAGCAGTCCTGCAAAATACGACCTGTTTATATAACTGATATAATATAAGAATTTGCGACCGGAAAGTCCTATCAGATTATCGGTGGCATAGCTTCCCCTGTAACCAAATATGTGCTTTATCGTCGCGGGAAATACCGCTATTGCCGCACCAAGTCCAGCAACAAGACTAAAGCCATACGCAAACATCTGCTTTACCTTTCGCATATACAGCAGGTATATACATACACACAATCCAAGTCCGGCAACATAGAAGTAGAAATAATAGTGTGTGAGTCCGCCGAACATGACCGCCAATGCCAGCAATATAAAATACGGCACGGTCATCTTCTTTTTATGTCTCAGTATATATACATGAACCGCCGTCAGCAGCAATACATTCAAGGTCTGAAGAAGATACATCCGTATGAGCATACAGTTGCTTATGCCCACCGATGATACGCCCCACAGAGCTGCCGCCATCAGTCCATACCATCTGTTTCCAAGCAGATATGCCGCCACATACAACAGAAGAATATCCACAAATATCAGGAGTATGAGGTTGAGCACTATTCCCGGAACTGCACTGTATCCCGCTCCTTTGAAAAAGTAGCACACCGTATGCAGCAGCATATAATATACCGGCGGGTGGACATCATTTTCCTGATTTCTGTATGCTGCACTGTAGTTGAATGAATCATCGTTGTAATTCATATAGTCCTCAAAATATGACCCCGGCACCCACTCGTCGAGTGGCGTGTTGTCCTCTCCCGGATGGAGAAAAGTCTTGTCCGTGGAGTTTGCAAGGCCATAGCTGTACACCTCATCACAGAACAGATACTGTCTCTTAAGCCCGTAGTGGATGCACAGTCCATACTGCAGTAACACCAGCACTATGCATGCGATCCAGAAATACCGATTTGTCCTGATTTCTTTATTTTTCTTTACACTCTCTGTCATAATCTATTCTCCCTCTGTCTTTGCCCATATAATAAGAGCAGTTTACCTCCTTTGTATACTTAATTTATTTTAAAATAAAAAACGGACTGCTACATTATGACCGTATGTTATACGTCACTGTAACAATCCGTTTGTTTATGATTATTTTTCTTTATTACTTTTCAAGTATATCGTAGATAAGATCCATTACCTTATCACCAAATGCTGCTGACTCCTTCTGTGCCTCATCGTATGATGAACCCTTGATTCCGTAGTAGAACTTAATCTTTGGCTCAGTTCCTGAAGGTCTTACGGCAAGCCATGCATCGTTCTCAAGCTCATAGTAGAGTACATTTGCATTAGGGAAACCGGTAGGCTTAACCTCGCCTGTCTCGATGTTTCTTATATACTCAAGACGGTAGTCACGAACGACCTTTGTCTTGTAGCCTGCAACATCCTCAGGTACATTTGCACGGAGGATATTCATGATGTGTCCTATCTTCTTGGAGCCCTCAACACCCTTGAGTGTTACGGTCTTGATGTCATCTACATAATATCCGTACTTCTCGTACATATCCATCATTGCATCCCAAAGAGTCTTGCCCTGACCCTTGTAGTAAGCTGCTGCCTCGCAGAGAGCCATAGTTGCAACAACGGCATCCTTGTCTCTTGCGTGGGTTCCGATCAGGCATCCGTAGCTCTCCTCGAATCCGAAGAGGTATGTTCCCTTGCCTGTCTGCTCAAATCTGAGGATCTCACGGCCAATGTTCTTGAAACCTGTGAAACACTCGATGAGATCTGTTCCATAATACTTTGCTATAGCATCTACCATGTTGGTAGTAACGATAGTCTTGATGATTGCTCCGTCTGCTGGAAGGCTGCCATTCTTCTCCTTCATCTGGCTTACCTCATACTCGCAGAGTAAGCTTCCTGACATGTTACCTGTGAATACCTTGTACTCACCTGTCTTGGAATCCTTGGCGTAGCATCCGAGTCTGTCGGCATCAGGATCTGTTGCCAGAACGAGATCTGCATCGACCTCCTTTGCCAGCTTGAGTGCCAGTGCAAATGCTTCCTTTGCCTCTGGGTTTGGATACTCAACTGTTGGGAACTCTCCATCCGGAAGCTCCTGCTCAGGAACCACGTACACATTCTCAAATCCGATCTCCTTGAGAATCCTTCTTACAGGGATGTTGCCTGTTCCGTGAAGTGGTGTGTACACGATCTTGATATCCTTGCCATACTTGTCAATTGCATCCTGATTGAGGATGAGCTTCTTGAGCTCGCCCATGTATGCGTCATCAACCTCTGAACCGATAGTTACAAGAAGCCCCTTCTTCTTTGCCTCTACCATGTCCATGGTCTTTGTATCTGCGAAATCTGTGATGGCCTTTACCTCAGCCATGATTCCCTGGTCATGAGGTGGTGTGATCTGTGCGCCATCCTCCCAGTATACCTTATATCCGTTGTACTCTGGTGGGTTGTGTGATGCTGTTACATTGATACCAGCTACACAGTCCAGATATCTCACTGCAAATGAGAGCTCAGGTGTAGGTCTGAGTGACTCGAATCTGTAAGCCTTTATGCCATTTGCTGCCAGGCAGAGAGCTGCCTCCATAGAGAACTCAGGTGACATTCTTCTTGAATCATAAGCTATTGCCACACCTTTGTCCTGCTTGCCCGCCTTGATGATGTAGTTTGCAAGTCCCTGTGTAGCCTTGCGCACTACATATATGTTCATTCTGTTAGTACCAGCTCCGATGATGCCTCGAAGTCCGGCTGTTCCAAATACAAGATCACAATAGAATCTCTCTTCTATCTCTTTCTCGTCGTCCTTGATCGCTAAGAGCTCATCCTTGGTTTCCTGACCAAACAAAGGATTGTTCACCCACTGCTCATACACGTCCTTGTAATTATAATCGCTCATCATTTTGCCTCCTGTGAAATCTATTGCTTTATGTTACCCATAGAGCATCCTACAAATGGAAAACACACACACGAAAAAACCATCTGTAAAATACATCACAATTCAGTATCACGTGTCTAACTCAATTATTATCCACGCCCCAACATTATACTCTTAATTTGTCAGCTTGTGAAGTCCATAGGTATCGTTAATTTCACTCAAAATTTTGAGCTTTTCTTGGTCATCTTCGATAACTTTTTGGAGTTTTTCCATCAAAACCGGGGATATGTAGCTCTTTCTGGTGTTCATATACCGGTTACTTATCTTCCAGAACTTCTCCGGGAAACTGTACATAAGATATATGAATTCATAATCCTCATGTTCAAGATAATTGATCTGACTGTACGCACTCAGAATGTCCTTCGCCATGGCGATATCATACCTGTTTTTCTCCATGGCTTTGCGGAGAAACTGGTACAGATCCATGAGCTGGTATCCCACATGGAACCGGTCAAAATTTATGGTTGCTATGTATCCATCACAGAACATCACGCTGTGATAATTATACGAGCCGTGACAATAGCCAAGCCATTTGTCGTTGTATGTGAAATTATCCTGAAACAGCGACAGGCACTTCTCTGCCTGGCTGTAAAAATAATCAAATGTCTTTATGTACATCATCTCAAAGTCATTCTTCAGGGTTCTCCTGCTGACAAAATTTCTTATCCTGCGAAGCTCATTTACCTTTCTGTCCAGATTTCCCGGAGTTTTTTTTGTGTATGACGTATTCTCCTCCATGTACAGTTCCCTTCCGACTCTGTGAAACCACGCCAGATTTATAACTGCTTTCTCAAGATCCCTTATGCTTGATGCATTACACTCCCGCCCTTGGAAATATTCCCTGCACACAAATGGATTTCCATACCTGTCGCAGGTCACCAGCTCGTCTTCGCTGTTGGCCACGACCCGGTCTATATTACAGAAGCCCTTTTCATATATCTTATCCTTGAATTCCTTCTCCTGCTGAAGCCTCTCGTCAGTTCCATTCAGGGATGACACCTGTCTGACCCCCTTGTCCGTCATCAGGATCACAGCACCTCTGCCTCTGCCCGTTCCCTGTACTTCCATATCGTATGCTTCATACACTTCACCCATTTTTTCAGCCAAATAAAAACCCCCTCCTACAACTGTCGCTCGGGGGGTATCTGTGAAGTGTGTATCTATCTGGCTTACCTAATCATGAGCGCTCTCGCTCGATGAATCCTGCAACGGCACTAGCACTCGCTCCGCATCGCTGAGTGCCGGCGGATTCATATGTCATGATTATGGTAATGTCAGATAAGATACACACATCCACTTCACAGATAAACCCTCGCTCACTTTATAGCAATAATAACCTGCTAAATTATTGTATGAGGGGATGTTAAGATTCATTCTTAAGTTATTATATTTTACCGGATTTTTTTACGACTGTTATCGCATCATCCAATAATTCTTTTTTATATGATATGGGAAATACATACTCCTTACATCATTTTGACCTGTTCAATAAGATATTCCCTGTCGTTCTTCTCCGGGTCTTCTATAACCATATCCAGCAGTTTCTGAAGTATCTCGCCCATCTGAGGTCCCGGCTTTATTCCCAGCTTTATGAGGTCTCCGCCATTTACCTTGAGGTCCTTGATCCTGACACAGTCATCATCTTCCATGATCTCTTCATATTTCTTCTCAAGCGCTGCAAGCTGATTCTGTCTCTTCTCCAGCTTGTAATCACTCTGGGCAGCCATATCGGCTTTCTTGATCTCGATTATATATGGGAAGAAATCCTTTCCAACCTCTCCGAGAAGCTTCCTGATGGTATTCTTCTTCGGAACGCAGCCCATGCCAAAGTCATGCCATCTCACCAGAATACATACATCCTTAATGGTGTTGTTGTCGAACTTCAATCTTCTGAGGACTGCCTCCGCAATTGGAACTCCCGCAATCTGGTGATCGTAGAAATGATCAATGCCATTCTCATCCACCATGTGTGTGGATGGCTTGCCTATATCGTGGAGAAGCGCCGCCCATCTCATGGTGACGTCAGCTCTTATATTCTTAACCGCCTCAATGGAGTGTACACCCACATTGTATCTGTGATACTGGTTGTTCTGTGGCTGCTCCATCATCCTGTCAAATTCAGGAAGGATATATGCAGTGATACCTGTAACATAGGCCTCGAGCAGCTTGTCCGGGTGATCTGATACAAGGAGCTTTGTGAGCTCCACCCTGATCCTCTCCGCACTTATATCCTTGAGGTACTGTGCCTGGATGATCATGGCCTTTCGGGTATCCCTCTCTATGTCAAATCCAAGCTGTCCCGCAAATCTTATGGCCCTGAGTATTCTGAGGGCATCCTCATCGAATCTGTCCCTTGCCACACCGACAGCTCTTATAACCTTGTCATTCAGATCCTGCACACCGCCAAACATATCTATTATGCCCTTGCTGTGGCTGTACGCCATGGCATTTATCGTGAAGTCTCTTCTCTTGAGATCCTCCTCAAGGCTTGCCGTGAACTCCACCTGGTCAGGTCTCCTGTGGTCACTGTACTCTCCATCTATCCTGTATGTCGTGACCTCATAGCCTTCCTTGCCCATCATTACCGTTACGGTACCATGCTCTATTCCCGTATCTATGGTACGCCTGAAAATCTCCTTCACCTGCTCTGGTCTGGCAGATGTGGTGATATCCCAGTCCCCCGGTAACCTTCCAAGTATGCTGTCTCTCACGCAGCCGCCGACTATATAAGCCTCATAGCCTGCTGCCTCAAGACCCTCTATTACTTTATTTGCTCCCTCTGGAATGTCTATTCTCATATATCTTCTCTCCGCATCTTTGTCTCGTAATTTTCCAATTGGTTGAATATTCCTAAAATAATAACTTCTTCCTGCTGTATACTAAAAACAATACTATAGTTCATACTCCCTAAAAGCGCTATCCTGTAACCCTTAATTGCCAAATAAGAATCTTTACATATAGGAAACTGTTTCGGATTATCTTCCAGTCTTTCAAATATATTCTCAACAGCCTGAATTAAATGTGAAGCTGCTTGATTACTTTTAAATTTGTTTCGAAGATAAAACACATGATTTTCCAACATCTCATTGGCGTGTTCAGTAATCCGTAATCTATATGCCATATTTCTCCTTTATTTTATTCAACGATTCTCTTGCATCTGCAACTCTTCCTGATCTGACATCACTTTCTGAAAGCTCTATATCTCTGTATATGGATAATTTACGCATTGTCTGTTCATACATTTCCATACTCATGATCACCATGTCCCCATAGCCATTTTTTGTTATATATATAGGCTCATCTGCGCCATGACACATTTCAGAAATTTCAGAAGTATTTTTTAATTCTTTTATTGGTATAATTTGTGGCATATTATTCACCCCATTTCTAAATAATAAAACGCTCCATAATGTTATTTTTTAATTATTGTACCATAATTATGCCATAATGTAACCATTATTTATCTGTAAAATAATAACTTCTCCAGCATATGCTGGAGAAGTTATTAAACATTGTCATTTTTATCTTAGTATGCTCTTCCGAAGTATACCATCTTCTTGGCTGGCTTGCCACAGTGTACACATACATCTGAGAGATGCTCCTGTGCAAATGGCATACATCTTGTGGATGCTCCTGTCTCATCCTTGATGGCCTCCTCACAAGCTGTCTCGCCGCACCACATAGCCTTTACAAAGCCCTGCTCGTTGTCGATGATATTCTTGAACTCATCCCAGTTAAGAGCTGCATGTGTATGTGAATCTCTGTGAGCCTTTGCTCTCTCAAACATATCCTTCTGAATAGTCTCAAGAAGCTCTCCAACCTTTGTATCTATCTCATCAAGTGATACTGTGATCTTCTCTCTTGTGTCACGGCGTACCAGAACTGCCTGATTGGCCTCGATATCCTTTGGTCCGATCTCAACTCTGATAGGGATACCTCTCATCTCCTGCTCTGAGAACTTCCAGCCTGGGCTCTTGTCGCTGTCATCAACCTTTACTCTGAAAGCTCCAAGCTTCTCACGGAGCTCTGCTGCCTTCTCAAGCACGCCTGCTTTCTTCTGCATGATAGGAATGATCATGACCTGAGTTGGAGCAACCTTTGGAGGAAGTACAAGACCTGAATTGTCTCCGTGAACCATGATGATGGCTCCGATAAGTCTTGTTGTCATACCCCATGATGTCTGATGAACATACTTAAGCTTGTTGTCCTTATCTGTAAACTGTATTCCAAATGCCTTAGCAAATCCGTCTCCGAAGTTATGGCTTGTTCCTGACTGGAGCGCCTTGCCATCGTGCATAAGTGCCTCTATTGTGTATGTTGCCTCTGCTCCTGCGAACTTCTCCTTCTCTGTCTTCTGTCCACGGATAACAGGCATAGCCAGTACATCCTCACAGAAGTCTGCATACAGATTCAGCATCTGTATTGTTCTTGCCTCAGCCTCCTCGGCTGTTGCATGTGCAGTGTGTCCCTCCTGCCACAGGAACTCTCTTGAACGAAGGAATGGTCTTGTCTCCTTCTCCCAACGCATAACTGAACACCACTGATTATATACCCTTGGCAGATCACGATATGACTGGATATCATTCTTGTAGAAATCGCAGAACAGAGTCTCTGATGTAGGTCTTACACACATACGCTCTGTAAGAGGATTGAGTCCACCGTATGTAACCCATGCTACCTCCGGCGCAAATCCCTCAACGTGATCCTTCTCCTTCTCAAGAAGGCTCTCTGGAATAAGCATTGGCATGTACACATTCTCAACGCCTGTTGCCTTGAATCTCTCATCAAGCTGCTTCTGTATAAGCTCCCAGATTGCATATCCTGCGGGCTTGATAGCCATACATCCCTTCACGTTGGTATATGCGATAAGTCCTGCCTTGAGGACAACGTCAGTATACCACTGTGCAAAATCTTCATCCATGGAAGTAATAGCTTCAACCATCTTCTTATCGTTTGCCATCTTATTTATCTCCTTATTCTAAAACATTCTATATCTGCTGCATAGCTGAACTACTTAATTGCATACACTCTTTAATCTACAAAATTTCAGGACGGATGTCAACACGTAACATGTCAACATCCGCCCTGTAAACACCTTTTTTCTTAGAACTCATCCAGATCCAATATCGCAAATGCTCCGCCCTCCGGCTCATGCTTGAACACCATGTGTTCCCCTGTTGTCGGATGGTCAAATTCCAATCTGGACGCGTGAAGTCCTATCTCTTTATATTTCTTCTTCGTCTTCTGGAACTTTGGATTGTACTTCGTGTCACCCCATATTCCGCACTTTCGCTTCGCAAACTGCGCTCTGATCTGGTGATGTCTTCCCGTTATGAGTTCAACAAGTATATATGACAGAACTCCCTCGTCCGTGTCCATGACATCCAGCACCTCGTATTCCAGCTCGGAATACTTTGCCCCCGGTGTGTCCTTGTCCACAACCTTAGTCACATTGTCCTTTGTATCGTGAAGCAGGTAGTCCTTCAACATTCCCTGGTCATTTGGAAGCTCTCCTGTCAGGATTGCCTGATAATACTTCATCATTGAACCATCCTCGCTCTGCTTTGAGAGATTTGCAGCCGCCTCAGGTGTCTTGGCAAATACCATCACTCCACCAACCGGCCTGTCCAGTCTGTGTATAGGCACAAGATATGGCTCCTCTTTTCTGTTCTCTTTCTCGTATATCCTAAGCTTGAGCATACTCACCATGCTCTCAGAATTGGTCTTGTCCGGCTGAGTTGGCACACCACATGGCTTTACAGCCACAATTATATCATTATCCTCATGTAAAATGTTTAATTTCATTTTTTCTCCTCATTCGCCGTCTGGGGCTTATTATAAATGTGATAAGAAAGCTCCGCGATTACTCCACGCCTTCGGCGTTCCCGTAATCGCATATTCATTCGCATTCCTGCCTATCGGCATACATGCTCATGAATATCTGCCCATCCGATGAACATGCAGCGTTTCATGCAAGCATGAACGCTGCATGTTCGCCGTCTGGGGCTTTCTTATCACATCCTAAACCTGTAGCCAACGCCCCACACAGTCTCTATGTACTGTGGATTCGATGTATCAAATTCAATCTTCTCTCTGATCTTCTTGATATGAACAGTAACCGTGGCTATATCTCCTATGCTGTCCATATTCCATATCTTGCTGAACAGCTCATCCTTGGAAAATACCTTGTTTGGGTTGCTGGCAAGGAAGCACAGTATATCGAACTCCTTATTCGTAAATACCTTCTCCTCGTTATCAACATACACTCTTCTGTCCGTCTTGTCTATCTTAAGACCTCTGATCTCGATGACGTCATTCTTGAGTGCCGTTGAGCCGACAAGTCTCTCGTATCTGGATATGTGCGCCTTGACTCTTGCCACCAGCTCACTTGGACTGAATGGCTTTGTGACATAGTCGTCAACTCCCAAGCCAAGGCCTCTGATCTTGTCTATGTCATTCTTCTTAGCCGTCACCATGATGATAGGAATGTCCTTCTTCTCTCTGATCTGTCGGCATATCTCAAATCCATCCACCTCAGGGAGCATGAGATCCAGAAGGATAAGACTGTATTCCTCGTTCAATGCCTTTTCAAGTCCATTCAGTCCATTTGTCTCTATCTCAACCTCGAAATCATTCAGCTCCAGATAATCTCTTTCAAGCTCTGCAATACTAAGCTCATCTTCTATGATCAATATCTTACTCATCTGTATCTCTCCTTTTCTTTAGTGAATTCATGATCTGCAATGATCCTTTTCTCTGACCATCCTTTTTCTGATTGTCTTTTCTCTGATCATCTTTTTTCTGTGTGTCCTTTTTTACATTTGCCTGCTGTTCACCGCTGGCGTCAGAAGTATCTCCCTCGATCTCCTCAACCTTTGGAATATACTTCTTCAGGGTAAATACTATCGTTGTTCCGACACCAAGCTGGCTTGTGGCATATATGTTGCCGCCGTGCTCCTCAACGATCTTCTTGCATATAGCAAGTCCAAGACCACTTCCGCCTCTTGATTGTCTTGCGCTGTCAGCTCTGTACATTCTGTCAAATATATGAGGCAGGCTCTCTGAATCTATTCCACGGCCATTGTCGCTTATGGATACCTTAACCTCCGCGTCATTGTCGTATATGTTGATATCTATCTGTCCATATTCCTTATCGGTATACTTGATAGCATTTGTAATTATGTTGTTGATGACCCTCTTGAGCTGGTCAGGATCAACTATGACCTTCACATCGTCATCACAATAGTTCTTGTATGTGAGCGTCATGTTCTTGGAAAGGAGCGTCGTATATACCTCCTCCATACAGTCATCAAAATAATCCTTCACCGATACCCTGTGGAACTCATATGGTATGGCGTTGTTGTTGATATTCGTATACAGTGAAAGCTCATTGATGAGGCTGTCCATCTCATTTGCCTTACTGTATATCATCTTCAGATATCTCTCCTGCTTCTCAGGGGTATCTGCAACTCCATCCATGATTCCCTCCACATAACCCTTGATGGTCGTGATAGGAGTACGGAGATCGTGTGATATATTGCTTATGAGCTGCCTGTTCTCTTCCTCATATCTCATCTTAGCCTTGGTAAAGTCTGACAGCTTCTGTCTCATATTCTCAAATGATTCGCAGAGCTCACCGACTTCATCAACCCTGTTGTCTCCGAAATCTATCTTCTCGTCAAGATTTCCCGCCCCCATACGCTCTGCTGCCTCCTTGAGCTTGACAAGAGGATTCACAAACTGCTGGTATACAAGGAACGCCACGACACCGCTCAGGAGCAGCATCATAAGCACCATCAGTATGGAATAACCCATGATGGTTCCTCTGAACTTCGCCATATAATTACCATAGTATGTGAGCATGTAAATATCTATCTGACTTCCATCCATCACATATGATACCTGATTGCACAAATAGAACGTCGGCTGGGTTATGAGATATTCCTGAACCTTTATATCGCTGTTATTTCCTGTATCAATCGAATCACCATCTATCGCATTGATATTCGAACTGTTATCATTTCTCTTTAACTGCTCCTTCAGACTCTCAGAAAAAGGATCAACGGAATTATATATGTACTCTCCATCCTTCTTCACTGCTATATGAGTATTTATTACCGAGCTCTTTTCATCCAGGGCATCTGCATTATTCTGGGTCGTATAGTATGAAGGATCCTTCTTCACCTTGCTTATAACTTCCTCACGCAATGTGGACAAAGATTTGTACACATCATTGACCGGATCGTCCTCCGAATATAAAAGCTGCAGTGAGTGATTACGGCCATAAGTTCCAGTGATAAAATATCGCCCTATGATAGCCGTACCTATAACCATGGACAATATCGCTGCTATCCATATAAAAATTATCGCTATCTTAACTTTCTTAGTAATCTTCATTCGTGTTAACTCCCATCTTACTAGCGCTAATTATAGCATTAATCCCTATTGTTAGTGTGTGAAGTTTTTATAAACTCTCTCTCTGTTTTCTCCTGAAAATGCCCTTTTTCTTCCTTTTTATCTCCGTTGCCGCAACCTCCTGCCTGGTCTGCTGAAGTTCTCTTATGGTGGCGTCAAGCTTTCTGTATCTCGCTTCCTCCTGATCCTCCTTCTCCTTCATCAGCACATCCATCTGTTTTACCACGTCATCGGACACCGCAGCGGACACTGACTGTGTTATCACCTTAAGGTTGTCCTTTATGGAATTGCTGATTATCTTGTCCATAATATTCTGGAACTGCGCCATCTTGAAATCAACTATTCTTGAATCATCCCCCACATCGCTGCTCACCCTTATGATTTCTATGGTCTTCTTCTCTGTATTTTTCCCCTCTGCGATGAGCTCAGTCACCGCATCATCCGCATTTTTTTCCTCTGTGCTCTCTCCCTCGTCAAGAAGTTCATACATTCTGTGAACCATATCCTTTATCGCCTTGAGCTGTATCCCCTTATCCTTCAAAGTCTTAACCCTCTGAAGTATCTTTACATCCTTCTCACTGTAGCACCTGTGACCCATGTCATTTCTCTTGATATCGATCTCAAGCTCTTCCTCCCAATACCTAAGCACATGTGACTCAACCTCAACCTTGGCTGCTGCCTCACTTATACTGTAAACTCTCTCTGTCATCGTGTATATCTCCTCCTTGTCTCAGATCAGGTCCTGTCTTAAGTTATTTCCTGTCCTGATACAATTCTAAGGAGTTTAATACACAGTCTCAACGCGAATCATCCTCTAAATTTTCTCACTATATCTGTTTATTCCACCATACTTATCACATTCTGAACTTATTCGTGGCAAATAGAACATTTTCAGTATTTTAAACACAAAAATCCCCTGCACATATCAGTTGCCCTTATGTGCAGGGGATAAATATCAGTTATTTATTTTTGTGATGACAAACTGTCCGTCATCGTTCAATATAAAATGTACATTTTTATAATTTGTTCCGATTACATATTCGGAACCGTCGTTGGTTTTTCTCAGATTATCCAGCGCATTCTCATCGTTCAGAGCCTTCATGAGTATATCTGTGAACAGGTCTTTTTTGCTTATATTCAACAGCTCATTTTCATTTGCTATGGACTGTCCACCACTTGTCTCCTGAGGATATAAAACCATATCCTTCATGGTCTCAAGATCTTCATCATTGAACACCTTCACGATCTTCTCAGCAAATGCTCTGCTGTCCGTCTCTATCTGCTGCTGGACATCAGCCCTGTCCGTATATCTGTTCTCAAATACTATATGTGACAGCACTTCATTGAGTACCTCATCACTGGCTGTGACGTATATATATAGCGAATAGTTGATTGTTCCATCGCTCCAGAAAGCTATACGTCCGGGAGTCAGAGTGTAATAAGTAGCACTGTATCCCTGGATGTTGCCGGTTATCATATCTCCATTGCTGGTGTTCTCAACGCCCGCCAGATCGTACATCTCGTATTTGCAGGAGCCTCTGAGTTCAACCTTCACTCCGCTGTACCTGAAACTCACGATACCTATATCACCGGATATCTTGTACTTCACATCCGTTATCTCGGAACTGTTCTTATCCACATCGAGATACACTCCTATCTGAGCCATATCCTCCGCGGATTCAACATCACCGCTCTTTATCTGGATACCGGTACTCTCCTCCTGACCATCATCCGCCTTTCCGCATCCCACACAGATGCCTGCAAAACAGATGACCGCAATCATAAACAATATATATTTTCTGCCCATGTCCATCCACGACGCTTTTTTCATATACCTATTCTCTCCACATTGAACACGATATTACCATGCTATTCCCTTATGACATCCGTTCTCTCTGCACTTGTATGCCATGGTTGGATCTGTAGGATCCCATGTATGACTGTAATCAAGCTGAACTGATGTAGGCTTAGGGAACGGGCCATTTTTATTGCTCTCGAATATAGTTACCTTTGTTCCAAGATCGCAGTTGTCATATATCCACTTTGCATCTCCTGCCTTAAGTCTTATACATCCGTGTGAGCATGTCGTTCCGAGCATGTTATAAGCGCTGACTGATAATGTGGTAGGATCCTCCTCTCCGTAATACACAGAGTGGAACAGTATATCACCTGTTATAAGTGTATCCCACTGTCCATAACATGGTCCCATCAGTGTCCACCATCTTCCCTTTGCAGGGGTATAGAATGATCCAAGAGGTGTTGTGTCACCGCCTGAACATACAAATGCCTTTACCGGAATGATATATCCCTTGTTGCCATCCTTTGCATATACAGTCACAACATTTGTGGTCTTGTTGACCTTTATCTCATAGGAATCCTGTTTTCCGAGGATCTTATCAACATCTGTGAGTCTCTTGCCACCTCTGTTGAAATAGAACTTATATCCATTCGCATATGCCCACTTGCTTCTGTACATGACACCGCTCTTACTGAAGTAATAGTATGCACCATCCACATATCTGTATCCGGTGAGTAATGTTCCCTTGACGCTTACGAAGTAACGCTTGCCGTTGTAATATTTCCAGCCTCTGCCCTTCACCAGTGCACCATTCTTGTCGAACAGATACAGCTTGCCATTTACCTTCTTAGGTCCTTTGTATGCAACACCTGAAGCGCTGTAATACTGTCTGTTTCCAAGCTTTGTAGTATACCATCCTGTATATGGCTTTCCATTGGAACCAAATCTGTATGTCACGCCATTTATCTTTCTGACACCTTCCGCAAGATAACCATTACTTGAGAAATTATAGTAATACTTGCTGTTCTTTACCTTATGTGCACCCTTATAGGCCTTTCCATCAGAACCAAAGTAATACTTCTTACCCTTTATTGTCTTCCAGGTATTCACCAGTGCCTTGCCGTTTGTTCTGAAGTAATAGTAATTATTCTGGATCTTGTTAAGTCCTCTCACCATGCGGCCATATCTGTTAAAATAATATTTGTCGCCCTTGTATGTAAGGAACTTGCTCTTTAACGCCTTGCCGTTCTCATCGTAATAATATGTCTTACCGTTCTCGGTATACCAGCCCTTCTTATTCTTCACAGTGGCAGTTGCATCCGTCAATGTCGCAACACTCTCTCCGGCATCAGCCTGAGCCTCCGCAGCGTACACCGTATACTGTCCGCCGACCCTGCTTTCTGACAGATTTGAGATTCCTGTCGCACAAGTTGACAACAATACTGCTACCATTGTCAAAAACGCAATTTTTCTAAACTTTACCATATACTACCTCTCTTATTCCTCACTTAGATTTTATTCATTCAAATGCTTCTGATACACTCTTCTCGTCTGCTGCCTTCTGATTCCTATACACATACCACACTCGACCATGGTCATGAGAAGTGCGGAACCTCCCGAGCTTATGAAAGGAAGAGTAACACCTGTATTCGGAATTACATTTGTCGCAACGCTTACGTTGATCACTATCTGGCATACAAGGTGTACCATCACACCTATGACCATCATGCTTCCAAATACGTTCGATGACTCTTTAACTATAACATACATCTGGTATAACAGATAGCCATACAGAAGAAATAACATGATTGCTCCTGCCACACCAAGCTCCTCGCAGATTATCGCGAAGATCATATCATTCTGGGCCTCCGGTATAGCCGAAAGCTTCTGTGTTCCATTTCCAAGTCCCTTGCCGAAGAAAGATCCGCTTCCTATGGCATACAGCGACTGTATGACCTGATATCCTGCACTCTTCTCATATTTCTCTGTGTACAGCCATCCCAGGATTCGCTTTGCACGGAAGTTGTCATTTGACAGAAGTTCTTCCTCCGTAGGCAGGTAGCTCGTGGCTACCTTCACATAGATCACCGCCACCACCACAGCTATCAACAATATTCCCAAATGCAGTTTCCAGTTCTTGCTGGCTATAAATGTTGAACAGTAACATATTCCAAGAACGACCAGACACGAACTCAGGTTTGTGGATATGACGAGCAGAAGTCCCGCCTGGAGTCCCACAAGCACCCACAGTATTATGACAGTCTGCCACTTGTGCATCTCTCTCCATTTGCTGCTTATAAATGAAGCTATGAATATGATCATGAGAGTCTTCACTATATCAGCGATCTGGATTCTGAATGGTATGTGAGGGATCTGGATCCATCTCGTCGCACCATTTACATTTACTCCCAATGGCGTGAGAAGCAAAAACGTCAGTATCAATGACAGAAAATATGCAGGCCATGTAAGCTTCTTATACAGACCATATGGGAAAAACGTCAATCCCCATATTGCCAATGCTCCGAAAACGATAAACACCAACTGGCTTCTGAAATTGCTGGCAGCCGTGCCGTAACTGGATGCGCTGAATATCATTATCAGTCCAAATGCCAGAAGGAACGTTATGGCGATTATCATCTTATATATGGTTCCCGATGTATATCTGCTTTTTTCTTTGTCTGTGGAGTTATCCACAACTGCTGTATTACTCATATACAAATCTCCATCTATCTGTTCATTATCTCTTTTATAAATTTATACGCACTTATCACATCTGTGTCAAATATATCCAGGCTGTCCCTGTACTCCGGTTTGTCTATGGCTCCCGGATCACATCCGATATGCATGCTTCCGTCACTGTCGCCACTCCACGCCAGATCAATGCTCTCTCCCTTTTTATATCCGGTTATATCCGCGTTCTTTCTGAACACGGCATCTCCAACCTGTATACCAAGAACCGCATCACTTCCCGACAATCTGAGTTCCACCGATGCACTTATGCTGACAGGCTTCACGGAATCCATGAGATCGGCTGCCGATATATCCACATCAAACACCACTCCTGTCTCTCCGTCACTGCTCACATCCCTCTTTTTTATCACAAGATGGTTGTCAGAATTGTCAGTAACAGTGAACTCATACGACTGTGCTGTATATTTGTCTCCGTCAAATGTCAGAGACATGCTCATATCCCTGTCAGACACATGATCCGCATACAGCTTGACCAGCTCATCATTACTGTTCACCGCAAAATAGAGCGTGATATCCCTGCCGTCTAACATTTCATCCACAAATTGCTTTATATCATGTACCAATTCTGCCGTATTGTCAATGGTATCTATCTTCGGTATGTATTTGCCAAGCATGTCATACACTTCCTGAAGATCTATATCATGTGTGCCAAAGCAATCGTCCAGATAACTGTAGAAATCATCCACATTGAAGATGACAGAATAAACCTTGCAGTCCTGGGTTCTGTCTCCCGTGACCACAGTCTGTTTTCCCTCACTCGTACCCTCCATATTGAAGAAATACTTGAGTGTCTTCTGGATAATATCTGTCTGTATGTCGTCACCATTGATGTCTGTATAATTATTTGCAGCCATCCTCATACAGTTCTCATAGGCAGTTCCAAATGAGTACACTGTGTCGCTGTCTATCCCGAGCAGTGATACCACCTGGGAATTGCTCATGTTCGTGATGAGATTGTCGGCATACTGTATTCTGATTGCCATATCATCTATATATATGAGAGAAGTCCTCTTATTTGCATAGAGCTTGAATGTCTTGTCGTCAACCCCAGCCTCCGCAAGGAAATTGTGGTCTGAAGCACTTCTCTTAAGCGATATGTCTACGCTGTGATCTGAATTATCCTCAAATGAAAAGCTCTGACTTCCATTTATCATGTTCATACCCATGTCAAATGTGCCATACTGCTGATTCATCTCCGACTCTCTGGAAGAATTGATGGTATTTACCATCGCTTCCACAAGCTTTATCTGAGGTTTTCTCATAAGATGAAAAAAAATAATTGCAACAACTGCTGCCACCAGAATGATGACAGTCGCTGTTATTCCAATTATTCTTTTAAGTAGTTTATTATTGTTTTTTTTGTGCATATGCATCATGATTTTCATTCAACCAGGCTATGGCCTCACACAATCCTTCCTCGGAAAAATCAAACTGCTTCGATCCCTTCTGCTCATCCGGTGTGACCTCAAAACAGAATGGCTCCGGCCATATAAATGCCGTGAGCACAGTCTTTGTCTCCTTCGGTGCATCTTCCTCTGTCTGATCTTTTTCACCCTCCGGCTCAATCTCCACAACATCCTTCTGTATCATGTAACGGATACCCTTGTCACTGCCCTTAAAAGGCCGCGACTTGTAGAATTCCAGAGCCAGCAATTCAGGTCTGTTTATCACATATATCACCCTGTCTCTTTACTTTATTGTGAACGGATATACCTCTATGATCTTCTTGGTCGTCTCGTTCTGAAGATACAGATATGTTATACCCTTAGGTGCGCTGTCACCTGATATCTTGACCCATGTTGACCAGCCGTCAACCACAGGATCTGAGAATGTTATGACGTCAGACTTGTTTCCATCCGCATACACAACGTATCCCGATATCTTCATAGAGTCATCACCGTCAAATCCAAATGACGTATGAATATATATATCTGATCCATCCTTTGTCTTGATGCTGTTAGATTTCTTATCAAGATCTTTTTCACTGCTGTTTACAAATGATTCTATATTCCACTTCACAAGCTCTGAATACAGCTTCTGAGCCTTCTCATTGCCGTCGTATCTGAGTTCTCCGAGATATGTCATTGTAGTCTCATTGGCTGCGTTCTTATTTGCATTTGCAAATGCAAGCTTTCCATTTGCTATCTTCTTGGACACATCAGTCTTGACTACCTTCTCATAGTAATCAACTGACTTCTTGTATTCCTTGTCCTTGTATGCCTGGGCTCCAAGTGCCTGATAACACTTGTCCTTCTCAGCTACACAGTCCTTGTAATCCTTGTCCACCTTATCATAGCTCTTGATGGCATTCTCGTAATCCTTGTTCTTGTAATACTGCTCTGCCTTCTTGTATGTACACTCACTGGCCTTGTTCTTGTAGTCATCAAATTCTGACTTCATGTACATATCATACGCATCGTCATATTTGCCGCTGTCGAGTAACTCTGATGCCTTGTTGTAATAGCACTTTGCAAGAAGAGTCTGGGAATCGCTGTACTCCTCTATGGTTGACAGAATACTGATGGCGTCATCGTACTTCTTGGCTGTTATAAGTGCCTCCGCTTTCTTATATGTACACTCGATAACCTTGTCCGATGCATCCTTGTATGAGCCTGCGTTGTTGAATGCATCTATGGCTGCATCGTAGGATGCCGCATTCATCTGATCCATTCCCGCATTGTAATAACACTGATAAGCCTTATCAAATGCGTCATCGCTGCTGAAACTCTCCTCGTCACCGTCAGATGACTTGCTGTAGTTCTCTGCAGCCTTTCTGCTGTTGCCTGACTTCTTATAATATTCAGCCGCCTCAAGGTTCTTGCCTTCTTTTTCAAGATCCTCGGCATACTCATAATAAGCGTCTCCGTTTGCCTTTGTATAGGAATCCTTGAATTTTCCAAGATCCTTATACAGTGTCACGGCCTCTTCAACCTTTCCCTGATCCATGAGGTCGTTGGCCTCATTATATTTTCTGAACTTTGGAACAAATATAAATGCAAGGACACCTATAGCGATGACGATAACCACTGGTATAGCTATGAGTGCGACCTTTGCACCCTTGCTCATACCCTTCTTCTCGCCCTTTTTCTTTATCATTATATCGGCGCCTTCCTGTGGCATTATCTGAGGTTGTGGCATTCCCATCTGAGGCTGCTGCGGTGGCACAGGATTACCCTGTGGCTGCTGCATCATCTGAGGCATGCCCTGTGTTCCGCCTGTCAGGACAGTTGTGCTGTCATCATCTTCATCGACATCCGGCTCACTTGTAAGCACAGTTGTGCTGTCGTCAGCTTCCGGCTCTATCAAAGGAAATTCTTTTCCACAGACAGGACACTTTCTTACGTTCTCCCCCAATTCACAACCACAATTATCACAATACATATCTCTTCCTCCATCCTTACGGATCAACCTGATTTATTACATTTATCGAACTTCATATTTAAGAATTTATCCTGAATATGAACTCCTCATTTGAAAGCCTTATCACACTGTTATCAGGGATAGCCACATCAACATTGCTGTACACCTGAGTTCCATTCAGGAATGTATGGTTTGTTGAGTTGTTATCTCTCAGATAATGTGTTCCATTGATACTGGTGATATAGGCATGTCTTCTACTTATAGACTTGTTTCCTGTTACCTTATAATCAACACCCTGATCAGCCTTGCCAATACAGAATACCTGTTTATTAATCTGAACTCTCTCACCCGTAGTCTTTCTGGTGAGGGTCGGCTTGCTGCCTGTGACAAGCGTTCTGTTGCTGAACAGTGTTGTAGGTGGCTCCTCATCCGGCTGCTCGCTGAGTCTCTTGGCTTCCTCCGCCTTGAGCTTTGCAAGGTCTGCCTGTCTCTTAGCCTCCTCAGCATTCTTGCGGGCTGCAAATTCTGCCTGCATTCTAGCCTCCTCAGCATGCATCTCCTGCTCTCTGGCACGTCTTATCTCATCTGCATACTGCGATGAAACCTTCTCTGCCCTGATTCGCTCCTCCTCGGCATTTCTGAACATTTCCTCAGCCTTAAGCCTCTCACTGTCATCGGAATTGCCCTGATATGAGTACATATCCTGAGCTGTGAGTACCGCTGTCTGCTCATAATCCTTTGCCTCAGCAGTGACCTTCTGTCTCCATATCTCGGCTTCGACCCTTGCCGCCTCGGCCTTCATACGGGTCTCCTCTGCCTGTCTGGCAACTTCCGCCTGATACTTTGCTTCCTCTATCTGTCTCTTTACCTCATTCTCGGCCTGCATTCTTGCCTCTTCAGCCTTTCTGGCTGCCTCCTCGGCTTTGTGGATTGCAAGCTCTTTATTATTCTCATTTGAAGTGAATACCTCACTCTTGCCCTTTTCACCCTGTATTATAAGGAGCTGACTTGATGCTCTGAGATCTGACACGAATTCATTGAAATGAAATGCATCAAACTCCCTGTGATCGTTGAAATAGTCAACTATCTGATTCGCACATTCTATGGCTGGCGTGTGTGCATAGACAAATCCTGACAAGATGTTCTTCACGAACTCCCCAACGTCCTTCTTGTCAAAATTGCTCTCAAGTGGAAGATACAGAAGCTGTATGGAGAAGTCACTGAATCTCACATACATATAATTCGTATCCCACACTACCTTCTCGAGTGCTAGTCCATTCTGTATGACTGACACAAGCTGCTTGCTTATGCTGAATATGTATTCCACCAGTTCATCCCTGAAAACCGGTTTCTGCATTATCTGACTAAGACTCATATCCCCATCTATTGAGAATTCGAGTATTCTTTCCCCCTTAACAAACACTTCCCTGCACATGCTTGTGTTGCCTGCAAAAGGCACATTATAGGCATTCATTTCATATTTGCTAATAGGAGTAACCTGATCAAGTTTGTATTCAATTTTTATTGAATCTTTTAAAATTTGAGTCATACCCCACCTCCTACTATTCCAATAGCCAATATACCTCTACAGTATAACAGACACAAAAAGCATATTCAAGGTTACAAAAAAAGGAAGATATATATTACATATATCTTCCGCTTGAGAGGTGCGAGCCGGATTTGAACCGGCGATGACGGTGTTGCAGACCGGGGCCTTACCACTTGGCTATCGCACCATATTATTTAATTAAAGCTCCCCGAGTAGGGCTCGAACCTACAACCCCTCGGTTAACAGCCGAGTGCTCTACCATTGAGCTATCGAGGAATAACGTCATAAGCATCTCCAAAAAAGGAAACGCAGAAGGAGGGATTTGAACCCTCGCGCCGCGCAAACGGCCTACACCCTTAGCAGGGGCGCCTCTTCAGCCACTTGAGTACTTCTGCAAAATGCCTAAATAAAAATCTCCTACCAAAGAGTATTTAATTTTTGACGCTTGTTTATAATACCAAACCTGGCAGTGAATGTCAAGGAGTTTTTACAAGAAAATAATCGGACAAAAAGCGACAAAAAGGCGGATACTTTTTTGTATCCGCCCTCTTATCGTTTTATAAATATTTCTTACTATCTTATCTATAGTAGTAACTGCATCTTATATACTCACAAGCCTGTCCTCTGTAGGTCTTTCCTCCTACCTTGACAACAGGGACAACATATACTCCAAATGTAGAATATGCCTTAAGACCTCTTATTGTATAAGAGTTGCTCTTAGCGCTTACCTTTTTCTTTATCCATTTTGCATTTGAAGCGTATGGTTTCTTTGAATAGTATACAAGATAATACTTTGTATTTGCTACCTTCTTCCAGGTAACCTTTGCAGCAGTGCTGCTTACAGAAGTTACATTACTCTTCTTTACACATGCCTGAGGTATGATTGTCTTGAATGCAGACCAGTCGCTCCAGCACTTAGCACCACCATTTGCCTCTTTGTATGCACGGATTCTTACCTTGAATCCCTTGTTGTTGATTGCCTTACGAACCTTTGCGTTGTTGATCTTAACGCTGGTCTTTGTTGTAGCCTTTGTTGTGTATAATCTGGTCTTTCCGTTGAGAGAGTAGATCTGAACCTGATATCCTGTAGGATAGTCATAGTTTGGATTTGCCTTCCATCCGATTGTTATCACATTTCCACTCTTAGCTGGGCTCCATACAAGAGTTCCTGCCTTTGCATCGGCAACATACTGTGGATTAACAGGTGCTGAGTAGAGTGTTCCTGTTGACTGTCCATAACCAAGTGCTATGTAGTTTGACTCTGATCTCTTATATGAATATACATAATATCCACTGTAGTGAGTTCCAGCCTGTGCAGGTACAGTTGCCTTGTTTGTAGTAACGTTGTACTGAGCCTCAACCTTTGAACCACTGATCTTGGCAACTACATATCCTGTTACACCTGAAACGCTGTTCCACTGTAAACCAATCTTGTTCTTTGTGCCTGAAGTCTGCTTTATTGACTTATAATCTACTTTCTCAGGAGTTGTTATGACCTGAAGTGGATCTGACTGTCCAACAAGCTGCTTGTTGACATATGTCTGAACTATTACATAGTATGCTCTGCCAGCCTGAAGATTGTAAATATACTTCTTATTTGATGTTGAAGTAGAAGAACTTAATGCCTGATATCCTGAGGATCTATCCTGGGATAAATACACTAAGTATTCCTCTCCATAATTACCGCTCCACTGAACTGCGACACTTGTCTTGGTATCATCTGTCTGCTGAAGATTTGTTACTGCACTTCCTGATGCTGCTGATGCTGTTATTGTCATTGCAAAGAGCATGATTGACATGATTGCAAGGATCAATAACGATCTGTTGAAAACTTTTTCTCTTCTCATTAAATCTCTCCTTTTTCTTCTTTCCCTTGTTAATACAACAATTAATTTAATATGAGACTAACTCATATTAAAAGTTTACAAGTTTAATATATTTTAGTCAACATTATTGTGACTGTAAAATTCAACAATTATTTTGTGCATTTTTGCTAATTCATTGTTGAGATTCTGTATACTTTTTATTTTATTCCTGTATTATTTATTCTGCTCAAGATAATCCTTTACCGCTGTTTCATACAGGTTGTGTCCCTCTGAATCTATAACCACAATAGCTGGGAAATTCTTCACTGTCATCTTCCTTATAGCCTCTGTTCCGAGATCATCGTATGCGATCACCTCTGATTTCTTGATACATTTGGAGAGAAGTGCTCCTGCACCGCCAACGGCTGCCAGATACACAGCCTTGTTGTCTATTATTGCCTGTATAACCTCCGGACTTCTCTTTCCCTTTCCTATCATTCCACACAGACCCTTGCTGAGAATGAGTGGAGTGTATTTGTCCATTCTGCTGCTGGTTGTTGGTCCCGCCGATCCTATAACCTGTCCAGGCTTTGCCGGTGTCGGTCCGAGATAATATATCACATTACCGTTCAGGTCTATCGGAACTATGCCCTTCTCGTATAACTCAGTTCCACCGGCGTCCACACATCCTGATTCCATGATTGAATCATACATTCTCTTGTGTGCGGCATCCCTGGCACTGTACACTATTCCATCTATATATACATAATCCCCTGCCTTGAGGGTCTTTACCTCTTCTCTGTCAAATGGTGCCTTTATATGTCTATCCATGATGAACCTAACCTCCTCCTATAATACTCTCGTAACGTGTCTGTTCACATGACAGCACATATTTACTGCCAGTGGCATTCCGGCTATGTGAGTGGCATATGTCTCTATGTTCACAGCCAGTGCCGTGGTCTTTCCTCCAAGACCGCCAGGTCCTATTCCGGTGTTGTTGATCATCTCCAGAAGCTCACTCTCTATCCTTGCTATATGCTCTCTGTCTGAGTGAACTCCGACCTTTCTTGTGAGAGCCTTCTTTGCAAGCTTCGCAGCGAGCTCAAAGTCTCCTCCAAGACCCACACCTACAAATACGGGAGGACATGCATTTGGTCCGGCATCCTTTACAGCCTGAAGAACAGCAGCTTTCACGCCCTCTTCTCCATCTGCCGGCTTGAGCATGTACACCTTGCTCATATTCTCGCTTCCAAATCCCTTTGGAGCTATAGTTATCTCTATTTTATCTCCTGGAACTATATCATAATGTATGATCGCCGGGGTATTGTCCTTTGTATTTTCTCTGATAAGAGGATCCTTTACCACTGATTTTCTCAGGTATCCGTCAGTGTATCCCTGTCTCACACCTTCGTTTATGGCATCAGTTATGTTCATTCCTTCTATATGTACATCCTGTCCGACATTCACAAAGAAAACAGCCATTCCCGTATCCTGACAGATAGGAATATCATTCTCCTTTGCTATATCCAGATTCTCACACAACTGTCCAAGTATCTGTTTTCCGAGCGGACTGTCCTCAGATTCTACTGAATCTCTTACCGCCTTCTCCATATCCTCAGATAGATTTACATTTGCTTCGATGCACATCTCCCTAACATTTCTGGTAATCTCTTCTGCTGCAATAACTCTCATCTCTTCACCGCCATTTTATAAATTTGTTTTAATCATCCAGGAACGTATCATCGTTCTTTTTGTAGTTTGGATCTCTCCTGTTCATGATGAATTTGTATATGTATAACACCACTGTAAATATCGCAACAACTATGATCATCGCCGCCAATATATATATGATGTTCATTATACTGTAAGAAAGTTCAGACGCCTTCTCGGAGCTCTGGAATATCTTGTCCAGCTTTCCCTCCGTTGTTGCCTCTGTTACCGTAGATGCAGCCGTTGTAGCTGCTGATGCCACCACCTGTATCACATTCGCCGTCATGCCTTTTACCCCCAATAATTTTGTTGTATTTTCCCATAATTCCAATCTCTTTATAAAAACCTTCAAAATCCTGCGTTCAGGATCATTTTCTCCCAATGTGTAATCCAAGATAAGTATATCATAACGGCTATTTGCACACAATCTGTAAACATCCATGGACATAAAAAAAGATGTACTGTCTTGCATATTACAACACAGTACATCTATCTTTATTTGTGATTATAATTACTCCTCTGAATTACTCTCGACATCATTCTCCGTATCGTTCTCTACATTCTCTGATACTTCATTCTCTTCTGAGTCTGTATCCTCTGAGTCCTCAGTTTCTTCTTCATCACTTCTTGCAAGCTTTGCAACAGATGCCACAAATGTGTTGCCATCCTTGCCGATATTCATAAGCTTGACACCTGAGGTTATTCTTCCTATTACAGTTATATCTGAACAATGCATTCTGATCATGATTCCCTCATTGGTCATCATCATGATATCATGATCATTTGTCACAGCCTTTGCGCTGACGATGTCTCCGGTCTTCTCGGTTATCCTGTAACACTTGACACCCTTACCGCCTCTCATCTGAGGTGCAAATTCTGACAGTTCAGTTCTCTTACCCATACCCTTTGTGGTTACGAAGAGAATCTCATCGCCCTGAACATCAAGCTGCATTGCTATGACTTCATCGCCCTCATCACATCTTATTCCACGTACACCCATGGATGTACGTCCTGTATCACGGACACATTCCTCGTTGAATCTGATACACATACCCTTGGCAGTTACAAGGAATACATCATTCTCACCGCTCGTTGCCTTAACCTCTATGAGTTCATCTCCCTCATTCAGTGTTATGGCCGCCAGACCGGTCTTTCTTATATTCTCAAATGCCTCTATCTTGGTCTTCTTAACTATACCATTCTTTGTAGCCATCATGAGATACTTCTTGTCAAATCCGGCTATAGGGATTATGGCCGTTACCTTCTCACCAGGAAGAAGCTGAAGAAGGTTGACTATCGCAACACCTCTTGCATTACGTCCCGACTCAGGTATCTCATATCCCTTCATTCTGTATACTCTTCCCATATTGGTGAAGAACATTATGAAGTTGTGGGTATTTGTAAGGAATATTTCATCTATTATATCGTTGTCGATGGTGTTCATTCCCTTGATACCCTTGCCGCCTCTGTTTTGTACCTTGAAGGTATCCTTTGGCATTCTCTTGATATATCCGAGCTTTGTCATGGAGATAACTATCTCTTCTCTCTTGATAAGCTCTTCATCTGTTATATCATCCGAGTAAGCTGTGATAGATGTTCTTCTCTCATCACCGTACTTGTCAGCTATCGCTGCAAGCTCAGTCTTGATGACTCCGAGAAGCTTGTTCTCATCTGCAAGTATCTCCTTGTACTCAGCTATCTTTGCAACAAGTTCATTGTACTCGTTCTCGATCTTCTCTCTCTCCAGACCTGTCAGAGCACGGAGTCTCATGTCAACGATTGCTCCGGCCTGTGCCTCGGAAAGTCCAAATCTTTCGATCAGCTTTGCCTTGGCCTCTCCAACATTCTTGGAATTTCTGATGATCGTGATTACTTCATCTATATTATCCAGTGCTATGAGATAACCCTGTAATATGTGGGCTCTCTCCTCAGCCTTGTTCAGATCGTACTTTGTCCTTCTTGTGACAACATCCTCCTGATGCTTCAGGTAGTATGTAAGCATGTCCTTGATGTTGAGTATCTTAGGTACTCCATCCACCAGAGCCAGCATGATACATCCAAATGTATCCTGGAGCTGTGTGTGCTTAAATAGCTGGTTGAGTATTACATTGGCATTGACATCCTTTCTAAGCTCAATGACAACTCTCATTCCCTCTCTTGAGGACTCATCTCTTATATCAGTGATTCCATCGATTCTCTTGTTCTTGACAAGATCGACCATATTCTTTATAAGAAGAGATTTATTTACCATATATGGCAGTTCGGTTACAACAATGCGGTGCTTTCCGTTGGTCATTGTTTCGATTTCTGTGATTGCACGTACTTTTATCTTACCTCGACCTGTTCTGTATGCATCGTTTATTCCCTGTCTGCCCAGTATCTGTGCGCCTGTAGGGAAATCTGGACCCTTTACTATGTCCATGATCTCATCTATCTCTGTCTCACGCCCTTCTTCCACTCTGTTATCGATGATCTTTATGGCTGCATCGATGGTTTCCTTTAAATTATGTGGTGGAATATTGGTAGCCATACCTACTGCGATACCTGATGTACCATTTACCAATAGGTTAGGATAACGTGATGGGAGTACCACTGGTTCTTTCTCTGTACCATCAAAGTTAGGTGTAAAATCAACTGTATCTTTGTTGATATCTGCCATCATCTCCATGGATATCTTGGAAAGTCTTGCCTCTGTATATCGCATGGCAGCGGCATGGTCACCGTCGACTGATCCAAAGTTTCCATGTCCATCCACAAGTGGATATCTGGTATTCCACTCCTGAGCCAGCTTTACAAGTGCCTCGTATATTGAACTGTCTCCATGTGGATGATATTTACCCATTGTATCACCGACGATACGCGCACATTTACGATGCGGCTTGTCTGGTCCATTGTTAAGTTCTATCATAGAGTGAAGTATTCTTCTCTGAACAGGCTTGAGTCCATCTCTTACATCAGGAAGTGCTCTGGCTGCTATAACGCTCATGGCATAATCTATGTATGAACGCTCCATCGTCTTTTTCAGACCAACTTCATCTATTTTATCAAAAATCTTGTCGTCATCCATTTTTTGATTTCCTTTCTCTCGATATTTGTTATATTTTATCACTTTTATTTAATCAATATACTATATATCGAGATTCTTTACATACTTGGCATTTGTCTCTATAAACTCACGACGTGGCTCAACCTTATCTCCCATGAGAACGTTGAATGTCATATCGATCTCTGACTCATCATCGTCATCGATTGCCACTCTGAGAAGTATTCTTCTCTCAGGATCCATTGTTGTCTCCCAGAGCTGCTCTGCATCCATCTCTCCAAGTCCCTTGTATCGCTGGATCTTGTTGTTCTGGTCTCTTCCTACTTCGTCGAGAATATTGTTCAGCTCATCGTCACTGTATGCATACCATACCTTCTTGTTTTTCTCCAGCTTGTAGAGAGGTGGCTGTGCCAGATATACATGTCCCTTTCTGATAAGATCAGGCATGAATCTGTAGAAAAATGTCAGGAGCAGAGTTGCTATATGAGCTCCATCAACATCGGCATCGGTCATGATGATTATCTTGTTATATCTGAGCTTCTCTATGTTGAAGTTCTCATGGATACCTGTTCCAAATGCGGTGATCATGGCTTTGATCTCCTCATTTCCAAGGATTCTGTCTATTCTTGCCTTCTCAACATTAAGGATCTTACCTCTGAGTGGAAGTATGGCCTGTGTTGCTCTTGATCTCGCTGTCTTAGCTGAACCACCGGCGGAATCTCCCTCGACTATGTAAATCTCACAGTTCTTTGGATCTTTGTCTGAACAATCCGCAAGCTTTCCAGGAAGTGCCATGTTGTCTGAAAGATTTGCCTTTCTTGCAACATCCCTTGCCTTTCTTGCAGCTATTCTGGCTCTCTGTGCAACAGCCGCTTTATTCACAATTATCTTGGCAATCTGTGGATTCTGCTCAAGATAATATGTAAGCTGCTCAGTTACAACACTCTCGACAGCAGGTCTTGCCTCTGAATTACCAAGCTTCTGCTTTGTCTGACCCTCGAACTGAGGATCACTTATTTTGATAGATACGATGGCTGCAAGTCCCTCTCTCAGATCATCACCCGAGAGATTGTCATCCTTCTCCTTGAGAATATTGTTCTTTCTTGCATAATCATTGAACACCTTTGTTATGGCTGACTTAAATCCTGTCAGATGTGTACCACCCTCTGGTGTATTGATGTTATTTACAAAGCTGTATGTGGATTCATTGTATGAATCGTTGTGCTGAAGTGCCACCTCAACACTTATGCCATCTCTAACACCCTCACAGTAAATAACCTCATTGTACAGAGGATCTCTGTGTCTGTTCAGATATGTTACAAACTCCTTTATACCACCCTCATAGTGGAATGATCTTACCTTCTCAGGAGTAAGTCTCTTGTCTGTAAGACTTATCTTCAGGCCCTTTGTAAGGAATGCCATCTCACGGAGTCTGTTTCTCAGTATATCGTAATCGTATATGTTATCTTCAAATATTGTGTGATCCGGCAGGAATGTAACCTTTGTTCCTGATGCTCCCTCAGGTGCTTCACCTATAACCTGAAGCTTGTACATAACCTTGCCCTTCTCATATCTCTGCTTGTACACCTTGCCATCTCTGGTGATCTCGACCTCAAGCCATGTTGAAAGTGCATTTACAACTGATGCACCAACACCGTGAAGTCCTCCGGATACCTTATATCCTCCACCGCCGAACTTTCCGCCGGCATGAAGTATGGTAAATACGACCTCAACAGCAGGTATTCCCTGCTTTTTATGTATTCCAACAGGAATTCCTCGTCCGTCATCCACTACGGTGATAGAGTTATCCTCATTTATATACACCTGAATGTGGGTACAATATCCTGCCAGAGCCTCATCTACAGAATTATCAACTATCTCGTATACAAGATGGTGAAGTCCAGTGGAGGATGTACTTCCTATGTACATACCAGGTCTCTTTCTGACTGCTTCCAGTCCCTCCAGAACCTGTATCTGTTCAGCTCCATAATTATCATTTTCCATTGTCATGCTTCCTCCGTTCTTACTCTGGTGGCCGTTCCCTCCACCACACTATAAACATTGTTGATTATTACCTGCTCTTTAACAAAATCATCATATCCCGTACAGGTTATGATAGTCTGTATATCTTTTATCTCTTCTATCAATGCATCACGTCTGCTGGTGTCCAGCTCGCTCATGACATCGTCCAGAAGCAATATCGGATTATCATTGATTATCCTTTTTACAAGTTTTATCTCCGCCATCTTGAGTGACAGGGCAACTGTTCTCTGCTGTCCCTGTGACCCATATTTTCTGGCGTCTATTCCATTTATGAGAAAACTTATATCGTCTCTGTGTGGACCAGACTGTGTACTTGAATATCTGATATCCATCTCAGTCTTTTCCTGAAGTGTCTCATCGAATTTATCTTCATCGACATTGCACTCATACACTATCTCCAGCTTTTCCTTGCCCGATGTGAGATGACTGTGGATTTCCCCAATTATCTCATTCATCATGTCGATGAAATTTCTTCTCTCTTTTATTATCCTCGACCCATAGTCCACAAGCTGCATATTCCACACATCCAGTGTATCCATGAGACTTCTGTTATGATAAATCTGCTTTAACAGATTATTTCGCTGATTGAGTATCCTGTTATATGATGCCAGATTCTGATAATACAATCTGCTTATCTGACACAATTCAAGATCCATGAACCTTCTCCTCTCGGCTGGTCCATTTTTAATGATAGTCAGATCTTCAGGTGAAAAGAATATGACATTGAGAAGACCATATAATTCCGTAGCCCTCCTTATGGGTATGCCATCGATCGCCACTCCCTTGTTTTTGCTCTTTCGAAGATGCATATCTATCTTGTGCGATATGTCTTTCTTGTTGACAAATAATCTTATATGGCTCTCATCTTCACCAATCTTTATGATATCTTTATCCTGCGTATTTTTTCTGTGTGACTTCGTAGTCGCTGCCATGTATATGGATTCAAGTATATTTGTCTTGCCCTGGGCGTTATCGCCGTACAGGATATTCGTATTTTTTCCAAATTCTACTTTTACATTGCTGTAATTTCTGTAATTACTCAGCTCTATCGACTCTATATACATAACCTTCACCATCTGCAAGATGGCGACCACAATTATTTCTGAATACTTATCTTATCACCATCAAATTCTACTTCATCACCATCATAAAGCTTTCTTCCACGTCTGGTCTCTATCTCACCGTTAACCACAACCAGTCCCTGAACTATGACCTCCTTTGCGTCAACTCCTGACTCCACCAGACCGGCAGCCTTAAGCGCCTGTCCAAGCTTTATGAATTCATCTCTTAACTTAATTATCTCCATATTCTCACCTCTTCTTACTCTTCGTTGATTCCCATAGGAAGGATAAGGTAGATATATGTCTCTGCATCATCCTTGATAACACATGGAGATTTTGTATTGTTGAAATAAATAGTTACATTCTCATCGTCTATTACTCTGAGTGCATCTATTATAAGCTTTGGATTAAATCCTATAACAAGGTTGTTACCTTCCTTCTCAATATCTATCTCTTCATTCAGAGAGCCGATGAGAGAACTGATCTTGAGACCGAGAGTTCTGTCATCAATACTGAGTCTGATAGGCTTCTTGTCTGAATCCTTTATAAGAAGAGTTGCTCTGTCCAAACTGTCAAGGAACTCTCTCTTGTTTATCTTCATCTTGATCTGATAATCAACTGAGAGCATGTGGCTTATTCTGAAATACTCTCCATCTATCAATCTTGAAACAACCTTTGTATTGTCAAATTCAAATAATATATTGTTGTCAGTGAAATAAATATTTACAGGATCATCTACTCCACCACTCATGATCTTGCTTATGTCGCTGAGAGATTTTCCAGGAACTACCACCTTAATATCTGAATTATCTCCCTTGAGCTCTATATATCTGATGGATATTCTATGTCCATCCAGTGAAACTACGCTGAGCTTGTTGTTTGATACCTCAAATAACTCACCTGTCATAAGCTTATTGTTCTCATTGTCTGATATTGAGAATATTGTCTGATTGATAACCTCTCTCAGTGCAAACTGAGATATGGTTATGAACTTATCCTTTGATACAACAGGAAGATTGGAGAAATCCTCTCCTGACTTTCCAGGTATGTTGAACTCAAGTCTCTCACACTTGATAAGTGTCTTGCTGTCCTTATCACTCTCTATAGTTATGTCACTGTCAGGAAGCTTTCTTATGAAATCTGAGAAAAGCTTTGCCTCAAGAGCAACCTTTCCATCCTCTATAACAGTACCGTCAACATAACTTTCTATTCCTATCTCCATGTCATTAGCTGTGAGCTTGATAACACCGGCTGCAGCCTCAACCAGGATACAAGAAAGTATCGGATGGGTCGTCTTGTTGGAGACAGCCTTTGATACGATATTTATACCCTGAAGTAAGTTAAATTTTCTTATGGAAATTTTCATTTTAAGTGTGATCTCCTTTCATGTCCAAATATAATGATCATCAAAAATATGATATGTGTGTATAACTTCAAATAACAACAAACAGCGCGAGCGCCTAACTATAAATATATTAAGATAATTAGTAGTATCAGTAGTAGTGCTTTTGATAATGTTGAAAGTGTATCAAGCCCTTATAAAACAAGGCTTTGAGAATTATGTGTCCATGTTACTAATCAATTTTAACCTGTTCATAAACTGACCATTTACCAACATGTCAAAATCAGGTTCATTTGACGTAAGAACAATTCTCAAACACATAACAACATGTAACAAACATCAAATAACAATATACAATCACGTTATGTTTGTAAGGTTATAAACAAATTAGTGAGTTTATAAGATAAAAATGTGGATAACTTGCTATTTTTGTGGATTAAGCTTCTTGATTATGACGTCAACCATCTCAGCAAATTCCGGATCCTTCTCAATCTTATCTTCAACCTTCTGTATATTGCTGTGTACGGTGGAGTGATCCTTTCCTCCAAATGCATCTCCTATACTCTTCAGACCCTTGTCCGTGTACTTTCTGCACAGGTACATGGATATCTGACGGGCAGTGGCTATATCCTGGCTTCTCTTGGTAGATACAATGTCACTGACTGATATATTCGTATGCTCTGAAACCGTGTTGATAATGAGCTCAGGTGTTATGGTCACCTTGGAATCCTTGGATATGAAGTCCTTGAGGACGTTCTTGGCAAGTTCCTCAGTGATCTTGATATCTCCGAGCTCTGAATATACGCTGAGCTTATTGAGTGCACCCTCAAGCTCACGCACATTGTAGGTTATATTGTTTGCGATATACTCAAATATCTCCTCGCTGATGATATCGGTGAGTCCCTTTATCTCAGCTTTGTTCTTGAGGATAGCCATACGTGTCTCGTAATCAGGAGCGTGGATGTCGATAGGAACACCCCACTCAAATCTTGATCTGAATCTCTCATCCAGAGTCTTGATCTCCTTTGGTGGCTTATCCGACGACAGGATTATCTGCTTACCTTCGTCATGAAGAGCGTTGAAGGTGTCAAAGAATTCCTGCTGCGTACTTGCCTTACCAATCAGGTACTGGATATCATCAATCAGAAGAACATCAACTGTTCTGTATTTGTTCCTGAATTCTTCAGTTTTATTCTTGGAGATTGCCTCTATGATCTCATTCGTGAATTTGTTCGATGGCACATAGAGAACCTTCATATTACTATTGTGCTGGAGTATGTAGTGAGCGATGGACTGCATAAGATGAGTCTTGCCCAGTCCTGATCCTCCATACAGGAAAAGTGGATTGAACTTGTCCTGTCCAGGTGAATCGGCAACTGCCAGACATGTAGCGTGAGCATGCTTGTTGCTCTCACCTACAATAAAGTTCTCAAATGTGTAGTCAGGTCTGAGATTGCTCTTGGCAATGGCGTCGTTGTAGTCCTCTGAATATGTAGGGGACTTCTCATCCTTTCTCATCTGACTCTCGAGTGTGAATATAACCTGAATTGAATCGTCCTGAAAGAGCTCTCTGAGAACTGTTTCAAGATATATATCAAATAATTTTCTCTTGAGAAATTCTACGCCTCTCTGTCCGTAATCCTCGTCCAGAGTGAAATAGACCTTGTTATCCTCAACTGAATATATCTTGAGAGGTTCGATCCATGTGTGAATCATGATATGGGAAATTCCATGTTCATTTTCAAGTATATTCAAAATGTCATTCCACTTGGCTAATATTAAGTCCTTCATCGTAAAAAACCTTCCTCAAAAAAATAATTCTTCCTATTATTAATAACACTATTACATTTTATAATAAATGCACCCCTATTTCAAGCATATTAAGGTTAAAAACAAGATAAATTGGCTTTATTTTGATTTTACATGCTTATACGGTTAGGTACACGTATTTGGGGGTAAAATCAAAATAAGAGAAAATAAGGGGCAAAAAATGAAAAAGTTGATAAAAAAATCTTGTTTGTGTATAATCCACATCGAATGTTGATAACTTTGTTACATAAGTTTCATAATAATTATTATTTTCAAACTTATGTAAATATAAAAAAAGGACTGTTTTATATTTGTGAACATCACAAACAGCGATAAATACTGGGTTTTTTAGAATTAAACCCACAAAAGTAAAAAGTTATCAACAAGTTACCAACAAATTGTGGATAACATTATGTAAAGCGACTGGTAACAAAATTCAAATGCTTACAAAAATGTGATTAATCTATGCAACCACAACATTTTGTGATTAATATTAATGTATCTACCTAATTAATTCAGAACGATTTGTCACCTTTATCAAATAGTGGCTGAAATCCTTATAAAATATAGGAAAAACGGCAAAAAAGGCTTGACTCACATTACCTATTTATTTATAATAGGCAAGTAAATTTGTAAAGAAGGAGGTGTTTTGTAATGAAGATGACATTCCAGCCTAAGAAGAGACAGAGATCTAAGGTTCATGGCTTTAGAAAGAGAATGAGTACTGCTAATGGCAGAAAGGTACTGGCCGCTAGAAGAGCTAAGGGAAGAAAGAAATTATCAGCGTAAGGTCACATGGTTGTGACCTTTTTTTATAGGGTCACAGCAACAGTTTTTCTAATAATCAAAGTTTCGGTGGTTACACAATGAGTAAGATGATTACATTAAAAAACAGCAGAGAGTTTGGCAGTGTGTACAGCACAAAGAATTCGGTAGCCAATAAATATTTAGTTATGTATCTGAGAAGCAACGGCTTGGATTACAACAGACTCGGAGTCTCTGTTAGTAAGAAAGTTGGTAACAGTGTGGTAAGACACAGGGTAACCAGATTGATTAGAGAAGCTTACCGATTAAACAGAGCAAATATTGATGTTGGCTATGACATAGTGATAGTAGCCAGACCGTCATCAAAGGACAAGAAATGTCAGGACATTGAGAGTGCTTTGATGCATTTGTGTGGGTTAAAGAAGATAAGCCACATAGGGTAAAGAAATGAAAAAAATATTTATTGGTTTAATCAAATTTTACAGGAAGTATTTGTCGCCACTTAAGGGACATGCTACCTGCAAGTATTTTCCTACTTGTTCGCAGTATGCAATTGAGGCTATCGAAAAGTATGGAGTTTTAAAAGGTGGTCTCCTTGCAGTATGGAGGATACTTAGATGCAATCCTTTTTCTAAAGGAGGATATGATCCAGTTCCATAAAGGAGAAAATTATGTTTCTAACAAGAGAAGATGGTATGATACTCGGACCGATCTGTTGGCTGCTCGGTAAGATATTCAATTGGATTTACATGTTCGTTGGATTTATTGGATGCCATATGGGATTCACATACGTCAATCTCAGTGTGTGCGTTATTTTGTTCACATTTGTACTGAGAGGTGCGCTGTTCCCATTATATTTCAAGCAGCAGAGATCAAGTAAGATCATGAGTTTCATCCAGCCTGAGATTGCCAAGGCAACAAAGAAATATAAAGGCAAGACTGATCAGGACTCAATGATGAAGCAGCAGCAGGAAACTCAGAAGATTCAGAAGAAGTATGGTGTCAGCATGGCATCAGGATGTCTGACTTCACTTATCCAGTTGCCTATATTCTACGGTCTGTACAGAGTTATCCAGAACATACCTGCGTATGTTCCTTCAATGACTACAAAGTATGAAGAGATAGTTGGAATATTGAAAAATGCTAATAGTGATTATATAAATATGATTACTAATGTAGCTAATGAGTCTAAGGTAAGTACAGTAACAATGGCTGTGAAGCAGTTAGGTGATGAGCCTACAAAGAATCAGATTATTGATGTACTTGATAAACTTTCAACTAGTGATTGGGATAAGCTGATAAGTGCTTTTAACCTTTCAAATGATGCTACTCTCACAAGCTATGTTGATCAGTTCCACAATATGAACCAGTTCCTGTTTGGACTGAATATTGCAGATGCACCGGGATGGAAGCTTTCAATAGCTTTGGTAGTTCCTATAGTTTCTGCTCTCCTGCAGTTCTTACAGACAAAGATATCCATGAAGTCATCACAGAATAACAACATGGATAGCAATCAGCAGACAGCCAATAACATGATGAAGGGTATGATGTACTACATGCCTGTCATGTCACTTATATTCTGTATATCACTTCCTATAGCTATCGGTCTTTACTGGATAGTTGGTTCTGTTATTATGATAATATCTCAGCTTATAGTTGATGCTTATTATAATCATCAGGACAAGGATGAGCTGCTTGCAAAGTGTGCCGAGAAGGCTGCCAAGAAGCAGGCAAAGAAGAAGAACCCTGACAAGAAATCTTTCTACGAGAGAATGATGGATGCTCAGAATGGTAACGTTCCAACAGAGAACAGTCAGTCAGAGAATATAAATAAGATGGCTTCTTCAAGACTTAAGAGTTATGTTAATCCTGCACATTCAGTGAATGTTGACAGTGATGATGTGACTCGCAGAGAAAATGTAAACTATAAACCAGGCAGTATAGGAGCTAAGGCAAATATAATGCTTAAGTACCAGAACAATAGCAACGATAAGGGAGGAAATAAATAATGGAATTCTTAGAATTCAAAGGTAAGACCAAAGATGAAGCCCTTATGCAGGCCAGTGTTGAACTTGGAGTCCCTAGTACAGATCTTGAGTATGAAGTTATCAGCGAAGAGACAAAGGGATTTCTTGGTATAGGTTCAAAGCCTTGTATCATAAAGGCAAGAAAAAAGAAGACATTCCTGGACGATGTTAAGGAGTACCTTGACAGCCTTTTCAAGGCTATGGATATCCAGACAGAGATCCAGATGGATTTTGATGAGGAAGAGAATGTTCTGTCTATCAATCTTGAGGGACCAGAGATGGGAATACTGATTGGAAAGCGTGGACAGACACTCGATGCTCTTCAGTATATTATAACACTTGCTATCAATAAGAAGAGCGAGTCACGTATCAGAGTTAAGCTCGATACAGAGAACTACAGAGCAAGAAGAAAAGAGACACTTGAGAATCTTGCCAAGAATATAGCATTCAAGGTTAAGAGATCAAAGAGATCATTTGCTCTTGAGCCAATGAATCCTTATGAGAGAAGAATAATCCATGCTACTCTTCAGAACGACAAGTATGTAGCAACCAGAAGCGAGGGCGAGGAGCCATATCGTAAGGTTATTGTATATCTCAAGAAGAAATAATAGTCACGCTGATGCGTGTAAAGATCATCGCAATATTTTATGGTGACAGGAAAGAGATCATTTGAGAAATGAGGTGACCCCTCATAGTTAGACTTTTACGAGACGACTTCGGTCGTCTCGTTTTTCTTTATGCAGCTAGAAGATGAAGCCTGTATTGAACAGGACTCATCCATCCTAACTTTTCTTTTATTCGTTTCTCATTATAGTATTTTATAAAACGTTCTATCTCTGATTTTAATTCCTCGTAGCTGTAATAAACAACACCGTAGTAAATTTCTTGCTTGAGCAGTCCAAAGAAATTTTCCATAACAGAATTATCCAGACAGTTTCCTTTTCTAGACATACTTTGAAATATTCGTTCTTCTTTCAGTCTATGGGAGTAGGCCTTCATCTGGTAAGCCCATCCCTGATCTGAGTGAAAAGTCCTTCTGTATGGACAGTCCGCAGTGATTTTAATTGCTTTCTCTAATGCATTCATTACGTTCTTGGCAGAAGGTCGTTGATCTATCCCGTAACTAAGTATTTCACCATTACTCATATCCATAAACGGGTCAAGATAAAGCTTATGCATGGTCATATGACCTTTCTCATCGACTTCATAATACTTGAACTCGCTAGTATCTGTAGTGATTTTCTGATGAGGTATATGTGTGCTAAAGCGTCTGCGAATCCTGTTCGGAGCAACAGTACCAACCTTGCCTCTATAAGAACTATACTTTCTGCTTTTACAAGTGTAGGACGTTACCTGTAATCCAAGCTTTTGAACAATACGTTGAACTTTCTTTTTGTTTATAAAATATCCCTGATTGCGAAGCTCTCCGAAAATCCTGCGATATCCGTAATCCTTATGTTCTTTACGAATCCAAAGTATCTTTTCCTCAATTTTCTGATCTGGGTTTTCTCTATTAAAACGCTTTTGCCAATACATATATGTGGCTTTTGGCATTCCAGTATATGAGAGAAGGTCTTTTAATTTGAACTGTCTTCGGAGGCTGCTGATGATTCTTGCCGTTCTCTCATTTTTGCTTCGTCCTCTAAACGCAGTCTCCTCAGTTCTTTTAAAAAGGCATTCTCAATTCTTAATTTCAGAAGTTCATCTTCCAGTTCCTTTACATGCTCAGTGCTTGTGTCAACGGAAGACTTTTCTAATGATACTATTTTAGGATTCTTACCTGATTTATCCAATGTTTTCTTTCGCCCTCTCTTATGTGGTCTCAACCCATCAGGACCAGCGGCTCGAAAGCGATTAACCCAGTTCGTAATCATGCTGGGATTGGTTATACCTTCTTGCTGTGCTAAATCTTGATATGAGATTTCACTTGATAAATATAATTCTACGACAGAAAGCTTTTTTTCGAAAGAATATATATCATTTTTTCGAGAACGAAGTAAACCTTCATCTCCAAAAGTTTGATAATTATGAACCCATTGCTCAATATTTCTTTGAGCAGGAACACCATATGTTTTAGAAAGATATCTGTATCCACCTTCTCCATTTAAGTATGCCAAAACAACTTTCTTCTTAAATTCAAAAGAATATTTAGACATAAAAATACCGACCTCCAATCGTTAGATTTTTAGGTCTAACTTTTTGGGGTCGGTACAAAAATGGTCTCTTTTTTGTTGCAGTTTAGTCTTTTTATATGGAAAATGAATTGGTAATGTTGTACACTACATAGATAGGTTGTTTAATCACGGTGAAAGGAAAAGTGTAAGACAGATATGTTCAAGGAAGATACCATTGCAGCTATAACCACCGGTATGAGTAATGCCGGAGTTGGAATCATAAGGATCAGTGGAGACAGGGCATGTGAGATAACTGACATGTTATTCCGCGCTGCAAATAAAAATAAAAAAGCGGTAAATATGAAATCTTACACTGCTGCATTTGGTGGTGTGTATGAGGATGACAGAATGATAGATGAGGCTATACTTCTGGTCATGAAGGCTCCCCATACGTACACATGTGAGGATGTGTGTGAACTTCAGTGTCACGGAGGTATAGTAGTTCTCCGAAAGATACTTGATCTGGTAATAGAATGTGGTGCAAGGGCAGCCGAACCTGGAGAATTTACAAAGAGAGCATTCCTCGGTGGAAGGATAGATTTGTCACAGGCAGAATCCGTCATGGATATAATAAATGCAAAAAATGACTTTGCAGCCAGAACGTCTGTGGAGCAGCTTCAGGGAAGACTTAGGGATAAGATCATTGATATGAGAGAACAGATTCTGTACAACGTGGCGTTTATAGAATCTGCTTTGGATGATCCTGAACACTACAGTCTGGATGGTTTTCCACAAAAGTTAGAAATAATTGTGGATAACCTTGTAGATAGTGTGGATAACCTTTTGACAACATTTGACAATGGAAAAGTGTTGTCTGAGGGAATAAATACGGTTATTGTTGGTAAACCGAATGCGGGTAAATCTTCGCTGATGAATATGTTTGTGGGCGAAGAAAGGGCGATTGTAACAGATATGGCCGGCACAACCAGAGATACGCTCAGTGAAGTGATAAATGTAAGAGGAATAACTCTGAACATAGTTGACACTGCGGGAATAAGAGATACCGATGATGTAGTTGAGAAGATAGGTGTGGATAAGGCATTAGAGTCTGTGGATAAAGCTGATCTTGTGCTCTATGTGGTAGACAGTTCAATTGACCTGGATGAGAACGATCACAGGATCATGTCCAGGATACAGGATAAGAATGTTGTTGTGATACTCAACAAATCTGATCTGGAAAAGAAGATAGACGAATCGGATATTAAGAAATATATAGATGCAGATATAATTCAGTTGTCAGCACTGACCGGTCATGGCAGTGAAGAATTGTATGAGCTTTTGAACAGGATGTTTTTTGAGGGTACACTGACATATAATGATCAACTTTATATCACTAATACCCGACACAAAAATGAACTTGTGTGCACAAAAAATGCACTGTTAAAGGTTAAAGAAAGCATAGATATGGGAATGGAGGAAGATTTTTTCTCCATTGATCTCATGGATGCGTATGAACACCTTGGTTTGATAATAGGTGAAACTGCCAGAGATGATCTGGCTGATAAGATATTTAAGGAATTTTGTATGGGAAAATAGATTGCAGGATATAAGGTACTGGAAGGAGGACATTTGTATGCCTGTTTTGAATGAAGAATATGATGTGGTAGTTGTGGGGGCAGGACATGCAGGATGTGAGGCAGCTCTTGCAAGTGCAAGACTTGGTCTGAATACTATTATTTTTACAGTGAGTATGGACAGTGTGGCCATGATGCCATGTAATCCGAATGTAGGAGGAAGCTCTAAGGGACATCTGGTAAGGGAAATAGATGCACTTGGCGGAGAGATGGGCAAGAATATAGACAAGACGTATATTCAGTCAAAGATGCTCAATGCGTCTAAGGGTCCGGCGGTTCACTCTCTTCGTGCCCAGGCAGACAAGGCAAATTATTCCAGAACCATGAAGCACACCCTTGAGAATACAGATAATCTCACATTGAGACAGGCAGAGGTGTCGGAAATTATCATCGAGGATAATGTGGTTAAGGGTGTAAAGACATATTCGGGAGCAACTTATTTTGCAAAGGCTGTAGTTCTGTGTACAGGAACATACCTCAAGGCGAGATGTATATACGGAGATGTCGTATATCACACCGGACCTAATGGACTTATGGCAGCTAATTATTTGTCAGATTCCATGAAGAATGCAGGGATAGAGATAAGAAGATTCAAGACGGGAACCCCTGCCAGACTGGATAAAAGAACGATAGATTTTTCTCAGATGGAGAAACAGAAGGGCGATGAGAAGATAGTTCCATTCTCATTTACAAATACTGAGGCGGATATAAGACGTGATCAGATATCATGCTGGCTCTGTTACACAAATGAGAAGACACATGAGATAATCAGAGATAATATAGACAGATCACCTCTGTTTTCAGGCGTGATCGAGGGTACAGGACCAAGATACTGCCCTTCTATTGAGGATAAGGTTACGAAATTCCCTGATAAGACCAGACATCAGATATTTATTGAGCCTGAGGGTGAATATACGAATGAGATGTATATGGGTGGAATGAGCAGCTCTCTTCCCGAGGATGTTCAGTATGAGATGATACACAGCATGAAGGGACTGGAGAATGCAAAGATAATAAGGAATGCTTATGCCATCGAGTATGATTGTATAAATGCCATTAACTTAAAACCTTCTCTGGAGTTTAAGAGTGTATCAGGACTTTTTGGTGCCGGCCAGATAAATGGAAGTTCAGGATATGAGGAGGCTGCAGCTCAGGGTATAATGGCAGGAATCAATGCTGCCAGAAAAGTACAGGGCAAGGAAGCTGTGGTTCTTGACAGATCACAGGCATATATAGGAGTTCTTATAGATGATCTTGTCACAAAGGAGACATCAGAGCCATACAGAATGATGACATCCAGAGCTGAGTACAGACTTCTTCTCAGACAGGATAACGCTGATCTCAGACTCACGGAGATCGGGCATGAGATCGGCCTTATAGATGACAAGAGATATGCTGCATTTACAAAGAAGAGACAACAGATAACGGATGAGATACAGAGACTTGAGAGCACCATGGTTGGAGCAAATTCAACTATACAGAAGTTTCTTGAGAATCTTGGAAGTACAGGACTTAAGACTGCTGCATCTCTTGCAGAACTTATAAGAAGACCGGAACTGTCATATGAGGCGATTGAACCGATAGATGAGGGAAGAACCAAACTTCCGGATGATGTTATAGAACAGATAAATATAACCATAAAATATCAGGGATATATAGATAGACAGAATCAGCAGGTAAATCAATTTAAGAAGCTGGAGAAGAAAAAGCTGCCGGCAGATATTGACTATAATGATATATCAAATCTCAGAATCGAGGCCAGACAGAAGCTGTCTCTCATCAGACCTGAAAATATTGGACAGGCGTCAAGAATATCAGGAGTTTCTCCGGCTGATATATCAGTATTGCTGGTGTATCTCAAGATGAAGGGTAGAGACTAAACTGGTATAGAAGTTATTCAGAATAATTTGTTGAAGGAGAACAATATGGACAGATTAAATTCCATAACAAAACAGTTTGGTCTGGAATTGAGTGATAAGCAGATAGAACAATTTTCAAAATATTATGATATTCTGGTTGAGTGGAATAAGGTAATGAATCTTACAGCCATAACTGAGAAGGAAGATGTAATAATAAAGCATTTTGCTGACAGTCTGCTTCTTTCAAAGTATAAAGATCTTCATGAGAATATTGACGTTATAGATGTTGGTACAGGTGCAGGATTTCCGGGAATTCCTCTGAAGATTGCTTTTCCAGAGCTGAATATAACACTTATGGATTCGTTGAATAAGAGATTAAAGTTCCTCGATGAAGTTATAGATGAACTTGGACTGCAGGATATCCACACTGTTCATTCAAGAGCAGAGGATGGAGGCAGAGATGAGATGCATAGAGAAAAATATGATCTGGCTGTATCCAGGGCAGTTGCCAATCTTGCAACTCTGTCGGAATGGTGTATTCCATTTGTCAAGCCGGGTGGATATTTTGTATCTTATAAGTCAAATGCTTTGCCGGAAGAGATGCGGGATGGAAAGAAAGCAATCAGGATTCTTGGGGGACAGGTCGAGAACATATTTAATACGAATATACCGGAGACCAATAACCAGAGAAGCTTTGTGTTTGTAAAGAAGATTGCAAATACAGACAACAAGTACCCGAGAAAAGCGGGAGCTGCTAAAAAGCCAATAGCATAAAAAAATAAAACAGCCTCAAATGGCTGTTTTATTTTTTAGTTTGAAGATTTCATATGTCTTTTTTCTTTTCTTTTTTCACGAATATCTTCCTGTTTTTGTTTAATTGCCTCTATACCCTGTTTGTCGATAGGTTTTATTGTCTTGTGAACATAATAGTTATTGTTTACAGATTTGAATTTTATCTTGCCACAAAAATAACCATGCATCCAGCATTTTCCAACACACATGTACGATGATGGACTATTTGCAAACCAGTCAATATGTGTCTTGACCTTCTTGCTGCATTTGTAACAACGAATCTGAGTTACTTTTTCATCGTCCAGTGCTGCATGTTTATTTCTGAAACCCCTTGAGATATATTCGTACTGGTTATTATGAGATACTTCAATCTCTTCTTCTTTATTCTTAGGTGTTATATAGAGATCAAAGCTGTAAAGCTGATTTATATTCTTGGCTTTCATCTCTTTCATAACAAGTGCGGTGTATCTTGCATCGTTGAGAGCTGTGTGAAATGGTTCATTTTCCGGAATATTCATCTCACTGACCGCTTTTTCAAGTTTACTCATACTCTGAGGTATTCCTGAGGTATTCGTAACGCTTGCATATATACTTTGCAGATTCAGAAACTTAAGTGGCCTAGGAAGCTTGTCCATATAATAAAAGTCCATATTAGTCTGAAGCTCTGTGAGGTCCATAGGTCCCCATGTGCAGAATATGTAATCTTTTCCACACCAGTCAAGAAATTCTGAACAGACTTCCTTGAATCCTCTTCCGAGACTCAGGTCATCCTCATCATAGTTCAGAATTGTTCTGATCTTTGAATGTAATTTCTTATAAATTTTTGGTTTGATAAGACTTGAGTATTCGTCAATGATGTTGAGATTCTTATCTACCTTAACGGCACCAATCTCTATAATTTCAAAAGGCATACGTGGATGTTCACCCATATGCCCATTGTAGCTTTGATTCCATTCAAGATCCATAACAATATAATTCATAGTCATGTCCCTTTAGAAAATTTATTAGTGAAAAATAGTGCACCTGACGGGATTCGAACCCACGACCTTCCGCTTAGGAGGCGGACGCTCTATCCTGCTGAGCTACAGATGCACATCAATTATAAGTGTAACATTTATAGAGTTTATAGTCAAGGATTAACTATATGCCCCTGAAGCCACACATCACCCTTGAATCTTCTTCCCGGAGCAGGTTCACCCAGAAGATGGTTTTTGTTGATCGCTACGGTAAATGTCAGATCATTGCTTTCTACATCAATCAGATATATCGATTCATTTGTATAGCTGTTGGTTGTCTCGATATATGATGTGATAGTTCCTATAACTGCGTAGTGATCAGTCTCAATACCGACAGGCATGAAGCTTGATTTCACTATGGACAGAACATCCTCTTTGTGAGTCCTTCTTCCAATGGTGTTATAGGTGTCCATATCTTCAAGAGTAAGACTTTCTATTGCGTCCGGATCACCCTTCTTTGCAGCCTCGATGAGTTTACTTCTCTTTGCATTGCCGTAGGATGTATTTTTATCACTGTGATCATCCACATCAAGAATAATCATACCATTTACTGACAGACCGGAAAAATACGCCTTTGAAAAGTACTTGTTTGATCTGTTCATCCACAATGATTTTTCATAGTCTGCTATGTTGGTTATGAAGAAAATAAGAGTCATTCCAAGACTGAAATCACTGCTAACACCGGCATATGCTCTCTTGTCAGAATATTTCTCAACGTATATATTTTCGTCATCGGTCAAAAGCTTTGATGTGACGTAAGGAAAATAATACTCAATGGATATTGAGCCATCCTTTGACATTTCACCTACAAGCGATATTCCAAATCTCTCCCCAAAGTCTTTGCTGAATTGTACAAGACAGGTGTCAGCACTTATAGTTGATATAAATTTCCTGTCAGGCGATTCAAGAATCTGCCTGTATATAGGTTCAAGCTGCTGTCTGTTTTTTATGTTAGTAAAGCCTATAGATGGAAGAAAACTATGCATTCCGACACCTCCCTTGTTGTATGTTTTTATTTATATTATTACTTTCCTGTCTTCTCAAGATACTCTTTTCCACCCATGTATGGACGAAGCTTCTCTGGAATTCTGACTCTTCCGTCAGCCTGGAGATTGTTCTCAAGGAAAGCGATAAGCATTCTTGGTGGAGCAACAACTGTATTGTTGAGTGTATGAGCGAGATACTTCTTGCCATCCTCGCCCTTTACTCTGATCTGAAGTCTTCTTGCCTGTGCATCGCCAAGGTTTGAACAGCTTCCAACCTCGAAGTATTTCTTCTGACGAGGTGACCATGCCTCAACATCTACAGACTTAACCTTGAGATCTGCAAGATCTCCAGAACAACACTCAAGTGTTCTTACAGGGATATCCATTGATCTGAAGAGATCAACTGTGTTCTGCCACAGCTTGTCAAACCACATCTTGCTGTCCTCAGGCTTACATACAACGATCATTTCCTGCTTCTCAAACTGATGGATTCTGTATACACCTCTCTCCTCAATTCCGTGAGCACCCTTCTCTTTTCTGAAGCAAGGTGAGTAGCTTGTAAGAGTCTTTGGAAGCTCATCTTCAGAAATTATAGTGTCGATGAACTTACCGATCATTGAGTGCTCTGAAGTTCCGATGAGATACAGATCCTCACCCTCAATCTTATACATCATGGCATCCATCTCAGCAAAGCTCATAACACCTGTGACAACGTTGCTTCTGATCATGAAAGGTGGAATACAATATGTGAATCCTCTGTCTATCATGAAATCTCTTGCGTATGAGATAATAGCAGAGTGAAGTCTTGCTATGTCGCCCATGAGATAGTAGAAGCCGTTTCCTGCAACTTTTCTTGCTGAATCGAGGTCAATTCCTCCAAGTGCCTCCATGATATCTGCATGATAAGGAATCTCAAAGTCAGGAACAACAGGCTCACCATACTTCTGAACCTCTACATTCTCTGAGTCATCCTTTCCTATAGGAACTGATGGATCAATGATGTTAGGAATTATCATCATGATCTTCTTAACCTTCTCCTTGAGCTCAGGCTCTAAAGCTTCAAGCTCCTTGAGTCTTGCTGATGTCTCAGCAACCTGCTTCTTAACTTCCTCAGCCTCTTCCTTCTTTCCCTGAGCCATAAGAGCACCGATCTGCTTTGCTATTGCATTCTTGTTTGCTCTGAGTGTATCAGCTTCCTGCTGAGCAGCACGAGCCTGTTTGTCAAGCTCTATTACTTCATCGACAAGTGGAAGTTTGTCATTCTGGAATTTATTCTTTATATTCTGTTTTACTACGTCTGGGTTTTCTCTTAAGAATTTAATATCAATCATGATATCCTCCTATTAAATATATAAATTTATTTGAAAATATATTGTAATAATGTAGCTACATAATATATTTTCATGTTTTTGTTTCTTTTTATTTTATTGTTTATTTTATAAATCTTGTTCTTATCGTTTTAGCGATTTTACGTTTTATACGCTTTTGTGTTTTATACGCTTTTGTATTTTATATACTTTTGTGCTTTATACGCTTTTCTATTTTATGTGTTTCATACACATTTGTACGTTGCATGTTTTGTATAATATTTTTTTGAAATATGGTTATTTTAGTTTGTTTTCAGCTATTTCATCCTCGAGGGTTTTAGCTCGTTCAATAGCCTCTTTTTCCTCTTCTGACAGTGCAACATATGCTTCACCACCTATGATCTCTTTTGCATAGTTAAAACAGCCTTCTCTGGTATGCATACAGTTGAGTACGACACCATTGTTCTCTGTATCCAGAAGAGCAAGTGCAAAACTTAGATTACCACCCATTCCTTCAAATGCATTATACTTTACAAGACCAATTTTACTGACACATGCTGAAAGATGACTCTGTATTTCCTTATGTTCCTTTGTGAGTCGCTTGGAATTGTTTTTTACAGCATCCATCTCAGCGAATCTTTTCATGATAATATCTTCAAGATCACCTGCCTGAGTTCCGCTCAACAGCCTTTTTATCTGTTTGTTTCTATTTTTAATATTGCCCATCAATATGAATAATAGTACAAACAAGGCTATTACGAGAACCAGCATACCAATTAGTATGTAGGCAGGATCAATACCTATTTTTTGTAATATGGAACTTTCCATTATAATATTGTCCTTCCTTGATTGTGCATATGTATGATGCAGATGGTTACTACATCATTTCTTTATTGATTGAGTAAAGCATCTCTGTTATTCGGTCAAGCTCGTCCTGAGAATAGTAGTTTATCTCAATTTTGCCTTTGTCGTTATTAGATGCCTTGATAGCTATCTTTGCACCTAAAATTGACTTTAATTTGTTCTCTATATCAGAATAGAAGACGGATAAATCCTTTTGAGGCTTCTGTTTTTCCTCTTTTTCCGGCTTTTTCTCCAGAATTGCCTTTACATATGCCTCTGTTTCTCTAACACTGAGCTTCTGATCGTATACAATTGCAGCCGTTTCGTACTGTAATTTAGGATCTTCTATAGGAATAAGTGCTCTGGCATGTCCTGTTGATATCATATTATACATGACCATCTGTCTTACATCCTCGCAAAGCTTCAGAAGTCGGAGAGAATTGGTTATTGTTGATCTGCTTTTTGATACTCTCTCTGCAACTTCTTCCTGCTTGAGATTATATTCCGATATAAGAGCTTCGTAAGCCTCAGCTTCTTCAATTGGATTCAGATCTTCTCTCTGAATATTCTCTATAAGAGAAATCTCCATTATTTCTTTGTCAGTATAATCACGTATAACTACAGGAACTTCCTTTATTCCTGCCATTCTGGCAGCTCTCCAACGTCTTTCACCTGCAATTATCTCATAATAATCGCCTTTTTTAGTGACAATCAGAGGCTCAAGAACACCATATTTCTTAATGGAATCAGATAATTCCTGTAGTGCTTCTTCATCAAACTGCTTTCTTGGCTGTGACTTATTTGGCTCAATGAGATTGATTTTAATCTTCTGTTCAACCTCTTTTACAACTTCCTTCACAACCTCTTTGGTTACTGTTTTTACCTCTTTACTTGTGTTTTCAGAGGAGTTTTGCTGATTATTTCTACTTCGGGACGGCTTTGAAGCCTCTGAAGTGCCTAAAAGGTCGTTCAAACCTCTTCCTAAACCTTTTTTCTGTGCCATATTAGCCCTCCATTATCTATAGTAGTCATTTTCTATAACTTCATCTGCCAACATCATATAATGCTCAGCTCCGGCTGATCTTGGATCATACTCAATTATTGGCATTCCGTAACTTGGCGCTTCAGCAAGTCTGACATTTCTCGGTATAACTGTGTTGTATATGTGTTGTTTGAGGTTTTCTTTTACATTTTCAACAACCTGAACTGATAAATTGGTTCTTGAGTCAAACATTGTAAATACAACACCTTCTATAGTAAGAAGTCTGTTCAGATTTTTTCTTATCAGTTCGATAGTGTATACCAACTGTGAGAGACCATCCAGTGCGAAAAATTCACATTGAATAGGTACAAGTACCGTATTTGCTGCTGTAAGAGCATTTACAGTAAGCATTCCAAGTGCAGGAGGACAATCAATGATAACGTAATCAAATTTGTTCTTTACCTTCTTGATATGTGTCTTAAGAATGTGCTGCATATCCTCCATTCCGACAAATTCAACCTCAGCACCTGCCAGTTCTCTGTTGGCAGGAATGAGATTAAGACCAGGATATACGTTTATGAGCATACATTCTCCTATGTTGCACTCATTTCTCAACATATCATAGACTGTGTATTCGAGAGAATCTCTGTCTACACCTAATCCACTTGTCATATTGCCCTGTGGATCCATATCAACGGCCAGAACCTTTTTACCCTTTGCTGCCAGACATGCGGCAAGGTTTATGGCTGTTGTTGTCTTGCCAACGCCACCTTTCTGGTTAGCAATCGCTATAATTCTGCCCATTTTGTCTCCTTTTCATTCAAAAAAAGAATGTTTCACGTGAAACATTGTTGTTCGCTCGTTAAATATAGATAAAATATGATGATATTTTATGTTATAAATAGTGCTTGTCTATTATAGCACTTATAAAGTGCTAATTCTACAAAATACAGAAAAAATATGATGTTTAATAAAATGTTTCACGTGAAACATTCTATTATCTAATGAATAAATAATATGACATGCAAAGTGGCAATTAAACTGTGTAAATACTGATAAATAGTGCGTGAATGTTTCTAGTTCGTTATATGGTAAAGTTTCAGGTGAAACGTCTTATTGTTGAATTAATGGTTAAAAAGATAAGTAAAGTATTGACTATGCTTGATAACCCTGTAAATTCTTTGAAAAATCAAAATAATAGATCATAAAATACAATTATTATATGTGGATTACTTAGATATATAAATATTATATGTAATGATGAAAATGTTTCACGTGAAACATTAATATTATCAAATAAATCAATAAAGTATTTCATGGAGTAATAATTGAGCTGTGAAATACTTTATTGTAACGTAAATGGATAATAGGGTAACAGAAACTACAAACAATATGTAAAAGACTTATAAGTGTAGAAAATAAATGTTTACGATATCTGAAGTTCAAATTGAAATACGTTTATCATAAATAAAATGCATGTTGCTGTAGGCTGAGTGATAATTAAAGTGTTAAATATTCATACATATAATAATATATGGTCATTACAATAAGATGTTTCACGTGAAACATTCAAATATATAATATTAAAGCAAAATTAAATATACAAAGAATTTGTTCATTGAAATCATGTAAATCATCATATAATTTATTATTTTACAGCTTTAAAGATTCTGTATTAAAAAAATGCAATGTAGAGTATAGAAGTATATAAAAAAATAGAACAGAAGAGATTATATAATAAGTAATATGGTTAGAAATTTGATTTAGCTATTGTAATAAACAATTTCTTCGCAAAGAAAGCTGTAAAACTTAGAAAAATAAGAAAAGAATATCTAAAAATATTCAGATATAAGAAAATACTTCCTGAAGTAAAGATATTCAGAACAAAAATATCTAGTATAATAATTTCAGAACAATGATGTGTGGAAGATAATACACAGAACGATAATACACAGAACGATAATACACAGAACGATAATACTCAGAACAATAATATCCAGAACAATGACAGCCAGAAAAGAATATTCAGAACAGAAATATCATGAGTAATATTATTTAGAGAAAAGTATCAAAAACAATAATATCTATGACAATATAATTTAAAATGGTTCCTGGAGATATATGAGAAAAAGAGAATGTTTCACGTGAAACATTCTCTTTTTTTTTAACCAGGTTATATGGTCATATATTAATATAGAAGAAACACTGATTACATTGCCTCTGGAGCTTCAATTCCAAGGAGGTTAAGTGCCTCAGATATTGTATTCTTAGTGAGATATGTGAGCATAACTCTTGCATTCTTGAGCTCAACATCATCTACATTGATTCTTGTTGAGTTATAGAACTTGTTAAATGCCTGAGCAACATCAACTGCATATCTTGCTACAACAGATGGCTCATACTTATCAGCAGCATCCTTGATCACAGATGGGAATCTGTTGATCTCCTTTAATAACTCAATAGCATCCTGCTCTGTGATGAGACTGTAGTTAACTGGCTTTGATGGATCGAATGACTCAGCAAGTCTTACAACGCTGCAGCATCTTGCATGTGTGTACTGAACGTAAGGACCTGTCTCACCGTCAAAGTTGAGGACCTTATCCCAGCTAAATGATACATCCTTGATTCTCTGATTATATAAATCATTGAAAAGAACAGCACCAACACCAACTTTCTTGGCTACATCCTCCTTGTTTGGAAGATTTGGACTCTTCTCAGTGATGATCTCAAGACTCTTGGCAATGGCATCCTTCAGAATATCCTCTGCGTATATGATATTACCGCTTCTGGTAGAAAGCTTTGCTCCCTCAAGACTTACAAGACCATAAGGAATGTGAACAAGCTGATCCTTTGCCCATTCGTTTCCAAGAAGCTCAACTACCTTGAATACCTGTGCAAAATGAAGTTTCTGCTCCTGACCGGTTACATATAAGCACTTTGAGAAGTGATATGTGTCTTTTCTATAAAATATAGCAGCAAGATCTCTTGTTGCGTATATTGAGCTTCCATCTTTCTTGGTTATGATACATGGAGCCATATCGTAATCTGAGAGATCAACAATCATAGCACCTTCGCTCTCCTTCAGAAGACCGGCAGCCTTAACCTTGTCCACAACAGCCTGGCACTTGTCTCTATAGAAACTCTCTCCAAGATAGTAGTCGAAATCCATTCCGAGGAGGTTGTATGTTCTCTTGTATTCAACAAGACTTATATCCTTGAACCACTGCCATATGCTGAGTGCTTCCTCGTCTCCATTTTCCATCTTGTTGAACCATGCTCTTGCCTCGTCAACAAGCTCTGGATTCTTGTCAGCCTCTTCATGGAACTTCACATACAGCTTCATGAGCTCTGAGATTCCATCCTTCTCAACAGCTTCCTTTGAACCCCATGCCTTGTAAGCTACGATAAGCTTACCAAACTGTGTGCCCCAATCGCCAAGGTGATTTATTCTTACAACATTGTATCCAAGCTTGGAATGAATCTTGTAAAGAGAGTTACCGATTATTGTAGTTCTGAGATGACCTACGTGGAAATTCTTTGCAACGTTAGGAGATGAGTAGTCAATACATATGGTCTTTCCCTCGCCTATATCGGATTTGCCGAAGTCATCTGTGTTGGCTGCCTCTATCATTGTCTTTACAAATACATCTTTCTTGATATAGAAGTTCAGGTATGCACCTGCTACATCGATCTTCTCGATGAAATCTACATCTCCGATGGCTTCCTTTATATCAGCGGCAATCATATTTGGGGCTTTTCTGAGCACCTTTGCCAGTCTGAAGCAAGGAAATGCAAAATCACCCATATCAGGGCGTGGTGGAATCTCGATTGAAGCCATGATATCTGACATTTCGATTCCTTCTACGTTATTTGAGATAAGCTGTGCAATTTTTTCTTTCATGGTAATGTTCCTTTTATGTTTATTTTATTCGAAATATATATGTGTTGATAAAACAACATATACACAATATAACGCTTTGTTACATTAAGATATCCAATCTGTAAACTAAGTAATATATGTCTTTCAACAGATACGTTATTATTCAAGTGGAATAGTAAATCTTACATTTGTTCCGGTTTTTGAATCTCCATCGATCTTCAGAGTTCCATTTAACAGATATATGATCTCCTTGATTCTGTGGAGACTGCTGTACCATGGACTGTTGGTATCATAATTGTTGTCTATACCCACGCCATTGTCGTTGATATATACATCTATGAGCTTACTGCTCAGATATATCTTGATTGAGACCTTGTTGGCATTTGAATGAACAAATATGTTGTCCATAATATCCTTAGTAATTGATAAAAGATATGTGGCTACAATATCTGGAATATTCATGGCATAATCAGTACAGTTGATGTCGTATGATATGCCACATTCAGGATGTTCATCTTTGTAACCCTGAAAAAGTTTCTCAAGATGATTCCATACAGGCTCTTCACTGTCTGATTCTCCAGAGAGAGAATTGGCAAGTTCATCTACATGGTCGGCAAGTTTTGCCGTTGATGAGGTGAGCTCTTCGAGTGTGACCTTAGCTCTGTTGATATCTGATCTTATAAGCCAGGACAGTACATCCAGCTTGTGTGAATTGGAGTCAAGAACATCTGTGATGTCGGATTGAATCCTGTCCGCAAGCTGTTTTTTCTCGTATTGGTACAATCTGAGGATATTCTTTCCATGATCCGCTGCTGTAAGGGAATCAGTACCTGGTTCGTCTGTTTCTTCAGTATCTTCATTATTAATAGTAGATACTTCCTCGGTCACCTCCGTCAGAAGATCATCTATATGTCTGTTGGAGGTGGACAGATCAGTTATACGCTTCTTAAGCAATGCGGTTTCTTCTTCGTCCTCTTTGATCTGAAGATGAAGAGTCTGCTGCATATCCTGAAGCTCCTTTAACTGAAGCTCTATCTGAGTAGCCTTTTCCTGCTGTGAGGTGGTGTCTACTGAGAATGGTGAAAATACATTGTGACCAGTGCTTGTCTTGAAGGAGTATACATCTAATGTCTTTATAAGCTGGTCTATCTTTGCCTTGAGTTCAAAATCTTCAGTTTTGAGTGACTGAACCTGCTCAAGCTTGCTGATATATGAATCATTGAAGAAATTCAACAGATCCTGATTGGTCTTACGCACCAATTTGAGACTTTCTATAGAAGATGTATCCATGATGAAACTCCTTTCCATAAATTTGCTGTAATCTTCATTGTAGTATACCAAAAACTGTGTGTCAACAAATGCAAAATCAACGTTTATTTCTTTTCTCTGTATGCGACGAGTCTGTTGATAGGTGTTCCCATTGCTGAGAATTTGGTCTCATACTCGGTCATGATGTTGCCTTCGTTGTATTCTGAATTGTGAAGGTCATATGTGTAGTTCTCAAGGATCCATCCTGCCTCGGGAACCTGTTCCAGAGAGAAATCAAAGAGTCCTTTGTTATCAGTCTTAAATATAACTCTTCCCTCAGGGGCGAGGAGCTGATCATACAGACCAAGAAAATGTGTAGATGTGAGACGTCTTTTGGCATGCCTGTCCTTTGGCCATGGGTCCGAGAAATTGAGATATATTCTATCTACTTCATTTGCATCGAATACGTCAGTTATGTATTCGGCATCCATTCTTATAAAGTAGAGATTCGTCATCTCAGGTTCAAGCTCTCTTTTCTCAAGAGCACGCACCAGGACACTTGAATACTTCTCTATGCCTATGTAATTGATATCAGGATTGCGTCTTGCAAGCTCCATGATAAACTGTCCCTTGCCCATGCCTATCTCGATATGTATAGGGTTATCATTGCCAAATAATTCGTGCCAATGCCCCTTCATGCCTGTTTCATTGTGCACTACATAGTCATTTGCTGCGATAGTCTCTCTTGATCCTTTTACATTTCTCAGTCTCATAGTAATCTCCATCTATTTATTGTAAAAATCTTCTTTTTATTGAAAAAGTCATACCTTATAATAATAACATAGGCGAAAATGATATTCAAACAATATATATAACTGGTAATTTTGGTATGGGATAGGAGCAGAATAATACCGAACAAATAAAAATGAAAAAAGTTGAAAAAAATACTTGCATTATAAAAAGAACTAATGTATACTCTAATCTGTTGTGACGAACACAATATAATAAATACGGGCCGCTAGCTCATTTGGTAGAGCACCTGACTCTTAATCAGGGTGTGCGGGGTTCGAGCCCCCGGCGGCCCACTTACAAGGTGGATTGACTGCAATATATTTGTGGCTGGTCCATTTTTTTGTCACTCAGTTTGAAATCATTTGCTGGATGTCAGAAAAGTTGAAAAAAATGAGAAAAACACTTGCATTATTCTCAGAACTGATATATAATCTAATCTGTTGTGACGAACATAACAAATAAATACGGGCCGCTAGCTCATTTGGTAGAGCACCTGACTCTTAATCAGGGTGTGCGGGGTTCGAGCCCCCGGCGGCCCACTACAAGATGGATTGACTGCAATATGTTGTGGCTGGTCCATTTTTTTGTGCAAAAATCCATGGCCTTTTATTTATTTCCTTATTTGAAGATGTGTGGGTTACACGCCTTCGTTATCGAATGCTGGAATGAAGCTCTCTTTTGCTGTCTCACCCTCCTGTATAAATCCATTTTCAACGCCGATATCAATGGCATAATCAACAAGCTCATCGTATTCAGAAGGAGTTATAGTTCTGCCAAGCTCTGGAAATCTATTCTCAATGCCCGGCATAGGGGTGTACTGGTTCATGATGCTGATATATATGGAATCCCCGTAGGTGTTATACAGATATGTGATTATTGATTTGGAATCATCCAGGTGATCTGGGAGCTGCAGATGGCGGACGATAACGCCTCTCTGCATAATTCCGTCATCATCAAAGCGGGTCTGGTCTCCTCCGCATTGTCTGACCATCTCGGATATGGAGTCTTTGGCATGTTCAGGATAATCCGGAGCGTTGCTGTACTTTGTAGCCAGCTCCGGTGACATGAATTTGAAATCGGGGAGGTATACGTCTATATATCCATCAAGCAGACGTATCATCTCGGCCGTTTCATAACCACTGCAGTTATATACGAATGGGAGCTTGAAGTTCCTTGACCTCGCCATGTCTATAGCTGATATGATCTGTGGTATATAGTGATCCGGGGTGACAAGATTGATGTTGTTGGCACCCTTATCCTGAAGCTCAAAGAAAATGTTGCACAGCCTTGATATGGATATATCCTTGCCAGATTCGCCTCCTGATATGGCTTTGTTCTGGCAGAAGTAGCATCCAAGTGCACATCCGGAGAAGAAAACGGCACCAGACCCGTTTTCTCCCGATATACATGGCTCTTCCCACATGTGGAGTGCTGCACGGCTCACCCTGACTGTGTCTGTCATATGGCAGGCACCTGTGTGACCGGATGTACGGTCTACACCGCATTTTCTTGGACACAATATGCAGTTGTTCAGGATGTGCCGGATATCCATATTATTTACCTCCAAAATAGATGATAATTGTTATTAACTGACAGGTGAATTAGAGTTTGTCAGGGTCAAATGTGCTTATGAGATCAGCAAATTCCTGAAGATCAGCATTTGCTTCCATGTGCTCTATCTCACCCTTATCCATAAGCCCTGCAAGGGAAGGATTGATAGGCAGACGGATCGCGTGGCCTATATACAGGTCTCTTATGACCTGCTCAAGCTGGCTCTTGCCAAATATATAGTGCTTGTTATTGCAGTCAGGACAAATGAAATATGACATATTCTCTATCATACCAATGACAGGGATATTCATGCTGTCTGCCATGTGAACAGCCTTTCCAACGATGACAGATACGAGATCCTGAGGGGTGGTAACTACCACAACTCCATCTATAGGGATGGACTGGAATATGGTAAGTGGCACGTCGCCGGTTCCAGGAGGACAGTCGATGAACATATAGTCTATGTCTCCCCAGATGATGTCTGAGTAGAACTGCTTGACTGTGCCCGCTATGATAGGTCCTCTCCAGAGGACAGGTGTTGTCTCGTCGTCCAGAAGAAGATTCACAGACATGATCTTGATTCCTGTTTCCGTCTCATCTGGATACAGGAAATCTCCTTCTGCCTCTGGTGTCTTATGTACGCCAAATGCTTTTGGAATAGAAGGTCCTGTGATATCTGCGTCAAGTATGGCTGTATTGTAACCCATGCGCTGCATGAGAACGGCGAGCTGACAGGTCACTGAGGATTTGCCGACGCCTCCCTTGCCGCTGACCACGGCAATAATATGCTTTATATGCGAACCCGGATGTGGCTCTATGATAAGACTCTGTGGTTCTGTTCTGCTGGAACAGCTCTGACCACAGCTGCTACAATTATGTGTACAATTTTCTGACATGATACTCTCCAATCTATTGCACAGGGATGTCTGTGCAATCTGTGTTGTATGCGATAATACGCATTTGATTAATATATATCATTAAGAGGTTACAAAGTCAACGAAGGCAGATACTATGAAATTTCTGAGGTGAGTTGAAATTGACATGTGTCAAATATATAATCAGAGACATGATAGTATACGGATTGTAGAGTTGAAATGAAATACCTGATAGAAAGTATTCTAATAAAGTAATTGAGCATGAAAAATACTATAAAAGGAGAATATAGCATGGGAGTTTTATCAAATATCGAGCCATATGGAGTTTTTCGTTTCTTTGAGGAGATATGCGGGATTCCACACGGATCGTCGGATACAAAGAAGATAAGTGATTATCTGGTGAAGTTTGCTACAGACAGGAAACTGAGATATATACAGGACGGGAGTAACAATGTCATCATATTCAAAGGGGGAACTGCCGGATATGAGAACAGTGCATCTGTCATGCTGCAGGGGCATATGGATATGGTTTGTGAGAAGGATGCGGACTGTGATATTAATTTTGAGCGGGACGGACTGAGACTGTTGCTTGAGGACGGAGTGATATCCGCCGATGGAACGACCCTTGGCGGAGATGATGGAATAGCCGTGGCATTTGCGCTGGCGATACTGGATGCTGACGATATACCACATCCGCCACTTGAGTGTGTATTCACGGTTGATGAGGAGATAGGAATGCTGGGCGCTGCGGCGATAGACTGCAGTCCACTAAGGTCACGGATCATGCTCAATCTGGATTCTGAGGATGAGGGTTATCTGCTGGTGTCCTGTGCCGGCGGAGCTTGCGCTACATGTCATATTCCGGTGGAGTATGAGAATATGACAGGAGAATGGTCTGTTGTAAAGATCACTGTAGATGGTCTCACAGGCGGACATTCGGGAGTGGAGATCATAAAGCAGCGTGCAAATGCGGATAAGCAGCTTGCGAGACTTCTATATAATATAGGAAATGATGTTTCATACAGACTGATATCTATACAGGGTGGACTGAAGGACAATGTGATACCTAATAAGGCTGAGGCATATGTGGGTATTGATTCGGATGATGTGGATAACTTTGTAAAATGTGCGGAAAAGTATGAGAAGGTTCTGAGGCATGAGTTTGGAAGCACTGATCCGGGACTTGCAGTGAGAGTAGAAGTGGATCTGTCAGATAGTCTGGATTCAAATGGCAACGCTGGTATTGTGCAGAATGATATGTCTAACAGGACTGTGATCAACAGGGCTATGACAGAAAAGTCAGCGGATATAGTTATCAGGAGTCTTATGATGATGCCAAATGGAATTCAGAAGATGAGCAATGATATAGAAGGCCTTGTGCAGACGTCGTTGAATCTTGGCATATTGAAGACATCTGAGGATGAGGTCACTGCAAGCTTTTCAGTCAGAAGCAGTGTACAGTCGGAAAAGGAAAATCTGATAGATCAGCTCAGGTGTGTATCAGCTTCGGCTGGTGGAAGTCTGGATGTACAGGGCGATTATCCTGCATGGGAGTACAGACATGATTCTCCTCTCAGAGATATTATGGTGGATGTGTTTGAAGAGCAGTATGGAAGAAAGCCTGTTATACAGGCGATTCACGCCGGAGTGGAGTGTGGACTTTTCGCTGGCAAGATGCCGGGGCTGGACTGTGTATCATTTGGCCCGGATATGAAGAATATCCATACAAGCAGAGAGTCTATGGATGTAGCCAGTGTGCAGAGAACATGGAAGTATACACTTGGTATTCTCCAGAGATTGAAATAGTCGTTGTTATGGACATATATAAAAACCAGATAAATCCGGTTATCTGTAAGTGCCGGAACTGATCATGTTGAGGAGATGTGTGAGCCACTTCTCCTCAACTGTTTTTTCTTCCCGGTTGAGAAGAGTATTTGATGGGAGCATGGCAAGTCCTTCCTGGGCAAGCTGCCATGCGGCACGTGGATCGTGTTCTATATAGTATTTGTAGTATGCATATATTCTCTTGTCGTTGCTGTCGAGTCCTTTTTCAAGCTCAACCCTGCATTTGCTGAAATGTGATACTGCCAGGGTATAGGCTGCGGGATCTGACTGCCTGAAGTAGCAGTAATAAAATACAAGTGACTGGTGGATGCCAGGATTAGGATAATTATCAGGCATTTCATTTTCCAGATAATCCGCTATTTTGTTAATTTCAGCGTAGTCACCGATGATCTGCATCTGACGGAACCGGACCAACTGATATTGGAGACAAGTATGGATATTGCCTTTCAGGCCAAGAGACTCCAGGGGTGGAAGAAGAGGCTCGGTGATCCTTCCGGTTGCCATCATCTGGTGGATATTGTGGTTCAGATAGTTACCAAGTTCATTTTTTTTACCGTACTTTCCTGAGATAATGATGACAATTAGGCTGATCAGATACAATGTCATGGTTCCTGACAGAGTGTACATAAACATTACCGGAAAGCTGTCGATAAAAAATCCACCGCGTTGTATAGCCATATATACACATACAAGATCAAATAATACAGTGATGGCACCCATGCACATTATGCTGAGACAGGTGAGCCGGATATCAAGTTCCTGATCGATATCGGCATCTGGTTTATACATGGACAGATCTGGTGCCAGCTTGAAAGCGTTCTTTCTTATTATATATTTCTTTGCAGAATTGCCATCCGGATTAATGCAGTATTCCCAGCAATATATTCGGAATCTTAAAACCTTATATCCTGCCCTGGAATAGAACAGGTACATGAAGATACATATAATTCCTCCACATATCAGAGTTGCAAAAAACATACTTATTAAAAATTCAATAAGTTCCATAATTTCCTCCACACTTATAAATAAAAATTCCCCATAAATAATTATAGAAAACATGGTACATGTCGTCAAACATAAAAAGCTAAACAAAATTGCTGATTATAGTTGAAAAATATAAGATACAAGTATATTATAGGTGACATGCTACTTTACAGGTGACAAGACAGTAGACACGACAGCAGATACCCCATGTAAATATCTGCTGTCACCCCCATAACACAAAAGGAGAAAAATGATGGAAAAGGTAAAAGGATTCTTGAAGAAGAAAGACATCGTCTTCAGTGTTAAGAGATACGGAATAGATGCTCTCGGTGCCATGGCACAGGGATTGTTCTGTACTCTGCTGATCGGAACTATACTGAACACACTTGGCAATCAGTTTGGTGTGCCATTTCTTAAAGCGGTTGTTGCGACCGTGAATGGAACAGATTATACAGTTGGAGGTCTCGCATCTGCTATGGCAGGACCTGCGATGGCGGTGGCTATAGGATATGCTCTTAAGGCACCACAGCTCGTATTGTTCTCGCTTATAACAGTTGGATTTGCGGCAAATGCTCTGGGCGGTGCAGGCGGTCCTCTGGCAGTTTATTTTATTGCAGTTATTGCAACTGAACTTGGAAAGGTTGTCTCAAAGGAGACAAAGATAGATATACTGGTGACACCTCTTGTAACCATCGGAAGTGGTGTGGCTGTGTCTGCTCTTCTTGCACCTACACTTGGTGCCATAGCCATGAAGGTTGGAGATCTCATCATGCTGGCTACAAACCTTCAGCCGTTCTGGATGGGTATTGCGGTATCAGTTCTCGTCGGTGTGGCTCTTACACTTCCGATATCATCCGCTGCGATATGTGCAGCATTCGGACTTACAGGTCTGGCTGGCGGTGCTGCTGTGGCGGGCTGCTGTGCACAGATGGTGGGCTTTGCGGTTATGTCATTCAGAGAAAATAAGTGGGGCGGACTGGTTTCACAGGGAATAGGAACATCCATGCTCCAGATGGGCAACATCATCAAGAATCCAAGAATCTGGATCGCACCTATCGTTACATCTGCGATCACAGGACCACTTGCAACATGTCTGTTCAAGCTTCAGATGAACGGAACTCCTGTATCATCAGGTATGGGTACATGTGGTCTGGTTGGACAGATCGGAGTATACACAGGCTGGATGAATGATATCGAGGCGGGAAGCAAGACAGCGGTCACAGCTATGGACTGGGTTGGACTTATACTCATCTCATTTGTACTTCCTGCAGTTCTCTGCCCGCTCATCAACATGGTGGTGAGAAAACTCGGCTGGGTTAAGGATGGAGATATGACTTTATCATAAAGATTGGCTGAAATCCGGTGGAAGAAAATTATCTCAAAATTGTTTCCATCAGGCAGATTACAACAGAAAAGATACAATATTTTCGCAAATAAGATTGAAATTGGCTCGAAAGATACAAATTTACAGATTTTGTGTCTTTCGGGCCTTTTTATATGGAAAAGGAGATAATATTTTCCTAAAATGGGTGATTCAGAAGGAAAAAGATACAAAATATATGGTGCTTGATTTGTGGAGTGAAAATACAGCAAAAATGAGCAGACGATAGAAAAATCAAGAATACAAAAAAAGTCCTTGCCTTGAAGTGAACTCCAAAGAGTATTATTAGATATGTCAGAGAAACAGTCCCTGACGTTTTTCGAAAATATGGTAGTTAAAACAGACAGGAGGACGCTTTAATGAAGAAATTAGGAGCATTTTTAGTGTGTGCTGTTATGGCTTTTGGACTTGTTGGATGCGGAAGTGGTGACAGCACAGAAAGTAAAAGTACCACACAGGCAGAAACCCAGACAGAGGTTGTTACGGATGCGGTCAATGAGGCCGATACAAGCAACGACAACGCTGACTCTACGGTATCAGAGGAACAGACCAGCGAGGAAAGCAGCGCTGATGAGACAGACAATGTTGACACAGAGACAGGTAAGACTCTGGTGATCTATTTTTCAGCAACTGGAAATACAAAAGATGCTGCAGAATATATAGCGGCAGAGACAGGAGCAGATATATTTGAGATCACCCCGGCCCAGGAGTATACATCGGATGATCTGAACTACAATGATGACAGCAGCAGGGTATCAAAGGAACACAATGACGAAAGCCTCAGGGATGTGGAGCTTACCACCACTGAAGTTCCTGGCTGGGAATCGTATGATACGGTATTTGTAGGTTATCCTATATGGTGGGGAACGTCTGCATGGCCGGTAGATTCATTTGTCAAGGCAAATGACTTCACTGGCAAGACTGTATATCCGTTCTGCACATCGGCGAGCTCAGGACTGGGAAGCAGTGCAGATGATCTGGCTTCTGAGGCAGGAAGCGGAGACTGGAAGGATGGTCAGAGATTCTCGTCGGGTGTGACACAGCAGGATGTGGCCGACTGGATAAGCGGGCTCGGCCTTGGACAGTAATGTGTCAGATAAGTAACTGAACAGATGTAATAAACATAGCTGGAAATAATTTGAAATTGAAATAAAAAGAAACAGGAGGATATAAAAATGTTAAAAGAAACTTACACACTTAACAATGGAGTAGCAATTCCAAAGCTTGGACTTGGAACATGGTTCATCGACGATGACAAGGTAGCAGATGCCGTGAGGGAGGCCGTAAAGATAGGTTACAGACATATTGACACTGCACAGGCATACGGCAATGAGCGCGGAGTAGGCGAAGGAGTTAGAACCTGTGGTATTCCAAGAGAAGAACTGTTCGTAGTCTCAAAGGTTGCGGCTGAGCACAAGACATATGAGGAGGCCAAGGCGGGAATCGATGGAACGCTTGAGAAGATGGGACTTGACTATCTCGATATGATGATCATTCACAGCCCACAGCCTTGGGTAAAGGTAAATCAGAGCGATGACAGATACGTGGAGGGCAACAGAGCAGCATGGAGAGCACTTGAGGAGGCATACAAGGAAGGCAAGCTCAAGGCTGTTGGTATATCCAATTTCCAGATCGGTGATATCGAGAGCCTTATGGAGACTGCTGAGATCAAGCCTATGGTCAACCAGATACTTCTTCACATCAGCAATACTCCGATAGAACTGGTGGATTACTGTCAGAAGAACGATATACTTGTTGAGGCTTATTCACCTATCGCACATGGTGAGATACTCAATCAGCCTGAGATCAAGGCTATGGCGGACAAGTATGGTGTGACTGTTCCACAGCTCTGCATCAGATATACTATCCAGCTCGGAACAATTTCACTGCCAAAGACGGCCAATCCAGAGCACATGAAGAGCAATACAGAGGTCGATTTCGAGATAAGTGCAGAGGATATGGAGGCTCTTAAGAATTTCAAGAAGATCGAGAGCTATGGAGCGAGCAGTGGATTTCCTGTATATGGTGGACGTATATAATAAAGAAAAGTTCATAGCTATAGTGGACAGCCGTCAGGTTTGTATAGTTTGCAATCATAAATATCTTGCATAATATAATAGTTACCTTATAATAGAGATGTTGCTAATTTTATACATTTAGGAGGAAATGAACAATATGAAAAAGGGAACAAGTTATATTGTAGTGGCTGCAATGATGATGGGATTGATGCTGACAGGCTGTGGGGACAATGACAATTCTGTAACTAAGGCTACAACTGAAGCTGAGACAGAAGCAGCAACAGAGGAGCAGGATACTGAAACACAGGACACTGCAGATGATACTGAGGACAGTTCGGTCGCCATTGATGAGGAGGACACAGAGGAAGATACAGAGGACAGTGAAGAGGCAGAAGCTGATCCTTCAATAGTAGGTGTATACACCAAGAATGGTTATGAGAATTCGTATTTTGGATTTAAGATCAACCTTGAAGGAAGCTATGGAATTCAGACAAGAGGTTCATTACTGACTGCCACCGATATCTCTGAGGTTGTGGAGGATTCCAATAGCGATGAGACTGTACAGAGGGCATTGGATAATCTGGACAATAGCTTTACGGTAGGAAACGATTATGCATTCTGTGCAAATGATGGTACACACTATATTCTGCTCAAAATAAAGTCCCCTAAGGGTGGCGGAATTTACAATTATGATGTGTGGGCTGATGAGAAGACAGTAGCAAAGGCAACTGTTGCTCAGATGGATACTGTTGTTACATCTACAGCAAGTAGAATTGGCGCTGAAGCAAGCAATATTGAGACTGATTATTCCAAGTGTACAGTATTTGGCGAAGAGCACTACATATGTACAGCAACGGCTGATATGTCTGGAACTGAGTACTCTCTGACAAATGTAATAGTAAGATCAGATGACGGAAAGTATACGATGATAATAGCTATAGAGACACTTGGTGACAGAAATTATCAGGATATTCTGGATAATATGTTCAGTCCATTATAAATTTTACAACTTTACTTTTTCAAAAACAAAAAGTATAATACACATCGAAAGCGAGTGGCAAAGATTGCGTAAATCCAGTTTTGTCACTCGCTTTTTTGTATAGGGAAAGGAATTTGAACATGGATGTGCATACATGAAGCCTGACTGGAGAATCATCCGGGGAATATATGCCATAGGACTCCCGGCCATCATAGCCCAGGCACTTATGTCCATCATGGTATACGCGCTGAATCTCATTCTCAAGTTTAACCAGTCGGCGCAGACTGCATATGGTCTGTTCTACAAGGTTCAGCAGTTTGTGCTGTTTCTCGCATTTGGGCTTAGGGATGCGATCACCCCGATCACGGCATACAGCTATGGAATGGGTGACAGAAAGAGGATAAATGATGCGATTAAGTATGGAATAATCTACACAATAGTGCTGATGGTGTTTGGAATGGCTGTGACAGAGCTGTTTCCAGCTGCATTTGCCGGACTTTTTAATGCGGGACAGTCCAGAGTGTATTTTATAGACGCCATGAGGATAATCTCCCTAAGTTTCGTATTTGCCGGGGTAAATGTTGCATTTCAGGGAATATATCAGGCCCTTGAGGGTGGAGTGGAATCGTTGGTGATATCGCTGCTCAGACAGTTGATAATCATCCTGCCGCTTGCCGGAGCATTTGCTGCTCTGGTCAGGAGCGGTCAGGCGGATGTATCACTGATATGGTGGGCGTTCCCGATCACGGAGATCGTATCGTGCGTGGTGGGAACGATGCTGCTTAGAAGGAAAATGAGGAGGGTTACTTCTGCCCTGCGCCCTTCATCATTGACTTAAATGTCAGCATGAATGTCGCGCCGCATGAGAATGCGGACACTATGTCGCTGATAGGCTCGGCGTAGTAAATGCTCATGACTGAGTGAGTACAGTACGGAAGGATGATTGCGAGTGGGATTATCAGTATGACCTTTCTCAGCAGTGCAAATATAAGGGATTTGCCTGCCTGTCCCATGGATATGAAGGACTGCTGACATCCGTTCTGTATGCCAAAGAACATCATTCCAAATATGTATATCGGAAGAACCTTTGCACAGAGTGCTTTGAGGGATTCATCCGAGGTAAATATTCCGGCTGCCACGGACGGGAACAGGAATGCGGCCCCGGCCAGGACAAATGACACTATGATGGACATGGTTATCAGTATGGTACATGTCTTCTTCACTCTGTCCACGTTGCCCTTGCCGTAGTTGTAGCTGATGATGGGCTGGACTCCCTGGGAGAAACCGCTCATCGGGATAAATATAATCTGCATGATACTTTGGAGTATGGTGAACGATCCCACGTACAGGTCATCGCCGTAATTCTGGAGCCCATGTGTGAACACGATGGTTATAAGGCTCTCCGTGACCTGCATGATAAATGGCGACACACCGAGGGCTGCAATTGACAGGATCAGCTTGCCCTGTGGGCGCATCATCAGCGCTGATATGCGAAGACTTGCTTTGTCGGATGTCAGAAATCTTATCACCCATGCTGCGCTGATCGCCTGGGATATGACGGTTGCTATGGCAGCACCCTTGATACCTAGGTTAAGTGCAAATATGAATATAGGATCAAGAATGATGTTGCATATTGCGCCTATGAGAACTGAGGCCATGGCGGTCTTTGCCTGTCCCTGGGCTGTGATAAATGTGTTCAGTCCGGTGGTGATCATGACAAATATCGTGCCTATAAGGTAAATGCTCAGATAGTCACCGGCATGTGGATAGGTGGCATCGCTGGCACCGAAGAAATACAGAAGAGGTTTCTTCAATGTGTAGATGACAGCCATAACAATAACTGTAAATATGATGAGCAGCGTTACTCCGTTTGACAGGATGCGCTGTGCCTTGTCCCTGTCGCCTTTACCGAGAGCGATGGAAGCCAGAGGTGCTCCGCCCGCTCCCACGAACACGCTGAATGCGCTCACAAGGGTGATGATCGGGAGACACAGTCCGATTCCGGTGAGGGATGCTGCGCCTACCTCCGGGATATGTCCTATGTATATTCTGTCCACTATGTTGTATAAGAGATTAATGAGCTGCGCCACAAATGTTGGAATGCCCATGGAGAGCATAAGTTTAAATATCGGCGCCGTGCCCATCCTCTCTTCAGAATTTGAAGAAATTGTACTTGTGTTCATAACTGCTCCTTAATGCTGATAACTTTATAAAATCCGCTGAAAACTTTATCGTTCATCGTGGGGACGGAGGTGCCTGCCCCCTTTGACTTTCATCGTGGGGATGGAGGTACATGCCCCTCCGTCCTCAAGTCTAATGTATAGGATATTTCAGTTAGATGGGGTAGTCAATCAACAAATAATAAAGAAAGTATAAAATAAATGACAAGTGGAAAAAGTCCAGTAAATATGCGGCAAACAGTAAAAAACAAGTGAAAATATGGCAGAAACTTGAAAATTTAATCTTGACAAATTTACTAGGAAAGCGCATTATAGTTACAAATATAAGATAAACCGTTGATCAAGAGGAGTAGCGGCATATAACATGTTCAGAGAGTTGCAGGTGGTGTGATTGCAGCGATGGGAGTGCAGGTGAATGGACTTGTGAGGGTGAACCGAAAGATTTGAGAATTATATTGATGATCAAGTAGGGGAGACGGAGACCTACCGTTATAGAAGGTACATATATGGTTGTATATGGTCGAGGGCATCGATATATATAAATATATATAAATTATTTATATATATTTTTTTTATTTATTGATGAAATTAGGTGGCACCGCAGGAGATTAGATTTCTTGTCCTAATGTTTGTAGGATAAGGAATTTTTTTTATGTCCTGTGGTTTTTTTATATTAATTGGCAAGGAGGATGAGACATGATAAGACCAGAACTCAGCGAGGCAAAGAAATATGCGGCGGACGGATACAGGATGGTTCCGGTGTGCTGCGAGATGTTATCGGATGTGATCACACCTATCAACTTACTCAGAAAGCTGAAGGCGGCAAATGAGCACTGTTACATACTTGAGAGCGTGGAGAATCAGGAGGTGTGGGGACGATACACATTTCTTGGTTACAATCCAAAGCTTGATGTCACATGCATGAATGGGCACATACAGCTCAAGGATATAGATGGAAATGTGATAAAGGAAGCGGACGATATTCATCCTGAGGTATTCATCAGAGAAATACTTAAGGATTACAGGAGTCCGAAGATAGAAGGACTTCCAACATTTACAGGCGGGTTTGTCGGTTACTTCTCATATGATTACATAAAGTACAGTGAGAAGAAGCTTGTGATCGATGCCGATGACGATGAGGGATTTCAGGATCTGGATCTCATGCTCTTTGACAAGGTCATAGCATTTGACAATTTCAAGTCAAAGCTGATCCTCATTGCAAATGCTGACACGTCCGATATAGAAGCTGGATATGCAAAGGCACTTGCTGACATAGAAGATATGAAGAAGCTAATCCTCGATGGAGAGATGGTTGAGATAGAGCCGGTTAAGATGAAGAGTGATTTCAAGCCTCTGTTCAATAAAGAAAAATATTGCAGCATGGTCGAGAGGGCAAAGAAGTACATATTTGAGGGAGATATCTTCCAGGTGGTTCTGTCCAACAGACTTGAGGCTGAGATGGAGGGTTCACTGTTCAATACATACAGGGTTCTCAGAAGCACAAACCCTTCGCCGTATATGTTCTACTTCAGCGGCGACCAGATAGAGGTTGCGGGCGCATCACCTGAGACACTGGTAAAGCTTGAAAATGGTGTGCTTCACACATTTCCACTTGCCGGAACGAGACCGAGGGGCAAGACAAAGGAAGAGGATATGAGACTTGAGGCCGGACTCATGGCGGACGAGAAGGAGCTGGCGGAACACAACATGCTGGTTGATCTCGGAAGAAATGATCTTGGCAAGATAAGCAAGTTCGGAACTGTTGAGGTAGAGCAGTACATGAAGGTTCAAAGGTACTCACATGTAATGCATATTGGATCTACCGTAAAGGGTGAGATCGACGACAGCAGATATGATGAGCTGTCAGCTGTGGATGCGGTACTTCCGGCAGGAACCCTCTCGGGAGCACCGAAGATCAGGGCGTGCCAGATCATCAACGAGCTGGAGGACAACAAGAGAGGAATATATGGCGGTGCCATAGGATATATAGATTTCACAGGGAATCTTGATACATGTATAGCCATAAGGATCGCATACAAAAAGGGTGACAAGGTATTTGTCAGATCCGGAGCAGGAATCGTGGCGGACAGTGTTCCGGCAAATGAGTTCCAGGAATGTATCAACAAGGCAAAGGCAGTTACAACAGCACTCACAATGAGCGCCTTTCATGCGCATGCACAATACATATAAGGAGGACAAAATAAATGACAATACTTATAGATAATTATGACAGCTTCTCCTACAACCTGTATCAGCTTGTGGGGGCGATAAATCCGGATATAAAGGTCATAAGAAATGATGAGTTCACCTGTGAGGAGATTGAAGCGATGAATCCGGATCACATAATTATCTCACCAGGACCCGGAAGACCTTCGGATGCGGGAATGTGTGAGGATGCGGTGAGATATTTCGCAGGCAAGGTACCAATCCTCGGTGTGTGTCTCGGACATCAGGCGATTTGCGAGACATATGGTGCGACAGTCACATATGCAAAGAAACTCATGCATGGAAAGATGTCACTGGTTGATGTGGATCTGAATTGCAGATTGTTCAGAGGACTTCAGAGCAAGATACAGGTTGCCAGATATCATTCACTGGCAGCAGCGGATGAGAATTTCCCTGAGTGTCTGGAGGTCACAGCCAGAACGGAGGATGGCGAGATCATGGCAGTAAAGCATAGGGATTATGAGGTATATGGAGTTCAGTTCCATCCGGAGTCGATACTGACACCGAAGGGCAAGATAATGCTTAGAAATTTTTTAGAGATATAAAATGATATAAAATAAGGAGGATATGGCGATGATACAGGAAACTCTTAAGAAGGTAGCAGCAGGACAGGATCTTACATACGATGAGGCATATGCCAGCATGGATGAGATATTCAGCGGTCAGGTGCCGGGAGAGACAACGGCGGGATATCTCACAGCGCTTCACATGAAGGGCGAGACACTTGACGAGATAACAGCCAGTGCAAATGGAATGAGAGACCATGCAGAGTCTCTTCCACATGATGGAATAGATGTTCTTGAGATCGTGGGAACAGGCGGAGATTGTGCGAATTCATTTAACATATCGACAACGAGTGGTATAGTTGCAGCAGCGGCCGGAGTACCGATCGCAAAGCACGGCAACAGAAGCGTATCGAGCAAGAGTGGCGCAGCAGATGTCCTTGAGGCTCTTGGTGTGAATATCTCCATATCACCTGAAAAGATGGGCAAGGTTCTAGCTGAGTGCAACATGAGCTTTATGTTTGCCCAGGTTTATCACAAGGCGATGAAATATGCAGGTCCGGTCAGAAAGGCACTTGGAATACCGACAGTATTCAATATCCTTGGACCTCTCACCAACCCGGCAAAGGCTCAGATGCAGATCATGGGAGTATACAAGGAGGAGCTTGTTGATCAGATGGCTCCTGTACTTGTTGGGCTTGGCGTAAAGAGAGGACTTGTCGTATACGGACAGGATTGTCTGGATGAGATCTCCATGAGCGCGCCTACAACTGTAGCAGAGATCAAGGATGGTGAGATCACAAAGTACGAGATCAAGCCAGAGGATTTCGGATTTGAGAGATGCAGCAAGGAGGATCTGGTGGGCGGCGGTCCTGAGGAGAATGCACAGATCACCCGTGATATCCTGTCAGGCAAGATCAAAGGAGCCAAGAGAAATGCTGTTGTCCTGAACGCAGCAGCTTGCATATACATTGCAGGCAAGGCAGACTCCATAGCGGATGGAATAAAGGTAGCAGAGGACGTGATCGACAGTGGCAAGGCTGCTGAGACGCTTGAGGCATTTGTAAGACTGACAAATGCGTAGATAAGTTTCATCACAGACCATATAGAAAGTTGTATAGAGAGGTAAGAGATGATATTAGATGAGATAGCTGCAAAGACAAAGGAACGTGTGGCGGAGCAGAAGAAAAAAGTTCCTCTTGAGGAGATAAAGAGACAGGCACTTGATATAGTTGCCAGAGAGACGGATAACGGCAGCAGCCCATATAGTAAGTTCCCATTTAGGGATAATCTGGCAGCGGATGGGATATCGTTTATCTGTGAGGTCAAGAAGGCATCGCCTTCCAAGGGGCTTATCGCACCGGACTTTCCTTATATTGAGATCGCAAAGGAATATGAGGCGGCGGGAGCTTCAGCCATATCGGTGCTCACCGAGCCATTTTACTTCCAGGGTAGCAATCAGTTTCTGATGGACATAAAGAAGGAGGTAAATATACCGCTGCTGAGGAAGGATTTTACAGTTGACGAGTATATGATATATGAGGCAAAGGTCATAGGAGCCTCGGCGGTGCTTTTGATTTGCGCCATACTGGATGACGAGCAGCTTGCCTCATACCTTCAACTTGCACATGAACTTGGGATGTCGGCTCTGGTTGAGGCTCACGATGAGGAGGAGGTCAGACGGGCGATAGCCTGCGGAGCCGGCATCATCGGAGTGAACAACAGGGATCTCAGAACATTTACGGTGGACATCATGAACAGTGTTCGTCTTAGAAAGCTGATACCAGATACGGTGCCAGCCACCCATATGGGGACGGAGATACCTGTCACTGGTGCAGGAGCTGCGGCTGACACTTTAGCACCTCAGAAGATGGTGTATGTGTCTGAAAGTGGAATCAAGACAAAGGAGGACATAGACAGGCTCAAGGCAAATGGAACTGATGCGGTGCTCATAGGCGAGACTTTTATGAGAAGTCCTGACAAGAAGAAGTTGTTTGCGGAACTTAGAGGCGAGTAACATATTATATAGAAGAAACACAATACAAAAGTGTATAAATTACATTTGAAAATATATCTGAGAAGACAAAAACAGGAGGAAAATACATATGTCAAAAGGCAGATTTGGCGTTCACGGCGGCCAGTACATTCCAGAGACTCTGATGAATGCGATGCTGGAGCTGGAGGAGGCTTACAAGAAATATAAGGATGATCCGGAGTTCAACAGAGAACTCACAGAGATGCTCAACGAGTATGCGGGAAGACCTAGCAGACTTTACTATGCGGAGAGAATGACAAAGGATCTGGGCGGAGCAAAGATCTACCTCAAGAGAGAGGATCTGAACCACACAGGAGCGCACAAGATCAACAACGTAATCGGACAGATGCTTCTTGCCAAGAGAATGGGCAAGACAAGGGTTATTGCGGAGACCGGTGCCGGACAGCACGGTGTTGCAACAGCTACAGTTGCAGCCATGATGGGAATGGAGTGCGAGATATACATGGGCGAGGAGGACACGATCAGACAGGCTCTCAACGTGTATAGAATGAGACTTCTAGGCGCAAAGGTTCATCCGGTAAAGACCGGAACAGCCACACTGAAGGATGCTGTATCTGAGGCATTCCGTGAGTGGACAAGCAGAATTGATGATACACACTATGTACTCGGCTCAGTCATGGGACCATATCCTTTCCCTGAGATCGTTCGTGATTTTCAGGCTGTGATCAGTAAAGAGATCAAGGCACAGCTCATGGAGAAGGAGGGAAGACTTCCCGATGTCGTCATGGCATGTGTGGGCGGTGGTTCAAATGCCATCGGAGCTTTCTATGATTTCATACCTGACGAGAGCGTCAGACTGATCGGCTGTGAGGCAGCAGGCAGAGGTGTTGATACATTTGAGACAGCGGCAACCATCGCAACTGGAAAGCTTGGTATATTCCACGGCATGAAGTCCTACTTCTGTCAGGATGAATTTGGCCAGATCGCACCTGTATATTCTATCTCAGCGGGACTTGACTACCCGGGAATCGGACCTGAGCATGCGTACCTTCACGACATAGGACGTGCGGAGTATGTGGCGATCACAGATGACGAGGCTGTGGATGCATTTGAATATCTGTCAAGGATCGAGGGAATCATCCCTGCGATAGAGAGCGCACACGCTGTGGCTTACGCCATGAAGCTGGCCCCTACAATGGACAAGGATAAGATAATAGTGATCAATGTTTCAGGACGTGGTGACAAGGACGTTGCAGCCATAGCAAGATACAGAGGGGAGGATCTTCATGAGTAATATAGCAAAAGCATTTGAGCATGGAAAAGCATTTATACCATTTGTGACATGTGGCGATCCGTCGCTGGATGTGACAGAGGAGGTAGTATACGCAATGGTTGAGGCCGGCGCAGACCTTATAGAGCTGGGAATCCCATTCTCAGACCCAACAGCCGAGGGTCCGGTCATCCAGGGCGCCAATATAAGAGCACTGGCAGGTGGCGTGACGACAGACAAGGTATTTGACCTTGTGAGAAAGCTCCGCAAGAAAGTGACAATACCTATGGTGTTCATGACATATGCAAATGTCGTGTTCTCGTATGGTTCGGAGAGATTCATCAGCACATGCAAGGAGATCGGCATAGATGGTCTGATCCTTCCTGACATTCCTTATGAGGAGAAGGACGAGTTCGACGGAATCTGCAAGCAGTATGATGTGGATCTCATTTCACTTATCGCACCTACATCCCATGAGAGAATATCCATGATCGCAAATGATGCGAGTGGATTTGTATACTGTGTGTCATCACTCGGTGTAACCGGAACCAGAACCAAGATCACCACAGACATAGGAGCCATGGTCGATCTGGTGAAGAAGGCGAAGGACATCCCTTGCGCTGTAGGTTTCGGAATATCCACACCTGAGCAGGCAAAGCAGATGGCGGAGAAGTCAGACGGTGTCATTGTCGGTTCAGCCATCGTCAAGCTGTGTGCCCAGTACGGCAATGACTGTGTGCCTTATGTGAGAGATTATGTGAAGAGCATGAAGGACGCGATAAGGTAGGGAATTATAAATAAGGTAAATGATTTTGCCCCCCGACATAATATATCGGGGGGCTTTTTATACATAATAATAATTTAGTATTACATATATATTGTTTTTATTAGATAATAACATTATACTTAATTCATAATAGATTTTAGGAGGTGTTTATGGGGTATAAAAGAACAGATGCGTTAATGAGACATTTGCGAGATAGCGGAATTTCAATAAACGGTGCCAAGCAGAAAAGGCAACTTATTAATACGGGTTATTATCACGGATATAAAGGATATAGATTTTTTAAAAAAGCACATAGACGCCTGCCATTTACGTCATATGATGAAATATATGCAACTATACAATATGATTCTGAATTAAAGTCATTATTATATGGAAAAATGATGTATATCGAAACTGCAATAAAAAATATAGCCCTAGAAAGTATATTAGTAAATGCAAACTCGGAATCTATACAAGATATGTATGATAAAGTTGTTAGTGGATATAATAATGCACCGCCTACAGCGACTACTGAACAGAAAAGAAAAATGCAACAGAATAAATTAAATTTGCAGAATTCTATTCAATCTAATTTAGCATACGCATATAAAAAGAATAATCCAAAAATAACACATTTTTATAATAATATTGGTTATTCTGATGTGCCAATCTGGGCCCTATTTGAAATAATGACAATGGGGGATTTAGGTTATTTATTATCCTGCCTTACATATGAGGTTAGGGATGACATTTCTAAACGTTTATCTCTAAATTTATCATGTGATACAGAGAGAGAACTTATATATAAATATATTTATACGTTAAAGGACTTGAGAAATGCAATAGCACACAATGCAGTAGTATTTGACACAAGATTTAGAAATATTGATCCTACGAATGCAATGAAACAATGTTTAGTTTTAGAGATTGGGCTTCCATATGTTAATTTTAAAACTATTGGAGACTATATCATTCTTATGTGTTATTATATGAAATTATTGAAAGTTTCAAAGACGGAGATAAAAGCTTTTATTCGAGAATTTGAAAGAATAACAGAAAATTATAGAAGTGCTGTGAATACAAATGTATCAAATATAGTAATTCATCCAGATTTGAGATCCAGAATGGCTATTTTGAAAAACTATATTTAATTGTTGAATTTTTTGAACCGTTGTTGTATATTATAAATACTAATTGGGGTATGCATTTGCGGATGCATACTTAAGAGAGTCGGAGAAATCTGGCTCTCTTGTGTTTTATAGATATATTTATAAATATGTTGACACCTCAGTTAGTTTTTGATATAACATATACATCAGCGATTGCTGATATCCATAATGAAAATTGAATAAATCATATTTTAAGTAGAAGAGTTTGAAAACATGATGAGTAGCAAGTGCTACAAGTCTGCGATCATGACTCTTTTTTTTGTTGCCTTTTGGGCATGGGGCAGATTTCAAATGAAAACTGAATATGCATCTGCCCGGTATCCGGGGCAGCAAAGAATACGGACACAGCGACTGTCGTCGGCTGAAAAATGACAGACCGGGGAGCGGGCACTGATAAGGTGTGAGCTGGTAAAGCTTCAGATAACACATTGACAACATTTTGTAGATTTATTTTATTTTTTTCATTATGGAGGTAACGATTATGAGATATTCATTTACAGAAAAGACATCACACAGACAGCAGGAGACAGCATACATGCTTTATATGATCATTGGCAGCTATTTTCACAGATGTAGCTGCAGATCAAAGGCGTTGGAGGAGAATCTCTTCCTCTATTATAAGGAGCTTGGAGAAAGCAGACAGATAGATAAAGAGAGACAGATCATCAGAGTCAGCGAGGGTGTGCTGAAAGATAATATGACAGATCTGGCGGAGATGAATGCTGAGGCGGTTATCTCAAAGGCAGATGATCTGTATATATTAAGCTTTTACACAGGATTTGAAAGAATCATGGTGACTGTTGACGAGAAAGGCTGCTATGAGATAAGCTTGGAGGAAGATGAATTAGTGGCATAGAAGATGTTGAGAGCAATTAGTTTAATAAAGAATTGGTGAATGGGGGCAGTTGTTCAGGGGATAAATAAACTTGAGCAACTGCCGTGTTTTTACTTGATATGGGAACTAATGTTCGATATAATAGATGCAGGCTTTAGCCTAGAGTAGGAGACTTTTATGGATCATTTTGAATTGGTATCGGAATACAAGCCCACCGGAGATCAGCCGGAGGCAATAGAAAAATTGGTAAAGGGTTTTCAGGAAGGCAATCAGTTCGAGACGCTGCTAGGTGTAACCGGATCTGGTAAGACATTTACCATGGCGAATGTTATACAGCAGCTTAATAAGCCAACACTGATACTTGCACATAACAAGACTCTGGCGGCGCAGCTTTATGGCGAGATGAAAGAGTTTTTCCCGAACAATGCGGTGGAGTATTTTGTATCATACTACGATTATTATCAGCCGGAAGCATATGTGGCGTCTACGGATACTTATATTGCAAAGGATTCGTCTATTAATGACGATATTGACCGGATGAGACATAGTGCCACAGCAGCACTCATAGACAGAAAAGATGTCATAGTGGTTGCATCTGTGTCGTGTATATATGGTATCGGTGATCCGGACGAGTACAGGAATCAGATGTTGTCGTTCAGAGTTGGCATGATAAAGGACAGAGATCAGGTCATCGATGAACTGACAGATATACAGTATGACAGGAATGACATGGATTTGCAGAGAGGCACATTCAGAGTGCGTGGGGATGTACTTGAGATAATTCCTGTGTCAACATTTGACGATGGAATAAGGATAGAGTTTTTTGGAGATGAGATAGACAGGATCACAGAGTTTGATCCGCTCACCGGAGAGGGAAAGAGAGATCTGACATATACATGCCTGTTTCCGGCATCCCACTATGTAGTTGGACAGGAGAAGATGGAGAAGGCGCTGAAGAGGATAGAGGCGGAGCTCAAGGACAGAGTTGCTTACTTCAAGTCAAAGGATAAACTCATCGAGGCACAGCGTATCGAGGAGAGAACTAACTTTGATATGGAGATGATGAGAGAGACTGGATTTTGCTCTGGTATAGAGAACTATTCCGGTCCGCTGGCTGGAAGATCAGCCGGAGAGACGCCGAGCACACTGCTGGATTTCTTTGATGATGACTTTCTTCTTATTATAGATGAGTCACATATGACGGTGCCTCAGGTCGGTGCGATGTATTCTGGAGACCGTTCCCGTAAGATGAATCTGGTGGACTATGGATTCAGATTGCCATCGGCACTTGACAACAGACCACTCAACTTCTCGGAATTCGAGCAGAAGCTTGATCAGGTCATGTTCGTATCTGCCACCCCAGGCAAATACGAGGAGGAACACCAGATGCTCATGGCTGAACAGATCATTAGACCTACAGGACTTCTTGATCCGCCGGTTGAGGTCAGACCGGTGGAAGGTCAGATAGATGATCTGCTGAAAGAGGTTCGCAAGGAGACCGAGCAGGGACACAAGGTACTTGTGACAACACTTACCAAGCGTATGGCTGAAGATCTCACCAGCTATATGAGGGACAATGATATAAAGGTAAAGTATCTGCACTCTGATATAGACACCATGGAGAGAGTTGAGATAGTGAGAGATCTCCGCCTTGGAGTATTTGATGTGCTTGTTGGAATCAACCTTCTGAGAGAGGGTCTTGATATACCGGAGATCACACTGGTAGCCATACTTGACGCTGATAAGGAAGGTTTCCTGCGATCGGAGACATCACTCATACAGACCATAGGAAGAGCGGCTCGAAATGTAAACGGACATGTTATCATGTATGCGGACACCATCACGGGCTCCATGAAGTATGCCCTTGATGAGACGAGCAGACGTCGTGAGATACAGCAGAAATATAATGAGGAACATGGAATAACACCTAAGACCATAGAGAAGAGCATAAGGGATCTCATAACCATAGAGGTGAAGAAGGAGGATCTTCCTGAGGAGGATAAGGATGCTGAGTCCATGACCAAGAAGGAGCTTCAGAAGGTCATCGCCAAGCTGACCAAGAAGATGAATATGGCGGCAGCAGACCTCAACTTTGAGGTGGCAGCAGAGATCAGGGATCAGCTCAAGGTGTATAAGGCGGCACTGAGAGATTATGATAAAGAATAGATGGATGCAGGGTAGATAATTAAGATATAACAAATATAAATGATAAAGAGAAAAGGTTAGATAAAGATGGAAGACAATAAGAATTATGAACGAAGTGAGCATCTGGAAGAAATAACGGATGCGAGCATGAAGGATGATGATTATTTCAACGCCAGCAGGAATATTGACAGGAAGTATATTACTATAGAGGGTGCACGTGAAAATAATCTGAAGAATATCAATGTCAAGATTCCAAGGGACAAATTTGTTGTCGTGACAGGACTTTCGGGATCAGGTAAGTCTTCACTGGCATTTGACACGATATATGCGGAGGGGCAGAGACGATACATGGAGTCTCTGTCCTCCTATGCGAGACAGTTCCTTGGACAGGCTGAGAAGCCGGACGTGGACAAGATAGAGGGACTTTCACCGGCTATCTCCATAGATCAGAAGTCGACAAACAGAAATCCTCGATCCACAGTTGGTACTGTCACAGAGATATACGACTATTTCAGACTTCTCTATGCCAGAGTGGGAATACCACACTGCCCGAACTGTGGTAAGGTCATAAGCAGACAGACGGTTGACCAGATGGTGGATGAGATCATGAAGCTACCTGAGAGGACAAAGTTCATGGTGCTTGCGCCTGTGGTCAGAGGCCGAAAGGGAGAGCATGTAAAGCTTCTGGAGAAGGCAAAGAAGAGCGGATTTGTCAGAGTGGTTGTCGATGGCAGCATGTATGAGCTGTCGGAGGAGATAAAGCTTGATAAGAACAAGAAGCACAGTATAGATATAGTTGTCGATCGTCTGGTTGTAAGACAGGATGTGGAGAGGCGACTCACAGATTCCATAGAGACCGCACTCCAGCTTGCAGAAGGTCTTATGAAGATAGAGGTAATCGGTGAAAGAGATGAGAACGGTGTTCAGAAAGAGAATACTGTTATCAATTTTTCAGACAGCTTCTCATGTCCCGATTGTGGAATCAGCATAGATGAGATAGAGCCGAGAAGCTTTTCGTTCAACAATCCATTTGGCGCCTGCCCGACATGTGCAGGTCTTGGCTTCAAGATGGAATTTGATCCTGACCTGATGATACCGGATCAGAGCCTGTCGATAAATGATGGAGCCATAGTGGTTCTGGGATGGCAGTCATGCAATGATGGCAAGAGCTATTCCAATGCAATACTCAGGGCGCTCGGTGCAGAATATGGATTCTCTCTGGATACACCATTTCAGGAATATCCACAGGATATAAAAGATCTCTTATTATATGGAAAGAACTCACGACCGGTTAAGGTACATTACAAAGGACAGCGCGGGGAGGGCGTGTATGACATAACATTTGAGGGACTTATAAAGAGTGTTGCCAGAAGATACAGGGAGACATCTGCGGAGTCTACAAAGGCCGAGTATGAGACATTCATGACTGTAACTCCGTGTGAGGTCTGTGGTGGTAAGAGACTTAAGCCGACAGCCCTTGCTGTTACAGTTGGAGATAAGAATATTGCCGAGCTTACAGAACTTCCTATCACAGAACTTGCAAAGTTCATGAAAGATCTGGAGCTCACAGACAGACAGAAGATGATAGGTGCGGCCATACTCAAGGAGATAAGGTCGAGACTGCATTTCCTTATTGATGTGGGACTTGACTATCTGTGCCTGAGCAGAGGTACAAGCACGCTCTCAGGAGGTGAGGCGCAGAGAATTAGACTTGCAACGCAGATAGGTTCAGGTCTGGTCGGAGTTGCATATATTCTGGATGAGCCAAGTATCGGACTTCACCAGAGGGACAATGACAAGCTGATAGCGGCGCTCAAGAATCTGAGAGACCTTGGAAATACTCTGATCGTTGTCGAGCACGACGAGGATACCATGAGGGCGGCGGATCACATCATAGATATAGGACCGGGAGCCGGTGCAAATGGTGGATACGTGGTAGCTGAGGGTACGGCTGAAGACATTATGAAGTGTGAGAATTCTATCACAGGTGACTACTTAAGCGGCAGGAAGAGGATAGAGGTTCCGGATGTGAGGAGAAAGCCAACCGGATGGCTCACAGTCAAGAATGCTTATGAGAACAATCTCAAGCATATAGATGTGGATATACCACTTGGAATCATGACATGTGTGACGGGTGTGTCTGGTTCCGGAAAGAGTTCTCTGGTAAATGAGATACTGTACAAGAAGCTGGCGAGAAGGCTCAACAAGAGCAGGATTAAAGCAGGAAAGCACGACCATATCATTGGCTATGATGCTTTGGATAAGATTATCAATATAGACCAGTCACCTATAGGTAGAACGCCGAGATCCAATCCGGCTACTTACACAGGTACATTTGATCTGATAAGGGATCTGTTTGCCGGAACCAAGGATGCCAAGGCAAGAGGTTACGGCAAGGGAAGATTCAGCTTCAATGTATCCGGAGGACGATGCGAGGCGTGTCGTGGAGACGGAATAATCAAGATAGAGATGCACTTCCTGCCAGATATATATGTGCCATGTGAGGTGTGTGGAGGAAAGAGATACAACAGAGAGACTTTGGAGGTCAAGTACAAGGGCAAGAGTATCAATGAAGTTCTCGATATGACAGTTGATGAGGCATGTGAGTTCTTTGCAAATGTGCCAAGGATACTGAGGAAGATAGAGACTCTCCGTGATGTGGGACTCGGATATATCAAGCTTGGACAGCCATCCACCACTTTGTCAGGAGGAGAGGCACAGAGAATCAAGCTTGCAACTGAGCTGTCAAGACGTGGAACGGGAAAGACTATATATGTGCTTGACGAGCCAACCACCGGACTTCATTTTGCTGATGTGCACAGACTTGTGGATATACTCAGAAGGCTCAGCGAGGGCGGCAACACAGTTGTGGTTATCGAACATAATCTTGACGTTATCAAGACTGCAGATTATATTATTGACATGGGACTTGAAGGAGGTGCTGGCGGTGGAACAGTCATTGCCAGAGGAACTCCGGAGGAGGTAGCAAAGATATCTCAGTCGTATACAGGACAGTATCTGAAGAGGTATCTCGGCATGTAATGGATGTGTCGAATAATTACATCGGAGGTAGATGACGACATGGATGAACAGAATAGAGTAGAAGATATTGACGGAGTTGATGGCGGATCGACTTTTGAGCAGAATATGGAGCAGTCATATCAGCCACCATACCAGCAGATGCCACAGTACGGCCAGCCGGCGCAGCAGCCATATCAGCCACAAGCACAGTATAGCCGGGGCGCACAGCCAATGCAGCCACCATACCAGCAGATGCAGCAGTATGGTCAGCCGGCGCAGCAGCCATATCAGCCACAGGCACAGTATAGCCGGGGCGTACAGCCAATGCAGCCACCATACCAGCAGATGCCACAGTATGGTCAGCCAACCCAGCAGCCATACCAGCCACAGTCGCAGTACGGCCAGCCGATACAGCCAACGCCATACAACAACCCTATGGGTTATATGGGATATGAGAACAGGCAGAACATACCTGGTGATGTGAAGAAGGGCTCTACACATGTACCTAATGTGTTAAACCTGATCGGCATTATCATGGCTGTTGTATCAGTATTTATTCCTTATGCTTATATGGGTACAGATGCCAGAAGCATAGTTGGAGTGTTTGGGATAAATGTACTGTCAATGCTTGTGGTGGCGGTAGTTATCATAGCAGACGTGATCTGTGCATTTATCAACAAGGCAGGCTGTTATATAGCAGACCTTGTTATATCTATAGTTGTTGGCGGAATATTGATATTTGAATTTGTTCTGTCATTGATAGATCTTGGAAAGCTAGATGCAGCGGCAAATGCAAGACTCGGAGTCGGCGCATGGATCAGCGTGGCAGCAGCACTTTTCATGCTGATATCAGTTCCTATATGGTGGACGATCAGTAGGAAGAAGGACAAGGCAGAGAATCAGGATTAGACATTAATATTAGTAGAATGCATGATATAAAAATAAGAACCCCATCATGGCTTATACAAGCTGTGATGGGGTTCCTTTAAGTTTACGTGAGCGATACTTGTCCGAAAGTTATCGAACAGTTTATCGTTACATTTGTTAATTGTTCTGTTAAAGAATTAGTCGTTAGCCTTACCAACTGATCCGAAGAGTTCCATCTTCTCCTTAACAGTAGCCTTGATAGCCTCGAAACCAGGAGCGAGAAGCTTTCTAGGATCAAATCCCTTGCCCTCGAGATCCTTACCAGCCTCGATGTACTTTCTTGTAGCATCTGCGAATGATAACTGGCACTCTGTGTTAACGTTGATCTTTGAAACGCCAAGTGAAATAGCCTTCTTGATCATGTCAGCTGGGATACCTGTACCACCGTGAAGAACTAATGGCATAACGCCTGTCTTCTGCTGGATAGCATCAAGTGTCTCAAAGCTAAGTCCCTGCCAGTTAGCTGGGTACTTACCATGGATGTTACCGATACCAGCAGCAAGCATATCAACGCCGAGATCAGCGATAGTCTTGCACTCCGCTGGATCAGCGCACTCGCCCATACCAATAACTCCGTCTTCCTCACCACCGATGGAACCAACCTCACACTCGATTGAGAGGCCAAGCTGATGAGCTACGTTAACGAGCTCTGTTGACTTAGCAAGGTTCTCCTCGAATGGATAGTGTGAACCATCGAACATGATTGAAGTAAATCCAGCCTTAACACACTTGTAGCATCCTTCGTATGTTCCGTGATCAAGGTGAAGAGCTACAGGAACTGTGATTCCAAGTGACTCATCCATAGCCTTAACCATTGCTGCAACTGTCTCAAATCCTGTCATATACTTTCCAGCGCCCTCTGAAACACCAAGGATAACAGGTGACTGAAGCTCCTGAGCTGTGAGGAGAACAGCCTTTGTCCACTCAAGGTTGTTGATGTTGAACTGACCTACTGCGTAGTGACCAGCCTTAGCTTTCTTTAACATTTCTGTTGCTGAAACTAACATTTGTAAAATCCTCCGTAAAATTATATTTGGATACAATGTACCCACTTACGCTGATTATACCCCATATAATAAGAAAATAAAAGAATTTTTAGCCAAAAGTTCAATATATAGTTAGCTTAAACTTATCGATAGAAATGAAAAAAATAAAACATTTATAAAGAATTGCCCGCCTTAATTGCATTGAAAAAAATTAAATGCTATGATTTGCCAGTAATAATGACAAATATATCAAAGTGTAATGCATATAGAACATAATACGTTATGTGTATGCACACAGACGTGGAGCAAAGCACCTTACTATGCTTTTGCACAATATAATCTTAAAAAGGGAGGACATAATGCTTCAGCTTAAGAACATCGTGAAGGATTATCACACTGGTGATGAAGTTGTTCAGGCGCTCAAGGGTGTATCTGTGAACTTCAGAAGAAATGAGTTCGTGTCCATACTTGGCCAGTCGGGTTGTGGAAAGACAACGCTTCTGAACATAGTGGGCGGGCTGGATCAGTACACCAGTGGAGATCTGGTTATCAATGGCAAGTCGACAAAGGATTTCAAGTCAAGAGATTGGGATTCATATAGAAACAATTCAGTCGGATTTGTATTCCAGAGCTACAATCTGATACCGCATCAGTCGGTACTGTCAAATGTAGAGCTTGCTCTTACTTTGTCGGGAGTATCAAAGGCGGAGAGAAGAAAGAAAGCGAAGGAGGTTTTGGAGAAGGTTGGTCTGGGAAATCAGATTCACAAGAAACCAAACCAGATGTCCGGTGGACAGATGCAGAGAGTTGCCATCGCCAGAGCACTCATAAATGACCCGGATATCCTGCTGGCGGATGAGCCAACGGGTGCACTTGACACAGAGACAAGTGTCCAGATCATGGAACTGCTCAAGGAGATAGCCAAGGACAAGCTGGTCATCATGGTTACACACAATCCTGAGCTGGCACAGCAGTATTCAACAAGAATCGTAAAGCTTCTCGATGGAAATATAATAGATGACTCCAATCCGTTCTCAGATGAGGATGAGGCGAAGGAAGATGACGGAAGTTATGCTCCGAGAAAGACATCCATGAGTATGTTCACAGCGTTCTCACTGAGTCTGAACAACCTCATGACCAAGAAGGGACGAACATTCCTCACAGCATTTGCCGGAAGTATAGGAATCATAGGAATAGCGCTTATCCTGTCGCTTTCATCCGGATTTCAGAAGTATATCAACGATGTGCAGGAGGAGACGCTTGCCACGTATCCGGTGCAGATAACGAAGAAGGCAATGGATTACAGTGAACTGCTCTCCAAGATGGTAGGTAACAACGAGGAGGATTCAGATCACAATCACGCTGGCGAGGACAAGGTATATTCGGGAGATATCATGGGAGACATGCTCGTGTCAATGGTGTCAGATGTGAAGGAGAACGACCTTGAGTCATTTAAGAATTATATAGAAGACGATGCAAATGGTTTCACAAAGTACACAAGCGATATAACATACACTTATGACACACCGCTGTATGTGTTCAATGAGCACAGTGCAAATGGCGGAGTTGCTCAGGTAAATCCAAGCACCACAATGGCAGATATGGGCTTTGGAGGAATGGCGGAGGCACAGGAGTCAACGGCAGATTTTATGTCAGCATTCAGCTATGGCTCATCGTCAATGGACATGTGGACACAGATGCTTGACAACGACACTCTGCTCAAGCAGCAGTACGATGTGCTGGCAGGACACTGGCCTGAGAATAAGAACGAGGTTGTACTTGTCGTTGACAAGAACAATGAGATAAGTGATTTTACACTGTATACTCTGGGACTCAGGGATTCAAAGGAGCTGGGAGATATGGTTTCGACCATACTTGCCGGCGGAGAGGCACCGGAGCTTGATCAGATGATATTCACATATGATGATCTTCTGAACCTCAAGTTCAAGGTAGTGCTTCCGGGTGATCTGTACAAGAAGAATGATGATGGAACATACACAGATATGAGTTCTGATGCTGATTTTCTGAAGTCTGCAGTGGCTGATGGCCTTGAAGTAAAGGTGTCGGCAGTGATCAGGGCTTCGGATAAAGCGTATGCAACTACCATGCAGCCGGGATATATAGGCTACACATCGGAGCTTGCCAATTACATAGTTTCAGAGAACGAGAAGACAGATGTGCTTAAGGCTCAGATGGATCATCCTGATACTGACGTGTTCACAGGAATGCCATTTTCAGATGGCAAGGAACTGACAGCGGACGATGTGGATATGGATTCCGTTATGCAGCAGCTCATGGCATCCGGACAGGTTACAGAAGATATGCAGGCACAGATGGCATCCATGACAAAGGAACAGCTATTCGATATGCTCAAGGGCTATGGCTTCTTCCAGGAGTCAACATCTACTTATGAAGATAATATGTCAAAGCTTGGATATGCAGAGCTTGCAAAGCCGGCATCCATCAACCTCTACTGCGCAGAATTTGCGGATAAGGATGAGATAACAAAGCTCATAGATAAATACAATGCGGATTATCCTGACAAGGAGATCACATACACTGATTATATTGGAATCATGTTGTCATCGGTGACAAAGATCATCAATGCGATAACCTACGTGCTCATAGCATTTGTGGCTATATCATTGATTGTTTCATCAATCATGATCGGAATCATCACATATATCTCAGTTCTTGAGAGAACGAAGGAGATTGGTATTCTGCGAAGCATAGGAGCTTCAAAGAAGGATATCTCAAGAGTGTTCAATGCGGAGACATTTATCATAGGTCTCTTCTCAGGACTCATAGGAATTGGCGTGACTGTGCTGATCAATATACCAATCAGCAAGGTGATAGAAAGCTTCGTCAATGTTGCAGGTGTATCGGCGCTTCCTTGGAAGGGCGGAGTGATACTGGTCATCATCAGTGTCATACTGACATTGATCGGAGGCCTTATCCCGTCAAGACTTGCGGCTAAGAAGGATCCTGTTATAGCGCTCAGAAGTGAGTAATAAAAGACTGGATATAGAGTATAATTAATATAGAAGCATAGATATTAAAAACGGATATTATACCGGTATGAGAATGGGGTGATCATTCAAAGATACCGGTGTAATATCCGTTTTTCGTTACGTATTGGCCGTAGACCTTCATCACAGGAATCACACAAAAACAAAAAGAAAAGGCTGCCATCTCTGGCAGCCTCTTCTTTTTGTATTAAAAGGGAGTGACTGCAACTACATTATGTGAGGGGAGGGTGTTGCAGTCGTTTATGAAAAAGGGGATGTAAACAACTCGCTTACGCTCTCGCTGTTTACATTTAATAATATACTGAGAAAATGTGTTCTAATTTTGGAGAAGTTGTGTAGAAAATGTGTTTTTATGGCAAAGATATGAAGATGGCGTAAGAAATTTAAAGGAAATAGAAAGAAATATGAAATAAAAAGAGTATATAGTAAACAGGGACGGTGGTTCACAAGAAAGTGGAAATACATTATAATGTGAATGTTGGAGTTACAGACATAAAATAAAACAACAGTATAGGGAGGAACAGCATGGCAGGAAGTCATATAGCAATACCAACAATACTTAAGATAGGAAAGGGAACCCTCAATGATCTGGGCAAATATATAAGCGCTTCGGGAATGAAGAACGCAGTTATCTATTTTGGAAATGGTCTCATCGACATGTTCGGACAGCAGGTCATGGATTCTCTGAAGAAGGAAAATGTGACGGTTGTGGAGTACAGGGAGCTGGATTCCACCAACATAGAGGATATAATCAAGCTGGCATTTGACATAGATGCAAAGGCACAGGTGATCGTGGGAATCGGTGGTGGAAAGGTTATCGATGTGGCAAAGTATGCGGCATATCTCAGAAAGCTTCCATTTATAAGTATCCCGACGTCTGCGTCATCGGACGGATTCTCAAGCGCCAGCGCATCACTTATGGTAAATGGACGGCGTACATCGGTGCCGGCAAGGATGGCATATGGAATCATAGCTGATACGGAGATCATCAAGTCTGCACCTGAGAGATTCCTTTACTCAGGAATCGGCGACATGGTATCCAAGATCACATCCCTCTATGACTGGCTCTTCGAGTCTGAACTGGGATACTCCGAGATGAATGATTTTGCCGTTATGATAGCGAAAAAGGCAGTGAACAGCTTCGTCAGAACACCATTTGAGACGATCAAGGATGACCTGTTCCTGAAGGAGCTTCTTGATTCCCTAGCCATGAGCGGCGTTGCAAATGAGATAGCAGGCGGAAGCACACCGACATCCGGAAGTGAGCACCTGATCTCACATGCACTTGACAAGATGCTTGAACAGCCACAGCTCCATGGAATCCAGGTAGGAATCGCAACCTATATCATGGCGGTCGTTCAGGATCACAGATATGTCAGGGTAAATGCTATATTTGAGAAGACCGGTTTCTGGGATTATGTAGCTACACTTGATCTCAAGAGAGAAGATTTCGCAAAGGCGATAGACATGGCACCACAGATAAAGCCTCACAGACACACATACCTTCATGAGGAGAAGTACAGAGAACTTGCCAAGAAGGTTCTGTATGAGGACGAGGTTCTTAAAAGAGTATTTGATTAGGGGAATATATTATTGGTAAATTAAAGCATTGGTGGATCGGACTGATCTGCCGGTGCTTTTGTGAGTTTTGGAGAAGTATCCGGCAGACATGAGCCGAAAATCAGAAAGGGAAGTAAGGCAGCAAAATATAAGAGACTTCTGAAGAACGCAGGAATGACATCCAAAGCAGTTTATAAGTTATTCAAATAAAATATATTTGTAATTTCAGGCGGGGCAATGCACAAAGGTGTGTTGCCCCGTTAAATTTCGTTGTGTGAACAAATGTGTCATGGTATACTAAATCTGTATGTCCATATGCGGAGGTAGAAGATATGTGTCTCAGAATATGGACAGAAAAGCATATGGTATAAGATCGATTATAATCAGGAAAGTACAGAGATAGAGAAAACATGGCACTCAAATACGTGATGATAAATGACATAATTGAAGAACATAATGCAAGAATGCAGAATCTGAGGAAATATTACCCATTCTTTGTTCTGGCTGAGACCACATTTGCGCAGTATAAGGAAGGTCGTTATGCACAGCTGGACATGGGTTATATAACCATGGCGATTCTGCGTTTTTTTATTCAGGAGAACAGCTTCAATGAGCGTGAAGTGTCATATGATGAATACGAGGAATTTATGGGGCAGTTACTCGATCGTGACTTCGATGTGGAGATCGCGGAGGATGACAGAGCTGACCTGATAATGTATATATTTGACAAGATCAAGAACGACGGAAGAGCATTTGAATTCACGTTCTATGATCCGGGAAAGAAGCAGCGCAAGACGGGACGAGTGAAGCTGATAGACAGCCATATAGTGGATGGCAAAGTCCTGTATTTCATCACAGCGGATGGAATCGAATTCTATCTGGATACCAAGGAGATCAAGGATGAGAGCAAGATCAACGTGCAGCAGCTTCTTCTGGAAAAGATGATCGTCGGCGAGAACTTCCGCGGTGGAATCGAGGTCGTGCGCAGGATCAACAGTGAGGTGAACAGGCTGATCCGCGAGAAGGATGAGATAGTGAATCTTCTGTCCATCGACGTGTTCAAGGGCGCGGAGGAGTACGAGAATTATATGAAGACCGTCGGCAAATGGTTCGCTGACGAGCAGAAGCTCTTTGCCAAGAACAAAGCCCTGGTGGACAAAGCTATCACCAAGGCGAGCTATGACAATATGGGTAAGGGCAACATGAAGGCCATGGAGGAGATAAGCCAGCTTGAGCTTGAACTCAAGAGGACCATCATCAAGCACGGAAGTCTGATAAGCAGCACCATGGAGCTGCAGAACATATCGGATAATATCATACACAAGGCAAAGCTGCAGAAGCTGAGGCCTGCATTTGACTTTGCGGGGCAGCTTCAGAGCATCATAAAAGAGGACAGACCGGAGAAGATGCTCACCATACTTGCTCCTCTCTTCGCACCGAGGATCGTGAAAACGTTCAGCATGACATCCATAGATCACATGCTCACGCTGAAGTCCGAGGACAATGCGAAGACCACAAAGGTGAAGAAGGAGCAGCTTGATCCGAACTTCCGTTACGAAGATGAACTGCTCGATGAGCAGATAAGCGCCAACTTCACAAAGCTGTTCCACGAGCTTCTGGATCAGCTCAACAAATGGGGACACCTGAGTCTCAAGGAATTCAATGGAATACTTGAAGTTAAGTTTGGAAAAGAAATCTACGACAACAAAGATTATTATTCCTTCCTCACACACCTGGCTCAGAAGGACAGGTACAGCGTGGATGAGATACTGGCAAAGCCGGACACTATGCTGGAGGGAATGCTGGTAGATCACATAGAGAGAATAAAGAAAGTTGACGAAAAAACGCTGGCGGTGGCTGGATCAGGGGATTTGGCTGACGGCAGCAGATCCGGCCTCTCCCGTGAGATGTATGCACCGGAGCTCACACTGGATGCCTTCCGAGGTATGACATTTACACTGGAATTCAACCCAGACGAAGAGATACAGATCGGCGAGGACATGTACGTAACAGGAATTCAGTTTAACAAAACCAGCTGAGAGTGATTGTACGGAGAATAGGAGAAAAAGATGGAAAGTAAGAATCTGGACAAGGCGATAGAGATATATTCCAAGTTAATATCAGGTGAGGAGATTTGCAAAAAGCATCCCGACAATGGCCCGCTGTACGATGAGTTCTACGGCAATGCCGAGGTGTACGATATTGTCATGAATATGATGAAGAAGATGAACCTGTCACTGTACGAGTACAATGACAGCCTGTATATAACAGCCGGTGAGGGTAACAGGGTATTCGGCTATACGAATGACGACATGAAGAAGCTTCTGGGACTTCGTCTGAACAAGGAGCTCTATCTGTGTTACTTCATTATGTATATGACACTTCTCTACTTCTACAAGGATTCATCCAGCTATCAGTTCAGGGAGTATGTGAAGTCAGAGAACATTATAGATGAGACAAGCAAATATCTTGCGGACATAACGAAGAAGCTTGATGTTCTGTCAACTGATGAGGTGGAGCAGGACAGCTTCAAGGCGATAGCGCTTCTGTGGGATGAGCTCCCGGCGGTGACGGGCAATCAGGAGGGCGACAGCGCCAGGGCGTCCAAGGCATCCCGGGCGGGTTATGTGAAGCTGGTGTTCAACTTCATGTCGGCCCAGCGGTTATTTGTGGAGAATGCGGACAGGTACTATCCAACAGACAGGATGAAGGCTCTGTCGGAGAACTATTTTGAGGAATACAGAGGACGGCTGTATCAGCTGCTTGGAGGTGAAGAAGAGGATGCCTAGTATCAACAGGATAAGGGTCAACAATGTAAAATATAACTTTGGTACACAGCAGTACGATGACTTCACCATGAGAATGTATGGCAAGAACACGCTGTACGATCTGGCAAATGGAGGAGGTAAGAGTATTCTCATGCTCCTGCTCCTTCAGAACCTGATACCGAACTGTACTCTGGATGAGAAACAGCCAGTGGAGAAGCTTTTCCGTGCGGGCGGCGGCAACACAGTCATCCACTCTCTGATCGAGTGGAAGCTTGACGAGGCGGATATAAAGGACGGCTACAGATACATGACAACCGGATTCTGTGCCAGAAAGGCAAAGGATACGGCGGATGCAGGGGAGGTGCAGAAGGACACTGCATCCATAGAGTATTTTAATTACTGCATTTTCTACAGGGAATATAACAAGAATGATATAGTGAATCTTCCTCTGTCGGAGGGCAATGAGAGGATCACATTTAACGGTTTAAAGACGTATCTCAAGGACCTCGGACACAGGGATATGAGTCTGGAGGTCAGGGTATTTGACAAGAAGGGCGAGTACCAGAGATTCATAAGTGGATATGGTCTACACGAGAGTCACTGGGAGATCATACGTGGAATCAACAAGACGGAGGGACACGTAAGAACGTATTTTGAGACAAATTACAGGACCACAAGGAAGGTCGTGGAGGATCTGCTCATAGAGGAGATTATAGAGAAGGCATTTGCCACAAAGACAGGACGGAACGGTGAGGAAGACACCATGGCAGAGACTCTTCTCGACATCAAGGACAAGCTGAACGTTCTGGCGCAGAGAAAGCGTGACATAGCCAACTATGACCACCAGATAGAATTGATAAATGTGCTCGAGGGCAAGGTGAACTCATGCATAGGCCTCTACGAGGACAACGACAGGATATGTAAGGGCCTGGCCGATGTGTATGCCACAGGAAGGGCGTGTACACAGGAGGGCGACACCCATATGGAGGAGCTGGCGAAGGCAAAGGCTGACGCCGGGGAGCAGATGGAACAGCAGAACAAGCGACTGGCAAATCTCAGGGTCACCAGGGATTATCTGCGCCTTGAGGACATGAACCGCAAGATGGATGACACTGCCACGCAGATAGAGGACAACGAGAAGAAGCTTGCGGAGCTGAAAAAACAGATCGGCTACAAGGAGAGTGTGAATGACTACCTTGTATACAGGGAGAACAAGCGACAGTACGATGAGAACAGGCTGATAGTCGACAATATAAGAAACAACATTGGATTATCCAGTGAGAAGATGGCGGTGTATGCGTACAACAGACGCATCCGTGACGAGAAGAAGCTTGCAGAGCTCATGGCGGCAAGGGAAGAGGCCCAGACCAGCTATGATCACGCACTAGAGGAGGCGGAGTACTGCAGAAAGGTCATGAGGGAAGGCGAGATCGCCCAGGCGGTGGCGGAGAACAATATCGCTGATGCCACAGCCAAGATAGATGAGATAAGTGCCCGCATAAGTGAGCTGGCTGCATCGGTCAACCTGCTCGTTGTGGGTGATGTGAAGGATATGATGAACAAGGCTCAGGAGGAGTCTGACAGGATACTTGCTGAGATGACAGAGTTGGAGATAGCCATAGCAGATGGCAGGACAAAGCTGTACGATGACAGATACAGACTGACGACTGTGCAGGCTGAGTATGATGCGCTCGAGAGAAGCTGTGAGGACGCAAGACTTGATGCCGAGGCGTACAGGCAGTCGGGAAGCCAGCTCGACAGCATTATGGCAGTGTACTCCGTGGAGAATCCACAGGATATAACAGGTGTTATAAATGACAGGATTAGGGGCACCATAACAGAGACGATCAAGCGCCAGCAGGAGATCGACAGACTGACAAAGCTTGCAAAATGCTATGAGGATGGCAGACCATTTCCGCCATCAGAGGGTGATGAGACTGTGATAAACTACATCTCCACCAGACATGGGCTCATGGCTATGCACGGCGCGGATTACCTGTCGGCACTACCAGATGACACAAAGGAGGAGCTGCTCCAGGCAAATCCATACCTGCCGTACAGTGTTGTGACTAAAGGTTTCGGAGATCTGGAGGATGATATCAATCTGGGATCGATAGACACAGGTAATGAGTGCGTTATGGTATACGATATGGATAGACTTTCGGAGTCTGCCATAGTTCCCGCCGAGAACATGCTTATCATAGGAAGAGACAGGAAATATTTCATGTCGAAGGACTCCATAGAGGATGCCAGAAAGGCAAATGCAGATAAGATAGCAGGTCTCACGGAGGAGATCAGTCTGATAAATGAGAAGCTTGCAACTTATCAGGAGGATCTTGCATTTGTCACAAGGCTTGTGGATGCGAGATATACAGGTGCCGAGGACAGGGAGAGAGAGCTGAACCAGGCACTGCTCGATAAGAAGGATGAGCTTGAGGAGCTTAAGACATCAATCAAGGTTACAGAGACGGAGCTTAAGAATAACACCGAGAGATATGGAGATCTGCAGCAGAGTCAGCAGAAGGAATCTGACAGAAGACAGACATTTGTCATGATAGAGCAGCTGTCGGATCTTGCAAGACCGGAGGAGCAGAGACTTGCCGAGTATAAGCAGAGGAAGTCTGACCTTGTGGCAAAGCTGTCAGGACTTCAGAGCGATGTGCTGAAGTGGTCGACGACGGTTGGAGAGACTGAGGCAAAGCTTGCGGGGCTTACAAGGAATATAGAGGATATCCAGTACAAGTGGACGGAGTATTTCGAACCGTATCTGCCAAAGTCTGAGAATGCGGGATCTGCTGAAACTCTGGATATTTCGGACGAACGGCTTGAACAGGAGTTTATGGCTATGCTGGCGGTTTCAAAGGAGCATGCGCCGGATCTTGAGGACAAGAAGAAGCTCATGGATGCGCTGAAGAAGTCAATGGATAGAATACAGAAGACCATAGAGAAGCGAGGCTTTGACATGGCGGTATTTGCCGAGGCAGGAGAGCTCTATCCGACGTCTGAGGAAAATCTCAGGGAGATGGACGATGAGCTGGCAAGGCTCACACTGATAGAGGCATCGCTCATGCAGCAGCAGAAGGCTGACCAGAAGGCGTATAGCAAGCTTGAGGGAAGCATAGAGTACGCGATAGAGAACATCAACCGCACATACGGTGAGGGCAGCTATGCGCGTGAGGAGATATCCGCCGTAGATGCGGACACGGCCATAGCCAATGGAGATGCTGTGCTTGCTGACATGAACCGTATATTCAAAGAAGCCGAGAAGGCTTACAGCGATTACTACAAGCAGTATGGTTTCATGGTGGATCTGTACAAGGATGTAAAGAGAATAGTCGATACAAATGACATAGATGTGTCTGGTGGAAATGTGCTGGATGAAGACATGGATACCCTCAGACAGTTATTTGAGACAAGTCTCATGAAGTACGACAGGAGCATGAAGGCCCTTGACCGCGCAAAGAATGAGATTATGAGATTCAAGGGACAGACCGCCGATACACTTGTGGAGATGGGTGTATTCGAGATGGCCAATACGATCAGACAGGATGTGCAGGTTCCGGATACCTACAGTCAGGCAAAGGAACTTCTGGCAAATCTTCTTCAGATCATTGAGTTCATCAAGCTGGAGAAGGAACGCGTTGAGAAGGGTATCGAGGATATGGTTGCCATCAAGGAGAACTTCGAGAATCAGTGTGTACAGAGATGTATGGATGTGAAGACCGAGCTTGAGAAGCTTCCAAAGCTGTCACGTATCACGGTGGGCGATGATGTCATCAAGATGGTCGATCTCACCATACCTTACGTGAAGGATGAATTTGTAAAGCAGAGGATGTCTGATTATATAGATGACATAGTGAAGGGTGCGGATGCCTACGAGGATGAACGAAAGAGGATCAAGTACATCCGTGACTGTCTGGGACTCAAGAAGCTGTTCGGTGTCATGGTCACAGATATGAACGCCATCAGACTCAATCTCTACAAGAGGGAGAGGATAAAGGAACAGAGCCGATATCTCAGATATGAGGAGGCTGTTGGAAGTACGGGACAGTCTCAGGGTATCTACATCCAGTTCCTGGTTGCTGTCATCAACTACATTGCAGGAATGTACAGCCTGGCACCGGAGGAGTCGGTACAGTCTAAAACAATATTTATTGACAACCCGTTTGGTGCGGCGAAGGATATATACATATGGGAGCCTATATTTGCCATGCTGGCGGCTAACCACGTGCAGCTCATCGTACCTGCCCGTGGCGCGACACCGGCCATCACAGGACGCTTCGATGTGAACTACATTCTGGGACAGCAGATGGTGGGCGGAAAGCAGCAGACAGTCGTTGTGGACTACACCAGCAAGACGGATCAGGAAGAACTGGAATATCAGGAACTTTCCTATGAACAGGCGACCTTCGACTTTATCTAGGGGGCTGTGAAACCATCAAGCCATAATTCAGGTTACGGGTTTTGCAGATATATGTTGTTGAATTGCTTTAAATATTAGCTTGGGAGGAACTATAGATGGATTGGAACAGGAAACAGCTTAGAAAGGGAGCGTGGAACACGGTATTTAAGCGTGGACTTATGGCCTGGATGGCCATGGTCGCTGTGTGTTTCATTTTTTCTTATCTTGGGGTAGATGATTCTTCTCAGACAAAGTTCGTAAAGGGTATAGATCAGGTGCTTGGACAGGAGACCGAGCATGAGGCAGACAATGTGACCATACTCAAGGAATACGTGAAGAATATGCCGATGATTGAGCATATGTCGGAGAAAAAAGCCGAGACAGTAGCCCGTGTGATAGACTCGGTGACGGTGAAACAGACCTGGATCATCAAGCTTTTAGGTGCCAACACGGCATATGTGAAGAGAAATCCCGGCGAGGTCATAGTGATGCTTCTGATATCAGCCCTTATCATGGCTGTTGTGCACTTCTTTATACAGAGTGCGGCGATAGTGGGCAAATGCCGTTATGCCATGGAGTGCAGGTATAGTGACAAGGTGTCCATCAACCGAATGTTTGCGCCTTTCCACAGACATTATTTACTCAGACTTATGTGGGTCATGTTCTGCTACAATGTTGTTATGACACTCTGGTGGCTCACGATAGTTGGTGGTGTGTACAAGTATTACCAGTATAGGATGGTTCCATATCTCCTGGCGGAAAATCCAATGCTCAAGTGGAGAGATGCGAAGAACATGTCAAGGGAGATGACCAGAGGCTATAAGTGGAAAATGTTCCTGACGGATCTGTCATGCATCCATGTGTGGATAATCAAGGCTATACCGGTTGCAGGACTTCTGGTAGCATTGCCGTTTCAGATGGAGCTTGATGTGGAGATGTATTTCTGGTTCAGACAGAATATAGGTGTGGAAAATTTTGTCGAGGAAGCATTCAATGCTGCACCATATAACAAAAGGGTTATCGAGGCTGCTTATCAGTCGGCAGGAGACGCGGGAGTTGCAGAGGTATGGACCAAGCCGGTCTATATTCTCCAGGATGTCGCGGTCGAGGTGCCTGAGGGAATGAAGGTGAAGAGTGAATACAGTCTCAGGGACTTCATTTTCTTCTTCTTCGTGTTCTGTTTTATAGGATGGCTGTGGGAGGTCGTACTCTATATAGTTATGGATCATGTTCTTGTAAACCGTGGAACCATGTATGGACCATGGCTGCCTGTGTACGGGGTTGGTGGTGTTGCTATTATATTCCTGCTTGACCGCTTCAAGGCAGATAAAACAAAGCTGTTTGCTATGGCGATGGTGGTATGTGGAATCATAGAATTCATAGCGAGCTGGGCACTGGATTTCTTCTTTAACTCACAGTATTGGGACTACAAGAACGAGTTTCTTAATGTGAATGGACGAATATGTCTGGTGGGACTTCTTGCATTTGGTTTGGGCAGCCTGTTTGGAGTGTATATAGCGGCACCGAAGCTCAGTGAATTTCTGAATTCTAAGAGCAAAAAAGTGCAGAATATTATATGTATCACATTGTCGGTATTGTTTATCATAGATCTGATATGCTGCGCCATCTTCGGATTTAACAAGGGCGAAGGAGTTGGCGGCACATATTAGGAACCAATATGACGAAGTCGTATAAAAAGGAGGAATCAATATGACGAATATACAGAATGGTAAAATGACTGATCCGGGGAAACAGTCCTGGAATATAAAGGCAGGAGTATTCAGCTCCTGCATGCTGCATATCATTGCAATGGCATGTATGCTCAGTGATCATATGTGGGCAACGTTGTTTCCGTATGTGGATATACTTACGTGCATAGGAAGAATAGCATTTCCGATATTCGCATTCATGATAGTTGAGGGATTTTATCACACCAGTAATTTCCGCAGATATCTGTGCAGAATGCTGATATTTGCGGTGATATCTGAAGTTCCGTTTGATCTTGTGTCCGGAGACAGTGTCCTGTATCTGTTTCATCAGAATGTACTTTGGACATTTCTCATAGGATTACTGCTGATAGCATTGATAGACAAGGTAAGAAAAACGGGCAAGGTATGGCTGTGGATCCCGGTTGCGGTTGTTGTGACTCTTGTGGGATATGTGATAGGAACGATCACAATGGTTGATTTCTATGGAGCGGGAGTCGTCATGGTTATAATGTTCTATCTGTTCCGGGGCAAGGAACCATGGAAATTGATAGCACAGATTGTGTGTATGTATTATATCAATGCACAGCTGCTTAGTGGATATTGTTATACGTTTAGTATAGCGGGACATAACTTTGAGTTCCCGCAGCAGGCGTTTGCGCTCATCGCATTGCCAGTGATATGGCTATATAATGGAAAACTGGGATACCATAAAAAGTGGTTTAAATACTTCTGTTATGCATTTTATCCGGGACACTTGATTGTATTGTACATAATCTGGCAGATGGTGATGTAGACATGGTATGAGCAGAGAATCGGTGGGTTTTGCAGATATTTGAGAAAGGAAGAAATAGTATGAATGCAGCTCATAAGATAGTGGTTTTGGTTGGCAGCATATTCCTTGCTGTCGGGGTTTTCGTAGGAATTATATTTGCAATTGTAGCGGAGCCGGGAAAATTCCCCTTGGCTATGTTGAGCCTTCCGGGAGGTTTCTTACTGATCGGTGGGGGAATGGATATAGTGGTGGCGATATTGGTCCACAACAAGAAGATGATAGTAAAAAAAGGCGTGAAGTATCCTGCAAAGATATATGGATACACAGAGAATACTTCTGTTAAGGTGAACAATACATATATGATGGACACGATCGTGCATTACTTTGACAGCTACCATGTCGAGCGGGAGGCTATAATACCAACGGGATTCACAAGGGGTGCCGGCATGTACCCGATAGGTCTGACGATAGATATATTCGAGTACAACGGCAAATACGGCTATGATCCGGATTCAGTAAGGGATGAGAGGCTTCCAGGTGAGGAAGAGCTCATGGACGACAAGCCGGTGGCACCGGATCAGCTGAGACTGGTGGCGGTCAGATGCCCGAATTGTGGTTCGAGTTTCCGTGCAGCGACTGGATATTCCAGCAAATGTCCTTATTGTGGAAATTACTTGAATGTGAATATGTAAGCCTGAAAAAGAGCGTGGGTGAGTCGAACCCACGCTCTTTTTCTTGTGATGTGCTGAATGTGCTATGTATGGCATGTGACAACAACAAAAAGATAAAAACAAGCCGTTACAAAAGATTCCACTAAAACGCCGAGAATAAGTCAAAATTGTCCAACTCAATATGCAATTTTACCCGTGTTAAGCAAAAAATACACCTGACATATAACTATTAACCAACCGCTATTAGTAAAAATATCTATAAAAATTTCAATAAATCGCAAAATTTTGCTAATTAATCCAAAAATATTCTATTCTTTCAAAACCCCTGTCAAATTATAATGAATACAGTCAATGAGGCAAGACGAAAAAATAAAACACACAAAGCCAAAGGATGTGTTAAGTTTCAGAAAACTTAACATGCAGCATCAGCCCTTGCCGAAGGCAATTACAAATGGGCTGATGTTCAAAGAACAGGAGGGAATGTATTATGAGAAAAAGAAGAATTTTAGCTGTAGCAGCAGCTGCAACACTTGCTTTATCAATGGTAGGATGTGGATCAGGCGGAAGCTCAGGTGGCGGAAGCTCAAGCAGTGGAGTTGCAAACAAGGACAAGCCACTTTGCTGGTTCAACCGTCAGCCATCTAACAGTTCAACAGGAGAACTTGACAAGGATGCTCTTAGCTACAACAAGGACACATATTATGTAGGATTTGATGCTAATCAGGGTGCTGAGCTTCAGGGACAGATGGTTCTTGATTATATCAAGGCAAACGCAGCAACGATCGATCGTAACGGTGATGGAATCATCGGATATGTACTTGCAATCGGTGATATCGGACACAATGATTCAATCGCACGTACAAGAGGTGTTCGTTCAGCACTTGGCACAGGAGTTGATGCAAGCGGAGCAGTTGATTCAACACCAGCCGGAACAAACGTAGATGGTAAGGCAACAGTAGTACAGGATGCTAAGCTTGATATTGATGGCAAGACATATACGATCAGAGAGCTTGCATCACAGGAGATGAAGAACTCAGCAGGAGCTACATGGGATGCAGCTACAGCTGGTAATGCAATAGGAACATGGACAGCTTCATTTGGTGATCAGATCGATGTAGTTGTTTCAAATAACGATGGTATGGGAATGTCAATGTTCAATGCTTGGGCAAAGGACGCAAAGGTTCCTACATTTGGATACGATGCTAACAGCGATGCAGTTGCAGCAATCGCAGAGGGCTACGGCGGAACAATTTCACAGCATGCAGATGTTCAGGCTTACCTGACACTGAGAGTTCTCCGTAACGCACTTGATGGTGTAGATATTGATACTGGTATCGGTACAGCAGACGAGGCTGGAAACCAGCTTGAGGAAGGTGTTGATTACAGATACAGCGCAGACGAGAGATCATACTACGCACTGAACATTGCAGTAACAGCAGACAACTATCAGGATTTCACAGATTCAACAAAGGTTTATGACAAGGTTTCAAAGCAGCTTGACTCAAGCAAGAGCCCAAGCAAGAAGGTATGGCTTGATATCTACAACGCTTCAGATAACTTCCTGAGCTCAACATACCAGCCACTTCTTCAGAACTACGATGATCTTCTTAACCTGAATGTAGATTACATCGGTGGTGATGGTCAGACAGAGTCTAACATCACAAACCGTCTTGGTAACCCAGGCGAGTACGATGCATTCGCAATCAACATGGTTAAGACAGACAATGCAGCATCATACACATCAATTCTCTCTAAGTAATATAAGTTACCTGGATGATTGATCAATAGGAAATGATTTAACTCAGAGGGGTGTCAGACTAAACATTTGATACCCTTCTTTTACTAAGAGCATGTATCAAGTTTTCTATGAAAACTTGATATGTAGCATCAGCCCTCGCCGAAGGCGACTATTAATGGGCTGATGTTCAATGAAAGGAAGTAGAGATATGGCAGAAGATAAGAATAAATACATCTTATCGATTCAAGGCATGAGCAAATCATTCGGCAGAAACAAGGTCCTTAACCATATTAATTTGAATGTTAAACCTGGTTCGATCATGGGACTTATGGGTGAGAATGGTGCCGGTAAATCGACAATGATGAAGTGTCTCTTCGGAACCTATCAGAAGGACGAAGGCACAATAATATTAGATGGAAAAGAAGTAAATTTCTCTGGCCCTAAGGATGCACTCGAGAATGGAGTTGCGATGGTTCATCAGGAGCTTAACCAGTGTCTTGAGAGAAGCGTTGTTGACAACCTGTTCCTTGGACGTTATCCAAAGAACTCTCTTGGAGTTATCGATGAGGGCCGTATGAAGAAGGAAGCTTCAGACTTGTTCAGAAAGCTGGGTATAACTGTCAATCTTACACAGCCGATGAAGAGGATGTCGGTTTCCCAGAGACAGATGTGTGAGATCGCAAAGGCTATCTCGTACAATTCCAAGGTAATCGTACTTGATGAGCCTACATCATCGCTGACAGCACCTGAGGTTGCAAAGCTTTTCAAGATGATGAGACAGCTCAAGGAGCAGGGAATTTCCCTGATCTACATCTCACATAAGATGGACGAGATATTCGAGATCTGTGATCAGATATCAGTTCTCCGAGATGGTAGTCTGGTCATGACAAAGGACAGCAAGGACACCAACATGAATGAGCTTATATCAGCCATGGTTGGTCGTTCACTTGATAACAGATTCCCACCGGTCGACAATACGCCGGGTGAGACGATCCTCTCAGTACAGGGACTCTCCACAAAGTATGCACCAAAGCTCCAGAACATCACATTTGATGTGAAGAAGGGTGAGATATTTGGCCTCTATGGTCTGGTTGGTGCAGGTCGTACAGAGCTCCTGGAAACTATATTTGGTATTCGTACAAGAGCAGCAGGAAATGTAATGTATGGTGGCAAGATCATGAACTTCACCGGTCCAAAGGATGCTATGGATCACGGATTTGCCCTCATCACTGAGGAGAGAAAGGCAAATGGTCTCTTCCTCAAGGCAGATATCACCTTCAATACCACCATTGCAAATATGAACCACTACAAGAGCGGCGTGGCACTGTCACATGACAGCATGGTTCGTGCCACAGCTGAGGAGATCAAGGTCATGCATACCAAGTGTATGGGACCTGACGATATGATCGCCAACCTGTCCGGTGGTAACCAGCAGAAGGTTATTTTCGGAAAATGGCTTGAGCGTTCACCAAATGTATTCATGATGGATGATCCTACAAGAGGTATCGATGTAGGAGCCAAGTATGAAATATATGAACTTATAATCAATATGGCAAAGCAGGGCAAGACTATCATAGTTGTCTCCTCTGAGATGCCGGAGATTCTGGGTATCACAAATCGTATAGGTGTTATGTCAAATGGACACCTTGCCGGAATTGTAAATACCAAGGAGACTAATCAGGAAGAATTGTTAAGACTTAGTGCTAAATATTTGTAATAGAGAGGAGCATGGATATGGCAGATAAAAGTATGATCCTTTCGGCTGATGCAGAGGAAAAACTCCTTAAGCCGATTGATGAATATGTTGGAAAGATACAGGCTCAGATCGATGAACTTCGAGTTGATGGATCTGACAAGGTTCGTAGTTTGAAGAACCATATAGCTATCGCAAAGGAAGATAAGAATTTATCAAAGGAAGAAAAAGATAGCATAATCGCAAAGGATAAGGCAGCCCTGGAGAAGGCAAAAGCAGTTGAGGCAGCCAACAAGGATAAGGTTGCAAAGCTTATCGCTGATGCAGAGGGATACCTTAAGGAGCATTATGACAGCGAGTACTACAGCAAGGTAGTGGCAAGCTGCGAGGCCGAGAAGGCAGCAGAAAATGAGTCCTACGAGAGAGTAAAGGCTACACTCAAGACAGAGCATGAGCAGACACTTGCAAAGCTCTCTGATCCGGAAGAGATCAAGGACGAGAAATATGTATACAAGAACAAGCTCTTTGATGCACAGATGACACATGAGTCAAAACTCCAGGAGATCAAGGACAGAAAGCATGATGCATTTTCACACAAGTATCATCTGATAGATCTCCTTAGAATGTCCAAGTACACATTCATGCAGAGCAGAGCACAGAAATTTGAGAATTACAAGTACACATTCAACACAACACAGTTCCTTTACAAGAACGGTCTGTATATAGTAATCGTGTTGATATTCATTGCACTTTGTATCATCACTCCAATTGTGAAGAACACACAGCTCCTCACAGTTACCAATATACTGAACATACTTCAGCAGGCATCACCTAGAATGTTCCTGGCACTCGGCGTTGCGGGACTTATCCTCCTGACCGGTACCGATCTTTCGATTGGACGTATGGTTGGTATGGGTATGGTTACAGCTACCATTATCATGCACAATGGTGCAAATACAGGTGGTGTGTTCGGACACATATTTGATTTCTCAAGTATGCCGGTTGTAGGAAAAGCATTATTTGCACTTGTTGCATGTATTATCCTCACAACAGTATTTTCAAGTATTGCAGGTTTCTTCATGGCGAAGTACAAGATGCATCCGTTCATTTCAACAATGGCGAACATGCTGATCATCTTCGGACTTGTAACATATGCGACAAAGGGTGTTTCATTTGGTGCTATTGATTCAGCAATACCAAATATGTTCATCCCAACAATAGGAAACTTCCCAACTATTATCATTTGGGCAGTAGTTGCTGTAGTAGTAGTATGGTTCATCTGGAACAAGACTACATTTGGTAAGAATCTGTACGCTGTAGGTGGAAACCCAGAGGCAGCAGCAGTTTCAGGTATATCAGTTTTCAAGGTAACACTTGGCGCATTCATCCTTGCCGGTATCCTTTACGGATTCGGATCATGGCTTGAGTGTAACAGAATGGTTGGTTCAGGTAGTGCAGCTTATGGACAGGGCTGGGATATGGATGCCATAGCAGCCTGCGTTGTTGGTGGTGTTTCATTCACAGGTGGTATCGGTAAGATCTCCGGTGTTGTAACTGGTGTTCTTATCTTCACATCACTTACCTACTCACTTACCATTCTTGGTATTGATACAAACCTTCAGTTCATATTCGAAGGTATCATCATCCTTGCCGCTGTAACTCTTGACTGTCTCAAGTATGTACAGAAGAAGTAAGGTACAACAAATTTAACTCTCACAAAACCTTTATATAAAAAGCCGCTCGGATCGTCTACAGGATGGATTGAGCGGCTTTTGTGGATTGGCGGACGCCTTCTGTGCATCTATGCCACTTTTTTATGCATGCCACCTAATCACGCAGCCGCTTCCTTCGTTCCAATGATTTTATCTGCATGCGGCGCCGCGCACGATAAGGGCGTTTGCGCGCTCTGCCTTAGCAAAAATCATTGAAGCTCAGTCGCGTCTAGCTATCGATTAGGTGGCATGCATAAAAGTGGCAGGCGCATGCACAGAAGGCTGGGCTGTGGAGATATTTATATATTGTAAAATCTTGGGCGAGTGTTCCGATTCCTTCACTTCAGCTTGCTTTATCTGCACACTGCGCTGACCGCGATAGGGGCGGTGAGGTTTTCGCTTTTGCGTGACTTTGCGGGGATTAGCACACAAAATTATTGCTTTTTGCGCGATATTTGCGGAAAAGATACAAGCTTTTGGAAGTTTGTGGCGGAATAGCTAATATTGGGCATAAAAGATACAATTTTGTGTTTAAAAAGAGAAAAAAGTCCTAAAAAGAGAAAATCCACAAAACCACGCCCACATTTGGTATAATGAACCTGCAATCGTTTGATGAAAGCCAGACAAAAGAGAGACTGTGCGGGCTTGTGAGTCTGGAAAAGACCGGTGAACCGGGTGGCATTTGATATATAGAAAGGATTTCTGTTAGATGGATAAATACAAGGTTATCCTTGTCGATGACGAGGAAGAGGTTATAGATGTTATAGAGAGAAAGATCCACTGGGATATGCTTGGGTTTGATGTTGTGGGAAGTGCCAACAATGGTGTGAAGGCTCTTGAACTGGTGGAGAAGCTGCAGCCGGATGTGGTCATAACGGACATTAAGATGCCATATATGGACGGTCTTGAACTGTCCAGACGGCTCAACAATGATTATCAGAATATACACATCATCATATTCACAGGGTTTGATGAGTTTGAGTATGCCAAGGAGGCGGTGCACCTTGAGATAGAGGAGTACATGCTCAAGCCTATAAATGCCTTAGAACTCTCAGATTGCCTGAAGAGGGTCAAGAACTCTCTGGACAAGGAGAGGGAGGAGAAGCTGAATGTAGAAAAGCTTGCAAATTATTTCAATGCATCTCTGCCTGTTCTTCAGACAAATCTGTTTGTATCTCTGATAGAGGGCAGAGTGAGCGAGTCGGATTATGAGAAATTCCTTGCAGCATACCAGATCGATATGAAGGGACCGCTTTATTGCTGTGCAGTTTTCCATACATCGGAGCATCACGTTCCAGATGGAATGAACCCGCTTCTGTTGTCAATGTCGGTGGAACAGCAGATCAAGGACAGAATTGCTGATACATGGAAATGCAAGGTATTTACATATCTGGGCAACACAGTGCTCATCATCGAGATAGTCTCAGAGGATGCCATGGCAGAGCTGACGGATGCCTGCGACAGATTCTGCAGATGGGCTTACCGAGTCATGGGTGCCGTGGTGACTGCCGGTATTGGCAGGGTGTGTGACAGTCTCCTGAATATCAATAATTCATATGAGGGTGCCAGGGAAGCGGTATCATACAGGGTCTTATACGGAACCCAGAGGGCTATAAATATTGCTGAGATCGCACCGAAGGAGCAGAAGGCCGCAGTACAGTATGAAGATGCAAATATGCATGAACTTATCAAGTCGATATATCTTGGCAAAAGAGATGCCATTGAGGGAGCAGTACATGATGAGATAGAGAAGCTGCACAGATCTGCACAGACCATGAACAGGTACAAGCTGACGCTCATGGAGATGGTAGGAACATTCTACAGATTCTGCGCAAATAATTTTATAGATTTTGATAATTTTTCAGGTGGGATCAACAACCCATACGAGAAGGTTCCTGAGATGGATGAAGTTACCCTCACAGCATGGCTCATAGACACATCGATGGCGATCGGTGAGGAATTGAAAAATGCCAGAAATAACACGTCCAGAAGAATGGTAACGGATGCCCAGAATATGGTAGTAGACAGGTATATGGAGCCAGACCTGTCGCTGGATACAGTGTGCTCAGAGCTTGGTGTGTCCAATTCGTATTTTTCATCAGTGTTCAAGAAGGAGACAGGCAAGTCATTTATCTCGTATCTGACGGATTACAGAATGGATCATGCAGCCAATCTCATACTTGAGACAAATGAGAAGAGCTATAAGATAGCAGAGCAGGTTGGATATCAGGATGCAAATTACTTTAGCTATGTGTTCAAGAAGAGATTTGGAATGTCGCCATCAAAGTACAGAACTGAACATGCGGGGAATAAGTAGAGCAGAGAAAGTATAAGGGGAGTAGAATTGTTTTGAAGATTAGAGAGAAAAAGGATGCTCAGGGCAAAAAGCAGAAAAATAAATATTCTCTGCGCACGAGGCTGCGAGGCTGGTTTCATCATGGCAGATTTATAGGATTTGACATACAGTCAATAATCATGGCGGTGCTCACAGGACTGACGATAACCACAACTGTGGTTATGGGGTTTCTTATTTACAATAGATTCAAGCTTGCGATAAAGCAGACTGCAGTGTCAAATGCAGAAAGCATGATAGAGAGTACTGTGGATAAAGTGGATACAGACCTGGCAGGTATCAGACAGATATCTAATGGAGTGAATTATAATATCATCCAGGAATATGACATCTCCAGTCAGGAGTTCAGCAGACAGTTCAGTCTTTTGTATGAGGTGAATGCTGACAAAGTGCAGAGTATGGCGTTGTACGACAATTCTGGGAAGCTTGTTGCTGCGGAGCCGGTTGCAGTGCAGAAGGATAAGGTTAATGTCGAGGAACAGGAATGGTACAAGAATGCATCTGAAGATATAGAGAATATGCACTTTTCTACACCTCATATACAAGATCTGTTTCAAGATGGCGCCAACAGGTATTATTGGGTCATATCCCTCAGCCGTTCTGTTGATATCAATGATGGAGATAAGCCGGTAAACGGTGTGCTTCTGATAGATATGAAGTATTCCGTGATCGAGGAGGCTCTTTCAAGGATCAATGATTCTTCAAGTGAGACTTATTATTATCTGTGCAACCGTGACGGAGATATCATATACCATCCGCGAAGAGCAGAGATAGACAGAGGCTTTTTCACAGAGGAAAGTACAGAGGCAGCGGTATATGATGACGGTACATATGAAATCAAGATGACGGGTGGCACAGAAAATGTTGTTGTCAGCAGTATAGCCTACACTGGATGGAAGATCATAGGAGTTGTCCCGGAAAGTGTTCAGACTGCCAGCATCAATCAGTACAGATATTACATCATAACTACGGTTGTGATATTGCTTATGATGCTCTTGTGGGTGAACAGGATCATAACAAAGAAAATCTCAAAGCCTATACTTAAGCTGAATGAATCAGTAAAATCATATGAGACAGGTGGAACCACGGATATATATATTGGAGGATCTTCCGAGATAAGACATCTGGGATATTCGGTCAAGAAATCCTATGAGCAGATAGAGATTCTGATGCAGGAGATAATCAGACAGCAGAATGAGCGGAGAAAGAGTGAGATGGATGCGCTCCAGAGTCAGATCAATCCGCATTTCCTGTATAATACACTGGAGTCCATAACATGGATGGTGGAGGCGAACAGAAATACAGATGCAGTATTTATGATATCTGAGCTTGCAAAGCTGCTGAGGATAAGTCTGTCAAAGGGAAGAACTGTCATAAGGATAGCGGACGAGATCCAGCACAGCACGAGTTACATGAACATACAGAAGGTAAGATATAAAGAAAGATTTGCTACAGAATTTATCATAGACGAAGAGATAAATGACTATTGTACAGTTAAACTTATCGTGCAGCCAATCCTGGAAAATGCAATATACTACGGTGTGGGCAACATGGATGAGGACGATGACGGCAAGATAACTGTCCGCGGTGAGAAGAAGGGCAATGACATATACATTTCAGTTGAGGATAATGGCATGGGTATGTCGGAGGAGGTTGTCCGGAACATCCTTGTGGACAACAATAAGGTGCCAAAGCATGGCTCCGGAGTGGGTGTTATCAATGTTCACTCCAGGATAAAGCTGATGTTTGGCAGCGAATATGGATTAAAGGTTTACAGTGAGCCGGACGAGGGAACAAAGGTTGTCATTCACATTCCAGCCATTCCTTATACGGAGGAGAACAGAGAGAGACTTGAGAGGCAGGATTTTGGAAGGGGGATGGTGACAGATGAAGAAGAGTAAGATAACCTTTCTGATCGCGGAGCTGTTTCTGGTGGTTATAGCCGGATTCTTTATACACCAGATATTCCGGGAAGATGTGCCTCAGAAAAGAGTAGCGGTCATACTTTCAAATTCCGGTGATAAGAGGTGGGATGGACTTATAAATGGACTTAAACAATCAGCAAATGTCAATGATGTCCATCTTATCATATGCAACACCGATGATATCGAGTCAGCCCAGGATGAGAAGGAGCTCATAGATGAACAACTTGAAAATGATGTAGATGCATTCATAATTTGTCCGGCACCGGGCGAGGATACATCGGATATGCTGGGACAGCTTGGCGATGTACCATTTGTACTTATAACCCAGGATGCATACAGTGAAGATGGCGCCTCGGGATTTGTCACGATAAAACCTGATAACTACAAGATAGGATATACCCTTGGAGAACAGATCAGGGCAAATGATGCGGACGGACTCCGTGGCAAAAGCATAGGCATTATAACCGGATATTCCCAGACAGAGGGAAGTGTGAGCGGAAAAGCAGGACTTATGGATGCGATAGAAGGAACCGGATGCGAGGTGAGCTGGGAGTACAGCCGATGTGGCAATCAGAACATATGTGGCATTGTGGATATTCTGGGAAAGGTGGACTACATGGTCGTGATGGACACATATGCGATCGATGAGATAGGAGAGAATGCGGATAACGGTATGTACAATGGAGCCCAGATATATGGAATGGGGACCAGCGTAAAATCTGTGGCACTGCTTGATGCGGGCAAGATAAAGTGCCTTGTTATTCCGGATGGATACGGTGTTGGCTATGCCAGTGTGACAGAGGTAGTAAAAGGTCTGAACAGCAGGATGTATACGATGAAGAGTCGGGAGGAGGGCATAAAGGTAATATACAGTGACGATTTGTTCTCCGATGATGTAGAGAGGTTTTTATATTCATATGAGTAGACAGAAACGAAGAAAAATATATGTGCTTGTGCTGGCAGTTGCGATGATAGTCTCGCTCATGGGCTGCGGCAGCAGCAATAAAAAAACAAACAAAACCATGAGAGTCGGGGTGGTCACTTATACGTCAGATGATCCATTCATAAATGCCATGGTTGAAAAGGTGAAATCTCAGCTTAAGACTATGGAGACCACAAATATGAATGTGATAGTATCGGTGAGAAGCGGTGATAATGACCAGCGTGAGCAGGATGAGATAGTTGATGAGATGATAGATGCAGGCTGCGATGTGCTGTGCGTGAACCTTGTAGACAGAACCGCACCGGCAAATATTATCAAGTCAGCAAGGCAGAGTGATATACCAGTGATCTTTTTCAACAGAGAGCCGGTGCGTGATGACCTTATGCAGTGGGAAAAGCTCTACTATGTTGGTTGTGATGCAAAAGAATCCGGGGATATGCAGGGTGAGATTGCGGCAAATTATATAAAGAATCATAGTGAAGTGGATCGCAATGGTGATGGAAAGATACAGTATGTTCTTCTGGAGGGTGAGGCCGGACACCAGGATGCCATAAGCAGAACTGACTGTTCGGTGAAGACCATCATGGAATGTGGAGTGGAGCTTGAGAAGCTCAGTTATCAGTTTGCCGACTGGAACAGAGGTCAGGCGGAGAACAGAATGACGCAGCTCATAAGTCAGTATGGCAGTCAGATAGAACTTGTCATATCCAACAATGATGAGATGGCACTGGGCGCAGTTGAGGCGTACAATAACTCAAATATAAGCCGGGACAGATGGCCTGTGATCTTCGGAATAGATGGACTTGATGATGCTCTCCAGGCGATAAAGCAGGGAAACATGCAGGGAACAGTTTACAATGACAAGGAGGCTCAGGCGGGAGAGATAGCGCGGTTGGCAGTTGATCTCTTCAAGGGAAACAGCCTTGATGGCCATAGGCTTGACGAGGGCAGATATTACGTGTCGCCTTACTGGAAGGTCGATGTTGACAGCGTGGATGATTTCCTGCATAGATAAAGGTAACCGACTGATACGTGAATAAAAGATCGTGAATTAAATATTTGGGAAGGATGCATATGGAAAATAGCTGGATAGAAGAATTTTACGGAGAGACGGATGCAGATAAGAGACTTGAACTGCTGAAAAATAACAACACAGATATGGATGATGACAGCAACGGTTCGTCTACTGTTTTCCGTCAGAGATTGTGGACAGCGAGATATGGCAAGAGAAAGCCGAAGAATGATGCATTTGTGGGCTGCCTTATGGAGCTTAAATACATATCGGAGGGCGGATCTGTTGATATCGGAGGTCAGAAAAAGAAACAGGCTGTGGAGATCATAAGCAAGCTCTGCCTGTTCGACGCAGACAGAAGAAGTGCCGCGGAACAGGAGATACTGCTATATGAACTCAAGAATGCGTTTCTCAAGTTCATCGAGGTGAGCAGAGGCGGCAGAGGTTTCACATCCATAGCATTTGGCATGGGGCAGCTCTCGGATGAGGGCGTGGCGAAGAAGATCGCAGATCAGATAAGCTCCATAGCATTTGACGCGCCGCACATGCTGCACATGGACAAGGAATTTGCCATACTTCAGAGTGCCGCACTGGCGGCGTTCAGGCAGGAGTATCCGAACAGGGAGCATTTCTTGAGAAAATGATGATAAGCGTGATTATGAACTGTATTTGCGGATAGGCTTGAGCCCTGACAACTGATACATTCATAGCGTAACGATATGGACAGGACATTTATTGAGCCCTGTCCTTCTTATATGTTGTATCACTTTTTTATCAGTGCTACAATAAAGAAAATCAGAATTTAATGCACATCTAAAAAACGAGAATTCACAAAAACATAGCCATAAAATGGTGATGAAAGGATGTATAATTATGAGTAAAAAAGTATTTGTTTTGGTACACGATTACTGGCATCACGATGATTCCATCAAGCCTATGATGGACTATCTGTTTAACGCAGATTATGAAGTAACATTCACAAAGAACCCAAATGATTATTTCAACGGGCAGTTTGATTTGTTTTTGTCTTTCAAAGACCCTATTGAAAATGATCAGATTCCTACTCCAATCTGGTGTGATGAAAAATGGACGGAGAAATTTCTGAATGATGTTCAGAATGGTATGGGAACGATTATGCTTCACGCATCACTTACTGATTACACAGAAAATCACCCAATCCTCACAAATGTTGTAAGAAGTAACTTTATTACTCATCCCGAAAAATGTCCGCTTACTGTAAAACCGATAGCAGAACATCCGATTATTGAAGGCATTGGCAAATTCACATTCCCTGATTTTGACGAACATTATGTTATGAAAATGATTCCGAATGCTGATACAACGATTCTTGCAGAAACCGTTTCAAAGAACGGCGTTCAGCCTGCTGTATGGGTTCACACCTATGGCAAGGGAAAAATCTGCTGTATCGTTCCTGCACACACTACCCAAAATCTGACCTGTGAACCATTTGTCAAACTTGTAAAGAATGCTATTGATTGGGTTTAATAGTGATTGAGCTTCGAAACGTTAACATCAGTTGGTCGACGTCTTAACTGGTGCGGAAGATAATATCATGTAATACGATATAAGTTACACCCTACAAGTCATAAAAACTTGCAGGGTGTTTTCTTGTGCTCGTATATATGTAAGATCGCAAGACAGGGAACTGCCCTGTTCCTGAAGCTGTCGGAGATGTTCTCTGACGCTCTGTTTTTCAGGCGGTTTCTTGGTTGGCTTCTCTTTCTGTTTGAGCTTCAGATTGTATTCCCACACTTCACGCTCATATCGTTCCACAACACTCTCTATTTCACGGTAGGTTGCCCCATAAATGCCTGAACATCGGGATAACTGTCCTCTTTTAGAATATTGGGGAGCTTATTTTATATTGCTTTTTGAGGCATAATTATGCCATAATCATGTCAGAGAAAGGAGTGAAACATTATGCCACTTATTATGCCTATTAAGGATTTACGCAATACAACTGAGATTTCTAATATCGCACACAAGGAACAGGAGCCTATTTTTATTACTAAAAACGGATATAGCGACTTGGTTGTAATGAGTAGTGAATTATATGATAAATTTGCAAGAATGAACCGCATCGACCAAGCCATATTTGAATCAGAACAGGAAATTGCCAACGGAGCAGAAGCAGTTGACGCTGAGATGGTTTTTGCAGAATTGGAGAAAAAACATTTTGGATAAATACAAGGTAAAAATCAACCCTAAGGCAATTCGTGAATTAGACCAAATTTACGAATATATTGCAAATGAGAAATTGGCTCCTGAAAATGTCGAAGGGCAGATTGAGCGAATTAAAAAATCTATTTTAAGCTTGGATACTTTTCCACAGTCCCATCAAGAACGAAGCGAGGGCAGATATGCCGGCAAAGGCTATCTGCAGTTATTGATTGATAACTATATCGCCATATTCCGCATTGACGAACCACGCAAAAACGTTTACGTGGTAACAATTCAATATCAAGGACGAAATTTATAAGATGTAGGGGCTGTCGCACTAAGCAACTAGTGCGACAGCCCCTTAGTTATTTTAGGGGAGGTAGTTATAAGTGAAAGTATGAAATATGGATCTGAAGACAGAACATGTATCATCAGAATCCTTAGCGTTCATAAATATCACTTCATCCCTCGTCTTTATCATGATTACGGGATAGCTGTCTGCGTATACATACATTTCACATTTGCCGTAGGTGCTGCTCTTGAAATGGCCGATCAGGTATTCATCGGTGGCACCTCCGTTGACACGGACAAAATTGTCGTCTGGCAGTTCGTCCAGAAGCTGAACATCCTCAATGTCATCAAAGTAAACCTCTGACGAGTATATGGCGGCGGAGATGATGAGTCTGTCAGAGTCAAGCTGAGTGTCGATATGCACGTTTATGAATGGCACAAGCACACCTATCATCCAGACGATGCAGGCGGTGATAAGGATACATGTAAGTCCTGTAAAAATCTTTGCGCCCCTGGTGGCATAGTTAAATGTATAATTTCCACTCTGCAATCTGTTTTGAACCAGCACATGCGGGTCGGAAGGATTGTAGTAATATCCGGTTTTCCAGTATTCGTCGTCATCCACGTAGAGAGGCTGGGTGTCGGCTGCCAAGAGTTCACGTTTTCTGCTCTGAGCCATGAGGAGAGGCGCAAACAATCCGATGGCAGCAAGAGTCTGGATAAATATATAGACATAGAGTGCGGAGCTGCACAGCGAGACATCTACAAGCGCACCCTTGAAATTCAGAATATCAGAAAGCGAAATTTGCCGGGACTTACTGGCTGATGATAAGCAGTGAATCAGGGTGTCAATAGTGACATATACCCATGCGACAGCATTTGTTGCCGAAAGAATCAGCATTGCAAGTCCCTTGTATATCTTCATGGTTCTATTGACGGTCTGGTTGAGCTGGGTATCCGAGCTGTACACAGTTCGCTCGTGCCGGTTTACATATATGTGGAATATCATGGATGTAAGTGACATCAGGACGGAGCAGAGTCCCATTATTATCATTGTGGTTGATATGACCGCACTTTTCCCTATCGCAAATGGCAGCAGGCAAATGAGCTCTACAAGGATTATTATTCCATGATAATTGAAACTGATCTCACTATTGCCGATCAGAGCTGACACATTTGTATCAATGTAGCGTTTTCTTTTCTGAGCAGGGATTATCCAGTCATTTTTCATCTTAAGGGCATACATTTTCCTGTGCGCAGAGTTGTTTGCATATGTTATAAGGAAACAGAATGCGATCATCCAGATAGTGTATGCCAGTACAAATGTAATGATCTCCCAGAACACGACAAAGCACAGGGCTGTTCCAAGGATGAGATTTATCCAGATAATCCGGTTCATCTTACGTCTGGCAGCAGCAACAATATTCAGGACGGTTTCGTCTTCAGTGTGTTCCTTTGGAATGTGGACGCCCAGGAGCATTCCCTCGGTATACGAATAATTACTTGTATATACGAACTTCATTATGAGCAGTATGAAGAAGTTCATAAACAGGAATATGATAAATAATGCTATGCTCATAAGCGGCTCCTTTCTGTTATTTTCATGCAAATTGGTTACACCATATCGCCTAATGGTTCATTGTATTATATATGGATTGGAGAAGACTTCATTTTGGAATATACTTCATCGCACAACTTGAGAAAATCTTCCCGGTTCATCCCGGTTATGCTTGCCTCGGCGGACAGAAGTTCCAACTCTGACTCCAGCTTGTCACGGAACTCGGCGTCCATATTGATATTTTCTGATACAAATGCTCCAAGCCTTCTGTCAGTTCTGATATATCCCTCATTTTTTAGTATCTGGTATGTCTTATTCACAGTCATTGTGTTCACGCCGGCATCCGCCGCAAGCTGTCTTACAGTGGGAAGCTTTTCGCCTGGCTGTATCTCGCCTTTGCCGATTCCCTTTACTATCTGATTGCGCAGCTGTACGTATATGGGTGTGTCACTACTCATGTCAAGCTCTATGATCATGTGGTGGCCCTCCTTTTTGTATTATCTGTATTATAATATATAATACAGATTCCGCAATAAGTCAACTATGAGAAACCGCCGTATAAATAAAAATCATCCGTGAGCAAGTTGATTACCCACAGATGATCCTTATATCTTGTTAAATTTTATTTTTGTGTAGCTGATTTTTGCAGTTCCAATAAACGTTCATTTGAAATGATTTTTTCGGAAAAAGACTTTCTGATCAATTCAAAATCTGCTCCATTTGAAAAAAGACTGAGTATATTTTTCTCATCTTCCAGTCTTTTGAGTTTTTGAGATGGGGTTTCTTCCACTGTACCACCCATGATACTCACCATCCTTTCCTCATATTCATTGCCATCCGCAATATGTTTAATGATCCTGTTTATATAATTCATTATATCCAAAAGTTCTTCCGGTGACAATTCGTTATTCTGGTATGAAGTTACGAGTTAAATACTTTTAATTAGTTTATAGTTATTTAATTGTATTTCTAAAATGGGTGTGTTATATTTCGTTTATCATGTTGTGTGTAATTCTGAAATTGATCTTTGCAGTATTTCACTGCGATTATCACAAAATAATTCAATTTAATATGGAGACGGTAGAGGTATGTTGCCGCTCAGGTTTTGCTATAGTATAATTATAAAAAATATGGCTATAAATTCATGCAGTTATCCTCTATTGGTTTCTTTGCTTTTCACAGGAATAGAGGAGGAAGTTATGAATGGGAGAAAAAGACATAACAGAAAAGATACTGGCAGATTATAATGATGTATTTGCAGATATAGTAAATGTATTGTTGTTCGGTGGAAAAACAGTTGTTGATGAGAATATGCTGGAGAGCATAAAGGATAAAAGCCAGTATAAAACAGATGGTGAAATCCATCAGGAAGAGCGCGATGTATCAAAGGTTCTAAAGGGTAAGAATGTACATATAGCGTTTATTGGATTTGAACATCAGACGGATGTAGATTCAAAGGAGGCTCTGCGTGTTATAGCATATGATGGTGCTGCATATAAAAGGCAATTGTTGGTAAAGGGTGGAGAAATATACCCAGTTGTTACAATTGTGCTTTATTTCGGACAAAAAAGATGGATAAAGGGGCGGTCTCTCTACGATATTCTTGATATAACGGATGAGTGGAAACCATATGTCAGTGACTATAAAATAAATATATTTGAGATAGCTTATCTTACACCAGAGCAGGTGAAAATGTTTAAAAGTGACTTTAGGATTGTTGCCGATTATTTTGTGCAAATGCGGATCAACAAAGATTACATACCATCCAAAGAGACTATAAAACATGTTGACGAGGTGTTAAAACTTATGAGCGTATTGACGCAGGACGAGAGATTTGAACAGGCTCAGGCTAACGGAAACAAAGGAGGTTTAAAAAATATGTGTGAAGTACTTGATAGGGCGGAAGCGCGAGGAGAAGAAAGAGGAATATCTATAGGCGAGGCGCGAGGAGAATTAAAGGGTGCAGTGAGGGCATATTTGGATGTGAAGGTTCCTATAGAAGAGATTGCGGAGAAACTGAATATATCAGTGGAGGAAGTCCAGAAGATAGCCGACACACTATAGGAGATGAACATACATGCAGATACACACACTTATATCTTCGGAAAATGGTCCGATCATTCTTTGGGTCATGTACCCACACAGGGGAGATGAACTGGAGCATGCAACGGATTCTATCAGAGAACTGGTGGGAGAAGAACAGTTTACACTTGTTGCGATACAGATAGATGACTGGAACAGGGATCTCTCACCGTGGAGATCAGATGAGGTCGATGGATCATTTGCCGGAGAGGCAGGACGGACACTGGATTATATAGAACAGCAGGTCGTCCCGCAGTTGGATATTCAAAGCCAGGCGAACAGACCTCTTTATATCATGGGATATTCGCTTGCCGGGCTTTTTGCACTTTGGGCAATGTACCAGACGGATATATTTGCCGGATGTGCCACGTGTTCGGGTTCAATGTGGTATCCGGGATTTGTGGAATATGTAAACAGCCAGCCAACACTTGCGAATAAACATATATACATCAGCCTCGGCGGTAAGGAATCGCGGACGTCCGACAGACTTATGGCAACTGTGGCGGATCGGACAAAGGAGATTTGCGACTTGCTGAAGAAGGACAACGATGTGATATATGAGATAAATCCAGGCGGACATTTTGCCGATTCCGGGAAGAGACTTGCGAAGGCTGTGAAGTGGATAGAGAAGGCAAAAGGATAAAAAAAGCACAGGAGAACACATATATACAATCGTTCACTGGCAGAACGATACGAGGCATAACATATACCGGATAGATATATATTTTTATCGGAATAGATGATAATATATTGGGCAGACATATGGAGTAGATAGATTAATGGCAGACACGATCCGGTAAGTATATGCAGTGAAAAATTGGACCGTGGTAAGCCGGAAAGAAGGGCAACATGGGTAAACAGACAAATAAAAAGAAAAGCACAGGAGCGGCGAAGGCGATATTTGCAAAACCTCCAGGAAGGCTTGGCAAATGGAATGTGATAGCATTTGTCGTGCTGGTCATAGGAGAGCTTATATACTATTATGCGGCAACACCGGCGATCAACATACAGAGTACAAGTTTCTGGGTGTGGATGGTCATTTCAGTTGCGTTTGTTGGCTTTTGTACGCTTGATTTCACGGTGGAGAGTAATGATACCAGAAGTGTCGCAACGAGAGCAACGAAACCGGCAGCATGGATAGTAGTAATAATGATAGCGGTCGGACTTATCATGGTGGCGGCATCATCCAAACTGTTTTGTGCATCAAAGTACGCAAGCCTCATCAATATAGAGGATGGAGATTTCCAGACGGATATCCCGGAGAGCAGGCAGATAAATGACATTGCGCTGATGGATACAAGCACAGCGAGGATCATAGGTGAGAGAGCCGTCGGTTCACTCTCGGATGTGGTCAGCCAGTACGAGGTCAGCGGCAATTACAGCACTATAGATTACAATGGCGCGCCGATGAAGGTCGCAGCACTCAATTATGCGGGATTCATCAAATATATGAACAACAGGAAGAACGGAATCCCGGGTTATGTTCTTGTTGATCCGGTAAAGAATGAGGCACACTATATACAGACTGAAAAGCCAATAGTATATTCACCTTCAGCGTATTTCAACAATAACCTGTACAGACATGTCCAGATGGCATATCCGACATATATATTTGAAGGTTTCTATCTGGAGCTCAATGACGATGGCAACCCGTATTACATCTGTCCGGTTCTCGAGTCACATGCTGGACTCTTCGGTGCAAAGGATGTAAAGGGCGTGGTTATATGTGATCCGTGCACGGGCGATACAGAGTATCATGCGGTCGGTGACGTTCCAAATTGGGTGGACCGCGTATATGATGGTGACCTTGTATGTCAGAAATACGACTGGTACGGCGAGCTCTCAGGCGGTTACTGGAACAGCGTATTTGGCAATAAGGGCTGCAAGAGAACCACGGATGATTATGGTTACAAGGTTATGGACGGTGATGTGTGGGTATACACAGGTGTCACATCGGTAAATGGTGACGAGTCCAACATAGGATTTGCCCTGATGAACCTCCGAACAGGAGAGAGCAAATATTACAAAGTGGCGGGTGCAGAGGAATACTCAGCCATGGCGTCGGCAGAGGGACAGGTACAGCACCTTGGTTACAGGGCATCCTTCCCATCACTCATCAATATCAGCGGAATACCAACATACATCATGGTCTTAAAGGACAACGGTGGCCTGGTTAAAATGTATGCGCTTGTAGATGTGGAGAAGTATAATATTGTAGCTACAGGCACTACCCAGAAGGACGCACTTGCGGCATACAACAAGCTTCTGGCAGAGAATGGACTTAAGAGCACGCAGAGTATGACGGACGATATACCAAACAGACAGATCACGGTAGCTGATATCAAATACATCAACATGGATGAGACGACATATGTGTATATCACAGATGAGGCTGGTAATGTATACAAGCAGGATTTCTCAGAGAACGAGGAACTGATATTTATACAGAGCGGGGATAAAATAAAAGTATTTTACCAGGAATCAGACAACGGAATAAATGACATAATATCTGTTGAGAGATAGGAGGTTACTATCATGGATAAAAAGGCGATCTACAGTTTATCATACGGAATATTTATGCTATCCACAAAGGTTGGCGACAAGGCAAATGGCTGCATCATCAACACCTGTATACAGGTGGCGAACAATCCAACGCGGGTTGCGATATCGGTTTTGAACACGAATTACACATGTGATCTGCTCAAGGAGAGTGGTGTGTTTGCCCTCAGTGTACTTGACGAGCAGTGTACATTTGATTCGATAAAGCACTTCGGATTCCAGTCGGGAAGAGATGTGGACAAATTCGAAGGAATAAAGATGCCGGAGGATGTCAATGGAATCCCTTACATGGGCTGGTATGCCTGTGCGGTTATCAGTGGCAAGGTAGTTGAGAGCCATGATCTCGGAACACACACGTTGTTCATCGCGGAGGTGGTTGATGCAAAGATGCTGTCAGACAAGGCACCTCTCACATATGCTGATTATCAGGCGCATGTAAAGCCAAAGGCAGACAAGCCTCCTAAGACAGATAAGAAGATAGTGGGATGGCGCTGCAAGATATGTAACTATGTATATGAGGGAAGTGAGCTTCCGGCAGATTATGTATGTCCTCTGTGTGGGCACGGAGCAGATGACTTTGAACCTATATATGAGTAATATGCAAATATGCCGTTATCGGTAAGAAGTGACTGATTTCAAATTCTGAAAAAGTTGATTTCTTGCCGATAACGGCATATACTATCTATATACAAAACACTGTGCAGATGATAAAAGTCCATTGCATTAAAAGGAGGGATTTTCATGGGTTATATTTCAGTTGCGGAAACTGCAAAAAAATGGAATGTGTCAGAACGAACTGTTAGAAATTACTGCGCTCATGATAAGATTTCTGGGGCTTTTCTGACGGGAAAGACATGGAATATACCGGATTCTGCGCAGAGACCTGTGCGTCAGTCTGTAGGAGAAGAGAACCGGGATCTGCTGACTGTGCTGAGAGAAGAGAAAAAATGCGGAATCAAAGGCGGTATTTATCATAAGATACAGGTGGATCTCACCTACAATTCCAATCATATAGAGGGCAGCATGCTCAGTCATGATCAGACGCGGTATATATATGAGACAAATACTATAGGCGTGAGTGATCAGACGTTAAATGTCGATGATATAGTCGAGACGGCTAATCATTTCAGGTGCATAGATCTGGTGATCGATAGTGCAAATAATCCCTTACGTGAGAAAATGATAAAGGAGCTGCATTTGATTCTCAAAAGTGGAACGCAGGACTCACGAAAAGAATGGTTTGCGGTGGGGGACTACAAGAAAGTCCCTAATGAGGTGGGCGGTCATGATACGGCTTTACCGGAAGAAGTTCCAGAGAAAATGAAAAATCTCCTTGCAAGATACCGCAAGCTCAATGAAAAGACACTAGATGATATTCTGGATTTTCACCATGAATTTGAAAGTATTCATCCGTTTCAGGATGGCAATGGCAGGGTTGGCAGGCTGATATTGTTTAAGGAATGTCTGAAATATGATATAGTTCCATTTATCATAGATGAAGATCTCAAATGGTATTACTATAGAGGACTTTCAGAATGGAATAGAGAAAGAGGATATCTGCGGGATACCTGTCTTACAGCGCAGGATAAGTTTAAAAAGTACCTGGACTATTTCAGGATACAGTACAGAGATTAAAATAATGGAGAAAATTATGAACAGAGAAAGAATGATGAAGAACGTAGCAGAGATATTTAGCCGCGGTGCGGTGGACAAGAATCTTCCGGCATGGGTCAATATGCGACATGCATGGAAAGCAAATGATGCGGTGAGGGATGAAGGTCTTGAATATCCGGCAAATGTTGTACAGATAAAGAATCTGGATTACAAAAAGGAATTTGATGAGGTTCGTTTCAATGAGCTGATTGAAGTATGGAACAAAGGTCAGCATACAAATGACAGTGATAACAGTGTACAGTTACAGAACAAAGAGATCTTGAATGACACAGTTGATTTAACGTATGAGGCTGATGAAACTCCAAAGAGCAGATGTGAAGGATTAGAGAGAAATGTTGTAAGATTTGCCGATTCTGGGGATGCCGCAGACGTGGATTCTGCAAGCTATACATCCAACAGCTACATGGATATCTGTGTTCCTATATCATATATGTCAGATGAAAACAGAAAATATCCGGTGATAGTGAGCGTGCATGGCGGAGGCTGGTTCTATGGTGATAAGGAACTGTACAGCCACTATTGCTGTCTTCTTGCGGAGCACGGGTATGTGGTGGTGAACTTCAACTATAGATTGTCACCGCAGAACAAATATCCTGCTGCTATAGAGGATGTGGCGTATATGGTGAGATACATTCACGAAAATTCCCAGATACTTGGAATAGATATGGATAACTTCTATATGGTCGGTGATTCGGCGGGGGCACAGCTCACGGCAAATTATTGCATCATAGCATCAAACAGTGATTACAGGGAAAAGCTTGATTTCTTCACATATGATCTACTGCCTAAGAAGGTCTGCCTTAACTGTGGTGCATACAATATGGCAGAGAGAAATGACAATGTATCCGCATGGTATCTGAAAAATGCTGTGACTGAGGAACAGTACAAGCTGTTTAAGGATCAGCTTGATTATGTAAATGCTGATTTCCCGGAGGCGTATCTCATGTACAGTGTAAATGATGATCTGTCATCACATACAAAAGTGTTGGATGAGGTGCTGAACAAAGTTGGAATTGCACATATCACAAAAGCGTATGGACAGAACAATCCTGACAGTGGTCATGTATTCCATATGAATATGTACAATCCAGAGGGAATACTCTGTAACGAGGATGAGTGTGCATTTATGAAATAAAAAAACTGTTTGACAACACGACATCAGAATGCTATCCTAAAAATCAGAAAAAGGCAAAGACAGGAAGGAGTACTTAAGTCACTGTCACTTCAGAGAGTAGGCGTTTGGTGCGAGCCTATAGGACACCTTAAGGAAGCAGTCCCCGAGCTGTGACCGCGAAAGATTTCCGGGTAGTGGTCAACGGAAGGTTCCACGTTATAGGAACAACGATAGTGATGGCTGTCGGCTGAGAGCAGGAATAAGTTCCTGAATTTAGGTGGTAACACGGACAAGAAAGTTCGCCCTAAGCATATTATAAGTATGCTTAGGGCTTTTTGCGTTTTCAGGGTGACAAGCTGCTGCGATGCACGAGCTTGCTCGGGAGCATCGGCAGATGCGGAGTAATCTCGAAGAAAACGCAGGTTAAAACCAACAATCAGCAAACACAGACAACAAGGGATCAAGAGATATAAAGGAGTGTGTATCATGAGAAAATTCGAAAAATCATCAAAGCTTGACAATGTGTGTTACGACATAAGAGGTCCTGTTATGGACGAGGCAAACAGAATGGTGGCTGAAGGGGTAAATGTCCTCAAGCTGAACATAGGAAATCCTGCACCGCACGGACTTATGGCGCCTGATGAGGTGGTCAGGGATATGGCATATAATCTCAGAGATACTGAGGGATATTCAGATTCAAAGGGACTTTTTTCTGCAAGAAAGGCAATCATGCAGTACTGCCAGCTGAAGAATATTCCAAATGTAGGAATCGATGACATATACACAGGAAATGGAGTCAGCGAGCTTATTACCATGTCCATGCAGGGGCTGCTGGATTCTGGTGATGAGATACTTGTCCCAATGCCAGACTATCCATTGTGGACAGCATCTGTCAACCTGGCAGGAGGAACAGCGGTTCATTATCTCTGCGATGAGCAGTCCAACTGGTATCCGGATATAGAAGATATCAAGAAGAAGATAACCTCAAGAACAAAAGGAATCGTAGTCATCAACCCTAACAACCCTACAGGAGCTCTCTATCCAAAGGAGGTTCTTGAGCAGATAGTTCAGGTTGCAAGGGAGAATGAGCTTATCCTTTTTGCTGATGAGATATATGACAGACTTGTCATGGACGATAAGGAGCATGTAGCTCTTGCATCTCTGGCACCAGATCTTTTCACCATAAGCTTTAACGGACTGAGCAAGTCCCACCGAGTTGCAGGTTACAGAGTTGGCTGGATGTGTCTGTGTGGAAACAAGAGCAATGTGAAGGGATACATAGAGGGACTTAACCTCCTGTCATCCATGAGACTTTGCTCAAATGTTCCTGCCCAAAGTATAGTTCAGACTTGTCTTGGCGGATATCAGAGCGCAGATGAGCTGCTCCTGCCTGGAGGCAGGATCTATGATCAGAGAGAGTATATTTATAAAGCACTCTGTGATATACCGGGAATAAGTGTGGTTAAGCCGGAGGCAGCGTTCTACATATTCCCTAAACTTGACAAGGATAAGTTCAACATCACAAATGATGAACAGTTCGCTCTTGATCTTCTGAGAGATAAGCACATCCTCGTCACATGCGGAACGGGATTTAACTGGAAGGATCCGGATCACTTCAGGATAGTATATCTTCCAAATATGGAGATACTCAAGGAGGCAACCGCAAAGCTGGCTGATTTCCTGAGTTATTATCACCAGTAAAATATCAGGCACTAATATAAAATGTCAAATAACAGGAGTCTCATATGTAGGGCTCCTGTTATTTTTTTGAAGAAGATTTAAGATTCCCATATATTGCGGAATATATGTATATAAGTTTATTATAAAAGCAGGGACAACATGGGGGATAATTTAAGATAGGGGGGACATATGAAAACAAACTTATTTCTGATAACAAAATACTGGAGATATCATAAAAAGCAGTTTGCGAGCATGCTTACCTCGATAGTGATATTAACGGCTTTCCTGTTGATTGCACTTTTGATGGAGAGAACAGAATGTAGACGGCAGTATGATGACAAGCTGCGGGGAAGTAGTAAGACATTTTACTTGTATAGCAATCTTGGCAGTGATGCCTATGAGGAGATGTCAGAAGACAAAAGGGTCAGCATGATCGGGCGTACGGCTATATGTGGAAAGCTGGGAAATGATAAAACACAGTATACATATGGTACATATATCGACGATGCGGCAGAGGAACTTGAATATGTAAAGCTTTCGTCGGGAAGATTTCCTGAAAAAACCGGCGAGGCAGCAGTGTATGATTATGTGTTGGAGGATAAGTTTTTTACTGTTGATCCTGACTCATATGTTGGAAAGGAAGTAACATTTGACAGTTACGAATTGGATGATACATATCTGTTGAGAACGGGTAGGCATGTGGGACAGGTTACGTTTACTATCACAGGTGTCTTGTGTACAGACAGCAGAAGAGATCTTAAGGAGAACAGAGTAGACTGGGGAGTTGGTATTTCGGAAGTACCGATGCCTACTATATATCTGTGGCGGGATGACTGCGATTTGGATGAGAATACATTTGTATATACTGCTGTCTCACTGTATGGTGATGACGAGATAACAGAGCAGTCGGAGAGTGCTATGGAAGAGTTTGCGCAGGATTATTATGACAAAACTGGAATATGGCCACAATCCGGCCGCAGCAGATCGGCTGCAGAAGATATCTGCAACATTACCCTTGGAAACGAGAAGCTTAACAGCGAAAGTTATCTGTCAGACTCTGTCCGGGGGATACTATATTTCAGTGTCATTGCTGTGATCTTGTCGGCTATATCCCTGTTTGGTGTGATGATAACTGTTATGAGCGAGAGGCAGAAATCCCTGGATATCGTGAGAGATATAGGAGCCAGCCGGATGAAGGTGGCCTGGATACATATATTGGAATGGGGAATCCTGCTGGTTTCAGGAGTGCTATGCGGCGGAGTAGTTGGAATCACTGTATATGAAGTCATACTTGAGATTCAAAGTCGTTTTCTGGGGCTGCCTAAATTGCGCGGTTATACAGTGGAGTGGTGTGTACAGCAGATTACGGAAAATCCGTTTGTAATCTCTGTTGCGTGTGCAACAGGTACATTTACCCTTGGATATTTACTTTTTTATATATATCTTCATATAAAATCAAGAAGAAGACTTATAAGAAGAGATCGTGTGAGATCATTCGGGAGAATCAAGTCGGTGGTTTCGGGGATTCCATTTGCAAATATAATGCAGATGTTGTCTGTTGCCCTGATCCTGTTTGCGGCAGTGATGTGTTACTTCTTCTGCTCTATGGACGGCAAAGGGAAAGGATATTTTCACAATGATGATCTGGACAGAGACACATATTATACATATGGACAATTGGATATGGAAACCAGTGATGTAGATATATGCCTCTATGATCAGGGGTCAGGGATTATTGGCGGAGTATTGCTTACAGATACAGGACTTACCGAGGATGGGCGCAAGAGCATTGCGGATATGAACGAAGTAAAGTCAATAGAGAGTTTCTCCACAAACGATGGCTATGATATATTTTATGATAGAAATGACGAGGACATTCCGGATGGATTGTGGCAGGCGGAGGTCCAGTTTCCGGAAGACGCAGACGAATTCTATCGTGCGAATGACAGATTTTATTTCAACGTTCCGGCGATATGGCTGGATGATAACGGAATGAGAAAGCTGGATAAATATGTAAAAGAGGGGGCAATAGGTACCCATGAAAATGGTGTGGCGTGTGTTGAATATGAATATGACGGAATGACTGCGGAGTCGCCATATAAGATAGGCGATGTAATGCATACAATGACTGTGAACGGAAAAGGTGAATACAAGGAGACTGTTGAAATCGTGGATGCGATAATCGTGATTCCAGAGACCACAAAGGAGAGCGATCCGGTATTGTACGCAGGTCTTGGCAGAGCTTCACAGTATGGATATGCAATAGTGGCCTCACAGGACACAGCAGTCAGTATTGGGATGTTTAAGACATGTTATGACGTTACATATATATCTCTAAGCAACAGGGGAGATATTGATAAAGTTGTATCCAGGTTTGCTGATATATTGGACTCTTCAATGGAACTCAGGATACGGACGATAGATGAGTGTGATAAGGAGTATCGTGAGGCATATATATCACAGTATGCGAGCACTATATGTCTGTTCTTTATTCTTCTTATCATGGCGGCATGGGGATATTGGGAACTTGTGACCATGCGTTACCAGAATGGCAGGCGGAACGTGGCGATCATGCGGGCACTTGGAATGGAGAAGCACTCATGGAACATGACGTTTGTATGGCATAACATAAGAAATGCCCTGGTATCATGTGCTGTCGGAGCCGGTATGGTGTATGGTATGAGATGGCTTTTGCGCTACAAGTACGAACAGGCTCTAAATATGTTCAACTGGCCGGAGACAGATTTATGGAATGCAGATGCAGATGTTATAAAAGAGGTAACGAGACTCCAGCATGTATTTTTATTTGACAGCGAGATATTTGTTGTTCCTGTGGGAAGAGCGTTAGTACTGATAGGAACATTCCTTGTTGTGATTTCGACGATTATTACGGTGCTGGTCATTCATACGAAGAAATCGGAAGAGATAATTGACGATCTGGCTGAAAAAGAGTAAGGGGGACGATGCATATGATTCAGATAAAGGATTTAAATAAGACATATGGTGAAGGGACAAATGCTGTTCATGCACTTAGCAACTGTAACGTGGAATTTGAGTATGGAAAATTTACGGCGATTATAGGAACATCAGGCAGCGGAAAGTCAACATTGCTGCATCTGATGGGCGGACTGGACACAAAAGCAGAAGGAGAGATATTCTATGATGATGAAGATATACTCAGATATTCAGATGCACAGCTTGCAAAATTCCGCAGAAAAAATATAGGTTTCGTATTCCAGTTCTTCAATCTGGTGCCAGAGCTGACTGCAAAGGAAAATATATTCCTGCCAATGATGATAGATAAGGTTAAGGTAGATGAGGAGTACTTTGATAAGCTTACTGAAAAACTTGGAATTTCAGAGAGACTGACACATTATCCGTCACAGTTGTCCGGTGGACAGCAGCAGAGGGTTGCGATAGCCAGAGCGCTCATACACAAACCAAAAGTATTGCTTTGTGATGAACCTACCGGAAATCTGGACTCTCAATCAGGAAAAGAGGTCCTGAGACTGCTTAGAGAACTGCAGAGTGAGGATGGACAGACTATAATTATGGTTACTCACGATGGAAATATAGCAGATCAGGCCGATCGTATCGTAAGGATAGAAGATGGACAGATAAAATGTGTATAATATTCGCACAATTATATACATAAAAGACAATTTGATGATAAAACGCAACAACAATGACAATAAAATTAATAAATTGTCAAAAAATATGTTGACGATTTAGCCCTTATCATGTATAATAAAGTTACATTAAAGAACGGCCATTTGAAAAGATACAGATGGCACACCATAGATTGTCACCCGTGACACATAACATGTACGAAGTGTTCACAGAGATTGATAGAATCTCACAGACAAGGCTTTACACATGGTGCGCAGGAAACAGAGATCCGTGGTACAAGTTCACGAAAGGAGGAGGTTCCGTTGGAGACAATTGAAGAACATTTTTATCATGATGGTAACTCAGAGCTGGGAAGTTGTTTCCACACGAGATGCCTTTAAGATAAATCTTGAATCAGTCCACATGTAGATGCTATATATAGCATGGTTGAAGTACAAAGGACGCAGGTATTTGATACCAGATTTGATCCATCGTGATTGTTCAAAACACAAGATATGAGTGGTGTTTCAAGGGCATCAGGTCATATCACATATCGTAAGACCAGTGCTTATAAGAGGTTGGTACATATACAAGTTCATGCAGTGCATGTTATGAGTAGATGCAATTCGTACCCTGATAGTTGATATTCCGGTAAGTTTAATCTCTAGGCACAACGAATTTTTTCATAGATATTTAGAATATAGTGAAAAGATATATGGCATGTGTGGAAGCATTCAGATAGTTTGATCAGATACTTCAATATTTGAAAAATGAATAAACTAATACTAGACCAGTTGGAATTAAAACCAACTGGTCTTTTTTGTTACAAGAAACTAATATTAATTGCAAATAACTTAAATTATCACTTAACCGAATGTAAAAATAGCATAAAACAACGCTTAAATATTCAGTAATTAATGACATGTTCAACAACTAAAAAATAAGTTAAAATAAGTTCATCTATAAAGAGATCATGAAAAGGCTGTTCATGATATATAAAGTGGAGGAATGTCACAAAAACAGAAAGGGAAAGGAAATATGGTGAGATTTAGAACAAGACTTGTTGCAGTGACGTGTGCAGTTGCAATGGTTGGCTCATTCTGGGGAAGTGCAGGGGCTATAGTCTCAGTTGGTGCAACGGAGTCGTTTGCGGAAACGGCATGGAGCATCACTTCAGACACATTTGTATTTGACACTGCTGTGGATGCAAAGTGGTCAGATAAGGTATATGCCAGCAATGATACAGGCGCATATCCGGAGCTGGGAAGAATCGATGATGTATCAGTGGGCAAAAAGGCGGTGCTCACAGCGAATGTGACACTTAATGGTGATTTTTCAGGACTTGATGGAGCTGAGGCTGCAGATGGCTCATACAATGCGATCCAGCTTTCATGTGCGATCAAGACAGGAGATGCATGGTCATATGTCAAGTCAGACGACTATCCATTTCTAAAGACAGAGAATTTTACAGATGGCAAGACTCAGGTATCATTTGCATTTGATGTGGAGGATACAGGAGCTGTGTCTGAGATAATATTCCAGTACAATTCCAACTCTGCATATACTGGAACAATAGCAATATCTGATGTGGAGGTTCAGAGTGATGATTCAGGAGAGGAGCCTGACGGTGGAGAAGAGCCAGGCGGCGGATCATCAGCAACAGGAAATGTGACAGGTGTGGCAGCACCTTCGATCACAGACAATACAGTATGGAGCAGTTCAGATGCAGTTCTAGCATTTGACGCTACTTCAGATAAGACATGGAAGGATAAGACTTATGCCAGCAATGACTCTGCTACATATGCTGACATGGCAAGAATAGAAGGAGCAACAGTTGGAGAGAAGGTAAAGCTTACAGCAGTTGTATCAATTGATGGAGATTTATCTGCCCTTGACGGAGCAGAGGCTTCAGATGGTACATACAATGCGATCCAGCTTGCATGCGCTATCAAGACCGGAGATAGTTGGAAGTATGCGAAGTCAGACGATTATCCATTCCTTAAGGCTGAGAACTTTACAGACGGCAAATGCAGCGTGGAATTTAACTTTAACGAAGTGGAAGCAGGCGATGTACAGGAGATCGTATTCCAGTACAATGTCAATTCTGCATTCACAGGAAAGGTGCTTATAGGCGGAGTTGCCGTTGATAAGGTGGAGAGCGGCAAGAAGCCGACTACAACCGAGACAGAGGCTGGAAACTTCGCAGATGCAAGTCTTGTATTTGACACAGCGAGCGATGCAAAGTGGACAGACAAGGCATTTGCCAGTAATGATACAGGAAGTTATCCTGATCTTCCAACAGTAGACAATATCAAGGTTGGTACAAAGGCAAAGCTCACAGCCACAGTTACACTTGATGCAGATGCAACGGGACTTGACGGTGCTGAGGCATCAGACGGATCATACAATGCGATCCAGCTTGCATGTGCCATGAAGACAGGCGACAGCTGGGATTACGCCAAGTCAGGCGACTATCCGTTCATCAAGGCTGAGAACTTTGTTGATGGCAAGTGCGATATATCATTTGCATTTGATGTATCAGAGGTGGGAAATGTGCAGGAGATCGTATTCCAGTACAATTCCAACTCAGCATATGCTGGCAAGATCACAATAAGCAACGTTAAGGTACTTGATGTTAAGGAGAGCAGCGGCGAACTTGAGCAGAGAGACCCTGCTGTCATCTCAGATCTCTCATCGGCTGAGGATTATGACAAGTGGAGCGCAGAGGCCGGATATGCATACAAGCACGGCGATGCAGCCAACAAGGCTGGCACTGCCAAACCTGACATATCATATGACAGTGCAAATGAGAGACTTAAGGTTTCTGTTGACTACTCAGCAGATTCAACTTCCTCATGGAGTGAGGCAAAGGTTAAGTGTGTTCCTACAGAGGCTATGGATGTGAGCCAGTACAACCAGCTCAGTGTGGATATCATCTACCCGGCAAAGCTCAAGGGAAGCAAGATCAAGTTTTTTGCAGATGGAATAATAAATAAAGATACAACCATCGATGATGATGCAGAGGATATCGGCGATGGATTAAAGAAGGTTACAGTTACTATGGGATTTACTCCGACAGATAAACCACTCACAGATGTGACAATAGGAATCATAGGAAGCAGCACAAGCTTCAAGGGCGATGTATATCTTGATAATCTTGTTCTGTCACAGGCAGATACAACAAAGGATTTTGTTGAGATAACAGAGACTCCAGGTGCTGGTTCACCAGCGGATCTTTCACAGATGCCATCATCAGTTAGAGTGAGCGATGCGAATGCAGCGGACAGTGCAAGGGCACTCGCGGCATACCTGAATACGCTCATGAACAGTGATCAGGTTCTGTTCGGACATCAAAATGATGTGAGCAGAAGCGTAAATCCACAGGCGTCACTGGGTGATGTATATGACGTGACCGGACAGGTCAGCGGCGTGTTCGGAATCGATTCACTGGCAGTTACAGGCTCGGAGGCAGGCGGTTCAGACGCGGCTTCCGCACTGGCAAACTCAGTGGCATACAGCAAGACTGCAGCGGCAAATGGTGCGATCGTGTCATTGTCAATGCATATGCCAAACTTCTCCAGCTCAAAGATAGTGGAGAACTCAGATGGAACATACAGCTTCTACGGATGTGATTTCTCAGAGTCTAAAGATCTGTCAAATGACATAGTTAAGCAGATTCTCCCAGGTGGAGAATATAATAAGGTATTTACAGCTTACCTCGATGTGATCGCAGACTACGCATCACAGCTTCAGGCTGCCGGAATACCTATCATGATCAGACCATTCCACGAGAATACAGGAAGCTGGTTCTGGTGGGGATCAATGAATACAGCAGAGACATATAAGTCTCTCTACAGATATACAAAGGATTACATGGAGCAGAGCGGTGTACATAACCTTCTCTGGGTATACTCACCGAACGGACCTGTCACATCAGAAGCAGCTTACGTGTCATACTATCCAGGCGATGAGTATGTAGATATCCTTGCATTTGACTATTACAACGATTACAATTCATATCCTGCAGCTGCAGACAACTCTTTCTTTGACAGTCTTGATACAACATGTAATATCGTGTCATCAATAGCTGCAAAGAGAGGCAAGATACCAGCCATCGCTGAGTGCGGTGTCAGAGTCATGAAGAAGGACGGTTCAGACAACGAGGGACTTCTTGTAAAGGGCAATCCGGTTGGGACAGAGGCTTCAGGAAAGAACTGGTATCAGGAAGTCAGCGATATTGCAAAGAAGAACAACATGCCATACTACCTTGTATGGGCAAACTTCGGAGATACCAACTTCTACGTTCCATATAAGTATGACGATACACATGGACAGGAGCTTATCAATGACTTCATAAAGTACTACAATGACGACTCATCAATATTCGGTGGAGATACAGGTTTCTACAGCAACATGGGAACCCTTGCAGGAGTATCTGCAAATACATACACCAATCAGATGGGTTATATGGTATATCCATTTGACAGAGACACTATCCTTGAAGCGACAACCCTCAAGGCCGGTGTAAAGAATGCAGCAAAGGTTCAGTTTGTGATCAACAATCCTGACACGGGCGTTAAGGTGACACTCAACGCTGAGGCTGGAGCCGAAATTGCCGTTGTAGGATCAGAGACTGCACTTTACATGGCTGATCTCACAGAGAAGAACCTTAGTAAGCTCGGCAAGACAGACACAGCAACCATCACGCTCTTGGCAGATGGCATACAGCTCGCGCAGCTGTCACACATAAGCCTTGGAAAGGCCAAGGATAAGGCTCCTGCAAATGTTATCGAGAACTTCGAGTACTATTCAGGAAGCAATGGACTTTTGGATTCCTCATACACATCTAACTCAGCCGCAGGATGTAGCTCAAGCTTTGTTCTAGACAAGACTCATAAGAACGGCGGCACATACGGCGGCGCATTCAAGTATACGCTTGAGACAAAAGGATCAGAGGTGTGGACAGGAAGGATCAAGTCAGAGCTCACAAACAATGATTTCTCAAAGTATAATGCACTTGAGATGTGGGTACAGCCGGACGGTATGGGACAGAAGCTTGTAATCCAGATCACAGATGGTAGTGGTGAGGAATTTGAGGTATACCTCACAGATTTCGTAAAGGGAACAAAGGCACAGTATGTGACTATTCCATTTAGCTCATTTAAAGGCAAGAAGGGTGGTACACTCGATGCATCGGATATAGTCAAATTTGCTGTATGGTGCAACTCGATCGTGCCAGAGGATCACACAGGCAAGTGGACAGTTGATTCAACTATCTACTTTGATGGAATCCAGGCAGTAAAGCTCACAGATGATATGCTCAAGAAGAATCCGATGGACAAGAATGGACTTATCATAACAGACAAGTCACTGGTAAAGAAGGATGAGGCAGATCCAGGTAAGGACGATCCAACTACGGAGAATCCTACAACAGAGGATCCAACCACAGAGAACCCAACCACAGAGAATCCTACAACAGAGGCTCCAACTACAGAGACTCCGGGTAAGGACGATCCGACTACAGAGGCTACCACAGCAACAACTGAGGCAACCACAGAGAAGAATGGGCAGAACGTGGTAAATACAGGAGATAAGTCACCTGTAGATGTAATGTTCGCGATAATGATAGCATCACTTATCATGGCTGGTGCAGGCTATATCGTTATCAAAAAGGATAAGAAGTAATACTCATTTTAGCCATACAAAGAGCCCCACTGTCGGCGGTGATGAAGACCACCGGCAGTGGGGCTTTATTTGTTGGTTTATATTTGTATACAATATCAGTTTGCAGCGCGTCTCTTCTCGACAAGCTTCTCCACAGGGGTTGTGAGATACATTATAGAGAGCATCAGTGTACAGCAGAACCAGGTAATAGGTTCTGTGATGGTGACACCCAGATATCCAAGTCTTGGAGTGAGGATCATAACTGCAAGTATCTTGCCGACCATCTCTATAGTGGATGACATGACCGGAATGATCTTACGGCCCATTCCCTGCATGGCACATCTCAGTACGAACAGAGGCCCAAGTACATAGAAGCATGTAACGCCGATCCTTACATATCTCACGGCCGGATCTATGATGGCACTGGCAGATGTACCTGCAACCAGCTTTATAAGTGCCGGACTGAGCAGCCAGCCGAATATGATCATGACAGTGGTGATGATCGTGTTTATGATGATCGCCGCCCTCACACCCTGATGTACTCTGTCGTATCTGCCCGCGCCCATATTCTGGCTTACAAATGTTGTCACGGCATTTCCTACTATATATAACATGAACATGAGGATATCAAATATCTTTCGTGCTGCTGTGTGGGCTGTTACTATATCAGTTCCGAGTCCATTGATGGCTCTCTGAAGTATAACTGTACCAATGTTCACTATACAGCTCATAAATCCCATGGCAAGTGCGGACTGTATGAGGTCTGATCGGTCACTCTTCTCTACGGAGTATTCATCCTTCTCCGGAATCAGATGCTTGGCCTTCACAAGTATATAGATCAGGGCAAGTATGCCCGCCAGCGCCTGTGATATATCTGTGGCAATGGCTGCACCCCGTACTCCCATGTCAAATGCTCTTATGAAAAGAAGATCCAGAACGATGTTGAGTACAACTGATATACCGAGGAATATGAGAGGTGTCTTGCTGTCTCCGACTGCACGCAGTATGTTGGCGCACAGATTATATAATGAGCAGAATATGATTCCCACGATTATGATTATGACGTAACTTGCCGCCATATCCAGTATGTCGTCCGGTGTTTTGAGAAGTACCAGTATAGGTCTTATAAATATGAGACTCAGAACTGTCAGTACAACGGATGCCAGCAGTGTCATGATGGCCGATGCACCGATACATCTTCTCATGTTGTGATAATCTTTTGCGCCGTAGTATTTGGCTATTGGGATGGCGAGTCCCATGGTTCCGCTGTTGAGGAAGCCTATTATCATATTCGATATGACTGAGGTTGCGCCAACTGCGGCGAGTGCCTGTGAGCTTACGTAGTTGCCCACGATGGCTGAGTCTGTAAAACTGTATAACTGCTGTGCGATCTGTCCCAGTATCATAGGAACAGCAAATAACCATATGACTTTCATTGGCTTTCCGACTGTCAGATCTTTCATATATAATAAACCTCCTTAATTTTTTGCGCCTGATATTCGATTGTACAACAGTTTGCGATAAAGTCAATGTGGTTTTTGCTTAATTTTAAAGAAAAATGTTTTATTTTGTTATATAAAATGTTATGTTAAAGTGTAACGATTAAAAATGGGTTGATTGTGCATACTAACATTTGACATATATTATAGAAAGAAATGGAAAATATGGAAAAGAATAACAGACAAAAAAATAAGCGTAACAGGAAGAGCCATGCGGAGCTCGAGAGAATGGCGTTATACGCAGTGGGCGTCATTCTGCTGGGACTGGTCATAGGCCTTGCTGTGAAAAACTACAGACTTAAAAGCAAACTGGATAATCATAATGAAAAGGACTCGGTTGCCACAGGAACATCGGTGGACAGTGATAACACGAATGGCGATGCCTCAGCAGCAACAACAGAAATGGCTGCGGAACTCAAGGTTCAGGGAACTGTGGAATGTACGGACATAGCGGTTCCGGAGACGGAGCAGGAAGAGAATTATAATGGCGAGGATCTGGCGGACAATGGCTGTCCATACGCCATCAAGATAAACAGACAGGAAAATATAGTTACTATATATAAGCTGGATGCCACAGGTTATTACACCGTTCCGGTTAAAGCCATGCGCTGTTCGGTATCACCGGTGGGAGAAACTCCAGTCGGACTGTTCAACATACAGCTCAAGTGGGACTGGCTTGCACTGTTTGACAACTGTTATGGCCAGTATGTGTCACAGATAGACGGTGACACTCTGTTCCATTCCGTACCATATCTTGACACCACAAAGGATTCTCTTGAGACATGGGAATTCAACAAGCTTGGAACAGGGGCATCACTGGGATGCGTCAGACTGTGTGTTGCAGATACCAAATGGATATACGAGAACTGTGAGGCCGGAACATATGTGGATATATTTGACAGTAATTACTATGGACCACTTGGAAGACCTGTGCCGGTGACCAGACTGGATAACACTGATGAGACCGGATGGGATCCGACAGATATGGTTGAGGAGAATCCAACCACAGGAACAGCCGTGATATACGGTGCGGAGAGCCACAGCATAAACCAGGGCGAGAACTATGACACAATGGCGGGAATATGGGCCTTCAATTCACAGCGTGAGGATGTAACGGATCAGTTGAAGGTTGAGGGAACCGTGGACAATATGAAGCAGGGAAAATATACAGTAAAGTACAGCTTTACAGATCAGGGCAGGGAGATATGGAAGAGTATCGAGATAACAGTGGAGGATGATGAATCCCCTGTTATAACAAGGGTTCCTGTGGAGATAAAGCTGGAGAGTTACAATGGACAGGCTGATGAGCTTGCAGAGCTTGTTGCATCTTATGTGACTGCACAGGATGGAGATACACTGATAAGGACAGGAGTGGCCACAGATGGCAATGGCAAGACTCTGGATGGACAGGCACTCACAAGTCTTGGACAGGACGTTATATGTGTGGCTGTTAACAAGGTGGAGTCCAAGGCGGGCAGCTATACAGTTGTGTGCTGTGCGCAGGACAGCAGCGGCAACAGATCATCCTATCACACAGTCACAGTCACCGTTGAAAAGTAGAGGTGGATCATGGCAGACAGGAAAAGTACGATTTATGATCTCGAAGCAGAGAAGATAAAGGAAAAGATAATCATATTTGCCGCCGATACAGGTGGATATACACAGAAAGAGGTCTCACTGGAGATACAGGCATCCCTGGACGAGCTCACGGAGCTCATAGACACAGCCGGAGCCGAGGTCGTGGGACGACTGGTGCAGAACAGGGACCGCATTGCAAATGACCTGTATCTGGGAAGAGGAAAGGTTGAGGAGCTCAGGGAGATGATATATGAGCTGGGCGCCACAGGAGTGTGCTGTGATGACGAGCTGTCACCGGCACAGTTGATGAACCTTCAGGACGCACTGGACATAAAGGTTATGGACAGGACAATGGTCATTCTCGATATATTTGCAGCACATGCTGGAAGCTACGAGGGCAAGCTGCAGGTGGAACTTGCACAGCTTAAGTTCAGAGCCACCAGACTCGTTGGTATGAGAGATTCGTTGTCGAGACTTGGCGGTGGAATCGGAACGAGAGGACCGGGAGAGAAGAAGCTGGAGATAGACAGACGAGTCATAAGGGACAGGATCTCCAGACTGAAGGCGGAGCTCAGGAACGTTGAATCCCAGAGAAGCCAGCAGAGAAAGCAGAGACAGAGGAGTGCTGTGCCGGTTGTGGGCATAGTCGGATACACAAATGCGGGCAAGTCGACCCTGCTGAATGCACTCACGGGGGCAGGAGTATTACAGGAAGACAAATTATTTGCGACCCTTGATCCTACCACAAGAGGATACAAGCTGCCGGGAGGACAGAACATACTGCTCACCGATACGGTCGGTTTTATAAGGAAGCTGCCGCATCATCTGGTCGAGGCCTTTGGCTCCACTCTGGAGGAGGCAAAATATTGTGATGTCATCCTTCATGTTGTGGACGCATCGGATGAAAACTGGGATAAGAACATAGAGACGGTGTACAGCACATTAAAGCAGCTCAAGATAGATGAGAATTCAGGAAAACCTATGATAACTGTATTCAACAAGATAGACAGAATATCAAAGGATGATCTGGTGGGTGTGCGCGATCTGAGAGCGGACAAGACTCTGTATATCTCGGCTGCCACGGGACAGGGGCTCCCGGAGCTTGCCAGTGCGATAGAGGAAATACTCAGAAATCAGAAGTCATATATAAGGCATACATTTGCATATTCTGAAGCAGGGCTCACAGGACTTATCCACAAATACGGTGAGATCCAGACAGAGGAATATCTGGACGATGGCATATTTATAGAGGCTTATGTTCCAAAGTCCATACTTGGAAAACTTGGCCTCGGTTTCGACGATGAAGCTGATTTTTAGTGCCAGCAATGTGGTGTATCAGGCGTTAACGTGTCATTCAACATTGCTTACATAATATGAAGAGATAATAAAAAATGTTTACATTTTATAAGTATTTGTGTAAATTTACAGAGGAAGGATATTGGTTATTTACACAGAAAGGGAGATATTATGAGTGATAATAACATGAATCAGATGCCGGACGGAATGAATCCTAACGGCGCAGATGGCCCACAGCCATCACAGAACCAGCAGGGCGATGCGGGTCAGCAGTATAGCGCAGATCAGCAGTATGCAGGACAGTACGGTCAGCAGCAGTACGATGCAAACCAGCAGTACGCAGCGAATCAGCAGTACGGCCAGCAGCAGTACGGAGCAAACCAGCAGTACGCAGGACAGTACGGCCAGCAGCAGTATGGAGCAAACCAGCAGTACGCAGCGAATCAGCAGTACGGCCAACAGCAGTATGGAGCAAACCAGCAGTACGCAGGACAGTACGGCCAGCAGCAGTACGATGCGAACCAGCAGTACAATGCAGGTCAGCAGTACAATGCAGGTCAGCAGTACGGAGCAAACCAGCAGTATGCAGGACAGTACGGCCAGCAGCAGTACGATGCAAATCAGCAGTTTGCGGGGCAGCAGTTTGCAGATCAGTACGGTCAGCAGATGAATGCACAGCAGAGTGTATATGATCAGACCGTAAACATGTACGGTGATCAGGCGCACAAGCCTGAGTCTCCAAAGAAGAGAAAGGGTATCAAGATAGCCATAATAGCAGTTGTGGCAGCGCTTGTTATCATAGCAGCACTTGTTGTTGTATTCTTCGTGTTCATCAAGAAGAGTCCTAAGGATGCGGTCAAGGACGCGATGGAGAACACAGCAAAGGAACTTGAGAACAATAATATTGTAGGTATCGTCGGAGCAGATGACATAGATGTCGACAAGCTGGACGTTCAGTCAGATTTTACCATCGACAAGGTTGCCGGAGATGGTCAGCTCGACGGTTCAACATTTACATTTGACGCAAGCACAGCCAAGAGCGACGGACAGAACAGCTTCAAGCTTGGTTCTTCCATGACACTGGCAGGCGAGACAGTCAGTGCGGATGTTGTAATGATCGGTCAGACTCTCTATATGTCATGTCCTGATCTCTTTACCAAGACATTTTCATTTGACATGAACAGTGTTATGGCAGAGCTCGACAGCAAAGATGCGGGAGCCGGCGGTTCAGTTGACAGCGAGGCTCTTCAGAAGATCATAGATGAGGATCTCAAGCCGGCTGCAGATAAGCTTGCAGAGTCCATAACATATGAGAAGGTCGGCAAGGATGAGTTTACAAATGCAAATGGCAAGACCATCAAGGCAGACCACTACACAGTGACAATCACAACAGACGCTATAGATGAGTTCTCACAGGCACTGGTTGACTGTCTGAACAAGTACATGGACAGCAATCTGTCAGATGATATGATGGATCAGATGGGTGTTACAAAGGATCAGCTCAAGCAGTCCATCGGCACTATTCCATCTCTGGTCAGCGCAGTAATGACAAAGGATGCCGTTGCAAATGTATACGTAGAAAACGACAAGGTGATCCGTGTTGACTGGGATTATGATCTTGCAGCAGCAGGCGTTAAGCTTTCATTCACAGCAGATTACATGGGTGACGGAAATGTCACATCAGATGCCGTAACAAAGATAGCACTTACATACGGTTCAGATGTAAATATAGAGCTCAAGAGTGAGTCAAAGACTGACACATCAGGAGATAAGATATCAACTGACAAGAAGTACACATTATCAGCAATGAGCGGCGGAGAAAGCCAGGAGTTCACAGGAAATGTGACATCAGACTATGACAAGAACAGCGGTAAGATGAGTGGAAGCATATCTGTTGATGTACAGGGTGAGACTGCTCAGGCTGTATTCGAGGGTGTCCTTGCAGATGTCAAGAAGGGCGAGTCATTCAGCATAAACGATGCAAAGCTCACAGTTACAGTATCAGGCGAGGATGTTCTTCAGTGCTCAGGAAATCTCAAGGTAGCAGAGAAGGACAACAAGATTGAGGCTCCTGCAGCAGGAGATGTGGTTGATTACTCAGTTCTCAACAGTGATGATGTAGATCAGTACATCAACATGGATAAGATGGAAAAGATCGTATCAGCATGGAGCGGGATATTTGACTCAGTAAGTGTTGACAGCAGACTTGACGGAAAGTTCGGCACCGACTCAAAGGATACTGAGGAGGAAGAGCCTGAGACAACAGAGGCAGCTACAACAGAGGCAGCAACCACAGAGAAGTCAAATGACAGCACAAAGGAGGAAGACCTTTCAAAGGTTACATTAAGCCTTGGCGATAAGTCAGTAAAGATCAATGATCCAAAGGGATACGAGAGAAGCTATGCTTCAGAGTATACCATATCTTATAATGATGAGAAGGGCGATGTATATGCAAGCTATTCTACATATACACACTATTCAGCAAGTGATCTTGTGAAGAACATGAAGGATACTTACACAGAGTATTACAACGATGAGAACTCCAAGGTTAACGAGATGACAGATGGCACAGTGAAGGCAAAGGATGGCACAGAGGTAACATATCTTGTAATACAGCTCACATCATATGATATGGACAGAACAGAGGTGCTGTTGGTATATCCTACAGGCGAGGATGTAGTTACATGTTCTATCAGCTACTGGGATAAGGTCGACAAGGTTGACGCACAGAAGCTGTGTGAGACATTCATGGATGCAATTGAGATAAAGTAATAGCTGTACAGCGTGCAGGGAAAATGTGAAAAAGGCAGGAGGCAGTGATGAAGGTCGTTAATGTGAAGAATGTGGCGATAGGAGAGGGAATGACTAAGATCTGTGTACCTCTGGTAGCTCCGACGGATTATGATGTGGACTATCAGTCGAGGATCATAGCGAAGTCGGAACCGGACATGGTAGAATTCAGAGCGGATATGTACGAACAGTGCTTTGACAGAGAGGCACTTATGAAGACTCTGGCGAAGATCCATGATAAGCTGGGGCAGTTCCCTATTATATTTACATTCCGAACAAAGGGCGAGGGAGGTTGTATGGAGGCGACTCTCAGCCAGTACCGCGACCTTCTCATGGATGCCATAGACAGTGGATACATAGATATTGTGGATGTTGAATATTTCTCTGATATGGAGATCGTGGATGAGGTCATAGCGGAGGCTCATTCCAAGGGTGTTTATGTCATAGTGTCAAATCACGATTTCAAGACTACCATACCGATGGAACAGATCGTTGACAGATTCAAGTCCATAATATTCACTGGTGCAGATATAGCCAAGATAGCCATGATGCCTGAGGAGGGTTCACAGGTCGTTGACATGATGCAGGCGGCAAAGGAGCTTCAGGAGTGTGGAAATCAGACTCCGCTCATAGTTATATCCATGGGCGAGCTCGGCGTGGAGACGAGAACCACAGGCGAGATGTATGGTAATACAGTATCATTTGCCACGGCGGGAATACCTTCCGCTCCGGGACAGATATCTGTGGATGCACTGAGAAGCCAGCTCACTATGATACATCACATCATAGCTGGCAAATAATATTAAATATATGATCTTATTATTCTGGAAGTCACGGATGAATGCCGGGGCTTCCATTTTTTTAGTGGTGTGTGGCTTGTTTGGCAGATATATGGTATTATGACATAAATGTTCCGGGTGCCCTGTATTGCAGTCGGAGATTAAGGAGATAAGAATATAATGGAAGAAAAGATACACAAGAGGAGAGTCCACTACAGTGGCACTCATCCGAAGAGGTTTGAGGAGAAATACAAGGAGCACGATCCTGAGAAATATGCGGATACGATAGAGAAAGTCATAAGCAAGGGAAGTACCCCGGCAGGGATGCACATTTCAATATGTGTAAATGAGATACTGGATTTCCTTCAGATACAGCCGGGACAGCAGGGGCTTGATGCGACGCTTGGCTATGGCGGACACACAAGGCGCATGCTTGAGAAGCTTCAGGGAAAAGGGCATATGTATGCACTGGACGTTGATCCGATAGAGATAGTGAAGACGAAGCAGAGACTGGCGGATGCCGGTTATGGAGAGGACATACTCACGATAAAGCAGACAAATTTCAGGAACATAGACCAGGTGGCGGAAGAAGCAGGAGGCTTTGATTTTATTCTGGCGGATCTGGGTGTGTCATCAATGCAGATCGATAACCCGGACAGGGGATTCACCTACAAATTTGATGGACCACTTGATCTGAGGCTTGACCCGGAGAAGGGTGAGTCGGCGGCGGAGCGTCTGCGAGAGGTTTCGTATGAGGAACTTGTGGGAATGTTCCAGGAGAACTCGGACGAACCTTATGCGGAGGAGATCGCCACGGTCATCATGAAGAGAAAACGCACTAAGAATTATGTGGAGACCACCACCCAGATGAAGGAGGTTATTGAAGAGGCTCTCTCATTTGTGCCAGAGAACGAGCGGAAAGAGGCTGTGAAGAAATCCTGTCAGAGGTGTTTTCAGGCTTTGAGAATAGATGTGAACAGTGAGTTTGAGGTTCTGTATGATTTCCTTGACAAGCTGCCGGATGCGCTCAGACCAGGTGGCAGGGTAGCGATACTGACGTTCCATTCCGGCGAGGACAGGCTTGTGAAGAGGGCGTTCAGGGATGGGCTTAGATCAGGCGTATTCAGCGATGTGAATAAGGATGTGATCAGACCATCAGCGGAGGAGTGCGCCCGCAATCCGAGGGCAAGATCGACGAAGATGAGATGGGCCGTAAAAGCAGTGAAATAAACAAAAAACGACTAATGGAAAAATTAATTGTATCTTTTGTATAAACGTGATAATGTAATGCTATGCTATATTTTTAGTTGGAGATACAATAATATGAAAATTAAACCTATTATTTATAACATAGAGTCGAGCTTTTTAATTACGGTAGTCAGACACGGTCTTGCCATGATGATACCGTTTATATTGACCGGAGGTATTGCAAATGCTCTTTTGAATCTGCCGGTAAAAGCATACCAGAATGTTATAAGTGATAGTTTCTTTGCGCATTTTCTTAATATAATGCACACAGGAACATTTGGGCTTTTTTCTTTTGCCATGCTTATTGCACTTAGCAGCAGCTATTGCATGGAGAAAAACATGACGGTAGATAAGACTGTGATGTATGTCATAGTAGCGATTGGAGCCTTTGGCACGCAGCTTTACAATATCGGTGGCGGCTGTAATACAGATATGCTTGGTGTGAAAGGCTGCTTTTTTGCAATTGTGACGGCTCTTTTATCGTGCATTCTGCTTGAAAAGCTGCAGAAGGTAGCACTGTTTGATTTCAGGGAACAGACGAATGGTGTGGAGAGAATTACAGCACTGGCTATTGACATGCTGATTCCGGCAGCTATTGTTATAGTGATTTTTGCAATTGTAGTGCAGTCACTGGTTACAGTGTTTGATGTGGATTCATTGTATGAGATTTTATCCGATGCAATGTGTGGATTTTTCGATAATGTGCATAATGA